>BNJS01003637.1_pt1 | contig 448418 bp, 662 predicted proteins | sample 8540461 | NCBI WGS metagenome assembly BNJS01 (sample SAMD00202454, study PRJDB9452) | human saliva metagenome | isolation source: human saliva | place: Japan
CTTCATCCATACTCAAGACGCTGAGGAAGGCTTCTTGTGGAACTTCTACTGATCCGATGGCTTTCATGCGCTTCTTACCAGCTTTTTGTTTTTCAAGGAGTTTGCGTTTACGAGAAACGTCACCACCATAACATTTAGCAAGTACGTTCTTACGAAGGGCCTTGATATCAGTACGAGCCACAATCTTGTGTCCAATAGCTGCTTGAATTGGCACCTCAAATTGTTGACGAGGGATAATTTTCTTGAGCTTATCAACGATGAGTTTCCCACGTTCGTAGGCAAAGTCCTTGTGAACGATAAAGCTGAGGGCGTCCACCTTGTCTCCGTTGAGAAGGATATCCATTTTAACTAATTTAGATGGGCGGTACTCTGACAATTCGTAGTCAAAACTTGCATAACCACGTGTAGAAGATTTGAGCTTATCAAAGAAGTCGAAAACGATTTCAGCCAGTGGAATTTGATAAATGACATTGACACGATTATCATCAATATAGTCCATCGTCACAAAGTCCCCACGCTTACGCTGAGCTAACTCCATTACTGCTCCGACGAACTCTTGCGGTACCATGATTTGCGCCTTAACATAAGGCTCTTCAATGGTCGCAATCTTAGTTGGGTCTGGGAACTCAGATGGGTTAGAGACATCCATAGACTCACCGTCGGTCAAATTAACCTTATAGATAACAGATGGAGCTGTCATAATGAGGTCTATATTGAACTCACGTTCCAAACGTTCTTGGATAACATCCATATGGAGGAGTCCAAGGAAACCACAACGGAAACCAAATCCAAGGGCCTGAGATGTTTCTGGTTCAAACTGGAGACTAGCATCATTCAGTTGCAATTTTTCAAGGGCTTCACGCAAATCGTTGTACTTGTTTGACTCGATTGGATATAGACCCGCAAAGACCATAGGATTCATCTGCTTGTAACCATGTAATGGCTCTGCCGCAGGATTGGTTGCCAAGGTAACGGTATCACCCACACGAGTGTCCTGAACCGTCTTGATAGAAGCTGCAATATAACCAACATCACCAGTCGCAAGGAAATCACGACCAACTGCTTTCGGGGTAAAAATACCAACTTCTGTCACATCAAAGGTCTTGCCATTGCTCATAAGCTGAATCTTATCGCCAGGTTTGACAACCCCATCCATGACACGAACTTGGAGGATAACCCCACGGTAAGCATCGTAAACAGAGTCGAAAATCAAGGCCTTAAGTGGCGCCGTCACATCACCCGTTGGTGCTGGTACTTTTTCTACGATTTGCTCAAGGATTTCCTCGATACCAATACCAGCCTTAGCAGAAGCCAATACTGCTTCGCTGGCATCCAAACCAATGACATCTTCAATCTCTGTACGCACGCGCTCAGGATCTGCAGCTGGTAGGTCAATTTTGTTAATGACTGGCATGATTTCCAAATCATTGTCCAAGGCTAGATAAACGTTAGCAAGGGTTTGAGCCTCAATCCCTTGAGCGGCATCGACCACCAAAATAGCACCCTCACAGGCAGCTAGCGAACGTGAAACTTCATAGGTAAAGTCAACGTGCCCCGGTGTATCAATCAAGTGAAAAATATAAGTTTCCCCATCTTTTGCAGTATAATTCAGCTCGATGGCATTCAACTTAATGGTAATCCCACGTTCTCGTTCTAAATCCATACTATCCAAAAGTTGGGCCTGCATTTCACGACTTGAAACTGTCTCTGTCTTTTCCAAAATGCGGTCTGCTAGAGTCGACTTTCCGTGGTCAATATGAGCGATAATAGAGAAGTTACGGATCTTCTCCTGTCGTTTTTTCAATTCTTCTAAGTTCATGATTCTCTTCCTTTCAGGGTATCTATTTATTATAAATTGTTTTTGACATTTTGACAAGACCATACCCTGCTAGGAGTACTAATCTTCAGCAACAAAGCCGTCATTTTCGATAAAGTGGTGTTCTGTCATTCCTTGGTCTGTAAAGACAATCCCGTGAAGGACACCACCATAAACAGCTCCTCCATCCATCCCAATCTTGCCATCTTCTGTAGTCCAAAGCTCAGCTGTACCACGCTCTTGCTTTAACAAACCATAAACCGGTGTATGACCAAAGACAATGGTTTTTTCCAGTATGATTTTCTGCTTCGTGGAATGGTTTTCTAAGCCAGACTTTTTTATAATCTGTGGTTTCATGCCAGTCTTCCAAGGTCAAATCAATACCTGCGTGAACAAAGATATACTTGTCTGTCTCTACCACAAACGGCATTTGACGAATGAAATTCGACCAAATCTGCCGCTTCGGTAGCAACACGCTTGGCATCCTCAACTCCATCAACTGGTGCATCCAAGGGACGACCTAGGATAGAGTTAATGGTTGTATCTCCACCATTGCGACGATAGTGGTCATAGCTTTCTTCTGGGTCATCGAGCCAAGTCAAAAACATATACTCGTGGTTTCCTGATAGACAGATAGCCCCTTGATTGTCCACTAAGTCCTTAACCATTTCTAGGACACGGCGACTATCTTCACCACGGTCAATCAAGTCCCCTAGAAAGAGCAACTGGGTCTGACCATCCCATGTTTTGAGAAGGTCTTCTAGCATCCCAGCTTTTCCGTGAACATCTCCAATTACATAATAGTCTGTCATCTTATTTCTCCCTGTTTCTCAACAATTCTCTGGCTTGCGTCAGGGCTGCTTCTGTCACATCATCACCTGCCAACATCTTGGCAACTTCCTCCACTCGCTCTTCAACCGTCAAGAGACGAACAGTCGAAACTGTTGAATGGTCATTGCTAATCTTCTCAATAAAGAATTGATAATCCGCAATCGCAATCACTTGTGGCAAATGGGAAATAGCCAGTACCTGACCATGCTGGCCAATCTTGTGAATCTTCTGTGCAATGGCCTGAGCTACACGGCCTGAAACTCCTGTATCCACTTCATCAAAGACAATACTTGTCTTGCCCTCTTTACGTGAAAAGGCAGATTTAATGGCTAGCATGAGACGAGATAATTCCCCACCAGACGCAACCTTAACCAAGGGTTTAAAGTCCTCGCCAGGGTTGGTTGAAATGTAAAACTCAACCATTTCATTTCCCTCACGACTGAATTTGCCCTTGCTAAAACGAACCTGAAACTGGGCCTTTTCCATATAAAGGTCTTGCAGTTCTTGTTTAATCTCAGCTTCGAGCTGCTGAGCCAAATCATGACGAGCAGAGGCAAGCTGACCTGCCAAATCGACAAGATTAACTTCCAATTTCTTGAGCTCTGCTTCCATATCCTCAGACGAAAGGTTATTGCCTGTCAAGAGATTGTATTCTTCCGTAATCTTGGCAAAATAAAGCAAGACATCGTCTACAGTCCCACCATACTTACGGGTAATAGTATGAAGGAGGTCCAAACGATTCTCAACCTGCATGAGACGATTGCCGTCAAAATCAAGGTCCTCAATAATAGCTTCCAAACGTTTGCTAATATCTTCTAAGATATAGTAGGTCTCAGACAGAGAGTTTGAAATTTCACGGTATTCAGGATCATACTCTTCGACACTTTCCATGTCATTCATGGCTGAACGAACATTGGCCAGACTTGAAAACTCTTCATTGTCCAACATACTGTAGGCATTGGTCAGCGTATCCGCAATATATTTTTATGGTTGAGGAGTTTATCTCGCTCTTGATTGAGAGCCAAGTCTTCTCCAGCTTGCAAGTTTGCTGCCTCAATCTCTGCCATTTGAAATTCCAACATTTCAATACGAGCCTTGTGTTCCTGTTGGTTTTTCTTGACTTCCAGAACCTGCTTGCGCATTTTTCGATAGGCATCAAAACTCGTCTGATAGGTTTCTTTCAAGGTCCAAAAGGCTGTATCACCAAATTCATCCAACATCTGAATATGAAGTTGAGGACGCATTAACTCTTCTTGGTCATGCTGACCATGAATATCCACCAGATGTTGCCCAATAGCACGCAAAACAGACAGATTAACCATCTGGCCATTTACACGACTGATACTCCGACCATTTTGCAAGATTTCCCGACGGATGATAATTTCATCACCCATTTCCAAACCTTGCTCATTAAAAATCTCCTGCAAAAGGCGACTATTTTCAACGGAGAAAAGCCCCTCAATCTCTGCCTTTGGCGCACCGTGACGAATAACATCTGTCGTCGCACGAGCTCCCAACATCATATTCATGGCATCAATGATAATCGACTTCCCTGCACCCGTTTCACCAGTCAGGACAGTCATCCCCTTTTCAAAATTGAGGGAAATAGCCTCAATAATGGCAAAGTTTTTTATCGAAATTTCAAGTAACATATAGACCTACCAATTTTTTACTTGTTCAAAGATTTCCTCAGCTAGACTTTCACTTCTGGCAATGACTAAAATCGAGCTATCATCAGCCAAACAGCTAAAAATCTTGTCCGCAAAAGTCTCGGTTAACTGAGCTTTTACAAAAGCCGTATTTCCTGGAATCACTTGGAGATTGATCATCTTGTCCATCAATTCTGCCGATTCGATATTGTCTTCAGCCAGTTGCAAACTTTTTACGATTGATTTTGGCAATTCATAGACATAGGTGTTGTCTCTCAAAGGAATTTTGACAATACCCTAGCTCTTTGATATCTCGGGATACCGTTGCCTGAGTGGCAGTGATGCCCTGCCTCTTTCAAATGTTCTACGATTTCTTCTTGTGTACCGATTTGATAATCTGTCACAAATCGTCTAATTTTTTCAAGTCTCTCTTTTTTATTCATTTTTAAATTGACTATGCGCCCTCTCTACTACTTCTTCAATCTCAGCAAGAACCTGATTGCTTGCTGACTCTTCTTTTTTCAAATACGCTAAAAACTCAATATTTCCATGTCCACCTTGGATGGGAGAAAAGTCCAAACCAAGGACTGAAAAGCCTTCCTCTACTGCCATAGTTGTGACAGATTCAAGGACATTCTGATGAACCTTGGCATCGCGAATAATTCCATTTTTCCCAATCTGCTCACGTCCTGCCTCAAACTGGGGCTTAACCAAAGCCACAACCTGACCTTGATTTAGCCAAGACACGGTGCAAGGCTGGAAGAATCAGACTGAGGGAAATGAAACTCACATCAATACTGGCAAAGCTCGGTTCCTGCTCGAAATCAGTCTTTTCAGCATAGCGGAAATTGAACTGCTCCATGCTGACAACTCGTGGGTCTTGGCGTAATTTCCAAGCCAACTGATTGGTACCAACATCAACTGCAAAGACTAACTCAGCACCATTTTGCAACATGACATCGGTAAAACCTCCAGTAGAGGCACCGATATCAATCGTTGTAGCTCCTTCCACTGACAAATCAAAGACCTGCAAGGCCTTTTCCAGTTTCAAAGCCACCACGACTGACATACTTGAGTTTCTCGCCCTTGAGTTTTAGCTCGGTGTCATCTGGAATTTTCTCTCCTGGCTTGTCAAACCGTTCTCCGTTAAGGACTGCTACGACTAGTCCAGCCATGACACCACGCTTGGCCTGTTCTCGCGTTTCAAACAAGCCCTGTTTATAAGCTAGTACATCCACTCTTTCCTTAGCCATTGATTCTCAAACTTTCTACTACTTTTACAATCGATTCTATTTCAAAGGGAATCTGCTGGGCAATTTCTTCTAATTTGGCATTAGCTTGATCCAGAGTCTGGTTACAAAAGGCAATAGCCTCTTCCAAGCCCAACAAGGCTGGATAGGTTGACTTTTCTGCCTGCAAGTCCTTTTGTGGTGTCTTGCCGATTTCCTCAAAACTAGCTGTCACATCCAGCACATCATCTCGAACTTGAAAAGCAAGTCCCAATCAATTCGCCCAACAGTTTTCAGCTTTTGCCTGCATTTCAGGTGCCAATTCGGCTATGATAGCAGCTGCTTGGAAGGGATAGGCTAGTAGTTTTCCAGTCTTATTAGCATGAATGGTCTGGAGTTCTTCCAAAGACAAATGCTGGTGTTCACCCTCCATGTCCAAAACCTGCCCTGCCACCATGCCCAGACTACCTGAAGCAAGCGATAAGTTGGCAAATCAAGTCCACCTTGATCTGACTTGGCAAATCTGCCTGCGCTATCAAGGCGTAAGGATCTAGGAACAAGGCATCTCCAGCCAAAATCGCCATAGCTTCTCCAAATTTCTTGTGAGTTGGTCAAGCGTCCCCGACGGTAATCATCATCATCCATAGCTGGAAGATCATCATGAATCAAGCTCCCTGTATGAATCATTTCCAAGGCCGCAGCCACCTGCGCGTGAGCAGGTTTGATGGCAACTTGCAAGGCTTCCAAAACTTCTAACAAGAGAAAAGGCCGAATACGCTTGCCACCAGCATGAATGGAATAGAGAACAGACTCTCGCAAACTAGAGGCAAACTGCTGGTCTCCATAAAAAGTCTTCCAAAGCCGACTCGACAAGAGCTAATTTTTCTTGCTTCTTCATTCAAAATCACTTTCTGTTCCGTCTTCTTGCATGACCTTGACCAAGGTCTTTTCAGCCTTGTCCAGCGTCGCTTGGAGCTCTTTTGACAAGACCATGCCCTTTTGAAAGGCCGCAATCGCATCTTCCAGAGCAATTTCACCATTTTCCAAACTTTGGACAATGGTCTCCAGTTCTGCTAGATTTTCCTCAAATTTCTTTTGTTTTGACATCTTTAACCTCTAATTCTACTTGACCATCTCGCATCAAAAGCGTCACTTGGTCTTTTTTCTTCAAACTCTCAACCGAATCGACTACGGACTCTTCTTTTTTGACAATAGCATAGCCACGCGCCACAATTCGACTGGTATCCAACATGAGCAAAGGCTTCTGAAAGTCGCTTTCACCTCAGCAACCTTGGCATCATAAACCAGCGCCATTTGGCTACGTAGGAGCTTGTCCAACTGGCCTAGACGGTCTTGATAACGTTGGAATTTTGGTAACAGGTGATAATTGTACCAGTCGATGCGTCCTTGCTTGGACTACTTGTTTGTTATCAGAAATCCGTGTTCGCAAACTTTGTTTTAAGCGCAGTTGCAGTTGATCCAAGCGTTGCAAATAACCATCATACAAGCGCTCTGGCTGTCTAAAGATAACAGACTGACTGCATTTTTTCAAAGCTTCTTGTTTCTTAGATAGGACATTTCGGACTGCTGTTGCCATCCGTTTTTCCTGATTTTGCAAATGAGCTAATAGATCCAACTTGGTCACAGGTGTTGCTAGTTCAGCAGCGGCCGTTGGCGTTGCAGCGCGACGATCTGCCACAAAATCCGCCAAGGTCACATCTGTCTCATGCCCCACACTAGAGATAACTGGCAAACGAGATTCAAAAATAGCTCGTACCACAATTTCTTCGTTAAAGGCCCAGAGATCCTCGATGGAACCTCCACCACGACCAATAATCAGCAAATCCAAATCGTCCCGTTGATTAGCACGCGCAATATTTCGAGCAATTTCCTCCGCAGCCCCTTCACCTTGAACCTTGGTCGGATAGAGAAGAATGTCGACACCTGGAAATCGCCTGCTGACGGTCGTGATAATATCTCGAATAACGGCTCCACTGCGACTGGTTACCACACCAATTCTCTTAGAAAATTGGGGCAGAGGTTGCTTGAAGCGTTCTTGAAACAGGCCTTCTTCTGTCAATTTTTTCTTGAGTTGTTCAAACTGAATCGCAAGCGCACCAACCCCATCAGGCTCTGCCTTTTCAATGATGATGGAGTAGCTCCCACTTGGTTCATAGACCTGCACACGCCCAATCACATTGATTTTCATCCCTTCTTCAAGGTCGAAACCTAATTTCTGATAAACCCCAGACCAGATGGTCGCTTGAATAACTGCATGGTCATCTTTTAGGGAGAAATATTGGTGAGTAGGTCGTTTACGAAAGTTGGAAACTTGACCAGTTAAATAGACCCGTTCCAAGTAAGGGTCTTTATCGAATTTCATTTTCAGATACTTGGTCAAAGTTGTTACCGATAAATACTTTTCCATCTCCACCTACTATTCATTTTCTTGCTCTTTCATGGGTATTATTATACCAAAAATATGCCTAAAAATCTCCATTTATGTACCATTATGAGGGAAAAAAAATAGAAAAAGGAGGCAAGGCCTCCACATCTGATTATTTGCTGTTTCGAGCTTCTTCCAAAATCTTTGCAATCTTGGTCGTCAAAAGATCGATAGCAACTGTATTGCTGACTCCCTCAGGAATGACGATATCCGCATAACGCTTGGTTGGCTCGATAAACTGGTGATACATTGGTTTAACCACACCTAAATACTGGTCAATAACGCTATCAAGGCTACGGCCACGCTCTTCCATATCACGCTTGATACGACGAATAATGCGCACATCATCATCCGTATCCACAAAAATTTTGATATCCATCAAATCACGCAGACGCTTATCCTCCAAGACCAAAATCCCCTCAACGATAAAGACATCTTGAGGCTCCTGACGATAAGTCTTGCTACTTCGTGTATGCTCTGTATAGTCATAAGTCGGAATGTCCACCGGACGCCCTGCCAACAATTCCTTAATCTGCTCGATCATCAAGTCTGTATCAAAGGCAAAAGGATGGTCGTAGTTGGTTTTGACACGCTCTTCAAAGGTCAAGTGAGACTGATCCTTGTAGTATGAATCGTGCTCAATCATGGAAATCTTTTCATCAGGAAAATGCGATAAAATGGCTCTTGAAACACTGGTCTTACCACCACCAGAACCACCTGTCACTCCGATAATGATTGGTCTATTTTGCATGCTATCCTCCGTTTTTTTATCCGTCGTCTATTCTATCACATTTTTTGCAAAATTTATAGTCTGATTTGGATAGTTTAGGGGAAACAATTCCAATTCCTACACTTCAGTTATACTAGCTAAAAACCTTCCTTGGCTTGTAGAGATTGTCTCTTTTTCTAGAATGGCTAGCAATTTATCATCCTCAAAAGGCAGCCAATTCTTGAGTCTGTTTGTTCGAGTTCAATAAAAACGACCAAAGCGTACTTCTGTAGCCTGTTCTTGAGTTAGGAAAACTTTGACAAGGTCCCCTGTCCCAATCTCTAGAGGATGGAGAAAGTCCAGTTGACCAGCCTCCACTTTTTCAGCAATTTCTTCCAAGGTAAGAGCATCTTCTAGTTGCAAACCAGCTGCACTAGTCCGAGTCAAATGTGACATATGAGCCGCATAGCCAAGCTTTTCTCCCAAGTCAACCGATAAGGTACGAATATAGGTTCCCTTACTGCATTTCACACGAAAAGTAAAGCGTGCTAGATGCCCCTCATAAGAAATCGGACTTGTCCGATCAAATTGATAAATGGTCACCTGACGTTCTGGACGCTCCACTTCCTGACCAGCACGCGCATACTCATAGAGCTTACGACCATTAACCTTAACAGCCGAATACATAGGTGGAATCTGAATAATAGGTCCCAGTCAAACTAGCGATTGCTTCATCAACAAGCTTTTCATCCAAGGGGCGACAAAACAGGTGTCTCTGCGACCACTTCCCCACTAGCATCCTCAGTCGTCGTGGAATAGCCCAGAGTGATTTCCCCTCATAGACCTTGCCCTCGTCCTGCATAAACTCGACCATGCGTGTCGCCTTGCCAACCGCAATCGGCAAAACACCCACCACATCCGGATCCAAGGTTCCACCATGACCAATTTTCTTGGTTCCCAAAATCTTACGCAGTTTAAAAACCGCATCATGCGAGGTCATGCCCGCTTCTTTTTTTAAGTTGATAATACCGTTCATTTTTGCTTTCTCACTCCCCCTTCAGTGCTTCAAACTTCGCTTTCATGGTTGGATTTTTACGGGTCAATTTTTTGACGGATACATCTTCCAACTTATTGTTTGCAAGACGAAGTTGATTTTCAGATGTTGTCAGGAATTTCTTAACCTCTTCCATGCGTTTGATGGCCTTGTCGATTTCATCAATAGCTTTACCAAAGTTGGTCGAAGCTGAATTATAGTTCTTGGCAAAAAGGCTAGCTTTTAAAGGCATCCAAGTCTTCCTCAAAATGCGTAATATCGATATTTTGCTCGCGAACCAAGGCCAACTCCTGCTTGTATTTTAGGGAATTAAGCGCCGCATTTCGCAAGAGCCCAATCAACTGGATAAAGAATTGAGGACGAACCACATACATCTTTTCATACTCATGGCTGACGTCAACAATCCCTGTGTTAAAAGTAGTCATTATCGGCCTCAAGCATAGTCACCAAAACGGCATACTCACAGTTCTTTTCACGACGGTCCTTGTCCAATTCCTTATAAAAATCTGCATTCTTGTGCTTCTTCTCTGTTCCATCCGCTTCATTTTTCATCTCAAACATAATGGAAATAATTTCGACCCCATTTTCATCACATTCACGGAAGATAAAGTCCCCCTTAGACCCACGCGCGGAGACCTTGTTATCCTTCTCAAAATAGGCATTTGGAAAGGCAAAACTGCGGACCTTATTAAACTCACTCTCTGCATACTGTTCCAGACTTTCCCCGATTGCTTTTGTAGATTGTTGAGCCTTAAAATTCTTGTAAAATTCGACTTGTTCACTAGCTGCCTTGAGCTGAGCTTCGTAGTTTTGCTTAACTGAAGCAAGAGAAAGCTCGTTTTCTCTTTTTCTTGTAAAAGAAGCTGGTTTTTAACCTGATCTCGTTCTTTTTCTAGGTCAGAAAGGGTCTTTTGCAGTTGATTTTCATGCTCCAAACGCAAGGTCGCCAACTGGTTTTCCAAGGCCTGTACTTCCTTATCCTTAGCCAATAAAGGCCTCATGGCTTGTCTGTTCAACCTCTTTCTTGGCCAATTCTTTTTCTGTATCAAAGTTTGGATTTGACTCTGCAATTGCGCAATTTCTTGATCCTTCTGAGCAAGTTTAGTCTGTTGCTCATTCATGGCTTTTTGCTCTGCCAAAGCCAGTTCCTGCTTCATGCGATCGTGCAATTCCTTATCAAACTCTGCTGTTCTCACTTGGGATAAAAGTTCAGCATACTGACTTTCATTTACTGTAAAGACTTCCCCACAGTTGGGACATTTAATTTCGTTCATATCGTTCCTCTTTCTAGACTTCTGTAACCATTATATCATGCCTAAGGGAAAATCAAAAACAGCGAGTCGAAACCCACTGTTTATCTTCTTTTACTTTAAATTTTTTCCAAGGCCAAGCGCAAGTCTTCAATCAAATCCTCTACATTTTCAAGTCCGATAGACAAGCGGATTTGGTTTGGTGTGACTCCTGCTGCTTCTAGGTCTTTTTCTGACAATTGACCGTGAGTGGTTGTAGCTGGATGAACAACCAGAGATTTAGCATCTGCCACGTTTGCAAGGTCAGAAAAGATTTCTAAATGATCAATAACCTTGCGTGCTTCTTCCTCGCCACCTTTAACATGGAAGGTAAAGATTGAACCCACACCTTTTGGCAAGTATTTCTCAGCTAAGGCATGATAAGGACTATCTGCAAGTTTTGGATAATTGACTTTTTCTACCTTAGGATGGTTGACAAGAAAATCAACAATTTTCTCTGCATTTTGTACATGGCGTTCCACACGAAGTGAAAGGGTTTCAAGTCCTTGGAGCAAGAGAAAGGCATTAAATGGAGACAAGGCTGCACCTGTATCACGGAGCAATTGAACACGGACAGCGATAATAAAAGGCTGCTGCACCCACATCACGAGTATAGCTCAAATTGTGGTAGCTTGGGATCTTCCTCAACAAATTGAGGGAATTTTCCTGAAGCCGCCCAGTCAAAACGACCCGCTATCGACAATCACTCCACCAATAGTCGTACCATGCCCACCGATAAACTTAGTCGCAGAGTGAATGGCAATATCTACACCGTGAGAAAAGACGTTAATCAAATAAGGTGTAGCAAAAGTATTGTCAGAAACAAGTGGAATCTGATGTTTATGAGCAATCTCAGCCAATTTTTCCAAGTCTGGAATGTTAATCAAGGGGTTCCCCAAGGTTTCAATCAAGACAAGCTTGGTATTGTCATTGATAGCTGCTTCCACTTCCTCCAAATTATCCACATCCACAAAGGTAGTTGTAATACCATAACGTGGAAGGGTTTCTTTCAAAAGATTGAAGGTCCCACCGTAAATAGTTGATGCTGCTACTACATGGTCACCAGCATGGGCAAGAGCCAAAATCGTATAAGTCACTGCAGCCATACCTGATGCTGTTGCAAGAGCTCCGACACCACCTTCGAGAGCTGCAATTCTTTCTTCAAAAGCAGCCGTTGTAGGATTTGTAATACGAGTATAGATATTACCTGGCTTTCTCAAGGCAAACAAATCGGCACCTTCCTGCGTGTCATCAAAAACAAAGGATGTTGTCTGATAAATCGGAACTGCACGAGACTTGGTAGCTGGATCCACAACTTGACCAGCGTGTAGTTGCAAAGTTTCAAATTTAAAATCACGAGTCATAAAACGACCTCCAAATAGTTTGATTAAGGATATTGTAGCACCTTAAGGTATAGTTTACCAATATTAGTTTTCTATATTTTGATATAATAAATAGCTATTACCTTATTTTGAAAATGAAAAAAGCACGACTCAATCGTGCTCATTTCCTTAATCTACATAAGTATCTTCATTTTTATTGAGGAAGGCATATGGAAGACCCATCAAGAGACCACCACCAATAAAGTTTCCGATGAAGGTTACACCCCAGTGACGAAGCATATTTCCCAACACCGAAATTAGCAATTGAATCAGCAGCAACACTGAATTTCACAATCGCGAAAGAAGCAAAGTTCGCAGCAATGTGCTCGTTTGTTAAGAATACAAACATGTAAATTGCTGATAAAACAAGCCAAAGTTTGGCACCACCATCTTTGACCAAAACAAATGAAAGAATCGCAATATTTACGAAAATATTTGCCAAAATAGCCTCAAGCAAGATTAATTCATTTGAACGGCCTAACTTCATCTCAACAACCCCTGAGATGAAACTATCGTGAGTCAGATGTGCATAGGCTGCTGAATGAGCAAAGCCCCAACCTGCTATCAAAGGCTCCGATAAGGTTGAACAAGGTACAGTAAAGTAAAATCTCAGCTGTTTTTCTCCAAGAGATTTTTTTCAAGAAACTACCAGCAGTCAAGAACATCATGTTTGATGTTACCAACTCGGCATTCAAGAAAACAATGTAGGCCAATCCCCAAGCAAAGACAAATGGGAAGAGGAAGCGTCCACTACCTGGTGCAATTTTATTAATCAAGTCAGCCCCAACTGCACCAGCAGCTGTACTGAAGGTTAAAAATGCACCTGCAAACATAGAACGAATCGCATACTTAAATTTGCTTTGACTATAAAGACTTTCTTTCTTCTTGCAAGCAAATTCAATCTTTGAGATAAATTCTGAAGAAACCATAATAAACTCCTAAAACTTTTATTTGTGATAATTATAACATAAAATCGATATAAAGAAAAGCCTTTCATGACTGTATTTTTCCCCAATTTAAAAATTCAGCAATCGTTTACATTGTTTTAATAACAAGCTTTAGAATTTTTAATTGTCCGAATCTAGAGATTGAGTAGAATCATTTTTGTTCTACTTAATATATTTATTACTAAATAGAACAAAATGATTTCTCCGCACCTCTACTCTGATTCTTCTTAATCAACATATGTATCTTCATTCTTATTGAGGAAGGCATACGGTAAACCAATCAGAAGACCTCCACCTATAAAGTTAGCAATAAAGGTTACACCCCAATGTCGAAGGATATTTGGAATATCAAAGTGAGGTACTTGATCAGCAATCATGCTGAATTTCATAATACTAAAGGAAGCAAAATTGGCAGCGATGTGCTCATTGGACAAGAAGACAAACATGGAAATAGCTGATAAAATGATCCATAGTTTGGCAGCACCATCTTTGACTAGTATAGATGAAAGAATGGCAATATTTACAAATACATTGGCAAGAATTCCCTCAAGCAGAACTAAATCACTTGGACGCGCCAATTTCTTGGCTACAAGCTTAGGAAGGAAACTATCATGAGTCAAATGGGAAAAGGCTGATGAGTTGGCAAAGGCCCATCCAGCTACCAAGGCACCAATGAGATTAAACAAAGTACAATAGAGTAAAATAATCATTGCCTTTTTCCAATCAATCTTTTTCAAGAACACTCCAGCTGTTAAGTACATCATATTGGAAGTTATCAATTCCGCATTTAGAAAGACGATATAGGCCAGCCCCCAAGCGAAAACAAATGGGAAAAGGAAATAGCCACTATTTGGAACAATATTATTTAATAAATCCGCACCAATAGCCCCAGCAGCTGTACTAAAAGTTAAAAAAGCACCTGCAAACATGGAACGAATAGCATACTTGAACTTACTTTGATTGAAAAGACTTTCTTTCTTGTGGCAATAATAATCTATCTTCGAAATAAACTCTGAAGAACTCATAAACATCTCCTAATTTTTTATATTTATCATTATAACATAAAATGTTTGAATAGGTAATCATTTTCTTAAATTTCTAACATTTGTATAGATTTATACTCAATGAAAAACAAAGAGCAAACTAGGAAACTAGCCCCAAGCTCTACTTGAGTACTGCAAGGTGAAACTGACATGGTTTAAAGAGATTTTCGAAGAGTATTAGCATTACATAGTTTGCTTATAAAGCCATAAAAAAAGAACCAGTAAAACTAAATGTTTACTGATTCTTTAACAAATTAATAACGTTGTTTATACGGTTGATTGAAAGCTGTTAGAATTTCTTCAGGTGTTTGTGAATAGTCTTTTGTATCTTTCAAATCACCTTTGACAATAATCCGCTCTGTCGCATCATAGTCTACACATGTTACAAGTGTGATTTCATCAACACCACTACGGTCATCAATCTCATCAACACGATCTGGAGTTACATGCTTCACTTCATGAATGACATAGGTATAGACCTTATCCTTATCAGTTAGATAAATTTTCATCCCATTCTTAGCGCGTGATAATGGAGAAAATAGCATCTGACTAGCATTTTCTGCTGTAAAAATGTGATGACTAGCAAGTGAATAGTTTCCCTTCCCCATCACTTGATCCTCTTTACAATCCGCATTATAACATATTTTTGTTTGAATAATCAATAGTATTCTTATCTCTTTAATAATCAGATGAAAGTATGTTATTTCTAATAGTCTATCTAGCTATGTAAACAAGACTTGAAAAATATATGAATGCTACCATTTTACTTATTTTAAAAGATTTGTATCATTTATATACTCTGTAGTTAGATATGTAAAATCAGTGAAAAAGCCCTTCCCCCTAAGAATAGAGGAAAGGTTTTTCTTGATTATCATAAACTTCAGAATGGTAGATAAGCTACTATTGCGCTTTAGACCATTTCTCTACTCCTTATCATCTTTACGACGTCTTGAACTAAAACCTAAAGCTTTCAGTCATTGCGGCTAAAAGCTCCAGAAGGAGATGAAGTTGATGACTGAGTACCTGTATTAGAAGTTCCAGTTTACCATCTCACAAATGTGGATTCATTTGAATTCGCTATTGAGTTGGTTATCTGATGTCACTGTTACATCTGGATGAGGAGTTCCATCATGACTTGAGTAATCACTTTCTTAAAGATATGGGTTGTTACATTTCCAACTAAAATAGTCTTGACATATTCATAGCCAGTAAATGTTCCTTATCTTTTGTACCATCTTCTGAGGTTTTAGAACATTACCTTCAGTATCTTTCCAAATTGTTGATTTACTTTCTTCATTACTTGGAGTTGAAGGTTTTTGGTGAATCTGGCGTTGAAGAAGACTTTTAGTGTATACATGGATTGTATTTCCATCTTTATCTTTCTTCGTTTCTTTGAATGATGTACTCTGGAATGTCTTTCTATTCTTCGTTCCTTTTGTCTGAAGGAGTTGATTTCTTTGCCTTCTTCATCTACATAACTCGTTACGACTTGACGGTATACATGCGTTGTATTTGCCCTTTTTCGTCTTTCTTCGTTTCTTTGAAGATGTACTCTGGAATATCTTTCTTATCTTTCGTTCCTTTGTCTGAAGGGTTGATTTCTTTTGCTTTCTTCATCTACATCAACTCTGTTACGACTTGACGGTATACGTGCGTTGTATTGCCTTTTTCGTCTTTCTTCGTTTCTTTGAAGATGTACTCTGGAATATCTTTCTTATCCTTTCGTTCCTTTTGTCTGAAGGGCTGATTTCTTTGCCTTCTTCATCTACATAACTCGTTACGACCTTGACGGTATACGTGCGTTGTATTCCCCTTTTCGTCTTTCTTCGTTCTTCTGTAGATGTACTCTGGAATATCTTTCTTATCTCTCGTTCCTTTATCTGAAGGGCTGATTCTTTGCCTTCTTCATCCACATAACTTGTTACGACTTGACGGCACTACGTGCGTTGTATTTCCTTTTTCGTCTTTCTCGTTTCTTTGAAGATGTACTCTGGAATCTTTCTTATCCTTCGTTCCTTTGTCTGAAGGGTTGATTTCTTCTCTTCATTCACACAACTTGTTACGACTTGACGGTATACGTGCGTTGTATTTCCTTTTCGTCTTTCTTCGTTTTCTTTTGAAAGTACCTGATATCTTTCTTATTCTCGTTCCTTTTTCGAAGGGTTGATTTCTTTGCCTTCTTCATCTACAACCTTTGACGACCTGACGGGTATACATGGGTTGTATTTCCCTTTTTCGTCTTTCTTCGTTTCTTTGAAGTGTACTCTGGAATGTCTCTTATCTTTCGTTCCCTTTGTCCGAAGGATTGATTTCTTTGCCTCTCATCCTACATAACCTGTCACGACTTGACGGTATACGTGGATTGTATTTCCTTTTCGTCTTTCTTAGTTTCTTTGAAGATGTACTCTGGAATATCTTTCTTATCCTTCGTTCCTTTGTCTGAAGGGTTGATTTCTTTTGCCTTCTTCATCTACATAACTTGTTACGACTTGACGGTATACGTGCGTTGTATTTCCTTTTTCGTCTTTCTTCGTTTCTTTGAAGATGTACTCTGGAATGTCTTTCTTATCTTTCGTTCCTTTGTCTGAAGGGTTGATTTCTTTGCCTTCTTCATCTACATAACTTGTTACGACTTGACGGTATACGTGGATTGTATTTCCTTTTTCGTCTTTCTTCGTTTCTTTGAAGATGTACTCTGGAATGTCTTTCTTATCCTTCGTTCCTTTGTCTGAAGGATTGATTTCTTTGCCTTCTTCATCTACATAACTTGTTACGACTTGACGGTATACGTGCGTTGTATTTCCTTTTTCGTCTTTCTTAGTTTCTTTGAAGATGTACTCTGGAATGTCTTTCTTATCCTTCGTTCCTTTGTCTGAAGGATTGATTTCTTTGCCTTCTTCATTCACATAACTTGTTACGACTTGACGGTAAATATACTCAACTGTTGTAACTCCCGTATTGACTTTTCCTGTTTCAGGAGCTGATGTTTCAGATTTTTTCATGAATTCATAAACATCACCATTGGTAGTTGTGATCATTTCTGGTTTTAAGTCTGGTGTGTTTGTGTTGTACTCTTTACCTGTTGGACTTTGAGTTTCAGCTTTGACACTTGTCTTATCTTCAATCTCATTTCCTTCAGTATCTATATAACTTACTATTACATCACCTTTTTGTAACTCGTACTCATAAACGACTTCTTGTTTCGCTTCTGTTACTTTACCTGTTTCTGTAGCTGAACCTTCTTTTAGTCCATTATTTGTTTTAACTAATTCATAGACTAATCCGTCTTTTGTGATTGTGTTTTCTTTCGTCGCAGTATAGTCACTTCCTACTTGTCCATTTGTTACTAGTGTTACTGGATCTTTTAGGTTTGTTTCTGTTCCTGCAATGACATATTTAACTTCGACGTTTCCACCTACTTTTGGTGCGTACTCATAAACGACTTCTTGTTTCGCTTCTGTTACTTTTACCTGTTTCTGTAGCTGAACCTTCTTTTAGTCCATTATTTGTTTTAACTAATTCATAGACTAATCCGTCTTTTGTGATTGTGTTTTCTTTTGTCGCAGTATAGTCACTTCCTACTTGTCCATTTGTTACTAATGTTACTGGATCTTTTAGGTTTGTTTCTGTTCCTGCAATGACATATTTAACTTCGACATTTCCACCTACTTTTGGTGCGTACTCATAAACGACTTCTTGTTTCGCTTCTGTTACTTTACCTGTTTCTGTAGCTGAACCTTCTTTTAGTCCATTATTTGTTTTAACTAATTCATAGACTAAGCCGTCTTTTGTGAGTGTGTTTTCTTTTGTCGCAGTATAGTCACTTCCTACTTGTCCATTTGTTACTAATGCTACTGGATCTTTTAGGTTTGTTTCTGTTCCTGCAATGACATATTTAACTTCGACATTTCCACCTACTTTTGGTGCGTACTCATAAACGACTTCTTGTTTCGCTTCTGTTACTTTTACCTGTTTCTGTAGCTGAACCTGCTTTTTAGTCCATTATTTGTTTTAACTAATTCATAGACTAAGCCGTCTTTGTGATTGTGTTTTCTTTTGTCGTGCATAGTCACTTCCTACTTTGTCCATCTGTTACTAATGCTACTGGATCTTTTAGGTTCTGTTTCTGTTCCTGTAATCACATATTTAACTTCGACATTTCCACCTACTTTTGGTGCGTACTCATAAACGACTTCTTGTTTCGCTTCTGTTACTTTACCTGTTTCAGCAGCTGAACCTTCTTTTAGTCCGTTGTTTGTTGTTACTAACTCATAGACTAATCCGTCTTTTGTAATAGTTGCATCTTTCGTCGCAGTATAGTCACTTCCTACTTGTCCATTTGTTACTAGTGTTACTGGATCTTTTAGGTTTGTTTCTGTTCCTGCAATGACGTACTTAACTTCAACGTTTCCACCTACTTTTGGTGCGTACTCATAAACGACTTCTTGTTCCTGCTGTTACTTTTTACCTGCTTTCTGTAGCTGAACCTTCTTTTTAGTCCATTATTTGTTTTTAACTAATTCATAGACTAATCCGTCTTTTGTGATTGTGTTTCTTTCGTCGCAGTATAGTCACTTCCTACTTGTCCATTTTGTTACTAATGTTACTGGATCTTTTAGGTTTGTTTCTGTTCCTGCAATGACGTACTTAACTTCAACGTTTCCGCCTACTTTTGGTGCGTATTCATAAACAACTTCTTGTTTCGCTTCTGTTACTTTACCTGTTTCTGTAGCTGAACCCTTCTTTTTAGTCCATTATTTGTTTTAACTAATTCATAGACTAATCCGTCTTTTGTGATTGTGTTTTCTTTCGTCGCAGTATAGTCACTTCCCTACTTGTCCATTTGTTACTAATGTTACTGGATCTTTAGGGTTTGTTTCTGTTCCTGCAATGACATATTTAACTTCAACGTTTCCACCTATTTTTGGTGCGTACTCATAAACTACTTCTTGTTTATCTGCTGTAACTGTACCTTGTTCTCCAGCTGATGTAGCTTTATGTCCTTTATATACATAAACTTTTCCATCAGTAGCTGTTAATTCTTCACCTGCTACTGGCGCTGTTGAAGTATAGCTTTTTCCAACTTTTTAACCCCTTAGCGACATCTGTTTGCTGGTTTTAATTCAGTTGTTGTACCTTCAATAACGTATTTTTGCTACTACATCTCCCACCAACTAGGGTACAATCGTTCATAGTATACATTTTCAACAATCATTACTAGTTATTAAGAACTTCTGGTAATTATTACTTCATCAATTGCTTCTTTAGCGATATATTGATCATTAACTTTTACTTCTGGTTTTTCCCATTCTGAAGGTGTTGGAGATGTTACAGACTCCCCATTTAGCATTTGCAGGAATTTCCCAATTATCTTCTACAACACGTCCTGTTTTTCTCCAGTATACACTTTTCTTGAAACTGTTACTTTTTTGAGTTACTGGACTAGAAATGATATTACCTTCATTATTCAATATAATTAATAGTTCTTGTAATATCTTTAGTTTCTACTTTTACGTTAGCCTCATCATAAAGATAAGTAACTTTTTTAGTTACTTGTCTTTCGTAAGTTCCTGTTTCTGGATCAGAATCTGGTTGAACTTCGATAAAAATATAGTCTTTCACAGCATACCATCTATTTACAAAACCTTTAAGAATTGGTTCTTTAGTTGTAGCATAAGGCTGTCCTTCAAAATCTCTAGTTTTTGGGAACTCTTTTAAGAGCTCACCATCTACAGTTTTATAGTACACTTCTAGTTTTCCACGAATATCTTCTGTTCTTAATCCTACAACATTTGATTCTAACCAAGTATCTTTTCCATCTTTTAGAAAAATTTGAGAAGTACTTTGCACATAGTTTGGATTATTCTGATCGACACGTAGATTAAAGTGATGTTTAAAGGCATGCTCTTTTGTTACAGTATAATTATTTTTAAATACATATTTAACGGCAGTAACATCTTTCCAATTTGTGATTTGATCAGCAGTCACATATGTTCCAGTAGTTTTGTCAGTAGCAGTTGATGTCGTATAAACTACATCATATTCGTCTGAATCATCAACTATCGGACCTTCTAAATATGTTAGAGCTTCTGTCTTAGGTATTAATACTACAGCTTCTTTTACTTTTTGAGAAAGATCTGTTAAGTTTTCAATTTGTGGCGATAAGATAACTTCTTGTCCATTCTTAACATCAATAATTCCTCGCACACCTGTAGTCCCAGGTTTAGCAATTGTTAAAGAAGCTGAATATTCAGCAATATTATTAATAGTAACATTAATATTTGCTTTTTGAAATAGATAAAACCTGATGCATGATTTTTCAACAAAATTAGCATTAATTGAATTGTCATTACCTATTAATGTCTCCGATTCACTATTCCATACTAAATAAGATTCAATCCCATAAGTTCCAGCTTCAACTTGTCCATTATTTTCAACTTCGAAAGTCAAGGCTGTAGGACTATATAATCCACCTTTTACATCCATCTTTATTTAAATCATAACCAGTAAGATTTAAATTTTTTGAATCAAAGATATAAGCATCGTTTACCTGTTCCTTTATAATTTTCGATAATATTAGTTGGATTTACCGTATCATAAGATTCTTTTTAATTTATCATACGATTCTTTTTGCAGCATCACCATTTCGCTCCACCAAAATGTAATGTGTATTTCGATAATAAACGATTATCTGCTGCTAATCTAAAGTCTTTCAACGGTAACTTTGGATCCGCTAATAACATAACACTTGTTTTAGTAATATTTGGATCTAATTTATTTAAATCGTAAGTCTTACTTTCATCATTATCTGATTCTATTAAGCCAAAATAATCCTCTGCTGAATACGTTACTGCAATAGGAATTGTTTGACCTCTTGTTAAATCATCTTTAGTTAAAGTTTGACTCCCTATTTGATTCATATTTAATGTTAATTTTGTTGGAGTTTTAATGTGCTCTGCAGGATCTCCACTTCCTGTAGCAGGACGTTCCATCGCTATAGCACTCTCTATTGTATTCTCTGATGTAGAACCTTGAGCTATTTCATTTCTATAACGTTGAATTGTACTATCTTGGGCTTTTTCCTTCCATGTACCAACAGTTACACCAAGTCTTGCTTCTAATCCAGTTATTGTTTTAGAGGTTGAATTATATCTTTGAAATTCATCTACTATACCCGGATGTTTTTAGGATTAAAATGATCATATTTCTTTTTCAGGATTAATTTTCGATAGTATCATATAATTCATTAATTGAAGTATATTCTTTCAATAATTCAGCTTGGTTATCTTTAGTTACTCCATATAATTTAAAATTCTCTTTTAAATTTCCTCTAACTGTTCTCTGTAATAACCTCTAAATTCTCTTGAACCATCAGCTTTTATTTCATTTGTATATACTCTATTTAACTGGAATTTTGTAAAAGTAATTTCCCTTCTTGATCTTTTTGGAATAAAAATAGTTTTATATACTGACTTGGTAAAGAAATGCTCCATCACCTTTTTAATTTATCAGTTTGGAATAGTAAATCTAGCGTTAAATTTGTCCTCATTACTTTGCATGTGAAAATAATCGTTGATTGGTTTCAGGAAAAATTCTTGTATCCATCTCTTTAATAGCAGGAATACCATCACCGAGATATAATCTAAAATCCATCAGGATTATCTAATGTCTGAGTAAATGTTGAACCATCAGGTCTATGCCCAACTGCTTTTATAAACGATATTGGCATTAAATCCTTTAGTAGAATTTGATTCAATTGCTCTTTCAATAGCTTCCGGAGTATTAAAAGCACCTTCTTTTACCTTCAGAATTGGTCCACCATAAAGTAAACTTTGATCGATACCTTTTCTTTTCATCTGGATGTAAAGTTAAAACTCCATTTTCTAATGTCCAAAACTTATTATTTTTAATATTTGTTGGGATCTAATTCTAAGAAATCTGGAATTCCACTAATCGTATAATCATAACTTGTTAAACGTCCATTACCATTTTGATTCGTTTCTTCGTTATTGAAAAACTCTGATCACTCATAATAAATGGTAATTTAAATGTATTTCCTTCAATTGGCTTTGAAAAGTTCCCATTCGAAACTGATCCCCATTTTAAATTCTGGTAATGGAGCACCAAACTGATCGACCATATATTTTGACAGTCTTTTAGTCTCGCTACTCTTTTTCTCTATATAAAATTTCCGACAAATAGTCAAAAGAAGCTCTAACTGACTTCGTTGATAAAGTCTCTCCTCTGATATAAAATCTGTATTAACTGTTAATACATCACCTCTTTGATGGAGCATTTTTATAGAGGTACCCACATATAATTTTTAATAAACTTTCAGCAACAGTTCCTCCCACTCATAGGATTTTAAATTTAAATCATAAACATAATTCGTTGTAGTTGATAAATCATCAACACTTTTTTACAAATGATGAATTTTGCAAAACTCCTGGTTTTTGGTAGAGTGCAGAAATGCTTTTGGAATAGTTACACGCACTTTCCCATCGGTAACCGTTTCACTCGAAGAAGCTGAATAAGTAATCGCCATATTTATTACACGTTCACCGTCACCATTATTTTCAACAGGAATTTGTTTTTCTATTGGTCCATTTGAATTATCAAAAGTGAATTGAACCAGTTAACGCTTGCTCTGTTACTCCAGTACGGAAAGCCAGTTCCTTCTTCCATCTTTTTACCATTACGGCTATCTTGATTCTTGTTTTCTTTAGGTGTTTCTTCAGCTTTAATTGATTTTAAGATAGAAGTTAATGAGCTAATTTCTTTTGCTTTTTTATCAGCTCCTGACTGTGTTGCATCCAAATCCACTTAAATATCGCTTAGCTTCTGCAACTAGTTTTTCAGCGTTTTGGATTTGAGAAGCTTGTTTTTTTATTTCCTCGGATGCGTTCAATTTGAGCTTCCAAATCTGCTAATTTTGCTTTGCAAGAGAGATAAATCGATAGATGGTTTTTGCCGTAGTTTCTTCTGCTGAATTAGTCTTATCTGAAACTGTTGAAGCTTGTTCAGTATCTTTTTCACTTTCTTTTTACAGCTGTTTGCTGGCTCAGCTGACTTTTCTAGCTCTGCATTTGATTTTTGATTGCTCAGCTAATTCTGATTTTTGCTTCAGAAAACAGGATCTGCTTGAGTATTTCCTTGAGCTAGAGTTTTAATCCCGTATCAGCATCCTTTCGTTACTACTGCTTCAGTTGGTTCAGTAGCAGAATCTGCTTCTACCCGTATCTACATTGTAGCCAAATAAAAGCCTGCCCTGATTAGGACACTCGCAGCACCAACTTTTCAATTTTTTTAATTGAATATTTTTCGTATCTATTCCACAAAAATAACGATGATCTTTTTGTTGTTTATACAATTTAAAGCATAATTTACCACCTTATATATATATATGCACATCTGCATATTTCAAATATACTGTATTAGATTATATCATATTTCAAAGTAATTTTAAATATATTTTTGCTTATGAAATTTTTGTTTTAAAAATAGGTAACTTCTCAAAAGTAATTTCACTTGCCTGGGCAAAGTGGAAATTGAGGCTAAAACTGAAAAAGAAAGGACGAAATGTCCTTTCTCGATCTTATCTTTTTCTTCAACCCACTAGAATTGGACAGAGAGCTTTCTTTAATTATAAATTAAATTGTTTGTAAGGTTGATTAAAAGCCGTTAAAATGTCTTCTGATGTTTTCGAATAATCCATTGTTTCTTTTAAATCACCTTTTGACAATGGTCCGCTCTGCTGCAGCTGCATCTTCACAAGTTACTAGAGTAATTTCATTAACACCATCTCGATCTTCAATCTCATCAACACGATCTGGTGTAACGCGTTTTTGACTTCACGAATTTCATAAGTATAGACCTTGTTTTTGTCCGTTACAGTAAATTTTCATACCTTTTTAGCTCGGTCTAATGGAGAAAACAGCATTTGATTTCGCATTCTCAACACTAAAGACATGAGTGACTAGCTAGTGAATAGTTACCCTTTTACCCCATCACCTGATTTCGTTTTCATAGTTCCTGCTCCATACAAGAATTTGCATTATCAGACCTTTAAAAATTGGTAAAGTTGATCTCTACCTCAGGTATTGCAATTCCTCCAGACCACTGGCTAACTTTTGAGCATCCCATTGAGAGAGCTAAAAACAGCTTCTGAAGAAAGTGATTTTACCGATTAAAAATCAAAAATTTACCTTCAGTGTCTTTATTTTCTTCAATTTTTCTCTTTAGATACCTTACTAACTTGATATTTATTTAGTATTCCAAACTATAAAAGCATCGCGAATTTTTGAATTAAAAATTAAAAGCAATAGAGATAAGTATAGAAATACAGCTAAAATATTTCTCAGTGAGTTTTTCTTCTGTTTTTCTTTTTAGTATTTTTACGAGACATTAAGCATCACCTTCTATTTTATATTCTGTCCCAACTTCTTCTTTTTCTGCTAGCTGCAACACTTGAAAATGTCACAATCTTAGCATCTTGATCAAGTCGCATTACTTTTACTCCCATAGTAGAACGACCTGTTTGTGAAATATTAGCAACATTTGTACGAATCATAACACCTGTATCGGTGATAATCATCAAATCTTCATCGCCTTTAACAGTTAAGAGACCAGCTAGTGGACCGTTTTTATCAGTAATTTTAGCAGTTATCATTCCTTTACCGCCACGGCCTTTAGTAGGGTATTCAGTGGCTACAGTACGTTTGCCGTATCCTTTTTCAGTAATAACAAGAACCTCATCTTTATCAGTGATAAGTCTTGCCCCTACTACTGTATCACCTTCACGAAGATTCAAACCTTTGACACCCGTTGCACTTCGACTCATTCCACGAACAGTAGATTGTTTAAAGCGAACTGCATAGCCCAACTTAGTTCCTATTATAACATCGGCATCTTCTTCAGTTAATAGGACATTGATTAATTCATCTTCCTCTTTCAAATTTAAGGCTTTTAATCCATTCTGACGAATATTAGCAAATTCCTTAACACTAGTTCTTTTCACAATACCATGACGGGTTGTGAAAAAGAGATAGGCATCATCACTACGTTTTGATTCTATATTGATAATAGTCTGAATACTTTCACCTTCGTCCAACTTCAATAGATTTACGATAGGCAACCCTTTAGCAGTTCGACCATATTCTGGAATCTCAAAACCTTTAAGACGATAGACACGTCCTTTATTTGTGAAGAAGAGCAGATGATCATGGGTGCTAGTTGACACTAACTCACGAACGAAGTCATCATCTTTGACACCTGTCCCTTGGACTCCACGTCCGCCACGTTTTTGAGCAGTAAATTCACCTTGATCTAATCGTTTAATGTAACCCTTGTTAGAAAGAGTAATCAGAACATCCGATTCTTCAATCAAATCTTCATCTTCTAAAGACAAGACTTCTCCGACCATCAACTCTGTACGACGTTTATCGCCAAACTTACGCTTAACCTCATCTAATTCATCCTTGATAATTTGAGCTACACGTTCTGGTTTTGCTAGAATATCTGCTAAGTCTGCGATCAAAGCAATCAATTCATCGTACTCAGACTGAATCTTATCACGTTCCAATCCTGTCAAGCGGCGGAGACGCATATCTAGAATAGCCTGACTTTGTCTCTCAGAAAGCTTAAATTTGCTCATTAACTCAGCCTGTGCTTCCGCGTCTGTCTCACTAGCACGGATGATACGAATCACCTCATCGATATGATCCAGAGCAATCAAGAGACCTTCTAAGATATGAGCACGCGCTTCAGCTTTCTCTTTATCAAAACGTGTACGACGAACAACAACTTCTTTTTGATGCTCAATATAGGCATCCAAAATCTGACGAAGAGACAAAATCTTCGGTACACCATTTTGAATAGCTAGCATATTGAAGCCAAAGTTTGTTTGCATTTGGGTCATTTTGAAAAGATTATTAAGGATTACATTGGCAGAAGCATCTCGTTTCACTTCAATAACAAAACGAACCCCTTCACGGTTAGATTCATCTCTAACAGCTGTAATTCCTTCAATACGTTTTTCTTGAACCAACTTAACAATATGCTCATGTACTTTCGTCTTATTTACCATGTAAGGAAATTCTGTGACAACAATTCGCTCACGTCAGCCTTTGTTTCCTCGATTTCTGTACGAGAACGAAGAACGATGGAGCCCTTACCGGTTTCTGTAAGCCTTATGTATACCCTGATTTACCCATAACGAGCGCTCCAGTCGGAAAATCTGGACCAGGTAATACTTCCATTAGGTCTCTTGTTGTCACATAAGGATTATCCATGACCAACTTAACTGCATCAATAGTTTCACTCAAATTATGAGGCGGAATATTTGTCGCCATACCGACAGCGATACCAGTAGCACCATTAACTAAAAGATTTGGAAAACGAGCTGGAAGGACTAAAGGTTCACGCTCATTTGCATCATAGTTATCTACAAAGTCAACCGTATTTTTATTTATATCTCGAAGCATTTCAAGAGCAATCTTACTCATACGAGCTTCAGTATAACGTTGGGCGGCAGCGCCATCACCATCCATAGAACCAAAGTTTCCATGCCCATCTACAAGCATGTAACGGTAGCTCCACCATTGAGCCATACGAACCATAGCTTCATAAATAGATGAATCTCCATGTGGATGGTATTTACCCATAACATCCCCTGTAATACGAGCAGATTTTTATGAGGGTTTATCAGGAGTAACACCAAGCTCATTCATTCCCGTAGAGAATGCGACGGTGAACTGGTTTTAAGCCATCTCGAACATCAGGAAGAGCCCGCGCTACGATAACACTCATGGCGTAGTCAATAAAGCTAGTCTTCATCTCCTTTGTCAGATTGACATTCACTAAATTTTTATCCTGCATTAATAAATGCCTCATTTCACTATTAGTAACTAAAAATATTATACCATAAAAAGTCCTTGATTTCACTCATCTGAACCTTCTAAAACGTTTACATCATAGACAAGCGGGAATAATCCGTGACAAAGTATTTTAAAAGTGATAGAATGAAAATAAATGGGGAAACCCGCAAAAAAAAAGAAGGAGAAATTCAGAAGAATGACTTTAACTAAACAACATAAAAAAGTGATCCTTATCGGTGATGGTGCCGTTGGTTCATCTTACGCTTTCGCACTTGTTACCCAAGGAATTGCACAAGAACTAGGAATTATTGAAATTCCTCAATTGTTTGAAAAAGCAGTTGGTGATGCTGAAGATCTTAGCCACGCTCTTGCCTTCACTTCACCTAAAAAGATCTACGCTGCTAAATACGAAGACTGTGCTGATGCAGACCTTGTTGTTATCACAGCTGGTGCACCCCAAAAACCAGGTGAAACTCGTCTTGACCTTGTCGGCAAGAACCTTGCTATCAACAAATCAATCGTTGAACAAGTTGTTGCTTCTGGTTTCGATGGTATCTTCCTTGTAGCAGCTAACCCAGTTGACGTTTTGACTTATTCAACATGGAAATTCTCTGGATTCCCTAAAGAACGTGTTATCGGTTCAGGTACTTCACTTGACTCAGCTCGTTTCCGTCAAGCTCTTGCAGAAACAATCGGTGTCGATGCTCGTTCAGTCCATGCCTACATCATGGGTGAACACGGTGACTCAGAATTCGCTGTCTGGTCTCACGCTAACGTTGCTGGTGTTAAACTAGAACAATGGTTACAAGATAACCGTGATTTGAACGATGCAGACCTCGTTGAGCTTTTCATCTCAGTTCGTGACGCTGCCTACTCAATCATCAATAAAAGGTGCTACATACTATGGTATCGCTGTAGCCCTTGCTCGTATCACTCGTGCAATCCTTGATGATGAAAATGCAGTACTTCCACTTTCTGTATTCCAACAAGGTCAATATGGAGTTGAAAATGTCTTCATCGGTCAACCAGCTATCGTTGGAGCACACGGTATCGTTCGTCCGGTAACATCCCGTTGAACGATGCGAAACTCAAAAATGCAAGCTTCTGCAAGAGAATTACAAGCTATCATTGACGAAGCATGGAAAAATCCTGAATTCCAAGCAGCTTCTAAAAACTAATTATAACAAACTCCCTTTCATAGGGAGTTTTCTTTGTCATCTTTATAGACTATCAAAATAATAAAAAGCCTACTGACCAAGCTAGAAAGCTTGAATCAATAGGCTTTTTTGAGTATTATTATTTAACAGCGTCTTTAAGAGCTTTACCTGCTTTAAATGCTGGAACTTTTGAAGCTGCAATCTTGATTTCTTTACCAGTTTGTGGGTTGCGACCTTTACGTGCAGCACGCTCACGAACTTCAAAGTTACCAAAACCAATCAATTGAACTTTTTCACCAGCTGCAAGGTATTCTGTCACTGCTGCAAATACAGCTTCAACTGCTGCTGCTGAATCTTTCTTTGTCAATTCTGTAGCTTCTGCTACTTTAGCGATCAAATCTTGTTTGTTTGCCATGTTAATGATTCCTCCAAAATAATTTCTAATTAACAAATATAATCATATCCTAAAATCCGCTTTAGGTCAAGTTAAAAACGCTAAATCTTCTTATTTTCTTTATTTTTTTAGGAATGATAACGAACTAATATAGCCCAAGCGTTTTTCACCAGTATGTGTCTGAATAATAGAACCAGTCTCTATAACAGAGATAGAGTTTTCAACATAGGCTTGTAATATATTTCTCATCTCATTTGCCCACTCAGGATTCCCTGAATAGGAAATTCCAATCTCTGCAACAGAACGGTCATTAAGAGATGATGTAAACTCATCTAACCATTTTTTAAAAGTTTTCGCGCCACGACCTTTAACAATAGGCTGTAATTCATCATTCTTCATTTGCATTACAACACGAATGTTAAGGAGAGAACTAAGTAAACCAGTAACTCTTCCAATACGACCACCTTTGACAAGGTTTTCTAGAGTCGAAACACCAATATAAAGTTCTGTATTGTTTTTGACTTCTTCCACTCGAGACAAGATTTCATCTATGTCTCTTCCTTCTTTGGCCAATCTTGCTGCTTCAACTACTTGAAACTTTAAAGCCTGATCCGTAAATGAACTATCAATAACTGTGACATCCGCCGTTGACAAACTAGCACCTTGTCTAGATGCTTCTACAGTACCTGAAAGGGCATGGGACATATGAATAGCAAGAATCCGACTACCATCCTTGCATCAGTTCTTTCAAAAATTTCAGCAAAGACACCTACAGGTGGTTGACTTGTTTTCGGAAGATTCTTAGCTTCTTGCATCAACTGAAGAAATTTACCTTCTTCTTTCAAATCAGCATCAGAATAAACAACGCTATCAATCATTACAGATAATGGAACAATTGTAATATCTAATTGCTTTACTAGTTCTGGTTCAATAGTAACAGATGAATCAGTTACAATCTTTAATTTTTGTCATAGTATCAATCTTTCTATTTTTCTGACTTCAGATTGGTTTTTCCTACTTTTATTATATCAAAAAGTTTGAAAAATCCTAATGGAGTCACTGAAAATTTTCTCTAAAAATTTGATATAATCAACTTATAAGAAAAGAGGTTGCCTATGATTAAAAATTTCTCCCATCTAACTATTATATTAGGTGCTGCTATTTATGCTTTTTGGACTAACTCTATTTTGTTGTTCCCCATCATCTATTTGAAGGAGGTGCTACTGGGTATTACCCTCATCACTTTTTATCTTTTCCAAATTCCAGTCTCTCTGATGAATCTCCTTATCAATGTTCCACTTTTCATTCTTGCATGGAAGATATTTTGGTGCAAGATACCTGTACTCTAGTATATTAGGGAACAATAGCCTTTGTCTGCTTGGTTAGCTTTATTTGAAAGAATTCCTATTCAGATTGATCTTCAAGGCGATTTGCTCATAACTTCCCTTATTGCAGGTATTTTAATGGGAATTGGTTTAGGGATTATTTTCAATGCTGGAGGTACAACAGGTGGCACTGATATTCTTGCACGTATTCTAAATAAGTATACCCATGTTTCTATGGGAAAACTCCTTTTCATTCTAGATTTCTGTATTCTCATGCTTATTCTCCTTATTTTCAAAGATATACGCTTAGTAACTTACACTCTTCTCTTTACTCTTTTATTGTCTCACGCGTAATTGATCTTAATTGGTGAAGGTGGCTATGCTGGAAAAGCTTTTATCGATTATTACTAAGCTACCTGATGAACTTGCTAAAAGCAAATCAACGATAATCTTGGAAGAGGAGTTACTTTTATTCATGGCCAAGAGTTACTATAGTGAACAGATTTGAAAAATCATTTATTGTATCGTTGGGTAGAAACGAAATTGTGAAAATGAAAGAGATGATTCATCGTATCGATCCCACAGGCTTTTTATTACTATTACTGAAGCACATGAAATTCTTGGAGAAGGATTTACTTTTGAAAAAGACGAAATTTAATGTTATGTAATATAATAGAAACTAATAAGGAGTCTTTTTAATTTAGCATCCATAACTTTTTCTTAATTAGATCTAGTAAAAATTCAGCATCTTTAAATAATATTCTGATAATAAACAAAAGACTTAGAAAAGACTATCATAATATCTTTCTAAGTCTTTTATTTTATTCTTTATCTAGAAGTATCAATCACTTCCAAGCTCGAATGTTTATAACCATAGGTGAAGTAAATGAAACAAGCAACTAACAAAGCAATAAAGAAGGCAAGCCAAGTTTCAGCATTGTACTGCAACATAAATGATAAACAAATCACAATAGATAGGATTGGTAACAATGGAACTAGGGGTGTCTTAAACTCACCTTTTCCAGGCATACCTTTTTCTTTCCGTAATTTTATTAATCCATACGGCAACATAATCAAGTAAGCGAGAGTACAAATGTTTAAAAAGGCTGCAATACTAGCTAGTGGAAATATTCCAGCCGCTATAGCTGAAGATAATCCTGTTAAAATAGTTGCATTCTTGGGTATTTTACTTGTTTTCGTTAATTTTTTGAAAGTGGCAGGTAATAAACCATCACGAGCCAAACTATAAATCATACGAGATAAAGCATAGGTCATGGAAATACATACTGTGATTAAGGTTAAAATAGCTACTAGTGAAACATAATTGGCTGCCCAACTTATTCCGATGCTACGTAAAGAGTAAGCAACCGCATCATCTACATTTAAATGACTATAATGAACAATACCTGTCAAAACAAGCGTTACTAGAGCATATAAGATAGTTACAATCAAAAGAGATAATACAATACCTCTAGGAATGTTTTTGAGGATTCTTAACTTCATCTACAGCCATGGAAATGGATTCAAATCCTAAAAACCAAAGAACATCAAAGAAGCACCAGCCATGATTCCAGTACTAGATCCATAAATTTGACCAAAACCATAAGGTGCAAAAGTCAGACCAATTATCAAGTTTAATATGCCATATTCCCACTAAAACAAAAAGTGCTAAAGCAGAAAATTTCAAAATGACCAAAAGGGAATTAAAGCGCAAAACAGCTTTAGCATTTAGTAAAACCAGCGATGTGACACACAATAAAACTAGGATAGGTAAGAGATCAACAAAAAGTTCCTTCTTGGGGATTAAAAGTACCATTCAATGCTTGTGGAAGAGAAATTCCATATTGAGTAAAAGTCCTTTGAAAATAAGCTGCCCAACCCGATGCAACACCAGAAATAGCTGTCATAAACTCCATCATAGTTAACCATCCAGCTAACCAAGCAGGGAACTCACCAAAGTATCGCATAAAGATAGCTATAAGCTCCTCCTGTAGCAGGTATCCGAGAAGCAAATTCTGCAAAAAAATAGGGCTGATAAACCAACACACAAAGGCTGAAATAACAATTGAAATGACTAAAGCTGGACCTGCTAGACTAGCAGCAGCTGTCCCCTGTGATCGTAAAATACACCCTGTTCCTACCATTGCTCCAATACCCAGTAGGATTAAATCCCATAGCTTTAAAATGCCGATGCATCTCCGTTTTATCTAAACTGACATTCTTAGTCCTAAATATATTCATAGTTTTTTCTCCAAATAAAATGATGTTTCTATTTTACCATAAATATAGGATTATGTTGCATATTTATTAAAATTTTATAAAGAAAACTGACTACTTTTAGTAATCAGTCTACTTATATCTTTTGTTTAATTCATTTCTTTAAATGCAGCTTCTGCATCAGCATTGCTAATAGCACCAAATTGAATCTTTCCGATTTTTCCTTGGCTATCGATTAAATACTCTGTTGGAATACTTCGAATTTGATAGGCTTGGAAGGTTGTTGCCTTAGTGTCATATAGGACTGGAATATCCTTATATCCTTGTTCTTGAAACCATTTTGGAAATTCTTCAACTGTTTTTTTCACCTTGAATTCCAGCTGCGATGACACTTAAAAATTTCAAAATCACGATCTTGTTTTGCTGCCAACTCCATTAACTCAGGCATACTTTTTCTACAAGGACCACACCAGGAAGCCCAAAACTTCAAATAAACCTTTTTTACCCTTTATAATCAGATAGTTTGACTTCTTTACCATCCATCGATTGTAAAAGTAAAATCTAGTGCATCTTTTCCTACAGCAATTTTTTTGTACAGGTGCTTGTTGCACTTGTTTTGGGTGATCCTTGTGCTCCTTGAGTCTTTTTAGTTTCTTCTTCGCTACAAGCCATTAATATCACTAATGATAAGAGACTCAATCCTGTAAACATTACTTTTTTCATTTTTTCTCCTTTATTCAAAAATTCCAGCTAGAATATTTAATTGTCCTAATAGTAACAAAATTCCCATTAAAATAATAAGGAAACCACCAATTTTCTTTAGTAGCATCATATGACGTTTGATTTTACTAAAATAAGGCATTACTACACCTGAAGCTAGAGCCAAAACCAAGAAAGGAATGGCCATCCCCAGAGTGTAAATAAGAGTATAGATAGCTCCTTGCCAAGCACCATTACCTCCAGAAGCCGCAAGCGCTAAAACAGAACTTAAAACTGGACCAATACAAGGTGTCCAACCAAAGCTAAAGGTAATACCAAGTAGAAATGCTGACCAATAACGATTGGCTGCTGATTTCTTGAAAGTAAAACTTTTTTGAATCTCTAATTTCTTCAGATGAAAAATTTCCATCTGGTGAAGTCCCAAAATGATAATAATTGTTCCCATAACATATCGAAACCAATTTGCATAGAGAATATTACCAAAGTAACCTGCACCAAAGCCTAGAATAAAGAAAATGAGAGAGATGCCTGCATGATAAAGCAAAGAGTTCTGAATCAAACCCTGACCAGAGAACCTTTCTCCCAAATAAAGAAAAAAACTTTTTGCACTTTTCCTGATCATCCAATAAAATCCCAGCATAAACTGGCAGTAAAGGAAAAAAATACAAGGTGAAAAATGAAAGAACACCAGCCAAGAAGACTGAAATAGAAAATAATATTGATTCCAATAAGTAACCTACTTTCATAAGAGTAATTCCATTGTACTATAAATATGATTATTTTGTAAGAAATCTGCTACGATCGTTGCTCTAAAAATAAAAAAGGAGACTTACCCTCTTTTTATTTTTCTTAATATGTGCCTTCTTCACCTTGACTAGTCAAAATTACAGGCCCATCCTTGGTAATAACGAATTGATGTTCATATTGACAAGATAGACCTCCATCAATGGTCTTATGTGCCCAACCAGTCTTCATATCTGTATCGATTTCCCACTCGCCAGTATTAATCATCGGTTCAATTGTCAAGACCATTCCCTTCACGAAGGCGAAGACCACGACCTGCAATACCATAGTTAGGCACCATTGGTTCTTCATGCATTGTAGGTCCTACACCGTGCTCCTACTAAATCTCTGACAACTCCATACCCACGACTTTCAGCATATTCTTGAATAGCCGCACCAATATCACCGATACGATTTCCTACTACAGCCTGCTCAATTCCCTTATACATTGCTTCTTTGGTCACATCCATCAAGTTTTTTACTTCTTCAGACGGTGTACCAACTGCATAAGCCCAACACGAATCCGCCAAGCCACCAGAGTAGCTTTGAGTATACTTTTTAACTTGTTCTACATTATTGAAGTTCGGTTTAGAGACATTAAGGTCAGATTTGGCAATAGGACCACCTAGAACCATATCAACTTTAAGCAGGTCACCATCCTTCAAGATATAATGACGAGGAAAAGCATGAGCTACTTCATCATTAAGTGAGCAACAAGTTGCATAAGGATAATCCATAACTGCTCCATCAACTCCAATTTGAAGAGGAAGGAAATTCTCTTCCTTACAACGTCTACGGACATACTCTTCAACTTCCCACATATCAATACCTGGCTTAATCAAATCACGTAATCCGATATGGATACTAGCCAGAAATCACCCGCCTTATCCATGGCTTCAATTTCATGAGTGGATTTTAATGTTATCATATTTTTTTACCTAGTTTCTAAATAAGATTCTAATTAATTTTTACCGTTACATTTGCTTTTTGAAACGATCTGATGTCCGTGGTAAATGTCGTAATCAATAATAGCAGATCGTCTTGTATGATGGATGATACGAGCCTGAATACGTAATGTATCATCAATCTGAACAGCCTGTAAAAAGTAAATGAGCATCTGTTCAATAATAAGACTGCGTCCACTATTCACCACTAAATCTTGTGTCATGTGACTCAAGATTTCTGCCAATCACCAGTTAGCAAGAACTCCGTTTTTTTCAAGCATAAAAGGTTCTACTGTAATGACTACTTCATCATGATGATAAGAAAGCTTCTGTCCTATTTGCTCTGAAAAAGTTGGAAGAGCTGAAACTTTGGGAACGACTCATCTTTTCCATAACATCACGTCTCGTAACAACACCAAGTAAGGTTTGATTACTTCGTACTACTGGAACCATCTCAAAGTCTTCTGCAATCATCCTTTGGCTGACATTAGCAATATTGGTTGCTAAACCTGTCAGAAAGACACTTCGTGTCATGACCTTATCAATGGTGGTATTAGGGGACTTATCTCCTGCGTCTCTCATAGTAACTACTCCAACAACAACTTGGTGTTGATTAATAACTGGGAAACGACTACTCCTGCTCTTACGGACTAAATCAAATAATCTTTAACAGTATCTGTTTCTCTGAGAAAACCATATTCATGACTTGATCTATAGAGTTTCTCTACTGTTAAAATATCTGTTTTAATCTGTACATTTGATAGGGCTTTATTAATCATTGTCGCAACAGTAAAGGTATCGTGCTTACTTCTTAAAACAGGAATCTCCTTTTTGATTTGCTAAGCTCCAATACTTCTTCACTTACATGAAATCCACCAGTAACAAGAACAGCATTTTCATTCTCAAGTGCCAATAGTTGGATACAGGTTCGATCACCTACAATCAATAGACCACCATCATGAAGATAGGATAAAATATTCTGTTCAGTCATAGCTCCGATTGAAAAACTTACTAAATTCACGTTCTAGACCCTCTTGTCCAGCTAAAACTTCAGAAGAAGTAACTTCAGCTATTTCAGCATAATTTAGTTTTTCAATTGCTACTTTTTGAGATTTTACACGAATTGTTTCCCACTTCGTGGACGAGTCTCAACAATTCCACGATTCTCAGCTTCTTTGATTGCACGATAAGCCGTTCCATCACTAACTCCTAAATGATTAGAAATACTACGAACACTAACACGCTTACCAACTGGCAATTCTTCTAAATAGCTTAGAATTTCCTGGTGTTTACTCATTGAATTCTCCTTTTACATTTCGAAAATTCAAGATAATCTCGCATTTTTCTTGTGTAGCTGATCACTTCCCTTAAACTGACGAAAAGACTAAATCCAGCCTTAAGGGCAACTTTTTGACTAGCCTTATTTTCTACATGAGTAATAATAGTTAATTTTTAAGACCAAATTCTTGAAAGGAAAGCTGAGAAAGTTTGGTGACAACTTCAGTCATAAATCCTTGGGACCAAGTATCTTTTTCAAAAATAGCCAATTTCAGCTTCTTTCTTTATCTCATCTATCTTCTCAAACTTGATGGAACCTATCATTTGCTGAGTTTTCTGATCGCAAATAGCCCATACACCCAATGGAGATTTCATAAAATAATTCGTAAGTGTAAATTGGCTTTCTTCTATGCTAGCCTGAGTTGGAAAATATGAACTGTAAATTTTTCAGGATTGCAGCAATTTCATAGAATGCCTTACTATCACTAAAAAGAAAAAGGACACAAACATAAGCGATCCGTCTCAAAAAAGAAAACTCTGCTAATTTGGTCCAAATATTCATAAACACCTCTACGATTTATTCGTCAACTAGTGTAATATCAGCTCCTAGATTACGTAATTTTTCAATAATATTTGAATAACCACGTAAGATAAACTCGATATCTGTAATTTCCGTTTTTCCTTCAGCCATCAGACCAGCAATAACTAATGCTGCCCCTGCTCTAAGATCAGTCGCCTTAACCTTTGCTCCCTGTAAACCACGTCCACCTCTATATAAAATATGCCCATTCATTGTAGAAATATCTGCATCCATCTTAGCTAATTCGAAAACATGATTGATGCGTTTTTCGTAAATCGTATCAACAATGGTACCACGCCCTTGAGCTTTTAATAAAAGAGGGGTAATTGGTTGTTGTAAATCTGTTGCAAAACCTGGATAAGGAGCTGTTTTAATATTAATTGCTTTTAAATTGGATTGCTCTTCAACAAATATACTGTCTTCAGATACAGTCATTCGAACACCCATTTCTTCCAATTTCGCAATAAAGCCTTCTATGTGTTCATAAAGGACATTATTAATACGAATTCCCTTACCAACTGCAGCAGCTAAAGAAATATAGGTTCCAGCTTCAATACGATCTGGAATAACTTGATGGCGTGTCCCATGAAGTTTTTCTACACCATCAATAGTAATTATATTTGTTCCTGCACCTCGGATATGAGCTCCCATATTATTTAACAAAGTTGCAACATCAATAATCTCAGGTTCACGCGCAGCATTTTCTATAACAGTCCGTCCTTTTGCTTTCACTGCAGCAATCATCGTATTAATAGTCGCACCAACACTAACTGTATCCATATAGATACTTGCACCATGAAGAGCTTTCCCTTGGGTAGATAAATTCATATTATCTCCCTCATAACTTACCTTAGCTCCCATCGCTTCAAACGCTTTGAGATGAAGATCAATAGGACGAGGTCCAAGATCACACCCTCCTGGTAAGCCCACTGTAGCTTCCCCAAAACGACCTAATAAGCTCCCATAAAAATAATAAGATGCCCGAAGACTATTAATTTTGCCATAAGGCATAGGGATATTTTTAACACCTCTTGGATCTATTTCTAGAACATCATCGTAACGCTTAACACTCGCACCCATTAATTCCATAATTTCAACTAAGCTATCTACATCAGAAATTTCTGGAACATAATCTAAAAAGTAACAACGTCGTCGGCTAAAATTATTGCCGGAATCAAGGCGACTACGCTATTTTTTTGCACCACTAATGGTGATTTCACCCTGCAGTGAAATGCCACCATTGATAACAATTTTTCATTATATTTTTTTAATACTCTTTCAAAATTTCTAAAAAGGTCCTACATTAAAGTATATCATAATTTCTATCTTTTTCCATCCTTTATAATTTTTAATATCTATTCCTAATTATAAGCATCAAAATCGAGAATAAAAAGTTATGTCCCTATTTGCCCCTGATACAAAAAAGACCTATCACACAAGCAATCAAGCTTGATATGATAGGCTTTTAGAATTTAGATTAACGTACTGTACGGATACGCATTGTGTTTGTACGTACAGCTTCCCCAAGTGGTACACCAGCTACGATTACGATATCGTCACCAGATTGTACAAGACCTGCTTCAACTGCTTTACGTTCAGCAATTTCAAACATATCGTCAGTTGAAGATGGAGCATCTGTCAACATTGGGATAACACCCCAGTTCAACATCAATCCACGCTCAGTCAATTCATCAAATGTCAATGCCAAGATGTCAGCATTTGGACGGTATTTAGAAATCAAACGAGCTGTATGACCTGTTTTAGTCAGAGTTACAATCAATTTGATATCCATTGAGTTAGCAGCATCTTTAACAGCTGAAGCCATTACTTCTGTCTTAGAGTTACGTTCAAATGAATCTGAATTCAAACGACCGTATTCGTTAAGAAGAGTTTGAGCGTTCTTATCGATTGTAGCCATTGTAGTAACTGACTCAAGAGGGTATTTACCATTTGCAGATTCACCTGAAAGCATTGTAGCATCAGTACCGTCGATAACAGCATTAAATACGTCTGATACTTCTGAACGTGTTGCACGTGGTTTTTCAGTCATTGTTTCAAGCATGTTTGTTGCAGTGATAACAACTTTACCTGCAGCATTGACTTTTTTGATAATCATTTTTTGGTAAACTGGAACCATTTCGAATGGTACTTCTATACCCATGTCACCACGAGCAATCATGATACCATCAGCAGCTTCGATGATTTCATCCAAGTTGTCGATACCTTGTTGGTTTTCAATTTTTGCAAACAATTGAACGTGTCCGTTTCCAGTTTCTTTACAGATTGCACGAACTTCTTCAACGTCTTTTGCAGTACGTACAAATGAAATCGCAATGAAGTTGATACCTTGTTCAAGACCAAAGCGGATGTCATCATTATCACGTTCAGCAAGAGCTGGGAAAGGAATTTTAGTGTTAGGAATGTTCACACCTTTTTGTTTTGCAATAACACCATCATTTTCAACTTCAACTTCAAATTCACGAGTCGCATCATCTTTAGCAACCACACGAAGACCAAGTTTACCATCGTCAATTAGTACTTGGCGTCCAACTTCAACATCATCATAGATGTCAAGTGAACCAGCAACGTTCAATGCAATTACTTCACGAGTTGATTGAATTCCTTGTTTAGTTGCAACACGAATTTTTTCACCAGTTGTGTAAGAGTATTCTTTTGCATCTCCTTCGAACAATTCTGTACGGATTTCTGGTCCTTTAGTATCAAGAAGGAAACCAACTTTTTTACCTGCAAGTTTTTCAGCAAGTTTAACAGTTGCCATACGATCACCTTGTTCTTGGTGGTCACCGTGAGAGAAGTTGAAACGGAATGTATTTGCACCAGCTTCAATCAATTTAGCAATGTTTTTAGCTGAAGCTTCAACATCAAGTTTTCCACTCCAGTATCCATCTTCACCATATTTTTTACCACCACGGATTTCAACCGCAGGACCCAAAGTTGCAACGATTTTTACACGTTTGTTCATGATTTTTGTGACTCCTTTATATATATGACCTTTTTGGTCGAGTTAACTAAATTATGGATTATGACAAGCTTTTATTCAAGTCAGATAGCTCAAGGTCTGCTTTGTGTGGGTTGTTAACCACAATCTTACCATCAGCAGTAAGGCTAAATAATGCACCTTCTTCTGCAGTACCAAGAATTGGGTTTTCTACCATTTTTCTCATTACGGATACCAACTGCAACTCCACCGATTCCTTGTTTAGAAGTTTAACGGCATGGGCACCCATTCGTGACGCCAATACACGGTCACGAGCAGTTGGAGAACCACCACGTTGAATATGTCCAAGTTCTGTCACACGAAGGTCGCTCATATCTCCAGCTTCTTTAAGTTTTTGACCAAATTCAGCAGCTGACATAACACCCTCAGCTAATACGATGATATTGTGTTTTTACCACACTCGTAGCCAGCTTTTGATGCTTGCTACGATATCTTCCATCTTGAAGCCTTCTTCAGGGATAATGATTTCATCAGCACCAGTTGCAATACCCTGCCCAAAGAGCGATATCACCAGCGTTACGTCCCATAACTTCGATTACAAAAGTACGACGGTGACTTGATGATGTATCACGAATCTTATCAATAGCATCCATAGCAGTTGTAACAGCAGTATCAAATCCAATTGTAAAATCAGTATCCAACGATATCATTATCAATTGTACCTGGAAGACCGATAGCTGGGAAACCATGTTCAGTTAAACGCATAGCACCGTGGTATGAACCATCACCACCGATAACAACTACGCCTTCAATACCATGTTTTTTAATTGCTCAATCCCTTTAAGTTGGCCTTCAAGTTTAGCAAACTCAGGATAACGAGCTGAGTGAAGGAAAAGTACCACCACGAGAAATAATGTCTCCTACAGAAGCTGCATCTGAGGGATGAATTTCACCAGCAACCATACCAGCATATCCATCATAGATACCAAATACTTCCATTCCTTCTGAAATTGCTTTGACGAACAACTGCACGAATGGCAGCATTCATACCAGGGCGTCTCCACCACTAGTTAAAACAGCAATACGTTTCATTTTGGTTTATGCTCCTTTTTCTTTTTAACATTCTTACTGATTATATCACAATTTATTGGAAAAATTCTCCTATTTTTCCGTATTTTTAGCGATAAATCGTTTTTCATAACAATTCCATTTAATTTTGACTCTAATTCAGGAGATTTCATTACAAAAATATTTTGAAGAAACAATTGTTTTCTTTTCTTCCTCATACCCTTATAATAACTGGTATTGGACCTTTAAATCCTTCTAATATTTGGAAAATTTCTTGATCTTTTTCATGATTGTTAACTTGTATCCAAAAACGTTCTGCCACTGCTTCTCTGATTTCTTGTGCAATCATTTTGCAGACGACCATCACGTAACTGGATTTTTCCTTTTTATATAATAGAAAAACTCCTTCCTTTTAGTTTCTGAACTTTCTTGTCTGTACAAATCAGAAAATAGGTTACATCCAATTTTTTCTTACTATCATCTACCTGTAAAGAAAGCCATGTTTTCCCCTTTTTAGTACGTATAATCTTGATTTTTTGAATTTCAACTAAAATAATACACGTAAGTGTTTTCTGAGATTTTTCAATCGGTGTGATCGGATAAATTGCTTTTATTTGCTATTGTCTGCAAGGATGTTTACTTATACCAACTCCGAGTACTCCTGTTCCAGGTAGTATTTTTCCTGCTCTGTCCAGTCATTAAAATCTAACCAATCATAAATTGAGTCATCAAATAAACCACTTATTAAATCCGCAAAATCAAATAAGTTGGGTAGATTATTTAATACTTTTTAGACGATTTTTTTCAAAATGAATCAAAGAGACCAACTTTTATAAGAGGTTCTAGAAAGAGAATTTTACAGTAATTTTTAGGTAACTTTAGATATAAAAATCTTCAATAGTAGAAAAAGGTCTATTTTTGGATAATCCAAAGAGCTAAAATCCTTACTCACTCCCTTAATGGCTTTTTCAAACCAAGATAAATGGTCTTATTCGAAAAATTTTATCGTGATAAGGGAACAGTATGAATCGATAGTGGTGCTATTTCAAATCCTGACTCTACAGCATCTGTTAAGTAGTCACTGTTAGAAGCATTCAACATAACTTGATAAAAAATAGCTGTGTAATGAGTTTTAAAATAAGCTAATTGAAAAGCCAGGGCAGAATACGCGTAGGCATGGGATCTGTTAAATCCATAACCTGCAAATTTTTCCATCACATTAAAAACTTGTTCTGCTTTTTCCTTGCTGTGACCACTCTCAACTGAACCTTTAATAAAGGATGCTCTCATCTCATGCATAGCTACTGGATCTTTTTTACCCATAGCCCTCCTTAAAATATCAGCTTTCCCTAAACTAAATCCTCCAAAACGTTGAGCAACCTGCATGACCTGCTCTTGATAGAGCATAATTCCATAGGTAGGAGCTAAAATATCTTCTAAAACTGGATCTAATACAGTAACTTTTTCCTGGCCATGCTTTCTAGCTACAAAGTTAGCAATATAATCACTGGCACCTGGTCTATTTAGAGAAGTTGTTGCGACCACATCTTCGAAGCACACTGGTTTAACTTGTTTCAATAAACGAATAGCGCCAGGTTGTTCAAATTGAAAGATGCCTTTCGTATTTCCTGAAGCAAAAAGTTCCAAAGTTTGCTTTATCTTCTAAATCAATCTCTTTTATATTTAGATGAATTCCTTCTGATTCTTTCAATAATTCTGCCATTTTTTGGACAAAAAGTTAAATTTCGTAGGCCCAGAAAAGTCCATTTTCAACAAAACCACTAGCCTCAACAGCATGGGCATCATATTGAGTCAAAGGAATTTTCATCACCATGCTTAAGTGGAATATAATTAGTTAAATCTTGGTCACTGATAACGACACCCGCAGCATGGACAGATGTTTGTCTTGGATATCCTTCAATCTTACAAGCAATTTCAAAAGCTTTTTGATATTCTAGCTTACTATTGATTTGCTGCCGAAATTGTAGATTGCCCTCATAGGCTGACTTGAGATTGTCACGAAAACTGATTTTCTTGGTAATTGCAGATAATTCATACTCTGGTACACCATAGCGTTTCAAAACATCTCGAAGGGCTTGCTTAGCACCAAAGGTTGAAAAAGTAACGATTTGAGCCGCATGTTTGCTGCCATATTTATTACCAACATATCTGATAAAATCTGGACGATAAATATCAGGAATATCAATATCAATATCCGGCATAGTATAACGTTCCCGGTTAAGAAAACGCTCAAAAATAAGATTCTTCTCAACAGGGTCGATTCCAGTAATATCTAAAGCATAGGCTACTAAACTCCCTACAGCAGAACCACGCCCCATTCCCATATAATAACCTTTAGATCGTCCAAAACGTAATAAATCCCAAACAACTAAGAAATAATCATCAAAGCCCATATCATGAATAACAGCCAATTCTTGGTCTAAACGATCTTGATATTCTTTAGTAATTAATCCCTTCTGAGTTAATCCCAGTTCAGCACGCTCTCTCAGCTCTTCTACAGCTGGTCTAGCTGGGTTAAAACGAGGAAGTTTCAAACTTGTATCCAAATCATAATAAATCCCTGAAATAAGCTTTTCTAAATTATCCAAGGCTTGAGGAAAACGTTCTTGGAATAGTTTCTCTAAAGAACTTGCAGATAAAAGCACATCTTGTCCTGAGTGCAAGGAAACTTCTCTTATCGGAAGATTTTCTTTGATTGCTTTTAAGACTTGTAGAACTTCCCTATCATTTTTTTCAAAAGAATTAACGCGATAAAAAGGGACGATTGGACGATTAAATTCAGTCACAACAGTATCTGGATATACACCTATATAAAAATCACAACCTAAGTCTAATGAATCAATCTCTTCAAAATAAGGAACAATGACCGCAATATCATTTAAATACTGTGAGAAAAATAACCATTCTTTCTCCCCCTGCATCTTAGCCGTAGATAGCTTCATCAACTGTTGATAACCTACACTAGATAGAGCTAAAAACGTAGATTGACTTCCTGATCATCCACAAATACAGTCATTTCGAGCCCTAATAAAGGATGAATACCATATTTTTTTGTAATCTCTAGAAAATCAAAATGCACCATAAAGATTATCAACATCCATCATAGCCAGATGAGTATAGCCATAGTCTTTTGCTCTACACACATATTTTTCTATTGAAACGACACTCTCCATAAAACTATAGACTGTTTTTGTATCCAGTTGTGCTATCAATTTACACTTCTCCTCTATCATTCTAACTATATTATACCATTTTCAAAAGAAAGAAAAGAACCTGAGATATGAAATCTCAAGTTCTTTTTACTATTTGAATGAAAAACTGTATCTAAAGAGATCTCGAAATTATTTTTTTCATCTTCTCTTTTCTTACGAGCTACCAATCCAAATCCACTTAAGGCTCCTAGAAGTCCAAGTGTTGCTAAATCAGCATGATCTTTTGTACCAGTATTTGGAAGTTCATTTTGACCATCCGCATACTGTGGTGTAGCAGGCTCTGCTGGTTGTTCTGGTGTCACTCGAACCACTGGTTGTTCAGGAATCTGCAGGTGTCACTGGAACAGGATTTGGTGCAGAACTAGGCTCTGGCTGAGGTGCTGGAGCTGGTTTTGGAATCGGAGTTGGATTTGGACCTGGGTAAGGTCTTGGTTCCAGTTGTGGTTTTGGTTGTGGTTGTGGTACTGGATCCAGTTTTTGGTTCTGGTTTTGGTTCTGGCTTGAGTTTTGTATATTCCACAATCACTGTCATATCTTTTTGTTGTTGGTGTAATTTGTACCGCATCCACTTTTTGCTTTTATTTGGAGCATTATAGTTTTTAACACTTGGAGAAGCTACTGCAGCCCAGTTTGCTTCACTCCAGTTTCCTTCAGTTATTGCTCCTGTGACTTTGTTTCTCACATTTGTTCGTGTGATAGTTGCTGTTTGTGTAACAGCATCTGCAACTTCTTTTGTCTTATCCGATGCATCTACATACTCTGATAGTACGTGTAACTGTTTTTACTTTCAACTATATTTTTCTGTTCCTTGCCCATACTCGATTACTTCTGTCACATCTTTTATTGTTGATGTGATTCTTTTACTGCATCCACTTTTTACTTTACTTGGTGCGTTATAGTTTTCAACACTTGGAGAATCTACCGCATGCCCAGTTTGCTTCACTCCATTTTTCCTTCAGTTATTGCTCCTGTGACTTTTGTTTCTCACATTTGTTTGTGTGACAGTTGCTGTTTGTTTAACAGTATCTGCAACTTCTTTTTGTCTTATCCGATGCATCTACATACTTGATAATACGTGTAACTGTTTTACTTTCAACTATATTTTCTGTTCCTTGCCTATACTCAATTACTTCTGTCACATCTTTTGTTGTTGGTGTAACTTGTACCGCATCCACTTTTGCTTTACTTGGGGCGTTATAGTTCTCAACACTTGGAGAATCTACTGCAGCCCAGTTTGCTTCACTCCAGTTTCCTTCAGTTATTGCTCCTGTGACTTTGTTTCTCACATTTGTTCGTGTGATGGTCGCTGTTTGTTTAACAGTATCTGCAACTTCTTTTGTCTTATCCGCTTCATCTACATAAGTGATAGTACGTGTAACTGTTTTACTTTCAACTATATTTTCTGTTCCTTGACTATACTCAATTACTTCTGTTACATCGGCTGTTGTTGGTGTAACTTGTACCGCATCCACTTTTGCTTTACTTGGGGCGTTATAGTTCTCAATTAATGGTGATTTCACCTCTACCCACGTTTGTTCTTTAACTACCCAAGCCTGATTTTCATCAGTCGTATCTACTAAACCGTCATTATTTGTATCATAACCAAGTATACTATTTGTAAGTGGATCCAATAACTTAGTTCTAGTTACAATTGCTTCTTGTGTAACAGTAGGTGCTTCTTGAATCAACTGTTGTGTATCTTGATCTTTATACTGAATGGTACGAATTACTTTCTTTTCTTCTGTCTTAGCTATATTTTCTAATACTTGTACAGTACGGACTATTGGAACTGCATATGCTCCTTGATTCGTAGTTATTTCAGTTGGTAACTTTCCATCAATTCCTTTAGTATCTAAAGCAGCATACGTATAAAAAATCTTCAATTCTTTATTTAAGTACTCTGGCTTATTTAATGAAGCTTTTAAATCATCTAAAGTTAAATTACGTTCTTTTATCACACCATTTTCAGTAATCATAGCACGAACATGTGTCTTGTCCACACTCAATTTTTATCACCAGAACTTGTCATTCCTTTATCTTCTAATTCAAACGAATTACTTCCTAATTTATCAACAAATTCTGTATCTAGTGTTGTCTTTCTAAGTTTAACTGCTGTTGATAAATCTCCAAAGTTCTTAAAGTAAGGACGAGTAGTTTCAATTTGGAATACTGATTTAGCTGGAGAAAATAATTGTTCTTTATTTGCACCATTATACATATAGTATTCAACATTTCGTCACATGTGAAGATTCATCTAAACGTGTTTTTCTCATCAGATAAATAATTATTATAATTAGAAATATTATTAGTAGTAATTGTCGCTGGATCTAAATCTGACATACGATAAAGTCCTGTCAACTGAATTTGACCACCTACTCCTAAATTAATTCCAGTTGCTTGTTTTTCATAATTCTCAAGATTGGAATTAATATCATTCATAAAATGTGTAATCAAACGATTTCTCAAATCTTGGAAAGTATAACTACTCCAAAAAGATTCTACCGTTCCACCATTATTGACTTTTTCGAATATTTTTTGACTACCAACAACAGACTTTCCTCCTAAAAATCTCTCCCAAGATTATCGAATCCAGCCTCTGTAATCCCTAATTTTTGTAGTCGTATTAATATAAAAATTCATCCGAACTTGTTTTTCTATATTAGATTTTTTTCATTCATTTGTTTCCCAGAAGCAGATGTTGCCGTAAGATGAGCACGAGCTCCAGTTAAATAAGATCCATACAAATCTGGACTTCCACCTCTCATCGTTAACCATACATCATTTCTTTCTGTATTATAACGTGTTGGTATTACAAAATTATTTTTATTAGCAGGATCTAAAATATACTGGTCAACTGTACTATCTTCCCCATAACCTAAAAGATTATTCATCACTTCTAAGTCAGATACTGAACCTCTTGTCCAACCACTTCCCCAGCTTTTTATCAACTTTTTTTCCAAATATTTGGTTGTTCTCCAACTGTTAATCTTGAAAAAGATTTGGAACTTTCACAGCATGTTTTTTTGTCCATTTTTTGATAATAAATTATCTCATAAGGTAGTTCAAAGCTTGTCTGTTGTCCAGTTTTTTGAGTTGCATTTGCAGCATTCCCTCTTTTATCGGTTACTTTATGATGATAGGAATAACGATCTTCAGGAGAATACCCAAATTTCTTCCAAAAATTCTAATACCGAAGTATCCTCTGAAAGATCATCTCCATAAGTAGTCTTTAATCGTGTAAATTGATTGGCATTAACTAGGTCTTTAACTTTTTAGTTAAAGTTTCCCCAAATTTATAGATGGATCATTATAATAGTTTTTACCCGTTACTAAATAATGAGGAGTCGATTGAGTAACTGATAATTCTTCACTAGCAGGACTTTCTGGGCTTTCATTGACAGTTACGGAACGTCTTACTAGTTGCTTATTCTCTTCTTCCAATTTATTTTTGGTAATTGAATTCCTTCTTCTCGAACTTCTTGTGTAGAGGATTCTCCTATATTTTTATGACTATTCTCTTCTAACTTTACTTCTTTATGATTTTTGTTGTTCCAAAGTTGTTGATAAGTTGTTTTCTTCTTTTATATTAGAATTTTTCATTTGAAATCCTACTTGTAGCCTCCGTTCTAGAATCCTCTGCACTAGTTGTTATTTTAACTTCATCCGCTACTACAGGGATTTCTATTCTACTAATACAGAACTGCCCTATTACAACAGAAACAATCCCTACACTCAACTTACGAATTGAATGCCTTTTTCATTTTTCGAACTTCATATTATCTACTCAATCCAGTACTTAGTAAAATATTAAATCTTGTCTTTTTTATATCACTCTTAAAAGTAAATGTCAAAATTTTACTATTTCTTATTTTGTAGTTACTATTTTTTTGAAGATAAAAAATGACTCCCATAGTAGCACTTGTGATAGAATCTGACATTGCAGATTCTATCACCGAAAATTTGAGACCTAGGCTCAAATTTTAGACATGAGATTCGCTTTAAAGAAGCTACTGGCATCCTTACTACTATACTAGGAAGTCATTTAAAAATTATTCTTCTCTTTTCTTATGAGCAACCAATCCAAATCCACTCAATACTCCTAGAAGTCCAAGTGTTGCTAAATCAGCATGATCTTTTGTACCAGTATTTGGAAGTTCATTTTGACCATCCGCATACTTAGGTGTGTTAGATTCAGACTGTTCATTTGGTCCTTCTGGTTGTACAGGAACAACCGGAGTTGGTGTTGGAGTTGGTTTTTCTGGAGTTACCGGTACGTACTTGATTGGCGTATCTTGAGTTGGATCTGCCGGTACGTCTGGTACTTCATATCCTTTAGATGGATCTTTCGGATCAACTGGTTTCAATGGATTTCCATTTGGATCTACAGGGATAAATCCTGGTACGTGTGGTACTTTTGGCTTATCTGTTCCTGGTTTCGTTGGATCTGTTGGATCATTTGGATATGGAGTTGGTGGAACTTGATCTTGTCCCTCCGGTAATTTTTGGAATCCATGATCCAAGTTTGTCGTAAACGACTGTTTCAGTTATGTTTACACCTGCTGTTGCTTTAACATCTTTTTGAGATGATTCGATATCTCCGCCACGAGCGATGTATCCATCCACTTTCGGTAACTTGTTACCATCTAAGATAGTATCGTCACCTACTACTGTCCAGTTACCGTAAATGATTTCTCCAGTTACTAGGTTCACTTTAGCGCTACGTTTGAACTTGATCGTTTCAATGTGAGTAGCTGCTACTTCTTTTTCCGTTTTGATCTACATAAGTGATCGTACGAGTTGCAGTTGTTTCTGTAACTAGATCTTTCACTGATTCAGGCCATACTGGACTGTTCGGATCTTCAGGGGATACTGGTTTTCCTGGTTCTGGTGTAGATGGTGTTACTGGTCTTAATGGATTGTTTGGTCCTACTGGTTTCGTTGGATCAGTTGGCACCTGTGGCTTATCAGGGCTGTTTGGATCTGTAGGGTACGATCAGTGGAGTAACTTTAACGTTGAAGATTTGATCTTTTATCTTTATCGTTGTCGAATACTCTATCTGTATCTGCCGAAGGGTAATCGTTGCTTGTTACAACGTAACCTTTCTTAACAAGTTCTTTGATCTTTCTTTCTACTTCACCAGACTTAGTGAATTTAGTTCCTGAATCACCTTCATCTACTACTGGATCAGATACTACTTTACCATTGTTATCTACAAAGTTAGTGATAGCTTTTTGTCCATCTTTCACGTAGTTAACTGGTGTATTTGCAGTTGGGTCTGTTGGTACTGGTGGTACTTCATATCCTTTAGATGGATCTTTCGGATCCACTGGTTTTAACGGTACAAGTGGGTTAGTGTTTGGATCCACTGGTTTAGTTGGATCTGTCGGCACTTGTGGTGTTGTTCCTGGGATATGAGGAATCACTGGTACTTTCGGACTATTTGGATCTTGTGGATCTTGTGGTTTAGTTGGACTTGGTGGTACAACTTTCCCTGGTTCACCTGGTACATTTTCGTATGGTGTATCCGTTACAGGAGTTGGTGGTGTTACACCTTCTGGTACTTTCGGTACAAGTTTTCCTACTGGAACGTAAACTACTTTGATTGTTTCATCTGGAGTTGTTTCAGTTACACCTTTACTTTCCACAACTCTTTGCGCTGGGTCTTTCAGAACATAACCTGGAACTACTGGTGATGTTACTTTTATCAAATGTAGTATCGTTGTTTACTGGAGTCCATTTACCATATTCGATAGTACCTGTTACAACGTTAATCTTAGCTTCACGAGTAAATGTTACTTTATCAGTTACATCAGCTGTAGATTTATTTCCATCTTTATCTGTGTACTCAACTTTCTTACCTTTATCGTCAACGTAAGTGATTGTACGAGTAACATGTTTAGTCGTATTCAGCTCTTTGATTAATTTTTCAGTCCATTTTGGTCCATTTGGATTCTTAGGATCAATTGGCTGACCTGGTTTTGGTGATGTTAGGATCGTTCAGGTTAGTTGGGTCAAATGGTTTAATTGACTCAACGTGTGGTGTTAACACTACAATATATTCTTGATCTTTTCCAGAATCTTTTATCGAAGTTTCCGTTGTTATCTTTTCCGTAGTTGTTACTTACTAGATCATATCCTTTAGCAATTAACTTAGCAATTTCAGTAGTTACTTCTGTTGCTTTAGTTAATGGCTCACCTGATTTACCAGTTTCTTCGATGTTGTTAACACCTGGGATTGGGTTTCCACTTGGATCTTTGAATTTAGTTACTGCTTTTTGAGTATCTTTTTCGTAATTGATTTCAGTGTTTTCTGTTGGTGTTGTAGGTGTTGGTGGTACATATCCTTTCGTTGGATCTTCCGGATCTACTGGTTTCAGTGGGTTTCATTTGGATCTTTTGGTGTATATCCTGGTATATGAGGAATCACTGGTACTTTCGGACTATTTGGATCTTGTGGATCTTGTGGTTTAGTTGGACTTGGTGGTACAACTTTACCTGGTTCACCTGGTACATTTTCGTATGGTGTTGGTGTTACCGGTGTTGGTGGTGTTTCTCCTTCAGGGATCTTCGGTACAATTTTTCCTACTGCTACGTATCTAACTTTTAGATCTTGACTAGGTGAATCTACTGTTAAGTCTGTTGTAGATGCTTTAACTTTAGATCCATCAGCTTCTACTAAGTCCCTTGTGTATCTTGGTTCGGTTTTACAACATATCCTTTAACAACTGGTGATATTTTTTCTGCAAATTTAGCTGTACCTGCAGATTTCCATCCGCTTGTAGTGTCTGTTGCTGCTACGTCTGCAATACCGTCACCTGTTGTGTCGTATCCTACTACTGAACCGTCTTTTTGATTTACAACTACTGTACGTATGAAGCTTACTTTATCAGTCCATTTTGGTGCTTCAGTTGGTGATACTTCTTCATCAGTATCATCTTTAATGTAAGTAATTGTACGAGTTACTGACTTGATGTTGTTTAGTTTGTCAAGAGCTTCTTTCGTCCATGTTGGTCCATTTGGATTCTTAGGATCGATTGGATCTCCTGGTTTAGGATTTTGTGGGTCTTCGTTAGGATTTTGTGGAGTTGTTGGTGTTACTGGAACTGTCTTAGCTACTGTTACCAAGAAGTCTTGATCAACTTTTGGATTATTATCGAAATTCTTATCTGTCGCTGTTAGCAAATCCGTCAGTAACTAATTCATATCCAAGTGCTTTCAGCTCTGCAAGTTTAGCTGCTGTTGTGTAGTTAATTGGTTCTCCAGATTTACCTTCTAGTTCATCTGTGCGAAGTACTGTAGTTGTTCCTTCAACAACATATCTCACTATCGCTTTTTTTGATTTACTTTCACTAACACGATTCTTGTGTCTTCTCCTGGTTTTGGTGGAGTGACTACTTTTCTTTCTGAATTGAATCCTGGTACGTCTTGGTTTGGTTTGATTTCATATCCGTCTGGAATTTCTGGAATTGGTGTTTCTCCTCCAACAGTTGGATCATTTGGATTGTTTTTATAAGTAGGTTTTGGTGTGTTTGGTATTTCATTTCCACCTTCGTCCACTAAGATTACTTTTTCCTAATGGTTGATACACTACTGTATCACTTGCTTCTGGATTTGTTGGGGTTACCTCTTTTCCGCCTGCTTGTAGCTTTTATCCGCATAGTATCCTTCTACTTTTTGGTGTTGTTACGAATCCATAAGTATGGGTTTCTTCATTCCATGTTGTTACGTTTGTAACTTTGTTTGTTTTTCCAGTGAATGTGTAATTTGTTTGTTCGTTAGGCGCTGGTGTTTTTTCTCCTGCTCCTTCGTACGTTACCGTTTGTTTTGTTGCTTTTGTGATATCTCCTTGCTTCGCTACTAACACGATTCTTGTGTCTTCTCCTGGTTTTGGTGGAGTGACTACTTTTCTTTCTGAATTGAATCCTGGTACGTCTTGGTTTGGTTTGATTTCATATCCGTCTGGAATTTCTGGAATTGGTGTTTCTCCTCCAACAGTTGGATCATTTGGATTGTTTTTTATAAGTAGGTTTTTGGTGTGTTTGGTATTTCATTTCCACCTTCGTCCACTAAGATTACTTTTCCTAATGGTTGATACACTACTGTATCACTTGCTTCTGGATTTGTTGGGGTTACCTCTTTTCCGCCTGCTTGTGCTTTATCCGCATAGTATCCTTCTACTTGTGGTGTTGTTACGAATCCATAAGTATGTGTTTCTTCATTCCATGTTGTTACGTTTGTAACTTTGTTTGTTTTTCCAGTGAATGTGTAATTTGTTTGTTCGTTAGGCGCTGGTGTTTTTTCTCCTGCTCCTTCGTACGTTACCGTTTGTTTTGTTGCTTTTGTGATTTCTCCTTGCTTCGCTACTAACACGATTCTTGTGTCTTCTCCTGGTTTTGGTGGAGTGACTACTTTTCCTTCTGGGTTGAATCCTGGTACGTCTTGGTTTGGTTTGATTTCATATCCGTCTGGAATTTCTGGAATTGGTGTTTCTCCTCCAACAGTTGGATCATTTGGATTGTTTTCTATAAGTAGGTTTTGGCGTGTTTGGTATTTCATTTCCACCTTCGTCCACTAAGATTACTTTTCCTAATGGTTGATACACTACTGTATCACTTGCTTCTGGATTTGTTGGGGTTACCTCTTTTCCGCCTGCTTGTGCTTTATCCGCATAGTATCCTTCTACTTTTGGTGTTGTTACGAATCCATAAGTATGGGTCTCTTCATTCCATGTTGTTACGTTTGTAACTTTGTTTGTTTTTTCCAGTGAATGTGTAATTTGTTTTGTTCGTTAGGCGCTGGTGTTTTTCTCCTGCTCCTTCGTACGTTACCGTTTGTTTTGTTGCTTTTGTGATATCTCCTTGCTTCGCTACTAACACGATTCTTGTGTCTTCTCCTGGTTTTGGTGGAGTGACTACTTTTCTTTCTGAATTGAATCCTGGTACGTCTTGGTTTGGTTTGATTTCATATCCGTCTGGAATTTCTGGAATTGGTGTTTCTCCTCCAACAGTTGGATCATTTGGATTGTTTTTATAAGTAGGTTTTGGTGTGTTTGGTATTTCATTTCCACCTTCGTCCACTAAGATTACTTTTTCCTAATGGTTGATACACTACTGTATCACTTGCTTCTGGATTTGTTGGGGTTACCTCTTTTCCGCCCTGCTTGTGCTTTATCCAGCTAGTATCCTTCTACTTGTGGTGTTGTTACGAATCCATAAGTATGTGTTTCTTCATTCCATGTTGTTACATTTGTAACTTTGTTTGTTTTTCCAGTGAATGTGTAATTTGTTTTGTTCGTTAGGCGCTGGTGTTTTCTCCTGCTCCTTCATACGTTACCGTTTGTTTTGTTGCTTTTTGTGATATCTCCTTGCTTTCGCTACTAATACGATTCTTGTATCTTCTCCTGGTTTTTGATGGAGTAACTACTTTTTCCTTCTGGGTTGAATCCTGGTACGTCTTGGTTTGGTTTGATTTCATATCCGTCTGGAATTTCTGGAATTGGTGTTTCTCCTCCAACTGTTGGATTATTTGGATTGTTTTTATAAGTAGTTTTTGGTGTATTTGGTATTTCATTTCCACCTTCGTCCACTAAGATTACTTTTCCTAATGGTTTATACACTACTTTATCACTTGCTTCTGGATTTGTTGGGGTTACCTCTTTTCCGCCTGCTTGTGCTTTATCCGCATAGTATCCTTCTACTTTTGGTGTTGTTACGAATTCATAAGTATGTGTCTCTGCATTCCATGTTGTTACATTTGTAACTTTGTTTGTTTTTTTCTAGTAAATGTGCAATCTGTTTGTTCATTAGGGGCTGGTGTGTTTTCTCCTGCTCCTTCGTACGTTACCGTTTGTTTTGTTGCTTTTGTGATTTCATCATATAGTAAATCATACACATAAGTTACAGTAACCTCAGGGCTATCAATTGTTCCTGTTGGTTTTGGTGAGGAATCCTTCACTTTTACAAAAGTAATACTCTTTTCCATCTTTTCCAATTAGAGTATCAGGTTTATATTCTTTAGTATCCACATCATACCCTTTTTTATAGGCACGACTTTCGATAGCAGTCACAGTATCTTTAATTGCAACATTATCTTTTATTTTCATACGCTACCCTAACGGCACCTTTTTAACATCTTCAATCTTTATTGAAATTCGAGCTGGATTTGTTTCATTAAATGTATCTTGTCCATCTGTACGTGTTGCTGAAGTAAGAACGGCAACTTGATTATTTGTGGCAGTACTACTTGCTTTTGCTGGAATATAGAACGCTGCAGTTGATCCCGCTTTTAAAGAAACATCCTGATTAGAAACAAATTTTACTGCTGTTACGGTTGACCAATCTGTAACCTGATCAGCCGTTAATGTAATCGTCTTTTCTAACTCAACTGCTGTTCCAGATACTGGTGTAGTTGAATAATAGGCAGTCCAACCTTCTGGAGTTGTCGCTGCTGCAGTCATATGAACATCAAATTGTGAACCACGATCTTTTGAGTTTAATACAATATTTTTATCAGATACTCGTGGTAATGTTGAAATAACTACATTGTTTCTAGTAGCAGCATTTGAACTGTTTGTTAATGACAAACGATACTTCACATCATCATTTGGAGCTAAGTTATAGGCTCCTGTTGAATAAGTACTTGAATCTGTCGGTTGATCCGTCACTTGTGTCATTAATCGAGTTGCTGAGTTATTAATTACTGGTAATTCATACGTAAAAAGTACTCGTGTTCGTGATTGTTGCATTTGTACCATCATAATCATTATTTGGATTAATTCCAACTACTCTTTCATCTTCATTCCAAACTAACGTATATTTAACTGGATATTTTCCTGATTCCACCCAATTATCTACTTTGAACTGTAAATTTGGTGATAATGGATTCTCTGAATTCTGATTCTTTGGTGTAACTTCTAAAACTGTTTTTTCCTGAATTATTATAATTTTCAATAGTTTTTACAGAATCGTCATTTCCTGCGTAACTAAATCCATCTGGTAATTCTACAAGTAACTTCGCATTTTTAGCACTAATATCTTGTAAATCAACAAACGTTTTACGATCCCAGGTTTGTTTATTATAAATACGATTTCCTAATCCATTAGGTGAATACTCATAGACTTCATATTGACTACTAAGTTCTTGAGTTAAGTTCCCCGCTAAAGTAGTATTAATAGGGTTTGTCGCAGGGACTAGCTTAATCGCATCTCGTGAATTTGCAAAGGTTGTTTTTGATACAGCAACCTTTGGTTCTTCATATCCATGTGTATACACAGATGCTGTAACGATACTTTCAACTTTATTTCCTTCCTTAGCTAATTCTTTTGCGGCTTCTAATCCTTTTAAATCTTGACTTAAAAATAAACCGACAGCTTGTAATCCAGCAGTTTCTAATGGCATATTTCCTTTTGGTTTTAACTTCACTGTTGTAATACCATCAGGCAAGGCTACTTTATCTGCAACATCTCCTTTACGAAGTGATACCTCTCCAATTTTTGATTCTGTTCCATTCGTTACAGAGTATACTTCAAAAGTCAATGTAGAATTTAATCCTAAACTTTCTGGATTATCTTCATAACTAACAAAGGTAGATTTCCCTTTATCTGTCGGAGTCCAAATCGCATAAAATTCAATCGCTCGATTTTGATCAATATTACTATCAATCGAAATTTCAACTTCTTTTACACTTGCAGGACCGTGTGAATCACCATAATTTCCTGATAAATTAATTCTTCGGGTATCTTCTGTTTTTGTATTAATATAAGGCATTGCAATATTAACAATACGAGAATTATTCTTCTCCATCGTATCATTAAAAATTGCTACTTGAACATCACTCTTCGTAGGTACTGTGCTACCACCCGTTCCACTGTTATTTTCACCAGAACCACCAATAGATTCTTTTAGGATTTACAGCACGAACTGTTACTGTAACATCGTCTGAAGTTGTATTCGTAAATCCAGATTTATCCGTATAAGTTGCATTATCTTTAAATGTTAACTTTTTACCTGTTAAAAATTCTGCTGGCGTTCCACCATTACTTACATTTAAATACAATAGTTCATTTTGTGTATTATCACCACTAGCAAACATCGTTGTTGTAGAAGGTACTACTCTTGTATATTTTGCAACACCATTTTCTAATCTCCATCCCGCATCTAGGGAAGTTTGCGCAATAGTAACACCTGCCGGCAATTCAACAGCATGATCAATTTTTGTAATTGCAGCTGCCTCTTTATTAGTAGATTTTTAAATTTAATTGTAAATCTTTACTCTTAGACACATCAATTTCTGTTTCTGGTTGATTTGTTTCTAATAATGTTTGTCTACGAATACCATTTCTAGTATCAACTGAAACATATGGCGTACCAGTTGTATTCGATGTTAGAAAAATTAGTAGATTTAATTAAAAGTATTATTTTTTATCAAATAATTCAGCCTTTATAGTTGTATTTGAATCTTTACCTGTTTCAAATTTTTTTCAATTTATAACTAACGTTAATATTAGCATATGCTCCACCTGATAATTCTCAGTATATAATTTATACTGATTATTATTAACTTTTTCATATCTTAAACTTGATCCGATTTCAAAAAGTATCTAATGGTTCATTATCAGAGGCAGTAATTAAAATATATCCTCCTTCTTCAATTTTTGTTGGTGACGAAACATCTAAATTATAAGAACCTAAGATTTGGTCACCAACTGCATATTGTGTTTTTCCGTCATTTTAATCGTCCAGATATCTTAGCACCACTATAATCTGGAGTTTCCTCGTCAGATAATTCACGTTTGCTACGTTTGCTACGTTTAGGAGCTACTTCCTCTTTCTTTTTATTTAATTCAGTAACTGTACTTTCTTCAGAAGATACTTTTTTTAGTTTCTTCTTTCTTACTATCGTCAGGTTCTGCTTTTTTCTCAGCTTTTTCTTCTACTTTTAGTTTCTTTTTCTGTTAATTTATCTGTTTTAGATTGTTCTTCAGTGTTTGTCTTCACTACAGCATCTGAAGTAGCTGGTTTGCTCTCTTCTTTTGCTGTTTCTGATGGAGATGTAATTGCATGAGTCTCAGAAGCAGCCGCTTGTTTCGCAATTTCTTCAGCGCTCAAAGTAGGCTTTTTCAAGCACAGCCGCTTCAGTTGTGCTTGCTGTTGGCAAGGTTACATTTTTTCAAGCCATCTGTCGCGCTATTGGTTCCTTCATCCACACCTTGACCAGTACTTGTCAGTGCAGTATTTGCAGAAACAGCATCATCCGCCTTGGCTGATGCCTGAGGTGAACCCAAAATCAAAGCAGTTCCAAGAAGGACACTAGCTGCTCCAAAATGGTATTTACGGATTGAGAAACGCTGGCTCAAGCTCATACCAATCAAAAAGATTTTCTGTTCACTTTTCTTTTTTTCTTTATACATAGTTATCGCTTTCTATTTTTTTATTTTTTTGTAATCAATTGAATACACTTATACAGTATATATTATACTCCCTCTCCCGTAAAAGTCAATGAAATCAGCTTCTATTACTCATTTTTAAGCTTATTTTTAATAAAAAGATTCATTTTATTTTATATTATAATATTAATAATATTAATAATAAATCATTTTAGCGTTTATATTTCTTTTTCCCTATTTTTTGATATAATAATTTTAACTATAATTTTTATATGGAGGTTCTATGCGTTTTAATCAATATAGTTATATAGCCCTATCTAGAGACAGAAATTTATCAGGATTTTTCAGTCATATGGTTTTCCTTTTTCATATTAACTTATCCGAAAAGGAACTATTAGAGCATTTTTCTACGACATATTTTTCACCTATCAACATACAGATTATCCCTAGCAACTTTAGCTGCTGATAAAGAAACAGACCTCCTAACCTTCTTTCAATCAAGGAGAGAACTAACTGAGGATATTTTTCTACACTGTTGCTTTTCAAGTGCTAGGGTTTTAGCTATCTTGTTGATTTTGAGGATAGCCAAACCTTCCGTAAAGAAACTGGTTTTTCCCATCGTATATGGTGACTTGATTGAAAATCTCTATCAGTTGCTCAATACTCGAACCAAAAAAGGAAATCTCCTGATTGATCAACTAGTAAGTGACGGTCTTATCCCTGAAGATAATACCTACCACTACTTTAACGGCAAGAGCTTGGCTACTTTTTCCAGCCACGATGTCATTCGAGAAGTGATCTACGTTGAGTCTCGTGTGGATACTGACCAAAAGGGGCTACCTGACTTAGTCAAGGTCAACATTATTCGTCCTCGTTTTGATGGACAAATCCCTGCTATCATGACAGCAAGTCCCTATCATCAGGGGACAAATGACAAGGCTAGTGACAAGGCTCTCTACAAGATGGAGGGCGAACTTGAAGTGAAACCTGCTCACAAGATTGAGCTAGAAGAACCAAAACTATCTGTAGTTGAATCACATAGTCAAGCTGAGCTAGTATCAGAAGCTGAGGAAAAGCTGACGCACATCAACGCTAGCTATACACTCAACGACTACTTCCTTCCACGAGGCTTTGCTAATATCTATGTGTCTGGTGTTGGTACTAAGGATTCTACAGGCTTGATGACCAACGGAGACTATCAGCAAATCGAAGCTTATAAAAATGTCATCGATTGGCTCAATGATCGTTGCCGTGCCTTTACTGATCACACGCGCCAGCGTCAAGTCAAGGCTGATTGGTCAAACGGAAAAGTTGCTACAACGGGACTTTCCTATCTAGGTACTATGTCAAACGGCCTTGCCACTACTGGTGTAGATGGTTTAAAAGTTATCATTGCCGAGGCTGGTATTTCCTCATGGTACAACTACTATCGTGAAAATGGGTTAGTAACTAGCCCAGGCGGTTATCCTGGAGAGGACTTTGACTCCCTTGCTGAATTAACCTACTCTCGTAATCTTTTTGGCTGGTGATTTTTATTCTTGGAAACGCTACACACCAAGATGATCTCCAGAAAGTAAGAGAAAAACTTGATAGAAAAACGGGTGATTATAATCAATTTTGGCATGACCGCAATTATCTGCTCAATGCCCATAAAGTAAAGGCAGAGGTTGTCTTTACCCATGGCTCTCAAGATTGGAACGTAAAACCGCTACACGTTTACCAGATGTTCCATGCTCTACCAGACCATATTAATAAACATCTCTTTTTCCATAATGGCGCTCATGTGTATATGAACAACTGGCAATCCATTGACTTCCGTGAATCCATGAATGCCTTATTGACTAAAAATTACTTGATCAAGAAACAGGCTATCAACTCCCCCCTGTCATTTGGCAGGATAATACTGCTCCTCAGACTTGGCTATCTCTTCATCAGTTCGGTGAACAAGAAAACTTTGAAACCTTCTCACTCGGTCAAGAAGAGCAGGTTATTCAAAACCAGTACTCAGATAAGGATTTCGAGCGTTATGGTAAGACATACCAGACCTTCAATACGGAGCTCTATCAAGGAAAAGCCAATCAAATTACTATTGACCTTCCTGTAACCAAAGATCTCCACCTGAACGGTCGCGCTCAGCTCAATCTTCGTATCAAATCCAGCACAAACAAGGGGCTCTTATCTGCCCAACTGCTAGAATTTGGACAAAAGAAATACCTACAACCTTATCCAGCTGTTTTAAGTGCTAGAACCATTGACAACGGTCGCTATCATATGCTGGAAAATCTCTTTGAATTGCCATTTAGTGCAACTACACAACGAGTCATTACAAAAGGCTACCTTAATTTACAAAATAGAAATGATTTATTGTTAGTAGAGGAGATCAAGGCAGGTGAATGGATGGATGTGCAATTTGAACTACAACCAACTATTTACAAGCTAAAAGAAGGAGACACTCTCCGTTTAGTCCTCTATACTACTGACTTTGAAATAACAATACGTGACAATACCGCTTACCACCTGACTGTCGATCTTGAGCAGTCTACTCTTATCCTACCTTGTCAAAAGGTATAAACATCAGACGTTCAATATGGAAGGGTTCAAAGGACAAGGTCAATCAAAAACCCATTGACCTTCCTATCATCAAAGACACCCATTTGAACAGTCGAACAAAACGACAACTTAGTGTCAAATCTAGTCTAAATAAAGGCTATCCGCAGCCCAACTGCTAGAACTTGAACAAAAGATACCAACAACCGTAACAAACATGTGTAACCCTCTATCATACACGCTACTACACCACATGTTAGACAATCTCTGTGAATTGAGATTTAGAATAAATTCACAACAAGCCGTGACAAAATGCTACCTTAATTGAATGATTCACTGTCATTAAAGAACATCAATTTAGATGAACGGATAGATGTCCAATTCATCAACAGTTAACTAGTGACAAGTTAAAAGAAGGAGATTTTCTCCGTATAGTTCTTTATACTACTGACTTTGAAATCATCATACGTGACAATACCGCCTACCACCTGACTGTCGATCTCGATCAGTCCACGCTTACTGTACCTTGTACAAGGAGTAAACACTTTATGAATAAATCAGAACATCGCCATCAACTCATTAGAGCTCTCGTTACAAAGAAAAAAATCCATACTCAAGCAGAGTTACAAGCTCTTCTTGCCGACAACGATATCCACGTTACACAAGCTACTTTATCGAGAGATATCAAGAGTATGAACTTGTCTAAAGTCCGAGAAGAAGATAATTCATATTATGTAGTCAACACTGGATCTACATCCAAATGGGAAAAACGTTTAGAAACTTATATGGAAGATGCTCTTGTATTGATGCGTCCAATTCAGAACCAGGTCCTACTTAAAACCCTCCCTGGACTTGCCCAATCATTTGCTTCAATCATTGATTCTTTAAATTTTCCAAATGCCATTGCAACCCTTAGTGGCGATGATGTCTGCCTTGTCATCTGTGAAGATACAGATGCTGCTAACAGTTGCTTTGCAGAACTTAAAAATACGCTCCACCATTTTTCTTTGGTGAATAACAAATACCCGTGTCTGTATAGGCACGGGTACTTTTATCTTCTTTGCTATTACTGTTCTTGTTTTTTTCGTTCGAGCTAATCTAAGAGCACGATTGGGATTGAGACGATTAAATAATTCTTCTAATTTTTTTTCATTCCAAAGATCTGCTGCAGACACAAAATTTCCATCAGCATCTCGGAAGGATATTGGTTTATCTCCCATACAATCCTCCTAGTCAACAAATTCAAACTCGAACTTACCAATGCGAACCAGGTCACCATCTTTGGCACCACGCGCACGAAGGGCTTCATCAACTCCCATACCACGTAGCTGGCGGGCAAACTTCATGACAGATTCATCACGATCAAAGTTGGTCATGTTAAAAGAGTTTCATGAGTTTTTCACCAGAAAGTAGCCAGGTTGCATCATCATCACGACTAATTTCAAAGGCTTTTTCTTCCTCATCAAATCCATAGTAAGCTTCTTCTTCCATATCTGACTCGTCGTAGAGCAAGAATTCTGGTGTCTTGTCTAACAATTCAGCTGTAGCATCCAAAAGCGTAGCCAAACCTTGCTTGGTCAAACCAGAAATAGGGAAAATAGCTGGCAATTCTTCAAATTCATCGTAGTTTTCAGCTAATTTTTTCTTGAAGACTTCAAGATTTTCCTGACTCTCAGGCATATCCATCTTATTAGCTACAATAATCTGTGGACGCTCCATTAGACGAAGATTATATGACTCCAGCTCTTTATTGATGGCAAGATAATCCTCATAGGGATCACGTCCTTCACTAGCAGACATATCAATGATATGCAAGATAACTCTTGTACGCTCGATATGACGAAGGAACTGAGTACCCAAACCAATACCTTGACTTGCTCCCTCAATCAATCCTGGTAAATCAGCTACTGCAAAGGATTCACCTGATTGGGTACGAACCATACCAAGATTTGGCACAATTGTCGTAAAGTGATAGGCACCGATTTTTGGTTTTTGCTGATGTAATCACACTAAGTAAAGTTGACTTTCCTACCGATGGAAAACCAACCAAGCCAACATCCGCTAAAAATTTTTTTAATTCTAGCTGTAATTCACGTTCCTGTCCAGGTTCTCCATTTTCTGAGATTTCAGGGGCAGGATTTTTGGGAGTCGCAAAGCGAATATTCCCACGACCACCACGACCACCGTGGGCTACTATGAATTCTTGTCCATGTTCAATCAAATCAGTGATGACTTTTCCCAGTTTCAGCATCACGGACGGTTGTGCCTTGTGGTACACGAACACGTAAATCCTCAGCACCACGACCATGCATTCCTTTGGTCATGCCTTTTTCCCCAGAATCAGCCTTGAAATGGCGATTGTAGCGGAAATCCATCAAGGTACGTAAACCTTCGTCTACAACGAACACGACGTTACCACCACGACCTCCATCACCACCCCAAGGACCTCCATTGGGGACATATTTTTCACGGCGAAAAGCGACCATGCCATCGCCACCATTACCAGCCTTGACCTTAATCTTGGCTGTATCTAAAAACATACTCATTATTATCTTCTCACTTTAAAAAAGGGCTGGGAAATCCCAGTCACTAATGTTACTTTTAGGTAATCCGATTTATAGATTACTCAAGGCACCAATTGCAGTTAGCAAAAATTCCAAGCAAACTTGCAATCAACATAATAAACACGATTAGTAAGGTTAATTTTTTTCAAACATGGTTTTTACGATTTCCATTATCTCCAAATGCCATTTTTCTCCTTCGTTACATTCTACTTTCTAATATCTTAGCATGAATTCAGCTAGTTTTTCAATAGTCACTTGCTACTGGTGCAATAATCCATAAAATAATATAGGCTATAATTCCAGCTCCATAACCAAAAAGCAAGAACACCCCATATTACGCGAACAATAGTAGGATCTATATCAAAATAATGGGCTACCCCAGCACAAACACCCGCAATCTTTTTATCACGCCCACTTCTCATTAATTGTTTTTTCATATTCAATTTCTCCTATCAATACCAATCTTTCCAATAATTTCTTATGCTCAATAGTTGAGTTTTAGAAGTCTTTAGTATTCGTCTTGAACCTTTCACCGGTACGGCTACAACCTTCTGTGGTAGGTATAAAACAGTCTTGAAAATCCGTTTGCCCACAGTATCGTCCTTAACTAAATCCATTTGAAAATTATTTGTAATAATGGCATCCAAATAAAATTCATGAACTCGTTTTCCAAAGTTTTCAGCAGAAATCTCATATAACTTTTCTGCCAATCTAATTTCATTCATCTCAGGAGTAGCAATCAAAGCTTCTAATATCGCTCCTGCTAAATCATCATCTCTATAATACAAGGTACCGAACATCTTATGATTGATTAGATTATCTAGATAAGGATTTCCATGAGCAATAACAGGAGTTCCACTAGCTAAACTTTCCAAGAAAGTCAAACCTTGTGTTTCACTTGTGGAAGCTGAGATGAAAAAATCTGCAGCCTTATAATAAAGGGCTGTTTCGCTAGGAGCAATCATACCGGTGAAGATTACTGATTCTTGAATCTGTAACTCATGCGCCTGTTCTTTCAGACTTTCCAGATATGGACCGTCTCCAGCAACTACTAGCTTAACTTTATCTTCTTCTTTCAAAACCTCAGTAAAAGCTGTCAAAACCGCCTGAATATTCTTTTCATAAGAAATTCTAGAAAGACTTAGTAGCATCTTTTCATCAGTTTGAACGCCTAATTTTGAACGTAATTCGTCAAGATGTTCCTCTTTTATTTCAGGACGTTCAAATTTTGCCAACTCGATACCTGTAGGAATAATTCTTTTTTCAACCTTGACCTTATAATCAGAAAGCAAATCACAAACAATCTCACTGGGACAAATTACTCCATCAACATCATGTAAAAACCCTCGAACAAGATACTTGACCATACTTGGACGAATCAGCAATCCCTTTGCAATGTAGTGAACATATTCCTCATACTGGGTGTGATAGGGTGTGAATGACAGGTATCTTTAGTTCTCGAGCAATCCAAATCCCTAATAAACCAAGTGAAAATTCAGTTTGTGTATGAATGATATCTAACTGATACTGTCTAGCAATTTCTAGCGCATGACTAAAACCTCGATAAGCAAAACGTCTATCTTTAAATGCAAAGAAAGGAACACTCGGTATTCGAATAATTTGCCAATCTTCATAACGATTAACATCTTTATCTGTCGTTGTAAAAATAAAGACCGTGTGTCCTTGCTTTTCTAATTCCATTTTCAAGGTTCGAATACTAGTTGCAACCCCAGAAACCTGGGGGAAATAGGTATCTGTAAATAAACCAATTCGCATAGATTACCTCACTATCTACCTAAAAGCAGCTTGCTCTTGGTAAAATTCAACCAAATCTGTAAGAGATGTTCTTCAGAATATTCTCTTGAAATTTTTCTTAGCTTTTTCTTTCAACTCTTTCAAACTATCAGGATTCTTTTGATATTCTAAAATAGATTGTTTCATCTCATCTTTATCTGCTGTAGCATGATAATTACCTTCTAGAATAACCTTATATAGATCCAAGTCACGCAGCATAATCGGTGCATCGCAACTTGCTGCTTCTAAAATAGTCATTGGAAATAACTCATTGTAACTAGGCAGTAAGAAAATATCTGCCAAGGAATACAGCTCTCGCATTCGTTCTGGTGTCACAATGCCAGGAAAGAGTAAATTTTTGGTGGATTTTTCCATCATTTTTTTATACTTTTTCGTAACCGTCTGTCATACCACCAAAAGAAAAAGCCTCCAGCCCAGATAAAAGTTATCTGAGGTAATTCTTCTGCCAAACGAATGAAGTCGTCGATTCCTTTTCGTTTTTGAACCTGACCAGCGCCAACAACAATAAACTGATGTTGATCAAGTCCTAGATCTTCACGAAGTCGTAAAACCTCCTCTTTTGGTAACGGATGCCATTTTTCCTTGTTGACAAAGTTAGGAATATAGGTCACTTTTTCACGTGGAATACCAGCGGCTACTAAATCTTCAATAAACATTGGATTTACTACTACAAGATGTTCCATCCGGTTATAAAAAGAAAAAAACATAGCGTTTCACAATTCCTTTTAAGAAAAAAAGGAATCTTCAGACTACCCTCAAGCGTATCAGGTAAAAATGAACATAGCCAATTTTTCTACCTGACCGTTTCTTTGAAAATGTTGATAAATAATAAAGGGAAATCAATTGTATGGAAGTGAGTTATATCTGCCTCGATAGGAAGATTTTCTGTAACAATCAATTCTTCTTTTGCATCCCGTTGAAGGAGATGAACCAATTCACGGTAAGCTCCTGAAACTCCTTGTCCTGCTACTTTTTCACTTGAACTCAACATATTGATACGTAATTTCTTTTTTATCCATAACTACTATTATATCATTTTCTTTTTATGAAATACATCAAAAGAAAGAAGAGACCAGAGGAAAAAGGGTATTACCTCTATTTCCCAATCGTCTCTTACAGTTTTTTTGTTCATTATTTAATCCCTAATGCAATACGTGCGTAACGACTCATTTTTTTCAACTGTCCAGGCTGGATACCAGACTAATTTAACCTCAGTATCCTTTACTTCTGGAACCTCTGTCATGGCATCATAAATCTGATCCGTCAAGAGATCTGCCAAAAGGGCAACCCATAGTAGTGAGCGTCATATCAATTTCAGTATGTCCCTGTTTCTCCATCAAAACGAATCTCATAGATTAAACCAAGATTGACAATATCAATTCCTAACTCAGGGTCTATTACATCTTCTAAGGCGTTTAAAATTCGAGTTTTTGATAGTTTCAATTTGTTCTTCTGTATAGGCCATTTTTATCCTCATTTCTAATCTTCAATAAAATCACGAAGAGGTTTGCTGCGACTAGGTTGGCGCAATTTTTCTCAATGCTTTAGCTTCAATCTGACGAATACGCTCACGAGTGACGTTAAAGACTTTACCAACATCTTCAAGAGTACGCATCTTCCCATCATCCAGTCCAAAACGAAGACGAAGAACATTTTCTTCCCTATCAGTTAAGGTATCCAATACTTCATCTAACTGCTCACGCAAGACAATACGAGTTGTGTAATCAACTGGATTTTTCAATCACTTCATCCTCGATAAAGTCACCAAGATGGCTATCATCCTCTTCCCCAATTGGCGTTTCAAGCGATACCGGTTCTTGAGCAATCTTCAAGATTTCACGAACCTTATCGGGCGTCATATCCATACGTTCAGCAATTTGTTCTGGAGTTGGATCTTGACCCAATTCTTGAAGAAGATTACGCTGCTCACGAACCAATTTATTAATGGTCTCTACCATGTGTACAGGAATACGAATGGTACGAGCTTGATCAGCAATGGCACGAGTGATAGCCTGACGAATCCACCAGGTTGCATAAGTTGAAAACTTGAATCCTTTAGAATAGTCAAACTTATCAACTGCCTTCATCAAGCCCATATTTCCTTCTTGAATCAAGTCAAGAAACTGCATACCACGTCCCACATATCGCTTAGCAATCGAAACAACCAAACGTAGGTTAGCTTCAGCTAGACGTTGCTTGGCTTCAATATCTCCAGCCTCAACAGCAAGTGCCAATTCTTTTTCCTCTTCATTGGTCAAGAGAGGTACAACCCCTATTTCTTTTAAATACATACGAACAGGGTCATTAACCTTAGCAGAAGTTGAGCCAATCAAGTCTTCATCACTCAGTTCTGGTTCTTCTTCAGCATTAAGAACACGCGCACTTGGATTGCCTTCAACGTCAGTTATTGAAATTCCTGCATCTTGAATTCGTTGCAAGATATCTTCAATACCATCTGCATCTAGAGCAAAAGGAATGACTAGGCTTGAATTAATTTCATCATCAGTTGCGGTTCCTGTTTTCTTATGATTACGGATAAATTCTGCCACTTGTACATCAAATGTTGTTACTTCTTTTTGTTTTGTTGCCATTATTACTCCATTCTTCTCTTTTGAGAAATTAAACGTTCTAATTCTTCTAGGGCGGTATCTGTATCACCTACATGGCTAGCTTCCTGCACCTTCTTTTTGATTTTCATATTATCTTTATTTAATAGAGCCCTATTTCGAGTCGTTTCTACTTCACTTAATTCATGGGGTGACATTTCAGCTGGTAAATCTTGCGCTAAGACTTGGTACCAAGCTTTCTCAACCTCTTCCGAACAAATAGCCAATTCTTCAGCAGGAATGTCCCCATACTTGACAAGCAAGTCATACAAGACCTGAAATTCAGGTGTATCAAATTTAAAATCTTCTCGCAACCGAAAATCATTGAGAACGAGGATGACTCCTTCATTCTATATAGAATATGTGCTTCCGCCCTCATAACTGCAGACAATTGCTTGGTAACTGGCGCTATAATTGAAGTTGATCTAGAAAACCCATTCATACGATTTTTGACGATCTATTAGACGGTTCTCATTAACTATTTGTTCAATCTGTCCATAATCAAAAGAGGGAAGACTATCCGCTAAAATATGAATATAACTATTTTGGGCAGTTATTGACTTTTCTTTTATAATCAAAGGAGCTATTTTTTTCAATAAACTCAATCTGTGCTTGAAGATTATCGCTATTTTTCAGGCTTGTAGTGATGAATATAAAAACTCAATCGGACTAATACGAGTTTTGGTCAATAGATAGGCCAAGTCCTCAGCACTGTTTTTTTGCAAGTATTCATCCGGATCAAGATTGTCAGGCATACTTACGATTTGTACAGGCATATCACCTATTTCATCTAGAGCTTTCAATGTCGCAGCTTGTCCTGCCTTGTCACCATCATAAACTAGAATTAGCTTCTTGGTTAACCTCTTTAGATGATCAACATGTTCTCTGCTTAGTGCGGTACCCATGGATGCAACAGCATTTTCTATTCCTGAACGATAAGCAGCAATAACGTCCATAAAACCTTCCATAAGATAAATCTCACTTGCTTTACCTGAAGATTTTTGCCCTATCCATATGATATAATTCGTAACTTTTATTAAAAAAATTGCAGTCGAACGACTATTTTTATACTTAGCTGTCTGTGAATCCGTTTTCTGCCAGATACGACCAGAAAAGGCAATAACTTTCCCTTGATCATTTGTTAAGGGAAACATAATCCGATTATGAAAGGTATCGAGAAATTGATTTGCATCCGAAAGGTAAAAAGTCCAGATTCTAAGAAATCCTCATCTCGATACTTACCTGATAAGCGTTGATAAAGATAGTTGCGTTCACTTGGTGCTAAACCAATCCTAAAAATGTTTTTATGACATCATCAGTCAATCCGCGTTGATAAAGATAATGTCTTGCCTCTTGACCCATGGTGGTAGTCATGAGAAAGAGCATGGTAAAACTTAGTAGCTTCTTCATGCATATCATACAAGACCTGATGAGGAGATGATGGTTTTTGATCACTCTGAAGTGGTCTTTTCAATCTCTATTCCAACTCGCTCTCCAAGAATTTGGACAGCTTCCATAAAAGAAACGCCTTGGTATTCTTCTATGAATTTAAAAACATCTCCTGAGCGGCCACAGCCAAAACAGTGATAAAACTGCTTATCCTCCACCACATTAAAAGAGGGTGTTTTTCACCATGAAAAGGACAGAGCCCCAAATAGTTCCGTCCTGCCTTTTGTAAAGAAATCACATCTCCTATGACTTCCACAATGTTGGCATTGTTTTTGATTTCTTCAATGACTAGTTTGTCAACCATACACAATACCTCCATGTTATCATAGTTTACTCTATATAGTATACTTTATTTCAGAAAAAGTAAACCATTTCATACACTTTCCATCATTCTCTTTACATCATTTTTTTAGATTGCAAGAAAAGATAAAAAACTCAGAAACACTTCCATATCTCTGAGTTTTTGCTTCATAATTTTTGATGAAAATAGGGCTCATCTATTCAAATAATTGATAGTAGTCTGAAATCTTCATCTTTGCTTTTTCTTCTTGATTCAAATCTTGTATAATTCGTCCTTCTTTCATGACGATTAAGCGATTGCCATATTTGAGAGCATCTTCCATATGATGGGTAATCATAAGTGCTGTCAACTGATCTTTCTTAACAAATTCATCTGTCAATTCCATCAAAGCAACACTGGTCTTGGGATCAAGAGCTGCTGTATGCTCATCCAATAAGAGAAGTTCTGGACGTTTCAGGGTCGCCATTAAGAGACTTAGAGCTTGCCTTTTGCCCTCCAGATAAAAACTCGATTGGCGTATCCAAATGTTTTTCAAGACCATTTCCAACTTTTTTTCAATAGTAGACTGAAATTCATCCTTATAACTGCTGAGGCGTCTTGGGAAAAGTCCTCGTTTTTCGCCTCTAAATTTTGCAATCAATAGATTTTCAGCTACCGTCATACGGGGAGCTGTTCCCATTTTCGGATCTTGAAAGACTCGGGATAAATACTTAGCGCGTTTTTCAGGTGAAAATTTAGTGACATCTTCTCCTAAAATACGAATAGTTCCACTCGTCAAAGACAAGGTCCCAGCTAGAATATTAAACAGGGTTGATTTTCCAGCTCCATTTCCACCTAAAATAGTGATAAAATCATGTTCGAAAATATCTAAAGAGACATCATTCAAAATAATCTTTTTCTTCATCAAAAGCCATTTTTTTACAACTTTTGTTGCATTTTTTAATTCTACAATTGCTGTCATTTGCTCAACTTGGCTCCTTTCAAGAGTGTTTGTTTAAAGGTCGGAATCATGAGACAGACCGCTAAAATAAGGGCACTATAGAGACGTAGATAGCTTGTATTAAATCCAAGTGCAATAACTCCCCACACTAAGAATTGATAGGCTATAGAACCTACAACAATAGCTATCAACCGTTCTGCTAGTGTCAAACTTTTAAAAATGACTTCACCAATAATCAAACTAGCCAGACCAACAACGATGACACCAATTCCTCGAGAAACATCCGCATAACCTTCTTGTTGAGCGATCAAAGCACCTGCAAGAGCGATTACACCATTAGACAAGACCAGACCCATGAGTTCCATACGACCTGTATGAATTCCGAAACTTCTAGCCATGTCAGGATTATCTCCAGTTGCAATATATGCTTGACCAAGCTTTGTATCTAAAAAGAAAAGCATGAGAGCAATGACAAGACTAACAAAAATAAGTCCTGTAACTAATTGATTTAAATCAGAAGAAAATGGTAATACATCATGAATTTGCTTCGTACCAAGCAAGCCTAAATTTGCTCGCCCCATAATTAAAAGCATAATCGAGTGGCAAGAAGTCATTACTAATATACCTGATAGTAAAGTAGGAATTTTACCTTTAGTATAGAGAAGCCCTGCGACCATTCCTGCCAAACAACCAGCTCCAACAGCAAGAAGAGTAGCTAGAAAAGGATTAACGCCTTTTTGTAATTAAAGTAACTGCGACTGCTCCACCAAGTGGGAATGAACCCTCTGTTGTCATATCTGGAAAATTTAAAATTCTAAAGGTCATAAAAATTCCCAAACCTAAAATGGCCCAGACAAAACCTTGAGAAATAATAGATACTATCATAATTTTTCACTCATTTCTTTTCGTAAAATGGGAGGAGATGTTTCCAACTCCTCCTTTTTATCTTATTCAATTACTTGTCCTGCTTCTTTTTAGGACAGATTCTGGAATTGTGATACCAAGTTCTTTTGCATATTTTTTATTGACAACAGACTTACCAGTTGAAAAGACATTAACTGGTGTATCAGCTGGTTTTGCCCCTTTCAAGACTTGAGCAATCATTTTACCTGTAGCCACTCCAAGGTCACGTTGATCAACAACCACTGATGCCAAACCACCAGCTTCTACCATGGCTGTTGCACTTGGGTAAATCGGTTTTTTAGCTGCTTGGTTGCTTGATACAACTGTTGGGAAAGCTGATGCGATAGTATTGTCAATTGGAACCCAGATAGCGTCTACCTTGCTAGTCATAACATTGACAGTAGAAGCAATTTCATTTGTTGAAGGAACTGCAAATGTTTCTACCTTGAAACCTGCTTTTTCAGCATAGGCTTTAAATTCTTCTACCTGAGTTTTTGAATTGTCTTCACTACTTGAATAAAGAGCTCCGATTGTTTTAACGTCAGGTGTTAGAGCTTTGATTAGTTCCACTTGTTGCTGGGCTGGATTATGGTCTGAGACACCTGTAATATTTCCACCAGGTTTTTTCAAATCTTTAACCAAGTTAGCTCCGATTGGATCTGTAATGGCTGCCATAATAACAGGTAAATCTTTTGTTGCACTAGCTAATCCTTGAGCCGCAGGAGTTGCAATCCCTACTACAATATCGTTGCCATTTGAAACAAGTTGCTTACTCATAGTAGCGACTTTGCTTTGGTCACCCTCTGAATTCATAAAATCAATCTTCAATTGATCATCCTTATAACCCTCTTCGGCAAGACCATCTTGAATTCCTTTATAAATCAAATCAAGTGATGGATGACTTACAAACTGAAGTACACCAACCTTAGCAATTTTCTTTTCATTCTTAACTTCTTGCTTCGCTTCTTGTTTATTCATAGAAGAGTAAATCAAGCTTCCTGCTACTAAAAACTGCTAAAACAGCAATTATCCCAACTAGACGTTTATTTTTTTCATTTTATTTCTCCTTTTTATTAACTTTTAACCAATTTACTTATTAACTAAGAGACGCCATCGTTTACATTCCATCATTGTCCTCCTAAACTAAAAAGTCCTCACAAAAAAACACTTTGTGTGAGGACGTCGATGCATGATGCCACCTCAATTATAGGGAATGTCCCTATCGCTCAGTCTCGCAGAAACGAGATGCACTGTAAGGTGTGCTCACCGAATTTTTTTATGATTTCAAATTCTATAAACAATTCAGCCCAATTTTCATCATCTTTTGTTTTATCTGTTTTCACCAAGCACAGACTCTCTATAAAAACTCTTATGATTACTTTCTGAATGGTTACATTATATCATTTTTTCAATTTCTTGTCAATACTATTTTTTTAAAAAGTTATATAAAATATCAAAAACTTCCCCTTGAAAAAGAGGAAGCGTCGAAATATCAACCAGAATTACGTAATCCTGTCGCAATTCCGTTAATGGTTGTATGAATTAATTTTTCTTGATCGCTAGATAATTCTCCTCGGCGTTGGCGTTTAATTAATTCCAACTGGATATAATTAAGGATATTAAAGTATGGCATACGGTAATCTAGACTGGCTTTTTAGATATGTGTTTTCAGCTAAGAGCTCATCATAATTTTCAATTGCTAAAATAACTTCTTTGGTCACTTGCCATTCATCTAGTATTGTTTCATAGATTGCTTTTACTTCTTCGTTTTCACATAACTTAGCATATTCAAAAGCAATATTCATATTCGATTTTGATAAAACCATATCCACGTTAGAGAGTAGAGAATGGAAGAAAGGCCAATTTTGATACATATCTCTTAAGATAGTAATATTCTCAGGATTTTTATCGATAAATTCTTTAAAGCTAGAACCTACTCCCATACCAACCAGGGAACATCACGCGACTTTGTGACCAAGAGAAAAACCCAGGAATTGCACGTAAACCACCAATTTCTGTAATGGTTTTACGAGCTGCAGGACGAGATCCGATATTAAAACTAGAAATAGCCTTGATAGGACTTGACTCGAAGAAATAATCATAGAAATATTCATTCCCAAAAACTAAATCACGATAAATATCATAACTACGATCCACAACCTGATCCATAATAGCTTCATAACGATTTGAAGTATTTGTGTCACTCTTCCACTGGGTAATCATACGATTAATAGCTGCAGAAACTAACATTTCAAGATTATAGTAGGCAGCGTCTTTATTACCATATTTATTACCAATCACCTCTCCCTGCTCTGTTAGACGAATCCTGTCCTTGATAGACTTGAGAGGTTGAGACGTAATCGCTTCATAAGTTGGACCACCACCACGACCAACAGTACCACCACGGCCATGGAAGAAGGTCACTTTGACACCAAACTCATCACCAATAGCTGTTAATTGTTGTTGAGCTTTATACAATGTCCAACAAGATGACAAATAACCACCATCCTTGTTACTGTCTGAATAACCAAGCATAATCTCTTGATAGTTATTTCGAGAAGCAATCCACTTTTTAGCAAGGGAAAGAGAAAGGTATTTTCTCATTGTTTCTTCTGAATGATCTAAGTCCTCAATGGTCTCAAAAAGAGGAACAATTTGGACCCGTGCTCTCTCCTTATCAACTAAACCAACTTCTTTAAGCATGATAGCAAGCTCTAGCATGTCGGATACGCTAGTTGCATGGGAAATGATTGTCTGGCGAATGACATCATCTCCTAGTTTATCTTTTAAGCTACGTGCTGCTTTAAAAATTGCTAATTCATTCTCTAATAGTTCTGATTTTTCAACATTAGTTGCTGAAAGAATACGAGGATCCTCTTCCAATTGTTTTAACAAAAGATTACACTTTTCTTCTTCAGAAAGTTCACTATAGCGAGAATGTATTCCTGCTGATTTTAATAGTTCTGAAACACAGGCTTCGTGAACACTTGAATCTTGGCGCATGTCAATGGATGCTAGATAGAAACCGAAAATTTCAACTGCTTGGATTAACTCAACAAAATCACCTGAAATAAGTGCTTCACCCTTATTTTCCAAAAGTGAGTCACGAATCGTAATTAAATCTTTATAAAAATCACTTGCAGCTTTATAGCGTGGACCAACTTCTTTTTCTTCAATTAGATAAGTTTTTGTAGCCTGTATTTTTGATTGAATATCAAACAAAGCGCGTCTATAAGGGCTCTTTTTCACGGTAGATAGAATTGTCCTTAGATTGGCGAGCCATTTCTCGTACTTGTTTGCTAACATTCACAATACTAGATGAAAGTGAAAATTCACGATATAGTTGATAGACCTTTTCATCATAATAATTCATGATGACTTCACATTGTGTCATTGCAGATTGTTTTAAAGTTTCCGCTGTTACGAATGGATTGCCATCACGGTCACCACCAATCCACATTCCCATAGTAATGGGTTTTGGATGTTTTAATTCTAAACCGTGTTTTCTTAGCCAAGCGCTTGTATTCAGCAGTTAAGTGAGGAACAGCCTTCAAAAAAGAACTGTGATAATATTCCATCACATTCGTGATTTCATTGGTTACTTTCAATTTTTTCTCACGAATCATATCCGTCTGCATGATGATTTCAATATAACGACGGAGGTCATTATGCCACTTTTCCTTATTAATCAAGCCCAATTTCACATCTCTGTACTTACGTAAAAGATTGTGAATGTGATTGGTTAAATCCAACATACTTTTACGTTGAACCTGAGTAGGATGGGCTGTTAGAACCGGGACGACATTCAATTGTTCTAAGATCTCAACTGCATTTTCTTTTTCAGCTACCATTTTAATGGTTGCAGACAATTTCCCGAGATAATCTCGATCAATATTATTTTGATGGTTAATTTCATAAGCCAAATCAACATCTTCGGAAATATTAATCAGAAAGTGGCAAAATAGAGAAATAACGTGAAATATAAGCCATTTCATCATTTGTCAAATCAGTGACAAGCTTGTCTAAACCTTGATAGTCTTCCTGCATTGACAGTTCTTTTAATTGTATGATCTTATCAAAAGTCTCTGGTGCAAGCATATTTTTAGTGATGTCTTCCAACAACTCAGTTAAAATCAATACTTCTTCTTGAACGACAACTTTATTACTATAGTTTTCTAATTTTTGAAGAGACATAAAGGATCCTTTTCTTCACTATGTTCTACATATAATTATAGGACTGATTTTTCTAATTCTCGATAAATTTTTGCTCGTTTTTTCACTGGCATCAATATTTAAGACAAAAGGCAACAGCTACAGATAAAGACTCAAAAGACTGTTTCCCCCTTGGAAAGAAAAAGGAAAGTAACTCCAGTTGAAGGAATCATTCCAGAAATTCCTCCAATATTAACAAATACCTGTACCAACATCATTCCCCCAACACCAAGAGCAAACATGGAATTGAATGGACTTTTCAGCTTTTTATTCCAACTAAGATAATCCGTAAAATAAGGAAAAAAATACCAGAGCTAAAATTAGACTAGCTCCTACCAATCCAAATTCTTCAATTACAATCGAAAATACAAAATCTGTATGAGCTTCAGGCAGATATCCACGTTTCTCTATTGAATTTCCTAAACCAAGCCCAAACCATCCTCCATTTACCATAGCATAATAGGAATTTGCCAGCTGGTGCCCTGCATCTGCTAAATCGTTAAAAGGATTAAAGAAAGCACTGAAACGCTTAGCTACATAACCAAATACAGGAACTCGAGAAAATTTATCTACACCGATGAAGTAAATGAGATATAAAAACATACTTGAACTACCAACCAAAATGGCCCAGAATAGTTAGGAACCATCGATAGGCAATCCCACTAACTGTATACATGATTAAAGCAACCAAAACCAAAATAGTGGCATTTCCTAAGTCTGGGAAAATCCCCAAACTCCCAATTAAAACCAAAAATAACAAATCGCCAATCATTAAATGCGTGGGAAACCATTGATTTTGAGTCAAAACCTGAAAATCATAAACTTCGAAACATCTTGAAGTTTTGAAAAAGTAATTAGCTAAATACCAAATAATAATAATCTTTAAGTATTCAGCTAGGCTGAATCGTTAAAGGACCTACTGAAATCAACCGTAAGCTCCATTAACACGAATTCCAATTAAACGAGCTAAAAACAATAAGATCATTTCAATAAAGTATAACCAAACTTATTAGTCGATCATTTCTTAGGAATCCCTAATTTTAATTTATAAATAATAGCAATTAATATTAAACTTAGCACCCAAAAGATACCCTGATTTTCGTACCAATAGTAGTGCACTTTTTACCTTCTTGTACCAAGGTAGCGCTGGTCGTCGAATAAACAACAATCAAGCCTAAAATTGACAGCAGTAAGTAAGGAATCAGAATGGAAAAGTTTAACAGATGCCTTTTACTAATTTTCATATATCACACTCTAATCGGATAGAGACCTATCTGTCCCCAAATTCCGTTTATTTTTCTAGTTTTTGTCTGCTATTATACCATTTTTCCGAAAAGAAAAAAACTCTTATCCTTCAGTTAGATCATTTTTAGTAATAAAAAGAGCACTAGGCTCTTTTTATGATTTTTATTTTTGAAGAACTACTTGAAGTTTGAATCTCCCACCACCAATATATTGAGTAAAGATGTTTTTGGAAAGCTTGATCCTTCACTTTGATATTAGCTAGCTTGTAATTCTTTCCCAATAATACTTTGAACAAAAGTTGCATCATTTTGTTTCTGAGTTAAAATATAGTTTTTAATTTTTCTTTATAATCATCTACATTAGAAGATTTTTTTCTGTTTTTCTTAGTCAATTTGACAATATAGAAATGACTCGTATATGCTTGGGTTCCCGTTGCTTTAATCACATCAGACACTCCATTTACCTCTAAAGCAAATGTAGCTTTCTTAACTTGCTCAGGAACTTCTGTTGACGCAGAGTCAAAAGTGATTTCACCACCATTAGCTTTGGTCTTTTCATCAGTTGAATTGTCTTTGGCTAATTGAGCAAAATCAGCACCACTAGCCTTGGCTTTTTCAAGAATTTCTTTGGCCTTGTCTTCATTGTCCAAACGAATGATTTGAGCCGTTACATCAGGTGTATACTCATCAAATGCTTTCTTATAGGCATCATCTGTTAATTCAGCTTCTGCTGCCTTCTTAACTGCCAACTCAACCAATTTACTTGTACGAATTTGAGCTTTACGAGTTTCAAGAGTCATACCTGCTTGTGATAGAACACGTTGATAGTTTTCACCGTACTGTTTTTCTTCCTCAGCAATCACATCATTAACCGTTTTATCATCAATTTCTGAACCATATTGTGCTTCAAAATACTTTTTGGATAGTCATGTTAAGTAATACTTGTTGTGCTGAAGGATTGCTTTTTACTTGCTCATAAAATTGATGTTCTGTGATAACATCCCCTTTCATACTAATAAGGTCTGCACCTTCTGAACCTTTCGAACAAGCTGCTAAAGTTGCTACTGATAATAGTGTAATGGCACCTGCCAATAGTTTTTTCTTCATGTCTACTCCTTTGAGATAAGTGTTATCCTATCTATTTTTACTATATTTTCTTAAATTTTTTTCTGAAAAATCATTCGCTGTCAGGCAATTGAACATCTGCTACATTTTTTACGAAGCATCAAAATGCCGTCTCCCCAGAGGTACTAATGTTGCAGTGAGTCCTGGATTGTCTAAGGTTGCGTCAAATAGTCTTTGAAGGCCTCGATAAATGGTTCGCTGGCCACGACGGACTTCCATAATGTCCTTGGCAACATCACCACCTTGAAAAATATCATCCAAGACAACCACACCTCCAAGTTCCAAGTGTTTGAGATTTCTGGCAGAAAGACGATGTATTTAGACTTGGCAGAGTCCATAAAAACGAAATCATAAGACTCTGTCAGTGTAGATAAGACATCTACCGCATCTCCCTCTAAAAGCGTGATTTGCTTGCGACTATCAAACTGGGCAAAATTATCCTTGGCAAAACCAATCATTTCTGGATTGCGGTCAATGGTTGTAATCTTGGCATTTGGCGCATGTTCTGCCATCAAGAGAGCTGAAAAAAACCGATAGCCGTCCCGATTTCTAAAAATGTTTTTTTAGGTTGTATAGTTTCCATAAGGAAAACGGAAATAAAGCAACCGTTTCATGAGGGAATAATGGGAATATTTTCCTTACGGGCAAAGTCTTCCAGTTCTTTCAGAGATCCAGTCACCTGCTTTTGGCGCTGACGCATCAAGTTCACAATTTCTTCCTTGACAACAGGGCGACGCATGTTATGGTTGGCATTTTTACTATACGATTCAACCATCTTATGCTAATCCTAATTTTTCCACAAGAGCTTCAAACTCATTTAAACGGCGTTCAAAGACTGCAAAGGCATCATTGAGGTAATCTTCTTTCTCCATATCAACACCAGCTTTTCTCATGACATTAAGTGGATAGTCTGACTTACCTGCCTTGAGGTAATCGATATAACGGTCACGGTCTTCTTGGCTACCATGGACAATCTTTTCAGCCAAGGCTGAAGCTGCAGCAAAACCAGTAGAATACTGATAAACATAGTAGTTATAGTAGAAATGTGGGATACGAGCCCACTCGTATTGGATCTCAGGATTATCTTCCCTACTCAAATCCATAGTACTCTTGGTTTTAAGCTCTGCATAAAGGTTATTTAGGAAATCACTTGTCAAAACTTGACCATTTTGGTCAGCTTGGTGAATAGCGTGTTCAAACTCAGCGAATTGAGTTTGACGGAAAACTGTTCCACGGAAACCATCTAAGAAAGTTATTGAGAATAGCAAAGCGCGTTGCGTCGTCTTCTACTTCTTCCAATAGTTTTTCAGTTAAAATATTCTCATTGGTTGTTGAAGCAATTTCAGCTAAGAAAATTGAGTAGTCACCATAAACATAAGGTTGGTTTTCACGTGTATAACTTGAATGCATACTGTGACCTGTCTCATGAACTAGAGTAAAGAGATTATCCAGATTATCTTGCCAATTGAGGAGCATGAAAGCATTGGTATCATATGAACCACCTGAATAAGCTCCCGAACGCTTGCCTTGATTTTCGTAAACATCAATCCAACGCTCGCTAAAGGCACGTTTCACACGACCTAAGTAATCGTCACCCAATACTGATAAAGCTTCTTCTGCTTTCTTCAAAGCTTCTTCATAAAGTAAAACTATATTCGACAGATGAAAGTGGTGTGTATACATCGTACATCTTTAAGTCTGAAATCCCTAAAATCTTTGAACGAAGATTAAGGTAACGATGCAAGAGAGGTAAATGCTTACGAACTGCTGCCACTAATTGATCGTAAACACTCTCTGGTACAAAATTAGCCGCTAGAGCTGCATGACGAGCGCTCTTATAGTTGCGAACTTTTTGCACGATAGTTTTTGAACTTTAACATTTGTTTGCAATGTTTTAGCATAAGTATGTTGGAATTGCTCATAAGTTGCATACAGAGCTTGATAAGCACCACGGCGAACTTCACGATTCTTAGACTCCATCAAACGTGTGTAGGTTCCGTGAGATAACTGAACCTCTTTACCATCATCATCCAATACATAAGGAAAGACGATATCTGCATTATCCAAAATCGCAAATGTTTCACTTGCCGAACCAAAGATTTCTCCAGCTGCAGCCAGTAATTCTTCTTCGCGCTGTGAAAGAACGTGATCTTTCTCTTGCAATAGTTTATCAAAAGTAGTGTTGATAAACCTGCAATTTTGGTTGAGACTCAAGAAAGTGTTTGTACTGCTCTTCACTCAGTTCCATAAATTCTGGCTCATAAAATGAAAAAGCTTGTTCTAATTGACTGTAGAGTGTCATAGCTTTAGCATAGTACTCTTGATACTTAGCTTCACGCGTATCTTGATCATTTTTCATATGTGCATAGACATATAGTTTTTCAACCTGGCGTTCCATTTCAAGTGAAAATTCAGTAATCGTAAGCAAACTATCTGCACTGTCTAAAAGATGACCTTCATACTGACTTGCACTCTCAATTTTTTCTGATGCTTCTTTTAAAGCTTCTTCCCAAGCCTGGTCAGTTGAGTAGATAGTTGATAGATCCCATGTGTCTTTTTCGTTTATTTCATGTCGTTGTAATACCATTAGATTCCTCCATCCTTTCTATTTTACCACATTTTTTTCTGAAATATTGGTGATAAAAGGCTGGATGGATAAAGGTTCTGAAAATCATTTTTGAGTCTTTGTTTGGTAATAGGTCTGAAAGTCCTTATAGTAGGAACTTAAACTCTCGATTTATCTGACAAAAATCATTTGCTACTATTGGTTTAATTTGAGGATACCAGTCTTTCAAAGCAAGAGTTAAAAGGTTTTCACCCTTCTGATAAGCTTCTGCTTGCTGTTTCATCCAAAAAGGATTTTGATAGTACAATTGCTGCTGTATATAGTGACAGATATCTTTTATCTTGAAGAACTCGAAAAGCTACTAATATTTTTGTCTCTTAAATGGAACTCTAAAAATATCTAAAGACTCCCTTTGTAAAAGGAAAATTCTCTTATTTTTATAATGAAGTTTACCACGTAAATCTTGATGAAAGAAGATATTTGAGTCTTAAAACCTGCTTTATCTTGATCCAACTCCCAAACATAAAATCCCATATTTTGACTAAAATAAAGAAAATGATATTGCAAAGATGTCAAGCGTTCCTTCAGCCACAGTTTTTTTCCTAATAACCAAAGAACTTGAAATCCTTGCTTTCGATATCCTTCACTTCTCTCTTTAAGTGTTTCTTTTGATAAATAACTACACTGAACTTCCAGAGCTAGTTTACTATTTACAAATACATCTGCAATTTGTTTAATCTCTTGAATTGGATATTCCAATTGGACTGTTGTCTCATTTTTTAACCATTTGTAGAGAACTTCCTTATTGTTTAGGTGCTCTGGGCTTTCATTTTCAAAGGAAAATAAGCAATCTTTTTAGGGATTCATGTGCAAAATGTGTTCGCACCCTTTTCCCTTGACGTAAAAGAACCTTCCCCCCACATGCTGGACAAAAATATTCTTGCTTCTCACATTTTTCCTCTAGTACATTAACTATTTTATCTTTACTTACTCTTGCAACAAACATATCTCACTCCTTTTCTATACTATTCGAAAAACGTTATAATTAGCACAAAAAAACTCCCAATAGAGTTTCTAGTGACATTTTCCACTATCCACTGTAAAGGAAGTTCATAATTCATAAAATAGAGCTTGAATTTTTTATTTCTTAAAGTGTTTCAAAAGTTCTTGCATCTGAATATCATCTGGTACTAGTTTTCAAGTAGTCATGAGCATTGATCTTTGCTTCTTCAGTGTCCCTAACTCACGCAAGAGATAAATATAGTGTTCAGAAATTCGGGATTATCTTTCAAATCTCACTGCCAACTCTTGGTAATGCTCATAGGCAGTTTCCAAATCGTCCATTTCTTGATAAGAACGAGCAATCATCCACTTGGTCAAAAGATTTTCTGGTTCCTCACTTTGCAAGTCTAGAATATCCTCATAACGCTCCTGTTCTAGGTAAATAGTAGCTAAACGGAGTAAGATTTCTTCCGTATCCTCAGCATCTGCTTTTGCAGTAAGGAGATAATTTTCTGCACCACTAGCATCATGCAGTTCATAAGAGAATTGTGAAGCAGCTAGTAAGAGGCGAGTTTCAAAGGGATTTTTCTCTAGGCCTTGCTTAGCGATACGCAGGGCTTCTTGAACTTGATGTTCCTTATGTAAGGCCTGACTATACCCATACTCATAGCCTTCAAAGTCAGGAGAAATGGTATCAATCTGCTTAAAAGTAGAGGACAGCTTTTTGGTATTCTTCTCGATCAAAGTAAAGACTAGCTAACTCAAAAGCTGTTAGGTCATCGTATTCTAACTCCAGGGCTTTTTCTAAAAACTCTGTGGCCGTTTCAAATTTCCCTAACTGGGCATAGGCAAAGCCAATTCGTTGATAGGTAGAAATGCCTGTTTGCTCATAAATCGAGCGATTATCTAACTGGGCATAGCCTTGAATGGCTTCTTGGTAATTTTCCAACTCACTATCCAACTCTGCCAATCCCAATATCAAGAGAGGATCCTCTGAGTAAGTCAAGGCCTCCAACAATTTCTCACGCGCCACATCTGTCAAACCTTCCAGCTGGTAAAGGTCTGCCTTCAGAGCCAAAGCCGAAACATACCAGTCACTGTCAGCTTGGATTTCCTCTAGATAAGCAAAGGCTTCTTCGATTTGACCATCCTCGCTAGCAATAGCTGCTAGATTAAGATTAACCTCTGGAAAATCCTCTACTATTTTCAGGTAAATTTCCTTAGCCTGAGGATAAAAACCAATCCCTTCTAGATAGGTGGCTAACTCATACAGAAGGTCACTTGGATCATTTTCTAAAGCTTTGACGAAATAGTGCTCTGCCTTGGTTAAATCTTGCTCCTCCAAAGCCTGTAACATCTGTTGACTATTGTTCACTCTTGACTTCCTCACCCTCTAGTTCATATAGGCCACTGACTACCTTATACCATTCAAAAATCGCTGAAATGACAACCTTAGCAGAGGCATAAACTGGAATACCGAGTAAGACTCCCCAAATACCAAACATGGATCCTGAAGTTAACAAGACAAAAAGAACATTAATAGGATGGATGTTTAATTGACTTCCCAAAATCAGTGGAGAAACAAAACGGCCTTCAATAGTTTGTTCTACGATAAAGACAATCACTACTTTCAAAAGCATGACTGGTCCTGCAATCAAGCCCAATACAAGGGCAGGAAGCATGGCTAGGAAACTACCAAGATAAGGAACCAGATTTAAAATACCAGCAGTAACCCCCAACGTAACTGCATAGCGTAGACCAATAATCTTGAAAGAAGATGATAAACATTACTGCTACAATAATAGCCACTGTTACTTGCCCTCGAACATAGTTGGACAACTGTTGATTCACATCTGATAAAAACCTGTCCAACAGGTTCCTTCAATTTCGTCGGCATGAATTGGGTCAAATAGTTACGCAAGCCTTTCCCATCACGCAAGAGATAAAAAGAGCATGAAAAGGAACGATAATCAAAGGCAACAATCACTTGAGAAGCCCCGCTAATAAAGGCGCTCACCCAGTTGACTGCCTGAGATGAAACCTTACTTGCCCAAACTGTAGCCTGACTAGAGAAGTTTGTCAAAACTTGCTCTAACTGAGGTCTGAAATCATCTGGCAAACGCTTGGTTACCAAATCATCAATAACTCGGTCAGCATCTTCGAGATAGATTGGTACATTTCTTGCAAAATGTTAAAACCTGACGTTGCAGATTTGGAATAGCCACTGCCAACCCCCAAATGATAAAGAGAGCGATGATGATAAAGACAATACTAATCGCTATGACACGATTGACCTTATGTTTCTCCATCCAATCAACAATAGGATTTAATAAATAATATAGCAAACCAGATAAGAATGACTGGCAACATCACAACTGCCAAAAAAGTCTAAAACAGGTGAAAATAGAAAAACTAATCTTACTTAAAATAAAAAGATTCAGTCCCAATAATAAGGTTACCAAAAATACCGTAATGGCCTTGTTATCCAAAAAAACCACTTGAAAAAAACCAAGATAGGCTAAAATGTTTCTCTTTTTTTGTTCCATAAATACTTCCTTTCTATCGTCCTTTCATTATATCATTTTTAGACAAAAATAACTCTTTTTTTAAAGTGCTTACATAGAGACAGAGACATAAAAAAAATCTCCCTCAAAAGAGGAGATTTCGATTAGTCTTGAATATGACGGTCTAAGTTCTTCTGATAATCAGCGTTTGATTTGGCTTTTTTTCTTCAGCAAATTTCTTGCGGAACTCATCCATTTCTTTAGTAGTGACAATCTTATCTTGGATTTTTAAGATATTTATAACTATGTTCATCAGTCTTATCACCTACCCAGCCATCTGCACCAGTACCTAGAACTTTCTTCGTTACTAGCATTTGGGCACCGTCTGAGTGTACAGGAATAACCAAGGCACTATCTGTTAACCAAGCTTGAGCTTTTAGCATATTTAGAATATCGTTTTTTTCAAGATCTGTTTTCTCACTATTTGCATCAGTCAATCAATTCTTTGAAACTTTATCTAAATCCCAACTGCTTTGATTGACTGGACTGTCTTTACCTGGTGCTACACCTAAGAGAGCTAAGAAGATTTGGTCCAGATGTTGGATCAAATATATCTAGATAAGTTGATGGATCTGCATAATCAGACTCCCATCCACTGATCTGCATTAATATCCCAGTCAGTATTTAGTATTAGAAGTAGCTAGAACAGTCATACTTGCCCAATTCATCATCAGAAACTTGTTGAATATCAACTACTACATTGTCAGATCCAAGAGCTTCCTCGATGGATTGTTTATAAGATTGAACTTGACGAATAAAATCTGGACGAGTAGAAGATACTGGAATATCTAAATGAATAGGGAACTGTACTCCATCAGCTTGAAGAGTTTTTCTTAGCAGCTTCAAATTTAGCTTTAGCCTTGTCTACATTATGAAGTGAATCTTGGGCATCATCAAGACTGACATCTTTCCAGACATTATCCAATTTATCCAATTCTGTCTTAGCTACTTGACCAAATGTTTGATCTCCTACTTGTACAAATGTTGGAGGGTGAAACTTGTACGTAACTTTACGAGGTCCTACTTCATCCCCAAATACTTGAGAGATATCCTGCTTTTACGATCTGTAGCAAAAAGCCAAAGCTTGACGGAAATCTTTGTTTAACAAAGGCTTTCTTAGTAGATGATTTTTCTGCATCACTTGTTTTTAGCAGTATGATTGTATGAAACACGATCAATATTAGTAGACATATAGAAAGTACGCTACCTCTTTGTTGACTATATACAATATTATCCTTTGTATTTTTTTCTTTTTAGACGTTCATAGTTGGCAGAATTTTTAAAGAGTGGAGTAGCTGGATAATGTCCCTCATCAAAACCGCGTCCTAAAGAGTCTGCATCTTGACCATCAAAGAAGGATAACTTGATATCATCAATAAAGACATTTTGCTTATCCCAGTAGTTTTGGTTTTTGGTCATTTCGATAGAAGATTTCGAAGTAAGACCTTTGAGAAGATAAGGCCCCATTGTAGAGAATGCTCGTTACATCAGTAGCTTTACCGAAATCATCTCCTTTAGAAGCCAAAAAATCTCCACTTACTGGAGCTAGAACTCCCATCGTTGTCTTAGAATTCCAAAAAGATTCTGGATGATTCAAAGTGTAAACAACAGTATAATCGTCTGTTGCTTTTACACCAACAGTAGAAAAAAATCCGTTGTTTTTCCCATTTACATAGTCATCCAATCCTTTGATAGAATCCCTGTACCAAGATAAAGTGCCTGTGATTTCTTATCAGCTGCGTGTTTTCAGACCAGTTACAAAAGTCCTGAGCCTTAACTTCTCCATACTCTTCTCCCCTCATTTGGTATACCACTTGATACCCTGACGAATTTTTATAGGTATAGGTCAAACCATCTTTGGAAACAGTCCAATCTTCTGCAACTGATGGTACTAGATTCCCATATTGATCATTTTCAAGTAGTCCATCAATAACATTACCAGTAATCTGTTTTTGTAGACTTGTTTCCCCAGAAACTGTATAATCCAGAGTCGCAGGATCTGATGAAAAATACATAGGCATAAGTAACTGGTTTAGTTGCTTCCTTTATTCCCATTACCAGATGAACAAGCTGCTAGAACAGCTGCCGAGAGTACAGCAACTCCTGCTGCTAAGAAAACACGTTTTTTCATAAACAAACTCCTTTGCAATTTGTATTAAGATTATTATAGCACTTTTTCAAAAGGAAATCAACACAAAATAAGTTAAAATATTATTATATTTTTGCATTATATTTTGTATGCTTATAGAGTTCCTTCAACTACCATTTTTTTGTGATATAATAGTCTTATCTTTATATAGAGGTATAGTCATGAAAGAAACTGTTTATTTTTGGAACTTATACACGTCGTACTTCCCAAGGGATTTACAAGGCAGACTTTGATACAGAAACCGGTCAGCTTTCAAATCTAGAACTTTTTGCTACTGAGCCAAGTCCAACCTACCTTGCCTTTGACCAGCACCAACATTTATACACTGTTGGTAGTCAAGACGATAAAGGGAGGGATTGCAGCCTATCAAACTGACGGGAACTTTTATTAAATCATGTCGTTGAAGAAGGAGCTCCCCACTGTTATGTTGCCGTTGATGAAAAGCGTGATTTGGTCTATGCAGCCAACTACCACAAAGGACAGGTCCTTGTTTATAAACGTCAGGAAGATGGTAGTCTTCTACTTAGTGATGTGGATCAACACAGTGGCCAAGGTCCACATGAAAATCAAGCTTCTCCCCATGTTCACTTTACAGACTTTAACACCTGACCACTATCTAGTGACTTGCGACTTTGGGAACTGACCAAGTCATCACCTATGACCTTGATCAAGAAGGAAAATTATCTAAACTCTATACCTATCACAGCCAGCCAGGAGCAGGCTCACGTCATATCATTTTCCATAACCACTATAAAATCGCTTATCTGATTTGTGAACTCAATAGCACTATCGAAGTTTTAATCTACGATGGTGTTGGCGAATTTGAACGCATGCAAGTTATTTCAACTCTACCAGAAGGTTACGAAGGTTTTAATGGAACTGCTGCTATTCGTCTCTCTAAAGATGGTAAATACCTCTACGCTTCTAACCGTGGTCATGATTCTATCGCAGTATATACAATCCTTGCGGACGGTAGTCTAGAGTTGTTAGAAATCGTTCCGACACATGGTCAGACTCCACGTGATTTTGATTTGACACCAGACCAAGAATTTGTCATTGCTGTCCATCAAGACTCTGACAATGCAACCGTCTTTAAACGCAATCCTGAAACTGGTCGTCTAGCAGAACTTTCTAACGACTTCCATGTTCCAGAAGCGGTCTGCATCAGTTTTGCTCCTTAAGAAAACATAAAAAATGAACTTGGTAACTCAAGTTCATTTTTTTCTTATAGTCTTTTTCCGACATTAATACGATTAATGGCACGTTGCAAAGCAATCTTAGCACGACGCTCTTGGTCAATCAAGTGTTTTTCGTGGGCTTCTTCGATTTCGCGCTCCGCACGAAGCTTAGCACGTTCTGCACGGCTAACATCGATATCACGAGCACGTTCTGCAGAATCAGCAACGATTGTGATGGTATTATTGGCAATTTCAATAACGCCTCCGTTTACTGCAATCCAGTTCACGTGATCTTCATCATCAATACGTTTTCACCTTTACTTCATCAACTGCTAAAACCGCAATCATATTTTCATGTCGTGGCAAGATCCCCATCTCACCATCCAGAGTTCGAACTGATACATAGCTGGCATGGTGATCATAGACGAGACCATCTGGTGTCACGATCTGGACAGTTAACTGAGCCATAGATCACCTCTTAAAATCCCATTTTTTCAGCTTTTGCAATCACATCTTCGATAGAACCTACACCACGGAAGGCATCTTCTGGCAAGTGGTCATGTTTACCATCAAGGATTTCCTTAAAGCCACGAACAGTTTCAGCAACTGGGACATAAGAACCTGGCTGACCAGTAAATTGTTCCGCAACGTTGAAGTTTTGTGACAAGAAGAACTGGATACGACGGGCACGAGCAACCAAGGTCTTTTCTTCATCAGAAAGCTCATCCATACCAAGGATAGCAATGATATCTTGCAATTCATGGTAACGCTGAAGAACACGTTTTACTTCAGCAGCAACTGCATAGTGCTCTTCTCCAACGATTTCAGGTGCCAAGGCACGTGAGCTTGAAGCAAGTGGGTCAACGGCTGGATAAATACCCAATTGTACCAACTTACGTTCCAAGTTTGTTGTAGAATCCAAGTGAGCGAAGGCTGTTGCTGGCGCTGGGTCAGTATAGTCATCCGCTGGCACATAGATAGCCTGGATAGAGGTTACAGAACCCTTCTTGGTTGATGTGATACGTTCTTGCAATTGACCCATTTCCGTAGCAAGTGTTGGTTGGTAACCAACGGCTGATGGCATACGACCCAAAAGGGCAGATACTTCTGAACCAGCCTGAGTGAAACGGAAAATATTATCGATGAAGAGAAGCACGTCTTGGCCTTCTACATCACGGAAATATTCAGCAATTGTCAAACCAGTAAGGGCAACACGCATACGTGCTCCTGGTGGCTCATTCATCTGACCAAATACCATGGCTGTTTTCTCGATAACGCCTGATTCTTTCATTTCCCAGTAAAGGTCGTTCCCCTCACGAGTACGTTCCCCAACACCAGTAAATACTGAAATACCACCGTGTTCTTGGGCGATATTGTGAATCAATTCTTGAATCAAGACAGTTTTACCAACTCCGGCACCACCGAAGAGTCCGACCTTACCCCCTTTAAGGTAAGGGGCAAGAAGGTCGATAACCTTAATCCCTGTTTCAAGGATTTCAGAAGAGGTAGACAACTCATCAAAAGTTGGAGCTTTTTTATGAATTGGCTGACGCTCTGCATCTTCTGTAAAAGGAGCTTCCAAGTCAATGGTATCTCCCAAAACGTTGAAGACACGTCCCAAAGTTTCTTTACCTACTGGTACAGAGATTGGACGACCTGTGTCCAATACTTCCATTCCACGAGTCAAACCATCTGTTGATTCCATGGCGATAGTACGAACCATACCATCTCCCAACTCCAAGGCTACTTCAAGGACGATTTTTTTGTTTTTTTCTTTCGTCATTTTTTTGTAGACGACAAGTGCATTGTTAATCTCAGGAAGTTTTTTTCCCCTGCTGCAAACAAGACGTCTACAACGGGGACCGATAACCTGAGCAATTTTACCTGAACTCATCTCCTTCTCCTATTCTATATAAGATACTGTCGGTTCCTAGCTCAACTAGGTCCTAAGTTCATTTTCATACGAGCTGGACTAGAGCCTATTCTAAGGCACTAGCTCCTGCTACGATTTCTGTAATTTCTTGTGTAATCGCCGCCTGTCTGGCACGGTTATACTGAATTGTCAAATCATTAATGACTTTCTTAGCATTATCTGTCGCTGTTTGCATGGCTGTCATACCCAGCAGCATTTTTCAGCTGTCTTGGCATCGATAATAGCACCCGTAAATCATACTTTCTGCAAACTGAGGCAACAACTGCTCCAAAAATTTCTTCTCGGCTGGTTTCCAATTCAAAAGTCAAGCTGTAGTCTTCATCCGCTTCATTTGGATCCAAGTCAACAATCGGAAGCATTTGTTCCACACGCATTTGACTGGTTAGCGTATTGACATGGTGGTTGTAGCAGACATAGAGCTCATCAAAAAGTTCATTTTGATACATTTCAACAGTTTTTGAAATAATCTTACGAACTTCATCAAAGCTAGGCTGATCTGCCAAGCCACGTAGTTCATAAAGTGGTTGAATACCACGAGCTTTAAAGAAATCAGCTCCCATTCCACCGATACAGATCATTTCAAAACCTGTACCATCTGGATGGTATTCTTCTTTCAACTCCATAACTGCTTTCAGAATAGAGGAATTATACCCTCCAACCAAACCGCGGTCTGAAGTAATGACGATATAGCCTGTCTTCTTCACAGGGCGGCTAATCAACATCGGATTGGTTGAACCACCAGCTCCATTACCATGAAGAATATCTGTCAAAAGTTTGCGGACTTTCTGAGCGTAAACTTGGAAGTTGCGAGCTGCTTCTTCAGATCGACCTAGCTTAGCAGCCGATACCATTTGCATGGCATTAGTAATTTGACTCGTATTTTTTGTTGAGGCGATTTTTGTTTTAATATCATTTAGAGATACTGCCATCTGACACCTCTATTCTTATTGGAAGCTGGTTTGATTGAGAAACTCTGTAATCGCAGCATCCAAGACTGCTTCTTCTGGCAAGTCTTTTGTATCACGAATGGTTTCCAAAATCTCTGGATGTTGAGCGTCAAAGAAGGCATGGAACTCTTCCTCGAAACGAACAATATCATCTACTGGAACAGTATCCAAGAAACCATGTGTCAAAGCATAGAGAATGGTTACTTGTTTCTCAACAGGTAATGGTTTGTGAACAGGTTGTTTCAAGACCTCAACGGTACGACGTCCACGGTTCAATTTAGCCTGTGTTGCTGCGTCCAAGTCAGAACCAAACTTAGTGAAGGCTTCCAACTCACGGTATGAAGCAAGGTCGATACGAAGTGTACCAGCAACCTTCTTCATGGCTTTGATTTGTGCAGAACCACCTACACGAGATACAGATGAACCCGCATCGATGGCTGGACGAATACCCGCATTGAAGAGACCATCACCAAGGAAGATTTGTCCATCAGTGATTGAAATCACGTTGGTTGCGATATAGGCAGAGATATCTCCTGCTTGTGTCTCGATAAACGGTAGGGCTGTAATAGATCCACCACCAAGTTCATCAGAAACTTTAGCTGAGCGCTCAAGCAAACGACTGTGAAGGTAGAAAACATCCCCTGGGAAGGCTTCACGACCTGGAGGACGACGAAGCAAGAGTGACAGTTCACGATAAGCCACCGCTTGTTTTGATAAATCATCATAAACGATCAAAACATGCTTCCCTTGGTACATAAATTCTTCCGCCATGGCAACCCCAGCATAAGGAGCTAGGAAGAGCAATGGAGATGGTTGTGAAGCAGAAGCTGTCACAACGATTGTGTAGTCCAAGGCACCGTACTGACGAAGTGTTTCTACTTGCGTACGAACTGTTGATTCTTTTTGTCCAATCGCAACATAGATACAGATCATATCTTGACCTTTTTGGTTCAAGATTGTATCAATCGCAATGGTTGTTTTCCCTGTCTGACGGTCACCGATAATCAACTCACGTTGACCACGACCAATCGGTACAAGGGCGTCAATAGCTTTCAAACCAGTTTGCAATGGTTCTGATACAGACTTACGTTGCATAACACCAGGAGCTGGCGCTTCTACTGGACGAGTTTTATCAGTGTGGATTTCTCCAAGACCGTCAACCGGACGACCGAGTGGATCCACAACACGACCAATTAGACTCTCACCTACTGGGACTTCCATGATTTTACCTGTACGGCGGATTGTATCGCCTTCACGGATATCTGTAAAGTCACCTAGGATGATAATACCAACGTCTGTTGACTCCAAGTTTTGAGCCATACCATAAGAGCCGTTTTCAAAAATCAACAACTCTCCACTCATGGCATTTTCAAGGCCGTGAGCACGCGCGATACCATCCCCGATATAGGTTACAACACCTGTTTCAGTCACATCAAAATTGGGTTTTGAAATTTTTCAATTTGTTGCTTAATTAAAGCGCTGATTTCTTGTGCGTTAATTGCCAAAAAGAACACCACTTTCTATTTCAAATTTTTCTTTAACAACTTTTAAGTTGTTGTTTAATACTCACATCAATTGTCTTGTGATTGGCAAAAATGACAAAACCACCAATGAGACTTTCATCGATTTGTTCTTTTACACTCCTTACTTTCAGAGACATTTTTTTCTCAATCAAAGGGAGCAAGCGACTCTTTTGTTCATCTGTTAAAGGATGAGCAGAAGTAATCGTCACTTCAAATCGATTTGTTTCTTTTTCAAGTCGGTTCAAGCAATCTACAAGCACATCATAAAAAAGATTTGCTCTGTGATTGTAGATAAGAACCTGGATCAAGTTTTGCAATAAAGGTGACACAGAGTCTTGGAAGAAAGCAATTGTTTTTTCCTTGTCAGACTCGTCTACTGCCACTTTTTTTAAAAAAGAAGGTAAACCTGTTTCTTCAGCAACTTGCTTGATTTGAGTCAAGTCTGAAAAAATACGGTCTTCTTCTCCTTTTTCAAGTACCAATTGGACAAAAGGCATGCTGTATTTTTCAATTACCTTTACTGTTTTCTTGTCCATTAAGCTTCTCCTAGCTGATCGATATACTGATCAATGAGTTCTTTATGGGCATGACCATCAAGGTTTTGTGAGATGATTTTACCAGCCAAGCTGATTGTCAAATCTGCTACCTCACCCTTAACGCTTTGTAAAGCTTCAGCTTTATTTTGAGCAATTTCTTGGTTTGCTTTTTCTTTTAAGCGTCCCTGCTTCTAGTTTAGCATCTGCTAAAATACTAGCCTTACTTTTCTCAGCTGTTTCTTTCGCATTCTCAATGATTGTCTTAGCTTCTTTACGGCTACCAGCCAATTCATCTTCGCGTTTTTGAGCCAATACTTCCGCTTTTTGACGTGCTTCTTCAGCTCTGTCAATATCTGAAGCAATTTTTTCAGCTCTTTCTTCGAAAATGCCTGTAATATTAGACCATGCAAATTTTTTAATCAAGACTAGCAAAAGGATAAAAGAGCCAGCGATTAAAATAAAATTACCAATTAATTCACCTACTGTTACGTGCATCAGTTACTCCTTTCTACTCTTCATCATTAATTTTATTTCCTAGGTACATAGAGGATAATAGTGTAAAGACATAGGCTTGTACACAAGAAATGAACACGGAAAATGCAGTCCAAACTAAGTTTGTTCCAAATGCGATTGGATACCAAAAAATAGCCTGATGTGAAAGTAAAAGAAGCAAGCTTGTCATTACTTCACCTGCAAAGATATTCCCAAAAATCCGCAAAGCAAGAGAAAGGAAATTCGTGACTTCTTCCAGTAGATTCATCGGTGTCATAAATGCAGGAGTTACAAAACCTTTTAGGTATTGTTTAATCCCACGACGACGAATCCCCTCAATATGCGCCATCACAATAATACAGAAAGACAAGACAAGGTCAAATGAAAGATTTGCAGTTGGCGATGTCCAAAGGTTTGTCCCATCTGTTGTTTGAAGTTTAGCCATCAAACCAAGATTATTAGCGATGACCATAAAAAGAAATAAACATAAGTAAAAGAGTGAGTAATCTTTTATGTAGTGGGAACCAAGGTTAGGTTCTGTAAATCCAATTACAAAATCATAGAGATACTCTAGTACATTTTGTTTACCTTTGGGTTTTAATGTCATATTACGACTTGCCCAATAGATAAATGCAAAAATCAGAAACACAGACAGCAAAGTCAAGGCTGTCAAAGTTAAATCAAAGGTAACAGGACCAATATTGATGGTTGGATTGATACTTTCTTCCATCTAACATTCTCCCTTCTCCAATTTATATTTCGTTATTTAATAATAAATGAGAAGACAAGAGTTACGAAGAAAGTTCCTTCAATAAAGGCAACCCCTAAAAACATCAAGCTACGAAACTCAGCGATAATATCTGGTTGGCGAGCTACTGATTTCAACAAACCATTCATCAACATACCCTCACCAAGAGATACACCCATACAGGCAAGACATAGACCGAAAAATGTTAAATTCATGACGAATTCTCCTTTTAATTAAAATTTACTTACTTAGTTTAGTCCTAAAAATTGGATTTGTCAACTTTTTACTAACATTGAAAGCGTTTAATGAAAATTATTTACAATTTTACTATTTTTGAGTCTATTATATAGAAAACTTTGGAAATAATTTGCAATAAATCCGACCATTATCTAGGCCTTTCTGAAAAATGATGAAAAGATACTGGGTAAAAAGGCTTGAAAATCAAAAAACTGTATAGTATAAAGTATTGAAAAACTTGATACTATACGGTTTATTATCGGAATATTTACTTCATTTTCTCTTGTAGTTGAGTTTTAGACTACTTCAAAAACTAGATGATTTGCTATTTAAAATAGCGTTCCTTATGATTTTGGCAATCTGGATTAAAGTGAGAAAAACAAAAGGGGCAACTTAAGCTTTCTTTATATTGCTTATATGTTAGTAGTTTTAGACAAACACCACATAAAATAGGCTTATCCTGTATCAAAGATAAGGGATACGGCTCAAAAATATGATTTTCTAATGAATCATGACACCAATAACAAGCATAGTACTTTTTGCAGTCATAGCATTGTAAAGCAATAATATCCAGCTTACTATGGTAATGAATACATCTTGTTTGTTTATCCACTAAGAAACCTTGTGCCTCTACCACTCCCTTTTCCTTTCTTAAGCACGAACTGTGACGCTGGTTCCATCTTCCTTATAAAGATTAATGAGTCCTTCTTTTAATGCACGAACCATGTCTCCTGCTTGAACGGGTTGAGGCACCTTAATAGTCAATAGTTCCATTGGATTTGGAGCGCGGTCGATTTTATTGCCTTTGGCATCATGCAAATCTTCGATATAAGTTTCAAAGTGACGGAAACCTGGGCCGTAAAACTCTACTTGGTCTCCTTCGTTAATGACATTCCGTTGACGAATGGTTGCTGTTTGTGTCGCATCATCATAAGAAACCACTTCAGCAACAAACTTATACTCAGGAATTTTACGACGAGCACCAAACAACTGCTCATTTTCAGATGGTGTACCGTAGTAGAAACCTGTTGCCAATTCACGTTGGGCAACCTTCCACATTTCATCAATCAAGTCTTGCTTAATTGCTTCAAACTTCTCTGGACTTTCAAGATAGGCATCAACAGCTGCCTTGTAGCAGTTGGTTACTGTTGATACATAGTGAATAGACTTCATACGTCCTTCGATTTTAAGACTGTCCACACCATTTTCAATCATATCTGGAATATGGTCAATCATGGACATATCAACGGCTGACATTGAAAATTCTTCTGGAATCTCACCCTTCAAACTCTTGCGTTCTTTCCCAAATGGCATATCGTAAAGGTCGTACTTCCAACGGCAAGACTGAGAACATCCACCACGGTTAGCATCACGCATACTCATGTGGTTTGAAAGAGTACAACGACCTGAGTAAGAAATACACATAGCTCCATGGACAAAGGCTTCAATCTCAACGTCTGTGCGTTTGCGGATTTCAGCTAATTCTTCCATCGAAACCTCACGCGCCAAAACGACACGTGTTAAGCCCAGTTCTTTCCAGAACTCAAGAGTTTCATAGTTAGTGGCGCTGGCTTGGGTAGAGAGGTGAATTTCAAGACCCGGTGCTTCAGTCGCTGCAATCATAATCAAGGCTGGGTCAGATACGATAACTGCTGCAATCCCGATATCACGCAGTTTACGGAACCACTCACCAGCTCCCTCTTCATTCCCTTCGTGCATAACCATGTTGGCAGCTACATAAACCTTAGCACCATACTTAGCAGCAAACTGGACACCTTCTTCCATCTGTTCAAAGGTAAAGTTACCTGCACGGCTACGGAGACCATAGGCCTGACCACCGATAAAGACAGCATCTGCTCCATACTGAACAGCTACTTTTAGTTTCTCTAAAGTTCCTGCAGGTGATAAGACCTCAGGACGTTTTAATGTTTTTGTCATGTTTTCTCCTATTTGCAATATAAAAGTTTGACGTTTTTCCTTCTCATTTTATAGTAAATAAGCGATAAAATCAAGCCTAGACAGATTGTTTTGACAATTCTAATCTTTTAAGCTTTGTATAATAATTGTTAAACTATCGAATATAAACCAATTTTAACAAGTAGTCAAAAAGTCTAGAAAAGTAAAAACCAGTATCCAAAGATACTGGCTAGTGAAAATACATAAATGAGTCCTTGGATGACTATTCCCACTCAACTGTTGCAGGTGGTTTACTTGTAATATCGTAGACGATACGGTTAACGTGATCCACTTCGTTTACGATACGTACTGAGATTTTTTGAAGGACTTCCCAAGGAATTTTGGCAAAGTCAGCAGTCATACCATCGATAGAAGTGATAGCACGGATTGCAATCGTGTAGTCATATGTACGACCGTCACCCATAACACCGACTGAACGAACGCCTGTGTTAACAGTGAAGTATTGCCAGATATCGCGGTCAAGGCCAGCTTTGGCAATTTCTTCACGCAGGATAGCGTCTGATTCACGAACAGTTTCAAGTTTCTCTTCAGTGATTTCACCCATGACACGGATAGCAAGTCCTGGTCCTGGGAATGGTTGGCGCCATACGATATGGTCTGGCATACCAAGCTCTGTACCAAGGGCACGAACTTCATCCTTATAAAGAGTGTTCAGTGGTTCAATCAATTCAAACTGCATATCTTCTGGAAGACCACCCACGTTGTGGTGTGACTTGATAGTTTGAGCTGTATCCGTACCAGACTCGATAACGTCTGTATAAAGAGTTCCTTGAGCAAGGAATTTCACATCTTTGAGCTTGCTTGCTTCGTCATCAAAGACATAGACAAACTCGTTACCGATGATTTTACGTTTTTGTTCAGGGTCAGAAACACCAGCAAGTTTGTCAAGGAAACGCTTAGCTGCGTCTGCTTTGACGATATTCAAACCAAACTTACCGCCGAGCATGTCCATAACTTGATCCGCTTCTCCTTTACGAAGAAGACCGTGATCCACGAAGATACAGATTAATTGATCGCCAATTGCTTTTTGGAGAAGAACACCAACAACTGAAGAGTCTACCCCACCTGATAGACCAAGAAGGACACGTTTATCACCGACGGTCTCACGGATTTTTTGGATCTGCATATCAATGAAGTTATCCATTGTCCAGTCGCCTTTAGCCTTACAGATGTTAAGGGCAAAGTTACGAAGAATGTCATTTCCGTATACAGAATGACGAACTTCTGGGTGGAATTGGATACCGTAAATGTGTTTGTCTGGGTTTTCAATGGCTGCATAAGGGCAGTCAGCTGATGTTCCAGTACGAACAAAGTCAGCAGGAATCTCAGTAACTGCATCACCATGGCTCATCAAAACAGTCTGTTCATCAGGTGTTGATTCAAAAAGAGCTGATGGTGTGTGTGTGAGGGTTGATTGACCGTATTCACGATTTCCAGCATCACCTGCAGGAACAACTTTTCCTCCAAGTTTATGGGTCAACAACTGCATACCGTAGCAAATTCCCAAAATAGGAATGCCAAGTTCGAAGATTTCTGGGTCAATATCGAATGAACCATCTTCGTATACAGAGTTTGGACCACCTGAAAGGATGATTCCTACAGGGTTGATTTCACGAACTTCCGCAGCTGAAATTTATGACTCTTTAATTCTGAAAAAACACCAATCTCACGGATACGGCGTGAAATCAGCTGGTTGTATTGGCTGCCATAGTCCAGTACGATGATTTTTTCTACATCTTGCAAATCAGTTGAAATGTTGCTCATCTTTTTCCTTTCTCAAAAGAAATATCTTTTCCAATATTCTATCACAAATAAGGGCAAATTACCAACTAATACTCAATGAAAATCAAAGAGCAAACTAGGAAGCTAGCCGTAGGTTGCTCAAAGCACTGCTTTGAGGTTGCAGATAGAGCTGACGTGGTTTGAAGAGATTTTCGAAGAGTATAAACAAGGCGAAGATTGACTTTTTCTAGTTTATTAGGGTACAATAGAGAAAAGATAGAAATGAAGTGAAAATATGCTACCCGCTTATATAAAAATCCATGATCAGATTAAAAAGGATATTGACGAGCACCGTTGGGCTATTGGTGAGAGGCTTCCCAGTGAAAGAGATTTAGCAGAGCAGTTTGCGGTCAGTCGCATGACCCTCCGACAAGCCGTATCTCTATTAGTCGAAGAAGGTGTCTTAGAGCGTCGCGTAGGAAGTGGCACCTTTGTTTCCAGTACTCGGGTACAAGAAAAGATGCGAGGGACAACCAGTTTTACTGAAATTGTTAAGTCCCAAGGCAAAGTTCCCTCTAGTCAACTCATTTCCTACAGAAAAACCATTCCCAATGAGCAGGAAGTTGCCAAGCTAGGAATTTCTCCAACGGAAAATATTATCCGAATGGAACGTGTCCGCTATGCCGACAATATTCCTCTGGTTTATGAAGTTGCATCCATTCCTGAGAAATTTATTAAGAACTTTAAAAAAGAAGAAATCACCAGTCATTTCTTCCAAACCCTGCAGCAACATGGCTACCGTATTGGCAAATCACAGCAGACCATCTATGCTCGCCTTGCTAAAGAAAAGATTGCCCACTATTTGGAAGTTGAAAAAGGACATGCTATTCTTGGTTTGACTCAGGTTTCCTACTTAGAAGATGGTACTGCATTTGAATACGTAAAAAGTCAATATGTAGGCGAACGCTTTGAATTTTATCTTGAAAACAATTAATACTCTTCGAAAATCTCTTCAAACCGTGTCAACGTCGCCTTGCCGTATATATGTTACTGACTTCGTCAGTTCTATCTACAACCTCAAAGCAGTGCTTTGAGCAACCTGCGGCTAGTTTCCTAGTTTGCTCTTTGATTTTCATTGAGTATAAAATACTACGCAAAAACTCTCTGTCACGGACGACAAAGAGTCTTTTTATTTTTCTAAGAGCAAATCTTTCAAAGAAATCAGAGTTACAGCAAACAATATCATTGCCATACCAAGAAAATCAATAGGATAAAATTGTTCATTCATAATTAGGAAAGCAAAGAAAACCGCCGAGATTGGCTCAATTGAAGCCAACAAACTTGACTTAACCGGTCCAATCAAACTGGCTCCCTTTAAGAAGGCTGTATAGGCAAAGACAGTCCCGATAAGGATAATGCCTGCAAACGCAAGGAGAACATCAAGACTTGTTGGGATAGTAGTTTGTAGAACTCCTGTAAAAGGAAGGGCGACTAAACCAGCTATGACCATTCCCACACCAATGACCAAACTGCTCCCCCACTTCTTAATCAAGGCTATGGGCAAAATGATATAAAGTGCGTAAGTCAGAGCAGAAAAGAGACCCCAGAACAGACCTGCAGGTGTAATGGATAACTGGTCCAGTTGTCCATGGGTTGCGATGAGGAAGGTTCCTCCAATAGCTAATATGATGGAAACAATCTCTGCCAGAGTCGGTGCTACCTTATCCTTAATACAGCTATAAATCAAAATCCCAACAGGACAAACATACTGAAGTACTGTCGCAGTCCCTGCATTAGTCTCCTGAATAGCAGACAGATAGGCGAATTGATTGAGGAAAAGACCAATTAGAGCAAAAATAAGAAGAGACTGCAAACTCTTTTCTATCCTTTAAAAAAAGGCCAGCATTTTATCCTTTGCAGTAGCATAAGCCAAGAGCATGAGAATTCCACCAGCGATTAAAAGACGCAAGTTGGTCAAAACCAGAGCCGAAATTCCGTGCGCCATCAGGTATTGGCCACTCGTTCCTGACAAGCCCCAAAGCAATCCCCAGCCACAACTGTTAGTAAAGTCCCTTTTAAACTGTTTGACATGTCTCTCCTTACTCTTCTTTGCGAATCAAGTCCATCACTTGATTACGGTCTACAATCCATTGAGCCCTCTCATCCTTTTCATAGGTACGGTTGGATAGGAAAATGATCGCTTCTTGATTCTGACGATTCCACATGATAAAGGTACCTGTATAGCCCGTATGGTCTAGCCAATCTCCTTCCAAATTCCATGCCAAAGAACGTTCCTTGTCATCCAAAGGAGAAAAATTTTGACTCAAATCTCTTGCAAAATCATCTGCTAAATAGTGTTCTAAAAAGATTTGTAAATCCTTTACAGTCGAAAACACACCAGCACTACCTGCATGTCTTCCCAGGAGGCGAGCCTTGGGATCATGTACCAGACCTGCCTCTACACCTCTGACTGTTGGAACAGCAAGCTCAACAGGACCAAACTGAGTTTCCTTCATTTCCCAAGGTTTCCAGACTTGTTCTTGTAAAATCACATCCAAGTCTTGATCAAAGATTCTTTCCAAGATAAAACCTAACAGCAAAAAATGGACATCCGAATAAAGAAAGGCTGGATGATTTCGTCTCTTGAGATGAAACATCGCTTCCTTTAATTCTGAATCTGTTAAAAGGTCTCGATTTGGAATAAACGGATCAAGATCTGTAGCGTGAGTTAAGAGCTGACGAATAGTGATGTCTGGATAATCACTTTCAGGTAAAAAATCGGTTACAGGTCTCTCAATATCTAATTGACCTTTTTCCCACAAGAAGGTAAAAACTGTGCCAACCCCAACAACCTTGCTGACACTGGCTAAGTCATAAACCAGTCCTGCCTCGGTCTGCAAGCCTTGCTCTGGGTCACTCTTGCCTAAATAGAACTCCGTCCATTGATTGTCCTTAAAATACGCAAAAGAGGCTCCGGGATAAATCCCTGCCTCGATTTGTTCTTCTATTTTTTTAATAATCTTGGTCCACTTCATACTTCTTCAAACCACAATTCAACATTATTTCGATCTTTACCAAGGAAGAATTTTTCAGACTTAGGAATAAAATATTCGGTAGACTCAAACTTTTGGCGAAGACTTGCTATATCTAGTTCATTGACCAAGAACTTGAGCATAGATAAGTCCCAAGTAACCGTATTATCCACAGTCAAATCCTGCCCCTGAGCTGAGATAAAATCAAGTGATGCTCCAACTTCAAATGGTTCCAAGAAACTTTCGACATCAGTTGGGAGATGTAATTCCATAGAAATCTCAAATTTACTTAAAGAAATTGACTCCAAATCTGTTTGAAATTCAGGCTTTTCTTCTACTTCTACTAGACTTGCTCTATCATCTTCCGCATGAATCAAAATCAAATCATCTTCTGGCGAGTAAATTTCAAAAGCGTAGCCATTTTGACCTTTATATAATCGATGGATCGAATCTGTTTTAGATAAGAGCCCTTCGATTTCCAAGGGATTTTCCACCTTGATAACCAGTTTAGCCAGCTTTTTTCTTCCCTCCACCTTACGAGTACGCATACTAGGAGCTTCTTCTAAAACCAGCTTTTCTAGACCTGTTTGATCACCTAGTGACAGAAATGCTGATTCTTCTAACAAGACCTTCATACCAAGGGTTTCAATATAAAAATGTTTCATTTAATTTTCTATTATTAACTTTTTAAAGTAGGAATAATCCGTACAATTTGATTTACATTCATAAATTCCTCCAACTCTTTTTATTTTTAAAGGATTTTTAGAATTTTTTTACAAGATATTATGCTCACATTTACCGATTTTTCGTAAAAATTTCATCTAAAAAACCGAGGATTTCCCCGGTTTCAATTTCTTATAGGTAAAGGAATTTGAAGATAGCTACTGCCGCAATTGCTGCTGCGATAGGTGCTACTACTGGTACCCAAGAATACCACCATTTTGAATCCCCTTTGTGCTCACCAAGAACTGATTTTGGAAGGAAAGCATGAAGGAGACGTGGTCCCAAGTCACGGGCTGGGTTCAAGGCAGGTCCTGTAGGTCCACCAAGTGATGTTACCAAAGCCATAACAAGGAATCCAAGAGCCAAGTGAGCAATTCCAAGACCAGATGTCATAAATGGTGCTACTTGTTCTTTAGCTTGGTCGAGAGCTGCTGTTACTTGCTCTTGAGGAATTGTTTGACCTTGAGTAGTTGCTTGTGCAACTTGAGCATTGATAGCAGCTTGTGCTTTTGATACTAGTTCAGCACCAAAGAAGTTTTTAGTCATACCAAGGGCTGCGAAGAAAAGAACAAATGAACCAACAAACTCGTTTACAAAACCATTAACAGTTGCTGCAAAGCGTGATTCTTTTGTACCTTGATCCAAACTTGAAATTGTTGAGAAAGTACCCAAGATATTGTTTGGATTTCAGTTTTCAAGTAGTATGGGCGGTGTGTTGCCACAACCAAGGCTTGACCAAAGATAGCTCCTAACACTTGTGCAATGATATAAGGCGCTACTTGTGCCCAAGGGAAGAGACCGCTGATTGCAAGTCCAAGAGTGAAGGCTGGGTTGATATGGTTACCTGATACGTTACCAAACATCAAAGCTGGAATCATAACCCCCATACCGTAACCAACAGCGATAACGAGCCAGCCACTTTGGTGACCTTTCGTACCTTTAAGTTCAACGTTAGCAACTGCACCATTACCAAGAATGATCAAAATAGCAGTAGCCAAAAATTCAGTGGCATATTTAATTGCCCATGTGAAATCCATTTGATAGATTCTCCTTAAAATTTTTTAGACAATCCTTATTCTATCAATTTTTATATCTTTTAGCAACAGGTTTTCTAAAAGAATATATGAGAAAGCGATTTTATTTCTTATAAAAAACAAAAGGATTAAGAAAGTCATTCTCCTTAATCCAAGAGTTCTTATTCTTGACGTTGTCCGAAATCTGCAATCATCTGTTCCATTTCTTGTCGACTCGGAGTTGTCAGCATATAAAGGTAATCCCCTTGAAGTTCCGCAAAGGCTGCTGGCATGATTTTTTTAACCTTGAACTGCTGGCTGTATTTGGCAAGCAAGTCCTCTTCTGAATAAACATAATGAGCATTTGCACGGCGAGAAGTAGCCAAACAATACTGAGGTTCAAACTCTGACACTGGGAACTCTTCTCCTGCGACAATAGCTGCATAGCCACGATAGAGGTCCAAGGAGTGGGCAAAGTTATAAACATCAATGGTGAAACCACCCGCAGGGCGGTTATTATACTCAATGGCGATGTAATCGTCCCCTTCACGGAAGAACTCAATATGGAAGAACCGTTCTTTCATACCAAATTCTTTAACGATGTCCTCACCATATTTACGTAATTTGGGATCCATATCCTTAAGAACGTAATAAGAATTGTCCATCTTGTAAATCATGAGATCAAGCGGTGTATAGGCGTAGTCAAAAGTTGTTGAAAAGACAATCTTACCATCCTTGTCTACTAGACCGTCAAAGGTACAAATTTCACTGGAAGTGACAAATTTTTCAAAGAAATAAACAGTTGAATGGTCCCATTCTTGCTTGAAGTGATTGATATCGTCTTCTGTCTCAAGTTTAAAGGTTGCGGCTGCTCCAACTCCATTATCAGGTTTGGCAATCATTGGAAGACCGATTTCTTTCACTACTTGATCAACATCTGCTTCCGTCTTGATAACAGCACCAGGTACCACAGGGACACCTGCTTTTTTAAAAAGCTTCTTCATTTCAGACTTAAATTTCGTCTTTTTGAGATCCTCTGGTTTGGCACCAAAAACATTGAATTGCTCACGAAGACTTGCATCCAACTCTAGCCAATATTCATTGTGGGATTCGATGCGGTCAATTGGGCCATGTTTATAAAAGAGAAAAGCAACTGCACGCTTGACTTCGTCTACATTTTCAAGATTATCTACACGGAAATACTCGATCAAACTATTGCGCAAAGGTTCATCCAATTGCTCGTAAGGCTCTTGACCAATTCCCAAGACTGTGATACCTTTATTAGCTAGCTCAATGGTAAACTGTTGAAAGTTTTGTGGATAGTAGGGAGAAATAACAAGGTAATTCATAGGCAACTCCTTTTATAGATACAGGTGTCCAAGAAAATAGGGCATTTGTTTACGCCACCATTCCCAGTCGTGGGCGACATCATGTCCCCATTCAGCAAACCAGGCTGGAATTTGTTTCTGGTCAAAGGCTTCTTTGAGCTTGTAGAAAGACGGTAGTCCGTCATGTTCCCAGGCACCAAGCCCCGTACAAAGCACAATCTCCGCCTGACGGTAACGGTCAATAAACCAGCCGTCGTTCTGATTCCAGATATAATCTACTGGCGAGTTTTGGTAAATAGCATCATCATTGGAGTAATCGCCGACAAAGAAACGTGCGTCGTAGACACCACTGAGAGCAATCACCTTGGTAAAGACATCTGGATGTTGGAGGAAAAAGTTGACAGCATGGTAGGCGCCCATCGAGCAACCTGTCGTCATCATGCCATCAAACCAACCTGTCTTATGCTTGATAAAAGGAATGGCCTCCTCAATCACATAACGTTCGTAGGCACGGTGCATTTCCGCTTGGTCATGAGCATTTTTCCAAGTAGCCAACCAGCTCTCACTATCCACACTGGATAGGGTAAAGAACTGGACACGGCCTTCCTCGATAAAGGAAGCACAGGCGTCAATCATGCCAAAATCATAGTATTCATTGTGACTACCACCTGATGAAGCAAAGACCACAACTGGAATCCCAGCATGTCCATAACGGTTGAGATACATTTCACGGTTGAGGTGACCACTCCAGTGGCTAAGGTTTTCAATATGCATATTCTCTCCTTTCTTACTTTACCAGTTTTCTGCAAAAAATCTCAGACAGTCTGGTAAATTTTCCGACCATGGAATCTCACTATGGATGGCACCAGACTGAACTTTCAAGACAAGATTATCTAAGTGTACCCCACCTGCTATCAAATCATGGTAATAGCGAAGCGACGAGTCGATATAGGCTTGTTTGATATTGCCAGCCATCAAGGTCTTGTCTGTATCATCTGCTTCTTCTGTTCCTACATAGATGAAGATGCGCTGGTCAGGCGATAGTTTCTTGCGCTCGATATAGCGGTTAAAAGGCTTCTTGGTGGAGCCAGTTTGGCAGATGAAAAAGACGCCCTAGAGCAACCAATTTGGTCTTGGTATTCCAAACCGATAAACTGGGTAATATTCCCTCCTAGTGAGGAACCAATCATAGCTGTATGCTGGCGGTCTGCTTTTGTACGATAAGTTTCATCAATAAAAGGCTTGACCACCTCCATGACAAACTCGGCATACTCCACACCCTTACCACCAAACTGCTGGCCTGGGATGGGAGATTCTTGGAACTTCCAAGCCGCATACTCATTCATCCGCCCCATTCCATCATTATCAATGGCTACGACAATCATGCGACTGATATCAGGGATTTCGTTTGATAGCTGGGATAATCTTCCATGAATGACCAATGAAAGACTCCTTTACTATAAAAAAACATTTTTGCCCGTCATGAAAGTAAACAACAGGATAGGAACGATCCGTGTCTTTCTCATAATCTTTTAGGAAGAAGAACACGTACACGGCGCTCCTTACCTGTATAAGGAACCTTTAAGTTTGTGTTCTTTCATTTTTTTAGATAAAAAGTAGGATTGATTCATTGTCAGAAAACTCTCTATATTCAAAATTTTATCTCATTATATCACAATCGAAATACGTTTTACAAATAGTTATCGTCACTTGTTAATAGTTGAGTTTTTGCTTATTTTTCTTTAAAATCATTTTCATTAATTGCTATCATTTTTTAAACCGTATTCATCATCGTATTCACTTTTTGCCCGTATAGTTGAGAAGGTTTTTAATAGTTTGCAAAAGAATCAGTGAGTAATTTCACTGTTTTTATTTTTAACAAAACAACGTTTTTGACAATAATACCCTGCCATACACCCTCCCTATTCTTCAAGAAAACGCTTTTTTGAAGAATAGGATTGTGATTTCTGTTTCTAATCGTTCAAAATGCGTGTTTTTGCAAAATAGAAAACCGTGACAATCATCACGGTTCTTGCTTATATCCATATTCGGTTTCGGCTTCCTGCGAATTTTTAGCAGCTTCTTCCAAAGACATAGCTTCCTAAATATTTCGGTTTCTTATTTACATTTATAAACACCTGATATCTCTTCTTTCGTTTGTTAAAATAGACACCTCGAACCCTCTGTGCTACTCCTAGCAGTCGGTTTCGTAGATTTTAGACTCTCTGGATCTCGGATAGAGGCCATATAATCCTTGGATGCTCCACGTCTACACCCACAAGAAGTCTGATGACCGATAAGATTATTAGTGAGAATCACGCTATTACCACAATGCTTACAAATACAATTCCACCATACACGCTGATTCTTAGAGTACGCTCTATCAATGATTTTGAAGTTATCCGTTTCAGTTCCCGATAAGTCTTTGAATCTCTCGCGCTTCTTCTCTTCATTAAGGCATCCGCAAGATTTGGTTCGACCGTTTCTTAATCTATATCCTAGCGCATGATATAGATTTCCACAATCACATTGACAGAGCCATTTGATTTCTCCTTTAGAAGACCTCGTCCCGTCATCTTCTATGACGACGAGACGATTGAACCTCTGCCCGATTATATTCTCTCTCATCGAATATTCTCCAAGTTCTTCTCAATCCATTCAAGTCTATTTTGACGTCCTGCAGGAATTGGTCTTGGATCACGAGAATAGTTCTTGAATCGCATTTGAAGCATGTATGAGCCTTCTCCTAGACTGCTACTTTCCAAGGCTATCTCAAGATAAGCACTAGAAATCCAGTTCCCACCAGCAGTATACATGCTACCTGCACCACCAATGATATCCTCTCTACTATTCTTAAGCCATTTCAATAGTTGATGTTTCTTGAACTGGTCATAGTAAGCATGAAATGTCATGTTCATTTTAAAGCGAATTATCTAGATAGTAACGAATTTGAGCCTTGCCAATCATTGCCAATTCAAAATCATCAAACAAGCAATCTAGCATAGCGTTAACTCTTGCAGCGCCCATCTTCTCAATAGAAGTCTCGCCATTTTTAAATCTCTGCCAATTGGCATCAGTGAATTTAATGCCTGGTAACTTATAGAAGTCATTTTCAAAACGATAGTATCGTCCTACGTATTCCAAAATTAAGTCTTTGATGTCGTTGTTGATTTTCCATTTTAGTTTCTCCTTTGATTTTAAATTAAGCAAGTACGCTCTTTGGATACCATTTAGCAGATGTTCCGTAAGGTGTTACGATTTCAAGTTTTAACTGCTTTCTCAGTTTCTTCAAGCAATTCATTGATGCTAATCGCACTAACAGACATGAAGGCTAAATCCTTTTTGTTTCGTCCGTAAAATTCTTTCTCAGCGAACCATTTCTTAACTCCTTGGAATTTCACATTTGAAGAGTGGAAGAAATAGAAATCATCAGCCATATTTTGACGTTTAACTGTCTTCCAAGCCAATCTCAAAGCCTCTGAGAATGTTACATCGTTCTTTTTCGTTTTTGAAGATTTTTCCATGCCAATGTCATAACTTGTGATTTCATTTTTTTGATTTCTCCTTTATTTATCTTCAAGTATATTATATATCATGTAAGATAGTTTGTCAACAGAAAACACAAAGAAATTTAAACTTTTTTTATTTTAGAAAGTACTTTCAGAGCAAACAAAAACCGCAAGCCTAAGCCTGCGGTGAAAGAACAATTTAGAAAGTTTCCTTTCTGTTTTTATTTAACTGTAATCAAGCCTTCTGGCTCAACTGTGAATTCTGGCTTGTCTGCCAGTGTGCCATCTTCTTTGACATAGTACCAGCCATTCTTGTCTGCTGATTGGATAAAGGCATTAGATACCATGTTTCCATCCTTGCTGTCAAGGTAATGCCAAGTGTCCTTGTACTTAACCCACCCCGTCTGCATAGCACCTTCTTCATTGAAATAGTACCACTTCTCAGCGATCTTCTTCCAACCTGTTGCCATGTGTCCTGAATTATCGAACCAGTACCAATTACCGTCCGTGTGCTTCTTCCACTGTTCTGCCAGCATGTAGCCTGAGTTATCGAAGTAATACCAGACGTCGTTAATTTTCTCAAACTTCTCTTTTGGATAAGTTCCATCTTCTCGAACATACCAGTAGCCAGTATCGTTTTGTTTCCAGCCTGGTTCAATTGTTAAGCCATTTTCGATGTCGTGCTTGAATTGTTCACGACTGATTCCCCACTTAGCCAAATATGGATAAGGGTCAACGTGGTCTGAATTGTTATTAGGTTGGTTATTCGTACAGTACTCATGCGTCTTGATACCTGCAAGATCGTCTGTATCAAGAGTAACAGGAATACCAGCTTCTTCTGCTAGATTTCGTAACAATTCGATGTACAGACGGTAATCTTCCGTGAACTCTTCTTCAGTTGAATGGCTTTCAATCAATTCGACTGCTGCATAGCTTTCCGCATTCCAACCGCCCCCAACGTCATATGATCCGTTGTTTACAGGGCCTACTTGCATGACACGTCCGTTTCCTACGACGTGTGAGAAAAAACCCGATTCAACGGGTCTACGCATGTGGTAGTCCGCTTCATTTTGAGCGGTTGAGTTGCGATTACCTGTTGAATGAGCGTGTACCTGCCTATAAGGTTGCACACCTACTTGTGGTAAGCCTGTGCGCAATCTGCTTGTATCAATATCCATATTAATCCTCCTTCGGATTTTCATATTCAAGCGCTTGCTTGCTATCAGTGATTCCGCTGGTTGTTGGGTCGTTAACTAGACCTAGAGCTGTCAAGAATACGAATACCGCATTCACAAGCAAAATCAGTTTGTTACCGATATCACCCAAATCTAGATGATATCCGAAGACTGCTGCGCCAGCTTGCAAGACAAGCAAGAAGGCTGGAATTGCAGTTAGCCAAAAGAATTTATTTTGTAATCTTAATTTCCAATTGATCATGTTGTTACCTCTTTGTTTTTATCGTAAAAATTTTTATATCATAGTTTCCATTATAATTTTTGTAAGTTCTTCTGAGAAGTCAAGTACACTGTTCTTGGCTGATAACTTGCGACTAGTGTTTTCTAGTTTTACTAAATCACCATTAATTTCAACATATTTGATACGATTTAATTCTATTTTGTTATCACCTATGTCAACATTAAGACCGCCCCAATATTTCCAAATTCTGGCACCCTTTAACTCCAAAATTAGAGAAGGGTCATTCATCCACACCAACCTACTGCCAATATACCTCTTAGCGACTTCACGGTTCCCTACTAAAATCTTTGTTCTTTCTCTCATGTGTCACCTCACGGTAAGGTAGTTGGCCATGGTTCATCTGTTAGATAAGATACTGCACTTACTCGGATATCGCCGATATCTCGGTCAGTTGGGATAGGGTCATTGAACGTGAATTGAATATAGTTTGAGTCGTCTATACCACCTAAATACCATACACCATAAGGACGACCGACATCGTTAAATGTAGGTCCTACTAGTGATGATTTAGTTCGGAATCCTGGAGGTATTCCATCAACAGGAAGAACCTTAGCACCTCTGTCTCCACTACTTCCATGGCCTACGTGTCCTGCTCCATAACGTCTTACAATACCGAACCACCCCCATTGAAGGCCGCCGAAATTATAAGTTACTAGATTATTAACACGTCTTATCTTAATCGTCGAAGTTCTACCACCAACAGTTAGTTTTGATAAAGAATTCAACGTTCTCCAACCAGTATCCCCTATCAATACTTTCCAGCCTGTGTTACCATTTCCACTCTCTTTAATCCATTTGAGAGCGCCGTTGGTCACATTGACATCTACATAGGTCGTCCCGATTTCGGCGACAATACGTCCTTCTGGTGACCCTGTGCCACGGATTTCGTGACCTACGTTCTCAGGCAGTGGGATGGTGATAGTATTACCCCCGACAATGCCGAGGGTATTTCCTGTTAGAGTTAATTGAGGACTTGGTTTTTGATTCAGCGCTTTCACATCACGGCCAACCGCCTGAGCAAATTCCTCTAAATTGCTCATGTCAATCACGCTTTCGCTGCGTTATAGGTTGCTACCAGGTCAAGGTTGGCGATTTCATCTACACGTCCGCTGACTTCTGTTACTTTGCCTAAAAAGAGCACCGTTGGCATCTTGCCCCATGTTCGTGATTTTATCAGCAATCTCTTTCAAAGTATCAAGATTCTCAGGCACTGACTCGCCCTAAGATTTCAGCTTTAACTTCCGTTTTAGCTTGAGTGACTGCCTGAGAAATAGCTTGCGTCATTGCTGAAGTCTCTACTTTCGTGCTGACGCTTTGTTTTACTTCTTTGATATCTGCTCCAACCGCTTGGGCAAATGCTGTTAATTTTGTTGTATCCATTTTTCTATACCTTTCCTAAATTGTAATAAAAAAGCAAGTCAGGGATTTCCTGACATGCTCCACCTTCACTTGCAGCTCTTCCTGCAAGTTGTTTCTTAACTTCTTCTGCTATATCCAACTCTTTAAGAGCATGGATTTCGTTCGTGACCAGTTCTCTATCTGACGCGACTATCTTGATGTGGGTTTCTTTGTCACTCGGAAATACATATCCACCAACATTGATTTCCAGACGATACTTCCCGATCGGTAAGATATCCGTAATGCTAAAAATTATTCTATAGTTTGCTACCGTGACCGTCTTTGACCATTGTGAATTTCCTAAAGTTAATGTGACAAGCGCTTCTTGTCCATTTAATGAGGTTATCGCTTGGCAATTCTCATCTAGTAGTTCATAACCAAATGTGGAAGAGATGTCCCCTTGCTTGATCAGATAGCCACCGTCAAATTGAGCCAGATTTGTCGTATTATAGACCATTCTGCGCTCCTTTCTCATCTTCAGCTAAGATGTCGTCTCTAATCTGCAATGCTTCAAAATTGTTGTACAAGTGGTCTATGTAGCCATTTCCACCCAAAGCCTTGTAGCTATTGTGCATGTTCTCAACTACATAGAACTCATCCTTAGTAGTGAAGCCACGACGGATAGCCCTGCGAATATCACGATCAAGGCGCATTCTCATCGTAACAAGGTGCGCATCGTCGTGTAGTTTTAGCTTTGCCTGTACTTCATCAATTTTGGCGTTGCTGTCTCGTGCAGTTTCTTGGACATCTTTGATTTTTACCTTGACGTCATTCAATTCTGAAATGATTTGGTCTGTCTGTTCTTTGGTCTTCTTCGGCATTTTATAACCTAACCAAGCCACGACGATTGGTGTAGCTACTGGTAGCACGTTCATGAAGAAATGCTCTGTTGATTGTAAGATGTCCATTTTAACACCTCTATCCTTTAGGCTCGTACTTCCATGCTGCTCCTGTTCCGTCCATCTCAAGACGGCCATTACGAGCGAAAATCGCTGACTGGTTCACCATTGTAAGTGAATTCCTTATTCAACTGAACCAAGATACGCTTGCCTTCACCGTCAACTTCAACGTGTGCTGGGTCTTCGATAGTAATCAAGTCATGAGGCATATAATGCTCACCGACCTCAGCCAGTGGAATCAACTCTACCAATTCCTTGTAGATAGTTCCATAAGCGATTGTCTTGCCTGCTACGGCATTTAAAACGACCGCATGGATAATCTTTCCATAACGGTCGGTTTCAGCTTTATTATGCTTAACTTCTTGGTCTGTAGCTGTCTGTTTGGCTTTAGTTTGAGCCAGTTCCTGTTCTGCTTCCTGCAATTTCGCTTGCGCTTGTACGATTGCGCTTGTTGGGTCAAGCTCTGTACGGATATGGTCTAGTACTGCTTGAACAAGTGTTGCTTCATTGTCTTGTGTGTGGTCACCGTGAAGTTCTACTTGCTCGTAAGAATAGCGACCGTTGTTTTTCCATTTTTAATCGCGACTACTGTTGTGTTTTTCTGCACCTTTAAGATAAGGCTTGATTGCTACTTCATAATTCATATTTAATTACCCTCTTTCATTTTGTTTTGTGTTTCTTCGAATAATTCTTTCAATGCTTGGTCTGATTCTAAGACCGCATGAAATACCTGTAATTCAGTCAAAGCAAGCGTATAACGTGCTTCTAAATGCGCTCTATTCAGTTCGCTTTCTGCTAAACGATTTGCTAGCGATTCAGCGACTAACTTGCTGATTGCTTGTTCTTTATCCATTAATTGCCTCCAATTTTTGATTTAACTCTTGAATTGCCTTAATTAAATAAGGCACTAATTCAAACACCTTGTAGGTATATACACCGTCTGGGTTTTCCCAAAAGGCTTCTGGTGCGTATTTCTGTACGTCTTGCGCCATGATACCGCATGAGATATCTTCGATTTTACCCTTGTATTCTTTACGATAACTGTAGGTTTTAAGATTATTGATAACCTCAAGACCTGAAACCTTGCTATCCTCGATGTTCGTCTTGTATCGTCTATCGGACGCATCTTGGTTCATTTGTATCCAGTCGTATTCATTGGAACCATAATACAAGTACAATGAACCTCCTGATGGTTCAATATGTGCGTATTTTGAAGAATAGACCCACGTACCTGTTCCACCACCAGATTCTCTATTATTGTAGTAGATTGAACCTGTGACTCGCAAATCACCGTGAACGACTGGTGTATTCCAAAATTCAGCGGTGTTATAACAGAACATACGTCCATCGTTTCTAACGTACCAAGCAGTATCACCTACTTTTATTCCAATTGTCTCCCCAGTTAACCCATAAAGCAGTACTCTTACTACCGCCTTCACCATTTCCTATACCTACTGAGAAATGATTGCTACCTGTGAGCCACTTACCTGAACCTGAATCGTGAGTACCAATTTGGAAGCCACCAATCCAGCCTTTGTAAGCCTCAAGGAAGGTTGAGCTGTTCAGTATAGATGATACCTTGAGTAGAGAAGATTTCCTTAGAAGTTAATTTCTCAATTAAACCATCTTTAGCAGTTAGATTACGAATCAAGGCATCTGTGACTGTGATGTCATCACCAGAAATCGCTCCTGCTGCAATATGCTCTGCCGTGACAGACCCTGCTGCCATCTTACTACCTGTGATAGATCCGTCCACAATCATGTCAGATTGTACTCGGATTTTAGGCGCTATCAAATCAATACCGTCTTGACTTGTTGAAATTACTGAGGCTAACTGCTTACCAGTTAAGGTAGTCGCACCAATCGTAACACCTTTTGACGTAACAGATACTGACGCACCTTTTCCTGCTTCACGCACCTCTTGTCTGATTTCACTAGCAGTCTGCGAGAGTGAACTTGTTAATTCCTCTTTGACCTGATTAATTGCTGAGTTACTGCTGCTGACTTTCGTTGTTACCTCTTGACGAATGGCGTTAGCGGTTTGAGTGATTGCAGTAGTCGTTTCACGTCTGAGTTCATCCTTGGCCTGACTAAGAGCATCATTGCTACTAGTCGTAACATTTCGTACTTCCTGCCTGATTTCATTAGCAGTCTGAGCGATGGCGCTCTTCACATTCGTATCAAAGAATTGGCTCAATGCACCTTGGTTGCTCTTCTGAATTTTACCCCAGAGAGTGCTATTTGGGTCTCTGAGTTCCAACTCAATATTTCGCATGTCCTTAAAAAGACCAGATAAGGAGCGCTGAGTTACTGTCGGTTCGACAAAGCTAGTTGGGAAATCACCTTGCTCTATCTGAATATCAGTTAGTACCGTATCACCAACACATCCCATATGATGCAATTTCAGCAATTCATCTCGTGACCGTGGTTGGAACACCTTGTAGTATCTACCGTTATGTTCAAGTGCCGGAGACCGTATATTTTGAATCGTTATATCCATGTTCTAACCTCACTGCTTGAAGATATCGTAGATGGTATTCGCATCTTGTTGGCAATCGCATTATACTGCGCTTCAGTCCCTGCCCAATACTTCAATGGCTGAGAACCGTTTTGGTTGATGATACTCGGGTTCACTGGACGACTTTCCAAAGCTGTAACCCTGCGCTTCAACTCGTTATCATTGTAAGGTGTTGGAAAATCTCTGGTACCAATACCTTGAACCGAAACATTAGTACCATTTACTGCCGTTACCTTCCAAAATCCTTGGTTAACACTGGTTGCACTACTCCCAATAATCTTCAATGATATCACCGACTTTGATTCCGTCAGGGTTCATGATGTCACTTGTTCTTATTGTTCCATTAGCACCAACGCCTCCTCCAGGTATGTCACCTTTAGCAATACGATAAGTTGGAGTTTCTGATTTCTTAGCATAATCACTCAAGGATCGTTGGGCTTCTGGGCTGTCGTAACGTACAACGCCATCTGCGCCCCTCGGACCTTGTGGTCCTATTGGTCCAGGCAAACCCTGAGGGCCTCTCTGACCTTCGGGACCTCTTGGACCTGCAGGTCCTGCTGGACCAGTATTTCCTTGTGGGCCTCGCTCACCAGTTAATCCTTGTGGGCCTCTCAAACTTTCTCTTTGTTCGCTTGTTAAAAGCCTCAAAACGCATGATACCGTCTGCACCTCTGGGTCCAGTCTCACCACGGTCTCCACGGTCACCTTTAGGACCTGTTAGATATTGCAATGCTGAAAATCGGTCACGGCCATTCCCGACCTTGACATTACCAGTATCACTCTCAACACCTAACTCACCATCAAGTAAGACCAAGGTACTACTTGCCCAATCACTGGCCGACATGCGCTTATGTTGCACCCTTACGGGTATTGTTTCCGTCATGTTCTACCTCCATCAAAAATAAAAGTTGGACTCTCGTTCCAACTTGCGTCATATCTAGCATTCTGTCCGTCTGCAACCGTCTTATAAACTGGTGTGATTTCAATCCTTGAATTTCGATTATCAATCGTTACAGATTGCTCTTGCGTCTGATACCAATCATCCGAGAATACAACGCTATATCCGCCATAGTAGACAGATAGAACCTTTTCGGTCTTATTGGTTATATCCTGCTCAATCACTGGCATAACAGTATTGGTAGGATTAAATCGAACGTGTCCACCGTAGAAAGTATCCTTATTAACTGTTAGAGTGACATCTGTCTTTCCGTAAGGCGTGCAGACACCCGACCAGCTGATAACGTACTGCTTATCTAATTCGAAGCCGTCACCATTATGTCCAACTTCGACATAATCAGTACCGTAGGCTATCTTCTTAGCAGTTCCACCAGCAACTCGGTTCTTGTTGTACTGAGTAGTACCGTCACCACCGATTAAACGAGCATTGACGCTTGCGGATTCGCTGACCTGTTCTAATTTCTTGGATAATTCAGAAATAGTGTCTTTGTTATTCTCTTTGAAATCCTTATCCTGAAGCAATTCTTCCTTAATTGACTTAAATAAATCAGGACGACCTTTCTCAACTTCCTCGTGGATTTTAGCGCCGAACTCTTCAGCTTTGGCCTTGTACTGCTCTACGGCATCTGTGACAGCTTTCTCATGCTTGGCAAATTCAGCATCAAATGCACGTTCAGCGTTTGCGATTTCTTTCTTTAGACGCTCATTTAAAATCTCATGCAATCTCTGACTTTCGCCTTGAACTGCATCATTTACCATCCCCCCGATTGCGCTAGCAAGACTGGACTGAAACGACCCAAAACCAATTGATTTCAGGCGTTTGGCCATTGGTGAATAGGTGTATTTTGTGATTTTCTTACGAACGTCAAGACCATACCAATCATGGTAGATACTGACCACATCGAACATTTGAACTGCTACATCACTCTGGCCTACAATCGAAATCTCAAGGCTATCTTCCATCATGTCACACATGCTGGTACGATAGTATTGTTTCCCGTACTTGATTAAGCTATCTTGATCTTTGACGTCTTGGTCATTAACCTCAACGACCGCTTCATAGATTTGACTATACTTACTAATCAAAGGGCTATCAATTACAACCTTGAAATCTTGGTCAACTGCATTTTCTCCTTCACCCTTAACAGTCGTTTTAAAGGTTATCCGAGTTTTCAGAGACTTGGTAGAAGTCTTATGCTGGTAGCTAGACAGGTTTTTTTTGTACATAAAAAGCGATTCATTCTCTGAACCGCCATTCTTCAACAATCGTAAGTTATAGCCATTTCGCACCATATCTCCGCCCCATTGGCCAAGGATAGAGTGCTTATCTTTCGCTAAGGCTTCCATCGCATTCTTTTCTTTAATATTGAAGGTATGTCTGTCTTCAATATCACAGAAGAAAGAGAACGGGTGTTCTCTGGTAATACTACCTGCAAATAAACTTACTGCTCTCGAACCAGTCACTCTATCAGCATTGATTCCACTCACAACATAATTGTTTAATAAACTAAGAACTTGGTTGGCATAAACTTGAACATATCCATTTTCTTTTTCGATTTCAAAAATCACAAAATCCTGCTCACCGTGAAGGTCATCAGCGGTCAAGAATGTTTCTTCTTTCAGTAATTCCCATTTAGGGTCTGATGTAGGAAATCGAAAGGTCAGTTGATACGTATTATTTCGCTCTTGGACGATTTCGTCATTGTAAGCCTCGTTCAGAGGCATATTACCATTGTAAGGTAAATCATATGATATACCTCCAATTCGGTCTCACAGTCACCTTACGAATGTTTCCAGTAAATACCAGACCGTTATTTCCAACCGCCAATTCAAAGAACCCACCGCGTTTTTCGCAATGTATTTTTGAATAGCACCTTCAGCATTATAGATATTTTTGTTTCTTATGCCTGCAATCAATGGTCACTTTTTGTCTAATAGTCAAGTGCATGGTTGTCCGTCCGATAGTTAAAGAAATATCTCCGTCCCCCTCAATCTCAATTACAGGCTCGCTATAGACAGAACCTGGATTGTTAATGTTTCCACTTGCAGTAAAGACCAGTGGTTCAACAGATTTCTGATAACGAAATGGTTGCATATCAAACTTAATTGCCAATTCCCAACCATACATTCCCCTTACAGTGATCTCCGTATCTAGTAAATCAGCATAGAATATAGCTTCTGGTTGATAGCTAAATTCCAGTTTATTATCAACTGGTTTGAACTTTTCAATGAGTGTTGTTAAATCAGAAAAACGTTCAAAGAATATCCGAACAGTTCTATCGTAATTCTCAAAAGCGCCATCGATGATGTTGTAGCTTCCGTTTGTTCCGTAAAGTTTTATCTGTTCTGAGAAGCGAGGGCTTGCATGGATTGTTCCAAAGTCCATGACTACACAATGCTTGATATTAGCAGTCGTAAAATCATTTACTTTTAAATAATTTGTCATCACAATCCCTCTCTTCCTATGATACTTCCTTGATAACGATACGAGTTTTCAGCCATCATCTTACCATCAAGATAAGTATTGAAATCTTTTTCTAATAATTTACCAAGCAGATTTTCCACACTGGATTTTAAAGAAACCAATTCTCTCACAATAGCTTGGTCTTGATTGTTCGTGCTATTAACTGTGTAGATTGTTTTCGCTTGTTCGTTTGAACGGTTAGTGGTATTGATGTCTCTTATGCGACGTGTCAAATGAGAAAGTTTGGTGTCTTCAAAACCAATACCCTTCTCATAGTTCGGCATACCCAAACGATTCATCAACGTTCTAGTATCACCGGCTTTCATGACCTTCGTGCCAGGAGGAAGTGGTAAGGTTACGTTACGACCTTCCGGAATAAATGAAGTTCCGTCAGGTAGTGTAATCAACTCTTTATACAGCGTCCCTCGTTGGTCGTTGACCATTGCAAGACCACCTGGGTGATTATCTGTACCTTTAGCATGCTGTTCAGTAAAATGACGTGTGATGATATCAATAAACTTAAATGCTGGTAATGAAGAAATAGCGTTCCAAACCGCACTAATTACTCCGCCAGTTTTATTGGTAGCATTGATATCTATCGGGCTATTCTGTTTGACTGCATTAACCGCATTGCTTGCAGCATTAGCTTCGCCTTGAGTTTTATTGGTTGCATTAATATCGATTGGAAAATTTTGCTTAATAGCATTAACTGCTGCACTTGCCGAAGAAGACGGATTTCCTGTTAAATCAGTCGCATTAATTCCGATAGGACTTAATTGTGTAGGCGAGTTCACGCTTGCACTTGCAGATTGTGAAGCGCCTGCAGTATTATCTGTTGCGTTGATATCAATAGGATTAGTTTGTTTAGCAGAATCAACACTAGCTTGCGCACTTGCAACAGCACTACCAGTGTTATCTGTTGCAATCAGTGTCTTGGGTTCTGCTTGCGCAAAATTCCATTCCATGATTTTATCAATTGATAATTTACCGTTCCCTAAAACATTCGCAACATCTAATTTCAAATCTTTAGGAAATGGATCAGTAGTATTCCAATTTTTTAAAGTTTCTGCAGAGCGAGATACCGCATCTCTGAAATTTTTATCATTGGCTAAAAGTTCTTTCTGCTTAGGTGAAAGAGCGTCATAATTTTTAAGAGTTTGCGAAGCCATTTCCACATTGTTCATCACTTCTGTTTTATCCAATAGAAGTTGTTTTAGTTCAGCTGGCATGCTATTCCAAATTTTGAGATTTTCCTCGCTATCAAAAATAGCTTGTAACCCTGATTGGTTTTGGACAACGAGTTGCTTCTCTTCTATACTCATTTCTGACCACTTACCAGACTCAACAAGTGCTTCAGCAATTGTCACACGGGCATTTGAGTTTAAGTTTGCGTTTTTTTAACAATGAATTGCAGTTGCTCCCAACCTTCAGCGGACTTGGTAGCTTCTCCAATCACTTCTTTTACGTTTGATTTAATCTCAAAATTGCCGTTCTCGTTAATATTACCGACAAGTAAAGACCAAGCGTCATTCGCTTCTTTGGTCTCCTTACTCATTTCTGCTAGTATACTTGGCTAGAATACTATGAGATTCTCCCATCTTTTTGCGATGCTTCTGCAGCTTTTTGACCAATCAATTCATAAGATAAGCCGTATTCCTCAAGTGTTTTTAGCTTCTTCCCAGTAATTGAAACTTTCCGAACCACGAAGTTTTTAGTTTTTGCGTCTAGGTTTTTCATTACCTGATAATACTTAACGCCTAGTGCTTCCATCGTTTGCTGGTGATTCGCTTCTAATGCTTGAAGTTTCTTATTATAAGTTTCTTGGTCAAGAACCTTACCATCTAAGAGTTGTTTTAACTCGTCTTTTTGTGTTTTGTATAGCGCATTCTCATCATCAAGAGCCTTTTTCAAAACATCTTTAGCATGATGTAGTTGAGTTTCGTTTAGAGTATTAATCTCTCCATTTAACGCTTGAATTGCTGCTTTCTGTTGTTCGCCAGACAATTCCATCATAGAGATTCTAGCTTTTATCATCTCTCTGGTTGTTTAAGACGATTTCTTTTTCTTCCTGAGAAAACTTGCTAGCGTCTCCGTTGTGACGTTTATAAATTTCGCTAACCTGATTAGCCATTGCATCGGTATTTGAAACAACTTGCTCATTTTTCGCTTTCATATTAGCAATTGCTTCATCACTAATACCCCACTTTTTAGCTAGTTCTTCCATACGCTGACTAGCTTTTTCTGCTCCTGAGGCAACTTCTTCATGAAGCTTTCTAAATGATTCAGATACCTTTTCAGCATCCCCAGCGTGTGTTCCGAAATTAGCAACTGCAGTGCTTGTTTCATCTACTTTGGTTTGGAAATCTCTTAAGTCTTTAGTTGCAGTGTCGCTCAATTGCGAACCAAACTCTTCTGTCTTGATTCTTGCTTCGTCTTTCTTGTTACCTAAGTAAACAAGGCCTGCTGCAAGTAATGCAGTACCACCGACTAATAAGCCGATTGGATTTGTTAAAGCACCGAATGCGCCAGATAACGCTCCTGCGTTAGATGCTGCGCCTGCTGCTGCAGTTTCAACTGCTCCCTGCTGATCCAGCGAATGCTTTCATCGCGCCTGCTGCAAACTTAAAAATCTTTTTAAATACTTGAGCGAACCACTCAAGAACCCAATCCCTCTAGATAGACCACCTATGACTTTAATTAGACCACCAATGGTAGAGATACCACCACCTAACAATTTTATTGCAGGTCCGACAGCTGCTGCCATCAATCCCCATTTAATGATGTTCTGTTGTTGTTCTCTAGACATGGAACTGAACTGTTTGGCTAAATCTGCTAGTGTACTTATCCAAGGTTCAGCTGCTTCCAATCCATCTTTTAGAGCATCTAATAAAGGGCCTCCGAATTCAATTGCGACATCTGTTAATTGGTTTTTGAGCATTTGAAGTTTAGACTGCATGGTCTCATAACGTTTGTTTGCTTCGTCCGTTAATGCGGTACCTTTTTCCCATTCACTATTTGCTAATCCGATTGCCTTGCCCATTGTTTCTGCTGCAAGACCCAAAGATTTTAACATGTTAGAGTGTCGGATGCCTGTTAGACCAAGTTCGTCCAAAATCTTGTTGGTGTCTTTACCTTCTTCTTTAGCCCTACCAAGACCTCTAATGAAATCTTGCAAAGCCTCAGCAGGTTTAGTTCTCCACTTTTCTGCGAACTGGTCTGCAGTTGTTCCTGCAGTTTCAGCATAAAGTCTTAAATCATTTCCACCCTCTGACACTGCTTTTGAAATAGCAGTCAGAGTTTGAGTCATGGCAGTACCTCCTGCTTCGGCTTCAATACCGACCGAACTCATTGCAGTTGATAGACCTAGGATTTCAGGCGTAGTCAATCCAGCTATTTTACCTGACGCTGCAAGACGATTGGCCATGTTAACAATATCGCTTTCAGTTGTTGCGAAATTATTCCCAAGACCTACAACCGTAGCACCAAATTTAGCAGACCAACTATCTAAATCATCGCCTGAAACTTGCATGATGTTACCGATTTTGGCAATAGATGTTGCAGCTTCTTCAGCGCTCAAGTTGGTAGATACACCAGGTTAATCATAGTTTTAGTAAAACCTTCGATTGAACCAATTGGTACACCCAACTGCCCTGCTGCTTCTGCGACTGCAGCAATTTCTGTGGCACTAGCTGGCATTTCTTTTGCCATGTTACGGATGCTAGCACTTAGCTTTTCAAATTGTTGAGGTGTTCCGTCTACTGTCTTTTTAACCCCAGCAAACGCACTCTCATAATCGATTGCAGCTTTCAAGGCTAATCCTGCACCAGCTACGATAGGAGCAGTCACACCTTTAGTCAGAGCAGAACCGAAACCAGACACGCTTTCACCAACGTTTTTGAATTTATTGCCCAATTCTTGAGCGCTTTTTTCCAAACTTAGTGAACGCACTATCATCTATGTAGGCTTGTCTCATAGATTTGGCCAACTCTTCATAGCGATTTTTCAACTCAGCTACTTTAGCAGCAGTTGCAGTCATACTGGCTCCAGCTTCAAGTAACTTTTGTTTTTGTTCTGCAGTCGCAGTAGAAACATCACCAATACTAGCTTTTAGCTGATTGTATCGTTCGCTTTGTGAACTCAACAACTTCTGGTAATTTCCCAAAGCAGAACCAGTTTGATCCATAAGACTCTTTAAGTTAGTGACATTCTTGCCAGCTCCCCTTAAAGTTGTTTTCCATAGCTTTGAGGGAATTATCGACGCCTTTTTAAGTATGTCTTCAACCTTCCAACGTTCGATTGGAAAAGGAGCGACATCTAAAGTAGCAGTTGCGACTAATTCACCAATATTACTTGCCATTTACTCTCCTTTCTAACCAAAAGGAATGGAAAGGCCTTATCAAGGGTAGTCTCTTCTTCCTCTTTGCTATATTTCTAAAGCTTTGCACCATCAAATCGAAAATCAGAAAAGGCGCATGCTCTAATGTCATGGATTGTATATCCTGACTCATTAACGATTGAACCCAAGCTAACAAATTTTCTTGCGCTTGTTTAGGGGTCAATCCTTTTTCTTCTTTTTTCCCTTAGATGTCTCTTTTTCTTCTTGCTTGCCACCTAGTGCAGCTAAATAGAGATCATTCAAGATTTCAAGAGTTTCAACACTTGCAGTTTTTAAATCTTCTGCAGAACTGTCACCGTACATTTTCACAAACATATCAAGATACGCTTCATTCAATTCACGGTGTTTAGCTGGATTTAATAAATCCTCTTTGGCTTCATACAAAGCAGTCTGACGGACTTGGTGTTCTAATGCCAGCAAATTATCTTCGACATTCACATAGTCTTTAGAAAATTCCTTCAAAACACCTGCTTTTTTAAATTTAATTTCAAACATTCTCTTTCCTCATAAATGATAAAAGGCTTGGAAAACCAAGCCTGTTATTACTGTTGTTCTAGTGTTCTTGTTGTTTCAGCGGTAACTCGCTAATTCTGAACTAGCACCGCTTAAGCCTTTGGGAAAACCATCTCACGGAATTTAGTTTCTTGGAACTCAGGATTGTCTTCACGACCAACGATAAGAACCAATCCTTCTTCTTCGTTACCACGGGACTACGAAGCTTCCTGAAACTGTATCGTTCTTAGGATCTGGTGAACCGTCTTTAGTTTCATAATCCATGCCTGGAAGAGAGAATTTACCTTTAAGCAATCCGATCCAAAATTTTTCTTGCTGTCTTCTCAGTTGTCTTAAAAGACAAGCGATGTCTTGAGGAGTAAGTTTCTTGCTGTACTTCTCAATACCGTTTTCCACTTCAATTCCGTAGAAATCCTTACGAACATCACTTGGTAGATCCAACCAAGCTACTTCAAGAGTTGTACCTGTGATACCAGATGACAATACAACGTAAGGTCCATCATCTGCAGCAATTGTTTTTAATTCGTTAGTGATATCAATCTTTGCAGTTTTTCAAACCAGAGTTTTTTAGTAGTTGGAACCAGATTCTTATCTGTTACAACACCATATTCAAATCCGCTCAAACCAAATTTTTACTTTAGACATTTATTTAATTCCTTTCTTCTTCGAGATCTTCCCAATCAAAAAAGCGATATTTTCGGACATTCATTAATAATCCAATATCGCTATCCATGTATCTGCGTTTCTCATTTGCTGTGTAGCGTTCAAAACCGCCACGTTCTAATACCGTATCCAATTGTTTATTTATCTGGTCAGCTTGTTTTAGCATTCTTGCACCAAAAATCGATTTGTAATACGTTGTTCCATCGCAATTACTCTATCGTCTGCATACTCGTGAGGCGTTTCGTATGTAGAGTAAATTCTTGCAAAAGAGCAAGTTCTTTTTCGTTTTCATGTTTATTGGTTTCTCAGGAATATCATAAGTAAAAATACCTCTGCTTATATTCCTTTTGGAAACGCCTTGCCTCTGAACTGAGTCAAACAACTGATTCAGAGGTTCATCCTCTATCAAAAGTTTATACAGCTTCTGTTTCGGCAATCATTTACCCAACACCCCCTTCATCTTTTTGTAAATAGATTTCTGTTTTCACTGAGGAGTCATTGCATTTATTGTTTTTCCTCAAATCCTTGAGATTTTTGATAAATTGTTCCGTCATCTGGAAATCTAGCACGCCATCCTGTTGCACGACCGTATCCTGATATCTTTTGACGGTGCATCACCACCGCTCTTGAAGTTACTGATTTTAACATCTTCCTTCAATCGCGAATAGGTTTCTTCTTTGTAGACTGGAGTATTAGTTTCAAGTTCTTTCTTGAACTCTTGGGCAACTTCAGTTACAGCCTCTCACGAGCAACACGAGTGCTTTTGCTTCAAGCTATCGTGAGATTTTTAAAGGCTAAAAAGATCCAATCCTTTTGTCATGACATCATCACCCCCTGCGATTAAATCAAACTCTTTATTCGCATAATCTCGTTCGATTGCGACAATTTGATACTCACATCCATCAAAGTCGATATGACAAGAATTATCAAAAGGTAATTTTGGGAGATGGCGAATCAAAAACGTTTTAGTATCTTTGTGTTCAAGTAAGCCACTTGCTTTCGTGACAGTTGCGTTCTCACGAAAATCTTTGATACTTGTTTTTGATACTTCTGCCCAGCATTTATACAAGCATTTCTTTTTGAAAGTTAATACTTCCCCGTCTTCATTCTGTTTGCCTACTTTTTTAAAAAAAGTAATACGAACATTCATTTTACGAGTTCTCATCTACTTCACCTCTCGTTCTAAGTTGGTGAATGATATTTAAAAACACCGTTAGCCAATGGATGCCGCATGGTATCCGCTGACATTCCACGGTGTTCGTATTCTTCCTTCACTTGCTTTCTTTACTGCTAGACGGAATTTCGCATAGCCTTGCAAATCTTTAGGTTGCAAGTCATTTCCGATTGCGAAACAAATTTGCTCTCTTGCTGCTTCAATCATCTCAATTAGTAAATCATCTTCAAAATCATAATCGATTTTACAGTACAATTTAACTTCTTCTAAAAAGTCGAATATTTCATTATCCATATTTCTAACCTCCAATCAAGGCTAGTAGTTGCTCTTTTGATTGTGAGGCTGTGTAAGAAATCCCTTTGCTATCTAAATAAGCCATAATTTCTTGTTTGGTGTTACTTGCGTTGGTACGATTGATGTTACTGCTGACCGTGAGACACCCCCACCAACTGGGGGCGTATTAGGGCATAGTTACAAAATAACCAGCTTTTGCATCAGCTTTCTTAACATCAAAGCGAACAACCGCTTGCAAGTATTGACCATAGATTTCGTTATCGGTCCAACGAAGTCCAAGGTCTACACGATCTGCAAATAGCACACCACGTTGGATGTCACCTACAAAAGCTTTAGCTTCACCAGCTTCTCCAAGAACCGTATCAGCAACTACAAATACTGGATGACCAAGGAAAACTTTACCTGATGCAGAAACAATAGAGTCTTGAGCAAGTAACGTCCATTTTTGTCTTTCATTGTATCCAATTTTTGGTAGAAACTTTGAGAAACTACAAATGACACATTGTAAGCAGGGTCAAGGTTGACGTTCAAGATAGCCTTGATAGCATCCAAATCCGCTGCCTCTTTTGCTTCAAACGTTTTCAAAACACCACTGATTGCGTCGTTTGTGGTGTTGACTTTGATTTGGGTAGCTGCTTCAGCGACAATTGCAAGCAAGTCTACATCAGCATCGTCGATTGCTTCTTGTGAAAGTGGAATAGCACCACGATAAGTCTTAACTTTCCAAGCGACATCTGTAAAAATCTGGCTTAGCAAGAGCTGGGTTCTTTTTCTAATTCTTCTACGCTTACCATCTTAGACGTAGCTTTTTAAGAATTGGGTATGAACCTTCGCCTTTAGATGCCTTTGTGAATTGTCACAAATTGTTTAAGATCAAGAACAGTCTTGACTTCACGAATTGGTGTAGTAACAATTTCTTTGCTAGTTACTTTTTCAGTTCCTGTTTTTCAATCCATCTGTTGCAGGGTTAACTGCCTCATTAACAGGAACAAGACTTCATTTTCACCTTCGAAACGCAGATTTTCATTACGAATGCGACCTTTAGAGCGGATGAATTCATTTACAGATTCACGATAAGATTTAGTTTCTTCTTCAACTTTATGAGCTTGTCCAACAGTTTTTACATCAGAACCAGCTTCTGCAACTTCGTATGACTTCAAGTCATTTTCTGCTTCTGTTTTTTTGTGATTTCAAAGAATCAATTTCAGCACGCACTTCACGAGCCTTTTCAAGATCACCTTTTCGTTCAAAAAGAGTTTTCAACTCTTCTGTTTTATGATAATTTCAGCACCAATATTTAAGATTTGTGCTTTAAGTTCTTTCATTTTTTCTTTAAACATACCTTACTTTTCCTTTCTGGGTATAAAAAAAGACCCTTACAGCCCTTTAAGTAATTCTTCTTTTTCCAAATCTAACTTCATTGCTTCGATTTCGTTCTTACGACTCGATTTATTAGCAAAGAAATCATCAATAACTGCTTGTGGCAACATTCCTGTTCCAAAGCTTGCAACAACTCCATGGTCTTCAAAGGACATTACTTCATCAGCAAAACCTTTTTCAACCGCTTCTTCAGCACTCATGAAGGTCTCATTTTTCATCATGTCGATGATAACAGATTCTTCAAGGCCTGTTTTAGACACATAAGCATTAACAATGGCTCGGTCGCTTGCTTTTAAAGCATTCGACGCTTTTTCCAAATCATCGCTATTGCCCGAAACCCAAGGTAATAACGCTTTGTGTATCATAATTTGAGCAGTTGGACTCATACGAACCGCATCTGCTCCCATGATTGCGACACTTGCAGCACTTGCAGCCATCCCAGTCACTTCAACCGTGACACGTCCAGGATATGAACGTAATGCAGTATAGATTTCACTCCCAACGGTCACTAAGCCACCGTTTGAGTTAACCTCTAACACCACATCGCTTCCATCTTCTGGGAAAGCATCAACCACAGATTTAGCACTGACCGCTTCCATCCCAAAATAATCATAAACTTCTTGTTGATTATTCGAGATTAGCGGACCCTTCATCTTGATTCTCTTTGGCATCTCTTGTCTCACCTCCTTTCATTGACTGATATTCTTCTTTTTTATCTAAGAAGACATAGTTTAAAGTTAGATAAATAGCGGTCCATATTTGGATCGCTCGAACGTTCTTTACCAAGTTCAATGAGAGCTTGGTTCGGTGTCAGGATTTGATTGTTAACAAGTTTGACCAACTCATCAACATTACGACCAGTTACGCTACGAGTATCAAATTCAACACGATATTTCCTACGTTCATCATCATCTAGCACTTTTAGCCCTAACTCGCTAGTGATTGCGTCAAAATAAAAAGGAAGGTCGTTGGTAACGTAATCTTCCGTCAACTGAGCAACAGACTGGTTTGGACTGTTCACTCCCAATTTAAAGCTAGGAACTCGCAAAGCTTTTGCGATTTGAGCAGTTGAAAAGTTATTTGACGTAATCAACTGCAAGACATTAGTATCAATTTCAAGAGGGGTATACTCTTGAGTATCGTCAAATACAAGTGGACTTCCACCAGTCGAACCTTCACGCATTTTCTCGAAGTCCATACGTGCTTTCTGCCTAGCTTCGCCGTTTAACTGAGCGCCTTTAAGTTTAATAATTCCACTCGAAAAACCATCGCGGAAAAACTTAATTAAGGTGTTAATTCCACCATTTTGGAGACTGATTTCATCTCCAAGAGACAACAATGGAGAGCGTCCAAGTATCGTGTCATGACTGAAGAATTTCCAATGAATAACATCATCAGACTCACACCTTATATCTTTGCCACTCAACTGATCACGGAATGTATATATCAGTTCGTGGTCATTGGTTTCTTCAACTGTCGTTTCAGACGGCCTAAAGAATTGAAATTCCATCGCTTTGCCAGTTTTCAGGATCTCTAAGAATACGAGAAAAATGAATTCCCAGTTAAAATGGTATTGACTGTCATTGCGAATTTCCACTGTCTAGCCGAAGCATTCCCAGTCGATTTCACATTTAGAAGATAATTCATATTCTCATCTATCTCAATATTTCCCATTAAATCTTTTTTTAGCAGAGGGAAACGTGCCACATCACCAGCTATAATAGATACTGCAGTCAAGACATCACTATTTTTTAAAGCCTTAATACCAGTATATTCAGGGCTTGAATTGGCAGATACCACAGATGATATATAGTCGTCATAAGATAATTTTGACGACCCTAAAGATTGAAAAAGCCATTAGATTCTCACCTCCTTTCTGTTTTTGGGTACAAAAACCGCCCTCGATTTCGATGCGGTTAGGGTTATAATTAGATAAATAGTAATCAAAGGTTTCACGACCTTTAGTGTGATGAGGTCTGTGTGCCAGACCATTGTGTTTTTCGTTGAGTGTTTCCTTGACCTCAAACAAAACCATCATTTTTTATTGGCTGTTGGTTGGAGCTTGCCTTCTTATCTCGATAGATGTATTTTTTCTCCATCAAGAAGTCAATAAACTTGCGTTCTTTGATTTTTAATTGTTTTTGCTGTTTCTCTGAAGCTGGTCAGTAAGTTTCTATCTACTAGTTCATCGAAATAGTCTGCTTTCGGCTTCATTATGGTATTTTTCAACGGAAAGTACAGCTTTTTCAGCTTCCAAGTTTTTAATGACTGCTTCTTTTTCTTTCAGTTGATTACCAGCCATAGGAGCAAGTCTGCTAAAAAGCTTGTTTGTTGTGTGTGATATATAGGCCACTTGGTCGGTCATATAAGCGCCATGCTTACGAATAGAGGGCAGCACTTCGCTAGTGACCCAATCAGCAAATTTCTCTGCTTCTGGTTTGCGAGATTGAAAAACAAGTTTATAGAAATTCGCTTGTTGATGAAGTTGGCTTGTTGGACTCCTCCGTTTGTAAGGATGTCACTACTAGTTACACCCTTTGGATTGAGTCTTTCTAGTGTTTTTCGTGGATTGCTTAAATCCAGAATTTGACAACAATCATTCAAATTAAAGAATGGCTCGCCTTTAATTTCTACTGTTCTTACTTCTCCGAATTGTTCATTTTTAAAAATTTGTAGTTCCATTTTTAGACCCCTTTCATATAATTATCAATAATAGTACGATGCTCATCTTTAAGACTATCCAGCCTGTACATGATAAGATTCAATACGGCGAATTGTGAGCTATGTTGAGCAATAAATTCATATAAATCACACTGACTATCCCAATCTGGCTCTTTTGCTAGCCAGTTGTGAATCAAATCCATACTCTCACGGATTTCTTCAACATAGTTCAGTAAATCTTCGTAACTGTCTAAAAGTTCAATTTTTGCCATTATAAAAACTCCTTTGCGGTATGACAAAGAAGCTCTTTTCTGATATAATGATTTCAGAAAGAGTTTCTTTCGTGCGATAGCTTAGAACCATCTGATTGGCGTTAGTGGGTTCTAGGCTATTTTTTGATTTCGTTGTAGACCTTTTCTAGTCCCAGCATTAAAATTTCCGTCTTCGTCTTTCCTGTTTGTTCAGCACAATACTCTAACATTGCTACTTCTTCATCAGTCATACGAAGTCTTGTATTATTTCTGCGAGGATTTTCACTTTTCGGTCTTCCGACTTTTGCTACCATGTCATCACCTCTTTTCTTGGTAACACAATTGTTATATAACCGTGTTACCAAAAAGTCAAGAGGTTTTTGAAAAAGCACTCAATTTTCTTGAATGCTATTTCTTCCTAATTCTTAACTCTACATCGTAACGTATCGGATAACTTGTATCACCATCAAAAGAACCTCCTGTTCCTATGACTTCACCCTCGATAATGTAATCATCATTATTTACGTATTTTTTCAAACCTTTGTTATAACGTCTGTCAATATAACCTACAAAATAACCCTCTACCATTACTTTTATTGCATTCTCATCTGCTTGATTAGTTGGTTCCCGGAACAAGTTTGAAATTCTTTGTTTTTACTATTTCATGCCAAAACATATCATCTTCATCTTCTGGGATACCAGCTAATTTACGAAACGGGACCTCTCCTTCTTCTCGGTATTTAGTCCCCTTTACAAATAACCTACGTCCATAAACATAGTCTTTTTCTAATTCCTCTTCAAGCTTACCCAACCACTGTTGTATCTCGGATTTTTTATTTAATAACGGTTGAATCCTAAAGCTATAATCTCTTGTACCAAACAAGAAAGCGAGAAAACCTTTTTTACTCTCTTTAACAAGTTGGTCGACCTCTTGGTCAATCTCTTCTATCTGCTTTTTGTAATCAGATATTCTTTCCAGCAACTGAGTTTTATATGATTTTTGGCATAAATACCCCTCCTATTTAAAGTGATATTACTAGCTCATTTTATCTTGTTTTTATCAATATATGCACCTATCAGGCACAATATCAATCCTGTAGCTATGTAACCAAAAACTTCACCCTATCAAGAAAAATACCATAGATAAAGAAAGACAATCCAACTAATAGCAAGATTGTATGTATTTGATTTAAAAATCTCAAAACAGCGAATCTCCTTTCAAAATTTTCTCATTCGTCCAGTATCCTGTACCGTCGAACGGTTCCAGGTAACAAGCAGCATACGCATCTAAAAGAGCGTCCAGAGGGTCGATTTTATTGCTATTTTTATTCTTATCAATCCTCATACCATTATTATCAACTCTGGTATATGCATTATTCACTGCCATAGTTAGCAACTGATTTCCACTGTGTTTTATCTTTCCTAGACGAACATCATCACGGAATTGTTTAGTAGGCATGTTCAAAACCATGGTGGTCTGTGGTATTTGCGTCAAAGGCCATTCTGGATGTCGTTTCTCAATCATGGTCAATAACGAACCAAACTGATAAGGGTCGAAATAAATACCCTGCAATTCCCAATCATTCTCATAAACCATTTCTTCAATTTTTTCAAGAACACGCTCATCATCGATAACCCCACTTTCAAGAGCGGTAATCTCACATTCACCCATTCGCTCAAGGTTGGTATAGAAAACACCATCTCGTTTCTCTTTAGCAATCAGACCATACTTGGTAGCAACAAACGAAAAAGCTATCCGCATACCAGTAATCATCCATCATGACCATTGGGGAAATAGAAAATAAGTCGCTTGACCTACTGACGTCTACACCTAACCAAACTCTACGCTTTCTGGTGTCAGGTGGGTCTATTTTAGCTTTTGCCCATGTTTCTTTATCCATATAAGATTCTTCCGAAGATTGTCTCCACATGTTGAAGTTCTTGATTAAAACTTCATTGACCGTACCAGTCTCTAACGATGTCTTGCGACGTTTACGAAGATAATCCATCATCTTTTTCGTGAAGTACCTCGACTTCAAGAATTGGATTGGACTTTATCCAATTGGCCTCATCTGCATATCTCTTCATTGTCTTGTTCTGCAATGAAAGCAAAGTAGCCATCATCTATCACATCTCCGACCAAAATCTTCTCGATATATGGATATTCGATTGTATGCATTGGAGCATTTAGGTTCATACCAGCTGTTGAGATTATCAAAATCAATGGATTGTCCAACTGTCCTTGACCAGATTCCAACAACTCAATCATCTCATTGGTTTTTGATGCTGCAAACTCATCCAAAATACCAACGTATGGCTCAAATCCATCAACTGCTCCAGTATCTCGACTTAACGCCCGAACATAACTCTCATCATTTAAGTTACGAAGTTCGTCGCGAACTATCTTCGTAGCCTTCCTGATATCCTCATCCTGAGCCCTAAGAGCGTCTAACTGCTTACGGATCATATCGTATGCGATACGAGCTTGAGAACGGTCGTTGGCGGTACAGAATAGTTGTCGGCTCATAGAAGGGTTCCGGCCAAATAAAAACTCGTACAGGGCAATCCCCTGCAACGAGAATAGTCTTTCCGTTCTTTCTGGCCAAAGCTGATTAGTGCTTTTCTAAAACGTCTTATCGATGTATCAGACTTTTTCGCCATCCGTACAGACCTCGACAAGATGAATTTCTGAAAATCAGCCAGTGGATATGGCTTACCAGTCTTAACATCTGGTAACATTTCGATAAAATCAATTGGATTCTTAGCTTTGTCAGGTAGATAAATATATGGAAAATCTTCATCATTCATACGCTCTAAATCTCTTAAATGACGCTTACAAGCCTTTATAACTTTTTTACTTGCAATATCTCGCCCTTTACTACTTTTAAAGCGTATCGATAAGCTACATCTTCCACATAATCACCTCCTAACTACCAAATTTATCAAAAATACTCTCTTTCTTCTCTTCAACTTGTGGCACAAATAACTTCATGCGACTATCCACGGTTAATCCCAACTGCGATGCTGCTCTTGATAGGTTAGTAGTAGCACGCTCTAAACTATACAACATCTTATTTGGTAGAACCTTACCTTTTTCGGTTTCATAAACATACCCTTCTTTTTGCAATCCACGAGAGATTTCTTTGTAGACTGCATACCAGGTACAGTAGGTTTCTAGTACTGCCCGATCTAGGTTTCTTAGGGGTAGCTTTCTAAGGTCTCCAATCACACGTTTGTATTCTGCTTTCGCAATCGGATCAAAGTGTTTTGGTGGTGTTAATTGCAAAGCGTCCAAACCGTCAGAAGCCTTCTCCTGTATGGTTTTTTTAGCTATTTTTTCTTCTTTCGTCAGATGACTTTTAGTCGTTTCGACTATCTTCATTTTTCGTCCCATGAGACACCTCTTTTACATCATTTTTTACAGTTAAAACATTTCAAAAACGGAATTTTTTGCGCAGAAGAGGGCAGCGTTCCTATTCCCGAACATTATATACCCCCGTTCAAAAACAAAGGGGGTATTTCCGTCCAAAATCAGCCGTATTTCCTTACGTTATCCTTAATCTAATACGGTTTTCATTCGTGTTTTAATAGTTAAATACATATTGTTTACTACTACTTTACACTCATTGAATATCTTTCTTGAATTGCTTTCTTATCATTGCATTTCTTACAACTTGCTTGAAGATTACTTCTATCTAATCGTCTGGACCAATCTTGTTTAACACTCACAATGTGGTCAGTCATTGTCGCTTCATCTCCACACATCGCACAAACATAATCAGACTCAAGCAAGACTTGCTTGCTTGTTCGCTTCCAGATAGTTGAGTTATAAAACCTTTTAACATCCTTGTCGTACTTCCAGCGAGTACGATTGTACTCAGTATACTCATCGTTTCGTTGATCATAATCTACTGAGATTCTTCTGCCTCCAAGTATTGTAAGCTTTTGTGGTTTCATGCAATCCTTTCAAATAATCAAAAAAGCCACACAATGTGTGACCTTCTTGCAAGGCGACTACTACCTTGCTTGTTAATTAGGAATCTATTTTGAATGCTTTCTTTTTTTAATTTTTGTAGTCTTTAACAACCTCTGAGGGAATCAAACCCTCTAGCTTATAACTTATCCGGAATATAATTAGCTACGCAATCATGCAAGGTCCAGTCGATAAGCCGACCTTCTAATAAGTTAATGAGTGATGTGTGAATGCTAAGCCTACTGCCTAACCCATTTTGGGACACAAAAACTCAAAGGAGAGTGTGGGATTCGAACCCACGGACCGCACATGGGCGACCACCCGTCTAGCAAACGGGCGCATTCAACCTGACTCTGCCAACTCTCCATGTCAGGGAAGGCTTACTGCCTCACCCTTAATTCTTGATACTACCATTTTAACAGATTTTAAACTTCATGCGCACTCACTTTAGCTCACTTTGTCTATGATAGTCTCCTCTAGTTCAGACTCAGCCTGTTTGCGTAATCTGTAATAAGTTGCCTTACTAATTCTCAAATTGTCGCAAATATCCTCAATGTAAGTCTTAGTAATGTAAGTCATTCTAAGGACAGACCTGCTTTTTGGATTTTTAAGCATATTGATCATTCTACCTAGCTCAAGTTTCCTGTTAATAACTTCCTTTGTATCCTGTTCTATAGCCGTTTTCATCACTACAAGCTGAGTATAGACGTCATCAACTTTTCTAGTCTGTCCGCCTTGGACTTTGACATCTGACCACTTGGGGCTTGAGAGCAAGCCTGCCTCAAGCTCATTGATTTCATCTATACGGCTTTGAATGTCCATGTCAAGGTCTTGTAATTCTTTCAATAGCTCTTTAGCCTTATTCACTCTCTATCTCCTTTTGTGGTATAATAGTCTTTGCGATAACTATTAGCTGAGACATAGAGTGTCTTGGCTTTTTTAATGTGCAAATTCGTTGAGCAGGTCCCCGATAAAGAACCTCCAATCAGATTCTCTAAACGTCAATAAACGATCTGTAGTAAAATTTCTAAGTTTTTTACAGAAAAGCATCTTTAGTTGGATTGACTCACCAACACTCAGTAAGGTGCCAGGAAGCGATGTACTGAATGTACTCTATTTCCATACCCAGAAATATCTAAATGTATTATCATTTCTGGATATATGCGCCCTGTACTAGCTTCAACTCCAAACTCAACCTTAATTTCTTCTGCAATTGGAACTTCGTTAAAAATTGGTCGTGAAGATAACATTAGAGACGAAGTATCTTGCTTTTTTCTTCCTGAATACGGATATTTTTTTGGTCTCATTGTTTATCCCCTTCCTTGTTTTTCTAAAACAGCATCTTTTGTAAAAAGTGTTGCCAATTTTATAGTATTTGTACTCCTCGGATGTCACTTTAAATGTTTCTTCAACGTGCTTATTTCCTACATGTCCAGAAACGACCAGAATATATCTTCTTTCGGTTCTGGTTGGCACAAGTACCGAACTCTTACCGTTCATAACAGGTATGAATGATGTATGAGGTTCATCAATGTACTTGTCTACCACCGTCCCGCTCGAAATCTGGTGACATGCTACGAGGAAGGATGCGAGTAAAAACAACACATAGGATTTTTAAAATACCTCATTCCTTGATCTCTAAAAGTTCAGGGTTCTCACATACATTCCCCACAACCTCACAATCAGCATGTCGCAAACCACAATTCACATCCGTGTTGTTTAGATTCAAGACGATAGGCTCCACCGCGATGTCTTACAACCTCATAATAAGTCGATTCAGAATAGACATCCTTGGCCATTTTGACTATATCCCCTCAAAAATCTCTACACTGTTTCGGTCTTTTTAGTCCTGTTGACTGCATGAGAATTACGTGTTCTGGCAGTCGTTTATAATGGACATCATCCCCAATGTATTTAAACTCACCATCTTCAAAATACATCTCACCAATATCATTATCCATTTTTTATATTGCTTTCATCCACGCTCTAAATTTTGGTATCATGCAAATCCTCCTTAGATGAACAAACTAGCTAACCATATCAAAAATGCACATGTAATGATTTTTGAAATACTGTTCTTTACGGTATATGAATAATCTTCATAAGATTCTTTTTTGCTGGATAACACAGGCCAGATGAAAGATAGTAGTGCATCCATCCCTAATGCTTGCCAGACTGTAATTTTACCAACTGGAACAATCGTTGTGATAATCTCATTCCAACCATACTGAACTACAAATGGCGATACAACGATTACAAATACCGCACCTAAAACAATACCTAGTTTTTTCATCTTATAAATCCTCCTCTTTCACGAACGTACCATCAATCCAACGACCTTTGCGGTCTTTGATTTCTTGGTATGCCAGCTCAAAACATTCTTCAAAATCATATCCTAGCGATTTACTGATTGATTTTAGATGACCAATTAATAGAGTCAATGATTTTATACGTAAGGTCATAAGTTTCAGATGTTGTTCTGTTTGAATGTTGCTAATACATGTATTTGCGTAAGCGAATGATGTCATAATATCGTTCTTTCTAACATTCTTCGACTCTTCAAAAATACTATCCACATCCACTTTGCTCAACAACGCCAGACCAACAATCACGACCGCACAATCTCCAATGCTATCCTTGGTCAGTTGCTCATTCTTCTTGAGATAACCTGCACATAACTCACCGAACTCCTCGCTAAGTTTAAGTGACTGCTTGTCCAGCCGTCCACCGTTTTCAAGGTCACGGTCTATAAACCATTGTTTTACATTTTCTAATGTGTTCATGATAACTCCTATCTTTTCGTTAATCTTGGTAAAATTTCATTCACGATGAATATATAATTTGGTGCAAGAGTTATTTTTAAAACAATTGCAACAACTAATGTTATCAAGCTTGCGCTCGATGAAATGCAACTAACTTTTATCGGTAGTTTAAGTTCCTTTCTTTTCCGTTCAATACGTTCTAATTTAATTTCTTCTTCGGTTCTCCCTTTGAGTTCACTGTAATAAACAAAACCACCAGTATAAGAAAAATATGTGGTAATCAAAAACGCTAAAACTACTACGGAAATACTAAATATTGCAATTGAAATTGCTTGAAAAAGACTGAAGATATCATAAAACATCTTTTCTTTTATAAGCATCTCGTAAATCTGTGGTGCATTCCCTTAAATGTCGTAAGCAAAGAACTTACTTCGTCAACTGTCATATTTAGCATTTTTGCTAATGCTTGTAAAATATCGTCCATTATAATAACACCTCATCTCCAACTTTCACCTTATCATACACGTCCTTCGTAACAACGAACACACCGTAATCACGAATCGTAAGCGTGTATAGCTTGCCGTGTCGTCCTTTCTCAACGACTTTACCAAATATCTCAGCGCCTGCGTTATCTGCCTTATAGACGATAATTGGGCGCTTTTCTTCTAGTTTTTTAATATGGATACTCTGCCAGATGTTGAGTCCAGCAGATAGCAGAATCCAGATAGCTATGAATCGTCTCAATCTGTTGCCTCCTCCTCAAAAAAACTGTGAAATTTACTTAAATTGACAACAGCGACCTCTTCGACAAAATGTTTTTCGATGTCAAAGTCTGGATCATTTTTTCTAAACTCTTTCTTTATCGCTTTTTCGGCCAGCGAAGGTAAAGCGAATATACTTGCTCCGTTTCTTAAAGCGAGCGCTTGACCGTGTTTATTTACTATTCGATAACCCACATCAAACGGTCTGATTTCCATTGGAATTTTTATGCGTTTACTTTGATTCTTCATTCCTTCTTCAAGCGTTTGTATCATACTCAACCTCCTCAATCTTTATTATTTTTATTATCTTTAAAGAACTTATAAAAAATTACTGCCCAATATGAAGCCCACATAAGGTATGATAACGATTGAAGGAATTGTTCAACTGTCATTTATTCCACCTCCTCAAGCTCAATCCCTGGGCAATCAAGTACCCAGCTAAAATCAGAATATTCTAGTTCTTTTCGTGTAAATGTTTTGTTATTTTTCCAATTGTTGTAAAAATGGAATCCAACCTCTGTTTCGTTTAAATAGTCATTTGTATTTTTAACTTGACTCTGTACTTTGCTTCCTTCTCAGCCTCATAGTCAGTCAACCACGCTCGAGCGAAAAGTTCTTGGTTGTTTTTATCATTAAGCCATTTCTTCACGAATTCGCTTTTTTTAGCGTAGAGATGGATTGTGTTACTATCTAGTGCACTACTCAAGCTAAAATTATTTAAAAGTTGGCATTTAAAAATCCAGTCCTCTATAAACCCCGGTACTTTGACTTTTTCTGGTTTGTTTAACTTCTCGTATTCTCGGATAAGATTTTTTGCGCCTTGATAAGAGTAAATATGTCCAAGTTCACGCATTCTTTCGATTAAATCTGTTATTTGTTTTTCATTCATCTTCTAACTCCTTAACTTCAACACCCTCACAATCAAACACCCAGCCGAAATCATACGAAACCACTTCCTTTTTCGTGAGTTTATAGCACTTTTCTGAAAAATTAGTGCATTTTGTAAAAAGGAGTACTACGGGAGAAAAATGCCCGCATTTATCTCCTAAATTTGCATTTTGATTGACGAGATATAAGTCCCCGTCGTTTCGGTTTAGAAGTGTAATTTTGTATTTTTTCTCCTCCTCGATTGTGTAACCATCCAGCCAAGCTCGAGCGACTTTGTTGTAAGCATCCTGTTCATTCATCAACCACTCATTGTATTGTTTGTTGAAGTTTTTTTCTCTAAGCGCATCATATAATGTAGCGTTCTGTCCCTTGTAATACTCGATAATTTCTGCCAAAAACTGCGGGATTTCGATTAAATCTGTTATTTGTTTTTCATTCATCTTCCTGCTCCTTTAACTTATCTTATGGCTTTCCAGATCTCCAAATTCGTGGCCATGACTTACGAAATACGAACCAATCAGGATAGCGTCAGCTTCATCGTCTTTGACGTTCAGGTTGAATTCATCGGACACTTTAGCAATAGCCTGTAGCTTCATTGATTTTTTACTTCGCTCCTTATAACTAAACTTCCAGTACTTGCGCCAAGTCGACACGTTCACGAAGTACACATTGTCAGCAATCAATCGGCCAAGAATGATACCTGTTACAATTCCAATACTGATCATAGATTGCTGATTTGGCCCCATGACTGAGTTCTTCTCGACCACAATCGATTCAAAATGGCAGTTGTACTTTTGGAGCGCTCTCGATTGAATCGCTCGCAATTCACTAGCCATGAACCGCCCACGTTCAAAGAACGACTTGCTTTTATGTTTTAAGACACCACTCTGAACAAGGTCAGAGCCGTTAAATACGGCCCAGCCTGTCGCAGTAGTTGAAATGTCCAACGATAAGGTCAGTGAACTCATTGCAGTTCTCCCTTGATACCGCAAAGATCAAAGAGATTCCGCTTGTTGTTTTCGATGAACTCAAAGAACTTCTGAAGCTCGGCCAAGTGGCGTTTTTCTCTTGACTCCAAGGCTTGTATGATACTCTGTCGGCGTTTTCGGCGTTACCCTGATGTCTAGCCAATAGAGAGGCTCGAACACGTCGCCACTTGTATCAAGAGAAGTGTCTGCGTCCGCATTTCTGAAAATGCATCTGCATGTCATACTCAATCTTGTTTGTAATCGTGATGTTCTCATCTCACGATTTCTAGTGTGATACTTGTTCCTGGTATGTCGATTTTATTTAGCATTTTTTTACTTCCCTTTTTATTTCAATTCTTTTTGCTATTGCTGCGATAACATTAACTGTCACGCTATTTCCTGCTTGCTTGTATAATTGACTGTTAGAGTTGACCTCTTGTGCTTTTGTCAAAAGCCCAATCTGGGAATCCTTGCAATCTCCAGCACTCACGAGGTGTTAGTTTTCTAATTCTAAAATCAGGTTCAACCACTCCTTGACTTTCTCCAGTCAAGAGAGTATTGGCTACTTTCTTCCCAACTCGTCCTCGTCTTGTTTTTAGAGTTCGGGTGTGATAAGTTCACACTGTCTCCAATCTCTGCCTCTGCATAACCTTTAGATGTTGCTTCTTTCACTCTAATTTTAGGTTCAAGATTTCCTTCTTGATATGCTCTGATTGTTGGTGATATACCGTCAGTGTCATACACAACACCACTTTGATTAAAGTTTGGTTGGATAACTCCGAATTGTTTTATTTTATTTTTCTATTAAAACTTTTTAACGGATCTTTTTGTGTCGTAGTGCTACAGAGGGTAGGAGCTAATGAGTCAATTGAGACGACGTCACCACTTTGCGATTTTCCTTTTTTTCTAATATTTCCAACCTTGTTTATCTTTGGTTGTTCACAAGCAATCGCTGCACCATCTCCGCTGAGAGGAAAAACGTTTCTGGTACGTTCTCCTCTAAGATGTCCGATAATGAACACACGCTCCCGATTTTGGGGGACTCCAAAATTCTTGCTGTTAAGCACTTGCCATTCCACATCATACCCAAGTTCATCCAACGCTGAGAGGACGACCTCAAAGGTATTTCCCTTGTCATGGTTGAGGAGTCCTTTGACGTTTTCAAGGAATAGATATTTAGGTCTGAGAATAGATGCGAACCTTGCGATTTCAAAGAACAAAGTTCCTCTAGTATCTTCAAATCCTCGTCTGTTTCCTGCAATTGAGAAAGCCTGACACGGAAATCCTCCACAGATAATGTCCACACGTCCGATTCCTCGAATAGATTCATCTGTGACTCTTGTAATGTCATGTAATTCAATTTCTCCTTCTGTGTTATGTATAGCTTTATAACTAGCTCTAGCGAATTTGTCTATCTCACAAAATCCTATACATTCATGACTTGCCGATTCCATTCCCAAACGAAAGCCACCGATGCCAGCAAATAAATCTAAAAATTTCATTCTTTTTATTTTTCAAAAATGCGACTGCCTTTGTGAGAATTGGCTAAATACGGGCAGTCGCTCGTCCAAGATCACATGACCTTTACTGACGTTTTCTAGTTCGCAGTTTTACAAGAATGCACGGCTTGTTGGTTTTTGAGTTGTTTCCAAAATGGAAACAGTTGGTTTTTTCAAACTTAATAATTACTTTCAATCAAGTCATTCAAGCTAACTACTGCATTCAGCTTTTTCTGGCTTCTGCAATAATCGCAATGACCACATTTTTTAGGTTCTCTCTTACCTTGGATAACATCCCAAACTTCTACAATTTCAGACTTGATTTTTATCTAAACCTTCTTCAAGCCATTCATCGTCAATTTTCAAAATATCTTTATCAGGAACATTCTCCTTACTGACAGCTACAATGTATGGTCTAAAATCATTCCCAGTCATTTGTTTCAGCAATCACGATATAGACCAAGTTGTCCATGATAACCAAATCCAAGATATTATTAACTGCTGCAGGAACTTTCTTTTTAAGCTCTGCGCTCCATTCTTCAGCGTAGATGGACTTCATGGTTTTCAAATCCACGAAATAACCACGACTTAGATTCACGCTATCCAGCTTTTCCTTTTACTGGCACACCCTCGATTTCTCCATAGACAATCAACTCTTTTTGAACTTCATCCGATGGATAACCATGATACAAATGATTAAAACCGTCGTCGTCCTTTAAACTTGCAATCATCTTGTCGCCAATCACAAAGTCAGATTTGAGGTTTCCTTTTATTTTTGCCTGTCTTTGCTAGGATTTTATCGCCATTCTCTTTCAAAAACTGATCATGTGCTCTTTCACTTTCAAAAACTGTGAACATAGTTTCCGAGTAGGAGAGGGGTTTCATCTCTCTCCTCAGTCCATTGCCCACTGTCCAAAGCAAATGCCTTCGCTTGGCATTGCTGATACCGTTTAAAACGTGAGTTGGTCAAATAACTGGTATCGTCGTAGTAATTTTCTTGAGTTAATTCAATCATGACTCGAACTCCGTAACGTTGGTCGTGTTGCCTTCAAGTAGGCTAATTTCTTCCAAAACTTCGCCCGTTTCTTCGTCAAAGTCTGGAATTTCGTCTGCTGGGTATTCGGTAGAAGCTAACTCGTCAGGAATTGCCGTTTTTGCCCGTTTTTGGGGGTGTTTGGGTTTCTTCGGTAAATTCTCCATCTACAACGTTGTCGACCTCTGTGGGTGCGCTAGGAGCTCCTAGGATGCCGTCCAATGTTTCAGCAACTGGTTCTTGAGTAACGTCTTTGATTTCATTCTTGTTTGAGATTGTACTATCTTCGTTATCTGCCACGATTGCTTCCTGCAATTCCGTAGATAAGGGAGCATAGGTTGAAAGCATGTGCTTCAAGACTGTTTTTCTGGCCATAGCATCAAAAATCTGATTGCCATGGACTATATTTGCTAGAGAATGATTGACTGTACTTCTGCCGTGTGCCTGAACTCGTTCCTTAGTCCAAAACAGTTTTTTCAAAGCCATTGGCCAATCGCATGAATGCAAAGTAACCAACGACTTTTTCTTTTTCTTTTGGAATAGCAGTCATGTCCACTTCAAGATCTTCAGTAAGTGGGTTAAACCCTTTATATTGACTCTCATAGACCTCTCCAGCGTTCAAGCGTGTGACTTGTCCACTTCGTTGTGCAAGTTGAATCAGACCTTTATATCCAATCTGAAACTGCGCTTGATTCTTATAAGGTACGATATAAGCATATCCAAGACTAGGTTCAATTGGTAGATTTAGGACTGCGGCCTTCATAGCAGCGGTCATGATGCTTTCATTTGTAGCCTTAGCAAGTAGATTATTGTTTGTTACGACACTCAGCAAACTCGCAACAAATTGCTGACCATTGCCGTTTACTACTTCGAGAATTTCTGTTTTACTGCTGCGTGAGTTAAAAATTGTTTGTGTGTTAGTTCATTTGCCATTTTGTTTTCTCCTATGTATTCATGTTGATTCTGCGTCTAGACTTACTGTTTAAGGCATCTAATTCATTATTGTAGTCTTGAATAAGTTGCAAATTCCCGTCAATAAAACGTTCCACAACTTGACCTAGAAGCTCTTGCGTTGTTACACCTCTTAGCTTAGCAAGAAGTCCGATATATTCTTTTGTTTTTCAGAGACCTCTGCTCTTATAAATGACTTCCCTTTGTTAGTTATCTGTGCTCATTTTCTTCTTCCTTTCGTCTTCTTCAAATTCCAATTTTCACGCTTTAAACGTCGATTTTCGTTTTGCAATTTCAAAATAATATCCTGTTGGTCGTTGATTATTCCTCCGAGCTCAATTCCAAGATGCATATACTCAGCTCGCCAGTTGTCAATCTCTTCGTGTAGTTCCTGAATCATATTTCATCACCCACATATCGATACTGACCACATCCAACATAGATGTACTGGCTTGGGTCAAGTTCTTCTCGTTCTTCAGGCGCTTGCATGATATCTCTGTCGTAATCAAACATGAGCATACACCTTTCCAAGTTCCAGAACTCGTTTCACATATCTGGCCTTGGATGTTAACCCAAGATCCAGCAATTCGTTTTTTCTTCACGATTGGCCAAAAGCCATACACGGTTTTCAAGTTCAATTCTGGTCATTAGCGTCTCCTTTGCTCTATCCCAAATACTTTGCATAGCGTACTCTTCGTGGCTCTGGCAAAGCCAATGGTTCAGGTCGTAAGCCTACAGGTCGCTCATTGTCAAACGTAAATCCTTGAAATTCTCTGCGAATGTTCTTGCGGATTTCTTGCCATTCAGCTTCACGACCTCTGATATACGCTTCCTGACTGGCTTTAATAATATCCGTGTCGTGTTTTAATTGTTCTTGTTTTTTAGCTTGTTCCTGCTTTTCTAAATTATGAGCGTGGACGCCTGCTGCAAAAAATCCAAGCAACAAGGCTCCAACACCTATCAACTGGTTTAAAATCGGTGGTTCAAACATTTCTTCTCTCCTTACGCTCTCAATTTTCGTACTTTTTTTCTAATTCCAAAAATTTCATAAACATCATTGATATCATACATAATATCTTTCCCTTGCTTACGAAATCTTAAGCCTTTGCGTTCTAACTTTTTGATATAGCCATGAGTGAAGCCAAACTTCTTCATCAAAGCCTGTTGATTGATTGGCATGCGATCATTCTCTAACCGCTCCTTGACCTGTTTTTCAGCAAAAGGCCAGTAATTGATTCGTGAACAGTTCAGCACTTTCGCGTCCAATCGTAATTGTAACGTGATACCTTCCATTTTCTACATCCTCTCAACTATGCGGGCAAGCATTTTTGTGATATAATGATTTTAATTGTTTTAGTATGCGCCTGATTGCCGTCAGGTGCTTTTTGTTGTCTTCTAGACTGTCTTACTTTCCATCGCCCTGAGTTCAATCTCATGGCTGACTTGTTTCAATAGCTTCTCACACGCTATCTTTGCTTCTCTGTACGTTTTAGATTCGCTGATGAAGTAATCAGCTAGTTCGATGATTTTATCTTCCAATTCAACCTCCTATATCGGTCTCAAGACTGATGAAATTTTTCTCCCAACTTGCATAATAAATTTGACTAGGACCTCTCACCGTTTTTAGTCAAAATTTCAATAGAAAGGGAGAATTATCATGAATAATCTAACCAATGACGCTAAATTTCTACTAACTTCCATGTACGCAGAATTTAACAAGACGCAAGGATGAAATTTCTAAAGAGCAAAGCAAGAAACTTCCAAAACATAAATTATCTGAAAAAATAACATTATGTCCGAATGGTCTGAAGAAGATATTTTAGATACATGTTATGAATTAGATAAATATGAATATATCACTGGCACCAAAAGCTGATAACACGTTCTACACTGTATTTAACAACCGAAGCAATCGCTGAACTTGAGAATCAATTTAGAGAACCAACTCTAAAGAACGGATAGAAAATGTCTTAGATTTTTGCGGCTAAAATTAAGTCTGTTATTCCTTTTGTTTAACCTCTATCAGCTAATGCTTTTTCTTTTAAATTGTCAAGACCGAAAGGATCTTCTTTGATATCCAAGCAAAATTTTTCTATTGTTTCAGCTTGGTTAAGAAGAAGCTTTTCTCTTCGTTTCTACCTTGAGTTCTGTATCTATAGACTCAAGGCTTTTTGGCATACGTTCAAGAAATTCTTCCAACATGTCTTTTTCCTTTCAAACAAAAATCCTAAATTTTAAATTTCTCTTTTCATTTAGAGAAGTAGGACTTGTTGTTAATTAATATTTATTGTTATTTAATACTTGTTGTTAGTTAACATTTGTTAGTGTGAAAAATTACATGTATTATTTTTACATGTATTATTTTTACATGTATTATTTTTACACTTGCAAAACCTTTGTGACCGTAATTCAGAAAAAGTCTCTCTTGCATTATTTGAAAACTAAATTTGATATTTTTCTATCAGAGAAAAATCTAAAAATTCACGAACCAGCCCCTGCGCCCAAAAGATACCTTAATTTCCGCAAACTAACCCGCTTGTTTCAATTTTTTTCAAAGTGCTTTAAAACAGTTCGATAATTCAAGCCCGATCGTTTTGCTATCTCTTCAGGATAAACTTGCCAAGTGGAAATATTGCTCAAAAACAATCATCAGTACTCCTATTTCAGCCGCTCCAAGTGCAGGATCGTTGATGAAATCATTACTAACAGTGTGTAGTCGTTAGTTGGATTCCTGAAATATGAAACTCACTTTTAGGTTATAAAAGTTTTTCTTATCCATACGAGCTCCTTTCTTTATTGATATGAGTTTTTTGGTTACCGTTTTGGTGACTTCTGGCATATCTTGCAAAGGTTTATCAAAAAAGCTGCAAGAAAAACATTTCATCCTGAGTAAAAGCTACTTTGTCCCCTTCTCTTTCTGACGATATGCAGTTTCTGGAAATACCTAATTTTCTTGCTAATTGTTTTTGCGTTATGCCTTTTTCTTTTCGTAATTGATAAAAGATATATCTGCACGCACTCACCCCTTTTCAAATGTGGTATAATCAAAATAAAAATGATTGGAGAAAACTATATGCTTGTCAAAATTAGCACTGACCGTTATAACAAGGAAGAGGTGTTTATAGATGACATCTGTCCGAATTGTTCAAAACCAACTAACCCTCAATTAGTTTCTCAAGGATGTAATGAAATAATGCCTGGGAAAGACAGTTTCTATGTAACACTTCGTTGCTTAGGTTGTTATCATTATTGGATTGAGGAATTTGTTAGAGATCTTTATAGTGATAGCTATTCTCCTATTACGCACATAAAGGTTAAACCTCAGCTACCTAGTGACATACCTATCTCCAATGATCTTGAATTGATTTCGCCAGTCGGCAAAGAAATCTACGTTCAATCTCTCAGAGCAGAACAAGAACATCTTGACCTTATTGCAGGTATCGGTTACCGTAAAGCTTTAGAATTTTTCGTCAAAGATTTTTCAATTCTTACAAATCCTGGTGATGAAGAAAAAATCACTAAAATGTCATTAAAACAAGTTATTGAAGACTATATCGAAGATAAAGAACTTAAAACTTGTGCCTTAGCCTCTACCTCACATCGGAAACGATGAAGGACATTACTATCGTAAAAATCCAGACAAGAACCTCGCCGACTTGAAAAATTATATTCATGGTGTTATCTACTACCTTGAAATGAAACTTAATTTTCTTGATGCTCAAGAACTTGTGAATCGTTCAAAGAAATCTTAGAATCTATTTCGTCCAACTTCTCAGCAATATATGTCACGGTCCTCAATATCTCATTGAGGGCTGTTCTTTCTAGTTCGTTCATCTCCTACTCCTATTAGTAAAATCTTTTGCTCTGTTTGTATTTATTAGCAATTTCATCTATTGTATCTAAAGCAAGTTTTTGCATCTCTTCTCGTGCTTGCAATTCATTTCGAAAGAAAGAATCAAGCATTTCGGTCAATCTATTCGAATATCCTCGCAATAGCATTACCGTCACCAAAAATGAAGTAATTACTGATACGAGAACCGCTGAAAAAACACTTTCCATTTTCCTACTCCTTGTCTTTTTTATCATATCGGTATTCCACTATCTTACGGATAGTGAAAGATACAATCACAAATCCTGCTAGGATTATCAAGCCAGTTTCTTCACTCATTGCTTTTCACGGCAAATGATGGTACACTATCAAGTAGAGGTTGGGGCTTCTGCCCCTTTCTCTACTTTTTCTTAAGCTCTTTGTCTTTGAGCTTGTAAGCTAAGTACTGCTTATGCCAAAGACGAGCTTCGTTGACTAAGCCTAGTACCAAGATTACAGTTGCAGTGTCCTTGGTTGCTAGGCTTTTTATGATGTGTTCCATCATTTGCCTTACCTCCTTTCCTTAAGCTTGATTTAATTATATCACCATTTTTGGTGACTTGTCAACAGTATTTTAATTAAAAAAATAAAAAGTTGCGTTTTCAGTGACTTTTTATATAATCTACTTATAGAATTACTAAAATTGAGGTACGGAACATGGATTTGAAAAAATATATTGAAACCAAAATTAAAACTTTTTCGAAAATCAGCCGGTTTTTACTCAAGATGAACTTGCTAAAAGATTGAATACTACTAAACAAACTATTAGTAGATATGAAAAAGGAGATAGAAAAGCCAATCAAGACATGCTCTTTGAGCTTTGCGATATTTTCGGTGTCTCAATAGATGATTTTTTCCCTTCTCAAAACGAGGCTCTTCAATCCCCTACCGCTTCCTCCATCCAATCCATCTACGACCAACTAGAACCGCCTAGACAGGGCAAAGTCCTGACCTATGCCGAGAGCCAACTTAAAGAGCAGAGGAACGAAGAAGAAACGAAGATAAACGAAGTATCGGAAGTTATCAGCTTGTACGAGTTGAAGTTGTATCTGAGACGGCAGCAGCTTCTGGATTTAACTATGGATTCGGTTACGACGATACAGATAGAGAGACTATAGAGGTTGACGAGCAACCACCACGCTACGATATTGCGACTACAGTTAGCGGAGACTCCATGCAACCTGACTACCAGGACGGAGACATTCTCTATTTAGTAGACAAAGGACTGACTACCTACAACGGAGACCTAGCAGTTATCGCATACGGAGACCGTTCTTACTTCAAGAAGATATACACCGAAAACGGACGCTTACGCCTAGTATCGCTCAATGACAAGTACGAAGACATCATCCTAGACTTCCCACCAGCCGAAGACACACATCAAGATCTATGCAGTTGTCGGGGGTGTATAGAGAGAAATAAGAAGGTGAAAAATAATGAAAGAAATTATTTATTTAGATACAAAACTAGTCAATTCATTGTTAGCTCAGCAAAACTCTGGTCTGATAACAAAATTAGTGAATGAAGATGGAGAAAGCGATGCTAGAACTGAAGGAAGTACAGAGCAAACAACCACATCCAGTGACGCTGGCATCTCTGCTCTATTAAAAGCAACAGGAAGCTATTCTAACACTAATGTTGATAGTTACAACTTTGTATTTTTCTAAGTCAACAAAAATCTAGTAGAAACCGCTCTTGATGATTATTCTTTAGATTTGCTTATCACTGGTCTTGAGGCAAAAAATCTTATAAAACATAGCGATTACCAAGATGGTGACTTAATTTCTGTATCTGGTGAGTTGACAGTGTTTAATTTTGAACAATTAGCCGAAACAAGTGATTTAGAAGAAATAAGTTTCCTGCTTCCTGAGTATGATGAATTCAAAGCGCTGAAGTCAGAATATAGAAAAATAAAAGGAAAAGGAAAAGAAAAACATCTGCGTAGAGCTAAAGAAATTCAAGAAACACTATCAACAAACGGTTGGAATATTTTTGAAATGATCAAACATATGTCGGTATACTTAAAAAAATTATTACCTGAAACAAACCTAATCAAAATCAGCAATACATTCAGTATACTTCCTCTTGAATTCCTTAGAGTTCAAAGTGTCCAACTGAGTTTTATGCAACATGGAAAGAGAAAAATAAAAAATGCTAGCATCTGCTCATCGACTTTTGATGAACAAATACCTAGCGACTTCTCGCTATATGGAAGATAGTAACTTGATGTTAAAATACGCTCCAACAACTGTTTTTAAATATTATACTCGGTTCTTTTGGGATGATAGATAAGGATGACCACCTAGTAAGACCTATTGCTATTTTTTTCGAGGACTAAATAGATGTCCGTAGCGCTGATTAAAACACTCTCTTTTTAAATCGAGTTCTTCCTCGCCTGTTTTAATATCCATGCGGACTCTATCAGCAAATTCATTGTGGCGCAATTCCATTTCTTTTTTAGATTGCTCCATCTTTTTGACGCTGTTGATTGATGTGAGTAAAAAAAGAAAACATATTATCGCACCACCTTTCATCACTATTTTACAACGAACAATAGTAAAAATCAACTGTTTCCATTTTGGAAACAACTCAAAAATCCCCACACTCGCCATCGCCAAACTTTGAGTGTGAGGATTTCAACTTTCCATCTACAAGCAATGGAAAATATGATAAAAAAATACAACTATAGTTTATCATAAGTTCTACACCTTTTCAACTATGCGGGCAAGCAATCGAAAAGAAAGGACTTTTTTATGATAAAAAAATATATTACAAAAAAAGGAGAGACTAGATATCTCTTTCAAACCTATCTGGGTATAGACCCTGCAACTGGAAAAGAAAAACGGACAACAAGACGTGGTTTTAAAACCATTAAAGAAGCAAAGCAGCCGAACGTGACCTTCTCTTAGATGTTGAAGAGAACGGTTTTTCAAACAATGAAGATTTCCAGAACCCTACTTTCGCTGAAGTCGCTGAGTTATGGCTTGATAGCTATAAGAGCACTGTAAAACCAACAACCTATCAGAGCGTTAAGGAAAAAATTGATGTTATGATTGACTTGTATTTTACAGATATGAAAATCCAGCAGATCAGTGTAGCTTATTGTCAAAAGGTTGCTATCAGTTGAGCAACCGCTATATACTATACACAAATTACTACTCTGTTATTAGCCGTATTTTCAAGTATGCTACTTCTATTGACATCATTAAGTCAAATCCCTTGGATAAGATCATCAAGCCTAAAAATAGGCCCTTAAAGACCAAAGAGAACCACTATACAAAACAGGAGTTGGCCGAGTTTCTTAAAGTTTGCAAAGCAAATTGTAAGCCTGTAGAATACACTTTTTTCCACTTACTCGCTTTTTCTGGGTTGAGAAGCGGAGAAGCTATCGGACTTATGTGGTCAGATGTTGACTTTGAAAATAAACGATTGAACATTTCTCGGACCGCTGTCGTTGTTAATAAAAAACAAACTGTTCAAGACCCTAAAACCAAAAGGAGTAAGAGGGTTATCACTTTGGATGATGAAACTCTGAATGTGCTGAAACTCTGGAAGCGTCAGCAGATAAAAGAATATTTCCAAGCTGGCAAAGCATACCAACATGATTCAAATTATATCTTTTACGAATAATAGGGGGATGGCTTTGACTTCAACTATGAAAGTGAAAGCTCAAAAGATTCTTATGTAAGCACAATGAGCTTAAAAAAATTACGCCTCACGGATTTAGACATACACACGCTTCTCTCTTATTTGAAGCTGGTCTCACAGCCAAAATCATTTCAGATAGACTCGGTCACAATAATGTTCAAACCACCCTTGATATGTATACCCACATCAATGATAATCAACGTGTTGAAGTCGTTGATCAGCTCATGGATTTCATCCGCTCCAGCTAAAAAGTCAGTGTCGTATTCAATATCGTATTCACTTTTGGTTAACACGGTAGAAACCCACTGATTTCAATGGGTTAGCAAGTCTGTACTATTTATATCACAATTATAGAAAAAGTTAGCTTTGCTTCCATTTTTGGATTAAAAACTAACTTTTTCATTTATTTTTCTAAATTCTTTTGGATTTTCTGAATTAGAGCAGATTGTCAATTAAGTCATCGACTTCATCTTTTTCAGTTTGAGGTGTAATCTCAGTAATCATAATCCCTGCCACTGCTCGCTCAACTAAGCCCTTAACATCCATCCGTTTTTCATACTGCTCTGCATTTTTAATCTTAGGATTGGTCTTAGGACGGTCAGGTGCAAAAATCGTACAGCAGTCTTCAAAAGGCTGGATAGAAATATCAAAGGTATCGATTGCCTGAGCGATGTCAATGATTTCCAACTTATCCATAGTAACCACAGGACGAATGACTGGAGTGCTGGTCACAGCGTTGATAGTCTGCATGCTTTCCAAGGTCTGGCTAGCTACTTGACCAAGACTTTCCCCATTGATGATAACTCAAACCATTTCGTACCTCACGAATACGGTCAGTAATCCGCATCATAAAGCGTCGTGTTAAGGTCATGAGGTAGGCTTCTGGCGCTTTAGCCTTGATTTCCTCTTGAATCTCTGTGAAAGGCACTTCGATAAACTGGATATTTCCCCCAAACTTGGTCAATTTACGAGTCAAATCTTGCGCTTTTTTAAGAGCACCTGGACTCGTGTAAGGTGGGCTGGCAAAGTGAACTGCCTCAATATCTACCCCTCGTTTAAGAGCTAGATAACCTGCCACAGGTGAATCAATTCCTCCTGACAACATGAGCATGCCTTTACCAGAACTTCCCACAGGTAATCCTCCTGCTCCACGAAAGGTTTCATAGGAAATATAAGCCGCTTCCTCACGAATCTCAACCTGAAGATTAATATCTGGATTTTTCATCTGAGCTTTCACGTTTGGAATAGCCTTGAAAACAGCACTACCAAGAGTTTGATTGAGTTCACGACTATCAAGTTCAAAGGTGTGGTCGCTACGCTTACCAGTGATTTTAAAGGTCATCCCTTCCTTGTAAGTTTCTTTCATAATCTCTTGGACAGCAGACTTAAGAACTTCCACAGACTTTTCGACTTTATAAACGGGAGAAAAGTTTTGAATTCCAAATACTTGTTTGAGGGATTCTGCTACTGCGGTGTAATCAGCTCCATTGAGGTAAGCGTGGGCACGGTCGCGATCTGCGGTTACCTTAACTTGGGGATAGATAGACAAAACGTCTGAAATATTATTACGAAGTTTATTGATGAAACGCATACGATTTTTGTGTTTGGTTGACAATTCTCCATAGCGAATCATAATTTCTGAATACTGCATAAATGCTCCTATCTTACTTTTCTAGTTTGATTATAAATTAATTTTAGCTTTGTCAAAAACTGCTCGACTTGACTCATATCATTTTCAAGGTCTAGACTAAGACGCACAGCTGACTGGGCCTTATCCTTGTCCACTCCCATGGCAATCAAGGTACCTGCAGGTTTCCCAGCCTTGGACGAACAAGCAGAAGTCGTTGAGATGAAAAATATCATAGTCTTCAAAGGCGTGAACAATGACTTCTCCACGAACCCCCTTAATTCCAAAAGTCAGGATATGAGGGGCAAAGTCTTTCTCATCTGAAAAGACAAATATATCTGGATAATCTAAAAGAGCTTGGCGAATCACTGCCTTCATCTGTCCTGTCTTGCTTGTAAAGAAATCTAGCTTTTCCATAGACAAACGGAGAGCCTTGGCTGTCGCTGCAATCCCTGCCACATTTTCAGTTGTCGAACGATAATCACGCTCCTGACCACCACCTGTTAAAAGAGGCGTAATCTTCTTGCCAGACTTGATATAGACAAAACCAACACCTCGGACACCATGAAATTTATGACTCGAGAAGGTCGCAAAATCCACTCGTTCTGTCAGATACTTTTCAGTCGGAATCTTAGCAAGTGCTTGAACTGCATCAACATGGAAGGAAATAGTCGGCTTGTCTGCCAAGAGTTCTGAAATAGCCTCAATAGGTTGGATAGAGCCAATTTCATTGTTCACAGCCATGATGGAAACGAGGGTCGTATCAGGTCGTATCAAATCTGCTAGACGCCTCAACATCCACAAATCCTTTGTCATCAACTGGAGCAAAATCTACTTCAAATCCTTGAGATTTCAACCATAGGGCTGATTCTTTGACTGCTGGATGTTCAATGGCTGATACGATGATGTGCTTACCAAACTGAGCTTTTTCAAAGGCCACTCCCTTTGATGACCCAGTTATCTCCTTCTGTTCCACCAGAAGTAAAGAAGATTTCATCACTTTTCTTACCGATTAAATCCGCAATCTGTTGGCGGGAAGCATCTAAAATTCGTGTTGCCTGGTCTCCCAAACGATGGAGACTAGATGGATTTCCTAAAATTTTCGAAGACACCTGCATATAGGTTTCAAGTGCTTCAGGATAGGGCTTGGTCGTCGCCGAATTATCAAAGTAAATCATGTTTTCTCACGCTTTCTAAAAATCACTCTTTCTATTGTATCATGAAACGGAGCCTGCGACAAGAATAGGCAATTCCTCTTTTTTTAAGATTTTTTTAAAGAAATGCGGTATAATAAATTTTAATTAAAGGAGAGAATGCATGTCTAATTATCGTAGAACTTCAAAACCAAAAACAGAACACATCAAAAAAGGCTTTACAGTCTTTCAAAAAACCGTTGCTACTATCGGTAGTATCCTTGGCTTGATTACCGCAAGTATCACTATCATGAACGCCTTGGATAATAACAAAAATACTAAAAAAGAACCTACGACAAGCCAGACGACAACCATTGTCAAAGAAATTCAAAAGGAATCCCCTAAGGAAAACACCAGTCCCAATAAGGAAAATAACACTACTCAAGAAAAAACACAGCAAGAGGAAACACCAAAATCCAGCGTCAAGGAAGAGAAAAAAGAAGAGCAGAAAACAGTAACTCAGGATTCTTCTACTACTGCTCCGTACTCCTAAAAGTGAAAAACTCTACAACGATACTGAAAATGCAAAAAAACAGTCCAATACATCCCAAGCTACATTCAGAAAAACAAAAAGCTAATCAATAAAAGTATAGCTAAAAATAGCTTCCCTCCAAACTTGGAAAGAAGCTATTTTTTTATTGTTGTAAATACTTTTCGTGGTTTGGTACCTTCAGCTGGACCGATGACACCTGCCATTTCAAGTTCTTCCATGAGACGGGTCGCACGGTTAAATCCAACTGACAAACGACGCTGAATCATGGATGCACTGGCTTTCTGGGTCTCAATGACCAAAGCTTTGGCTTCTTCAAAAAGCGGATCTCCACCAGATTCACCATCTGAAAATTCTCCTTCATTTTCAGAAACCTCACCTGGATCAAAACTCTCATCGTAGTCCGCATCAGCCTGAGCCTTGATAAAGTTTACGATGCGTTCAACATCATCATCCGAGATAAAGGATCCTTGCAGACGAACTGGATGATTTTCATCGATTGGTTTAAAGAGCATATCTCCACGTCCAAGCAGTTTCTCAGCTCCATTTTCATCCAAGATGGTACGCGAGTCTGTACCTGATGAAACTGCAAACGCCACACGAGATGGGACATTGGCCTTAATCAGACCAGATATGACATCAACGGATGGACGCTGGGTTGCAAGAATCATGTGGATACCTGCAGCACGCGCCTTCTGTCCAAGACGGATGATAGCATCTTCCACTTCCTTGCTGGCCACCATCATAAGGTCAGCCAACTCATCCACAATCACGACAATGAGCGGTAGCGGAATCTGCTTGTACTCAGACTGGGCATTGAACTCTTCCACCTTGGCATTAAAGCCTGCAATATTCCGAACTCCCACCTTGGCAAAGAGTTCATAACGATTTTCCATCTCATCCACAACCTTTTGCAGAGCCTTACTGGCTTTGCGTGGATTGGTCACGACTGGAATCAAGAGGTGGGGAATATCATTGTAAACGGATAACTCAACCATCTTGGGATCGACCATCATAAATTTAACTTGGTCTGGTCTCGCTTTCATGAGAATACTGGCGATAATGCCGTTAACTGCTACTGACTTCCCTGAACCCGTTGAACCCGCGACGAGCAAGTGGGGCATTTTAGAAAGGTCAAAAGCTCTTGCGGTACCATTAACAGCTTTCCCTAAAGGAATTTCCAAGAGATTTTCTGCTTTCGTTTGAGATTGTTCCCATAGTTCGCGGAAAGACACAGTTGCAATCTCGGAGTTAGGTACTTCGATTCCAACGAGAGATTTCCCAGGAATTGGAGCTTCAATCCGGACATCCTTTGCTGCCAAGGCTAGAGCGAGGTCATCTGCTAGATTGGAAATGCGGTTGACCCTTACACCCACTGCTGGTTTGACTTCATACTTAGTCACTGATGGCCCAATTTCAGCCCGTTCAACTGTTACCTTGATACCAAAGCTAGCAAAGGTTTCTTCTAGGATTTTGATATTTTCTCGGACGATTTTCTTCTCTTTAGACTGATCCTTGGGTTTATCTGGGGCAAAGAGTTGTAAGCTTGGAAGTTTGTATTCGAGGGCTTCCTTGGCTGAAAAATCGACCTGAACATCTTCGTCATCAGAGCTATCTTCCTGTTCAGGGAATTCAAGTTCAGCTTGAGGCAGGATGATTTCTGGTTCTACCCATTCTTCTTCCGGAACAGGTGGAATGTCAAGCACAACATCTTCTGTCAGAATCTCACCCGTTTCCATATCAACAGGAGGCAAATCGAGTAAGGCTTTTTCACTCTCTTCTTGTTCTAATCTAGCCTCTTCCTCAGCCTTTTGGCGAGCTTTTTCTTCTTGTTTGACAAAGCGTTCCTCTTTTCGACGCTCATGCCCTTCCCACCATTTAGCAAAGCCTCTACTGAAAAATTCAGCAACATCATAAACAGACCAAGAGCTGACGAGGAGAGCCCCCACTAAAATCAAGATAACTCCAATAAAGTAAGTACCGATATTTGAAAAAAGAAAGGCGGTTGGCATATAAAGAGCGACCCCAATTAAGCCCCCTCCAGCAAAACTGGTCGTTCGAAAGCCAGTCAAATCCGTCACAACCTGAGCCATGGTTCCTTTTAGAACCGACTTGTCCAAACCATATTTCCAAACCAAGTAGGCCTCAAAAATCAAGAGCAAACCTGCAAATATAGTGAAAAATCCAGATAAGAGTCCTTCCTGTTTTCGTATCCACTTGAAAAAGAAGAGGTAGATCAATAGGGCAAATATTGCCAGATAAGCTAGACTACCCATCAACAAGCGAATTAAATTGTAAAGGGTTATACCTGCAGCCCCTAATTTGAAGGCTGCGAAAATCAATAAAATCGCGATTCCCAACGAAATCAACATCCGTTGAATCGCTTCTTTTCTTTCGAGTTCTGCTTTTAGACGGTCTCCGTCTTGTTTTACTTGTATTCTTGTTTGCCATTCTTCTATTATACCATATTTCACAGGCATTTCGGAAAGAGAAAAAGACTGCACCAAACGGTCCAATCTTTTCATTTTATATCTAAGTTTTATGCTTGTAGGTTTGCGTAGGTAACCATAGACCACACCACTTACGATTGCTCCTACCAAGACAGAAACGAGGTAAAGAAGAGCATTTGAAGTAAGGGCGATAACGAAGATTCCTCCGTGTGGCGCCATGAGTTTGATACCAGTAAGACCAACGAGTCCACCTGCTACTGCTGAACCAAGGATGAAGCTTGGGATCGCACGAGCTGGGTCAGCTGCACCAAATGGAATCGCTCCCTCAGTGATAAATGACAAGCCCATGATGATGTTTGTCAAACCAGAGTTGCGTTCTTCCTTAGTAAATTTATCTTTGAAAAGAAGAGTTGCGACAAAGATTGCAAGTGGTGGCACCATTCCTCCAGCCATAACTGCTGCCATAGCTACAGAACCACCTGAAGAAACAGTCGCTGCAAGCGTACCTGTACCAAAGACATAGGCAGCTTTGTTAACTGGTCCACCCATGTCAACAGCCATCATTCCACCAAGGACGATACCAAGAAGGACAGCTGAACCTCCTCCAAGACCGCCTAGGAAGTCATTCATAGCAGTGTTGATTGCTGCCATTGGGATATTAACAGCTAGCATGACAAATCCAGTCAAGATTGTTCCAAGAAGTGGCAAGAGAAGGATTGATTTAGCACCTTCAAGTGAACGAGGAACTTTAACGTATTTCTTGATAGCAAGAACCAAAGCACCTGCGATAAATCCACCAACAAGGGCACCTAGGAAACCAGATGAGACACCTGCAAGAGTTGAAGTTGCTTCACCACCTGCGGCATAAGGAATTTTACCAAAGGCAAAACCTTCTTTGGCAATAGCACCAGCCACGAAACCTGCTACCAAACCTGGTTTTTCAGCGATAGAGTAGGCAACATAACCTGCAAAGACTGGAAGCATCAAACCAAAGGCAGCTCCACCAATTTTCATGAACATAGAAGCTAGCTCATGGTAAGAACCAAGATTGCCAAGATTTTCATTTGGAACACCCAAAGCACCGTCAATCAAGAAGGCAAGGGCAATCATGATACCACCGCCGATAACGAAATGGCAACATTTGAGATACACCACTCATCAAGTGTTTGTAGAAGGCACCACCAAGGCTTTGTTTTTCGTTAGAGGCTGTTGCAGCTTTTGCACCATTAGCGGCACGGTAGACTTCAGCATCTCCTGAAAGAGCCAAGTTGATCAATTCTTCTGTCTTACGGATACCGTCAGCAACTGGACGATTGATCAATGGTTTGCCATCGAAACGATCCATTTCAACGGCCTTGTCTGCTGCGATGATAACAGCTTTAGCCTTACGGATGTCTTCTGCAGTTAGTTGGTTACCAACACCGCTAGCACCGTTGGTTTCAACCTTAATTCCCAACACCCATTTCAGCAGCCACTTTTTGAAGAGCTTCTTGGGCCATGTAAGTGTGGGCAATACCTGTTGTACAAGCTGTAACAGCTACGATAAAGTCACCAGAGTCATTGGCAGGTACTTGAACAGGCTCTTCAGTTTTTTCTGAAGCTTGGTCAAAAAGTTCAATAACTTGGTCAGCTGATGTTGCTTGACGAAGTTTGTCAGCAAAACCGTCTTTCATCAAGTATTGAGACAATTCTGCCAAGGCTGCCAAGTGAGTATCATTGGCACCTTCTGGAGCCGCAATCATGAAGAAGAGGTCAGTTGCTTGTCCATCCAAGCTCTCATAATCAACACCCTTATTTGACTTAGCAAAGAGAACTGTCGCTTCTTTGACAGCAGCATTTTTGCTGTGAGGCATTGCGATTCCGTCACCCAAACCTGTAGAAGTCAAAGCTTCACGTGCCAAAATACCTTCTTTAAATGTTTCAAAATCTGTCACATAACCGTGATCTACCAAACTTTTAATCATTTCTTCGATGACAGCTGTTTTTTCAGTTGCCTGCAAATCCAGCAACATGACATCTTTTCTCAATAGGTCTTGAATTTTCATCGTTTTTCTACCTCAACTTTTTCATATGTTTCTTTAATAAATTCTGCTGTTGCCAAGTCATCCGAGAATGTAGTTGCTGTTCCACAAGCCACTCCCCATTTGAAGGCTTCTACTGCATCTTTTGATTTGACAAATTCACCTGTAAACCCAGCAACCATAGAGTCACCAGCCCCAACTGAATTTTTAACTGTTCCCTTAATCGGTTTAGCGAAGTAAGCTCCCTCAGATGTGACAAGAAGGGCACCGTCACCAGCCATAGAGATAATGACGTTTTGAGCACCTTTAGCTAGTAGCTCACGAGCATATTTCTCAATTTGGTCCAAACTTTCAAGTTTTACACCAAAAATCGCTCCTAATTCATGATTGTTTGGTTTGACTAGAAGTGGTTGATAATCCAAACTATCAATCAAGGTCTGTCCTTCAAAGTCACAAACCACTTGCGCACCCAGTCTGGCGCGTCAAGGCAATCAAATCCTTGTAGATGACATTACCCTAGATTTTTAGCACTTGAACCCAGCAAAGACAACTGTATCTTCTGCAGTCAGACTAGATAAAATAGCTTTCAATTCTTCTAGCTGAGCTGGTTCAACAGTTGGACCCGTTCCGTTGATTTCTGTTTCTTGGTCTGCTTTGATTTTAACATTGATACGAGTATCTTCTGCCACTTGGACAAAACGTGTCTCGATTTCTTCCTCTGCCAGAGTATCTGTGATAAATTTACCAGTAAATCCTCCGATAAATCCAGTCGCTGTATTTGGGAATATCCAAGCGTTTCAAGACACGACTGACATTGATTCCTTTCCCACCAGCAAACTTATCATCACTGTCCATACGATTGACACTACCAACTTGGACTTGGTCCAAACGAACGATATAATCAATGGATGGATTGAGTGTGACTGTATAAATCATACTTCTATTACCTCCGTTTTCTCCTTAATAGCCTTCAAGAGCTCATGCCTTTGACTCGTGATAACAATAGCTCGTTTTAGTGATGCTACCTTAGCAAAAGCAAGTTTGTCCAACTTTTTAGACGAATCCACCAAGACATAGGTCTGTTTGGCATTTCTCTAAAATAGCCCGCTTTACAGCACCCCTCCTCCATATCAGGGAGTCGTGTAATAGCCATCGTCCACACCATTCATCCCTGATAAAAGGCACGGTCAAAGTGCAATTGGTTAATCTGGTTAAGAGCAACGCCCGCCAATACTAGCATCTGTCGCCATCTTGACACTTCCTCCAACCATGACAGTTGGAATCTGCTTTTCAACCAACTGAACGGCATGGTGAATAGAGTTGGTCACAACTGTACATTCTTATTAGACCAACTTCATGAATCAAAAAGGCAGTTGTTGTTCCAGCATCGATAAAGATGACATCTTGTTTCCTTTGATCAAAGAGGCAGCTTCTGAGCCAGCAACTTCTTTCTCTTGAAGGTTTTTTTGACAGATTTTTCTTGAATACTTTCTTCTTCCTGCAAAGGAGTGAGGGGAGTTCTGCCCCACCATGCATTCGACGAAGCTTTGTTTTTCTGCTTCCAACTCATCCAATCTCTTCGTACAGTTGATTCTGAGGTCTCTAGCAAACTAACTAATTTTTTTCTAGAGAAACTACATGATGCTGATTTGTAACTCCTCCAAAATCAGTTGCTTACGCTCTGTTTTTAACACTGAAATCACCTCCTGATATCGTTTACACTATTCATTCTATCATACTATATTCCAAAAGTCAAGCATTTTTTTATCATTTTCTTTCAAAATCTATCATTTTTCTTATTTCTAGAAATTTTTTTATTGCAAGATAAGAGCCTTTATGGTAGACTATTTGAGTAAGTATTGGAAGATTACTCAAAGAGGCTTAAGAGGCCGTGTTGGAAACGCGGTAGGCGTGTAACAGCGTGCGTGGGTTCGAATCCCATGTCTTCCGTAAATGATTCAAACTGCATCTTGGTGCAGTTTTTATACCTTTCTATAGTAGTTCCTCTATCTATAAACTATCAAAAATGTCCTTATTGAGATAATAGAAAAACTAAGTCGTTAAAAGGTAAAATACCTTGTAATAAATAACCTGTATCTAAAAATTAGGAATTTATCTAACTTTTAGATACAGGTCATTTTTATTAAATTTTACTTGCGTTTCTTCTTCGCTTTTTCATTTTGTTTGCCATGCGTTTCATGGACTGTTTCATGGCAAATTCACTGATTTTACCCTTGAGTCCTCCACCAAACATCTGGCTCATATCTGGCATTCCTGCTCCTCCAAGAGCTGACAGGTCAGGCATACCACCTTGTCCCATCATTCCTTCAAGGGCAGACATATCCATACCTCCCATATTTGGCATATTTTTAGGAAGGTTGTTTGGATTGATTCCCATCTGCTTCATCATCTTGTTCATATCTCCAGACATAACACCCTGCATGAGTTGTTTAGCCTGGTTAAAGTCCTTGATGAATTTATTGACTTCGACAAATGTATTTCCAGACCCTGCAGCGATACGACGGCGACGACTCGGATTTAAAAGGTCAGGATTTTTCACGTTCTTCAGGTGTCATCGAAGACACAATAGCACGTTTGCGAGCAATCTGGCGCTCATCCACCTTCATGTTTTGAAGGGCTGGATTGTTGGCCATACCTGGAATCATCTTGAGCAAGTCTTCCATTGGTCCCATGTTTTGCACCTGATCCAATTGATCAATGAAATCATTGAAATCAAAGGTATTCTCACGCATTTTCTCAGCCATTTCAAAGGCTTTTTGTTGATCATATTCTTGAGAAGCTTTCTCAATCAAAGTGAGCATATCCCCATACCGAGGATACGGCTTGACATACGATCTGGGTGGAAGGTCTCAATGTCCGTGATCTTTTTCACCCGTACCAGTGAACTTGATTGGTTTTCCAGTAATGTGACGAACAGATAGAGCAGCACCACCACGAGTATCGCCATCAATCTTAGTAAGGATAACCCCAGTCACTTCCAACTGAGCATTAAACTCACGAGCGACATTGGCTGCTTCTTGACCAATCATGGCATCAATTACAAGTAATATTTCATTTGGTTGAGCCAATGCTTTCACGTCACGAAGCTCATTCATCAAAAGCTCATCAATCTGCAAACGCCCTGCCGTATCAATCAAGACATAATCATTATGGTTGGCTTGGGCTTGTTCCAAACCTTGACGGACAATCTCAACAGCTGGAATCTCTGTACCAAGTGCGAAGACAGGCACATCGATTTGTTGACCCAGAGATTTCAACTGGTCGATAGCCTGCAGGACGGTAAATATCCGCCGCAATCATCAAAGGACGAGCATTTTCTTCTTTCTTGAGTTTGTTGGCAATTTACCAGCAAAAGTTGTTTTACCAGCCCCCTGCAAACCAACCATCATGATGATTGTAGGAATCTTAGGTGACTTGATAATCTCAGCCGTATCAGAACCTAAAACGGCTGTCAATTCCTCATCAACGATTTTAATAATCTGTTGTGCCGGATTTAGGGTATCAATAACCTCATGGCCGACTGCACGTTCACGAACTTTCTTGATAAAGTCCTTTACAACGGGAAGGGCAACGTCAGCTTCAAGCAAGGCTAAGCGAATCTCTTTAGTTGCCTCTTGGACATCAGACTCTGAGATTTTTCCTTTTTTACGTAAATTTTTAAAGACGTTCTGCAAACGTTCTGTTAAACTTTCAAATGCCATTTTTCTTCCTCTTATTCTCTATTATCAATGCTTGTTAAAATTTCTATCTGCTCCTGCAGAAAGTCATCCTTGGGATAGCGCTCCAAAATCTGATCAAAAATTTGACTGCGGACAATGTAGTCCGAGTACATGTGCAATTTCATCTCATAATCTTCCAAAATCTTTTCTGTCCGCTTGATATTATCATAAACAGCTTGACGACTGACACCAAACTCTTCAGCTATCTCAGCTAGACTGTAATCATCTGCATAATAGAGTTCAATATAATTCATTTGCTTATCAGTCAAAAAGCGCAGCATAAAAATTCAAAAAGCGCATTCATACGATTGGTTTCAATTTCCATAACTTTTATTATACCAAAAACTAATTTACCGCCACAGTATAAGAAGATCAAATCTTATCAGTAATATAAAAAGAACCTTGCATAGCAAGATTCTTTTCGTGTCTGACTTAAATAATTGTTCTTCTGGGAACTAAATCGAATTAAGCTTCGATTTCTGTAACCATACCTGAACCAACAGTACGTCCACCCTCACGGATAGAGAATGTAGTACCTTGTTCTACGGCGATTGGGTGGATCAACTCAACGTCGATAGTCACGTTATCACCAGGCATTACCATTTCAGTACCTGAAGGAAGTTCGATTGAACCTGTAACGTCAGTTGTACGGAAGTAGAATTGTGGACGGTAGTTGTTGAAGAATGGAGTGTGACGTCCACCTTCTTCTTTAGTAAGGATATAAACTTCACCTTTGAATTTAGTGTGTGGGTTGATTGAACCTGGTTTAGCGATAACTTGTCCACGTTCGATTTCATCACGTTGAACACCACGAAGAAGGACACCTACGTTATCTCCTGCAAGACCTTCGTCAAGTTGTTTACGGAACATTTCAACACCAGTTACAACTGCTTTATGAGTTTCTTCTTTAAGACCAACGATTTCGATTTCGTCGTTGACTTTAACGACACCACGGTCGATACGTCCTGAAGCAACTGTACCACGTCCAGTGATTGAGAATACGTCTTCGACTGGAAGAAGCAATGGTTTATCAGTGTCACGTTCTGGTTCTGGAATGTACTCATCAACTGTGTTCATCAATTCCATAACGATATCTTCGTATTTAGAGTCACCTTCAAGGGCTTTAAGAGCTGAACCTTGGATAACTGGAAGATCGTCACCTGGGAAGTCGTATTCTGACAATAGGTCACGGATTTCCATTTCAACCAATTCAAGCAATTCTTCGTCGTCAACCAAGTCAACTTTGTTCATGAAGACGATAAGGTGTTTAACACCAACCTGACGTGAAAGAAGGATGTGCTCACGAGTTTGTGGCATTGGTCCGTCAGTTGAAGCTACTACAAGGATAGCTCCGTCCATTTGAGCGGCACCAGTGATCATGTTTTTAACGTAGTCCGCGTGTCCTGGAGCGTCGATGTGAGCGTAGTGACGTTTTTCAGTTTCGTACTCAACGTGTGCAGTGTTGATTGTGATACCGCGTTCGCGTTCTTCTGGAGCAGCATCGATAGACGCATAGTCTTTAGGTTGGTTAACTGATGAAGGCAAGCGACGTGCCAAAACAGTTGTGATAGCTGCAGTTAGGGTAGTTTTACCGTGGTCAACGTGTCCGATAGTACCAATGTTAACGTGTGGTTTACTACGATCGTATTTTTCTTTTGCCATTTGAGTAAAAGCCTCCAAAAAAATATATTTTTATAGATAGACAGTAGGCAATACAGTCTAACTTTTCCTTACTATTTTATCAAATTTCAGCTAAATTGCAAGTGTTTTACAAAAGTTTTTTGTGAATTATTCTTATTCTAACACTCTTTATAATGAGGACATTCTATTTATTAGCTTCTAAAAAATAAAAATCAGGATTCCCTGACTTTTACTTTGTTAATTCTCTTTCTCGCTCTTGCATTATTTTATGATTTTTCATATAAACGAGCTAAAAAAATTTTGAGATTTCTTTTTAAGATTGAATAGGTAGGACAGCAACTATCATACCAATTACACCATAGATATTACTTGATAATAGAAGTAAAACCAAAATTGTTATAGGGTGAACTTTCATCACACTACCGACGATTCTAGGATATAAGATATTCCCATCTACTTGTTGAATGATAAGCATATAAACAATCGCTATGGCCATTCTATGTGGATCTGTAAATATATTAGAAATAATCATTGGTATCAAACCTATACTTGGTCCTACATAAGGGATTAAATTGGCTAAACCAGAAAAAATAGCGAATACCAAAGCATATTTTAAACCAATTACACTGTAACCTATATAAGCTAAACATCCAATGATAAAAGCATCAATCGAAACACCACTAATATATCGAGCAATTGTAGCATTTAAATTTTTTAATAATCCAGCAATACGTAGTCTATCATGCTTTAAAATTGTTCTTTCAAGCATAGGTAAAAATTTGTTACCATCTAGTAAAAAATAGATTAGAAAGACAGGAGTCATAACGATGATCAAAACTGTGCTAAAGAGAGCTGATAAGATACTACCTACACTGTTGGTTACACTATTAAGGATGTTTTGCAAAATATCTACATAAGAGAGATTTAGTTGTTGAATACTTGCCTGAATATCCAAATTTTGAAAGCTGGATAGGTCGATAAATCAATAATTAAATCTTGTATTCGGCTGTAAATAGTTTGGCTGGTTGCAATCAAACTAGTCAACTGATTAATCAAAATCGGTAAGAGATAGACTACCCCAATAACTAGGCCCCAAACCAAGGCACATACAGTGTCAGTAGAATACCAATTAAACGATTAATTTTTGAGATATTTCTGTAAAAAAATTAACAATCGGATTGGTTAAATAAATATAAAAAAACCACCTAGCAGAAAAAGGAATCATAATTGTATTTTGCAACTGTTACAAATGGCGTGATGATTGCCCCCATCTCTCTCCATAAATAAAAAGATAATTGTTAATAGTAAAATCTCACTCGTCCATAATTTATTCTTTACGAAACATGAGTTACCTCCATCTATCTATTTTACCATACTTTTAAAAAGGTTCTTTCTTATATCATGAAACTAGGAATATTTTTTTCTTTATGATAGAATATTCTTACTATGAAAAAAATAATTTTGACACTATTAACTCTAACTTTAATTAGTTCTTCTTCTACTGTTATGGCCCAAGATTTAAATATTCCAGCCAAGCATATCATTGCCGTTGAAGCCAACACAGGTAAAATTTTGTATGAAAAGGATGCTACTCAACCTGTTGAGATAGCTTCAATTACAAAATTACTCACTGTTTATCTAGTTTATGAAGCCATAGAAGATGGTAGTATCACCCTCTCCACTCCAGTTGAGATTTCAGACTACCCTTATAAATTAACAACCAATCCCAAGGCTAGTAATCTTCCAATGGAAGCTCGGAAATATACTGTTGGGGAATTACTAGAAGCTACCTTAGTCCCTAGTGCAAATAGTTCAGCTATTGCTTTAGCCGAAAAAAATTGCTGGTTCTGAAAAAGACTTTCGTAGACAAGATGCGTGCTAAACTCTTAGAATGGGGCATCAAAGATGCTACTATCGTCAACTCCACTGGTCTCAATAATGAAATACTTGGTGATAACATTTACCCAGGTTCTAAAAAAGATGAAGAAAATAAACTAAGTGCTTACGATGTTTCTATTGTTGCTCGGAATTTAATTAGAAAATATCCTCAAGTATTAGATATTACCAAAAAACCTTCTTCTACTTTTTGAGGAATGACTATAACATCTACAAACTACATGTTAGAAGGAATGCCAGCTTATCGTGGCGGTTTCGATGGACTCAAAACAGGTACAACTGAAAAAGCAGGAGAATCTTTTGTCGGCACAACTGTTGAAAAAGGGATGAGAGTCATCACTGTTATTCTCAATGCAGAACACCAGGATAGTAATCCCTATGTTCGTTTTAATGCCACTTCTGCACTAATGGATTATATTTCCTCCAATTTTGCACTTCGAAAAATCGTACAAAAAGGTGATACATATAAAGATAGTAAATCTCCTGTTCAAGATGGAAAAGAAAACACTGTTGCTGCAGTTGCCCAAGAAGATATTTCTCTTGTTGAACGCTTAGGAACACAAGCTAAACCATCCATTCAATTTATTCCTTCTTCCAAGTCACTTACCGCTCCACTTGAAGCTGGTACAGTTGTTGGTAACCTAACTTATGAAGATAATGATTTAATTGGACAAGGTTATATTACTACTGAACGTCCAAGTTTTCGAAATTAGTTTCTGAAAAAAAGTGGAAAAAGGATTTTTCTTAAAAAGTCTGGTGGAATCAATTTATCCGTTTTATTAATGAAAAATGTAAAAAATCGCGATTTATTCGCGATTTTTTTACTATTTCTTAGTTCTACTAGTATACAACCTTATCCAACAGATCCTTCCATTTCATAGCTAATCAAACGGTTAAGCTCAACAGCATATTCCATTGGAAGTTCTTTGGTAAATGGTTCAACAAATCCCATAACAATCATCTCAGTTGCCTCAGATTCTGACAAGCCTCGGCTCATGAGATAATACAATTGTTCTTCAGAAATCTTAGAAACCTTAGCTTCGTGTTCCAAAGCAACTTGCGAGTTGTGAATTTCATTAAATGGAATAGTATCTGATGCTGACAAGTCGTCCATGATGATGGTATCACACTCTATATGGGAAACAGATTTCTTAGAATTTTTATTAAAGGTCACCTGTCCACGGTAGTCTACCTTTCCTCCACCTTTAGCGATGGATTTAGACACGATAGAAGAACTTGTGTGTGGCGCATTGTGGATCATCTTAGCACCCGTATCTTGGTGTTGTCCTGCATTGGCAAAGGCAATAGAAAGCATGGTACCACGCGCACCTTCTCCATCAAGATAAACAGATGGGTATTTCATGGTAGTTTTAGCACCCAAGTTTCCATCAATCCACTCAACAGTGGCATTTTTTTGGGCTTTAGCACGCTTAGTAACCAAGTTGTAAACGTTGTCAGACCAGTTTTGGATGGTTGTATAACGCATATAAGCTCCATCCAAGGAAAAAATTTCTACGATGGCTGCATGCAAACTGTTACTTGAATAAGTTGGTGCTGTACATCCTTCTACGTAATGAACACTTGCCCCTTCATCAACGATAATCAAGGTACGTTCAAACTGACCAGTATTTTCGTTGTTGATACGGAAGTAGGTTTGCAGCGGGATATCCACCTTAACCCCTTTTGGTACATAGATAAAGGTTCCGCCAGACCATACAGCCGAGTTGAGGGCAGCCAACTTGTTATCTGTTGGCGGTACCAACTTAGCAAAGTATTGTTTAAACAAGTCTGGGTATTCCTTAAGGGCAGAATCCGTATCTGTAAAGATAATTCCCAATCTCTGGAACTCTTCCTTCATATTGTGGTAAACCACTTCTGACTCATACTGGGCAGAGGCACCTGCTAGATAGGCACGCTCAGCTTCTGGAATCCCAATTCGTTCAAAGGTTTCTTTGATTTTTTCAGGAACGTCATCCCATGAACGGGCTGGTTTGTCAGATGGTTTTTGGTAGTAGATCAAGTCATCAAAATCAATCTCTGACAAGTCTGCTCCCCAAGTTTGCATGGGCATTTTTTTGAAGGTTTCATAAGACTTCAAACGGAATTCTAACATCCACTCAGGTTCTCCCTTTGCAGCTGATAGTTCACGAATAACATCTTCATTCAATCCTTTTCCTGTCGATAGGACAGGCTCTACATCATCATGGAAACCAAATTTATATTCACCAAGGTCAATTGGTTTTGGTTCTACTCTTTCTTCAGCCATAATATCCTTTCTTTCATTCTTCATTTCTACTGATTCATAAGACAAAAGAAACTTGCCTTACTTGTTTTCTTGATTTTCAATTGTTTTCTTCAGGGCATTCCAAGCTAGGGTTGCACACTTGATTCGTTGAGGGAATTTTGCAACGCCTGATAAGAAGGCTGCATCTCCTAATTGGTCTTGTCTGTCATCTTTTTGACCTTGAACCATTTCAGAAAAAATAGTTGCAAGTTCTAAAATTTCTTGTTTGGTCTTGCCCAAAACAGCATCTGTCATCATGCTAGCAGAGGCAGTTGAAATAGTACAACCCGAGTTTAGAAAAGCGATATCCTCCAATCGGTCTTCTGCATCAAACTTGACAGAGAGATTGATGACATCTCCACAGGTCGGATTGTTGAGACTGATTTGTTCAGCTTCATCCAACTTTCCTTGGTGATGTGGATTTTTCGAATGGTCCGCTACCACTGCCATATAAAGGCTATCTAGTTTAGAAAGTGCCATTGAAAAACTCCTTTGTCTTTTGCAAGGCATCGACTAACTTGTCGCAGTCTGCCTTGGTATTGTAGATATAAAAACTAGCGCGAGCTGTTGCTGGGACATCTAAATACTGAAGCAAGGGTTGCGCACAGTGGTGACCTGCACGAACAGCCACGCCTTCATAATCCAAAGCAGTCGCAAGGTCATGAGGATGGAGACTGCCTAGGTTAAAGGCAATAACACCTGAGCGTTGAGCTAAGTCCTGCGAACCATAAATAGTCAATCCCTCAATTGCTTGTAATTTTGGAAAAACGTAGGCTATTAATTCTTGCTCATGGATTTCAATGGCATCCATACCAATTTTTTCTAAATAATCGACAGCCGCTGCCAGTCCAATTGCTCCAGCCATATTAGGAGTTCCAGCCTCGAATTTCCAAGGCAACTCCTTCCAGCTAGCAGATTGCTCATAGACGAAATCAATCATCTCACCGCCAAATTCAACTGGTGACATTTGCTCTAGATACTTTTCTTTACCGTAAAGGACACCGATACCAGTTGGACCAGCCATCTTGTGACCTGAAAAGGCAAAGAAGTCCACATCCAAGTCCTGCACATCAATCTTCATATGAGGAGTTGATTGGGCACCATCAACAACCATTATTGCCCCGACCTTATGTACCATTTGAGCAATTTCTTTGATGGGATTGACCACACCAAGAACATTTGAGGCGTGAACAAGGGAGACAAACTTAACTTTATCCGTCAATTTAGCTCGCAAATCATCCATATCCAGAGCTCCATTCTTGAGATAGACATAGACAAGCTCTGCCCCAGTCTTGCGACAAGCTTCTTGCCAAGGGATGATATTGGAATGGTGTTCCATGACAGAGATTAAAACCTGATCACCTTCTGACAAAACTTCTTCCGCAAAGCGTGCTACCCAATTGAGACTGGTTGTCGTTCCTCTGGTAAAGAGGACTTCCTTTGTAGAAGAAGCATTGATAAACTTGCGAATAGTTTCACGCGCAGCTTCATAGGAGGCTGTAGCACGTTCTGCCAAGGTATGAACACCACGGTGGACATTAGCATTGTCATATTCATAATAATAATCGATTGTTTCAAGAACCGACTTCGGTTTTTGTGTTGTTGCAGCATTATCCAGATAGACCAGGGGCTCATCATTTACAAACTGGTCTAAAATTGGAAAATCCTTGCGAATCGCTTCTACATCTAGCATGAGTTACCTCTTAGCGTTTTGACAATTTTTCTTCGATGGTTGCAATCATTTCTTCACGAACTTCCTTGACTGGAATCTCAACGATAACAGATCCTAGGAAACCACGAACAACTAAGCGTTCTGCAGTTGCCTTGTCTAAGCCACGACTCATGAGATAGTACTATATCCTCTGGATCGACCTGACTGATAGAAGCCGCGTGACCAGCTGTGACATCATTTTCATCAATCAAGAGTATTGGGTTGGCATCTGAACGCGCTTGGTCTGATAGCATTAATACACGGCTCTCCTGCTGGGCATCTGCACCTTTAGCACCCTTTGATAATATGTCCAATACCGTTGAAGGTTAAGGTAGCTTTTTCAAGGATAACCCCATGCTGGAGAATATTACCGATTGAATTGCATCCATAGTTAGTCACACGAGTGTCAATTCCTTGTACCTGACGACCACTTGATAGAGCTACTACCTTAAGATCAGCATGGCTACCATTTCCAATCAAGTCACTATCAAAATCAGCAACGATGTTTCCTTCGTTCATGACACCGATAGCCCAGTCAATACTAGCATCGTTTCCTAATTTACCACGACGGCTAATGTAGGCTGTTACATTTTCACCTAGACGGTCAATAGCTGCAAATTTCACTTGAGCGCCAGAACGAGCGATAACTTCAACAGTAATGTTCGCAGTCGCTTGAGCACTACCTTCACCACGTGATTCCAAACGTTCCAAGTAGCTAATTTTTGAGTTTTTACCGGCTATAATCATGATATGCTTGTTAAACGGAACATCACTATCACTATCTTGGTAGAAAAATGCCTTCGATTGGCTCCTGGAATTTCCACATTATCTGGAATATAAAGAACTGCACCCACTATTGAAATAAGCAGTGTGGTAGGTCGTCAACTTATCATCGTCATACTTAACAGATGACATGAAGAATTCCTCAATAAGCTCTGGAATTTCTTCTAAAGCTGAGTGAAAGTCTGTAAAGACAACACCTTGTTCAGCCAAATCAACTGGAATTTGCTCAAAAACTGTTTGAGTTCCCACTTGCACCAACTTCAAGTGATTATCTAGTGCAGTGAAATCTGGAACATTTGCTGTTGGCTCACTTTCAGTGATGGTTCCATCACCTAAATTCCAACGGTGAAATTTCACACGTTCGATTACTGGTAATTCCAAACTTTCAATTTTATCGAAAGCTTGTTGACGGAGGTCAAACAGCCAGCTTGGTTCAGCATGCATTTTTGAAAAAGTTTAATGTTTTCTTTAGTCATTTACTTCTCCTAAAAGATACGAGGGAATTACAATTCTTCCTTGTAGTCGTAACCAAGCTCATCAGCAAGTTTTGCGTATCCTTCACGTTCCAAACGTGCTGCCAATTCTGGACCACCTGAAAGCACAACACGGCCTTCCATCATAACATGGACCACATCAGGCGTGATATAGTTGAGAAGGCGTTGGTAGTGAGTGATAATCATGGCACCAAACCCTTCACCACGCATAGCATTTACGCCTTTAGATACGACTTTAAGAGCGTCAATATCAAGACCAGAGTCAATTTCATCAAGAAGAGCAAAAGTAGGTTCTAACATCAAGAGTTGAAGAATTTCATTGCGTTTTTTTCTCACCGCCAGAGAAACCTTCGTTAAGGTAACGCTCTGCCATTTCTTCTTTCATGTTGAGCAATTCCATCTTCTCGTCTAGTTTAGTAATAAACTCACGAACTGAAATCTTCTCATCGTCTTCTTTACCAGCATTCATGGCTGCACGAAGAAATTCAGCATTTGTAATACCAGGAATTTCAGATGGATATTGCATAGCAAGGAAAAGTCCCATACGTGCACGCTCATCTACTCTAATTGAAGAATGTTAACGCCATCAAAACAAGACTTCACCCTTTGTTACTTCATAGTTCGGGTTACCCATGATGGCTGCAGAAAGAGTTGATTTACCAGTACCGTTTGGTCCCATGATGGCTGCAATCTCTCCTGTTTTCAGAGTCAAATTGACCCCTTTTAAAATTTCTTTCCCTTCAATCTCAACGTGAAGATTTTTGATCTCTAATACTGACATGATAGTTCCTTTCTTTTTTAAGGTCTTTATTATTTTTAAAAATACGTTTCCATTCTTAAAAATATGTTTAAAGTCTCCCATAAATATTCTTTACTAGTATAATAGCCTAAAAGGCTTTTGATTTTTGTTTAGAAGCTGCATGCTAGTCTTTTTCTTTCAGATGTTGATCAATAATATCAATAATCTTCCCATAACATAACCTCACACGGAAATTTCTAAAAAGTAAAATTCCCCCAAAAAGCTGCCATCACATAACGTCCAGTCATCCATGACTCATTAAAAAAATAGGTCTCAGCAGCTGTAAAAAGAGCAATAATCATAAATTGTTTTTATTCATAGAATTATTGTACCATGAAATCTTTTCTTTAGTCTTCCTCTACCTTCACTTTATCAGCCAAAAATTCAAATCCTTTAGGAATGAGACTATTTTCTGCTTCTTTTTCTGTTTGATAAGATTTAGATTTTGCTGAAAAGGCTGCCCGAACTTCTTTCCATTCATCCATAGAAATAGCTAAAATTTCAGGTGAAAATCCTGCTGCCTGACTCAGAATATTTCCAAACATAGTATTGAGGTTATCTCTCTTCATTGTTTGACCAGCATTAAAGCTAGATTCAAAGGCTAGAATGGCATGATTTTCATTAGCCGCCACTGGTTGGGAACCAACGAGAAGAGCCTTGTCTGGACCAGCTAAACTTTCAATAATCTCTTTCCAAGCATTCTGTAAGCGTATCAGATTTTGTCTCGCCAAATCAGGATTGTCAACAGCTTCTTGTAAAATTGCTTGAACCTTATTTCGATCTACTCTATAAACTGACTTGGTTGCTGTCGGTCGACTAGGAACTGGACTAATTTGCTGGCTACCTGCTCCTATATTGGCCAGTTCTTGTTTAAGACAAGCAACTTCTTGTTTAAGGGCAGCAATTTCACCCTCAACTGCAATTGGGAGAACAGGTTCAGACTTGATTTCTCCTAAGCGAATGGTCATCATCTCAGCGTATATCTTCGGTTGTAAACTCGCCTTCATATCAGCTAAGGACTTGGTTGCAAGAGCAATCATCTCAAATAGACTATCCTGAGAAATTGATAAATTTTCCTCAAAAATTGCACTATGATGAGTGTTTTCTCCCCAGTTTGCACAATAAGTAAATCACGCAAATATTGAAGAAGGTCAGTCACAAACCGTGTCATACTCTTCCCATTATCAAACAAGAAATTTAAACATTCTAAGGCTTTTGAAATATCCTGCTGGGATAGAGCCGCTACATAGTTATCCAAAGCTCTTAAACTGATGGTTCCTGTAATTTCTTCAGATATAGCAGTTGTCAAACAATTACCTTGCGTTAAACTCAGAGCTTGATCCAAAATAGACAAAGCATCCCTCATCCCCCCTTCAGCTCGTCTTGCAATAATTTCTACTGCTTCGGGCTCAGAGCTAATATTTTCTTTATCTAGGATATAGTGGATATGCTCCTTGATATCTTTTGTTTTAATAGACTTAAACTCAAACTGCTGTACACGAGATAAGATAGTTGCTGGAATCTTGTGTAATTCAGTTGTTGCTAGGATAAAAACTACATTTTGGGTAGGTTCTTCAAGGGTCTTTAAGAGGGCGTTAAAAGCACCTGTAGACAACATGTGTACCTCGTCTATAATATAGACTTTGTAGCGTGCTAAACTGGGTGCGTAAGTCGATTTATCTCGAATCTCACGAATTTCGTCCACACCGTTATTTGAAGCTGCATCCATCTCGATAACATCTTCAAGACTACCATCTGTGACTGCTTGACAAATGTAGCAGTTATTACACGGTTCGCCGTCCACTTGATTGGGACAATTCATAGCCTTTGCAAAAATCTTAGCGACACTAGTTTTCCCAGTTCCACGAGGACCTGAGAAGAGATAAGCATGACTAATCTTTTCTTGTTCTACTGCTTGTTTAAGAGTCTTAGCCACAACATCTTGACCTACAAGTTGAGAAAAAGTTTGACTCCTATATTTTCGATAAAGTGCTTGATACATCAACTTTTCTCCTCAAACATACTAAAGTCCCATTCTGTCTTTTCAAGTAAAATTTCGACAAATTGTTCTAAATAATCTCGGTCAATGGCAGCATAATCATCAATCTCTGAAGAATCAAGATCTAGAACTCCAAGTAATTGACCATTCTTAACCATCGGAACAACAATCTCACTTTTGGCTTGACTATCACAAGAAATATAATTTGGGTAACTAGCAACATCTCCTACCAAAATCGTTTCCTCGAACTTTGCCGCCTCACCACAAACACCCTTGCCTAGAGCAATACGAATACAGGACACTCCACCTTGAAATGGTCCCAAAAATCAATTCTGAGCCATCAAATAAGTAAAAACCCTGCAAAAACAGTATTTGGTAAGCGAGACTTTAAAAGAGCACTAGCATTGGAAAGATTAGCAAGGACATTCGTTTCTCCTTCTAACAATGAAGAGAGTTCTTGGTTTATCATTTGATAAAGTGTTTCTTTTTCTGATTCTAACATAAAACTATTATATCAAAAAAGGATTACAGACAAAAGAAAAATCCTTTGTTTTAAAAACAAAGGATTTTATGAATTTTCAATTCAATTAAAGTTCGATATCACCGAACAAGTCAGCCATTGAGAACCTGTTTGTGTTTCTGGAAGTTCAAAATCACGTTTTTCTTGACGTTTTGGACGACGTGGACGTGGTGCACGTTTTTCCTCGTTTTGACCTTCTTCTTGTGCTGGACGTTCTTCAAGTGCCTTGATAGAAAGTGATACACGTTCTGCATCAGCGTTAACTTCAAGAACTTTAACTTGAACTTCTTGACCAACTTTAAGAGCTTCTTTTGGATTTTTCAATACGTTTGTGTGAAATTTGTGACACGTGAACAAGTCCATCGATACCAGGCAATACTTCAACAAAAGCACCGAAATCAGTCAAACGTTTAACTGTTCCTTCTACTACATCACCTTTAACCAATTTTTGCTCACACCATCCCATGGTCCAGGAGTTGTTGCTTTAAGTGAAAGTGATACACGACCTTCTTCTTCGTTAAGGTCAAGAATCTTAACTTCAATTTCTTCACCTACAGTTACTACTGATTTTGGTGATACATTGCGTTCGTGTGACAATTCAGTCAAGTGAACCAAACCATCAACACCACCAAGGTCGATAAAGCACCAAAGCTCGTGATACGTGCAACTTTACCAGTTACAACATCACCAACAGCCAATTTTACCAAATACTTCAGCACGAGCTGCTGCTGTAGCTTCTTCAACAACTTCGCGACGTGAAAGGATAAAGCGAGTCTTTTCTTTAGCGTCAACTTCTTTGATTTTTAGCATCAAATTCTTGACCTACAAAACGCTCAGTGTTACGTACGAAACGAGTATCCAACATTGAAGCTGGGATAAATCCACGTACACCTTCAAATTCTACAGAAAGTCCACCTTTAACTGCACGAGTTCCTTTAACAGTAACAACTTCTTCTTCACGACCTACAAGTTTGTCCCATGCTTTGCGAGCTTCAAGACGTTTTTTAGATACAAGGTATGTAACTGTATCAGTATCTTTACCAACTACTTGACGAAGTACAAGAACATCCAATACTTCTCCTACTTTAACAAAGTCATTGATATCTGCATCGCGATCGTTTGTCAATTCGCGAAGAGTCAAGACACCTTCAACACCAGTTCCAGAGATTGCAACGTTAGCTTGAGTCGCATCAACTGTCAATACTTCAGCACTAACAACATCACCAGTCTCAACTTGGCTAACGCTATTTAGCAAATCTTCAAATTCGTTCATCTAAAAAATCCTCCAACAATCAAGCTTTTCTGAGCTTGACATACTTATAATTTTTTTCCTAAGCACCCGCAAGGACATGTTTATATCGTTCACGTCTTTCAATTATAAAAATAAAATACCCTAAGATATTTTTCTTTTTCATTTTTGATTATTACCTAAGAACTGGGGTAGCTGGATTCGAACCAACGCATGAGGGAGTCAAAGTCCCTTGCCTTACCGCTTGGCTATACCCCAATGTGATATGGAGAGAGGGATTCGAACCCCCGAACCCGAAGGGAGCGGATTTACAGTCCGCCGCGTTTAGCCTCTTCGCTATCTCTCCTAGAATCAACATGGATTATTATATCATGAAAATTTCAAAAACAAGACTTATTTTTATTAAATTATAATTTTCAATTAAAATTTTCACAGCTTTTTCAAGTTTTTTTATAAAAACTATCGACATTTCCATTCTTTATGATAGCAAATTGACCATCTAATTCGGCAATTTCTCCAATAGATTTTTACCAATGGTTAAAACATAGCCTTCATAACTATCTTTTTCCTACAGTTACTTTCGAATCCGCTAACTGAATTTCAATTTTTTATCTTTCTTACTCATTTCCTACCCTCACTTCACTTGTTCTATTTTACAAGAAAAATAGAAAAATCTAGTAAGAAAAACTCTATATCAGCTCATAGTGATATAGAGTTTTTAGACTTATTTAATATGTTTTTCTAGTTCTTTTTGGTATTTACCATTTGATTCTAATTTTTCTTTTTGCCATTTCTTAAGAGCTTCTTCATATTCTTTTGAAGTGACAATATCTTTTTGCAATCTCATGCCTTTAAAGATATATGGATCTCCTTTAATTCCGACTTGAGAATAAGGTTTAGAGAATGGTACTACATTACTTACGACTGGTGAACCACCAGATGATGCTGTAGGCATCAAAAGAGAACTGTCAGTCAACCAAGCTCTGTGCTTTTAGCATATTTTTCATAACGCTCTTCAAGACTGATTGATTCTGAATCAGCTTCGTCTAATAATTTCTTATATTGATCCAAACCAACCTTAGCTACTACTTCTTTATCTTTCCCTTTAGTAATACCGAGGTGTTTCATAGCAGAACCTGATTTAGGATCCATGATATTCAAGTAAGCTGCTGGGTCTTGATAGCTAGGAGACCATCCTGTGCTGTTCAAATCATAATCTTTTTGAGCAGGAACTCGTGCTTGAGAAGTGATTGTTTCCTTCTCATTATCTGTCATTTGAAGAACGTCAACCACAACATTTTCTGCGCCAAGGGTAGATTCGATAGATTGTTTTAAAGAATTACTTTGTTGAACTGCGATTGTATCTGTTTGTTCAACTGGAACATCTAAATGAATTGGGAAAGTTACCCCTTTAGATTCCAAGTCTTTCTTAGCTTTTTCGAAAGCAGCTTTAGCCTTTTCTGGATTATAAATAGCATTTTTCCCGTCAACTAATTCAACTTCCTTCCATTGGTCTCCATAATTTACCAATTCTTGTTGAGCAATCTGACTGAAGTTTTTTTGCCTGCTGACTGAACAAAATTGTCTGGAACAAGACTGTTACGAATAATCTTATCTGCTCCATCCTCACCATTTAACTGTGCAGCATATGAATGACGATTAAAGGCAAAGTTAATCGCTTGACGGAAGTCCTTATTCAGCATAGCCTCTTTTAGTAGATGACTTTTGTTCTTCACTTGTTTTTGGCAGTTTTATTATATGACTGGCGATTTACATTAAATGTGAAGTAATAACTTGTTGAATCTTGCGGACTATAAGTTATTTTATCTGCATATTGTTCTAAAGTAGAGGCAAAATTAGAACTACTTGGGAAGAGACGGGCAGTTGTATAAGCGCCTGATGAGAAACTACGAATCAAAGACTCTTGATCTGATCCATCATAGTAGGTCAATTTGATTTTCTCAATTTTGACATTTTCTTTGTCCCAATAATTTGGATTTTTCTCATATTCAATCAAAGATTTTGAAGTCAAAGTCTTTAAGAAATAAGGTCCATTATAGAGAATACCAGCAGGGGTAACTGCCCCATAATCCTTTCCAGATGCTTTTAGAAACTCTTCATTAACAGGCAACATAGTAGAAGTTGTCACTTTTGAATTCCAGAAACTTTCTGGTTTATTTAGAGTATATTCTACTGTGTAATCATCCAAGGCCTTAACACCAACTGTTGAGAAATCATTTGTTTCCCCAGTCATATAGGCATCCAATCCCTTAATGGAATTTTGGATCAGAGAAACACCATCTGACTTCCCATCAGCTACGTGTTTTAATCCAGTTACAAAGTCACGGGCAGTCACTTCAGCGTATTCTTCTCCTTCTGAAGTATACCATTTGACTCCTTTACGTAATTTGTAGGTATAAGTCAAGCCATCTTTTGATACTGACCAATCTTCAGCCAAGGAAGGAACAACATTCCCGTATTGGTCATTTTCCATTAATCCATCAATTACATTCCCTATAATATCTGTAGTTGATGTACGGGTTGCTATACTGTAGTCCAAGGATGCTGGGTCCACTGCATAAACATAAGAAAATGTTGTTGGGGCATCTGCCTCTTTATTAGCTTTCCCACAAGCTGTTAAGAGAACTGCTGTGCTCAGGGCAACTCCTGCTGTTAAGAGCCACTTTTTCGATTTCATAAGAATCTCCTTTAATATTGTTTAATCTACTTTTTACAATCCAACCTTCTGGGGCCTCAATATCCCCAAACTGAATCCCTGTCAACTCGTCATACAATTTACGGGTAACAGGTCCAACTTCTGTTTCGCTATAAAAGACATGGAAATCTTCACCATGTTGGATTCCTCCGATAGGTGAGATTACTGCTGCTGTACCACAGGCACCTGCTTCTATAAAACGACCAAGATTATTAATTGGAACATCTCCTTCAATAGGAATCAAACCCAAACGGTGTTCTGCCAAATAAAGTAACGAATACTTTGTAATCGATGGCAAGATAGATGGACTTAAAGGGGTAACAAATTCGTTATCTGCTGTAATTCCAAAGAAGTTTGCAGAACCTACTTCTTCAATTTTAGTATGCGTTGCAGGATCTAGATAAATAACATCTGAGAAATGACGTGACTTAGCCAATTTCCCTGGCAAGAGACTTGCAGCATAGTTCCCACCAACCTTAGCTGCACCTGTACCATTTGGAGCTGCACGGTCGTATTCATCCTGAATCAAGAAGTTGGTTGGAACCAAACCACCCTTAAAGTAATTACCCACCGGCATGGCAAAGATAGTAAAGATATACTCTTCTGCTGGTTTTACCCCTATAATGTCTCCAACACCAATCAAGAGAGGACGAAGATAAAGGGTTCCACCTGTTCCATATGGCGGTACATATTCTTCATTCGCACGGACAACTGCTTTACAAGCTTCTACAAACATTTCTGTTGGAACTTGTGGCATCAAGAGGCGGTCACAAGTCCGTTGTAAACGCTTGGCGTTTTCATCTGGTCGAAAAAGTTGCAAACTGCCATCTTTGGTACGATAGGCTTTCAAACCTTCAAATGCTTGTTGACCATAGTGAAGACTTGGAGAAGACTCTGAAATATGCAAGGTTGCATCCTCTGTAAGCTCTCCTTGATTCCATTGTCCATTTTTAAAATGAGCAATATAGCGATAAGGTAATTTCATATAGGAAAAACCAAGGTTTTCCCAATCAATTGTTACGGTCATATACAACTCCTTACTCTTAAAAGTTATTTCTTTTTATTCTACACTTTTTTCTAAAAATAGCAAGTATATTTTGTAATTTTCAGAAAATTTCTTCAATAAAAACAGAACCAGCTCTTTGAACTGGTCCTCATTGTTCGTTTTATTTATCTTCTTTAAAAATTTCTTTTAGATAGGCATCAAAAACTTCCTCATCTGAAATAGTATCAGAAATGAAAGCTTCCGTTGCTGGTTCTTTCTGACAGGTTCAAGTCTTGCAATCGGCTTTCATAGATTGTTCCTTTGTTGGATTGAACAAGCAGAGTTTGGTCGTTCTCTTCCACTTCTGTGCTGAAGAGATCACCAATGAATCCTTGTTCTACAACTGCCCCTGCTAAGAAGACACGATGTGGTTTGTTCTTCAACTCTCTAAGGACTTGAAGACCACGCTTGGCACGACTGGTTGCTGGAATTTCCTCAATAGAAACACGTTTTAAACTACCACGTTGAGTCAAGAGGTAGAAGGATGAGGTGTTACAGATAAAGGCTGCCTGAAGCGCATCATCTACTTTCAGGTTCATAGCTTTGACACCTGCAGCCTTGGCACCAACAACCGGAACCTCTTCGATATTAAAACGAAGGGCATATCCGTTTTGACTTATCAAGAGAACATCATCAAGCTTGATTGGTGCTACTGCTACAATTTGATCAGTCTCATCTTTGATCTTAGCATACTTGACAGACTTAGACCTGTAGGTCCGCCACGGAGTGAACTCTTTGCGCTCTACACGCTTGATTTGACCGAGACGAGTTGCAGTAAAGTAGGTTGTGGCATCATCAAACTGATCTACGACTTCCACATAGAGGATTTCTTCATTCGTTTCGAAGTTTGTAATGGTCTGGCTCAAATGCTCTCCGATATCCTTCCAACGAATATCTGCTAATTCATGAATTGGTCGATAGATGACATTTCCAAGAGTCGTGAACATCAAGAGATGCTGGGTTGTCTTAGCAGCTTGAACAAAGATCAAACGGTCATCATCACGTTTGCCAATTTCTTCCAGAGTGGAAGCCGCAAAGGAACGTGGGCTGGTACGCTTGATGTAACCTGCCTTGGTCACGCTGACATAGGTATCCTCCTCAGCAATCAAACTAGCTGTATCAATCTCGATTGCTTTCGCAGTGTCTTCTAAAGTACTCAAACGTGGAGTCGCAAATTTCTTCTTGACCTCACGAAGCTCTTTCTTCATGAGATTGTACATAGTCCGTTCATCACCGATAATAGCCGCAAGCATGGCAATCTTTTCACGAAGTTCTGCTTCTTCTTCCTGCAAAACAACTACGTCTGTATTGGTCAAACGATAGAGCTGCAAAGTGACGATAGCCTCTGCTTGCTCCTCTGTGAAATCATAGCTGACCTTAAGATTTTCCTTAGCATCAGCCTTATTCTCAGAAGCACGGATAAGGGCAATAACTTCATCCAAAATCGAAATCACGCGAATCAAACCTTCGACAATATGGAGACGTTTCTCAGCCTTTTCCTTGTCAAAGCGAGAACGTGCCAAAATCACTTCACGACGGTGAGCAATATAGCTAGACAAGATTGGGACAATCCCGACCTGACGAGGGGTGAAATTGTCAATCGCCACCATGTTAAAGTTGTAGTTGATTTGCAGGTCTGTGTATTTGAAAAAGATAATTGAGAACAAGCTCCGTATTGGCATCTTTTTTGAGCTCAATAGCAATTCGAAGACCGTCACGATCAGACTCATCGCGAACCTCAGCAATACCAGCTACCTTGTTATTGACACGAACATCATCGATTTTCTTGACCAGATTGGCCTTATTGATTTCATAAGGAATCTCAGTGATAACGATTTGTTCCTTACCACCTTTTAGCTTTTCAATCTCAGTCTTGGAACGAACAACCACGCGCCCTTTCCCAGTTTCATAGGCCTTCTTGATTTCATCACGACCCTGGATAATCCCTCCTGTCGGGAAGTCTGGTCCCAGGCAAGAATTCCATGAGTTTATCCACCTTGGCAGTTGGGTGGTCAATCATGTAAACCGCCGCATCAATGACCTCAGCCAAATTATGGGGAGGAATATCTGTGGCATAACCAGCCGAAATCCCAGTCGAACCATTGACCAAGAGAGTTTGGAAAGGCTGCTGGCAAAACAGTCGGCTCTTTCTCGGTATCGTCAAAGTTCCAAGCAAAAGGAACTGTCTTTTTCTCGATATCTTGAAGAAGATAGCCTGCAATCTCAGACAAACGCGCCTCAGTATAACGCATAGCCGCAGGCGGATCTCCGTCCATAGAACCGTTATTACCGTGCATTTCAACTAAAATCTCACGATTTTTCCAGTCCTGTGACATACGAACCATGGCATCATAGATAGAACTGTCACCGTGTGGGTGGAAATTCCCCATGATATTCCCGACAGACTTGGCCGACTTACGGTAGCTCTTGTCAAAGGTATTGCCATCCTTATTCATAGAATAAAGAATGCGGCGCTGAACCGGCTTCAAGCCATCACGAATATCTGGCAAAGCACGATCTTGAATAATGTATTTGGAGTAGCGACCAAAACGCTCTCCCATGATGTCCTCTAGGGACATGTTTTGAATGTTAGACATAGGATACTAAGCCCGTAAAATGCAAAGTGAAAATAGGCAATTCTTAAAGCGAGCGATGCTCGTAAGAGAATTTATCTTTTTCACACAGCATTTAGGGCGTGTTCAACTCCTTTCAAAGAATGTAGAGTGTGTGTAATGATAAAAGGATGTAGAAAGGATTAGTCCCGTGTTCAGTTACATTCAGTAACCAAACTAGCCTTTCTGTAGTTTAAAGTGTTTAAAATTTGTTGCTTCAGTTAATAAGGAATTTCACACAGCATTTAGGGCGTGTTTCAACTCCTTTCGAAGAATGGAGAGTAAATATTATGGAAAAAAAGGAAAAAATATAGAGTAAGTGAGTTTCATCCAATTCCTGTATCGTCATTTCCACTTGAAATGTCTACTCCACAAATCCTCGTTTATACTTGATATGACTGGCGATATTGCTATCTACATCTTTCCTATCCCAAAGTTGGAGTTCCCATGGGTAGTAAAAATTACTTTTATTTTTAAAATAGATATGAATACCGACATAGCCATCTTTATCACGTAAATACCAGTTTTTTAGTCCGTACATCTCTTGCCAATCATCTAATTTCTCCATGACTTGAGCTATCTCTTTGGAACTTAAAATCATACGAGCACCAAAAATATCATTAAGAATTGAATTCACAGGATAGCCCTCTTGACGCTCTGAAAAACGTGTAATTTTATCTAAAATAGACTCAGAAGTTTTGACACGATAAACATAGGCAATATCTTGGACATCCGCTTTCATCAGATAGTCATTAATTGACTCATGTAAATTTAGACGGTAGGCCAAAATCGCTTTCGTCGGAACTTTAGAAAAGGTATGCTTGAGATTGATTTTTTCCACCTTACCCGTTTCAAAATAATCTTTAGAATATTCTAGATGAATACGATTAATCTCTGTAATGAGGCGTTCCACTTTTTCAATCATGAGTCTTCTCCTCTCGCTTTTTCATTTTTCTAATTACTCCCAAACTTCTTCACTCTCTCCTCAGCATACTCAATCATCTTCTCAGCCACTTCTTTATCGTAGTCAAATCCCATCTTTTGAGCAAGGGACTGAGCTTCTTGGTGGAAAAGTTGCATCGTAGCAAACAAAGACTGAGTGATTTTATCTAAACTTGAGAAATCAAGTAGACTTTGAAAAATTCTTTTCTTTCTCAGCAGGTAAATAGTTAAAAAGATACTTGTAGTTCTTGCCGATATCAATTTTTCCCCTATCACTTGCCACCTGCCAAGCTAAGACTTTCAAGAGTTCTTGCTGACAAATGCCGTAGAGATGGTCGGTCGCATAGATGGCTTGATTACGACAAATCCCTTTGACAACGTAGGCTGATACCCACCAAAATTCATTGCAGACTTTTTTAAAATCTATCTCACTAGCTGGGCTTATCCAGTAACGCTCTAGATTTTGGGAGAATAGGGTTCAAATAAATGTTCTGGATCTTCTAAAACAGTGAATCCAGCCTCACTGTCCATCCCACTCTTGAATGTAGTCTTTGGGGCAGAGAGTCAAATCAATGCGATTGCCATCTTCAAAGAGCATAAGAAATAAACGGCTATGTCCCAACCTAACCTCTTGCTCGATAATGCGTTTGCCAAACTGGTCTATCCAAGATAAATCTGAAATTAGTTCTTCAAAGTTCTCAACGAGATAAACAACATCATAGTCTTGAAATTCATCTTTTAGGGTCTTTGGATTTGTCCGTGAACCAGACATGGCAACAGCCTCTACTTGTAAGGTTTCGGCAGTCTTTAAAATTACATCGAGCATTTCTGTTTCAGATCTCATGTTGATACCCATTCATTAAAAAGTGACTTAAAACACTGTCGCTTCTTCCAGCGTAAACTTAACATTATCTTCAATCCACTTACGGCGTGGTTCGACCTTATCTCCCATGAGGACATTGACGCGACGTTCGGCGCGAGCTAGGTCTTCAATGGTGACACGGATAAGGGTACGCGTTTCTGGATTCATGGTTGTTTCCCAGAGCTGGTCCGCATTCATCTCACCAAGCCCTTTGTATCGTTGGAGGGTAGCGCCTTTACCGAACTGCTTGCGGAGTTCTTCTAGTTCACCGTCCGTCCAAGCATAGGCCACTTCTTCTTTCTTGCCTTTACCTTTTGACATCTTGTAAAGAGGCGGAAGGGCGATATAGACATGTCCTGCCTCAACAAGCGGACGCATGTAGCGGTAGAAAAATGTCAAGAGCAAGGTCTGAATGTGGGCACCGTCGGTATCCGCATCGGTCATGATAATGATCTTGTCATAGTTAGCATCTTCAATAGAGAAGTCTGCTCCCACACCCGCACCGATGGTATAAATCATAGTGTTGATTTCTTCATTTTTGAGGATATCCGCCATCTTGGCCTTGGCTGTATTGATAACCTTACCACGAAGAGGTAGGATAGCCTGGAATTTACGGTCACGACCTTGTTTGGCAGAACCACCGGCAGAATCCCCCTCGACTAGATAGAGTTCATTCTTAGCAGGATTCTTAGACTGGGCTGGTGTTAATTTCCCAGACAACAAGCCCTTGTCTTTCTTATTTTTCTTACCATTTCGGCTCTCATCACGCGCCTTACGTGCCGCTTCGCGAGCATCACGGGCCTTGATAGCCTTGCGGATGAGGTTAGAAGCTAATTCCCCATTTTCCATGAGGAAGAAGGTCAACTTATCAGCCACAATGCCATCCACAACGGGACGAGCTAGTGGGACTTCCCAGTTTGTCCTTAGTCTGGCCCTCAAACTGCAAATGTTCTTCAGGAACAAGGATAGAAAGAACGGCTGCTAATCCCTTCACGATAGTCTGAACCTTCAAGATTTTTATCTTTTTCCTTGAGAAGCCCCGTCTTACGCGCATAGTCATTCATGACCTTAGTAATAGCAGACTTGAGTCCTGTCTCATGCGTTCCGCCGTCCTTGGTACGAACGTTATTGACAAAGGACAGAAATATTATCTGAAAATCCATCATTGTACTGAAGGGCTACTTCCACTTGGAAACCATTATCTTCGCCTTCAAAGTAAAGAACTGGCGTCAAGGTTTCCTTGTCTTCGTTCAGATAAGAAACAAAGTCCTGCACCCCATTCTCATAGTGGAAATTCAATCGCTTCATCTGTTCGCTTATCCGTCAAGGACAAGGTCACATTTTTCAAGAGAAAGGCTGATTCATTGAGACGCTCTGAGATGGTATTGTACTTGAAGTCTGTCGTAGAAAAGATAGTCGCATCAGGCATAAAAAGTAACTTGGTACCTGTCTTTAGACTTGGGTGCTGTACCGATTTTTCTTCAAGGTCGTGACAGGGTTTTCCACCATTTTCAAAACGTTGCTTTATAAACCGCTCCCATCACGGGTAATTTCAACTTCCAACCAGCTTGAAAGAGCGTTTACAACGGAAGACCCAACCCCGTGGAGACCACCTGATGTCTTGTAGCCTCCTTGACCAAATTTTCCCTCCTGCGTGAAGAATGGTAAAGATAACCTCAACTGTTGGGATTCCCCATAGCGTGCATTCCAGTCGGCATCCCACGACCGTGGTCCTGCACAGTCAAACTCCCGTCTTTATTGATGGTCACATCAATACGGTCACCAAATCCAGACAAGGCCTCATCGACTGCATTATCGACGATTTCCCAGACTAGGTGGTGGAGACCAGCACCATCGGTCGATCCGATATACATCCCCGGACGTTTTCGAACCGCATCCAACCCTTCTAGCACCTGAATGGCATCATCATTATAATTGTTAATATTGATTTCCTTTTTTGACACAAGGAACCTCCTATTCGTTCATCTTTACTATTCTACAGGTTTTCCAAGGATTTTGCAAAATTTTTCTTTCTCCGCTGTGACAATTTCAGAAGAGATTCTCTGCCTTTTCTTTCTCCATTTCATGATATAATAGGAGTATGATTACAATAGTTTTATTAATCCTAGCCTATCTGCTGGGTTCGATTCCGTCTGGTCTCTGGATTGGACAAGTATTCTTTCAAATCAATCTGCGCGAGCATGGTTCTGGTAACACTGGAACGACCAATACCTTCCGCATTTTAGGTAAGAAAGCTGGTATGGCAACCTTTGTGATTGACTTTTTCAAAGGAACCCTAGCAACCCTTCTTCCGATTATTTTTCATCTGCAAGGTGTTTCGCCTCTCATCTTTGGACTTTTGGCTGTCATTGGCCATACCTTTCCTATCTTTGCAGGATTTAAGGGTGGTAAGGCTGTCGCAACCAGTGCTGGTGTGATTTTCGGATTTGCACCTGTCTTCTGTCTCTACCTAGCAGTTGTTTTCTTTGGAACCCTCTATCTTGGTAGTATGATTTCACTATCTAGTGTCACTGCATCTATCGCAGCTGTTATCGGAGTTCTACTCTTTCCACTTTTTGGTTTTATCCTGAGTCACTATGACCCTCTCTTCATCGCTATTATCCTAGCTCTTGCTAGTTTGATTATCATTCGTCATAAGGATAATATCACACGTATCCAAAAACAAGACTGAAAATCTTGTTCCTTGGGGATTGAACCTAACAAATCAAAATCCTAAAAAATAAAACGCCAGTTCAATAATGTACTGACGTTTTTTGTATGCTTATTTTGATTTGATATAGTTGATACCATCTGCTTTTGGTGCGACTGCTTTTCCAAAGAAGGCTGCCAAGACAAGAATTGTCAAAACATAAGGTGCGATTTGAAGGTAAACCGCAGGCACTCCTTGTAGGAATGGCAATTGAGAACCGATAACGGCCAAACTTTGTGAAAGTCCAAAGAAGAGACTAGAAAGCATGGCGCCGATTGGATTCCATTTCCCAAAAATCATCGCAGCAAGAGCGATAAATCCAGGACCAACAATAGTTGTCACTGAGAAGTTAACTGAGATGGATTGCGCATAAATCGCTCCGCCAATTCCACCTAGGAAACCGGAAATAATAACCCCTAAATATCTCATCTTGTAGACATTGATTCCCAAGGTATCCGCTGCTTGAGGATGTTCACCGACAGAGCGAAGACGAAGACCAAAGCGAGTCTTGAAGAGGATAAACCAAGCAAGGAATGAGAAGGCAATCGCCAAATAACCAAGTAGACTAGTTGACTTGAAGAAGATATCTCCGATAACTGGGATATTGGCCAAGATTGGGAAATCAAAGCGTCCAAAAGTCTGACTTAGGTTATCGGTTTGTCCTTTGTTATAAAGAACTTTAACCAAGAAAACTGCCAAGGCTGGCGCCATCAAGTTCAATACCGTACCGCTGACAACATGGTCTGCACGGAAATGAACCGTTGCTGCTGCGTGGATGATAGAGAAGAGACCACCAACCAATCCTGCAACTAGCAAAGATAGCCATGGAGTTGCTGCTCCAAATTGTTCTGCAAATTCAAGGTTAAAGACAACTCCAGAAAAGGCACCCATAACCATAATTCCTTCAAGGCCGACGTTTACCACACCACCACGTTCAGAGAAAACACCACCGATACTTGTAAAGATGAGGGGTGCTGAGTAAATCAGCATAGAAGACACCAAGAGGGTGAGCAAGGTTGTAATAGACATCTTTACTTACCTCCTTTAACTTGTTTTTTCGGTTTGACAAAGCGTTCGATAAGATAATGAACACTGACAAAGAAGATAATAGACGCTGTTACAATGCTGACAAGCTCAGACGGTACCTGCGCCGCATTCATACCTGGGGCTCCAACTTGGAGAACACCAAACAGGAAGGCTGCAAAGAGAATACCAATTGGTGAGTTTGCTGCAAGCAGACTAACTGCCATCCCGTTAAATCCGACAGCCAATGACGCCCCTTGAACATAGACGTTCTGGAAGGTTCCCAGACCTTCAACAGCTCCACCAAGACCTGCCAAGGCACCTGAGATAATCATTGATAGAATAATAGTCCGTTTTGCAGAAATACCAGCATATTCTGAAGCATGTGGATTAAGACCAACCGCACGGATTTCAAAACCAAGAGTTGTTTTCTTGAGCATGAACCAAATAACTGCAACGGCAATGATAGCAAAGAAAATACCAATATTCATCCGCGAATTACCAGTCAACTCAGACAACCAAGGTGTCTGATAGGTTGCATTAGCCCCAACACGAATCGTCGAATCTGTACTTTGCATGAAGTCTTTAGGGAAGGCATGGATAAAGGCATTCCCTACATACAAGACGATATAGTTCATCATGATGGTTACGATAACCTCTGACGTCCCTAGATAGGCCCTAAGAATACCCGGAATCGCTCCGACAATACCACCAGCAATCAAGGCAATTACGATAGTTGCTAGAATCATCAAAGGACGTGGCATATCTGGATGTGACAAGGCAAACCAACCACTGAGAATCCAACCTGCCAAAGCTTGACCAGGAAGCCCGACGTTAAAGAAACCTGCTCGACTAGCGACGGCAAATCCAAGACCAATCAAGACCAAAGGCCCCATTGCACGGAAGATTTCTCCAATCCCACGTAGACTACCAAAAGCTGTATAGAACAATTCTTCGTAGCCCCAGATGGCATCATAACCGAAGATCCACATGACAATGGCTCCGAGTAAAATTCCTAGGAAGACAGAAATCAAGGGAACCGAAATTTGTTGTAATTTTTTAGACATCACTCTTCTCCTTTCCCAAGTTTCCACCAGCCATCAAGACACCAAGTTCTTGTTTATTGGTTGTTTCTGGTGATACAATACCTTGAATCTTACCATCATGGATAACGGCAATACGGTCTGAGACGTTTAAAATCTCATCCAATTCAAAGCTGACAACAAGGACAGCCTTGCCATTATCACGCTCTTCAATCAAGCGTTTGTGGATATATTCAATGGCACCGACATCCAACCCACGAGTTGGTTGGCTGACGATAAGAAGATCAGGATCTCGATCAATTTCACGAGCACAATTGCTTTTTTTGTTGATTTCCTCCTGAGAGTGCCGCTGCAGGAACAAATTCACTGGCAGCACGAACATCAAACTCTTCCATTAGCTTTTTAGCATAAGAAGTAATATTTGAATAGTTCAAAATTCCATTTTTACTATGTGGTTCTTTATAGTAGGTTTGAAGGGCAATATTTTCAGAAATCATCATTTCCAAAATCAAACCATCACGGTGACGGTCTTCTGGAACGTGCCCAACACTCAACTCTGTAATCTGACGTGGGTGCAAGCCTACAATTGAATCTCCTTTTAGCTCAATGCTACCAGATTCAACCTTGCGAAGACCTGTAATGGCTTGAATCAGTTCAGACTGACCATTTCCATCAATACCGGCAATACCAACAATCTCTCCAGCACGAACATCCAAAGATAGATTTTTAACAGCGGGGACACCTCGGTTTTCATTGACCACCAAATCTTTGATCGACAAGACCACTTCTTTTGGTTGAGAGGCTTGTTTCTCCGTTTTAAAGGAAACAGAACGTCCCTACCATCATTTCTGCTAAATCAGCATTGGTAGCCCCCTGCAATTTTCGACGGTTTCAATTGATTTCACGACGGATAACTGTAACGCGGTCAGAAACTGCGCGAATCTCATCCAACTTTGTGGGTAATCAAGATAATTGATTTTTCCTTCTTTGACAAGATTTTTTTCATGATAGCCATCAACTCATCAATTTCTGATGGAGTCAAGACAGCCGTTGGTTCGTCAAAGATAAGGATATCAGCCCCCTGATAAAGGGTTTTTAAAAATTTCTACACGTTGTTGGGCTCCAACTGAGATGTCTCGCCACTTTAGCAGAAGGATCAACAGCTGCTTCATAACGTTCAGAAAGAGCCTTGATTTCTTTGCTAGCTCCAGCGATATCTAGCACACCATTTTTTTAGTTAATTCACTACCTAAAATGATATTTTTCAGCCACTGTGAAGGCTTCTACCAACATAAAAGTGCTGGTGAACCATCCCGATTCCCTAAAGCTAGCTGCTTTTAGATGGTGAATCGAGGTTTGACAACTTGACCGTTGACCACGATTTCACCACTAGTTGGTTCTAAAGAAGCCCCTGCTAACATGTTCATGAGCGTCGACTTACCCAGCCCCATTTTTCTCCCTAAAAAGTGCATGAATTTCACCTTTTCGTAGGTGCAGGTTGATTTTGTCGTTGGCAACAAATTCACCAAACACCTTGGTAATATCACGCATCTCAATGACATTTTCGTGTGCCATGTGCTCTTCCTTTCAGAGTCTTATTTTATTTCAATAAAACTTGCTAGTTTGTCTAGTAGCAAGCTTTACTGAGACAAAATGATTTTGTCTCAACTCTTAAAAAAGCGGCCGAGGGCCGCTTCCTAAGAAATGACTTCCATCCATTATTTTTCAGGAACTTTTACGCTTCCATCAAGGATTTTAGCTTTTGCAGCTTCAACAGCTTTTTTACCTTCTTCTGAAAGGTTTGTTACTGCCAAGTCAACCCCTTTATCTTTCAATGAGTAAACGATTACTTGACCGCCAGGGAATTCACCTTTTTCTGCTTTGTTAGAAATATCTTTTACAGTTGTACCAACTTGTTTCAAAGTAGATACAAGAACAAAGTTTGATTCTTTGCCATCTTTAGAAGTGTATTTACCTTCTGCTTCTTGGTCACGGTCAACACCGATAACCCAAACTTTTTTTCACCTTTCAGGACGGCTTTCGTTGAGTGATTTTGCTTCTGCAAAGACACCAGCACCTGTTCCACCTGCTGCTTGGTAAACAACGTCTGCACCAGCTGCGTATTGTGCTGCTGCAATTGTTTTACCTTTAGCAGCATCACCAAATGAACCAGCGTAGTCAACTTGAACTTTGATAGATGGGTCTACTGACTCAACACCAGCTTTGAATCCAGCTGCAAAACGTGAGATAACTTCAGATTCGATACCACCTACAAAACCAACTTGTTTAGTTTTAGTTGTTTTAGCTGCTGCAACACCTGCAAGGTAAGCAGATTCGTTATCGGCAAATGTTACACTAGCAACATTCTTTTTGATCTTTGATCACATCATCAATCAAAACATAGTTCAAATCAGTGTGGTCTTTTGCAGCTTCTTCTACTGCATTGTGAAGGGCAAAACCAACACCGAAGATCAGGTTGTAACTTCCAGCCGCTTGTTGCAAGTTGTTAGCATAATCAGCTTCACTTGTTGATTGGAAGTAAGTGTAGCCTTTATCTTTTGCAAGATTGTGCTCTTTACCCCAATCTTGAAGACCTTCCCAAGCTGATTGGTTGAATGATTTATCATCAACACCACCAGTATCAGTGACAATAGCTGCTTTTGTCTTCAAATCAGAAGATGAAGCAGCGTTACGAGCAGAGCGAGTTACCACATGCAGCAAGTCCAACTGCTGCCACTGCAACTAGACCAAGGCCTAGCCATTGTTTCTTGTTCATTTCTGAACCTCCTAAATAAGATCTGCAACTAGGTTGCAAGTATGGATTGATTTGGTCACAAGGACCGATGTCACTCAAAGAGTGAGACAGACTAGTTTAAGTCTGTAAATGAGTATGGAAGTAACTCCCCGACCGTCATCTCGACCGTCGATTTATCTTTGGCAACTAACGTTACCTTTAAATCTTGTTCAAAAAATTCAGCCATCACTTGACGACAAGCACCACATGGTGAAATTGGTTTTTCAGTCTGTCCGTAGACAATCAATTCTGAAAACTCTCTTTGACCTTCAGAAACTGCTTTAAAAATCGCTGTACGTTCTCCACAGTTAGTCAAAGAATAACTAGCATTCTCAATATTGACACCTGTATAAGTGCTTCCATCTTTCGCCACTAAAACAGCTCCGACTGGAAAATGAGAATAGGGCACGTAGGCTTGCTTGCTAGTTTCAATTGCAAGTTCAATCAACTCAGTAGTCGTCATCAGCCAATTCTCCTTTTAAAATGGCTACCCCAGCTGACGTTCCAATACGGGTCGCCCCAGCTTCCACAAAGGCAAGAGCATCTGCATAAGAACGAGCTCCGCCAGCAGCCTTGACTCCCATATCAGGTCCAACTGTTTCACGCATTAATTTAACATCTGCTACTGTAGCACCACCAGTTGAAAAGCCAGTTGAAGTTTTTCACGAAGTCAGCTCCCAGCTTTTTGGGCCAATTGGCAAGCCACAACTTTTTCTTGGTCTGTCAGAAGGCAAGCTTCAATAATGACTTTCACTAACTTGTCACCACTTGCTTTCCACGACTGACGCGAATATCCGACTCAACCAAGGCCAAATTACCTGATTTGAGAGCCCCAACATTGATCACCATATCAATCTCATCTGCACCATTTTGGATAGCTTCTTTTGTTTCAAATGCTTTCACAGCTGAAGTTGTTGCTCCCAAAGGGAAACCTACTACTGTGCAGACCCTTGACATCTGTGCCTTCAAGCCCTTTTTTAGCATGTTCAACCCAGGTCGGATTAACGCAAACACTGGCAAAATCATACTCTCTAGCCTCAGACAACAAACAATCAATTTGTTTTTTTCCTGTCGCATCTTGTTTTAAAAAGCGTATGATCGATATATTTATTTAAATTTCATATTCGGATTCTCCTGCGGTTTATGAGATGATTTCTATAATTTCTCGTAAACTTTGCACGCTATCATTTATTTTTAACATATTTTTTTGAAAATTCTGTAACTAGTTGCGGGAGAAATTTTTTCCATTTGTATATACTTTTGCAACAATTTCTCCCTTTTGAACTGGAATCTCCAACCTTTCTTTTTCAAAAACAATTCCTGTTTCATAGTCCAAGGTCATCAGTCTTAACTGCACGGCCGGCCCCCAGTCTCATTGCATAAAGACCAAATTCCATTGCTGGAAGTGCTGAGATAATCCCCGTCTCTTGAGCTGGGATATCAACAATATGAGCTACATTTACTGGACGATACAGATCCTCTAAATGACCACCCTGGGCTTCTACCATTTGTTCAAATTTAGCAAGTGCTTGACCATTTTCAAGATGTTGGCGAACTTCCTCAACAGTCTTTTCCACATTAGCCAACCTCAACATAATTTGCGCCAATTCACAAACAAAATGGGTTATATCTTTTCGACCTTGGCCTTGTAAAATTTCAAGTGCTTCAAGGATTTCAAGACGATTGCCAATAGCTCTACCCAAAGGTTGACTCATATCCGTAATAACTGCAACTGTTTTTCGTCCAACAGCTTTTCCAAGTTCTACCATGGTTTGAGCCAATTCACGCGCCTCATCAACAGTCTTCATGAAGGCACCCTCTCCAACTGTGACGTCTAGTAAGATTGCATCTGCTCCTGCAGCAATTTTCTTACTCATAACAGAGCTCGCTATCAAAGGAATGGTATCAACAGTTGCCGTTACATCCCGAAGGGCATATAGAAGCTTATCGGCTTTAACTAGCTGATCTGATTGCCCAATGACTGAAACTCCAATCTCTTGCACTTGACGTATAAATTCTTCTTGACTACGTTCTACTTGATAGCCCTTGATTGATTCTAATTTATCAATCGTTCCACCAGTATGGCCGAGACCACGACCACTCATTTTTGCAACAGGCACACCAAAACTAGCCACTAAAGGAGCCAAAATCAAGGTTACCTTATCACCAACACCACCAGTAGAATGCTTGTCAACCTTAATCCCATCAATAGCTGACAAATCAAACTCCTGACCTGTATGAACCATGTTCATTGTCAAATCAGAGATTTCTCGAGTCGTCATTCCTTTGAAATAAATAGCCATTGCAAGAGCAGACATTTGGTAATCAGGTACCGTTCCATATACATATCCCTTCACTAGCCACTCAATTTCACTTGATGTCAGTTCTTGACCGTCTCGTTTTTTTTGGATTAAATCAACTGCTCTCATTCGTTCACACTTCTAAGTATATAGTATCCCTTTATCTTTTTTTGACGATTTCACAATTGCCAAACACTTCTTCCATCTTTGGACTTGGCACTTGGAGCCCCTTGTTTTTTCTGGATAACAATTGTCAAATCTCCCACCAGCTTCCAAGAAATCTTTACTTTTCTCAATAATTTCATGAACCACTTGCTTTACCCGCACGAATAGGAGGATTGGAAATAACATGGTCAAATTTTCCTTCAACGTGTTCATAGATGTTGGACTGAAAAATCGTCGCTTCTACTTTGATTTTCGTTCAGCATTTTTGTCGCGCCAAATCCAAGGCACGATTATTAATATCAACCATGGTGGCCTGAACTCCGTAAGCCTTTGACTAGAGACAAGCCTCAAAGGTCCATAACCACAGCCTACATCTAGGACAGTCTCACCTCTGGTTGACCTCTAATGACATCTGAGCAAAGAGTTGACTACCAAAGTCAATCATCTTCTTTACTAAAAGACACCCTGCATCCGTCATAAAAGGTCATATTTTTCTCCCAACAAGTCCACTCTCAACTCATGAATGTCGTGAGCAGCGTCAGGATTTTTTCTGCATAATACATTTTACTCATGAAACTATTTTACCATAATTTTCAACGAAATATTAAACCGTTTTACAAGTAATTTGACAGTACGATTGGGTTTAATCTCAAATCTTTCTATAGAAAGAGACTATTTTCATCAGATTCTAGATGTTTTTAGTTCTAAAATTATGCTATACTTAGATATCAAACACGAAAGAAAAGAATATGACTAACGAATTTTTGCATTTTGAAAAAATCAGTCGCCAGACCTGGCAATCTTTGCATCGAAAAACAACCCCGCCATTAACAGAAGAAGAGTTAGAATCCATCAAGAGTTTTTAATGACCAAATTAGTCTTCAAGATGTTACTGATGTCTATCTTCCCCTAGCCCATCTCATCCAGATTTACAAGCGTACCAAGGATGATTTGGCCTTTTCAAAAGGAATTTTTCTTCAACGTGAAAGTAAAGCTCAGCCTTTTATCATTGGGGTTTCTGGCAGTGTTGCTGTTGGAAAATCAACTACCAGTCGCCTCCTTCAAATCCTATTATCACGGACACTGTCAGATGCAAAAGTTGAGTTAGTAACTACAGATGGCTTTCTCTACCCTAACCAAAACCCTCATTGAGCAAGATATTTTGAACCGTCAAGGATTTCCTGAAAGCTATGATATGGAAGCTCTCCTCAGTTTTTTAGATCGCATCAAAAATGGTCAAGATGTAGATATTCCGGTTTATTCTCATGAAGTCTACGACATCGTCCCTGAGGAAAAACAAAATGTCAAAGCTGCAGACTTTGTGATTGTTGAAGGGATTAATGTCTTTCAAAATCCACAAAACGAACGTCTCTATATCACTGACTTCTTTGACTTTTCCATCTATGTTGATGCTGCAGTTGATGACATCGAGAGTTGGTATCTTGACCGTTTCTTGAAAATGCTGAGCCTAGCCCAAAACGACCCCGATAGCTACTACTATCGTTTTACTCAAATGCCGATTGGGGAAGTGGAATCCTTTGCCCACCAAGTCTGGTCTAGCATCAACCTTGTTAATCTACAAGATTATATTGAACCAACCAGAAATCGAGCTGAAGTGATTCTTCATAAAACAAAGAACCATGAAATCGATGAAATTTACTTAAAAAAATAATTTTCCCTTGTCAAAACGTAAGTTTTCAGATATAATGGTATAGTTAGTAAATATGGAGGTAAGAACATTGGCAAACATTAAATCAGCTATCAAACGCGCTGAATTGAACGTTAAACAAAACGAAAAGAACTCAGCTCAAAAATCAGCTATGCGTACTGCTATCAAAGCTTTCGAAGCAAACCCATCTGAAGAACTTTTCCGTGCTGCTAGCTCAGCTATCGATAAAGCAGAAACTAAAGGTTTGATTCACAAAAACAAAGCAAGCCGCGACAAAGCTCGTCTTTCAGCTAAACTTGCTAAATAAGAAACAGTCCATAGAGGCTGTTTTTTTGTCCTCAAATAGGAAAAAGGTAGAAAATGAAAATCGCAATTATCGGATATTCTGGTGCTGGTAAGTCAACTCTAGCTGAAAAGTTATCTCACTACTACTCCATCCCAAAACTTCACATGGACACACTCCAATTTCAACCTGGTTGGCAAGACAGTGACCGCGAATGGATGTTGACCGAGATGAAAAACTTTCTCACCAAGCATGAAGCTTGGGTCATTGATGGAAATTATTCTTGGTGTTGTTATGAGGAAAGAATGCAGGAAGCTGACCAAATCATCTTTTCTCAATTTTTTTCCCCGATTGACCTGTCTCTTTCGAGCCTTTTAAACGTTATCTCACATACCGAGGCAAGGTCAGAGAAAGTATGGCAGCTGGTTGTCAAGAACAATTTAATTGGGAGTTTATCAGATGGATTCTCTGGGATGGTCGAACAAAAAATGCTAAGGATAGATACCAATACTTAAACAATACTTACCCAGAAAAGATGCATATTCTCCATTCTCAAGCAGAGATTGATTGTTTTTTGCGATCTTTAAAAAAGTAAACAATATAGTAGCATTTCATTAAAATCAGCATGCACTGATTGACTAAAAAAGGAAGTTTTTCATCCAGAAAGTCTTCCTTTTTTCCTTTTATTCAACAATTAAAAATAGCTCGAGCAATTTATAAATCAACAATAAAATTCCCCTAGACATGAAGAGAATCTTGTTCATAGTTTCTGAGTTCGTGATACAAAAAAACTGAAGGAAGTATAGTCCTACTTCTTTCAGTTTTTTATTGTCTCAATTTAGAAAAAACTTCTCCAATCTTACCTTCGATAACTAAATCAGCTTGGCTGTCTTGAGGAGTGCTGGACTTGTTGATAACGACAAGATTTGTCCCTGAAAAATAATCGATTAGGCTAGCTGCAGGGTAAACAACTAAGGAAGTTCCACCAATGATCAACAAATCTGCTTGCTGAATGGCTCGAGCTGCGCGGCTAAAAACAGCCATATCAAGTGATTCCTCATAGAGTGTTACATCGGGCTTAACCACCTTACCACAGTCCAAACAATGCGGAACTGGACCCTTCAAAGCTAAAAAAGCAACCAAGTCATAAAAACGATGACAGCCCAAACAATAATTACGATCTGCACTACCATGCAGTTTCAAAACTTTCTGAGATCCTGCCATTTCGTGAAGACTATCGATATTTTGTGTCACAATAGCCCGCAGCTTACCCATTTTTTCTAAAGCTGCAAGATAAATATGGGCTGCATTGGGTCTTGCTTCTGGATAAATCAGATGTTTCTTGTAGAAATCAAAAAATTCTTCAGGATAACGCTCAAACATAGTTCTAGATACAAGCTGCTCTGCTGTAAAATGGCGGTTCAATTTAAGATTATAAACACCATCTGAACTACGAAAATCAGGGATATTTGACTCGGTGGAGACACCTGCTCCTCCGAAAAAGACAATTTTTTGACTTTTATCAACTAAGTCTTGTAATTGTTCTATTTTATCCATCCTCTTCTCCTTGCATCTCATCTTTCAAAAAGTTGAAAACCAATCGCTTCTAGGAGACTGATTTTCAACTTGATCTTTATTGTTCCTTAAATATTTGTGATTAAATCATTTGAATCAAACTTAGAAACGACCCTATCTCAATTTGATCCGACGATTAGTCAGCAATCAAGGTCTCTAATCCAACCTTCATCATATCGGTGAAGGTATTTTTGGCGCTCTTCTGCAGTCGTGTCTTCATTTGGATTGACCAAACTGTCAGAAATAGTCATGATGGCAAGAGCATCAACCTGATGTTGAGCTGCCAAATAATAGAGAGCTGCTGCTTCCATTTCCACAGCCTTGACCCCCCATTTACCCAGTTCGATATTTTTTTCAAAATAGTTCGAATAAAAGACATCTGATGACAAGACATTTCCAACGTGGGTTGTCATACCAAGTTCTTTTGCAATGTGATAAGCCTTGTCCAGCAAGTCAAAACTTGCAATTTGTGGGAAATCATAGAGTGGCCAGTCATTGCGGATAATATTTGAATTAGTAGCTGCTGCTTGAGCCAAAACCAATTCACGGACATGGACATCTTCGTTTAAGGAACCAGCAGTTCCCACACGAATCAATTTCTTAACACCGTAATCAACAATTAACTCACGCGCATAAATCGAAATAGATGGCATCCCCATCCCAGTCCCCATGACAGAAACACGGTGCCCCTTGTAAGTACCAGTGTAACCGAACATGTTACGCACTTCATTAAAACAAACAGCGTCTTCTAGGAAATTCTCGGCAATAAACTTAGCACGAAGAGGATCCCCAGGAAGAAGAATTTTATCAGCAATTTCACCCTGCTGAGCAGCAATATGGATAGACATAATTTATGATACAAAGAGCGACAAGAAAACGACTGAAAATTAGGAATCTGACGAGAAATCCTGATTTCTCAGTCAGATTATCTATTTTCCGAGTTTTCCGCTCGTGTTCAAATTAGAACACCTCACTCTACCTTTCTGTTTTTATATTCAGGATAGCGACAGAGAACAAAGTAAAAATAGGAAACTGACGTAGCATCGACGATGCTAGACAGTTTATCTTTTTTACACAGTTCTCCGCCCGTATTCAGTTCAGCAAATACGGTTTACCCATCCTTTCTTTATTTTTATATTTTATATTGAGAAAGATACCAAACCCGTCAAAAGCGAAGGGAAAATAAGAGTTGGGCGCAGTGAGCGATACTCGCTAGACCAACTATCTTTTTCCCACTACTTTTAGGGTGGGTTCAATTCCTTTCTTTTTAAATTTTGATTATATAGAAGAGAATAGCCCTGGTTCAATTGAAAACCGAACTATCCTTCCGTTCTGATTTTTTAGAAAAGTTTTTCGCTCATGTTCAAATCAAAACACACGCTCTACCTTTTCTTTCATCATTTATATGATTATTTAAGTCCAGTCAAGAATCATTGGGAAATCAGACTATCTTTTTCTTTCCAGTAAACAGTTTTAAAAATGGAAACAAAGTCTCAACTACACTTTTTACTTGTTTTAACATTTTGCCACGAAGCATCTAGAATTTTAGCAAATCCATAAGCTGCATACGCTGTTACTAGAAGATAGGGTAAGGATTCTAGAGTCAGACCAGTAAAGCCGACTACCAGACCTGTAGCTGATAAAGGAGCCCTCAAGGTCACAGACAAAAAGCAAACAGATCCCAAAAGCAAAATGCTTGGCTGGCTATCCCCACCTAGAATCATTCCAAAGAGAGCAGCTCCAGCCATCCCCAAGGAGAAAGACGGTGTCAAAGTTCCCCCATAGGCCCCTGCCCACAGAGTAATAAGAACGACCAGTGCTTTTAGGATAAACAAGAGGAATACTGTTTTGCCATTGCTACCATTCAATACTTCCTGAGCCATCATACGTCCATTTCCAAGTAGATGTGGAAAATAACTTGCCAACCCAGCAAGAAAAAGAAAAGCTGTAGGCAATGTGAGAAGTATTCGTTTATCTTTTATCCTGTTTGAGGACACTTCTTTACTCAAGCGACCAAAAAGCCAAGCTAGTGGGGTTAAGAAAAGAAGTAATAAGGGAATAATCCACGTTTCCTTTAATGACCATACAATGGCTGGAATCTGGTAGAGAGCATGATCTGAAATAACCAAGCCTGCTGTATAGGTTGACACATAGGTAGTCAAACCGACTAAGACAAATCGTTTAATAGATAGAGCAATTCCTAGAGTTTCAAAAACAAAGAAGACACTTGTTAATGGAACCTGGTAGACAGCTGCTAAACCAGCACCAGCACCACAAGCAAGGAGAAATATTTGATCCTTCTTAGAGAGAGAACATATTTTTCCAATTGGTCCTGCAAATAGAGTTCCAATCTCTCGTGGCGCAGCTTCTTTACCAATAGGTGCTCCCCCTCCAACTGCAATAATTTGCCAAATTGAATGAAATAGCTGTTTTAAAAAATGAAGTTTGTATTGTGAAATCTCATCCTTCATCTGTGCTTTAATGGAAAAAATCTGTGATTCTTTTTGCAAGAAATACCAGACCAAGGATGAGCTGACACCCACTATTATTAAACTTAATCCTATCCGCGATGAGGAAACTCCATCTGTCAAGAATACAGTTTGATGCTCTGATTGACCAAAAGCTATCTCCTCTATCATCTTTAAAAGATAATGTAGAAAAATACCAGATAAACCTGAAACTATTCCTTGAAAAATGACTGCTAGAAATAATTTAAGATTATAAGGGATTTTCTGAAAAATACTCCTCAATTCTTTTAACATAGTAATAATTCAGTACAAAAACGGCTTTAAGTACGCCTTTAACACACTCAGTCACTTCTATAACCTCTTTGTGGTTAAGCTCTTCTTTGAAACCAGTAGTATAGTTAGTAATACATAAAATTCCTAGAACTTTCAAACCTGAGTAGTCCACAACAATAACTTCAGGAGCAGTTGACATTCCGATCATATCTGTTCCAAGTATCTTATAGGTCCGAATTTCCACTCGTGTTCAAATTAGAACACTTCACTCTACCTTTCTGTTTTATTTTTTTCTCTCATAGAAAGCTACCTGAATTCTGTTCAAGATTAGCTAGTACTTTCCTTATAAGCTAGACAACCTAACTGTCATTGTATCATCTGATTACAAGACATCGTCATCACTAACCTTAGAATTCAATGTTGTTCCCCAGTGAGTGATTTTTCGATGGGCTTGTGCAAGAATTGGTCTATTATCATAGATTGTTTGCCATCTATTCCAAAAAAGACCAGTTCTTTTCTCAATCTTAATTCGAAGATTGCGCATATTAGACTTAATTGGGAGATTGAGGATAGAGCCTGCGGTCTGATTGCTCCCATTCCCTTCCCAAGAACGACTTCGGACAACTGATTGACCGTTTTTATCTACTGTAACTTCTTCCCACGATATTGAATAACGTGCAATATAAGCACCACTATGTTGGATAGTCAGGGTTTTATCTTTTACAGGAGTGTAGTTTAACAGTTGTACAGGCTTAGAAGCTTGAGTAGTTACATTATTTTTAGCTACAAATCGAAAAACTTCTACTTCTGCAAGACTGAGAGCTTGATTTTTTTGACGCAATTGAATGCGAACACGGCGACCTAGTTTACCATTCAACTGGAGATCTAAACTGCTTCCTTCTAAACGAGAAACATATTGTCTAGCAACTTCTGTCCCTTTTTCATCATATAAAATAACATCAAAGTCTGAGAGACGTTTAGAAAGTTCGCTATCCCCACGATTATAAAGTCGGACAAGTCCAACCTGTTCCGTACGACCTAAATCAACTTCCCACCAAGGTTGATTTTCAAATTTTGTATGGGTAATTGATTGCTGGCTATAACTACTATTGGTGTTTCCATCCAAGGCACGACTAGCATCTCCTCCAAATTCGGTAGAGCTTTGACGTGCTTGTTTTTTCCAAGCGATATTCTCAGCACGATATACTTGGACTTCTGCGAGACTGAGAGCATTATATCCATCTAACTCAATGCGTACAAAACGAGCTTTCTTATAATCAATCGAAATCTGAGCGGAACTATCTCGTAAGTATGCAATACGCTTTCTTTCAATTTCTTTTCCAAAACTATCCAAAAGAATCACATTAAAATTAGTCAGTCTATCTTGAGCAGCATCTGTTCGATTGTAAATATTAATCTGGCGAATCGTTTCTTCCTTGTCTAAATCGACTTGCCACCAAGGTTTTGATTGAAAATCTGTATGAGTGACAGAGTTATGTCCGTAATTCCCATCTAATTTCCCATCAACCGCTCTTCTAGCATCTCCTCCAAAAGCTGTCGAACTTTGAGTTACTCGTTTTCCTAGAGCTATGTTTTCAAATGATTCTAAACTAGGTTGAGTAGACAAGAGAGGAACTTCCTTTTTCTTAAAGAAATAAACGTTATCCAATTTTTGATCACGATATCCCTGTTTATCAAGCGTATCACGTTTTCCAATATTAAAATTCGGGATAGCATTCATTCTACTTTCAAAATAACCACGCGAACGGTGCTTGAAACTAGAGTTACCTGTAAAGGTTACAATATCATTATCATTACGAATCAAAGATGTCACAACATTATCATTATCGACCACATAATGTTTTATTTTTCCAGATAAAGCCAACTTACGACTTTCTAACCCTACATCCCAGAAACCATTTTTAGCATTCCAAATCGTTCGAGAAGTAATTACTTTAGGAGCGCTAAATGTCGTAACTTTTTTCAAAACATTATTATAAAAAGTAGGATATTTTTGATAAGCTTCAACTGCCGCTATTTGAGCTAAGTAGCCTCCTAAAGAATGCCCTGTCATATAAAGATTGGTAATACTTGAATCTAAAGCAAGCTCTCTTACAACATTACGAATATCATCTGCTTGCGCTGGTTTATTTCCTCCTAACAAAACAAAATCTGCACTTAAATCTTTCGCATCATTCAGTCTTGTTCCACGTATAGCCAACATTTGAACAGTATTGTCTTTTAAATAAGGAAGATCACTCTTAGTTTCAAACAAAAAAGCATCCATCCCACTTGCTGTATGATAAGCCTTTTTCATCTTCCAAAATGGGGCTAACTCATTGTGCATCATTTTATATTCTTGACGATCAAGATACAGACTTGGAAAAGGATTTTTATGATCTAGAATTTTGTCAATGTAATCATCGTCACGATAAGCCAACTCCATAAAAAGGAGGGAATCACGATCTGTGACATACCATTGTTTCTTGTTATCATCTTCTCCATCTGCTAATCCATCTCCATCACTATCTGCTAGTAATGGATGGCTATGGTAACCTAAATAGTCTTTCCCATCTTTATTGTAAATATACAATTCATCCTTATTTTTTATTCCATCATGATCATCATCGCCATCAGGATCTAAAAATTTTCCACCGTATAAAGAATTATCTACAAGATCCTTCTCTACATGGAGTTCTCCTTTAGAAATTTTGACAAAGTCTGCCTCTGTTACTGGACGAGAATTTTTCGGCTCATCCTTTAGAATTTCCTCTTTCTTCAATTCCTCATGAGGCACAGCAGATTCTCTCTTATATAATTCTTCTCCTGCTTTTTCTTTCTCATGTGTAACAACTTCTTTTGTTTCTAAAGTTGATTGAGTAGCTGTAGCTTTCTCCTCTGTAATAGATACTTCCTGTTTTTTATCATTACTTTCTTTTATGGGACTATCCTTTGCTACTACTGATACAGAGCCTCCATTTTTCAGACCATGATTTCCTTCATTGGCAGAAACACCTGTTGGTACTATAAAAGCAAAACCAACTGCTACAGATACAACTCCGATACTTAATTTTTTTATGCCAAAACGCATAATTTGTTGACCAATTTTCATTTATACATATATCTTTCTTTATTTTTTTCACCCTCTTTACCAACAATATTCTCCAATCAGCTAATCTCCTTTAGCATCACGATTTCATTTTTATACTTTGTTAGCAAGGATTTGAAGAGGTTCATAAAAGTATAGAAACCTCATTCATTTTTATATCATAATTCTATACAGAAGTTAATTGTTTCATTCATCTTCCAATTTATAGAGATGTTTTCACACTTATTTTTCTTTCTCATAGTGCTGCAAGAATCGCTTTCAGCAATCCTTTGAAGTCACCTTTAACACGTTCGGTCACTTCTACAACTTCTTCGTGGTTGAGTTCTTCTTGGAAACCAGCAGCAAAGTTAGTAATACATGAAATTCCTAGGACTTTCAAGCCAGAGTGGGCCGCCACAATAACTTCAGGAACAGTAGACATACCAACTGCATCTGCTCCCAGTGTCTTATAGGCACGAATCTCTGCTGGTGTCTCATAAGTCGGACCGGTTACACCGATATAGACACCTTCATCAAGCTTGATACCGAGTTTTTTAGCCACTTCATGAGCAGTAACACGGTATTCTGGTGTGTAGGCTTTAGACATATCAGGGAAACGTGGACCAAAATCATCCAAGTTTTCACCCATCAATGGATTTTGACCCGTCATGTTGATATGGTCTGAGATTGCCATCAAGGTACCAGGTCCAAATCCAATACCTCCAGCTGCATTGGTTACAATGACACCTTCGCATCCAAGAACTTTCATGACACGAACTGGGAAAGTCACGACTTCAAGAGGATTTCCTTCATAGAAATGGAAACGACCTTGAAGAGCCAAGACCTTGCGACCTGCAAGGTCACCATATACCAATTTACCAGCGTGACCAACTACTGTAGAGCGGCCCCAGTTTGGAATGTCTGCATAGTCTACTACAACTGGATTTTCGATTTCTTCTGCCAATTCTCCAAGTCCTGATCCAAGGATTAAACCAAACTCAGGTACTTGGATTCCCTTGCCTTTCAGGAAAGCAGCTGTTTCATTGATTTTATCTAAAAATGTCATTGTGTGTCTCCTTTTTTAGTTTTTAGCATTTGACCGATTTTATCAAAGGTTTTTGCATTGCGAATAGTGATGTTGCGATAAAAAGGCATCTTGAGCAAGTACTTGTGATAGGCAGTTGCATAGTAGGATTCTTCAGAGAATTTCCCCCAGAAAATCCCAAGTCTTCCAAAATGAACCACTTCATCTTTCAGTTCCAAACTGCCTACTTTCTCAATGACTTGCTCCACATCCAAGCCCTCAGTGTAAAAGAGGACATCCTTTCGTGCCAAGTCTCTGCTCCACCAAGCTGGCAGCTTTTCAAGTTCGTCTTCATAGTCTTCTTGACTCAGCAAAGAAAAACTCTGAATAAATGCGTAATGGACTTCAAAGAAAGCCTCTAATTTTTCAACCAATTGGGCTTTGGAAACTGACGAAGTAAAGAAGATATTACCACTGTTGATGTAGGTTTCAATATTTTCAAGTCCCAACTCGGTCAATTCTTGACGAAGCTCCGCCATGACGACCTTATTCTTGCCACCAACATTGATACCTCTCACCAGTAAAGCATAGCGCGTCATCTTATACCAATTTATCTAAGAAACTTTCCCCAATCATGGCAGTTTCCACACCAAAGTTATCCGCAACAGTTGCTGAGATATCTGCAAAATGTCCAACTGGAATGACACCATTTCCTTTAAAGCTAGGGCTGTATGCTAAAAGTGGAATATATTCACGAGTGTGGTCAGTTCCAGCGTAGGTTGGATCATTTCCATGATCCGCAGTAATCAAGAGAAGGTCATTCTCTCTCATAGCTGAAATAATTTCAGGCAAGCGTTCATCGAACTCATGCAAGCAATCACGGTAACCATGAGCATTGCGACGGTGGCCGTAAAGAGCATCAAAATCCACCAAGTTTGTGAATGAGAATCCTTTTTCAAACTCAGCAAGTCCCATGGTCTTCAATAATGTATCAATTCCGTGGCTGTTTGACTTGTTGTGGCCCATGTCATGATTAATACCAGCTCCGTTAAAGATATCGTTGATTTTACCAACAGCGTAAGTATCGATGCCAGCTTCGTTCAATTTATCCAAAACAGTCGGTGCAAATGGAGATACTGCCAAGTCGCGACGGTTTGCTGTACGAGTGAAGTTACCTGGTTCACCAACATATGGACGAGCAATGATACGACCAAGGAGGGCAGGACGCTCAAGGGTGATCGAACGAGCGTATTCACAGATACGGTACAATTCTTCCAAAGGGATGATGTCTTCGTGGGCAGCAATTTGCAAAACAGGGTCAGCTGAAGTATAGATAATCAACTCTCCAGTTTCCATTTGACGTGGTCCGAAATCATCGATAACAGCTGTACCTGAGTAAGGTTTGTTGGCTTCACGAATGACCTTACGTCCTGAAAATTCTTCGATTTTTGTCAGGATTTCTTCTGGGAATCCATTCCAGAAAGTATCGAAAGGCTCCGTAATATTGAGGCCCATGATTTCCCAGTGACCAGTCATAGTATCCTTACCAAGAGATACTTCTTCCAATTTCGTTACATAACCCGTTGGATTGCTTTCAGCTGGAACAGTCTTCAGAGGAGTTTCGCGAGGAATATTTCCTAGACCGATTTTAGCCATGTTTGGCACATTCAAACCAACTGTTTTTGAAATGTGTCCCAGTGTGTCAGAAGCTCCATCTGGAACCCCTGCATTGACAAAGTTATTAGCATCTGGTGCTGCACCGATTCCTACAGAATCTAATACTACCAAATGAATACGGTTAAATTTTGACATAGTGTATCTCCTTCTATTTTCCTTTTCTTGAGGTTAAAATCTGAATCCCGTCTCGTCCAGCAACAATAACCTTATCCACCATTTGGTTGAATAAGCCGTGCTCTACGACACCAACAACTTGGTCCAATTCTTGCCCGAAAGCAATTGGATCCTCGATGACATCCAAGGCAAGGTCAATGATAAAGTTCTGCATATCGGTCACAAAACGTTGGCCGTCTTTTTCACGGAAACTTGGTTTGTAGCCAGCTCGCTCAAAACGACGGAAAAGCTGTTCTGCTCCATACTGAACCACTTCTACTGGCAATTTAAAAGCACCTAGTTTGTCGACCAGCTTGCTTTCATCTACCACCCAAATATATTCTTTTGAGGGCGTTGCGACAACCTTCTCCATGAGGAGGGCACCACCACCGCCTTTGATTCCATTAAAATGGCTATCTACTTCATCCGCCCCGTCAACCGTCACATCAACAAAGTCTACTTGGTCAATAGACTTGAGTGGGATATTAAGGCCTTCAGCCTGTTTACTGGTCACACTAGAAGTCGTTACAGCTGTAATCTGTAGTCCTTCTTCCTTAATACGACGACCGATTTCTTCTACGAAATAATAGGCAGTAGAACCCGTTCCCAGTCCGACAACCATACCATCCTTGACAAACTCAGCAGCCTTGATACCTGCCATTTTTTTCAGATTTTCCACTCAAACACCTCCATTAAAGAGCTACTTCTATTATACCATGTAAAGGCTTAATATTCATCTGAAAATTGAAACCGATAACCATCCTCGAAGAAATCTTGCTAGAGTTGATTTTTTATCATAAAGATGATTAAATAGGTAAGTACAGAAAAGGAGAAATAAGATGAATCCATTAGATTTATTTAATCAAGTAAAAGAGTTAATCGAAACAAAAGATTTCGAAGCTGCAAAAACATTCGTTGCAGAAAATCAAGAACAACTTGGAGAATACTTCTCTCAAGCTCAGCAGTTGATTTCTGGTTCTGAAGGTCTAGATGGCCTAGTCGGCAAGATTAAAGGATTTTTCTAAAACATACAAAGGCGCCTGAAACGATCAGGTGCCTTTTTGAGATATTTTTTTCATAATTTTAGGAAGACAATTACCAATCTCCGTCGGCAAGACCACATAATGTTCTTGAGCTAACTCTTGGGCTATGGCTGAATGAAGATGGGTCGCTACGGTTACACGTTCATAAAGACTAGCTTGTTTAAACTGGCCTGCAAATCCTGCAATCATTCCAGCCAGAGTATCTCCCATTCCCCCAGTCGCCTGATAGGGACCACCAACCTGTAACTGATAATAGTCAGACTGGCCAGCTTGCCAAATACGAGTAGCTGAACCTTTTTCAACTAAAATCGTTCCTTGAGGGAAGGAAGTCAAACCACTAGCCGTTGTATCTTCGTTTTGCTTTTCAATAGCAATTCCAGACAGTTTTTCCCATTCCTTTTGGTGGGGAGTTAGGATAAGCCGACTCAAAGGAAATGACAAACTTGTTCTAGCAAGAATGGTCAAGGCTCCTCCGTCTACAATCAAAATCTGATTTTGTCTTAATTTAGAAAATACTCGTTTAACTAAATCTTCTCCAAAGGCATTGTCTCCTAAACCAGGTCCCACTAAGACTACTTCTGCCCTCGCCAATTGCTCTTTTAACAATTGCTGGTCTTGAAGAGCAAAGACCATAGCCTCAGGCAAATGGCTGTGTAGAGCAGGGATATTTTCCCTATCCGTTCCAACGGTCACCAATCCTGCACCACTTTTTACAGCTGCCAAGGCAGCCATGATAATAGCACCACCATAAGGATAAGTCCCACCAAGCAACAGCAGACGACCGTAGTCTCCTTTATGGCTTGTACGAGAACGTTCAATAATAACTTTTTCTAGTAAGGCTTGATTAATCACTTTCATCGTTTTTTCCTCAACTATCCTTTATCTGATTGTTTTAAAACAACTTGATAGACTTTCTTAGTCCACTCTTCTAAGTCTTCTCCAGCATAGTCAAGATAATGCACCCTATCTTGTATTTTAGTTGGAATAATATTTTCAAATTGGCTCTTATTATGAGTTGGAATAATGCAAATATACAACTCACTAAATAAATTCAACATGTCCTTAATTTTTTTGCAACATGGTAGCCATCAAAACATATAACCTGGTAGCTTTGAATTAATTCTGTCATACAGAAAATGAAAACTAACGCCAGGAATGAACTTTTCTTGCAATTCCTCCTCAGACGGTGCCCGTCCTAGCAAACGCTCCATAGCGAGTCGGTAACCCGAAGTCGTATTAGACCATCCGAACATAATATAGTCAAAATAGTCTGCTGGATCAGAAGCTGCATTACGACTATCCAAAACCAACTCCTCAGCATCTCGTCCAAAGGCTTTCACAGCAGATAAGAGCTGACCTATTTTAAAGATAGAAATCGCTGTGTCTATAGTCGTAGTATGACTACAGTAGTCTGAAGTTACTAACCTCTTATGTAGATCATAAGTCGAGGCTACTCTTTTATCTGTAGGGGTAAATGGTGGCAGAAAGGGATGCTGACAGATGTAATCTAAAATTTCTTTTTTTAAACAAGAATCAGCACACTCAATACTTGTTTGACGTTTATGAAGTTTTTCGTAAGCTATAAATTTAGCAATTTTTTCTAATTCACACTCTTGAATATTTGGATAATCAATTAGTGATAAGTAGTATATTCCATCCCATTGTAAACTATATTCCCCATTATAAATTTTTAAAATCATCTAATCACCTCACTCCATTATACAACAAAAAGGAGGCGCATACCTCCTTTTGTAATCTTATTTCTAAAATTTAATATTCATTTCTGCCATTTTAGATATAGCTATAGAAAATACACTTTCCTCAGAAAATTTTTCTCTTATTTTCTATCCAATGTCCGAAGGGCTGCCTGATAAGTTTGCTCCATCAGCATAGTAATGGTCATAGGACCTACACCTCCAGGAACTGGCGTAATATGGCTAGCAAGTGGGGCAACTGCCTCATAATCCACATCCCCACAGAGCTTACCATTTTCATCACGATTCATCCCAACATCAATGACTACCGCACCTGGTTTAACAAAGTCAGCAGTCACAAACTTGGCACGACCGATTGCAACCACCAGAATATCTGCTTTAGCAGCCACCTTAGCAAGATTATGGGTACGTGAGTGGGTCAAGGTCACTGTTGCATTCTTTGCCAAAAGAAGCTGAGCCATAGGTTTTCCAACAATATTTGAACGACCGATGACGACCGCATTTTTACCTTCTAATTCAATCCCATATTCATGAAACATTTCCATAATTCCTGCAGGTGTTGATGGAATCATGACTGGATGTCCAGACCAGAGACGTCCCCATGTTTAGAGGGATGGAAACCATCCACATCCTTTTCTGGGTCAATGGCCAACAAAACTGCCTCTTCATCGATATGTTTTTGGTAAAGGGCAACTGGACCAAAAATCCCATGCCAAAGCTGGATCTTGATTGTATTTAGCAATCAAGTCTAACAACTCCTCTTGAGTAATGGTCTCTGGAACTCGCACTACTTCGCTACGGAAACCAGTCGCAAGGGCAGAACGTCTCCTTGTTGCGAACGTAGACTTGGCTGGCTGGATTGTCCCCAACCAAAAATCACTACCAAACCAGGCACTAGACCTGTTTCTTCCTTTTAATTTTGCAGTCTTTTTCAGCCAACTGCCCCTTGCAATTTGACCGCTAAAGCTTTCCCATCAATAATCTGTGTCATATCACTTCTCTTTTCTTTCAAATATCTTCCATTATACCAAAAACTGCTAGTCCCTCTAACACTTCTTTCCTAGGCTATCCTATAGTTTCAAACTATAAGAAAAAAAGCTCTGGTCGAGCTTTTTTAGGTTTTCAAAAAGTTCACTTGAAGAAATGCAACAATTAAAAAGTTTGTCGTTTAGCCTTACGCTCTGCACGGCCACGCGCACGATTTTCTGCACGCTTGGTTTTACGGCGTTTTTCGTCCACTGCCCACTGGATTTTCTTCTTATAGCCTGGTTTCACTTTTTCTTTTTCTTTTTAACCAGACCTATCATCTCAATGTCAAGTTTATCTTGCTTCTTCTCACGGTTAACACGTCGATCACGGTCATAGGTATCTTGAAATTCTCCATCCTTAACCATCTTAGGAGTGAATTTTATTCCCAGCTTCTCCAACTCACGGATATCTGAGTCATCACTTGGTTGATAAAGAGTAATAGCTGTACCAGGCAAGCCATTGCGCCCAGTACGCCCAACACGGTGAACAAAGAAAGATAAATCTTGTGGAATAGCATCATTGATAACATGGCTAACCCCTTCAATATCAATTCCACGAGCTGCTAAATCCGTTGCAACAATATACTCAAAGTCAAGATTTTTCACCTGATTCATGATTCGCTTGCGCTCACGAGGAGCAATATCCCCATGAATCTTTGCCACCTTTAGTCCTTGAGCCGTCAAGTAAGAATGCAATTCATCCGCACGCGTCTTAGTATTGACAAAAATCATTGCCAAATAAGGCTGCATCAACTGAGTCAACTGGTAAATTTGAGCATTCTTGTCACGTCCCTTGGTCGAAATCAACCAGTTATCAATGGTATCAGAAATAACCGTCTTTGTCTTGATTTTCTCCATAACAGGATTTGACAAATATTTTTTCAAAAATGGCTGCAACTTTTGGGGAATAGTTGCTGAGAAGACCATAAATTGCAAATCTTTTGGAAGGCTTCCAGCAATCTTATCAACCGTATCTAAAATCCCATATCAAGGTCATATCTGCTTCATCACGACAAAGGTCTTAGCTTTGTGAATAGCTAAATCTCTGATTTGACCAGATCATAGATGCGCCCTGGAGTTCCAATGACAATATGGGGCTGATTACTAGCTAATTTGTCTATCTGACGAGCCTTATCTGTACCACCCACATAGTTCACAACACGAACATCTTCTTCGGAATGACTTGCTATCTGACGAGCCGCTTGGTAAATCTGAGTAGCCAACTCACGACTCGGAGCCGTAATCACTGCCTGCACTATCGTTAGATTCATCTAATTTCTGAAAAATCGGCAATAAGAACGTATGGGTTTTCCCAGACCCTGTTTTTGATTCACCGACCAGGTCTCGCCCCGCTAAGACAATGGGAATTAACTTCTCTTGTACCTCTGTAGGAGTGATGAACTTCAACTCCTCCAGAGCTTCATTAATATAATTTTTAAACTGAAATTTACTAAATGACATAATATCCTCGATTCTATCCATCTTTTCCATTATACCATATTTTGCGTCGTTACAGTAGAGGAACTTGAATAGCTTATCTTGGTGATGTCAGCTAAAGAGTGATTTTTCAATTTTAATCTGTCAGCTTTATTTTTAACTTCCTTTCTGTTTTTAGAAAAAGCTGTTTTACTACAAAAATAAATCTGCCTGATAGAGAATGACATCAGCGCATTTATGAACTCATTAAAATCTTATTTATACCTTTTTACGAATCAAATAACAAAATCCATCACAGTGGCTGAGTACTATTTTTATCCAATATACAAAAAAGAGAAGACATTTGCATCTCCTCTTTCTGTCATTTTAGATTGCTTCTGTAACAAAGCTACGACTTTCAAGAACCTTCAGCATGGCATTTGCTGTGTCTAATGCGGTAAATAGAGGAACTCCATGTTCAATGGCTGAACGGCGGATTTGTTCACCATCCACGTCTGCAGTTCGTTTAGAACCAACCGTGTTAATAATCGCTTGGATTCTACCTTTACGAACAAAGCTTGGAATATCCTTGTCATCATCACCAATTTTACCAACCAGCTGGGCTTTAAGGCCATGACTTTGCAAAAGAGGCTGCTGTCCCTTCTGTAGCTAGGATACCATAACCAATATTTTGGAAGCGACGAGCCAAATCCAAGGCTTCCTCTTTGGAATCATCAGCAATAGTAAAGACAACGTTACCAAAGGTTGGCAAGTGTAAGTAAGAAGCTTCAAAAGCTTTATAAAGAGCTTTTTCAAGAGTAGTATCTGATCCCATTACTTCACCTGTTGACTTCATTTCAGGACCTAACAAGCTATCCACTTTTGCTAGCTTCGTAAAGGAGAAGACTGGTGCCTTGATATGAACGCGAGTACTTTCAGGGTAAAGACCATCTTGGTAGCCAAGGTCTTCCAAACTTTGACCAAGAATAAGCTTGGTCGCTACTTGAGCCATAGGAATATTGGTCACCTTAGAAAGGAATGGAACCGTACGGCTGGCACGTGGATTGACCTCGATCACATAGACTTTTTCATTCTTGATGACAAACTGGATGTTCATCATTCCAAGGCAGTTAAGACCGATTGCTAGGCGTTTAGTGTAATCTGCAATGGTTTCTTGCACTTTATGAGACAGGGTCTGAGGAGGATAAACCGCCATAGAGTCGCCTGAGTGGACACCTGCACGTTCGATATGCTCCATGATACCTGGAATGAGTACGTTTTTACCATCTGAAATCGCATCAACTTCACACTCTTGTCCCACAATATAAGAGTCAACAAGAACCGGGTGATCAGGACTAGCCTTAACCGCTGTACGCATATAAGAACGAAGATCTTCTTCATTTTCTACGATTTCCATGGCACGTCCACCAAGTACATAGGATGGGCGAACAAGAACTGGGAAGCCAATCTTGCGAGCTGCAAGAACTGCTTCTTCTTCATTGGTTGCCGTTTGACCTGGTGGCTGTGGAATATCCAATTCTTTAAGGGCTTGCTCAAAGAGGTCACGGTCTTCGGCACGATCTAGAGTCAGCAACCTGTGTACCGAGGATGGTCACTCCTGCTTTTGCCAATGGCTCCGCAAGATTAATGGCTGTTTGACCACCGAATTGAACGATAACTCCTTTTGGTTGCTCAAGGTCAATGACATTCATAACATCTTCGAAAGTCAATGGCTCAAAGTAAAGTTTATCTGATACAGAGAAGTCAGTTGAAACTGTTTCTGGGTTTGAGTTCATAATGATGGCTTCGTATCCGGCTGCCTGAATAGCCTTAACAGAGTGAACTGTCGCATAGTCAAATTCGACTCCTTGTCCGATACGGATTGGACCCTGAACCTAGGACCAGAACAGATTCCTTATCAGATTTGATAGATTCATTTTCCCAACCATAGGTTGAATAGAAGTATGGTGTTTCAGAATCAAACTCCGCCGCACAGGTATCCACCATCTTGTAGACAGGGACAATCTTGTTTTCCAAGCGAAGCTGGCGAACGTGATCAGCGGTCGTTTCCCATAGTTCAGCAATCTTACGGTCTGAGAAACCATTGAGTTTGGCTGTTTTCAAGACTTCTAAATCTTGTGGATGAGCGCCCAATTCTTGCTCGATTTCAAAGATATGCAAGAGTTTATCAAGATAGAAGATATCGATTTTTGTAAGCTCTGCAATTTCTTCAGGTGTGTAACCACGACGAATAGCTTCAGATACATAGAAAAGACGATCGTCTTGGGCTTTGACTACTTTTTCAATCAAGTCATCGTCTGAAACACTGGCAAGTTCTGGAATCTCATTATGATGCACGCCGATTTGAAGGCGACAGGTATAGAAGAGATTCTTCGATGTTACGACCGATAGCCATTACTTCTCCAGTCGCCTTCATCTGTGTTCCAAGACGGCGTTCACCTTTTACAAATTTGTCAAATGGGAAACGCGGAATCTTAGCAACAACATAGTCGAGGCTGGTTCAAACGCCATAGAGTTGATCCCGTAACAGGGTTATCACCTCATCAAGGTCAAATAACTGCAATCTTAGCAGCCAATTTTGCAATCGGATATCTGTCGCCTTAGATGCAAGGGCTGACAGACGTGATACACGAGGTTTACTTCGATAAGCATAATACTTGAGGCTTCTGTGTGTGGATCAAGGGCCAGCCTGGCTTGACCCATCCACCTTCAATCTTGAGGAGCTGTGAATAATGCTTAAGCGGCGTCACGAAGCATTTGGTTTCATAGTCGCGGCATAGTCTGCGCTGGGCAAATACAATGGAATCCTGTATGAATCCCAACTGGGTCAGGGCATAGTACAAACAAGCAAGGCATTGTCAGCTGGTCGCGCATCACTTCATATTCCTTTCCTTGAAACCAGTTCAGACGCTCAATCAAACGTTGGGTAACAGGTGACAATTTCAAAACCATTTCAGCGATTTCGTAATTCTTCTCATTGGCACACACATACCACCACCAAAGTACCACCAAGGGTGAAAGGCTGGACGAACAATCACTGGATAGCCAATAGTTGCCATAAAAGTCACCGCTTCTTCAGCAGTGTTAACAATTTCAGATTCAGGAGTGGTTGTTCTAACTCTTCCATCAACTGTTTAAAGAGATCACGGTCCTCCGCTTGGTCAATGGCTGATAATTTGGTACCTAGAAGTTCCACTCCTAGCTCATCCAAAATCCCATTTTTAGACAATTCCATAGCCATATTAAGACCAGTTTGTCCACCAAGAGTTGGAAATGAGGCATCTGGGCGCTCCTTACGTAGAATACGTGTCACAAACTCCAGTGTAATAGGCTCGATGTAAACCTTATCCGCAATTTCCTTGTCCGTCATGATAGTTGCAGGATTTGAGTTTACCAAGACAACTTCATAACCTTCCTCTTTCAAAGACAAGCAAGCCTGGGTCCCAGCGTAGTCAAACTCAGCAGCTTGACCAATAATAATCGGACCAGAACCAATCACCATAATTTTTTGAATATCAGTACGTTTAGGCATAGTTTATGATACAAAGGGCCCGTAAAGAACACAGTGAAAATAGGGAACTCGGTGCAGACGCCTTCAGCGTCAAAACGATGTTTATCTTTTTCACACAGTTCTTAGGGCGTGTTCACTTCCGCGAACAATGTATCTTCTCCTTTCTATTCGTCGCCTCACAGGGCGACGTTAAATAAATTCTCCGACGATTTTTTGAGAAACGATCATTTTCGATAAAAATCTAGTGCAGGAGTTTTTAGTTCGCCTGATGGCGACTAAAAAGAAACGACCTGCCTTTCTATTAGCAGCTCTCAGGGTTGTCATTAAATAAAGATACAAAGGACGAATAGAAAGCGATTGAATTTTGGGAAACCAAGGAAGGATTGACAATCCAGATTGGTTTTATCTAAATTCAGAGCTTTCCGTCAGTGTTCAGTCATAAATTCTCCGACGAGCTTTTACTCGTTCTTAGTTTGATGCTTTAAAAGCTTCCATCATCTCGATAAACTCGTCAAATAGGTAGCTAGCGTCGTGATGGACCAGGGGCTGCGTCTGGATGGTATTGTACAGAAAAGGCTGGTTGGTATTTGTGGCGAACGCCTTCAACCGTCTTATCATTAATTTCTTCATGTGTGATAATCAAATGTTCTGGCAAATCCTCACGACTAACTGCATAACCATGGTTTTGACTGGTAAAGTCTACACGTCCTGTTGCAATTTCACGTACCGCATGGTTAAAGCCACGGTGACCAAACTTCATTTTATAAGTCTTTGCACCATTAGCCATGGCAAAGAGTTGGTGACCCATACAGATACCGAAGATTGGAATTTTTCCTTGCACACCACGAATCATATCGAGTGCAGCCGGAACATCCTCTGGGTTCCCAGGACCATTTGACAACATCACTCCGTCAGGATTGAGATGGAGTATTTCTTCAGCCGTTGTTGAATAAGGAACAACCGTTACATTACAGTTACGCTTAGATAATTCTCGCAAGATGGAGTGCTTAAGACCAAAGTCCACTAGCACCACGCTCAAACCAACTCCTGGAGCTGGGTAAGAAGTCTTTGTAGAAACTTGTTTGATATTATCTGTTGGTAAAACTGTTGCTTGAAGTTGATCTGTCACATGATCCATACTATCTCCAACGTGTGTCAGTGTAGCACGCATGGTTCCATGTTTACGGATAATCTTAGTAAGTGCTCGAGTATCAATACCTGAGATACCTGGTATTTTCTTAGCTTTCAAGAATTCATCCAGTGTCATCTGGTTACGCCAGTTGCTAGCTCTGCGTGCTTCTTCAAAAACCACAACACCCTTACAAGTAGGAATAATCGATTCATAGTCATCACGGTTAATTCCATAATTTCCCTACCAATGGATAGGTAAAGGTCAAGATTTGCCCATTGTAAGACTGGTCTGTAATGGATTCTTGGTAGCCGGTCATCCCTGTATTAAAGACGATTTCGCCTGTTACATCAATATCTGCTCCGAAGGCCTTGCCTTCAAAAACTGTTCCATCCTCTAATATTAGAAGTCGTTTTGTCATATTCTCACCTCTCGTGGACGCTCACTGGCGTCTTTTAACGTCTTGTGCTTTAATTCTTTTTTCTACTTTCAGAACTGATTCTAAGATTGCCATTCTGACAAAGACACCATTGGTCATTTGTTGAACAATACGTGATTTAGGCGCTTCAACCAAATGGTCAGCAATTTCTACATCACGATTAACCGGAGCCGGGTGCATAAGGATTGCTGTTTCTTTCAAACGGTCATAACGTTCTTGAGTCAAACCATGTTGAGCATGGTATTCTTCTTTTGAAAAGACAGCTCCACTATCATGACGTTCATGTTGCACACGAAGAAACATCATGACATCCACCCTGATCAATGAGTTTTCATCAATAGTTACAAACTGTCCATAATCTGCAAACTCTTGACTTCTCCATTCCTCAGGTCCAGCAAAGTAAAGTTCAGCTCCCAAGCGCTTCAAAATCTGCATATTAGATTTTGCAACGCGGGAGTGATCCAAGTCACCTGCAATAGCAACCTTGAGACCTTCAAAGTGACCAAATTCCTCATAAATAGTCATCAAATCAAGCAAGCTCTGGCTAGGGTGTTGGCCCGAACCATCTCCACCATTAATAATAGAGGTCTTTATACTTGGACTCTCTATCAACTGTCTATAGTAGTCAACCTCTGGATGACGGATAACACAGACATCCACCCCTAAGGCAGAAAGGGTCAAAATGGTATCATAAAGTGTCTCACCCTTATTGACCGAGCTGGTCTTAACATCAAAGTCTAATCGTTCCAACCCTAATTTAATCTCTGCCACTTCAAAAGACTTATGGGTCCGTGTAGAATCTTCAAAGAAGAGGTTAGATACAATAGAATAATCTTGGTATGGTAACTGAGCTCCGTTTTTAAACTCAATCCCCCGCTTAATCAATTTCATCACTTGATCGACAGTGAGGTCTTCCATAGACACCACATGGTTCAATAGCTTGTTGATTTTCTGACATAACTTCTCCTTTAGCTTTTATGCTTCTTCAGTAATCAGAACTCTATCTTGGCCGTCTAGTTCTGTCATCTCTACAATGATTTCTTCAGAACGACTGGTTGGGATATTTTTCCAACATAATCTGGACGGATTGGTAGTTCTCTGTGGCCACGGTCAACTAAAACAGCTAGGCTCACGCGCGCAGGGCGACCATGACCGACAATATTATCAATGGCAGCGCGAATAGTACGACCTGTATAAAGCACATCATCCACCAAAATAACTTCACGATCTGTCACATCTACTGAAATCAAAGAAGTATCTTCACCGCTTTTAGACATCATCACGGAAGGGTTTTTGTATCTAGTTCTACAACAGGAACTGAAAGATTTTCTAGTTGCTCCAAACGTTCTTGGATACGGTGGGCGATAAAGACACCACGAGTTTTAATACCAGCCAAGACGATTTTATTCAAATCTTTATTTGCGTTCGATAATCTCGTAAGTAATACGCGTAATCGCTCGTTTGACGGTCAATTCGTCTACAACTTCTTTTGTCTTCATGACAAACCTCCAAAAAGAAAAGTCTCCTTAAACAAGGAGACTTGAAATGTATAGTCAAGCGAGCCCTACTGCAAACAGTATAGACTTCACCCTTCTACTTTATCGCGCTCCTTGCCTGCCTCACGGGACAGGTTTAAAGGAATATTTAGTTACCTTTTACTATAGCACAAAGCAAGCCTAAAATCAAGCAAAAACTTTTGATGATTCATCTTATAAATTGCTAAAATCATATAATTGTGGATACTGGTCACACTCTGGATTTTTAGGATGACAGATAGCTCTTCCAAAATAAATCATGGCCTGATGGGCTGCTAACCACTGCTCCGGTGGCAAGATGTCCATGACCCTCTTTTCCACCTCAAGTGGGGTTGCTGATTTTTTAACGATATCGTGGTGTTTGCAAATACGCTCCACATGAGTATCCACTGCAAAGGCTGGAATCCCAAAGCCCACACTCATGACCACATTGGCTGTCTTGCGACCAACCCCTGCTAGACTTTCTAGTTCCTCACGAGTCTGAGGAACTTGACCATCAAAATCGTCTAGTAACTGTTGGGCACATTTTTTAAGAAATTTAGCCTTATTTCTATACAGTCCTAAGCGAGAAATGTGTGAAGCAATCTCACTCTCTGTCGCTACAGACATGGCTTGTGGCGTTGGAAAGGCAGCAAATAGACCTGGCGTGGCCTTATTTACCGCTGCATCTGTTGTTTGCGCTGAAAGCATGACTGCGACTAAGAGTTCAAAATGATTGGTAAAATCAAGGCTTGGCTTGGCATCTGGAAAAAGAGCAATGATTTCTTCTAGCACTTTTCGTGCTCGTTTTTTTGACAAGACCATTATTCGTCACCATCAAATAGTCCTTGTAGACCAGCAAAAGGACTGTTTTCTTCTTTTTTGATAGCTTGTTGAGCTTGGTATTCTTCCTCAGTCATGATTTGCCAGTCATTTCCTGAAACAAATCCGTGACCAGCCTCTTCTTCAGCCGTCAAGACCTTGATAGGGATATTGAGAAGAATATTGTCTGATACGCTCTCAGCAAGGTCAAGTTCTCCATTTTCGATAGGCAAGACCAAATCATCATCTAGAACTTCTTGATCTAGCTGGTTACTTGCTCCTTCCATGAAAACTTCCGTTACTGGATAAGATTCAACTAACTCAACTGGCTCCATACTACGACTTGAAGCAAGGACAATGGTGTAAGATAATTGATAATCTAAGAAATACATACGATCTTCGTATTGAACTTTCCCAACTGCAAGGATATCTTTTACATCTAAAATTTCTTGATTACGGTTACGTAAGTCTGCGGCTAGATCTAACGTTTGTTCAAAGTGTAAAGCCTTCAGACTGCTTACGAATCTCTTGAATATTTAATTTCATACTTCCTCCATAAAGATTTACTCTCTTGATTATACCATGAAAAGGTTACAAATCAGCACACCAAACTTTGTAATTAAAATCCTTAGTTTTTAACATATTTACTATGACATTTTTATTTTTTAGTGCTATACTATAGGCAATAATATATCAGAGCAAGGAGGATGCTCACATGGAAGACAAAGAACTCATTACTAATGCAACCCAACTCCTATCCGAGTTAAATAAAAGTTTCCAAAACTGTAAACAAGGTACAGCTGATGATTTCCGACTACAAGAATTACTGAATGCTACTTTACAAGAACTTAAAAAGCTGAAAAAGCTTGACAACAGTATTTTAATTGATCTTGAAAAATTTTACCAACGTACCAGTCTTCTCATTGGACTGGGTAGCCTAAAACTGAACGACCAAGCACGTACCGCTTGGCGAAACTATGACAAGTTCCATTACGAGCATGTCAAACACGTACTGACTCTTTATGGACCTGTTTTTGGATTTTAGAGATTAGAATTTCCAATTTTCTGTTGACAAAACATCCTGAAAGGTATAGGATAAAGGTACTAATACTCGGAGGTAAGGGAGACATGAACAACTAAGTCTATCAAGTAAAGAACCTTTATTTAGTAGATCTTGTTTTTGTCTCTTTTTGTGTGCTCTTTTATGCTCTTTTTCTGGCATTTTAATAGAGTTTTTTTGACATAGACTTTGGGCTCTACTAGGTAAAGTAGAGCTTTTTATTATGCACAATGAACATTTTAGAAAGGGCAATCATATGATAAACATCAATCACCTGACTATCACTCAAAACAAAGATTTACGAGACCTTGTATCCGACTTAAGCATGACCATCCAAGACGGGGAAAAGGTAGCTATTATTGGCGAAGAAGGAAATGGCAAATCAACCTTACTACGAGCTTTAATGGGGGAAGCTTTGCCTGACTTCATCATCAAGGGGAACATTCAGTCTGATTATCAATCACTAGCCTACATTCCTCAAAAACTCCCCGAGGAGATGAAAAAGAACACTCTACATGACTACTTCTTTTTAGATTCTATTGATTTGGACTACAGTATCCTCTATCGTTTGGCTGAGGAAGTGCATTTTGATAGCAATCGTTTCGCTAGCGACCAAGAGATTGGCAGTCTATCAGGGGGTGAAGCTTTGAAAATTCAGCTCATCCATGAGTTAGCCAAACCCTTTGAGATTCTATTTTTAGATGAACCTTCAAATGACCTGGATTTGGAAATGGTTAATTGGCTAAAAATCAAATTCAAAAAGACCAGACAAAACTGTGGTTTTTATTTCACACGATGAGGGTTTTCTTTCTGAAACAGCAGATACTATTGTCCACCTGCGACTGGTCAAGCACCGGAAAGAAGCAGAAACGCTAGTAGAGCATTTAGATTATGATAGCTATAGCGACCAGAGAAAGGCTCATTTTATCAAACAAAGCCAGCAAGCTGCTAACGACCAAAGAACCTACGATAAAATCATGGAAAAACATCGACGAGTCAAGCAAAATGTAGAAAACTGCGCTGAACTACCAAAGACAGTACTGCAGGTCGCCTATTGGCCAAAAAGATGAAAAAAATGTTCTCTCTCAAGAAAAACGTTACGAAAAACTGGCTCAGTCCATGACCCAAAAAGCCACTTGAAGAAGAACACATTCAACTTTTCTTCTCATATATACAGCCATTACCAGCTTCTAAAGTCTTAATCCAACTGGAAAAGGAAAATTTGTCCATTGGCGAGCGAGTTTTGGTTCAAGAACTACAATTAACTGTCCGTGGCCAAGAAAAAATCGGTATCATCGGCCCAAATGGTATTGGGAAATCAACTCTGTTAGCTAAGTTACAGCAACTATTAAGTACCAAAAGAGAGATTGCTCTTGGTTTTATGCCACAAGATTACCACAAAATACTACAATTGGAGCTATCTCCAATAGCCTATCTCAGCAAAACTGGGGAAAAAGAGGAATTGCAGAAAATCCAATCTCACTTAGCCAGTCTCAATTTCAGTTATCCAGAAATGCAGCACCAAATCCGCTCTTTGTCTGGTGGTCAACAAGGAAAACTCCTGCTTTTGGATTTAGTCTTGCGCAAACCAAATTTTCTCCTGCTGGATGAACCTACACGAAACTTTTCTCCCACTTCTCAACCCCAAATCAGAAAACTCTTTGCCACTTACCCAGGCGGTCTCATCACTGTTTCGCATGACCGTCGTTTCTTAAAAGAAGTCTGTTCGACCATCTATCGTATGACAGAACAGGGTTTGGAAGTAGTTAATTTAGAAGATTTATAAATTTGCAGCATATTAAAAAAATCCAGAGATGAGCTCTGGATTCTTTTTACATCTGTTTTAAACGTTCAATCCGTTCTGAGATAGGTGGGTGGGTATAAAAGAGTTTTTGGAACCCTCCCCCTTTCTTGGGATCATTGATATAAAGTGCACTACTGGCATCATCTACAGGACGACTCATAGGTTTACTATTATCCAACTTATGGAGAGCATTAATCATTCCTTGAGGATTGCGCGTCAACTCGACACTGGAAGCATCAGCTAGGAATTCCCTCTGACGAGAAATAGCGAGTTGTACCAAGGTTGCAGCGAGAGGTGCCAGCACAATAGCTAATAAAGAAACCACAAGCATAATGATTTCTAAGCCATTTCCGTCTCGATCATCGTCACTTCGTCTGCGATCTGCTCCGCCCCACCACATCATACGACCTGCCATACTAGAAAGCATGGTGATAGCACTAGCAAGGGCAACAGCAATAGTCGAAATACGGATATCGTAATTACGAATATGACTGACTTCATGTCCCATAACAGCTTCTAGTTCTTCACGATTCATGATAGCTAGGAGACCTGAAGTTGCAGCAACTGCAGCATTTTGAGGATTGGAACCTGTCGCAAGGCATTTAAGGCTGGATCATCAATGATGAAAACACGAGGCATAGGAATCTGAGCGACCATAGCCATATCTTCCACTACATGATAGAGGCCTGGTGCCGTTTGTTCATCCACCTCACGCGCCCCATTCATAGACATGACAATCTCAGTAGACTGAAAAATCATGGATAAAGCATAGATAAAGCCGATAATCAGTGCGATAACCAAACCACCAAGCCCAGATCGCATAAAGAGATAACCAACCGCATAGCCAACAAGAGCTAAGAGTAGGAAAAATACCAGCAACAAAATCCAGGTTTTTCGTTTATTGCTTGCAATTTGATCAAACAGCATCTTAGTCACCTAAACCGCTAAAATCAACCTTAGGAACTGCCTTTTCCTCTTCTGGTGTTTGAAGGAAATCTGCTGCTTTAAATCCAAACATTCCAGCGATAATATTGCTTGGGAAAGTCTCTAATTTTACATTGTAGTTGCTGACAACACTGTTGTAAAGTTGACGAGAGTAAGAAATTTTATTTTCTGTGTTTGTCAACTCCTCTTGCAATTTAACAAAGTTGGCGCTTGCCTTCAAATCTGGGTAACTTTCTGCAACTGCAAAAATACCTGAAACCTGACGAGTGAGGGCATCACTAGCTTTCATAGCTTCTGCTGGTGAAGTCGCTGCTGCCACTTGGTTACGCAGTTCTGCCACCTTTTCAAGGGTAGAACCTTCATATTTGGCATAACCTTTTACAGTCTCAATCAAGTTTGGCAAGAGATCATTTCGACGCTTTAATTGAACATCAATCTGACTCCAAGCCTCCTTTGTTTGCATACGATTCTTAACCAAACCGTTGTAGCTAACAATCACAAAAAAATCACAACAAGAGCGATAACTCCAAGAATAATCCAAGTCATGATATAAATCCTTTCTGTTTTTAGATTAGTACCAGTATATCAAATTTTTATGAATATGGTAAAATAAGATGATACTATAAAAGGAAATAATTATGAAACCAGAAACATTTTATGACTTACTAGCAGATCAAAATATTTTACTCTCAGATCAGCAAAAACATCAATTTGAACGTTATTTTTGAACTCTTGGTTGAATGGAATGAAAAAGATTAATCTACAGCTATTACAGATAAAGAAGAAGTATACCTGAAACACTTTTACGCAATTGCATCCCATTCTGCAAGGCTTGATTTCAAATGAAACTATCAAACTCTTGGATATTGGAGCTGGGGCAGGATTTCCTAGTCTACCAATGAAAATTCTCTATCCTCAGTTAGATGTGACCATTATTGATTCACTCAATAAGCGCATCAACTTCCTCCAACTTTTGGCTCAAGAACTGGATTTGGATGTGTTCATTTCTACCATGGACGTGCAGAAGATTTTGCCCCAAGACAAAAACTTTCAGTGCCAGTTTGATATGGTAACTGCCCGTGCTGTAGCCCGTATGCAGGTCCTATCTGAATTGACTATTCCATATCTGTAAAGTCGGTGGTAAGCTAATAGCTCTCAAGGCCAGCAATGCGCCTGAGGAGTTAGACTAAAAATTCCCTCAATCTCCTTTTTAGTAAGGTCGAGAGCAATCTCAGCTACGCTTCTACCAAACGGAGACTCTCGCTACATCACAGTTGTTGAAAAGAAAAAGGACTCCCCAACAAATACCCAAAAAGCTGGTATGCCTAACAAACACTTTAAACTTTATGTGAAAAATGATTTACAAAATCAACCTCGCTCTTCTATTTCTAGGCTCTGGGAAAAATGATTTACAAAATCAACCTCGCTCTCTTTCATTTCTAGGCTCGGGAAAAATGATTTACAAAATCATTTTCTGCTACTATCACAAGCAAAGGTTTTTAATGTCCTCCGTGAGGTGACGAGGACCAGAAATGAAACTCTAAAATCTAGATTTTAGAAGTGCTTACTCTGAGGGCCTATTACTGTATGCGTAATGGGCTCTTTTTGATGCCCAAAAGTCGTTTCATATGAAACAGAAATCAACTGTGATTTGTTACTAGACGTTGACCAACGTCCTTCGACTGAAAAGGAATTCTCCTTAACTTCCAACACGTGCTTGCCATGTTTGCTGACCATCTTGGTACCATAATTTTAGAATGCCCGTATCTGTTGCCTATTTGCTTCAGGTGTTGGAACACCATCTACACTGATCGCAACTGGTTTTAGAGTTCCAGTTTATCTAGGATCATCATTCGCCTTTATCACAGCTATGTCCCTTGCTATGAAGGAACTAGGAGGGGATGTATCAGCTGCACAAACAGGGGTTATCCTAACAGGTTTTATCTATGTCCTCGTTGCTGCTGGTGTTCGTTTTGCAGGTACATGGATTGATAAACTCTTACCTCCTATCATCATTGGTCCAATGATTATCGTTATTGGTCTTGGTCTTGAGTTCAGCTGTAACAAATGCCGAGCTTATGTTGCTGATGGAAATTGGAAGAATGCTCTTAGTAAGTCGTTACTTTCCTTATTGCTGCCTTTATTAATACTAAAGGTAAAGTTCCTACGAATCATTCCATTCCTCTTTGCCATTATCGGTGGTTACCTCTTCGAACTAACTCTTGGCTTGGTTGACTTTACACCAGTTCTTAAAGCTAACTGGTTTGAAATTCCTGGTTTCTACTTCCCATTTAGCACTTTGGGTGGTGCCTTTGAAAGTATAGCCTATGCTTCGGTCCTGAGACAATCGCTATCTCTACCAATCGCTATCAGTAACAATTTCTGAACATATCGGAGACCATACTGGTTTTGGGTCAAATCTGTGGCCGTCAATTCTCTGAAAAAGACAGGTCTTCACCAGTACTCTTCTTGGTGACGGTATCGCAACTTCTGTATCTGCCTTCTTAGGTGGACCAGTCAATACTACTTACGGAGGAAAATACAGGGTTATCGGTATGACTCATATCGCTTCTGTCTCAGTTATCTGTAACGCGCTCTTATCGCGATTGCCCTTAGCTTCCTTGGTAAATTCACTGCCTTGATTTCTGATTCCCAAATGCTGTACTTGGTGGTATGTCAATCCTTCTCTATAGTGTTATCCGCCCTGCAACGGTTTGAAAGTCTTAATCAAAGAACGTGTTGATTTTGGTCAAAGTGCGTAACCCATACAATCATCGCAAGTGCTATATTGGTCCTTGGACTTGGAGTGAGCATCCTTAAACTCGGTCCAGTTACACTTTGCGTACTGCCCTATCAGCCATGACAGGAATCATCTTGAACTTGATCTTGCCATGCGAAAATAAAGATTAAATTTAAAGTTTTTAAAAATAGAGATAGACAGTAGAAAGTTAAATCTACTCGTCTTTTGATACAACTTAAACAGAGAAGTAAAAACTTCTTTAAATATTTCAACTAGTATCAAAATAAATCAGATAGATATTTTATTGGATTTACAAATTCATTTTTGTGAGAAATACAATAAACAAAAAGATATCTGAGCACGCTTTGCGAATTGTATTGATTTTAAGGAGGTCTCGCCTCCTTTTTGTAACTCCTTTCTGTGACTCCCTTTTTCACGCAAAAAGATACTAAGGAATACCAAGGACAAAAATAAAAACATTGATTTAACAACGTTTCACCAAGTTTTGCAAAAGAATGCAAGGAATAATGGAGCCGTGGGAGTCGAACCCACGTCCAAACACCTGCCAACATATTTGTCTACAACCATAGGTTATGTATTGTTTTAACAGCTCCTCGACACATAACTCAAGCCTAGGAACTGCGAGGTCTATCAATCTCTTATCAAACCTCTAGACAAGGCCTGATCGTATCTCACTAATAATAAGACCTGTCATTGAATCACGAGCACTCATCGGTCACGCCTGCTGGTTTTTTAGGCAGCTAAAGCGTAGAAGTGTTATTTTTGCAGTTATATTTAGTGGCATTTTACATCTCTGTCGATGCGTCGCAAAATATGCCTCATAATGCCTGTCGAGATCCGTAACGACCCTAAAGACAATAAGACTATTACACCCTATCTCAAAGTAAAAAGCAAAATAAAGTCAAAATAGTTATCATCTCTTATAGATCTGATAACTTTCTAATTAAAGCTCTCATTCTGATTGTCCGGAAACCTTCCAAGAAGAAATAGTTGAAAACATAAACTAGTAAATTCGAAAAAGCTATATCCAATCAATTATTTATTATCCTCAAACTGTTGCATGTTCATCATCCACTAACCATTTTTCTAGAACTTGATAGACTCCACCTTGGCTGTTGGATGGTGCTAGAGCTGTTGCAACAGCCTTAGCCTTGTCATCTGCATTTTCCATAGCATAGGCAATACCAGCCATCTCTAGCATTTCAACATCATTTTCACTATCACCAAAAGCCATGATTTGTTGGGCTTTCAAGTTCCAACGCTTGAGTAATTCTTCCAATCCCCATGCCTTGTGGATACCATCCTGTAGAATATCAATGCAGCCAAAGCCACTTGATACCGCTCTAACATATCCACCAAATAAATCATTGATTTCTGTTAGTACGGCATCAGAGCGTTCTTCTCCAACCACCATACTCATTTTTAGTACACCACCAAAGAGTTCCGGTTTCAATTCCTTGACAAAATGCATACGTTGATAAAATTTCTCAATCATTTCCGGAGTCATAAAGCTCTCTAAATCTGTAAATACAGTTCCTTCTTTAACAAAGCTGCCGTTCATAGATGTTACGACAAATTGGTCTTGACAAGCTCTGTCATTAAAATAAGCGATAGCTTTTTCAACTATTCTATCATCCCACGTCTGCGCTTGAATTAACTGATTACCGTCAAATATTCGTGCGCCATTAGCAACAACTAGCACCACTCTATCAACTAAAATGACCTAGTAATTCTCTTCATGCGATATACTCATTTCCTGTCGCGGCAAAAACGAATACCCCTTTGATCTAACTGATCCAGAATCTTTTCTAAACGCGGAAGGTCCATTTGCCCTTTAGCATCTAGCAAGGTACCATCCATATCTGTCGCAATTATTTTAATATCCATCTTCATTCCTCGTAGTTACTCTTACTACCACTTCAATCCTACATGTTCATTCATCTCTTTGTAAGCTGTATCAATCCGTTCCTTGGTAGCAGCATCTAACAGGTCACGATGTCTACCACCCTCTATAAAAGTCTTCCAAAATATAGGTCTGATAATGATAAAGAGGATACCCTTCTGGAGAAAATGTCCCTTTAGGCCTACGATTTACCCATGTAGGGTGGGCTTGAGCAGTCTCAATGCTAGTCTTGCCAGCTTTTTTCTTAAGTGTTACATCCATAAGAACACCCCGCTCAGTCCACTTGGCATTTTCTACACCAGTCATCGTTTCAATCCGTTGATTCGAAATAAAATTCCCCATAGAGTAGATAATCAATTTTTTATCTCCATCTTTTTCAACCGTTTCAGATGGTTCAACTACGTGAGGGTGACCTCCAAAGATAATATCAGCCCCCCAGTCAATCATTTTGTGGTAGAGAGCCTTCTGCTCTTCAGTAGGTTCTATGCGATATTCTACCCCCATCTGAGGCATAATAATTGTAATATCTGCCTCTTTTTCAGCTCGTTCAATCTCAGCCTTCATCTTTTCTTCATTCAAGTCAGAAAGATAGCGATTATAATCTTCTTGAGACAAATTTTGCTCAATTCCATTGAAACCATAAGAGTAAGCTAATAAAGCCACCTTTAATACCAGTGACTTCTTTGATGACAAGAGGAGCCTTATCACGTGGCTCATGAGTGTATACTCCAATTGGCGTTATACCTGCCTTTTCAATCGTATCTGCTGTTGAGATAACACCCTCGATTTGTGAATCTAAAATATGATTATGAGCCAAATCCAAAACATGATATCCTGCATCATAATAGCATCCATCACTTGGGTAGGAGCATTAAATAAAGGATAGCCCGCTAAAATGATGATCTTTATTAATGGTACCTTCAAAATCACCTATAGCCAAATCTGCCTGTTTAAGCCAAGGAGTAACGTACTCAAAATTCTCATGAAAAATCATAGCTACCATCTTCTTTTTAGCTGACATATAAATAATATCATGATAAGTAAATCTCCATGGGCCATGATACGGGCACTTGTTTCTTCGTCCTGCTTCTTAGCTTCTTGGTTTTTCTTAGTTTCCTCTTGAGTGAAAGTATTGCGTTTTTGACTAGCCAAAGGCATGCCATTGAAACTCTCAAAAAGTAACACTAAGCCCATTGATGAAAGACATACTTCCGTACAAAGAACACGACAAAACCTTTATTACTCCACCTGCTATAACGCCTGAAGAAAGTCTACAATCTTCCGTATAAAAATCCTAAAAACTGCTTCTGCTTGGTGTCTATCTTGTCTTCTTTGCATATTGATTTCCCTACTTTCTTATGCAAGCCTTTTTCTTTATTATATCACAGTTAAGAGATTCTTACACAGTTCAATCCATTCTACTAACTATTATCTAAAAATCACTGCATCGAAACACTTTCAATCCTCCTTATTTTGTGTTATCATGTAGAGGTAATGAAAGGAGAGAACATGTCTGCTATAGAACGTATTACAAAAGCTGCTCACTTAATTGATATGAACGATATTATCCGCGAGGGAATCCTACTCTACGCGCGGTTGCTGAGGAAGTCACTTTCCCCTTATCTGATCAGGAAATCATCCTTGGCGAAAAGATGATGCAATTCCTCAAGCATTCTCAAGATCCTGTCATGGCTGAAAAGATGGGATTACGTGGTGGGTGTCGACTGACTGCTCCTCAATTGGATATATCAAAACGGATCATTGCTGTCTTGGTTCCTAATATTGTTGAAGAGGGAGAGACTCCTCAAGAAGCCTATGACTTGCAAGCTATCATGTACAATCCCAAAATTGTATCCCACTCAGTTCAAGACGCTGCTCTTGGTGAAGGAGAAGGTTGCCTGTCTGTTGACCGCAACGTGCCTGGCTATGTAGTTCGCCATGCCCGCGTTACAGTTGACTACTTTGACAAGGATGGAGAAAAACACCGCATCAAACTCAAAGGTTACAACTCTATCGTTGTCCAACATGAAATTGACCACATCAACGGTATCATGTTTTACGACCGTATCAATGAAAAAGACCCATTTGCAGTTAAAGATGGCTTTACTGATTCTAGAATAAAGAAAAAAAATCCCGTTAGCAAGACGGGGTTTTGTGTTATAATAGAGGCATGAAAACAAATGATATTGTCTATGGCGTCCACGCCGTTACCGAAAGCCCTCCTTGCAAATACTGGAAACAAACTCTACTCCAAGAAGATCTCCGAGGTAAGAAATGTTGAGAAAGGTCAAAGGAACTAGCTACAGAAAAGAAGGTGTCCATTTCTTGGACTTCAAAAATCCTTTCTGAGATGACTGAAGGTGCTGTCCACCAGGTTTTTGTCCTACGAGTGTCTGAATTTGCCTATAGCGAATTAGATCAAATCCTTGCCCAAAACAGCAGCAAGAAGAAAATCCACTTCTATTGATTCTGGATGGTCTGACTGATCCCCACAATCTAGGCTCTATACTAAGAACAGCAGATGCGACTAATGTTTCAGGGGTTATCATTCCTAAACACCGAGCTGTAGGTGTGACTCCGGTCGTTGCTAAAACTGCGACAGGGGCCATTGAACACGTATCCCTATTGCAAGAGTGACCAACCTTAGTCAAACTTTGGACAAGCTCAAGGAGCAAGGTTTCTGGACCTTTGGAACGGATATGAATGGGACTCCTTGCCACAAGTGGAATACAAAAGGGAAAATTGCCCTCATCATCGGAAATGAAGGAAAAGGCATCTCTAGCAACATCAAAAAACAGGTCGATGAAATGATTACTATTCCAATGAATGGCCATGTTCAAAGCCTCAATGCTAGTGTTGCTGCAGCTATTCTTATGTATGAAGTTTTCCGAAATAGACTATAAAAAGTTTCCAGTCATCTGATTGGAAACTTTTTTATGATTATACTCAATGAAAATCAAAGAGCAAACTAAGAAGCTAGCCATAGACAGCTCAAAGCACTGCTTTGAGGTTGTAGATAAGACTGACGAAATCAGCTCAAAACACTGTTTTGAGGTTGTGGATAGAACTGACGAAGTCAATAACCATACCTACGGTAAAGCGAAGCTGACGTGGTTTGAAGAGATTTTCAAAGTGTATTAACTATGCTCTGTAATAAACTTATAAGCTTCTTGACCAGCGATAGCTCCATCTCCAACTGCTGTTGTTACTTGGCGAAGATCTTTCAAGCGAACGTCTCCAACCGCAAAGATACCGTCAACTGCAGTTTTCATGTGGTTATCTGTCACAATCCAGCCTGCCTGATCTTGAATATTTAATTCTTTAACAAAATCGCTAACAGGGTCCAAACCAACATAGATAAAGACACCACCGAAGGCTTTCTCTGTCACTTGACCTGTTTTCACATTTTCAAATACGACAGACTCCACTCTATTTTCACCCTTGATTTCCTTAACTACAGAATCCCATATAAAGCTGACTTTTTCATTAGCAAAGGCACGATCTTGTAAAACCTTTTGGGCACGAAGTTGGTCACGACGGTGAACAATGGTAACCGTTTTAGCAAAACGAGTCAAGAAGAGCGCTTCTTCAACTGCTGAATCCCCTCCACCAACTACTAGCAAATCTTGGTCACGGAAGAAAGCTCCATCACAGACTGCACAGTAGGAAACTCCACGACTGTTGAGTGCTTCTTCACCTGGAACTCCTAAAAGACGATGTTTAGAACCAGTCGCTACGATAACTGTGTGTGTATCGTATGATTGGTCATCTGTAATCACTTTCTTAAAATTACCATGGTCTTCTACATTTTCAACATAACCATAGATATGCTCAACACCAAAATTTTCAAGCGGTTCAAACATCTTTTCAGCTAACTCTGGTCCGCTGATATTGGCATAACCTGGGTAGTTTTCGATATCCGATGTATTGTTCATCTGTCACCTGGCAAACCACCTTCAATAGGAGCAACTTTCAGATTGCTACGAGCAGCATACAAGGCTGCAGTCATTCCTGCAGGTCCAGCACCTATAATGATAGTATCGTACATTTTGATTCCTTCTTTCCTGTTGTAACTATTCTTATTCTAACTCTTTCTTATCATTTAAGCAAGTATTATGCCTTGAAAACCAAAAGCAAACTCATAACAGCAAAAAGATAATACTGGAATAACCAAAGCACCAATCATGATCATCTCATAAAAACAGAGCTTTTTCGATCCTCGGGAGTCTTATCAACTCTAGATATGATCCTTAATCCCATCCAAATCCCTAAAAATCCCCCTACTAAGAGTGCTGTTATAATTAAACTCTCAAAATATAAAGAAAACAATTGCAGTAGCATGATTTCTCTCATTTCTATCTTTTTAAAGAGTAAACTCAGCTAGTCTATCTAACTGAGTTTTTCTTCTTTCCATTATATCAAATATATGTCCGTTTTGTAACTAGAGAAGAATTCTTTTTGTCCGTTCTTCTTTAGGATTGTTGATGATTTGATCCGGTGTACCTGACTCAATAATTTTTCCCTTATCTAGGAATAAAATCTTATCAGCAACTTGAGCTACAAAAGACATGTCATGGCTAACTAAAATCATGGTTTGACTAGTTGTGCTGCATCTGCAATAGATTTTTCAACTACTCCAACTAATTCTGGATCAAGAGCTGATGTTGGCTCGTCTAGAAGCAAAACATCAGGTTTCATAGCAAGGGCACGCGCCAAGGCAACCCGTTGCTTTTGTCCACCAGATAGGTGGCGAGGGTAATGGTGTTCTTTATCAGAAAGCCCTACCTTAGCTAACTCTTCCTTAGCAATCTTAGTTGCTTCCTCATTTGATAATTTCTTAACAACTACTAAGCCTTCCTTGACATTGTCAAGTGCAGTTCTGCGTTCAAACAGATTAAACTGTTGAAACACCATGGATAGTTTACGTCTAAGGGCTAATATTTGATCTTGACTAATCTGAGAAAAATCAACTGAAAAATCATCAATCTGTATTGAACCACTATCTGGTGTTTCCAGATAGTTGAGACTACGTAGGAAAGTTGACTTCCCTGCACCTGAAGAACCAATCAAGGCCACTACTTCTCCTTTTTGGATATCCAAGTTCAAATGATCCAAGACGGTCTGACCTGAGAAGGATTTACTTAAATTCGAAATCTTAATCATTAACGAAGGTCTCCTTTCACATCTGTAACAACTGTATCCGGTGCTGAAATGGCCATCTTTTTCTCAATGAAACGGCCAAGACCCTCAATCCCAATATTTACTACCCAGTAAACAAGCGCTACAGAAATAAATCGCTCAAAATAACGATAGTCTGCACCACCCAAAATCTGGGCCTGAGCAAATACCTCTACAACACCAGCACTAAAGGCTAGAGAAGTCCCCTTTGTTAGTCCAATAAGGGAATTAATCAAGGTTGGAGTCGCAACAACTGCAGCATTGGGAATAATCACACGACGGTAAACTTGGGCACGAGTCATACCAAGACTTCGAGCTGCTTCAATCTCGCCAGGATTAACTGAGAGAATAGCTGCACGTATGGTTTCACTGGCATAGGCCGCCTCATTAAATGCAAAAGCTACAATAGCAAAAACAGCTGCTGGAATGGCATTGATATTAAAACCGGTACCCCACTGCTGATTGAGAGCTTTCAAAACTAAAGGAATCCCATAGTAGGTCAGCATAAGCTGCACTAAGATTGGTGTCCCTTTTAAAAAACTAACAAAAAAAGCCTGTAGAGGGTATAAAATCTTCACACGGTTAATTTTTACTATGGCAAAAACTAAGGCCAAGACCAAACCAAATATTGCTCCACCTATCGTTAACATCAAAGTTGTAGGTAGCTGTTGGACAATTCTCGGAATCCCATCAAAAACCGAACGCCAGCTAAAGAGCTTTCCATCCGGAATATATTGCATCAAGTTTTGATACCAATCTGATGCTAAAAATGTTGTAATATTCATAAGAACATCCTCTCCTGATAATGATTCATTCTACCATACTTCTCCCTGTAATCAAATTATTTGCTACGGGCAACTGTAGATAATCTCTATCTACTATTTTATCATACTTTAAAATTGGGAAGTAATATATTTTTCCCTATCAAAGTGATAGAAAAAGCTATTTCAAACTTAAATCTCCATAAGATGTTCGATAACCAATTTGTTTAAGGATACCATTTTTCTACTAAAAGAGGACGTTTAATAACATGCCATCACTTGCTAGAAGTTTCGCTGCATCTTGCTTAGACAAAGCTTCCAATCTTATCTTTCAAGCCCATTTCACGATATTTGATTCCACTAGTATTAAAAAATTGCTTTAGTTCAAAACCAGATTTCTCCAGCCAGTCTAAAATCATTTCTTCACTCGGAGTCTCTTCCACGATATGAACATCTTTATATTCAAGCCCCAACTCATTCAATTCATTTTTTTGCTTTTTACAAGTTGAACATTTTGGGTATTCGATAAATTCTAACATGTCTTTCACTTTCTATTATTTCTATCTTTAAAAATCTGCGTCTTCATGCTCCAAAAGCCAAGCTTTCTTTTCCACTCCTGCAGCATATCCTGTCAGGCGATTTCCCTTTCCCTAGGACACGATGACAGGGAACTAAAAATAGACCATGGATTTCGTCCCACTGCTCCTCCAATCGCTTGAGCAGACAGGACTTGCAATTCTTGAGCGATTTGGCCATAAGTAACTGTTTGACCATAGGGAATACCCTGCAAAAGTAGGTCCATACTCTCTTTTCAAACTCTGTCCCAATAGGAGCTAGGGATAGCTGAAACAAGTCCTGAATTTCCCCTTTAAAATAGGCATCTAAGTAGAAAATCACCTGATCTAGGATAGCATGACTTTTAACTTCTTCCAAACTATCTTCTACTAAACCTCTCTCAAAATTAGACTGCCCTTGAAACCAGATTCCATACAGGTAGTGGTCATCTGCTACTAAGGATAGAAATCAATTGGTGAGGTAGAGCATTTTAGCATACTTCTTCTGCATCATTTTTAATTTTTGATAGGCTAAGCGTTCCCCGTCTACTGGAACTTTACCAACCTTTTCAAAACCAAGTTTTTCAAAAATATGTTGCATAGCTTTGTTTTCAGCATGCGTATCTGATCGAAAATCAAGATAATCAAATCCTTCAATCAAGCCTTCTAAGAAGGTTTGAGCAACTCCTTGTCCTTGAACATCCCTTGCTACAGCAATACGGTGAAAGACCAGATATTCTGATTCTCCATCTTGCCAACTTCCTTCATAAATGGCTTCATAATCTTTCTCGGGACTCTTAGTTACAGCTGCATAGGCCAGCAAGTCCCCTTCTTCAAGTGCTACATAAAGCTTGGCCTGAGATAATATCCTCAATAATAATATCGGCATTTTGGATAACCATTTTTGCCACTGATTACTTCCTGCATCAGCTAAACATTTTTTAGCATCCTCAATTAGTTGCATAATGGTATTGACTTCATTTGGAAAGGCTAAACGAATTTCCATTTCAACTCCTTTTTACTGACTATTTTTATCCATCATAGCATAATTTAAGCCTTTTCACAAGCGAGTTGAAATTTGACTTTTCGTTTTTGTTATTTTTATAATCTAGTTATTAAAACTAGATGAAAAGGAAGTTGGAAATGAATACCTGTTTTTCCTACCCCAAATGGGAAGAAATCCCGAGCATTGATCTCTATCTGGACCAAGTTTTACTTTATGTGAATCAAGTTTGCACCCCTGTCTTTACGGAGAAAGAAAAAGGGCTGACTGCATCCATGGTCAATAACTATGTTAAACACGGTTATCTTACAAAACCAGACAAGAAAAAGTACCAACGCCAACAAATTGCCCGTTTGATTGCTATTACAACCCTCAAGTCTGTCTTTTCAATTCAAGAAATTGCACAAACACTCAATACACTTCAAACACAAGCCAGTTCAGAGCAACTCTATAATGCCTTTGTAGATTATATGAACCAAGGAATTGATCCATCAAATCCCATCATCCAAAGCAGCTGCCAAACTATCAAACTTTACCACCACACCTTATCACTAGTCACACATCACTCTGAAAAGGAGGAGACTAAATGAATACTAGCCTAAAACTCAGTAAACAACTTAGTTTTGGAGAAGAAGTCGCTAATAGCGTCACCCATGCTGTTGGTGCGCTTTTCATGCTGATTTTGTTACCTATTTCATCTACCTACAGTTACCAAGTACATGGATTTTTATCATCATTTGGTGTTTCTATCTTCGTGATTAGCCTATTTCTAATGTTTCTTTCATCTACAATCTATCACTCCATGGCTTATGGCTCAACCCATAAATATGTGTTACGAATCATTGACCATTCTATGATTTATGTTGCCATTGCTGGCTCATACACGCCCGTCGTCTTAACCTTAATGAATAACTGGTTTGGCTATCTGATTATTTCCATTCAGTAGGGGAACGACCATCTTTGGTATTCTCTATAAAAATCTTTTGCTAAAAAGGTCAATGAGAAATTCAGCCTTGCTCTTTACCTGATTATGGGCTGGCTGGTACTAGCAATCATTCCTCCCATTATTAGTCAAACGACACCAATCTTTTGGAGCCTTATGGTAACAGGTGGTCTTTGTTACACTGTAGGAGCAGGATTTTACGCTAAGAAAAAGCCTTATTTTCACATGATTTGGCATCTCTTTATCCTTGCCGCATCTGCCCTCAATACATCGCCATTGTTTTGATTACATGTAAAAAGTTGAGAAAATTCCTTCTCAACTTTTTTCTTTACATATTTCGATAAAGTACTGGTGCAAGCGCACATCATCATTCAATTCTGGATGAAAAGAAGTTACCAACATATTTTTTTCTTGAGCTGCAACGATCTGATTGTCCACTATTGCTAGAATTTCTACATCTTCTCCAACACTACTGATAATCGGACCGCAGAATAAAAGTCATTGGAATCTTACCAACTCCCTTACATTCTGCTTCGGTATAAAAACTTCAAGCTGGCGTCCATAAAGCATTGCGCTCGACCACCATATCCATAGTTCCTAGATGACTCTCGTCCTGAGAAGTAATTTCCTTAGCCAGCAAAAATTAAACCCCGCACAGGTCCCAAACACTGGTAATCCAGATAGAATGGCTTCTCGAATGGGAATCAGCATGTCTTGGTCTCTGCAAAAAGCTTGCCCATTGTTGTTGACTCCCACCCGGTAAATTAAACCAGACAGTTCTTTTTGATATTTCTGAAAATCTTCTAGGTTTCTTAGTTCAACATTTTCAACTCCAAGTCTTTTCCAGAACTCGCTCATGTTCTGCAAAAAGCACCTTGTAGAGCCAGGATTCCGATTTTCATCTATTTTGCCTCGCTCTGCCATGAGGATTTGAATCTCATTCTCATTAATTCCAACCACAGCTTCCCCAAGATCTTCAGAGATTTCAGCTAGGATTTTTGGATTGCGATAATTAGTAACAGCCTTGACAATAGCACTTGCCCGTTTTACTGGATCTCCTGATTTGAAAATACCAGACCCAACAAAGACACCCTCAGCCCCTAGTTGCATCATGAGTGCTGCATCAGCTGGCGTTGCAACGCCTCCAGCTGCAAGTTTACAACTGGTAATTTTCCATGCTCATGGACATATTGAACCAATTCTACAGGGACTTGTAAGTCTTTGGCAGCAACATAAAGCTCGTCCTCACGCAAATTTTGAATACGACGAATTTCCTGATTCATCATACGCATATGACGAACTGCTTGAACGATATCGCCTGTACCTGGCTCCCCTTTAGTACGAATCATGGAAGCCCCTTCAGCGATACGACGTAAGGCTTCACCCAAGTCCTTAGCTCCACAGACAAAAGGAACTTTGAATTCTTTCTTATCCACATGGAAACGGTCGTCAGCCGGAGATAAAACCTCACTCTCATCGATGTAGTCAATCTCAATGGCTTCTAAAATCTGTGCTTCAACAAAGTGGCCGATTCTAACCTTGGCCATAACAGGAATACTAACCGCATCTTGAATTTCTTTAATCATCTTTGGATCGCTCATACGAGAAACACCACCAACAGCACGAATATCAGCCGGAATCCTCTCCAAGGCCATAACAGCTGCTGCACCTGCAGCTTCTGCGATACGAGCTTGCTCAGGATTTTGAACATCCATAATAACGCCGCCTTTAAGCATCTGTGCTAAGTTTTTATTTAATTCATAACGATTTTCAGTCATTTTTTTGTCCTTATACCTTATATTAGTAGCTACAATTTTATTCTAAGATAGAAAAAGATAGAATGACAAGACAAAAAAACAAATATTGTCTGGGTACAATATAAGTAAAAACTATCTGACCTCTAACAAAGGCCAGATAGTTCATCAATTTTTATTTTTCAGCTGTAAGAGCAGCCATTGTGATATAGTTGTATGGTTTGTTGAAGTGTGGCAAGAAGAAGAGGTCTGTCAAGGCCAATTTTTCAATTGTTACATGTTCTTGGATAGCAAGCGAAAACATGTGGATTCCCATGCTAATTGCAATATCATGTGAAACCATTTGGGCACCAAGAATTTCACGACTATCTTTGTCAAAGACAATCTTAATCGCTACTTCATGGTTATCATGTTTCATGAATTCTGGTTTTTGTAGATCGTTAAAGCCCGTTTCAGTTGCATTGTAACCAGCAGCTTTTTGCTTTTTCAAGAGTCAAACCAGTTGAAACCATGTGAAGTCCGTAAATTGAGATACCATTTGATCCTTGCACACCGATTCCTTCCAATTCATGGCCGCAAGCATTGTAGGCACCAACGATACCAGTACGTACAGCGTTTGAAGCAAGCGCAATGTAGCTAGTTTCTTTACGAGCATTATCATAGACAGTCGCACAGTCACCAACTGCAAATACACCTGGAAGTGATGTTTCTTGTTTCTTGTCTACAAGGAAGGCACCGTTGCGGAAGAGTTCAATCTTACCATCAGCAAGGGCAGTGTTTGGACGGAAACCAACTGCAAGGATAACCATATCCACATCGAAAGTTTCTTTATCAGTAATCAAGCGTTCAACTTTACCGTCACCTTCGATTGCTTTAACAGTTTGACCTAGAGCCAAGCGGATGTTGTGGTCTTCCAAGTTCTTCGCCATCATTTGTGTGAAGTCTTTGTCATAGTAACCGTTCAAGACAGTATCAACGATATCAACAAGGACAACTTCTTTTCCAAGACGTTCAAATGCTTCAGCAAGTTCAACACCGATGTAACCACCACCTACAACAGCGATACGGTCAAGGTGCTGGCTCTTGTCAGCAAGTTTATTGATAACTTCTTCAGCGTTTTGGTACAATTTAACGAATTGTACATTTTCAAGAGTTGCTTTAAATTCGCGGTTTCCTTTAACAATTTCAACACCGTCGATTGGTGGCAAGATTGGTGTAGAACCTGTAGCGAAAATCAATTTCTCGTATGATTCTTTGTGCTCTTTTCCTTCAACTTCTGCTGTAACTACTTTGTTATCATAGTCGATTGAAAGAACTGGTGAGTTCATGTAAACCTTAGCACCTTTTGCTTCCAATTTTTCTTTATCAGAATAGAACAAGCCTTCAGGACCATCAATTTGTTCACCAATCCAAAGGGCCATTCCACATCCTAGGAAAGAGATGTTAGAGTTTTGGTCAAATACAACGATTTCGTTCTCATTGCCAAAATTATCCAACATAGTATTAATACATGCTGTACCAGCGTGGTTAGCACCAACTACTAACGATTTTTACCTCATAGAAAAATTCCTACCTTCAATTTTTAAATTTACTCTTCTAGTATAACATTTACTGTTAGCGTTTACAAGGGTTTTGCTAATTTTTCCCGATTTTTGTAAAAATGTACAAATAATCTGTATTTTATCAGCCTTTCTTACAATTACTCTTTATTTTTTCTGAGCATATTTCTTGACAACTTTACAAATTTCATTTGTGAAAACGCTGACTTTATGGTATGCTAGTACTATGGAAAGAAAATGTATGGGATGAATTTTTCATAAATTTACTATACTTCAACCTTCTTTTCATAAAAGAAAGGAGTTGGTAGCTTGCCTCTTAGTTCACATTCTGAAAGGCTAATGGGGACTACTATCACTATTTCATTAGTGGATGAGCGAGCCGATATCTTGCTCCAAAAATCCTTTGATTTGCTCAAAGAGCTAGAATACCGCTTCAATGCCAATAGCCAAGAATCTGAGTTGATGGAAATCAATTATCAAGCTGGAATAGCTCCAGTCAAAGTTCATCCAGACCTGTTTGAACTGATTTCACTTGGGTTAGAGCATAGCCTAGCACCCTCTAGCCATCTCAACATCAGTATTGGTCCCTTGATTCAAACCTGGCGCATCGGTTTTTCAGATGCTAAAGTGGCCCAACCTCAAGAAATTGAATCAGTACTTCCTTTAATTAATCCTCATTATATCGAGTTAGATTCTTCTGCTTCCACTGTGTTTTTAAAACAGAAAGGAATGAAGATCGATCTTGGTTGTTTAGCCAAGGGTTATAGTGCGGATAAGGTTGCCCAATTTCTGAGAGAAGAGGGAGTGACTTCTGCCTTAATCAATCTAGGAGGGAACATCCTGACCATTGGAAAAAATCAGGCAAGAGGAATCAAGCTTGGCAAATCGGTATTCAAGACCCAGCCAATCGAGGGAAATCACTTAATGACTATCCCTGTTGTCAATAAATCTGTCGTGACTTCAGGCATTTATGAACGTCACCTGACAGTCGATGGAAAAGATTACCATCATATTTTTGACAGTCAAACAGGATATCCTGTTGAAACGGAACTAGCTAGTCTAACAATCATCTCTGATAAATCAGTTGATGGTGAAATCTGGACAACTCGTCTATTTGGAGAAAGACCTGCTTCTATCCTCTGGCAAGTCGAAAGTTTGGAGGGCATCGAAGCTATCCTCATCGATAAAGAAGGTCACCTAAGCTGTTCTTCAGGAATTCCTACTCTATAGAAATAGATGTTTCAATGGAGTTTTAAAATCGTATTATGTAAAAAGAGAAAGGAAATCTCATGTTAAAACTTATTGCTATTGTTGGAACAAATTCAAAACGTTCTACAAACCGCCAATTGCTTCAATACATGCAAAAACACTTTGCTGAAAAAGCTGAAATTGAACTTGTGGAAATTAAAGACATTCCTGTCTTCAATAAACCAGCTGACAAGCAAGTACCTGCTGAAATTCTGGAAATTGCTGCTAAAATTGAAGAGGCAGATGGCGTTATTATCGGTACTCCTGAGTATGACCACTCTATCCCAGCTGTTTTAATGAGCGCTCTTGCTTGGTTGTCTTATGGTATTTACCCACTCTTGAACAAACCAATCATGATTACAGGTGCTTCATATGGTACGCTTGGTTCATCACGTGCCCAATTACAACTTCGCCAAATCTTGAATGCTCCAGAAATTAAAGCAAGTGTCCTTCCAGATGAATTCTTGCTTTCACATTCTCTTCAAGCCTTCAACCCAAGTGGTGATCTAGTGGATCTTGATGTTATCAAAAAATTGGATGCTACTTTTGACGACTTCCGTATCTTTGTAAAAATCACAGAAAAATTGCGTAACGCACAAGAACTACTTCGCAAAGATGCTGAAGACTTTGACTGGGAAAATTTGTAAGATAGGAGACCAAAAAGAATGAAATTTGTTGGACTTGTAGGATCAAACTACGATCAATCATATAACCGTAAACTCTTGGAATTTATCCGTCGTCACTTCAAACTTAAATTTGAATTAGAAGTTCTTGAAATTGACGAAGTTCCAATGTTTAACCAAGACGAAAAATGGGACGAAGTTTCCAATTACGTTATTTATATAACAAAATTACTCGTGCTGATGGTGTTATCATTGCTACTCCTGAGCATAACCATACAATCTCAGCTTCCCTAAAATCTGTTCTTGAATGGCTTTCATACGAAGTTCATCCATTTGAAAACAAGCCAGTCATGATTGTAGGTGCTTCTTACTACGACCAAGGTACTTCTCGTGCCCAAGTTCACCTTCGTAAGATTCTTGATGCCCCAGGTGTCAATGCCTACACTCTTCCAGGAAATGAATTCCTTCTCGGTAAAGCTAAAGAAGCCTTTGATGTTAATGGGAATATCACAAATGAAGGAACTATTAATTTCCTTGCAACATGTTTAGACAACTTTGTAAAATATGTGGGAGTCGTTTCAAAATTGAAAAAACCAAAACCAATCGCACCAGAAGATTTATATTGTACAAATCCAATCGCAACTACCATTCAAGGAGTTGACCCTGACGATCCTGAATGGGTAGAAAAAGCAGCTGAGCTTGTTGGAGCTGTTTCTGGAGATACTTACGTTAAATTAGACCACGGTATCTTGACAGTTAACCAAATTGATATGTTCTTGAAAGCAATGCCATTCGAGTTGACATATGCGGATGATAATAACCAATTCTTGTACTACAATAACGCCCACCAAGATCCAAACACAATGTATGGTAAACGTGTGCGAGTTCAAGCAGGTAGCCGACTAGGAACCGTACATGCTTCTCTACCACCTGCAAGAATGAAAAACGTTGAATGGGTTGTCGGTGTACTACGTAACGGAGATCAAGAATATGTCCGTACAATTGTTCCGGGACAACCAGAAGGTGTAATTAATACTCATAACTATAAAGCAATGTACTATCCAGATGGCTCATATGCTGGAATTAATGAAATTATCTTTAATTTCCAACCATGGCTTGATTGGTACTTAGAAACAACTGGTCAACGTCTAGTTGGTGGAAATGCTGCTGCTTCTGCTGGTGGACATGGTCACGGCGATGCAGATGCTACATCTGGAGCTTCTGATGCAGGTGATGCTGGAGGCCACGGTGGTGGAGCAGACGCTACATCTGGTGCAAGTAACTAATCATTTTAGGAACCATCTTGGTTCTTTTTAGTAATCAAAGACTAGCAGTTTTTGTTCTGCTAGTCTTTTGATTATTATTTCATCTATCTTTGTTAAAAGAAAGAATATTTATACTCAATGAAAATCAAAGAGCAAGCTAGGAAACTAGCCGCGGCTTGCTCAAAGCACTGCTTTGAGGTTATAGATAAGACTGACAAAGTCAGTCACATATATAATCTAAGGTGAAGCTGACGTGGTTTGAAGAGATTTTCGAAGAGTATTATTATGAATTTGGGTCATCGAGACTACGACCATGTAACCCTTTTTCACGTTGAACTTGACGTAGCTTTTCTGGTGTAACATCGTTCCTTCTTCAGTCCACAATTTTGATCCCTTCAATGTGGTGACGAACAGTGCGACGATAACCTTCGATGTACTCCTCACGTAGTTTAGCTTGTTCCACTTTTTCTTCTGGTGTCAAGCCTTCTGCTTTTTTCTTTTTAGCAAGCTCATTGATACGACTCAATCTGATCCATTTCTTCTCCTTTGTGATAAGATAAAGTCCATTTATCAAATTTTTATTTAGTGTTAATTTGGTTAAAACGAGCAAGTTTTAGCTGCTTTTTGAGTTAAATGAGACAAGATTGCCAAACGATTTTGACGAACAGCCTGATCTTCTGCCATTACCATGGTATTCTCAAAGAAATTATCAATAAGTGGACTAAGCGCAAAGAGTTGCTTCAATTGCTGACTTGCAGAACCTGACAAAACGAGTGATTCTACTGCTTCTGCCAAGGTTTTCTCTTCTTCATTCCTCAAAGAGAGCTGAATCAATCTGTAGTAACTCCTTCTGCCTTCTCAGCCAAGTTAAAGGCACGAGAAAGTGATTCAACTGATGGTTTAAAGTCTTCTTCTTGCTTTGCTTCTACGAGAGCACTTTGCTGCTTCCAACATATCCGCCATACAACAAAGTTTGATCCTGCAAGAACGGCTTCCTTGATATCTTTTGGAGTAGAACCCATCATCTTATCAACACGAGCCTTAATAAAATCCATAACCTCTGCCTTATTTTCATAAGTCAAGCTGTCAAATGTTAGAGCATAAAGACTATCAATCAACTCGTCCCAGCAGTATGTGCCAACCAAAGGCATCCAAGATACGAACCACACCTTGGGTCGCACATGACGAAGGGCATAAGGGCTCGAAGACCTGATGGAATCAATCCTACTGAGAAGAAACCTCAATATCGTATCCAATTTATCTGCAATGGCAAGCACTGCACCGACCTTGCTCTCTGGAAGCTCTCCTTCAGCTGATGTAGGCATGTAGTGTTCACGAATAGCAACTGCCACTGCTGGAGTTTCCCCAGCAAGAAGGGCATATTTCTCACCCATAATTCCTTGGAGTTCGTCAAATTCACCAACCATACTGTCAACAAGTCAAACTTGTAAATAGCTACTGCGCGGGCTAGGTCAATCGTTTCATCCGCTGACAAGCCTGCTTTTTCTGCCAAGAGAATAGCAATCTGACCCGTACGAATCATGTGTTCACGAAGGGAACCAATTTTCTCATGGAAGGTGACATTGTTTAATTTTTCAACAAGATCTGAAATCACCAATTTTTGGTCTTCACGCCAGAAGAATTCTCCGTCTTCCAAACGAGCTACCAAGACTTTTTCATTTCCTTTGATGACATTTTCCAAATGCTCTGCATTTCCGTTACGAACAGAAATAAAGTTTGGTAAGAGGTTTTCATATTGATCACGGACAACAAAGTAACGTTGGTGTTCCTTCATTGAAGTCACCAAGACTTCTTCTGGAACTTCAAGGTATTTGGCATCAAAACTTCCCATGAAAGCTGTTGGGTATTCAACCAAGTTCAAGACTTCGTTCAACAAATCAGCATCAATTTCGATACTTACACCATGTTTTGCCTCAATTTCCTTGATTTGGTCAACAATCATTTGCTCACGTTCACGTGGATCTGCTATTACAAATTGTGCACGAAGATCTTCTTCATAGCTCAATGCTGACTGAATTTTGGTTTCTTTTCCCAAGAAACGATGACCACGGCTCACACGACCTCCCTTGATATCAAGGAAATCCAAATCAAACTCTTCTTCATCTAAAAGAACAGTTAAAGTGTGAACAGGGCGGATGTATTCAAAGGTGTTGTTAGACCAGTGCATGCTGACAGGGAAAGTCAATGACTTCAAGACATCTACAACACCAGGAACAATGGCTTCAACTGCTTGACCAACTTCTTCCTTAGTGACATAGACATATTCTTCACCCTTGATTTCACGGAATTCGATATTTTCAACAGTCAATCCTTTTCCACGGACAAATCCTTGAGCTGCTTTGGTGAAGTTTCCATCACTATCCAAGGCAATTTTCTTTGCTGGACCCTTAAAATCTTCTGTCAAATCAGACTGTTTGTCTGCAAGACCAGTTACACGAACAGCCAAACGACGTGGTGTTGAGAAGGTTTGAATGGCTTCAAAAGACAGACGGTTTTCCTTGAGGAAGGCTGCCATTTTTTCGCCTAGTTGTTTTTCACTTGGTGTAACAACATAGGCTGGTAATTCTTCAAGACCGAGTTCTACTAATAAGTTTTTTGTCATGTTTTTTCTCCGAAAAGTATCTTTTTATTTTCCAGTTTGCCTTATGTGATTGGCACGCAAGCAACCAACTTCGTTGTTTCATTGCTAAAATTGGAGCCAAAAGTCTCCAATTTTGCCTAGTATCCTTAGCTTCACTAAGGATACCTTCATCACTGCGGCAACTGGTTCAGGGCTCACACTGTTCGCCCATTTTCGTAATTTGTCACTCTCTTTATTCTGCGTCTTCTGCTAAGAGTTTAGCTCGTGTTTCTTCATCCAAAAGTGGATAGCCTAGACGTTTGCGTTCTGAGACAAAGGTTTTAGCTACAACTCGAGCTAAATTACGGATACGAGCGATATAGCCTGCACGCTCTGTTACAGATACAGCTCCACGCGCATCAAGCAGGTTAAAGGTATGTGAACATTTGAGGACATAGTCATAGGCTGGGTGAACCAAACCTCACTTCCAAAGCCACGTCCTGCTTCTTTTTCAAACTTATTAAAAGTTTTCTAGTAACATTTCTTGGTCTGAAATTTCAAATGAATATTTTTTGAGTGCTCGTACTCAGGCTGGATAAAGATTTCACCATATTTTACGCCGTCAGCCCACTCAATATCGTAAACAGAGTCTACTTCTGGATGTATGAAGCTAGACGTTCCAAACCGTAAGTAACTTCTGCAGTTACAGGGCCAGTTGCCAATCCACCGACTTGTTGGAAATAAGTGAACTGAGTGATTTCCATTCCATCAAGCCAAACTTCCCATCCAAGACCAGCTGAACCAGTTGACGGGTTTTCCCAGTTATCCTCAACGAAACGAATATCGTGTTCCAAAGGATTGATTCCCAATTTTTCCAAAGACTCAAGGTATAGTTCCTGGATATTTGATGGAGATGGCTTCATGACCACTTGGAATTGGTGGTGTTGGTAGAGACGGTTGGGGTTTTCCCCATAACGACCGTCAGCAGGACGACGTGATGGCTCTACATAAGCCGCATTCCATGGCTCAGGACCGATAGCACGAAGTGAAGAGTATAAGGACTCATTGTTCCTGCACCTTTTTCTCATTATCATAAGCCTGCATAAGCATACAACCTTGGTCATTCCAAAATTGTTGCAAAGTCAAAATAATTTCTTGAAATGTTAATTTTTTAGACATTGTTTACTCCTTTAGTTTTTATATTTCTTTTCAATTAATTTCTGCTGAACAAAACCAATTTTACAAGGGAAGAGTTTTATCTGTATTTTGCCCATAAATGATAAGAATCGAAGACCGCTTGTACACTACCTAGATTTTCTACCAACTTATCTATTGTCAAAAAACTACGCCAGTATTCGTAAAAAATACTTGCATAGTTCTTATCATAAGTCGAAGAACCAAAATCATTCAATGAATGCCAACCATACTTCTTCTGAAAAAGTTCTACAAGAGATTGATTACAAATCCGCTTGAAATTCCTCTTCTGTCAAGAAATACTTGCGACTAATATATTCAACCATCCCCTCTTCGAACCATATATAAGAGTCGTAACCATCAAAATCATCTAAAAAATGCTCCGACCAATGAGCTAACTCATGTCCTACAATCTGTAAGAGGAAATTTTCAGATAAAGAATGATAGTGACTTTCTATTGCTTGAGTTTGCTGAGAACACTCGTAGTCCATCAACTGATACAAATACAACTCTTTCCAAACAGCTAAATCAGGCGTCATAACCATTCGTCTATTATTTGTATAGGCTGGAACAGCACTTTCCCTAATAATCTGTGTAGCAGCATTAAAACTTGACCAAATAACGGCTTGCGGTAAATCACAGACTGCAAGTTCATTCTTTAAAAAAGACTGATAATCTTTCAACTTTTCAGTATTTCTTACTACAAAATCACGAAATGCAGCTAGTTGACTATCGTCTTTTACAAGATAAAGATTTTCCACGTCTCTCCTTTCTTTCACACAATAGACTGAATAAGCAAAAGAACCGCGTCCGACAATCCTAGGTTGATTTAACCTAGGGGCGTCAGAAACGCGGTTCCACCCTAATTTATTACTTCATTACTTTTAAAAATACGACAGAAAGCGCCAGCTCCTTATTTTGCCCTACTTGGCTCCCACCATCCCAAGCTCGCTTGAAGAACGCCATAAGACTTTCTTTCCTGTTGTCTATTATAGCAAAAAACCAAAAGATGTACAATTCTTTTTATGATTTTCTAGAAATCCATGTCAACTTCTAGGAGCTCCAGATTTGACCGTGATTCTTTTTAAGATTTCACGCTCCTCCTGACTTAGTTCAATTCCAAAGCAATCTAAATTACTCTTAATTCGAGAAGTAGTCACGGACTTAGGTAGCGGTAAAAATCCTTCTGCCAAGCTCCAAGCTAGTGCAATCTGAGCCACAGATTTTTCATGTCTAGCCGCAATTTCTTTTACCTCTTCCTGATCAAATAATTCTCCCTGACCAAAAGGTCCCCAAGCTTCCAATAAAATTCCTTTTTCTCGACAGTAATCTACTACTCCTCTTGATACACACCTGGTGCCAAGTGAACTTGATTGACCGCAGGAAGAAATTTTTGCTGTTTCAAAGCAAGGCATTCAAATGATGGGGAAGAAAATTACTAACCTCGATAGCACGGATTTTGCCTTCTTGATAGAGATCTTCCATAGCTCTCAAACTTCCGAATTTCGGATTTTCCATTGGTCATTTTCTCTGAGCGGTTTTGGGTTCGGCCAATGAATCAAATACAAATCCAAATAATCCAAGCCAAGTTTCTCCAAAGATTCTTCAAAAGCCTGACGAGCCTGCTCATAGTTGTGATTTGTATTCCAGAGTTTACTGGTTACAAAAATTTCCTCCCTAGAATCCCGCTATCTTGAATAGCACGACCAACGCTTTCTTCGTTTTTTTATAGATGGTCGCCGTATCGATATAGCAGCGATAGCCTGCCTTTAAAGCCTCTAAAAACTGATTGATAGGCAATCTCTCCATTTTCAGCTTTTCCAAGTTCCAAATCCCAAAACAGGGAATGGAAACTCCATTATTTAAGTTGTAATATGTCATCATCTTCCCTTTTCCGAATAAAGAAAATCCAAAGAAACTCAGTTCTTAAAGAAAACAAATCTCTTTAGATTCAGTGTTTTATTGGTCACGATCGTAATAAAGTTGGTGGGGTCTCAAAACGTGTATCCAACAAATCTGGAATTGTTACGAAACTATATCCTTGTCCTTTCAGATAGTCAATAATCTTTGGTAAGGCATTGACAGTTTCACCATGAATATCATGCAGTAATACAATAGAACCGCTGCGAACCTGTCTTTGTACCTCTGTCAAGATGGATGTTTCATTCTTACTCTTCCAATCCAGACTATCTACATCCCACATGATAAAACTCAAATCAAGACTATTGCGAATGTCATCTGTAATCGCTCCATATGGAGGGCGCATCAGTTTAGAACTAGATCCTAAGACTTTTGTTAAAGCATTTTCAGTGTCTGTAATTTGTTTTTTAGCCTCTTCTAGAGAAAGTTTTGAGAGGACTGGATGACTCCAACTATGATTACCAATAACATGCCCATCCTTTTTCATTCGTTTCAATATCTCTTCATTTCCAGAAATATTTTTACCTAGCACAAAGAAAGTAGCTTTAATTCCATACTTAGAGAGTATATCTAGAGCCTTATTGGTCGTTGAAGGATTTGGACCATCATCAAAGGTCAAGGCTACCAATTTTTGATTTTTCTTTTCAAAATAAGCCTTATAAAGTTCTGCATCCTTGTCTTGCAAATACGAAGATGTAAAACATTAAAGAAAGTGGATACAGGTAAAAGCAATCATCTATACTTTCAACTTTCTGACTTGGAAAAAGAATAATCTGGCTATCCTTTATAATCAAAAATTCCAAGTAGACAGATTTTGATCTGAGAATCCTTTGACAAGTTGGTCAAGTTTCTCTTTATCTAATTTCTTGTCCATTAAAAATGCTTTAATTTCTTTTTAAAAGATTTCCTTGGCTTTTACCTCGTATCTAAAAACAGCTGATTAAGTGTAAAAGATTTCCCATCTTCAGTCAAATGGAACTTTGCAAGTGTGGTTTTTCAGTTTCTTCAACTTTAGAGGACGCCAAAATCGTATACTTGTTTTGATAACATTATAATCACTGACTCCTTTTAAAGCAGAATCCTGTTTCTCTGTATAGTAAAAAACAAGGGTATCCTTATCTTCTAACTTTTCCTTAATATCCTGAATCATGATTCCTTTGATAGACGAGTTTGCTTGCTCCCCCTTTAGAGGATAATAAGCAACTCACTTCAGCTTGTCCCTTTACGAAAATGATCCTTTTGATTCCCTTGACCAAATTGAACTTCTTTTTCATTCTTCAAACTTTCAATCTTTCTGTTTCAAAACTTTGTTTTTGTATATATTTTGTAGCCCAATTATTGATCCAAGAACACAAATACTAACTGATAATATAGCTACTAAGGTTAGTAGGCTGTCCTTTACCGTAATTCACATGCTTAACTCTGCTTTTATTCATAGAGACTATCTTATCAAATTCAAGCTATAATTTCAATGAAAAAGAAAAGTCATATTACATTAAAAAGGCTCTATAATATTTGTAGTGGGTAAATCCCTATGGATATTATGGAGTCGATCTATGTTAGAAAAAGTCCCATATCATCTATAATGAAAGAAGTCAAACCATCATTAGAAAAGAATCATATGGAACAATTACATTTTATCACCAAAAATTACTCGATATTAAAGACCCTAATATCCAGATTCTAGACATCATCAATAAGGATACACAAGAAATCATCGCCAAACTGGACTACGATGCTCCATCTTGTCCTGATTGGTAGAAAGTCAAATGAAGAAATATGACTTTTCAAAAACCGTCGAAAATTCCTTACCTCGAAACACTGGTATGCCTACTAGAATCCTCCTGAAAAAGCGTCGATTCAAGTGCTATCATTGCTCGAAAAATGATGGTCGCCGAAACCTCTCTCGTCAGAAGAATCATCAAATTCCTCGTATCATCAACCAAAAGGTGCGCAAAAAGCTGATTGAAAAAGACTTATGACCGATATTGCCCATCAGCTGGCTATTTCAACTTCAACTGTCATCCGCAAAGCTCGATGACTTCCGTTTTAAGTCTGATTTTTCTTACTCCCTGAGATTTATGTCCTGGGACAGTATGCCTTCACAAAAGGGAAAGATGAGTTTCATTGCGCAAGATTTTAACAATCTCAATATCATCACTGTTCTTGAGGGAAGAACACAAGCTATCATTCGAAATCACTTTCTTCGCTACGATAGGGAGCTGTTCGTTGTCGAGTGAAAATTATTACTAGGATATGTTTTGGTCCTTACTATGACAGCTAGAACAACTTTTTCCCGTGTGCTAAAATCGTGTTGGATCGCTTTCACATTGTACAAACATCTTAGCCGTGCTATGAGTCATGTGCGTGTTCAAATCATGAATCAATTTGATAGAAAATCTCATGAATACAAGGCTATCAAGCGACTGCAAACTAATTCAACAGGATGGTCGTAAAACTCAGCGAGTAAACGTTTTTTATCGCCCTACGCTCGTATGCGCTAACCAATAAAGAGATTCTAGACAAGATTTTAGCTATTCAGAAGACTTTAAAACACCACTATAATCTCTATCAACTCTTGCTTTTTCACTTTCAGAATAAGGAAGCTGACAAATTTTTCGGACTCATTAAGGACAATCTAAAGCAGGTTCATCCTCTTTCAGACTGTCTTTAAAAACCTTTTTGCAAGGCCAAAGAGAAAATCGTCAACGCCCTTCAATTCCCCTATTCAAACGCTAAACTGGAAGCAACCAATAATCTTATCAAACTTATCAAACGAAATGCCTTTGGTTTTCGGAACTTCGAAAACTTCAAAAAACGGATTTTCATTGCTCTGAACATCAAAAAAGAAAGGACGAAATGTGTCCTTTCTCGAGCTTAGCTTTTCTTCAACCCACTACAGTTGACAAAGAACCTAAAAAAAGAGGGAATCCCCCCTTCTTTTATTTTATTTGACAGCTTCTTTCAAAGCTTCCACCTTATCCAAACGTTCCCATGGAAGGTCAATATCTGTACGTCCCATGTGTCCATAAGCCGCTGTTTGACGGTAGATTGGACGTTTGAGATCTAGCATTTTAATAATCCCTGCAGGACGAAGGTCAAAAAGTTGACGTGCAGCGATTTCGAGTTTACTTTCAGCAACTGTTCCAGTACCAAAGGTATCAATACGGACAGATACTGGTTGTGCTACACCAATTGCATAAGCAAGTTGGACTTCTGCTTTTTTAGCAAGGCCCGCAGCAACGATATTTTTAGCAATATAGCGAGCTGCATAAGAGGCTGAGCGGTCTACCTTAGTCGCATCCTTACCAGAGAAGGCACCACCACCATGACGAGAATAGCCACCATAGGGTATCTACTATAATCTTGCGGCCAGTCAAACCAGAGTCTCCTTGAGGACCACCTATGACAAAGCGACCCGTCGGATTGATAAAGAATTTGCTTTGCTCATCTAAATAAGGAGCTGGAATAACTTCTTTGATAACCTTGTTAATGACATCATCATGAATTTGTTCATTGCTGACTTCTGGATCGTGTTGAGTTGAAATAACAACGGTATCGACACGAACAGGACAGTCATTTTCATCATATTCAACAGTCACTTGTGATTTGGCATCCGGACGAAGATAGCTGATTTTCACCAGACTCTGAAAGTTCTGCCAAAGCGACGAACTAATTTATGACTGAGTGAGATTGGTAATGGCATGAGTTCTTCTGTCTCATTCACTGCAAAACCAAACATAAGACCTTGGTCTCCAGCACCGATTAAATCAAGTGGATCTTGTTCTGCATTTCCACGAACTTCCAAGGCTTCATTGACACCTTGTGCAATATCTGGAGATTGTTCAACAAGTGAAGGATGAACTCCTACCGTCTCAGCAGAGAAACCATACTCTGTATTAGTATAGCCAATCTCAGCAATAGTATCACGAACAACACGGTTAATATCCACATAAGCAGTTGTAGATATTTCCCCAAAAACATGGACTGATCCAGTATAAACAGCTGTCTCAGCGAGCAGCGATGAGCTTCTGGATCTTTTGCTAGAATGGCATCCAAAATAGCATCTGAAATTTGGTCTGCAATCTTGTCTGGATGCCCCTCAGATACAGATTCAGACGTGAATAATTTACGTTCTGACATAAAAATGTCCCCCTTTAAAAATAGTGTTATAGAGTTACAAAAGTACTGGTAGGTGTTTCCATTATCTAAGTGTTACGACGCGAAAGAAATAAAAAAACAATACTTTTTATTTCTGAAGCTAGTAAAAGCATAGGTTGACCGCATCATAGCGACAACCGTAGAATGACAGTGACTTTGGTGCCGTCATTCTTTTGCGAGTTACGACGTGAAAGAAATAAAAACGATACTTGTTCTGAGCTAGTAAAACGCATAGGTTGACCGCATCATGGCGGCAACCGTAGAATGACAGTGACTTTGGAGCCGTCATTCTTTGAGAGTTACGACGCGAAAGAAATAAAAACGATACTTTTTATTTCTGAAACTAGTAAGGCGCATGGGTTGACCGCATCATAGCGGCAACCGTAGAATGACGAAACGACTTTGGTGCCGTCATTCTTTTGCGAGTTACGACGCGAAAGAAATAAAAACAACACTTTTTATTTCTGAAGCTAGATAGCGCTATAGGGTTGACCGCATCATAGCGACAACCGTGGAATGACGAGTGACTTTGGAGCTATCATTCTTTGCGAGTTACGACGCAAAAAGAAATAAAAACGATACTTTTTATTTCTGAAGCTAGTAAGGCGCATAGGTTGACCGCATCATAGCGACAACCGTGGAATGACGAGTGACTTTGGAGCTATCATTCTTTGCGAGTTACGACGCAAAAGAAATAAAAACGATACTTTTTTTATTTCTGAAGCTAGTAAGGCGCATAGGTTGACCGCATCATAGCGGCAACCGTAGAATGACGAGTGACTTTGGAGCCGTCATTCTTTGCGAGTTACAAAGTACTGATAGAAAAACAACTATTGATGAATGCCTACCATCTTATCGGGACTATATAACCACATCATTATACCATTTTTAGGACTATTTTGCACAATTTTATGCTATTGTAGGTAAAAGAAAAGGATTGATTTCGACCTACATCAAAAATTCAATCCTTCGAATATGTTTTACTTCATTTTTCTAAAATAAAGATGATATTTAATGGTTTTCCCTAAAAATCTCTTATTTTACAAAACCTTACTCAAAAATCTTTAGTCCTTTGTTCTTGGGTTTGTTCAAAAATCTGTTCCAGGTGTCCCGTCTTCCACAACTACACCGTCTGCCATAAAGATGACACGGTCTGCCACCTCACGGGCAAATCCCATCTCATGTGTTACGATAACCATGGTCATTCCTGACTTGGCTAAGGTCTTGCATAACAGCCAACACCTCACCTACCATTTCAGGGTCCAGAGCTGAAGTTGGCTCGTCAAAGAGCAAAACATCAGGTTCCATAGCCAAACCACGCGCAATAGCAATCCGTTGTTGCTGGCCACCTGACAAACTCTGTGGATAAGCAGTCTGCCTTATCTGGTAAACCAACTTTTTCCAAAAGTTCCTGGGCTCTCTTCTCAGCAACTTCCTTACTTTCACCTTTGGTCTTGATAGGAGACAAGGTGATATTTTCCATCACAGTCATATTAGGAAAGAGATTAAATTGTTGGAAAAACCATCCCCATCTTCTCACGCATGGCAAACAGGTCATTCTTCTTGTCCGTAATATCGACTCCCTCAAAGATAACCTTCCCTTGGTCGCTTCTTCCAACAAATTCATAGAGCGAAGCAAGGTAGATTTCCCGCTCCCTGAAGGACCGATGATAACGACAACTTCTCCTCTTTTAATCTCGAGGTTGATGCCCTTCAATACTTCATTCTTTCCAAAGGATTTATGTAAATTTTCAATTTTTATCAAGGTTTCTGTCATTATTTCTTATCTCCTTGTCCCATACGTTTTTCAAAAGCTTTCAAGGCTACTGTCAAAATAGAAGTCATAATCAAGTAGTAAAAGGCTGCAAATAAAAGTGGTGTCAAAGGTAGATAGGTTGTTGTAGAAACTGTTGTAGCTCCCCATTCCACAACTCCATGACACCGATAGCTGATAAGAGGGAGCTATCCTTGATAATGGTGATAAATTCATTCCCCAATGCTGGCAGGATATTTTTGATAGCTTGTGGCAAAATCACATAGCGCATCGCATTTTTAGGACGAATTCCTAAAGAATAGGCCGCCTCTAACTGGCCTTTAGGAACAGCATTGATCCCAGCACGTACTGTTTCAGAAACATATGCCACTATTCATAGAAATAATCAAAATCCCTGGAATCAGACGAGACAGATCAACACCCAAAATCCCAACATGAAAAGTCGGAGCATTGATATGTATAAGAGCAAAGGCAATCATAATCTGAACCATCATCGGTGTCCCACGAAAAATCCAAACGTACAAATTTGCAAGCCATACAAGTGGTTTAAACTTTGAACGTTGCCCAAAAGCCAAGACAACACCCAAAATAGTTCCCAAAAATACAACACAGATGGAAATGAATACTGTTACAATAGCACCATAGTTAAAATAGGGCAAAAATACTTCAGTAAAAACGAAAAATTCATATAAAAACACCTTCTTAAATAGAATACTGTATGATTATAACATGTGTTGAATTAAAATGCAACGCTTTGTTGAATTTATCTTAAAAATCTTTTTAGAAGTTATAAATAGTGAGAAATATTAGTTTTTTCTAGTCAAGATGCCCTTGTTTATGGTAAAATAGTAACGATAAGAAATGAAGGAGAATCAAAATGGAATCACATTTGGTTAGAATCATCAACCGTCTAGAGGCAATGACAAAAGACGGTGGAAATTTAAAACGTAACTTTGAACGTGAAGGAGTTGTTGTTGCAGAAGTTGCATACAGCTATGATGAAGAAAATGGAGCCCTCTTTACCCTTCGAGATGTAGAAGCACGTGAAACTTATACCTTTGATAGCATAGACCTAATTGCAATGGAGATTTACGAACTCCTTTACTAATTTTACAAAAGTAAAAAACATTTCTACTAAAACTTGCTAAAATCCTTTTTGTCACCACAAAAGGGATTTTTTACATTTCCTTTACTTTTATTATGCTATTAGCACTCTTTTTATAAAAAGTCCAACATCCAATCTTTTTACTTGCTTTACAACTCAATCCTGTTATAATGAATGTATAAATTTTTGACTATTTTTTGACCTTTTTGCCGTTAAATTCAAAACGAAATGAGGTAGATGTATGCTTTGTCAAAACTGCAAAATCAATGACTCAACGATTCATCTTTACACCAATCATAATGGATACCAAAAACAAATTGATTTGTGTCAAAATTGTTATAAAATTATTAAAACAGATCCAAATAATACACTATTCAAAAGGCATGACCGATTTAAACAATCGAGATTTTGATCCATTTGGTGACTTTTTAAATGATTTAAACAATTTCAAACCTTCTTCACACGATACTCCTCCTATCCCTCCTACTCAATCAGGTGGAGGCTATGGTGGCAACGGTGGCTATGGTGCTCAAAACCGTGGTCCAGCTCAAACTCCACCCCCAAGCCAAGAAAAAGGCCTTCTAGAGGAATTTGGTATTAACGTGACTGAGATTGCCCGTCGTGGAGATATTGACCCTGTTATTGGTCGAGATGAAGAAATTATTCGGGTTATCGAAATTCTCAACCGTAGAACTAAAAAACAATCCCGTTCTCATCGGAGAGCCTGGTGTCGGTAAAACAGCCGTAGTGGAAGGCCTAGCTCAAAAAATCGTCGATGGTGATGTTCCCCATAAACTTCAAGGTAAGCAAGTCATCCGTCTGGATGTAGTCAGCTTGGTTCAAGGAACTGGTATCCGCGGGCAATTTGAAGAACGCATGCAAAAACTCATGGAAGAGATTCGCAGGCGCAATGATATTATTCTCTTTATAGATGAAATCCATGAGATTGTCGGTGCAGGTTCTGCTGGAGATGGCAATATGGATGCAGGTAATATCCTAAAACCTGCTCTTTCTCGCGGTGAGTTACAATTGGTAGGAGCTACTACTCTCAACGAATACCGGATTATTGAAAAGGATGCTGCCCTTGAGCGTCGTATGCAACCCGTCAAAGTTGATGAACCAACTGTTGAAGAAACGATTACCATCCTAAAAGGTATCCAAAAGAAATACGAAGACTACCATCACGTTCATTATACGGATAGTGCTATTGAAGCAGCTGCTACTCTGTCCAATCGTTATATCCAAGATCGTTTCTTACCAGATAAAGCGATCGACCTTCTGGATGAAGCAGGATCTAAGATGAACTTGACCTTAAACTTTGTAGATCCAAAAGTAATTGATCAACGCTTGATTGAAGCTGAAAATCTCAAGTCACAAGCTACACGAGATGAAGATTTTGAAAAAGCTGCCTATTTCCGTGATCAGATTGCAAAATATAAGGAAATGCAAAAAACCAAGGTAACAGACCAAGATACGCCTATCATCAGCGAGAAAACAATTGAACATATTATCGAGCAAAAAACAAATATCCCTGTTGGCGATCTTAAAGAAAAAGAACAGTCTCAGCTCATCCATCTTGCTGAAGACCTAAAAGCTCATGTTATTGGACAGGACGAGGCTGTAGATAAAATTGCGAAAGCTATCCGCCGTAATCGTGTGGGACTCGGTACTCCTAATCGTCCAATCGGGAGCTTCCTCTTTGTTGGACCAACCGGTGTCGGAAAAACAGAGCTTTCTAAACAGCTTGCCATTGAACTCTTTGGTTCTTCTGACAGCATGATTCGCTTTGATATGGATGAGTACATGGAGAAACACAGTGTGGCTAAACTTGTTGGGGCTCCCCCAGGCTATGTCGGCTATGATGAAGCTGGGCAATTAACGGAAAAAGTCCGCAGAAATCCATACTCACTTATTCTACTAGATGAAATTGAAAAAGCTCATCCAGATGTCATGCACATGTTTCTTCAGGTCTTAGATGATGGTCGTTTGACAGATGGACAAGGACGAACTGTTAGCTTTAAAGATGCCATTATTATCATGACCTCAAATGCTGGAACAGGAAAATCAGAAGCCAGCGTTGGTTTTGGAGCTGCTCGAGAAGGACGCACCAACTCTGTTCTTGGAGAACTAGGCAATTTCTTTAGCCCAGAGTTTATGAACCGTTTTGACGGGATCATTGAATTTAAAGCTCTGAGCAAGGACAACCTCCTTCAAATCGTTGAACTCATGCTAGCAGATGTGAACAAACGCCTTTCTAGCAATAATATCCACCTTGATGTGACAGACAAGGTCAAAGAAAAATTAGTTGACTTAGGATATGATCCAAAAATGAGGGCTCGTCCACTCCGCAGGACTATTCAAGACTATATTGAAGACTCTATCACTGATTACTACCTTGAAAATCCTAGTGAGAAAGACCTCAAGGCAGTCATGACAAGTAATGGTAAAATTCAAATCAAGTCTGCAAAAAAAGTTGAAAATAAAATTTCTGAAAATGAATAAAACATATATAGAACAGAGGTGTTAATCGTCTCTGTTCTATTTTTTCTAAAATGATTACTAGCCACTTGACACCTTGCCTTTAGTGCATTATGATAATAGTAAAGATACTTGATAATGAGGAATAAATTATGGTAACCCCAACTTTTGGTGAGAAAATATAAACTACCTATCCAGATATGGCGTATACGCCGTTATACCTGACAAAACGAAACAACAAATTGTTCTCGTACAAGCTCCAAACGGTGCCTGGTTCTTACCCGGTGGAGAGATTGAAGCTGGCGAAAATCATCAAGAAGCACTTAAACGTGAGCTACTTGAAGAACTTGGCTTTACAGCTAAAATCGGTACTTACTTTGGTCAGGCTGATGAGTATTTTTATTCCCGTCACCGCGACACCTACTATTATAACCCTGCTTATCTCTATGAAGCCACTTCTTTTAAAGAAGTACAAAAGCCCCTAGAAGACTTTAATCATATTGCATGGTTCCCAATAAATCAGGCAATTGAAAATCTTAAGCGAGGGAGCCATAAATGGGCAATTGAATCTTGGAAAAAACTGTATGAGATTAACTAAAATAAGTATTTTTCTTCAAAAAGTACTATAATAGTGTTAGAAAATTGGAGGAAACAGTATGAAGCTTATCAATACGACTAATTCACATTCTCATCTTGTCAAGAGCCAGCTAGAAAGTACTGATGCAACGCTTGTTGAGGTCTATTCTGCAGGAAATACAGATGTCATTTTTACCCAAGCACCGCTTCACTATGAAATCCTCATCTCAAATAAACATCGTGCTATTCGCGAACCTGAAATCGAAGCCATTCAAGATTTTTTCTTGAAACGGAAAATTAGCAAAGAAACTATTGATGAGGCAAATATTAAAACACTTTATTCAGAGAAATTGATTGAGATATCGATTCCTACAAAATAAGGTATTGGGGAAATTAAATTGTATTCTGAAGGTTTGGAACCTTCTCCTAAAAGTATTTGGTATAGTTTAAAATATATCAGATGCCTATCATTTTCAAAGATAATCACTTGTTCATAATGAAAAGTTCTTCAACATTATAAAAAGCATCATATCAAGTCTCAACTCTACCTTGATATGATGCTTTTCTCATACTAGTTAATTTTCTTACGACTATCAATTCCAACTAGTAAATCTTGGTACTATAATTTATCAAGAATCATTTCATTATTATTAAAAGAAACTAGTTTATGTAAAAACCACTACTCCCTAAGAATAGTGGTTTAATCATGTTTTTAAGCTACTAATGTAGTTGCTCTATTATTTAAGAGTAACTGAAGCTCCAGCTTCTTCCAATTTAGCTTTGATTTCTTCAGCTTCTGCAGTTGCAACACCTTCTTTAACAAGTGCTGGTGCACCGTCAACAAGTTCTTTAGCTTCTTTAAGTCCAAGACCTGTGATTTCACGTACAACTTTGATAACGCCAACTTTTTTGTCGCCTGCAGATGTCAATTCAACGTCGAATGAATCTTTAGCAGCACCAGCGTCAGCAGCACCAGCTGCAGCAACAGCTACAGGAGCAGCTGCAGTTACACCAAATTCTTCTTCGATAGCTTTTACAAGGTCGTTCAATTCAAGGATTGAAGCTTCTTTAATTTCAGCAATAATGTTTTCAATGTTCAATGCCATTGTTATTTCCTCCAAATATGTTTTTAAATTTTATAATAGTTTTTTCGTAGCTAGGCTACGCTGCGTAACAAAGATTAAGCTGCGTCTTCTTTGTTGTCTGCAACCGCTTTGACTGCAAGAGCAACGTTGCGCACTGGCGCTTGAAGTACAGAAAGGAGCATAGAAAGAAGTCCTTCGCGGTTTGGAAGAGTTGCAAGTGCAAGAATCTCTTCTTTAGATGCGACAGCGCCTTCGATTGCACCACCTTTGATTTCAAGTGCTTCAGCGTTTTTAGAAAAGTCGTTCAAGATTTTCGCTGGTGCGATAACATCTTCGTTAGAAAATGCTACTGCAGATGGTCCAACAAATACAGATGCAAGATCTTCAAGACCAGCTTTTTCAGCTGCACGACGCAAAGATTGAGTTTTTAATGACTTTATACTCAACTTCGCTTCCACGAAGCTCACGACGAAGAACTGTATCTTGCTCAACTGTCAAACCACGAGCGTCTACAACGACGATAGATGCAGCAGCTTTCATTTTTTCAGCTACTACGTCAACTAGTTCCGCTTTTTTAGCAATAATTGCTTCACTCATTAGTGTGTTCACCTCCGTTATTATTTTGCTTGGGGAATTTTTCCAAAAGAAAAACGCGCCCAAACCTAGACACGAAAGTACAATACGCTTCTTTTTACATGATACGTTTTGTCCTCGGTAGGATATTTATGAGTCGAGCTCCCCTACTGTCTTAGGCAGTTTTTTCAAACCGTATATAAGTATAGCATAGTCAAAAAAAGAATGCAAGATTTTTGCAAACTTTTTTAAAAATTTTTCGTGATTTTTCTTTTAAAGTTCTACTGTCAGGACTTGACCTTGCTTAACAACCTGTTCTCCGGCGATATAGACATCATCTACATCACTGGATTTGACAGCATAGACCAGGTGGGAAAGCATCTTTTCTTGTGGGTTGGAGATGAACTTTTTCCTTGAGGTTGAATGACAAGAAAAGTCTGCTTGTTTTTACCTACTTCCAAACTACCAATCTGATCTGCCATTCCTAAGACCTAGCACCTTCTATTGTCAGTGATTTTAAGAGCTGTTCTGATTGGAGAATTGACTAGCATCTCCACTCTTCATTTTTCTGAAGAGGGCTGCTGTCCGTCCTTCCTCAAACATAGTCTAGATTGTTATTAGAGGCAACTGAATCTGTCGCAATTCCCACAGACACGCCTGCTCTTTTGCAGTTGAATAATTGGAGCAATCCCTGAGTGCTAGTTAAGATTGCTGATAGGGATTGTGGGCAATAGCCACCTGAGAAGATGCCAAGCGCTCCCATTTCTCGCTCATTTAACTCGACTCCGTGAGCAAAGACGGACGGATGATCTAAGTAACCCAAGTTCTTCGAGAAAAGCGACAGAGGACGTTTTACCGTATCGTTTGAGAATAATACCTGACTCCTCCTTGGTCTCCGCCACATGGATATGGGATTGAATAGTTTAGCTCTTTTTGCCATATCTAAAGCTCGCTTGTAGTAAAGTCTTGATTACAGCTATAAGGAGAATGAGGGAGCTACCATCACCTTGAACTGGGCATCTCGTATCCTAGAATTTTTCTCTATAATAGCTCGAGTTCTGTCTAATCGTCTCTGCAGTTGTTTCTATCTCCGATGAAAAATAAGAGTCGGTGAGAAATAACACCGCATCTCTGGAAGTTTTCACTGCCTGATAAATCTCGTTCAATCTCCACTCCATTTGGGATTATACATAGTCGATTGAAAGGTTGTTGTTCCTGACAGAGCATCTCTGTCAGAGCTTCTTTGACCGCTCTTAGTAGTCATGTCTGGGAGTAAACTCCTGCTTCTGCAGGCCAGATATAGTCATTGAGCCATTCATGGAGATTTGCTATCATCTCTGAATTCCTCTCAATCCCTGTCATAGCTGAATGGGTATGACAATTGATCAAAGCCAGGCATAATCCATGCACCCTGATAATCTATACTCTGGTCAGCTTGCTCTAAAATCGTCTGACTTCTCTTGACCAACATAGACGATTTGAGAATCTTAACTGCTAAAGATTCCATCCAGATAAACATGGAAATCTTTGGTCACAAGTCACGATATTTACATGCTGATAGACTTTCATTCTAGGCTCCTTTTTCTATAGACAATTTACAGTGACTAATTTTTTTCTAGCTATTGTAACAAAAAAAGTCACCCTAAGACAACTTTTTCTTTCATATTTGCTACGTAGATGGATTCGTAGATGCTATGCTGATGCTTGCTACATTTGATACTATTTTCCTTTTTCGGACCATGAGATCATGATGATTTCCATACTCAGCAATATCACCATCCACCAGGACAAGAATCAAGGCTACATCCTGAATGGTAGATAAACGGTGGACGATCATAAAACTGTTCGTCCTTCATCAGTTTGTGAAAGCATCTCTGAACCAGTATTTCCGTGCGCCTATCAATGGAAGACATTGCCTCGTCCAAGATTAAAATCTTAGAAATGGCCAGAAATACTCTCGCAATGGTTAAGAGCTTGGCTTGTCCGACTGATAAAGACTCACTAGCATTTTTCAGAAGTGTATCGTATCCCTGAGGCAACTGATGGATAAAAAAGGCTGCGTTAACATCTTTAGCAGCCACTATGACTTCTTCTCGACTGGCTTCTGGTTTTCTAAAGGAGATATGGTCATGACTGGTACCTTGCTTGAACCAAATTTCCTGAAGAATCATGCCAAACTGCTGTCTGAGAGAGGCTAGGCTATAGTCATAAATGGAGTGTTCATCTAGTAAGATATCTCCACTGATATCATATTTGAAATAAGGTAATCAGTGTTTCATAAGTCCCTTTAATTTTAAAAGTGAAAAAGATGAGAAAGCCCACCATCACCTATTTATTTGTTCAAGTAAGGCAATAGATAGCCGTAACCTTCCTTATCCATCTCGTCCTTAGCTACAAAGCGCAAAGAAGCAGAATTAATGCAATAACAAGACCACCTTGATCACGAGGTCCATCAGTAAATACATGCCCTAAATGAGCATTACCTACACGAGAACGAACTTCAATTCGCTCCATACCATGGCTCAAATCTTGATAATAGTGAATCAATTCCTTAGAGATGGGCCTGCTAAAACTTGGCCAACCACAACCTGATGCAAACTTATCTTTAGCAAAGAACAAGGGCTCTCCAGTTGTGATGTCTACATAAATACCCTCTTCAAAAGTCTGGTCATAAGCATTAGTGAATGGAGCTTCTGTAGCAGCTTCTTGAGTGACACGATAGGATTCTTCTGACAAATTTTCTCGTAAAAAAGCCTGACTAGGTTTCTCATAATGAGATGCATCAATCAACGGTTTAGCAGCATCTGTCACATCAATATGACAATAACCGGATGGATTTTTCTTAAGATAGTCTTGATGATAATCTTCAGCTGGGATATAATGACGCAGTTTCTCTACTTCTACTGCAATTTTACGTCCCATTAGGAGATCTTGTTCTCTAACCACTGTATTAATAGTCGGTATATCTGATTCATCTTGGTAATAAATTCCTGTGCGATATTGACGACCACTGTCATTCCCTTGTTGATTGACTGATAGGGGATCAATCACACGGAAGTAATAGAGTAAAATCTCACGAAGAGACACCATAGTTTCATCATAAATTACTTGAACTGTCTCCGCATGATCGGTTTCTTTTAACAATCGATAATTGGTTGTCTCAACTTTCCGTTAGCATAACCGACACTGGTTTCAAGGACACCAGAAATACGTGAAAAATATTCTTCTAATCCCCAAAAACAACCACCTGCTAGATAAATTTCAGCCATCTTATTTTTCTCCTTCATTTAATTTTTAGTCTACTAAATTCATTTTCAAAAAAAGGATAGGAAGCTCTCTGGTCGAGCGTTTCCCCATCCTAATCTCTTTTATTTATTTGGCTTCCACACGCACTCCTTGTGTATCCACCTTTAAATCATGTAACTGGCCTTTAAAGGCTTGCTTTTTAAGCTCTGCCTTAATCGTTGGCATCTTATCATGAGAAGCCAAGACCATAACTGTCGGCCCAGCTCCTGAAAAGATAGGTTGCGTAAGCCCATTTTCTTTGCTACTTGCTTTAATCGTTGCGTAAAATTCACGAACAAGACTTTGACGGAAACGTTCATGAAAGAGGTCTCCTTCGATGGCTTTCCCTGCTGTCACCATATCTCCTGCCAACAAGGCTGCGACAGCAACATTGGCAATAGAACTTGCTGCAACAGCTTCCTTATAAGACAATTTCTTAGGTAGGACACCACGACTATCACGAGTTCGTAATTCATAGTTGGGAATGTAGGCAAGGAAATCACATTCTGGGAAATCTGCCATAATAGCAGAAACCTGCCCTTCAACTGAACTTGCAACAACGAGATTACCATAAATAGCTGGAGCCACATTATCAGGATGTCCCTCAATCTTAGTCGCCAACTGCAATTTTTCATAGTCTGATAAGTTGAGCTGGCCCAATTGGTTAGCTAATTCAATTCCAGCCACAATGACAGAACTTGACGAACCCAAGCCACGTGCCAAAGGAATATCACTGGTCATTTTCAAGCGTCTTGGCTGTAATTCCGGTGCAATTTCAAGTGCAATCTTAAGCAAAAGATTACGCTCATCATGTGGAATCCATTTACCAATTTGGTGTTCAATCAACCATTCATCCCGTTCTTCACAGACCTCAATTTGAAGATACTTGGTTACAGCTACACCAACAGAATCAAAGCCCGGCCCGATATTGGCACTGGTTGCAGGTACAATAATCTTCATCCTATACTCCTAACACTTTGAAGGTATTCAAAGAGATCAAAGTCTGTAACCTTCTTCAATTTATCTGAAACATTTTCAAGCTGTTTCTTATTGATCTTATGTGTGATGATTACGACACGAGCCTTGTCGCCTTCGTTACCATCTTGAAGGATTTGCTTGAAGGAAATATCTTCTGCATTAAAGATTTCTGCAAGCTTCAATACTTGACCTTTTGAATCAGGTGCCAAGATAGAGAAGTAATAGTTTGCTTTCACATCTTCTGGATTTGCAAGAACTAAGTCCCGACTATACTCATTGAAGTCTTTACCAATAGTGCCATCATTTAAACGACGAACAATACGAACAATATCAGCGACAACACTGGTTGCAGTTGGTTTTTGACCTGCACCTGGTCCATAGTACATAGACTCACCAATACCGATAGACTCTACAAAGACAGCGTTCATCACTCCATTGACACTTGCAAGTGGATGAGTTTTCGGTAGGAAGGTTGGTGTTACTTCTGCCGCAATACCTGAAGCAGTTTCTTCAATTGAACCAACCAACTTAACAACATAGCCAAGTTCTTGAGCAACAGCAACATCTTCTGGTGTGATATTGCGGATTCCTTTATGGGCTACATCATCAAAAGCAACCTTCATCCCAAAGGCAAATTGGCTCAAAATAACCATCTTATAAGCTGCATCAATTCCATCTACGTCATTTGTAGGATCGCTTTCTGCAAAACCTAGGCGTTGCGCTTCGGCCAAAGCATCCTCGTAAGACCAGCCTTCTTCAACCATCTTAGTCATCATGAAGTTAGATGTCCCATTAACCACACCAAGCACGCGCGTGATTTTATCTGAAGCAAATGAGTTTGCTAAGGTACGAAGGATTGGAATTCCACCTGCTACTGCTGCTTCATAGTAAAGAGCAACATTGTGTGCTTTGGCGATTTCTAACAATTCTGAACCATGAACAGCCAAAAGATCCTTGTTAGCAGTAACCACATGTTTTCCAGCTTTCAGAGCACGTGTAATAAAAGTCTTAGCTGGTCTCGATACGACCCATCAACTCTACTACAATTGTGATTTCTTGATCTGATAAAAATATCCTCTACATTGGTCACAAAATGATAATCATGCCCTGCTGCAAGCAAGCGATTTTTTTCATCTTCATCCTTAACCAATACTTTAGCAACTTCAATCTCTGAATGAGCTGATTGAGCGATTTTTTCTCCGTTTTCCTTTAGGAGGAAAGGTACACCACTGCCACGGTACCAAATCTAGTAAAGCAATTTTTAACTGTCATCTTTGTCTCCTCGAAATTTTTCTAATATAGCTATTATAACAGAATTTTACGAAAATTCCTATTCAATAAAAACCACTATTTATAGATAAAAACGAGTCAAATGACTCGTCTTTCTTATGAACCAATTTTTGCAAATCAAGTACTGCATTATGTTGAATCAAGACTTGACCATATTCTTGTAAAACTGAACGACTAATATCACTATCATCTGCAAATTCACGCATACGAGCCAAAAAGCCAGGCTGGGTATGGGCTTGGGTGATTTTCAATATCCACTAAAATTGTTAGGAAATAGTCATTGTTCATCTTAAAAAGTTCAGAAGTTTCCGTATCAAAAGTCACTGTTTTTGGCAAAAAGCTACCAAATCTGCTAATTTTTGTAAAACGTAAAATATAGTAGATATAAGGTTCTTTCTGCTATCAGACTCTTTGTCAGTCTGCTCTTCTTCCTCTTCCTTGGCTTCGACTTGTTCTAACGATTTAATCGCTTCAATATCATCTTTTGTTTTATCTGCAATACTCTTTTCAAGAGTTTTTAGGAATTCATCCGGCGACATTTGGGGCCAATTCTTCCATATCAGGTAGGTCAGCCAAATCTTCAAAATCTAAATTTTGATCAATCTTAGACTTGGTCACAAAGACATCCACCTTATCTGGCTTTTGGAGTAACACGGAAACTCAACATTCCTGTATCTAAAAAGCTCTCCGGCATCTCTAATTCATCCAAGATAGCATAAAAGAACTCTTCTGTTTTTTCCTGAGGAACAAGAAAGTCAGCAATTTCCATTCCTCTATCCATTAAGTCTTCCAACGACATCGTGATTTTTAAAGTTGTATCACTGATTTGTTTCATTTTCATTGCTAGTAACCTCATACTTTCAGTTCTATCTATTATACTAGATTTTTAAGATTTTATCAAAAGAAGAACGTAGGAATGTGATATAATATACTAGAGACGATTTTACAAACTAGAAAGAAAGAGCAATGAAAAATATAAAAGTAAATGCATTGGCTAGTCTTTTGGTCAATATTCTCAATATCGTTTTTCCTCTGATAACCAATCCCTATCTAACACGCATCCTCAGCAAATCCAACTATGGATACTTCAATACCGCTAATACCTGGGCAAGTTTTTGTTATACCACTAGCTGCTTTTGGAATCTACAACTACGGGATTCGGGCTATCAGTAAGGTAAAGGATGATAAGGAGAAAATTAACTATGTCTTCTCCAAGTTATTCTATATCTCGGTGATTACATCTGTCCTTACAACAGGTATTTACTTCTTATTTATTTTCATGGATAAGAGTATTGAAAATTTCAAAGAACTATACTATATACTTGGAGTACAGGCACTTTTTCAATTCCTCTATATCGAATGGATGAACGAGGCTTATGAGAATTATGCTTTCATATTATACAAGACCTTGATTATTCGAATTGCCATGTTGGTTGCAATCTTCACCTTTGTAAAAACTGCTGATGATATCGTAGCCATATGCTATAGTCATGAGGTAACTACTATTCTTAATTATCTACTCAGTTTTCTCTGGATTAAGCGAGAAGTTTCCTTTGTTAAGATTGGTTTTGTAGAATTAGTCAAAGAATCTAAGCCACTATTAACCATGTTACTTCTAGCTAATGCCAATATGTCTCACTACTTTACTGGATAGAAATGTATCACCAAAGGGCGCGATGAAAACTACATCTCTTAGTTACACCATTGCTTCCAGCATTGTTATGTTGATTTGCCAGTGTCCTGAGTGGAGCTATTAATCGTCGGTATTCCACGTCTCTGGGCTACTATCTCGGTAAGAAAAGACTACACGAATCTTATAAAAATCTTCTGAACCAGGGAGCTGCCTTCTACTTCCTAATCATCTCTGACTAGTATTGAATCATGGTCTTAGGGAACTCACGCTCGCTGTCATCTACCTTCCTGAAAAACATCTCTGAAGCTGGTATTGTGACTCAGTGTCTTCGCCTTCGGACTATCATCTGGGCCATTGAGCTACTCTTGGTAAACAGATTATCTCTATCAACGACCACTGAAAAATCGTTTACCAGCCTTTTCTTTTATAGGTGGCGGCGCCAATATCCCACTCAACAGTCTCCTTGTATTTCAACAATATTTTGTCACCAGAGTACTACATTGTGCTCACTATTATTGCAGAAACTGTAGTTAGTTCCACTGAAATTTACTTGATCAAGATAGCATAAGTTGCTTGATTTAAAGGAAATCTTTACTACTTTAACATCGCTAGCACTATTGTGTCTCTTGGTTTTATACCAATTCTACTTAGTCTTTAAATCTTTTCCAAATCAATTCTATACAGTGAATCTCAATATGATACTCATGGTTCCTCTACTGCATAGCTTGTGTGAATCTACTATCCTTTGACGCTATTTCACTAAAGATAGAACACTCCACTCATGCACTCAATCTTGCTCTGCATAAGATTAAAAGAAATTAAAAACGATAATCTACTCACTAAGGGATAATATGAACAAACAAATAAATAAACACCTACATATATATATATATGTGATTATTCTTATATTCCTTGCTACTTTAATAAAACCAGTCTTTAGCAAATGATAGACTTCATATCATAACCGATAGCTGAATGGTCCGATGCCTGATACTAGAAAGCAAAATGGACACTACGCTATGATTGAGCTACAGGGGAAGATTTCTCATATCCAGATGGTTCAGATCCTAGATACCCTGACAGAGAAGGAATAACAAAGGACAAAAGGAATCACCCAAGATAGGTTATTCGCTCATATAAAACAATTGGGAATTAAAAAGTTTGATTTACTATTATAACTCATGCACATTCAGATCATGTTGGTTCTGCACATGACGTACTAAAATCTATCCCAACAGAAAAACTATACATTAAAAATATAGTGATGATAGAATTTCTGATAAACGAGACTTTGGGGATAATTTGTATGGATATGAACGAGCTTTACAGGCTGCCCCAGAAACAAATACTACTATTGTTCAAGATATTTTCTGAAAAAGATTCACACTTAACGCTTTGGGAATATTAAAATTGATTTATTAAATTACGAGAATGAATACGAGAATGATGGCTCATTAAAGAAAGTATATGATGATAATTTGAATTCAATTTTATGCAGTAAGTATTAATAATACAAAAATTTTCTTAGAGGGATTTAGAAAATACTGAAAGACATCTAGAAGAGAAATATGCACCTTTGATTGGACATGTGGATGTCAGCGAAATTTAATCACCACGTAGAGACAACTAAATCTAATACGAAAGAATTTGTCGATAAACTGAATCCTAAGAAAATTATAAAAACAGGGATTAGACCCGTAGAAGAAAAATATGCTGAATATCTTAAACAAAAGTATCAGTATTATAAATGCTGGACAACTAGATAGAGCGCAATTTCTCTTGAATTCAATAACGGAAATGTCACTGATGTATCTGATATTTACCCACATTATGGATTTTTATAACAATGATGGTATTCTAAAAATTTAAAAATTGGAAAAATGAAGCTCCTGAAGATGGTTGGACACAACACAACGATAATTGGTACTATTTCTTTGATTCTGGTACTGTTGCAGTTGGTTGGAAATATATAGATAAAAACTGGTTTTATTTTAATCAAAACGGAGAACTTCAAACAGGGTTGAGTTAATGATGGAAATCATCTATACTATATAGAAAAAATACAGGTATGCTATCTAACACTTGGAAAGAAATTAATTCCAAAAGAAACCTACTACTTTTTAAAGAAAATGGAAAAGCAGCTCAAGATGAGGGATGAACTCGTTATCATTTTGAAAAATGATGGAACCCTTTAGTAAAAATAAATGGATTGGTGTTTTTCATATAAATCGTTTCGGAAGAGTTAGTTTTACAGATTATAGAAACTACCTATTTATTATATTCACACTTGCTCTAGCTTTGATCTTTTTAAAACTTAAGAACACAATATAAAGCTAGAATCATTGTAAAAATAATTAGAGATAAAAAGAAACGAACTGGATTTGATCTAGCTCGTTTCTTTTTATTTATTTTAGTATCCAAGGGATTTAATCGAAAAGGACTTTTGCCATTTTAGCATCCCTTTGTTTTGTATATCGGATTTTCTTTCCAGTTGTAATGGGTGATTAGGGATTTTCAAAAATCCTCCCCATACAAGTGACTGATGTATTCTCTGTATTTTCTGGAACTTTTACTAGAATCTCTTTAAATCTGCATTCAGTGAGTGCTGTAAAGGGCAATCTATAGTAAACTCATATCTTGTCAGATTTTCAAGGCATTTGTCATGTAGAAAAATTGTGTCTGAGGAAATCGTATCCTCCTTTTTATCATAGACAATGAAATCAACATTGAGTCCCTTTATAACTATAGGAAAATTCTACAAGCTTATCATTGTAATAGAACTCTTTGGTTCTAACACTTGCTCAAAAAGAACTTTCTCATCCTTTTAAAAAGGCTTCATAGTCAGGGATAATAATCCCAAAAATCCATATCTAAATCATGGGGAATCAAATCCTTTTCTCTGTAGAAACCAAGTAAAGTTCCAAAGTCTAAACCAGATATCGTAGGATTTCAGATTAGATTGATAGATTGCTCTTTAGAATATCCTCAAAATTTTCTTTGAGCAAATTGCTCTCTTTGAATCCAAGTCAATATTTGCTTTTTGATTTAAATTTTTAATAATAGGTAGATTTTTAACCAGATCTTTTCTATCACCTAAGAGACTGGCTAAACTTCTTTTTAACCATTGTAGCACGTTCTACCCCTCCTTTATGTAAGCGAGGAAATCATCATGTTTCACTCGTTTTTCTATAGGAGGAATCTCCATAAAGTCATCTCCGTAAATTGCAGAAAGAATTTGCTGATAGGGCACAGGAATTTTGTAAACTCTATCTTCAAACGGACTATCAATCGTTGTATCCAAGAAGGATTTGTCAAACTTCGTAGAAACTCTTTTGTTCTCCATGAGGTAGTCAATGAAGTCTCCATCTTTTTCTTGCATAGATAAGATATTCATCTTTTGATTCCAAGTCTTGACACGAGTCAGACGGAATAAAAGGACAAGTAGATATCTGACGATATTCTTGAGTTTCGCATTCTTATTATGGATGCCATAAAGTGTATAAACTGATAAACGGCGGTAAGTATCTAGTTTTACCATGTCTTTGTTGACATCCGTATAATAGTCAAATGGGAATACGTCCACACAAATTCCTAAATCAATATCATTTCCGATATAGTTGTTATCATAGACTGTTCGTGCATCATAGACTCGGTAAAATGGGTAAGGGTAACGAGCGTCATTTTCCCAAGAGACAACTTTGTAGATTGGGTCATTATCTCGCAAAATAGCTTGATACAATTTATCATACTCATCACGTTTTAAAGAGATATCAATATCATCATCCCATGGAATGTATCCCTTGTGTCTCACTGCTCCCAGCAAGGTTCCATAAGCCAGTGAATAGTTGATGTTCTCTTTTTGACAGAGATTGTGGATATAATCCATGACACCTAGTTCAACTTCTTTAATCTCCGCTTCATCTAATTTTCTGTAACCATCTCTATTTTTATAGAGAACAGAGAAATAGAAACCAGAAATCACAAACAAGATACAACCTAGTAGAGAAATTCCATAAAAGGTTGAACTCAAGAATAAGTTAGGAGATGAGAATAACTACTGTCATCAACAGAATGGTAATCAATTCATGATTGTGGCGTCCTTCTTGAAGGTCTTTCTTATATTTCTTGAGACTGGAAATGATAAAGGAGAGCATAAAGACTGCAATTGGGATAAAACCTGTGAGACCATCATAGAATAACAACTCAAGGTAGCCATTGTGAGTAAGGTAGTGTTCCCTGATGATGTAGGCAGAAGCATCATACTCTTTTCCTAATTCATACCAATTTCCCCCTGAATAACCAAAGAAAGGTCGCTTAGGAATAAAGGAAGCTGTAGATTGCCAAATTTTAAAACGATTATTGGAAATATTTTCCTCACTAGTGTCTGTCCGTTCAAGAGACAACGTTTTATCTCCATTTTGAGCATTTGCTAAATTCTTTTTTATTAAATCTGAATTAGCTTTCAAATAAGACTCACTAGTGAATTTGATCCCATTATAAGCAACAAACACTAATGAAACTGTAACTCAAAAACAGTGAGAATAGACTTACCTTTTTGGGTCCAATTCGCTTTCATCAAAGCATATAGGAGCGCTACTACTACCAAACAGATATAAGTTGTTCTTGATCCAGATAGCACAATATAAGCAAAGTTAAAAACGATTGATAAAATAGCTAGGGTTTTAATAATCTTATTGTAGAGAGACAATCGCATCCACAAGTAAAATAATAACCATCAAAGAAATAATAGAGAGATAGTTAGGGCTCGCCAAAATACCAAACAAGCGTGATTCTACAAAGCCTTGTCGAATTAACAAACCCTTGTAATCATATACGCGATAACCTTGCAAACATAATGAATTGCCAAATGGATATGATTACACCAACAGTATTTGCAACAGTTACAATTGAGAAAAATAAATCAAAGAGTGTGCGGGCTTTTTTCTCTGTAAATGAATGAAAGACTGGATAAATTGCAAAGAAATAGATGAAAAAGAACAACTAAATTCTTTATGTTTGTTGAAAATCCGTACTTCACAACCAAGATAGTTGTAAGAATATTCATTAGCAGGATCAAATACTCAATTTTTCTGACCTTTAGATAGGCCTTTTGATAAAGAAATTATAAATTCCCCAACAAAAACGCCCATAAGTGTCATACCAAGAGTGACAAATTTATTGGCTGAGATTTGCTGAAGTGGAACAATCAAGCCTGACATACAATAAAAAAAGATATGACTGATAAAAACAGCATATTAATTTTAAAAATAGTTTTTCAATAAATGAAATCATTTTTCTCCTAACGCTTAGTTTGAGTAAGCAAGATTTTCAAATACAATTTTCTACTTAAGCACAAAACTAAAAAGCTCATTTTTCTTGCTCTGGTAAAACGGCTATCCATAAGAATAGACCTTTTGTTTTTCTTTAGGTAAGAAATCAAGCGGTCTTCTAAGACCTTATCTTTGAAATCATTATCTACCAAGAGCCTATCCAATACATAGAAGTAGGCCCAATTTAAACGCATGATTGCCACATCATACAAATCAGGATAATTCTCACTTATCATTTTAGCATTCTGCTCGTAAGCCCTCAATAACATTTAAAAAATTTCCCAAGGAGAATTTCTGCGTTGTAATACTATTTTTCACGGTGAACATAGTAATATTTCTTCTCATTTGTTGCAACAATCTTACTACATTTGTGAATTAAATCCACCATGATAAAGGCATCCTCAGCTATTTTACCAATTCTAAATCGCAACTGTTCAAAGAGTGCTTTTTTATAGAGTTTGTTAACAGCTGTCACAGAAAGGATTTTTGCTTCCATGACCATCTTAATAGCTTCTTCTGGCATCAATTCCCAAGTCTTAATCTCTGCTACCTGCTTTTCAGGAATTTGGTGATAGACATCATAATGTCCACACATAGACAGATCAGCTTTAGATGCTACCATTTGACGGTAAAGGGTTTCGTACATGTCTTCGTCAATGTAATCATCACTATCTATAAAACCGATTAAATTAGAACTCGCTTCGTCTATTCCTCTATTTCGAGCATCAGACAAACCACCATTTTCCTTATGAATAACTCTAATTCGATGATCTCTTAGTGCTAATTTGTCACATAGTTCTCACTTTTGTCAGTCGATCCATCATTGACAAGAAGAATTTCCAGATTCGTATATGTCTGTTTTAAAATAGACTCTACACATTTCTCCAGATAAGCTTCTACATTGTATACTGGAACTATGATACTAATTTTTTCTTCGTTCATTTACCATACTCTCCCTCATACTCTATATAACTCTTCTCCATATCAGCAATAATCGCATCATGATGTGGTATTTGTTTATCTGCAGGTGGTGGTGTCATATAATCACCAAAAGCAGTGGAGAGATAAGCATCGTAGCCAACTGGAATGGGCATTTGCGTCTCTTCAAATGGTAAAAATAGGTTCTCCTCAAAAAGCTGAGATTGGATATTTGTTTCTCATATAACCTGGACCTGAACATAATTCCTGTAATACCATCGCTCTCAGATATCCCATACTTAGTCATTTCATTCTCAGCCTTTTTCCAAATACGATAACGAAGAGGTTTTGGAGTCAAACCAAGCAAAATTCGACTTCCCCATTTCATCACGAAGCCATGTTTTTCTGGAATCGTTTGAGCACAAAAAAGGGAATAAATCAAAGCCCAACGAACTTGCTTTTTACGTTCATCTGGATTTTTAGGATAATAGTCTAAAGGGTAGGACATCTAGGGCCAAACCATGTGGCAAATTCAAATCCCTGCTGATAAGGTTTGATATGCTAGTTCTCTTATCACGGATGGTAATAAAGAGATTACGGTCTACAAAAATCTTTTGTTACTTTTAGATAAAAATAGCGATTATCTGCATAACGAGGCCATACAATTCTGCAAGCTTTTCATAATCCTTGCGAGGCATATCTAAGTCATCATCCCATGAATAAATCCCTTGTGGCGAAGAGCACCTATAGCTCCCACCACCACAAAGATAACAAAGTAGATCATGTTCTTTACAAAATGCAACAAAAATATTCAGCCATTTCAAGACTACGTGTCTGAATCTGCTTTCAAATCACTCATGTCTTTCCTCTTCTCTACAGTAACGAATTATATCGTTTTATTATATCATAAAAGAGCTTTAAAAATCCATCATAGATAAATAAAGATCAAAGATTAATCACCCTACTAGTAACTTATTAATCTTTGACTTTCATGTATTTGTTTATCTCATTCCTATATGGGCTAGTTTTGTGTTTTGTATTTATTTTGATCAACTAAAAGTCCCATACCTCCATAAACATCATAGGCATCAACCCAATCTCCAAGTTCTGGAACAGTAATCTTTTCTATTCCATTTTGAACACCTTGTAAGACCGGTAATCCATTTGTCAAAAGAAATGTATATGGAGTATTGGTTGACGTCATAGCAAAAACCTTACCAAGTGCTTCTGATCCTGTAAATAGTTTCGTTGGATCTTTGATCTGCTCCAGAACAGCTGACATCACCTGCTGTTGTCTTTTAGTACGACCATAATCTCCCTCATCATCATCACGGAAGCGAGCATAATTAAGTAAAGTTGAACCATTCATTTGTTGTTTCCCAACTTTAATAGTCTGAGTAGGGGACTCCGTTTCAGTTGCATGTAAATCATCTCCAACAGTAGCTGCAGTAAGAGCTTGTCCATTTAAGGTTGAAAATTGAGCATCGATAGTTACCCCATCAGGAAAAAGGGTATCAATGGCAGTTGCGAAAGCTTGGAAATCTACTAGAGCGTAGTATTTGATATCCAGATCAAAGTTATCTTTTAGAACTTTGCGGACCATCTCAGCCCCTTTTTGTCCTTCTTGTTCACCTAGTTCATAGGCTACGTTTAACTTATTATCAGTCTGTTTTTTCCCAGCTGTAACTTTACTATAGCCATCTATATATACCAAATTATCACGCATGAAGCTGACCATCTTGATTTTCTTATCAGCACCTCCAACGTTTAAAACCATAATAGAGTCCGTACGTGTTTCAGCACTATTTTGACCAATACGTCCATCCGTTCCCATGATCAAAATATTCACCCCATCTTTGGTATCTTGACCATTAAACACTTGTACTTGTGCTGCTTTTAGCATTAGTAGTTTTCTAGGATTGGTGGCATTTTGGTATCCTCTTAAAAACATGAAGATCATGCCCAAGGCTACACATGATAGAATAGCAAGGAAGCCAACAAAGAGACGACCCCCGCGTAGTTTACGCTTCTTTCTCTTTACTTTTGGAACTGACTCCTTCTTATGATATTTCTTAGTGCGACTACGATTATTATATATAGGAAGCGAAGCATTAGGATATGGAGGCACCAAAGGCTCTAAAACTTCCTTTTTGTCTCCGACAGTATCACTACTAGCTCTATTGATCTTGGTTTGAAGATAGTCAAATTCCTTTTTTTCTCTTTCGTTTAAATAATAGATATTTTTAAAGAGATAATCATATCGCAACTGTTCATGGTGATTTAAAGGATTTTCTTTACTCATCTTCTACTCTCTCCTTTCTCAACTATAGTATAAATAGGATAAGTGCCTAGAATCTTGTAGCAAATACCTACTGCCTCCAATTCTTTCTTAGCAAAAATGCACCAACTCTTTTCTCAGTAAAATCCACATCTAAGATAAAGAAGTACTCACCCAAGGCTGTCTTCAGAGGTCTACTTTCAATCTTTGTCATATTAATACCTCTCCAGGCAAAAGTTGAAAGTGCCTTGTAGAGTGCTCCTGGCAAATTATCTGGTAAGGTCAGAGCAAAAGTCATTTTTTCAGATGATTCATTCAAAGGGATTGGTGGTAGATTTATCCCCAGAACCCAAAAAGCGGGTATAATTGGCTTCCATCTCCTGAATATCCTCAGCAATCACTTCAGCCATATTCCAGTGCAGAACTTTTGGGTGCAATCGCTGCATAAGGTTGATCCGGATGTTCTGAAATAAAACGGGCGGCATAGGCAGTACTAGCAGTTACTTCCATTTTTGACATTTGGATAATGATTATCTATATTTTTTTACCCTGAGCCAATGCCTGGGGATGGGAAAAATCTTCTCAATCCTAGATTGACCTGGTACAACCATCAATTGTTGATGAATAGGTTGAACAATTTCAGCTACTGCTTGAATTCGAGCCTGATGAAACAGATAATCCAAGGTTTCATGGACGCTGCCTTCGATGGAATTCTCCACTGGCACCACTGAATAATCTACTAAACCATTCTCATATGCCTTAATGACGTCCGTAATATTTGCAAAAGCAAACAAATCCTCGTCTGGAAAAGCTGTTTGAACAACATGGTGAGAAAAAGATCCTTTGGGACCTAAATAAGCAATTTTCATCTTAATTCCTCTGCAATTTCTCTGGGCTTAGTCTGGTCACATCGACAACCTTTATTTGCTAACTTCCTCGTACCAAGATTCTCTTTCTTGAAAAATCTTTTGCAGTTCCTCCTTAGTTTTACTTAGAAAAAGAGGACGCTGATTATTTTTGTCGGCTGAGATTCGTTGATAGAGAGTTTTCAAAGTCTGCTTTTCAGGTAGATATTATCAGAATTTGTCTTTAGTAAGTCACGATTTAGAGGAGAAATAACTACGCCTCACCTGTAGAAAGGACTCGATTAGTCTTCACTAACTTAGCAAGAAGTTCTGATTCTACTTGTCGAAAGGCTTCTTCTCCTTTTTCCTCAAAAAATCTAGCAATCGGCATGTCCAAACTTTGCTCAAGTAGGGCATCCATATCTAGATAATCTGGATCTAAAGCTTTGGCTATAGTGGACTTGCCTGCTCCCATAAATCCCAATAATATCTTAGCCATGTAGTAAACTCTCCAAATCGTCGAAGAAGCTTGGATAACTGGTGATTGATGGATTCTGCCTCGATCAAGGTCAACTTCACCTTCTTTTTACTAGAAGGGCTGCAATTGCTGTCATCATTCCGATACGATGGTCTCCGAATGTATTGATTTTAGCACCATGGAGACTAGATTTTCCATTGATAATCATCCCATCTGCCGTCGGACTAATAGCTGCCCCCATACTATTTAAGGCATCCGCAACCACCTGAATACGATCCGTTTCTTTGACCTTAAGTTCCTCAGCATCCTTGATAACGGTTACACCCTCTGCCTGAGTCGCAAGAAGGGCGATAATGGGCAATTCATCAATCAAGCGTGGGATTAAGGCACCACCGATTTCTGTCCCTTTCAAATCAGACGTTTCAACAATTAAAGTAGCTGATTTTGCGATTGGATCAATATCTGTCAGCTCAAGTTTTTCCACCCATAGCATGTATCACATCTAGAATTCCTGTACGCGTTTCATTAATCCCAACATTCTTAAGTTCTACACGAGAATTTGGAACAATCAAACCTGCAACCAACCAAAAAGCAGCACTGGAAATATCTCCTGGCACCACAACCTTTTGTCCCGTCAGTTTTTGTGGACCTTGAACGGTAATCTTCTTACCTTCAAGGCTTAAATGACCACCAAACTGACGAAGCATATCTTCTGTATGGTTACGGGTACGTTCTTTTTCAACTATGATAGACTGACCCTGGGCCTGAAGTGCTGCAAAAATCAAGGCTGATTTGACCTGAGCAGAGGCAATTGGTAATTCATATTCGATAGGAGTTAAGTTTTTACTGCCTTTCAAATGAAGTGGAGGTAGATCTCTTTCAGTCTGACCAGAAATCTTAGCTCCCATTTTTGTTAAGGGAAGCGTCACACGATCCATAGGGCGTTTTGAAAGACTATCATCTCCAAACATCTCGACTTCGAAATCAGCACCAGCAAGAACACCTGAAATCAGACGAATAGATGTTCCAGAGTTCCCCATATCTAGTGGCTTTTTCGGAGCTTTTAACCCAGTCATCCCCACACCTTGAATGGTAATGACACCGTCCTTGTCTTCAATCTCAACACCAAGATCACGAAAAACTTGAATGGTTGAAAGGACATCTTCTCCACGTAAAATATCATAAACCTTAGTCTCACCTTCTGCCAAACTTCCAAAGATTATCGAGCGATGGCTAATCGATTTATCACCCGGGACCTCGGATACTCCCTCGTAAGTGGCTAATGTTCGTTTTTAATCTCATACTGGTCCTCATACTATCAATACTTTTACTTATTTTTATCATAAAAAGCCAGAAATTCTTTAAAAATTCCTGACTTTATGCTAGTTATTTTATTATTTTAGCAATTCTGAAACGGGTTCAAAGACAATTTTTTCAATATCGGATAGATAAATAGAAAGTTGTTGTTGCTTGGTGAAGAATTCTGATAAGAGGTTATTCCCTTGAATTTGCTTGCCGAAGCTTTCCATTTTCTCTTGAAAGCTAGCATCAGGAATTTGCCCTGTTTGGACCAATTTTGAATTTCTTCTTGAAAGGCAACATAATCTGTAAAGATTTTGCTGGCCTCAGCATCTGCTTGAATAGCATCTTTAGCAGCCTTGACAGCCTTGTATTCTGGTAATTCGCGAAGACCGCGGCTTAGTTCGTTTGCACTATCGTAAATATTTAACATGATTTTCTCCTTATTTGACGACTACTGTGTAGTCTGTATTCTGTGTAATGACTTTCTGTGCTCTTTCTAGATCCTGAGCATTTCTAAATGAAATTTGTAAGATACCGTGAACGTCTTCACGGTTTTCCTCGTTGATATGAATATTGACCAAGGATGTCCCTCTAAGCAATTCCAAGATTCTTAGGATGACATCTTCTTCATCGGGAACGTCTACAAAGAGGTCAAAAGAACTATCCACACCGCCACGCTTATGGATTTCCATGGCTTGACGTTGCTCACGCGCTTGGTTGAAAAAGTTCCAGATGTGATCTTCATCCCCTTGACTAATGGCCTGACCAATCACATCCAAACGTTCCTTAAAATTTTCAATCCGCTCAAGAATAGTCTCTCGATTGGACAAGAGGATAGAAGTCCACATACCTGGCTCGCTCTCTGCTATTCGAGTCATGTCGCGGAAACCACCTGCAGCAAAGTACCTTGCCATCTCATGTTTCTCAGCATAGATTGCAGTCTGCTCCATGAGACTTGAGGCCAAGATATGAGGAAAATGGCTAATCTGAGAGGTCACGCGATCGTGTTCCTTGGCATCAATCTCGATAAAGCGGGCATGAAGACCCGAAAGCAAGTCCTTCATTTCTTCAAGGGTATCTGGAGTCGTCAGACTAGACGGTGTAAAGATATAATAGGCATTTTCAAAGAGATTGACATCTGCAGATACAGCACCAGTCTTATGACTACCTGCCATGGGGTGAGCACCGATAAATCGAAAAGATTTGCCAGCCAGATACTCATCGGCCACTGCCACAATCTCAGCTTTGGTAGAACCAGCATCTGAGATAATGACTCCCTCTTTAAATCCATGTTTGCTAAATATTTAATAAAAAGCCACTGTCTGCTTTAATCTGGCAAGCTAGAGGATGATAACATCTGCTAAAGGTGCAAAACTGGCAAAATCATCCGTCACACGATCAACCATTCCTCGCTCCAAGGCAACTCTCTCGAAGTCTGACTTCGATTATAACCCAAAAATCTTATAATCAGGATGATCGCGCTTGATACCCAGCGCCATAGAGGCTCCAATCAATCCGAGACCAGCTATATAGATTGTTTTTGCCATAGGGACTCCTTAATAGTTCTTTGTATAGTCTCGGTGTTTAGCAACAGCTTCCTTTAATTCTTCAAGATTATCCGATGAAAATTTCTCTAAGATTTCCTGGGCCAAGACGGTTGCTACCACTGCTTCCATAACCACTCCAGCTGCAGGTAGAGCCGTCGGATCACTTCTTTCGACTGTTGCCTTGTAGGGTTCGTGGGTTTCGATATCCACACTCATGAGTGGTTTGTAGAGAGTAGGAATGGGTTTCATAACTCCACGAACAACGATGGGTTGCCCATTGGTCATACCACCTTCAAAGCCCCCTAGATTGTTGGTACGACGAGTATAGCCGTCTTCTTTAGACCAGAGAATTTCATCCATGACCTGGCTACCTTTGCGGTAACCAGCTTCAAAGCCAAGACCAAATTCCACCCCTTTAAAAGCATTGATAGAGACAACTGCTTGGGCAAGTCTGGCATCCAATTTTCTGTCCCATTGGACATAGGAACCAAGACCAACTGGAACACCTCCGACAACTGTCTCGACAACCCCACCGATGGTATCCCCATCACGCTTGATTTGGTCAATATAGTCCTTGATTTCCTGTTCCCGTTCTTGGTTGACAATAGAAACTTCGGACTGGGCAGCTCTTTCCTTAATCTCAGTGACTGTCAGATTTTCAGGTACATCGATTTCCTTGCCACCAAAGACCACAACATGGTTAGCAATCTCCATATCCAGCTCAGCCAAAAGGCGTTTAGCTACTGCTCCGACTGCCACCCGCATGGTGGTTTCACGGGCAGATGAACGCTCCAAAGAATTTCTCAAATCGGCAAAACGGTACTTGATCCCCCCAACCAAATCGGCATGTCCTGGGCGAGGATGGGTGATTTTTCGTTTGCTTTTAAGTCGTTCTTCAATGTCTTCCGCAGACATAATATCCAGCCATTTTTGGTGGTCCTTATTGACGACATCCATGGTAATGGGAGCCCCAGTCGTCTTCCCGTGACGAACGACCGAAGTAAAGACAACCTGGTCACTCTCAATCTTCATACGACCACCACGACCGTAGCCACCCTGACGGCGTCTAAGGTCCTCATTGATATCCTCAGCTGTCAAAGGAAGTCCAGCCGGAATACCGTCAATAATAGCCGTCAGACGAGGGCCGTGTGATTCTCCTGCAGTTAAATATCTCATAGAATCCCCTTATCTTACCAAGTAATCTTTCATTTCATCAAGAGAAACTGGATGAATGGTCGCTGATCCAAGTTCTGGTACCAAGACCAATTTCAAGGTATTGCCACGTGCCTTTTTATCATGAATTAAGGCTTGATAAAGATTCTCTACATCCCAATTTTCATAATCAATTGGCAAGCCAAACTTCTGACACATGTCTGATATAGCTTGAGTGATTCCCTCTGGCATGAGGCCTTTATCTTCAGCCACCTTGGAAATTTGCACCATCCCCATAGCCACAGCCTCTCCGTGCATCACACGACCATAACCAGCAGTCGCCTCAATCGCATGGCCAATAGTATGACCAAAGTTTAGATAAAGTCGGACACCATTGTCCAACTCGTCTTCAACCACCATCTTGCGCTTGACTTGGCATGAATGTTTAATCAAAGTCTCGGCATTCTCCAGAATACTTTCTCTAGTCCCATCCAAGTCGGTCAAGAGCTTCCAGAGTTCCACATCCTCAATCAAGCCATACTTGATGACTTCGCCCATCCCTTCAATCAATTCTCTTTTTCCTAAGGTTTTAAGGACTAGCGGATCAATCAAGACGCCATCTGGTTGGGCAAAGGTACCCACCATATTTTTAGCGAAGGGAAAATTGACACCAGTCTTTCCACCAATAGAGGAATCCACCTGGGCAGTCAAACTAGTCGGAATCTGAACAAAATGAATCCCCCGCATATAGGTAGATGCAACAAACCCAGCTAAATCTCCAACGACACCGCCTCCTAAAGCCACAATCCCATCACTACGAGTTAGACCCTGCTTGACTAAAAATTCATAGACTTTCTGCACAGTAGTCAGATTTTTTCGTTCTTCACCTTCTAAAAAGTCAAATACAGCAACTTGAAAACCAGAATCTTCTAAACTAAGTTTGACCTTTTCAGCATAAAGAGAGGCTATATGGTTATCTGTCACCATAACCACTTTTTGTGGTTGCCATAATCCTCTCAACCATTGTCCTGCACGAGAAAGACATCCTTTTTCTATTTCAATATCATAAGGATGATGTGGAATATCAACTCTTATTTTCATCGCAGCTAGTCCCTTTCTTTATTTATATTTTTCTCGTAAAGACTGCCAAATCTCTTCCGTCGGCATTTCCTTTCCTGTCCATAGTTGAAAAGCTTCCGCCGCTTGATAAAGCAACATTCCTAGACCATTGACCGCTGGATTACCCTTACTTCTAGCCCATTTCAAAAATGGCGTTTCAAAGGGTTGGTAAATGATATCTGCCACTAAGAGATTTTCTGGAAAGACTATGCTTTCAGGAACTGGAGAGGATTGACCATCCATGCCCACACTTGTCGCATTGACCAGTAAATCAGACTCGGCAATCCTTTCTTGCAGTTCAGAAACATCTTCTAAAGCATACAAGTCCACTTTAAAGCCTGTCTGCTCCTGTAATTTGTCTAGGTAAGGTCTTGTTTTTTCAATAGAGACTGAACGAACAAAGACTGAAACCTGACTGACGCCGTCCAAAACAGCTTGCGCCAAGATAGACTTGGCTGCACCACCTGCACCCAGCAGGGTCATCTTCTTACCTGAAATTGTAAAAGAAGGCAAGCTCTTAAAAAATCCCTTGCCATCTGTATTATATCCAATTAAATTGCCATTCTCATTGACAACCGTATTAACCGCACCAATCAAGCGCGCTTCATCGCTCAATTCATCCAAATAAGGAATGACTTCTTCCTTATAGGGCATAGAAAGATTGATCCCAAACATCTGGTAACGGACAATATTAGACACTGTTTGAGCCAAATCAGTTCCTTCAATTTCCAAAGCTACATAAACCCCATTGATATCTGTCAACTCAAAAGCTCGATTGTGAATAAAGGGTGAAATCGAATGCTTAATAGGATTGGCCACAACTGCAGCTAAACGTGTATAGCCATCAAGCTTCATCCAAAATCTCCCGAATTTTTTTCATGTTAGCTAAGGAAATCTGCCCAGGGGCACTGGCTTCATCAAGACTAGCAAATGACCAAGCTGAACCTGTAATATTTGCAGCAATTCGAGAGACCTTGCCCACCTTACCCATGGAAATAGTTACAAATTCCTGCTCCGGATTGAGGGTCTTAAAACCACGAGTATAGTTCATCAAGTCTAAAACATCCTGTTCGGTATGGGCCATAACAGCCACTTTCACAACCCTAGGATTTAGGCTAGTCAATTCAGACAGGATTTCCATCATATTTTCTGGAGTTTCCTGGAAATTGTGGTAACTCAAAATGAGATTTGGGAAATTTAACATTTCCTCAAATACTTCCTTGTAACTGAAATACTCAAAGTCAACATAATCTGGTTGATAGAGTTGCGTCACTTCCTTAATGACTTGGACATATTCTTCTGGTGAAAGGTCGATTTCTCCCCCTTCAGAACGTGTACGCAAGGTAAAGACCAATTCGCGACCTGCAAATTTTTCAAAAATTGCTGGAGCCACCTGTAAAATAGCATCCTTAGTGAGGAAGTCTGCTCGCCATTCAATAATGTCGGCATCTTGGTACCTAGATACATCTAGAGCCTGGGTCTCCTCTAAACTTCTTGGCATTACTGAAACGATTAATTTCATTTACGAACCTTCATGCTAATCACCTTGAGGTAATTACTACTTTCATCTTTTTTATTATAAGCAAAATCTGCTGGAAGACCGTATTTATTTAAAATCTGGTAACTTTTTCCTGCATAGCCTTTATCAATTTGTTCTATAAATTTCTGACGGGAAACATTGGCAGCATTGGTACTGGCAATGATTATACCTCCCGGATTTAAAATCTCTAAACTTTGAGAAATCAATTTATGATAGTCCTTGGCTACTGAGAAGGTTTGTTTTTTATTACGAGCAAAAGCTAGGTGGATCTAGGACAATCACGTCATAACTCAAACTTTTTCGCTTGGCATACTTTGAAATACTCAAAGACATCCATGACAATAAATCGGTGGTGGTCTAAACCAAGTCCATTTGCATCAAAATGTGCTTGAGACAATTCTCTCGAACGTTTGGCCAAATCAACAGATGTGGTCTCACTTGCCCCTCCCATAGCTGCAGCTACAGAGAAGGCTGCCGTATAAGAAAACATGTTGAGCAAGGATTTTCCCATGGCTAAACCATCAACCAAGCTCCCACGAACCTCGTGCTGATCTAGGAAAATACCTGTCATCAAGCCGTCATTCATAAAGACTTGATAAGCAACGCCATTTTCAAGAACGGTAAAAAACTCTGGAGCTTCTTGCCCATAAAGGTGGGCAGACTCATAGTCCAATCCCTTAAATCGAATCTTCTCATAAGCCCCTAAAACTTCAGGAAAAACCTGTTTAAAAGCTTCTAAAATAAGAGGACGAATCTGGTAAATATAAGAGTTGTAGAAGGAAAAAACGGCATAGTCACCATATAGGTCAATGGTAAAACCACCAAATCCATCTCCCTCTTGATTAAAGAGACGAAAGGCAGTTGTCAAATCATTTTGATAGTAGGCTTTTCTCTTTTCTTTAGCTTGTCTAAACAGTGTTTCAAAGAAAGCTTGATTAAAGGTCACCTTGTCTGTGCTAACAAACCAGCCCAAGCCCTTGTTTTGCTGAGAAAGGTAGGCAGTTCCAAGATACTTTCCATCTTGATTATGAACTTGTATCGCTTGATCCATCAGGTCGATATCTGCAAGATCACTTGCTTCCAAAAGAACCAGGCCCTTAGCAAGCTTTTTTTCAACCCTCTTACTGACTCTTATTCTATTCATAGCTACTATTATATCAAATTTTTAGACAATTCACAAAACAGAAACTTTTCTTAGCTTTTTATGAGATTATAAAGATATTAGACATCATTCTAGAAGTATGGCTTTCGGAAATACACCTCTTCATTTTCATTATCCTAAGAAAATAAAATATACTCTTCCAGATGAAAGAGCATATTTTCAATAAAGCATTGCCTTGTGACAAGAGTTACATCCTATCTAGTTGTTCCACTATACGTCTAAAAAATAATAATAGTAGCTAAAAAAATGCTAAGGGCAAGCAGAAGGATAAAGACTTACAAGTCCTAAACTAGTTGCAAGGATAAGAGATAGAGACTGAACCAAGAATAAGCTCCCAATTACAAGTGCCATTAGGATTGCACTATAAATAAAAAATAAAACTATTGCGACTATACCATTTGAACGATTCACCAAGTCCGTAATGCTACTCCAATTGGTTGACAGATTTTTCGCATCCTTAAAGTAATGGTGACAAGAAAGGATGACACTGGCAAGGACCCATACCACAAGAAGGTAAATCATCGAAAGGATGGGCAATCCTAAATAAAGGGAAAGACCAAGTAAAGTCAAGATAGGTAAAAGGGACTGGACAACAACTAAAATCCAAAATTTTATTTTTAGATAGCGAGCAAAGTCAAAGGGCAAACTCTTAAGAAAATCAAAATTTTCCCTCTCTAGAGATAGCCCGATTGAAGGTAGACTTGTGATATTGTTATTTAAAACTGCTATAAACATTCCCACAAAAAACAAGGGCAACCAGTATTGTGCATTTATTTCTGGAGCAAGCTGGGAATCCCTAATCTTAGATATTAAGCCTATCATAAAGAAATAAGGCAGGAAAGTACTTGTAAAAAGCACTGTCACCAAGCTAGTCCCCTGTCCTAATAGAGAAAGGTTATAGCGTAATACCATGTGGAAAAAACCCTTTTTAGTTATGAAAATGCTTTGTTTGCTACGACGCTCTTTTTTGATTTTTTCTTCACTGTTGGTCATAACTACTTGATAAAATTGAGGAACGACCTTCTTTTTTGTTAGATAAAGTAGCAAAACAGTTGCTACTATCCAAGCAAGTAATCCAAAGATGGATTCAAGAGAAAAAGGCTCTACTGCTATTTTATAAAAGATATGAAGAGGATAAAAGAGGGTTGGGACTTCTCTAACGGTCTCTATACTAGCTCCTGAATTTGAATAGAAAAGCAGTATCATAGGGAATAATAGCCCTAGGCCAATCATGACATTCGACAAAATAGACTGGTGCTTTCTGAAAAATGCTGTCTGGGCCAAAAAATGGACTGCCAAGACCATCCCTAGACCAACTGAGACAAATAATACAGCTAAGGACAGTAACATTAAAGGCAACCCCAACCAAAGAGAAGGAGCTAATCGAAGATAAAGAACCAGAAAATAAGCTAAGATAGGGACAAGTCCAACTAGAGACGGCAAAAGAACAGATATTCCTTTGGCAAGCATAATTTCTGATTCTTTAAAGGCATAGGGACTATAAGAGGACAGATCCTTACTCTCATAAAAAACATTGTAAAAGGCTGTTAAACTATTAGAAAAGACAATAACTAGAAAAATGGCAACCATATTACTAAATAAACTGGGAACCTCCTCAAAGGGATAACGAAAGACTAGATTAGAAAATAAGAGAAGTAGCAACAGACTAGAAACAAGATAAGAACGTAGCAATTTACCGGACACATCAACCTTTTTATCAGGATTCTTAGCCTGCTTCTTTCGTAAGTTAGCCAGATTAGCTTCTTTAGATGAATAGAGGATATTGATATCAACTAATTTTTTAATGACCTTGAGACGCATCCACAACCTCCTCTTTTCTACCAGCAAGGCTAAGGTAGATACTTTCCAAAGACTGGTCTGGATGGTCTTTTCTCAAGTTCTCTACACTACCACAATAAATCAAATTCCCCTTTTTCAAAATGTCAATCCGATCACAGACTTGCTCAGCTACCTCTAGGACATGGGTTGAAAACAAGACTGTCTTGCCTTTTTGTGCATGTTCCTTCATCATTTGCTTCAAATCAAAGGCAGCCTGAGGATCCAAACCAGTCAAGGGTTCGTCCAAGACCCAAATATCAGGATCAGACAAGAGAGCCCCTATCACAAAGACTTTCTGACGCATTCCGTGAGAAAAGGTTTCAATAACCTGATAGCGATTTTCAGCAAAATCAAAAATAGTCAACAGCCTAACTAAACTAGCCTCCAAGTCAGAGCTACTCATATCATAGGACGAAGCAACCAATTCCCAAAATTCATTAGCTGTTAATCGTAAAAATAAGTCAGGTGAATCTGCAACGTAGCCAATCTTTCGTTTAATAGCCAAGCGATTTTCCGATAAATCCAAGCCATCTACCAAAATCCGACCATCAGTGGGTGAAATAATACTGACTAGAGATTTTATGGTGGTCGATTTTCCAGCACCATTATGGCCAATCAAGCCCATAATCTCTCCATTTTCAATCTGCAAATTGAGATTGCTCAAGGCCTCTTTATCACCATACAACTTACTAACATTTTGAAATTCAATCATGGGATGACTCCTATCTTTATCTATATTACATACTATTATACTAGCGCTTTGAGTACAGAAAATAAATCAATACTTTATTTTAAAAGTAGTTAAAATAGTTTCTTCTAGTCTTACGCAAACGTTTGCGGTGTGAGAGATACTTTATGATAGAAATAAATGAACAAGATTGACAAGTAAGAGGAAAACATCAATGCAAAAATCAAACACTCATGCAATACTTTGAATGGTATCTGCCCCATGACGGTCAGCACTGGACGCGTCTAGCTGAAGATGCTCAACACCTAGCTAATCTCGGCATCAGTCATGTCTGGATGCCACCAGCTTTCAAAGCCACCAATGAAAAAGATGTCGGCTATGGAGTCTATGACTTATTTGACCTAGGAGAGTTCAACCAAAAAGGGACTGTCCGCACCAAGTATGGTTTTAAAGAAGACTATCTTCAAGCCATTCAAGCCCTAAAAGCACAGGGAATTCAACCTATGGCCGATGTGGTGCTCAATCACAAGGCGGCTGCCGATCACATGGAAGCCTTTCAGGTTATCGAAGTGGATCCCTGTAGACCGATACAGTTGAACTTGGAGAACCCTTCACCATCAATGGCTGGACTAGCTTTACCTTTGATGGTCGCCAAGATACCTACAATGACTTCCACTGGCACTGGTACCACTTCACCGGTACAGACTACGATGCCAAACGCCGCAAGTCTGGCATTTATCTGATTCAAGGAGACAACAAGGGTTGGGCAAATGAGGAATTAGTCGATAACGAAAATGGTAACTACGACTACCTCATGTATGCCGACCTAGACTTTAAACATCCTGAAGTTATCCAAAATCTCTATGACTGGGCTGATTGGTTCATGGAAACAACTGGTGTAGCTGGTTTCCGCTTGGATGCTGTTAAGCACATTGACTCTTTCTTCATGCGCAATTTCATCCGAGATATGAAGGAAAAATACGGTGAGGATTTCTACGTTTTTGGTGAATTCTGGAATCCTGACAAGGCAGCCAATCTGGACTATCTTGAAAAAACAGAAGAACGTTTTGACCTTGTGGATGTTCGTCTCCACCAAAATCTCTTTGATGCCAGTCGATCTGGTTCCAACTACGACCTTCGTGGCATTTTCACAGATAGCTTGGTTGAACTCAAGCCCGACAAGGCTGTAACCTTTGTCGACAACCACGATACCCAACGTGGTCAGGCTCTTGAGTCTACTGTTGAAGAATGGTTCAAACCAGCAGCCTATGCCCTCATTCTGTTACGCCAAAATGGCCTTCCATGTGTCTTTTACGGCGACTACTATGGGATTTCAGGGCAGTATGCTCAACAAGATTTCAAAGAAGTCCTTGACCGCCTCCTAACCATCCGAAAAGATTTGGCCTATGGAGAGCAAACAGACTACTTTGATGATGCTAACTGTATCGGTTGGGTACGTTCAGGCGCTGAAAATCAATCCCCAATCGCAGTCTTGATTTCAAATGATCAAGAAAACAGCAAGTCTATGTTTATTGGTCAAGAGTGGGCTAACCAAACCTTTGTAGATTTACTTGAAAACCACCAAGGTCAAATTACAATTGATGATGAAGGTTATGGACAATTCCCAGTCTCAGCTGCTTCGGTAAGTGTCTGGGCAGCTAATACAATTTAATAGTTCATAATATTCAAGCCAGATCCAATCGGATTTGGCTTTTTTCTATTCACAAAAAAGACCTACCCAAATGGATAGATCTTTATACTCAATGAAAATCAAAGAGCAAACTAGGAAGCTAGCCGCAGGCTGTACTTGAGTACGGCAAGGTGAAGCTGACATTGTTTGAATTTGATTTTCGAAGAGTATTACTTGATTACAATTTACCTGCTACTTCATCCAACAATTCTTGGATCTTAGCTTGGTTGCTTCCTCCTGCCATGGCCATGTCTGGTTTACCACCACCACGTCCATCAACGATTGGTGCTAATTCTTTGACAAGGTTTCCTGCATGAAGGTCTTTTGTCTTGCTTGCTACAAGGACATTGACTTTGTCACCGATAGCGGCAACTAGGACAAGAAGATCAGAGTAGTCTTTTTGTTTCCAGTTATCTGCAAAAGTACGAAGGGCACCAGCGTCTGATACAGACACTTGACTAGCAATGTAACGGTGACCATTGACTTCCTTCACATCCTTGAAGATATCGCCTGCGGCAGCTGCTGCGGCTTTTTCTTTCAACTCAGCATTTTCTTTTTGAAGTTGACGAAGTTGTTCTTGAAGTCCTTCTACCTTGTGAGGTACTTCCTTGACTTGAGGTGCTTTCAAGGTTGCTGCAACGGCTTTAAGAGCGTCTTCTTGTTCACGGTAGGCTTCAAAGGCTTCCTTACCAGTCACTGCTAAAATACGGCGAGTTCCTGATCCGATACCTTCTTCTTTGACAATCTTGAAAAGGCCAATTTCAGAAGTGTTGCCAACGTGGGTACCACCACAAAGCTCGATAGAGTAGTCACCGATAGTAACAACACGGACTTCTTTACCGTATTTCTCCCCAAAGAGAGCCATAGCTCCCATTTCCTTGGCAGTGTCAATATCCGTTTCAACTGTCTTCACTTCAAGAGCTTCCCAGATTTTCTCGTTAACTTGCTGTTCAATGGCACGCAATTCTTCAGCAGTTACAGCTTGGGAAATGGGTAAAGTCAAAGCGAAGGAATTCCACTTCATTAAGTGACCCTGCTTGTGTCGCATGGTTTCCAAGGATGTTGTGAAGAGCAGCGTGAAGCAAGTGAGTCGCAGTATGATTTTTCATAACACGGTGACGACGATTTGTATCAATTGCCAAGGTATATTCTTGGTTCAAAGCAAGCGGTGCAAGAACATCAACAGTGTGAAGGGCTTGTCCATTCGGGGCTTTTTGAACATTTGTCACAGTAGCCACAACCTTACCTGACTCATCCAAGATTTGTCCATGGTCAGCTACCTGTCCACCCATTTCAGCGTAGAATGGCGTTTCCGCAAGATAAGAGAGGCAGTTCCTTCTGACACAGCTTCTACTTCTGCATTATCAGCCACGATAGCCACCAATTTAGAAGACAATTGGCTAGCATTGTAGTTGAAGACACTTTCTACAGTGATGTTTTGAAGGGTTTCATTTTGCATCCCCATTGAGCCACCCTTGACAGCTGATGCACGCGCGCGTTCTTGTTGTTCTTTCATGGCTGCTTCAAATCCTTCACGGTCTACAGTCATCCCAGCTTCTTCAGCGATTTCTTCTGTCAACTCTACGGGGAATCCGTATGTATCATAGAGTTTGAAGACATCTGAACCAGCAATGACAGATTGACCTTTTTCTTTCAAGTCTGCAACGATGCCTTGGGCAAAGTGTTGACCTGAATGAAGGGTACGGGCAAATGACTCTTCTTCGCTCTTAACGATTTTTTCGATAAAGTCACGTTTTTCAAGCACTTCTGGGTAGTAGCTTTCCATGATTTTTCCAACGGTTGGAACGAGTTTGTAAAGGAAAGGCTCGTTGATTCCCAATTTTTGACCATGCATAGAAGCACGACGGAGAAGACGACGAAGGACGTAACCACGACCTTCATTTCCAGGAAGGGCACCATCACCGATAGCAAATGAAAGTGAACGGATGTGGTCTGCGATGACTTTAAAGCTCATGTTGTCGCCATCTTGGTCATAAACCTTACCAGACAATTTCTCAACTTCACGAATAATCGGCATGAAGAGGTCTGTTTCAAAGTTAGTCTTAGCACCTTGGATAACCGCTACCAAACGCTCCAAACCAGCGCCCGTATCAATGTTCTTGTGTGGCAATTCCTTGTATTCGCTACGAGGAACAGCAGGGTCTGCGTTAAATTGTGACAAAACGATGTTCCAGATTTCGATATAACGGTCGTTTTCGATATCTTCTGCAAGCAGGCGAATACCGATATTTTCTGGGTCAAATGCTTCTCCACGGTCAAAGAAAATCTCTGTATCAGGTCCAGAAGGTCCCGCACCGATTTCCCAGAAGTTGTCCTCGATTGGAATCAAGTGACTTGGATCCACTCCTACTTCAATCCAGCGGTTGTAAGAATCTTTGTCTTCTGGATAGTAGGTCATGTAAAGTTTTTCAGCTGGAAAATCAAACCATTCTGGGCTTGTTAAAAGCTCATAAGCCCAAGTGATGGCTTCGTCACGGAAGTAATCACCGATTGAGAAGTTCCCCAACATTTCAAACATGGTATGGTGACGCGCAGTCTTCCCTACGTTCTCGATATCGTTAGTACGAATAGCCTTTTGAGCATTGGTAATACGTGGATTTTCAGGGATAATAGTCCCGTCAAAGTATTTCTTAAGGGTTGCTACCCCAGAGTTGATCCACAAAAGTGTTGGGTCATTTACAGGAACCAAGCTCACTGATGGTTCTACTGAGTGACCTTTGGTCGCCCAGAAGTCAAGCCACATTTGGCGTACTTGTGCACTAGATAGTTGTTTCATATTGTCTCCTTATTTACTTGTTTAATGTTGTGTTCGGCTTTCCATCATCTCCACATAGTCAATTGCGACACAGAGGGAAATGACTAGGTCTGCATAAGCGTCCTCAAGAACCGTTACGGTATAGGTAGAGGTCAGATGGAAGAGTTCCTTTTTAATTTCTGCAATCAACTGATCACGATCATCCAGCAATTTGAAATTCAAATCCCAGATATTGCCCTCGATACGAAGCCCTAGATTATCAAACTCATACTTATCTCGCCAGACGGTCAACTTCTTACGAATGACAAAACTCGAGCCATCCCGAAGCTGAATCTCAAAACGAGGAAGCAAGGTCAAGATTTCTTTACTGATTTGACTGACTTGTTCACCATTAACATCATAGATGGTAAAAGTTTTGGGAATCTTAAAAAATGATCCCTCTACCTGATAGGCGATTTCTCCCCTGTCATCCTTGATAGCGAAGCGTTCGCCTCCAAGACGAAACTTTTGTTTGACAAGAAATGTTTTCATCAACACCTCCAAAAATCAAAAGACAAGCTCATATCACGAAGGGCGAAAAACCGCGGTACCACCTTCATTCAATGAACTTGTCATTCTCTTATTCTTATGCAATTGTATGATTGAGTAGCATGACTTCTAGCTTAGATGGCTCGCAGCACCGCCATTTCTCTGGACTAAGACATCTGAAAATCAATTCTCAACTTTATTATTATAACTTTTTTTTAAGCCTGCGTCAACTAGGAAAGCAAACACTTGCAACCACATTATATGTATCATCAGCAAATCGATTTATTGATAAAGTATATTATTGACGAAAGTAAGTCAGCATTTTATTATTGAGTGTTTGATAACAAGAAAAATAGCTATCATCAATCTCAAATGTATCTTGTAAAATAAAGCGCAAGGTATCTATTGTCTGTTGCAATTTCTTTGAATTGACTAGTTTACTATCAATCTCTGACAAGCCATGTGCAACCTTATTTCTCTCATTGTTTAAAGAAATGATAACTCTAAGTGACTTAATTAATTCAGGACTATATTTGTAATACTCTAAAATTTTAGTGTATATAATTAGGTTTAGAGTTGTTGTAGGAGAAAAAGTCTTCTTTTTACCCTCATTTTTCATTTTTGCGATATTTTTTATATTCACTATCTAAATAACAGATAACTTTTTAAAAATCTTGATGTTCTTTGTTTAGCTTAGGTAACTTATTTTTTATATATTATTAGATTCGGATGATTCCTTTTTATTCTATCTTCTAATATAAATTCGACTAATGATTTTGACTTAATCAAAACATCTCGCTACTTGACCTCGTTTGTTTAAAATCTCAATCATCAAAAATAATTAAGGGCTTTTTCTCAACCTCTGAAAAGTGGATATTTCTGAATTTCTGAAAGAACTTCTTGTTTTTTAAAAACATTTTACTAAGTCGGTTAGAATGATTCTTAAACGAGCTAACTGCTTTATTTGAAAGCTACCCTTCGAATCTCTCCGGATAACAATCTTTTCAACAGCTAAATAATCATATGACTCTATCAAACTCTTAAATGACGTTTAACTAAAGAATGATTGAACTTCTCCGCTATATCCATGATACATCTGTTTTTCATAATTATCCTGATTATCTTCATTATTTTTTAAACAGATTATCTTCCTCTTCCTTAGAGAGTATTTTTGGGGATTGTTAGATGAATTACTAGGAGTGGTAACTTGAATTGCCCAGTGTATTATAGTCATCAATTCGGTTTTATAGCAGAATAGAGCTGATTTTTATCTGAGGAGTGCCGGAAGATAGATTTAGAATTAATTCCTCCTAATTTAGAATACTCTTTTATAATTTTTCCTATGACCTCATACATTTTATCCTACAAATAAACCTCATCATTCCTTAATATTTGCTCATGAATTTTCACATCAGGTTTATAGTCTTTTAAATGAAAGAGGCTCTCTCAATAAGAGTTTTTAACTAACATTTCTACTGTAGAGTAAGACGATTCTTTCTGGTTTATATTTTTCGAGCTATGTGCATTAAGGCTGAGTCTCTCTGTTCTTACTGATAGGATCCGTATTACCTACTGCTGAAATTAAAATTGTCATTTTGTAATCTCCTTAATCATAAAGTTTTGCCTTGCCCATTTCATAGAAGGATTCATTATTCATTATCAGTTTACGAGTTGCTTGTGTTGTTTTTAACACTTTTCATTGGTGCTTTTGTTAATTTCAAGACTCCCTTTTCAACCATCCTAGTGGTTCTGCTATTCCCATAACGTTCTTGTAAAATATCTTTTGCTTTTTCAAAAATTGTTTTTGTCCAAACTCCACTACCAGCACCCAAGTATATAGGATATTGAATATTTGGCTGAATTTTATTTTCAGGAAAATCTGATAAGAAAAAGTTTTTATATTCTTTGTAAAAGGCTTGCGCTCTCTGTCCTAATTCTTCCATTAGGATTCCAGCTTCCTTAGTAGTTGTAGTAATAGTGAAATTGATTTTAGTTAGAGTGTGCGCGATTGCTTCCTCTATATAAAGGAAGAGGCTTGACAAGAGGGGGTGGCTTTATGATCCCATTTTTGAACTAAAATAAGACTGTCATTTCTAAATGGTTTGCTATCACTAACACGAATAGTGTTAAACAAGTCATCATAATTCTGACCTTTTTGCTCCCTCAAGGAATCAAAGATTTGTTTTCCTTTTCATCTTTCACAACATTTTCATTATTCCAGTCAGGATTGGTATTCATCAAAAATAGTTCGAATAGCTCCCTTTAATGAACTTCCAGGAATATAGGGATTACCAAAAGGATCTCTTATAAACTTTGATACTTGATTTATTGCGCCTCCTCTTAAATAATTATTATTTGTTTCTAACTCAGTTTCTATAATTCTATAGCCACCAAAGTTACGGTCAGAAATACGGTTATCCTCTAAAAAAAGATATCAAGCGATTATTTCTGACGTTTGGCTTTTGTCTCCTGTAAAAACGCTCAAAACTTTTGATCGTATCCTTTCTCCACCATTCGATTATAAAACTTACCCATATCAGGGAAATAAAAGTACCCATTTTCATAGATAAATTCTCGAGAATTATATTTTTCACCATTCCCAATATGGATAGGAGCCATAGCTAGGAGGCTGAATTGAAAGGTTCTATATTCTGTTTTCATCTTTCTCCCTCCATCTTGAAAAATAGTGGTTTAGCATAGTTTAATACTTCATGCGGGAAATCAAGAGGTCTTACATCTACAATCTGTCCTGTAAAGGTCTCAGAGAAAGTAGATCCAGAAGCAAACTTATATAAATCCTGCTTACGGTAATTTTCATTAGTTTCTGTACTAAAAGCAAAACCACTTGATTTACTTATTAAATAGGAACCAGTTTCCATAGCATATTCAAGTTCCTTTTCGACTGGTAGAGAAGTCGTCAAGGTCATGACAGGTCCTTGATGGGCCTTGGTGAGACGATTTTTAAGCTATCTGGTAAATCTAAAATAGTCAAATCAAATTGTCCATAACCACTGGAACGTTTCCCACCAATTCCTGTATACTGCAAGCTTGTCATGAGTTCATTCAAGAGGTCAGATTCGTTTGCAATCACGTAAAGAGAAGAATCATCTCTAAATCTAACGGTAGACACTTGAAAAAGATTCCCATCTACATGAGGTTGGTTTTTAGTGACGATGTTTGTTACTCCATGTTCTTCGTCTTTAAAAAGCGTTCCATTTGCATAAGAATCAAATTTATCTAGAGGAATAAACTGAAGTTTCTTTGCCATTTTCGCTTGGCGTCGCACTTCTTTGACATCTGTCGTTAAATCTGCCTGATTAAACTTTGGAAATCCTATTGGCTTAGGTAAAAATGGACTTGACTGATAAGGAAAGGCATCAGTCAAAACAAAATGATCTTGACCCGCTATTGACACGAATTCCTCCATTTTCCCCATTTTTTTCGCCTCAATAGCTAAGGCTGAAAACAATCGGTCCGCTGCAAAAGTCATTTTAGAACTATCCAGAGTTCCTGCTCCGAAGTGAGCAGTATGGAAGTTCATAATATACATCTTGTAGGTCATACTAGACCTCCGTTGTTAAAAGTTCATTCAATCTACTAACATCATAGTTTCCGAAAACTGTATTTGCTTTAAGATCCTCAAAACAACTTTACCATATCCACGAGAGCCTGAACCACCCTAAATAATCAAGTTCCAACAGTTTTAATCCATCAAGAATCACTTTGAAGTCTTCTTCTACTTGAGCTTGACTCTTGTCTGTCACCTCATAGATTAACCCAAAAACCAAAGACACTGTCTCGAATAGCACGTTCAATTTGCCTTGGATTTTGCTTCAGCAGTGATACGATCAATAGTATTTTCAAACTTAACTTCAGTATAACCTTTGACAGCTCGTGAATCTAAATCTTTTTTGTTAGTTAGAAAGGCATCTCTAAAGATGAGTCTTCCTACTTTATAGTTTTTGTCTGAACTATTCCCAAAGAGACGACTAATAATTTCCCCATCTTCTCCTGGTTTTTCTGCTAATTTAGTATTATATACTCTTGCCAAAAGGGTACGCATTTTCCCTTTGATACTAGATCCTGGAATAATGGGTAAGTTTGTAATTGGATCTTTAATCACAGGTGAGTCCATGCTACCAATAGCCGCAAAAAGCATTACTTGTCCCAATATGAAGTCCTGTCTCTAGACGGATTTGTGCTGTTACTTTAATTTTTTGCAAATGCCATTAATCGTTTCCTCCATAAAATTTAAAATAAGCTACTAGCGCTTCCATATAGCGACAAAAACGTTGGAGACTTTCCCTACTATTAATTTCTTTTAAAATTGGTAAAATCTCACCTTTTTGAACTAAGTCCAGTACCGCCTCTTCACGGCCTGATTGATAGACGAATTGGACCCTTAAATAGGCAATCTTATCCTTTAATTCTTCGTACTCACGGACCTTACTTTCATCAAAGAGGGTACTCGTTAAACTCAATAAGTTTCGTAGTTTACTCATGGATAGAACATCTGAATTTTTATTTTTAAAATTACGCTTATCAGTTACTAAATTTTTAATGGTTTTTCTGCCTTATCTACGTAATTATCATCTGTTAAAAATTGCCATCTATGAATCCTTTCTAATCTCATAAATATATAGAAGTAAAGCTATCTCTGCTTCCTTACGTTCATTATCGCTACCTGTATACCAAAGAAAAGAATAAATCTTTAAACTCTTTAAACTCTTCTTTTTATCCTTAGAAGTTTGATCTTCTAAGCGCGTCAAATAATAGGCTAATCGAGCAATATTCATACTGATCGTAGTTGCGAAGGAGCTCAATAAGTCTATATACAAAAACTCTTTCCTCGCTCATCTTGAATATTAAAGTAGTAACGAATGCTCTTCAGTTTCCCATTATAGACACTTGTCAATAGAATTGGTCGAACTTCAAGGTATAATTTCTTTCAGAATCAACTATTGCCAAAAAGATTGGTCCAACTTCAAGGTATTACCTGCTTTTAAAAAGGGAAATACTATCCTTGTCGTTATCCTTTGCTGCTCCTTCTAGCTTACCAGTTTCTTCAGCCATGAGGCTAACTGGAGTTTTATCTGGAAAAGAGGCCGATTCCCTGCTGATAGGGTTAATTTGCCATTTGTCCACTTGATAAAGTTTTGTCGGAGACAAATAGTAAACTCAATAATATCCTGCCAAGAACCGATAGCAAATACATCATCTCCACCGGCATAAATGATCGATAGTTTTTTCTCCTTCGCAAACTGGTTGATATAGACCTTAAAGAAGAGACTCATACTTCTAGAGAAGGTTGCCGAGCGTGCCAGAGTATTATATTTGCCACCATCTTGATAGGAGAATCCAGCCATAAAGGCTGCTCCAAGATCATCCACATCTAGTTGAACAACTGCTAATCGCTTAATCCCTTGTCCAGTTTCACTATCCTGAGATAATTTGGCGTACTCGTAAATCTCATCATACTTGTAATCTCCGACAAAGACATGGGTTGCTTTTAGGATATCTGTACTATAGCTATTCTTTACATAAATACGGTCCCACTCTTCATTGGCAAGGTCGGCTTTTGAAATACCACTAATATAGGCTCCCGGACCTATCGGCAGGCCTTTTTCTTTTGTCACAATATAGTAGTTTTCTTGTATTTCCTTGGCAAAGCGATACATCCCTGCACAGATATGGCAGACCTCTTGATCTTTATACTTGGTAAGCTTTTCGACTGAGTGACAAATTGCACATTCTTTCTGGGAGCTTTTTCCTCCTTGGTTGAGTTCAAGGAGAGTTTTGGCATTGTAACGAGAAATTTTCTTTTGGGAAATCATCCGACTAGTTGTTTGATAGACTTTTCGATAGTCGGCCAGTGTCGTTGTCATATCATTGGCTGAAAATTGACTCCAACCAAATGCTACGAACAGACCCGTCTGGAAATGCTTGACCAAAAACTGATTGAATTCTGCTTCAAAGCTAGCCAAGATCTCTCTAGTTTTTTCGGTGTTTGGAAGGATAAAGTAGGCGTGTCCTCCACCGACGTAGAGGAGATTAGCCCTTGTCAACTCTAACTTCTCCAGTAAGCTATCAGCGATATGTTCCCCCATAAAATCTAGATACAAGGAACGTGCTTTTAGTTGCTTGGCTGCACCAGCTGTTGCAATATTGTAGATAAAGTCCTGAATACCTGACAGGTCAAAGCTTGCTAATAAAAAGGCCTTCTCGCTATAAAAAGCTTCTAAATCTTTCCCCAATACCTTCTCATAATCACGACAATTCTTATCAGCTAAATAGTCCTCTATAGCTAGGGCAAAGCCAGCTGTCAGACGACTGTAGGTTGCTAGGGAAAGATCCGATAATTCCTTGGTTCTTGTCGAAACAGGTACATAGGAAAGAGTAGACTCAAGGAGATTCAAAAGGGCATCTATCTCAGATTGGCTAAAGTCCAATCTCTCAAACTCTTTTTCTAAGGTCTCTACTATCAAGTCATAATCTGACTGGTTAGACGGCTCACTCGTTCCCTTAGCATAGTTTGGTTCCCCACCAAGTTCTAATGGTCGTGCATCAAGATAACGCTGACTAGGGCTATCTGAAAATACATTGAAAATATCCGATTGTTTGCTTAGGAAATCTTCTTTTCCTTGATGAATTCTTGCTGTCCCTTTTAGTCCTGAAGCAATCTTTGCAGCAGCTGACGTGATATAGACCAAACTATCAGGAGCTAAGTCCGTCGACAAATCACTAGAAGTCGCCATGGCTATCTGCATGGGCTATTTTTTTCATTGTCCGAAAAAGCGTCTAAACCATTTGGATCCAATGGTACCTAGGTCTTTCTCATCATACCTGGAACCTTGAATCACCTTGCCGATAGCGTGCAGAAGCGATCCATAAACTAAATCAATCTTTTCTTTCTTCAAGTTCTAAACCTCCCATCCCTAAGCTAGTTTTCATACCGAGACCTGAGTATTCCCCAAATTTTAGAAGCATACTGGCGTATGCTTTCAAGGTATTTGGACCTGTAATCTTAAAGGTCAATTTCCCCCTGAAACCAGGTATTTTTTTGCCATGGACTTTAAAATAGCTGGATTCCAATCGATAGCTGGTAATTCTACTATGCTTGACCAGGTAGTCCAGGGTTTCTCTTCGATGTCCTGACGATTCTCAACCAGACGTGCATACTTCATCATCAAACTCTGAAAGATGAGGCGCATGGTAGGAAAGAGCACGTACTCTCCCTGAGAGCGAAATCCTGTTGAGTCTGAAAATGAATGGTGTAGAGTGACCGATCTTGGTTTTCATTAAAAAACTCAAAAGTTGCTCCGAACTGAGATCTTGCATGGACACAGACTCCACCATGAGAGTCGGCTAAATCATGAAGTTCTACTTTCTTGAGCTCCAATAGAACAGGTAAAATCTGCTTGACAGCCTCATCCGTCAGGAGATGAAGGGACCATAAGGTCTTGTCCTTTTGATGAATGATTTTTAGTGAGTAGGGGTTGGTCTCCTGCTCATGTATCAAGTCACATAGTCTGGTTCCAGGTTTTTCCATGAGAAAAACCTTGAAATTTTTGTCGACAGATCGCTCGATGATTGATCAATCCTCTTAAATAATAGTTCGATGCGTTTCATATGCCTCCTTTATTGATACAATTGCGCTTTTTGTTTTCTCATGAGCGCTTTTTCTTTTTACTTTTTAAAATCATTTGCCCTTATGAAAATGTCCCTCTCGAGGTAGATAGGGGGCTATACAAACCAAATCCTGAAATGAAGAACCATCAGCACAAGTTTCCGGCCCCTCGCGAGGTAGATAGGTAGATATACTGATTGTACAAAACTAATAAACCGATATATTCAATATTGTTTCCGACCCCTCTCGAGGTAGATATACAAATCATTTGAACCCTTATAATCTTAAATGGAAGACAGTGTTTCCGGCCCTTCTCGAGGTAGATAGGTTTTTTACTGAAATCCGTGACACAGGCTCACCAGAAGGCCGTATGTTTCCGTCCCCTCTCGAGGTAGATAGGTTCTTATACGAAATCTGAATCTTACGAAAACAACATCAATATTGAATTTCCGGCCCCTCGCGAGGTAAAGTGGATGCTATGCACAAAGGTCTTGATGTTTCTATTTATGCAAAACCTGAATTGTTTCCGCCCCCTCGCGAGGTAGATAAGTAGCTATACTTTTCTCTTGCGAAGGTATTGAGATTGAGGAGGTGGAGTGGTTTCCGGCCCCTCGCGGGGCGAATAGATTGTTCTACACGAAATATGGCATTTACAGATACACATGTACTTGGTGCGTTTCCGGCCCCTCGCGAGGTCAATAGGTTGTCTTACGGATTGCATTCGCTCAAGCATTGGGAGCGGATAACAAGGGGTTTCCGGCCCCTCACGAGGTGAATAGAGTGTTCTACCAAGAAATTGATACTGCTAAGCAGGAACAAGAAAAAGAGTTTCCGTCCCCTCGCAAGGTGAATAGGGTGTTCTACTTGACACACTCAAAGAAATCGCTGATAAAATTGCGTTTCCGGCCCCTCGCGAGGTAGATAGGTTCTTATACTGTTCAAACTAAGACAATGGAAAAAATTACGACGTTTCCGGCCCCTCGCAAGGTGAATAGGTTCTTATACCTGTTATTGATAACCTTGAAACAACAAAAATTCGGTTTTCGTCCCCTAGCGAGATCAGAAAATTTCTATACTTTTCAACACCACGGAATTAAAGAAATGCGGTGGGGATTTCTGGCCCTTTCGAGGTGAATAGGGTGTTCTACGGATAAAGACGGTGAGACTGTCTACACAACTGACGTGTTTCCGGCCCCTCGCGAGGTAGATAAGTTCTTATACAGGACATCATGAAAATCATGAAGAATCAGTTAAAGGGTTTCCGGCCCCTCGCGAGGTAGATAGGTTCGTATACCCCATATTTTGTGGTTGGATTTAAAAACAAACACAAGATATAACCTATTTGGAAACTAATTATAATATACCATAAATTGTAAGAGTTTTCACATCAAAAAAACAAACAATCTGCATCTTCTAGCTCTCTATCATCGGTATTCAAACGAATAGTCTCTTCTCGATTCCCAACATAGACAATAATGTTATCAAATTCGCTAGGATCATAAAAATATTCCAATTCTCGAATCAAGACTTGATAACTAGCCTTCTCCAAATCAATTTCAAAACAAGAGCGTTGGACTCTCATCCCAAATCCTTCTAACAATTTAGCTAATCTTAGTCTTCTTTTTATTGCTAATAATATCGTAAATTATCAGACAAAAGAGGGATTTCTTTTTAGCAAATTCCTTTTCTTCTCCTGATAAATGATAATATAATCCCATCACTCTTCTCCTGTATAGGCTGTTACATACAAATGACTATCCTTCTGTTCAAAAGCTCGAATCAAGCGCTTAATCTGCTGGTCAGCAGTATAAAAGAAAGAATAGCGCTTTTTATCCAGCTCGATATACTGATGTATCTCTAGCATCCTCTCTCTCATAGCTAGAAGAAATACTTTTCTTCCCTCATCTTTTAAAATAAAAGTACCATCAGCCTTTGTTTCAAAATGCTCATCTTTTAAACTCTCTTCCAAAATCAATTGCATGATAGTATTGTCTACAATGACTGGTCTCCACTCCTCCATCAAATCGCTCGCAAGACAAGCGTGATGACCATGTCTCTGATGTAGGACACAAATCCATAACTTAAGCCATTTTTCCGTATCAAACCCAAGAAGCAAGAGTAAAGAATGGAGTAGCCAAAATTTAGTAAACAATTGAAAGAATCCGTAGCAGGCCGCCTCCTACGACCGTAAAAACGAAAAGAATCCGGTACTAGTAAGCTCAGATAGTAAAAATAAGATTTCGCAATACGACCTTCATACCCCATTATCTGTGAGATGGACTCGGCCTCCTTTATTTTTTGGAGAGTTAAATGAAAACGTCCAAAATCATCTACTGACAAGATTCCATCTTGATTATAGCTTTTCAACAATGAAAGTTGATGCTTAACTTTAGTAGATACGATTTCCTTTGAAAGAGCTAGACAAAAGTCTTGGTCTAGGCAAGCCCGGACTTGTTTCTCTTGCTTATCAAAGTCTTCTTGACGATAAGAATCTAAACAATCCAAAAATTTTCCCTCGCTAGAAAAATAGTAGACATTAATATTCTCCCTTGCTAAATCTTTCAATAATTGCGTACTTATTTGAGCCCGACCAAAAATTAAAAGATTGTCTACAAGGTAGATGGATACTTCTCCTCGATTTCTCGCTGATCATTTTTTTATGATGATTTTTTCTGATTGGATAGTCCTAAAAAGTAGTCCGATTTTTGTATAAATAAATCACTCATCCATCACTTTTTCCTCCTAAAATTATAAAAGGATACTAGTCTATCACTTTTTTAAAAATTGTCAACTATTTTTTTGTACTTTTTTTAAAAGAAAAACGAACCAGCTTGACTGATTCGTTTCGTGACTGCTAACTCCTACTTCCGATACATTTTAAATTGTAGGAAGAGGTCGCTGTATTTACCTGTCCATTTATGGTCAAATTTCTCATAAACTTCTAGGTGTTTCATGGTTTCAGCATCTGGATAGAAGGCCTTGTCTTCTTTTTTCTCCTCTGGGAGTAATTCCTTAGCTGGTAGGTTTGGTGTTGAATAGCCGACATACTCTGCATTTTTGAGGGCATTTTCGGGTTTCAACATAAAGTTGATAAAGGCATAGGCGGCATCTTGGTTTTTGACGGTTTTGGGAATGACCATATTGTCAAACCAAAGGTTACTGGCCTCAGTCGGAACCACATAGCGTAGATTCTCATTTTTCTCCAGCATTTGGCTGGCTTCACCAGAGAAGGTCACGCCGATAGCAGCGTTGTTCTGAATCATGTAGCCCTTCATTTCGTCCGCCACAATAGCCTTGATATTTGGAGTCAGTTTATAGAGCTTATCCACTGTCTCTTCCAACTGCTGGGTATCCTTGGAGTTGAGGCTGTAGCCAAGGGAATTGAGCCCCAGTCCCAGTACCTCACGCGCCCCATCAAAGAGCATAATAGAGTTCTTATACTCTGGTTTCCAAAGATCATCCCAATGCTCAGGCGCCTCATCTACCATGGTTTCATTGTAGACAATTCCCCAAAGTCCCCCAAAAAAATAAGGGATGGAGAATTTATTTCCTTTGTCAAAAGACTGATTGAGGAACTCTGGTCCGATATTTTCAAGACCTTCAATTTTTGAATAATCAAGCGGTACCAAGAGGTCTTCGTCCTTCATCTTGTTAATCATGTATTCACTAGGGATTGCAATATCGTAAGTCGTTCCACCCTGCTTGATCTTTGTATACATGGCTTCGTTGGAGTCAAAGGTCTCGTACTGGACTTGGATTCCTGTTTCTTCTGTGAATTGCTCCAAGAGTTCTGGATCGATATAGTCTCCCCAGTTGTAGATAACCAGTTTTTGACTATCTCGGCTATTGATTTTACTATCTAAATGCGTCGCAATTCCCCACAAGACCAGGATAATGGCTACAATTCCTGCTAAAAATGAATAGAGTTTTTTCATGCTTGCTCCTCCTTCTCACGTGAGATAAAGTAATAACCAACAACTAGGATAATACTAAAGAGAAAGACTAGGGCAGACAGAGCATTGATTTCTAGAGAAATCCCCTTACGAGCACGAGAGTAAATCTCGACGGACAGGGTTGAAAAGCCATTTCCCGTTACAAAGAAGGTCACGGCAAAGTCATCTAGCGAATAGGTGAAGGCCATGAAATAACCCGCAATGATAGACGGAGTCAGGTAAGGAAGCATGATTTCCTTGAACATCTGAAATTGACTGGCTCCCAAGTCATAGGCCGCATGAATCATATCTCCGTTCATTTCCTTAAGACGTGGCAAGACCATCAAGACCACGATAGGAATGGAGAAGGCCACGTGACTAGATAGAACGGTCAAAAAGCCAAGTGAAAACTTGAGTTGGGTAAAAAGAATCAAGAAGCTGGCACCAATCATAACATCAGGCGCAACCATGAGGATATTATTGAGAGATAGAAAGGCTTCTTGGTATTTCTTACGAGACTGATAGATATAGATAGCTCCAAAAGTCCCGATAATAGTCGCTATCAAGGCTGATAAAAAGGCCAAGAAAAAGGTCTGAGTCACAATCAACATGAGACGACCATCGCCAAACATGGTTTTAAAATGGTTCAAGCTAAAACCTGTAAAGCTGTTCATGTCGTTGCCTGCATTAAAGGCATAACCAATCAGGTAAAAGATAGGCAGATAGAGGACAAGAAAGACCAGTCCCAGATAAAGATTGGCAAATTTTTTCATCGTTCTCTCCTTTCCTTGGTCACCCACATGGTGATGAACATGGTCAGGATGAGAATAACACCGATGGTTGAACCCATACCGTAGTTGTCATTGGTTAGGAAATTCTGCTCAATGGCTGTCCCCAAGGTGATAACGCGGTTCCCACCAATCAAACGGGTCAGCATGAAGAGACTCAAGCTGGGGATAAAGACCGACTGAACTCCACTTCGCACACCATTCATAGACAGAGGGAAGATGACATGTCGGAAGGTCTCCCACTTGGTCGCACCTAGGTCATAGCTGGCATTGATGAGATTGTTATCCATATCGTCCAAGACATTGAAAATCGGCAAAATCATAAAGGGTAGCTCGATGTAGCTTGCGACAAAGATAAAGGAGAAATCGGTAAAGAGCAACTGTTGCGAACCGATTCCGATAAATTCAAGGAATTGGTTAATAGAGCCATTCTGACCAAAAATCCCGATAAAGGCATAGGCTTTAAGGAGCAAATTAATCCAAGTTGGCAAAATAATCAGCATGAGCCAGAGTTGACGGTGCTTGAGACGAGTCAAAAAGAGGGCTGTTGGATAGCTGATAAGCAGAGTCACAAAGGTCACAATCCCTGCATAAAGCACTGAGTTGAAACTCATTTTTAGGTAGGTCAAGTTTTGTGACGCAAAGTAAGATTTATAGTTTTCTAAGCTAAACTGGCCTTCGATATTGAAAAAGGATTGACCGAAAATCAAGACCAAGGGTGCTAGGACAAAGAGGGCAATCCAGAGCATGTAGGGCACTACAAAGAGTTTAGAGCTTGTTTTCTTCATCTCTTTCCTCCTCGATTGCATTGATTAGACCTGCTTCTTGCTCTTCGATTTCCACGTACTCCTCGATACGAGCATCGAACTCTTCTTCGGTTTCGTTGAGACGCATGATGTGGATGTCTTCTGGTTCAAAGTCCAGACCGATTTCCTCACCAACGATGGCCTTACGGGTTGAGTGGATCATCCATTCATTTCCAAGTTCGTCATAGGCGATAATTTCATAGTGAACCCCACGGAAGAGCTGGGTATCGACCTTAACTTGGAGCTTGCCTTCTTCAGGAAGGGTAATCCGCAAGTCCTCTGGACGAATCACAACCTCGACAGGCTCATTTGGCTTCATCCCACCATCGACCGCTTCAAAGCGTTTGCCGTTAAACTCAACCAAGTAGTCCTCAATCATGGTACCTGGCAAGATGTTTGACTCACCGATAAAGGTGGCAACAAAATGGTTAATCGGCTCATCGTAGATGTCTACAGGAGTTCCAGACTGGACAATCTCGCCATCATTCATAACGAAAATCCAGTCACTCATAGCCAGGGCTTCTTCCTGATCGTGAGTAACAAACAAAGGTAATGCCCAATCGTTGTTGTAGTTCACGCAGTTCATACTGCATGTCTGTTCTCAATTTCAAGTCCAGCGCTGATAAAGGCTCGTCCAACAAGACCACACGGGGTTGGTTGATGATGGCACGGGCAATGGCTACACGCTGACGTTGTCCTCCAGAGAGTTTACGAATGGAACGTTTTTCGTACCCTTCCAACTGAACCATCTTGAGAACTTCCGCTACGCGTTTCTCGATTTCTTTCTTGTCAATCTTACGCAAGCGAAGTGGAAAGGCAACATTTTCAAACACATTCATATGTGGAAATAAGGCATAAGATTGGAATACCGTATGGACGTCTCGCTTGTTGGTTGGGATGTCGTTGATACGAACACCGTCCAGCAAAATATCTCCTGTCGTCGCATCCAGTAAACCTGCAATGATGTTAAGGATAGTTGATTTCCCTGAACCAGATGCGCCTAGAAGAGTATAGAACTTCCCTTCTTCCAACTCAAAGTTGATATCTTTGAGAACCTTAGTGTTGCTGTCTTCAAAAACTTTAGAGACGTTTTTGAATTCAATAATTGGTTTTTTCAATTGTCATTTATTCCTTCTTTTTCATAGATTAACAGATCAGGGCTCTGTCAGGCCGCTACTACCTCGTGTAGGAGATTGAACTGCCTACATTCTTCTGCACTAACGATAGGCTTTCACCCCCTTTCCATGACATAGCAGCAGCTTTTCAAATACAGCTTCCTACTTGCTTTCACCTAAAATACGGACTTCTCTTTCAAGCGTAATACCTGAGTGCTCCTTGACTTTTTCAATCACAGACTCAATCAAGTCTTCGTAGTCTTTGGCCGTTCCATCTGCGACATTGATCATAAATCCTGCATGCTTTTCTGACACTTCTACGCCACCGATACGATAGCCTTTCAAGCCAGCTTCTGAAATTAATTGACCTGCAAAATGCCCTACTGGACGCTTAAAGACCGAACCACAAGATGGATATTCTAAAGGTTGCTTGAGTTCACGTAGGTGCGTCAAACGGTCCATTTCCTGCTTGATAACCTGATGAGTTCCTGGAGCTAGAGCAAATTTAGCTGACAAGACAACTGCACCAGACTCCTGAATGGCTGAATGACGGTAACCGAAAGCCAAGTCCTGGGCAGACAGGGTCTCAATTTCTCCATCCTTGGTCAAGACCTTACAAGACTGCAAGATGTGGGCAATCTCACCACCATAGGCACCTGCATTCATAAAGACAGCACCGCCGACACTTCCTGGAATGCCACAAGCAAACTCAAAGCCAGTCAAACTATGACGAAGGGCAATGCGAGTTGTCTCAATTAAGTTAGCACCAGCTTCAGCTTCAATGGTATAGCCATCAACTGAAACATTATTGAGCTTGTCACACAAGATGACAAATCCACGAATCCCACCGTCACGAACGATAATGTTGCTGGCATTTCCAAGAACCATCCAAGGAATATTTTCTTGATTGGCAAATTTAACAAGGCGAGCCAACTCAAAACGATTTCGTGGAAAGACCAAATAATCGGCCTCTCCACCTACTTTTGTATAACTATAGCTATGCAAGGGTTCCTTGAAACGGATATCAATCCCTTCTAAGATTTCAAGCATGTTTTCTTTTACTGACATGACACTCTCCCTTTTACAAAATTCATTCCATTATACCATTTTTAAGACCATTTGACGACCCTAAAAAAATCTTGGGCTTCTTTTAAACAAAAAAGAGGTTTCCCCTCTTTTTATGATTTTTTGCAAAAGATAGCCTTTGTCCCATAGGCAACCAGAACAAGTTCAAGCGCTAGGACCACTTCCACCAAGACTGGACTTGTAATCCATCCTACTTGAGCCAGAGATGGTACCAGGTCAAAGAAGGCATGTAGGCCATAGGCTGCTAGGAGATAAATCATTTCTTCCGGCGAACAGCTTGGTAAACCCAAACAGTCAAGAGTAATTGGAAACCAAGCGCCAAAATTCTCTCAAAACCAAGCAAGTAAATCTGCCAGACTGATAGCGACTGAATAGTTTTCAACATATTTTCAGACAGCAATTGCATAACCTGTGGATTCTGAGTTTGAACTGCCGAAAGCACGATGTAAAGATTGATCAAACTGGTAAGACCTAGGAAAATCAACTCCAAGCCACCATGCCCCAGTCCATAGGACAAAGCGTCTGACTTTTCCAAACTTCTCTTTTTCTCCAACCATTTGAAGAAAACAAGACGAGCTGTTTCCTCAAAAAATGCTGCCATGGCTAGGCCATAGAGGATATAGACAAGCGGATGGTCTTGCAAGAGGGCAATACTGCCGTCTTTTTGAGGATGCAAAACCAAGATATGCACCAGTTTTTCCAAAATCTGTGAAGAGACAAAGAAGGCAACAGCCCCCAAGCCCAAGACAGCTAGATTAATCTGGTATTTCTTTTTGGCATACCAAATACTTCCTATCAAGAAAGCCAGCAACAGCACCATGGCAATGATAATATGAATAGTCATTTTCTTCTCCTATTCCGCCTTTTCAATATCTTTTTTCATCTCGTCAACATTGAACTTAGCAAACAAGTATTGGCGGTCTTGGACTGGAAAACGTTGGTCCAACTGGTCAACAGCGCCTACCTCGATAATCCCTTCCTTGATGACAAAGTCCATGACATGACCACCGAAGGTCAAATCATCTGAAATGAAGTGCAGATGATAGCCTGCCACACTGACCCCATGGAAAATCTCAGGCGTCCAGAAACCAACGATGGTTCCCGCCACATTGTCACGACTATATTCCGGTTGATGGGTTGCGACCTCAGCAAACTTGGTATCTGGTGTCGACTTAGGAATCATGCGCACATGCATATGTGAAAATTCCCCCCGAATCTTGATAGAGCGGAAAAGATTTTCTCCATCATAATAAGACTCAATTCGCTCTTCCAATTCCTTGTCTGTCATCTCAAAGCGCTGGCGGAAAATGACCTCTGCCTGATGCGGTACTACTGCTGCATAAGGAATAAGGGCATCTGGCGACACTTCTACAATCTCTGGCTGGTCTCCAGACCCTTTAGCCTGATAAGCCTTACCATCCAAAACAATCAATTCCCCATCAATAGAATCCAAGGTTCCCAAACCAAGGTCACCATGCTCCAGCAATTCTCCTACTGTCATGGTACCACCATAAAGGCCTGCCATCAAGGCTCCAAGGGTATTGTATTGAAATAATTTCACTGGTTCCTGCACGTTCTTATCCATTCACTTTCTTGTCTGTTATTCTATAAATCTTACTCCTAAGTATACCACATTTGCTCTTAGATGTGAAAGGGAGAATTGCTTTTCCCATTGCAAAGGAGGAAAAAAAAGGGTACAATGTAACAAAATCAAGGGAGGTCTGGAATGAAGAAACAAAGCAAGTACCAAGAGGTCGTTTCCTATCTGAAAAACGGTATCGAGTCTGGACGCTTTCCGACGGGTAGTCTGAGATTTTGACAGAAACAAAACTTGAGCTAGCACAACAACCCCTAAGGAACACACTTCCCTAGGGGTCTCTTTTTATTTAACTAAATCATTATTTATTTTTTGTTCCTAGCAAACATAAATATTGTATTAATAATTGCAAAAATAAATGCAAACAAAAGGATTTTCCAAAGGATAAATTTTTGTAACACTAAATACGCATATACAAATCCAATCGAAAAGCTAATAATCGTTTCTTTAATAAGAAATTTTTTATCACGCATTATTCCATACCTCACTGAACTGCCCAAATAGCCAATTGAGCAGAAATAATATAAATATTTGTTTTAAGTCCATTAGCTTTAACAAATCTTAGTACCACTTTAGCTCATTCTGACCAAGCCTTTTTCTACGCATACTTAACAATTAGCGAAACATTGATCATAGCAAAAAATTCTTCTCGTATTTTTCTTGCTATACATCATCCCATCTCATCCCAAGGGATTCTGTCATAGGGATTATTAATAGTAGTTTCTAATTCATTTTCCGCAAGAGCAATATCTCTTTGAGAAAAGTTTTTATAAACATATTCAGTAAAATTTTTTCATTAACTTAATTTCTAAACATTTGTTCAAGAACATTGGCTACATCATCGATTTGTTTTGTTCTTGGGTACTAATTTCAGAAACTTCTGTGGTAATTACATCATCAGCAAATACTCTAACAGAAGCTATAGAAGGAGACATAGTGGAAAATAGTGATAATACAACAAGAGCTGTAGTTCCGGTTTTTTAATTTCATAAAAAACACTCCTTTCAAGTCACAAATGTATATTACTGATAAAATAACTTGACTTTCTGATTTAAACTCCTTTCTAACAAGTTATTAGAATACTTTTATTTTTCAATTCTGTTATACCACAACAAGAAAGCGATTTCAAACATTTCCCTAAAAAAGTGCAAGTAATAAGGGAAAATTAGCATGAAAACTTTTTAAAACAAATCAACTCCAGATAAAAATAGACATTTTGTTTTAGAGAGAAAAAGGTTACGAAAAACTGTCACATCTGCATTTGATTGCTCTTTGATTTCAAAAAAGTATTAAAAATGGGAGTATACCACATTTGCCCCTAGATGTGAACGAGGGAAACACTCTAGACATTGCCAAGAAAGAAAAAAAAAGGTACAATGTAACAAAATCAAGGGAGGTCTGGAATGAAGAAACAAAGCAAGTACCAAGAGGTCGTTTCCTATCTGAAAAACGGTATCGAGTCTGGACGCTTTCCAACGGGAAGTCGCCTGCCTTCTATCCGTCAACTGAGCCTTGACTTTCACTGTAGCAAGGACACCATTCAACGAGCCCTGCTGGAATTACGACACGAACAATACCTCTATGCCAAGCCCCAGAGTGGTTACTATGTCCTAGAACAAGGGCAACACCAAGATCTAGAAATTGAGGTTACCGATGAACATGCCAGCGCCTATGACGATTTCCGACTCTGTGTCAATGAAACCTTGATTGGCCGAGAAAACTACCTCTTCAACTACTATGACAACCAAGAAGGATTAGAAGACCTAAGACAGTCTATTCATAAACTCCTCTTTGATCAAGCCCTCTACTGCAAGACTGATCAACTGGTACTGACTTCTGGGACCCAACAAGCCTTGTTTATCCTCTCTCAAATTTCCTTTCCTAGCCAAGCTAAGGAAATCTTGGTGGAACAACCAACCTACCATCGAATGAACCGCCTCTTGATTGCTCAGGGCTTAGACTATCAAACGATTGAACGAGGCATTGATGGGATTGACTTGGAGGAGCTGGAAGGTCACTTCAAAACAGGAAAAATTAAGTTTTTCTACACTATTCCTCGCTTCCATTATCCTCTGGGGCATTCCTATTCTGAGCAGGACAAAAACGGGCTATCCTTGACTTAGCTGCCAAGTACAGTGTCTATATCGTAGAGGACGATTATCTTGGAGATTTGGACTCCAAGAAGGGACCAGACCTTCCACTATCTAGATACAGAGGAGCGCGTCATTTATATCAAGTCCTTCTCAACCAGCCTCTTTCCAGCCCTGCGGATAACGGCACTCATCCTTCCAAATACTATCAAAGAAGCCTTTGTGGCCTACAAAAATATCCTAGACTACGACAGCAACCTCATCATGCAAAAGGCCCTATCACTCTATATTGACAGTCAATTATTTGAAAAAAATCGTCTGGCTCGCTTGTCTAATCAGGAAGACTACCAAAAACAACTCGAGAAAAGTTTAACCAAAACACCTTGTCCCCTGCCTCACTATCCCCTTCACGATGGCTTATTGCTAGACCTGAGACATTATCCTAAAATTGCTAGTCTCAAACATAGCCAACTGAGCTTGGACTTCTTTGAAGAAGCTTACTTGGGTGCCTGCCCTTATCAATTTGCCAAGGTGTCCTTAGAAAATCTAGAAAAGGTTTTAAACTATTTAAAAGCAGAATTGGATTGACTTCCAACTCTGCTTTTTTTCTTATACTCTTCGAAAATCTCTTCAAACCACGTCAGCGTCGCCTTACCGTAGATATGGTTACTGACTTCGTCAGTTCTATCCACAACCTCAAAACCATGTTTTGAGCTGACTTCGTCAGTCTTATCTACAACCTCAAAGCAGTGCTTTGAGCAACCTGCGGCTAGCTTCCTAGTTTGCTCTTTGATTTTCATTGAGTCTTATTCTTCAACTTCTGTTAGGCTTGCTGCTTTTTCAAGATATTTTTGGTAGGTACTGTCATCCTTGAGTTTTTGGATGACCTTGTCCACCACTTCTTTCAAATCAGCACTATTTTTTCTAAGGGCAACTGCATTGGCTTCGCCGTCTTTCATCTTCAAGCTGACAGTTGCGACAGCTAGATCCGCATTTTTAGCAGCATAGCTAAGGGCAACAGGCTCATCCATGTGAACAGCATCTACTTTTCCAGCCTGTAATTCATTAACAGCTTCACCCATATTAGCTAGGGAAGTCAATTGAGCTTTTGGCAATTGTTCCTTGACCATAGCTTCTGGAACAGTCCCTTTTTGGGCTGCAATATTAGCACTTTCAAGGCTAGTTAGATCCTTGTATTTTTCTACATCAGACTTACGAACCAAGAAACTAATCTTGTTTTCATAGTAAGGGATTGAAAAATCAAAGACTTCTTTTCTCTCATCAGTAGCGCTAATTCCTGCGACAGCTAGGTCAGCCTTACCAGTTTGAAGACTAGTCAAGACATTATCAAAACTCATGCTTGAAATTTCCAACTTAACCCCAAGTTCATCAGCGATAGCTTGAGCCATATCAATGTCCGCACCGACTACCTGATTTTTCCCGTCAACTAAAGACTGAAATTCAAAAGGTGCATAGTCAGGACTTGTCGCCACTACCAATTTCCCCTTTTGCTTAATGGCTTCAACAGCTGACTGAGAACCATTAGAACCCGACTGGCAAGCTACTAAGAAGAAGCTTGCAAGAAAAACTACATAAAAACAAATATCCATTTTTTTAATTTCATAAATAAACAACCTCTCTGTTAATTTTGTATAATTATAACGCTATCCAAGTTGCTTGTCAAGTGTTTTTTGAATTTTTATCTTAAAAATATTTTTTTCATTCAAGAAAAGGAGCTATCAGTTGATTTCAAGCTCCTTTTTATACAGAATAAATCTATTTTATAGTTCGACAATCTTACCTGTTTCAAAGTAAACAACCCATTCACAGATATTCTTGGCATAGTCTCCAATACGTTCCAAGAAGGCAATCACTTGGAAATAATCACGACCTGTAACGATGGCATCTGGATTTTTCTTGATTTCTTCCGTAGCCAAGTCACGAATGCTATCAAAGTAATGGTTGATTTTTTCGTCCATGGCTGCTACTTCATAGGCCTGGTCTACTGAACCATTCAGATAGAGTTCAAGGGCTGCTTCAACGAAGTTCTTGACATCGCGACCCATTCTCTTGATTTCTTCTTCAACAGCTGGGATACGTTGTTCCCCCTTCATACGAATGGCTGCTTTTGCAATGGAAACAGCATGGTCACCCATACGTTCCAAGTCAGATACAGCCTTCAAGACTGTTAGAACTGTACGCAAGTCCTGAGAAACGGGTTGTTGGAGGGCAATCATTTCAAATGATTTCTTCTCCAATTTCACTTCGTATTCGTTTACTTCTGCATCGTCTTCGATGACTTCCTTTGGCCAAATCACGGTCATGCGTAACAAAAGGCACGTACTGTACGATTGATTTGGGATAGCACTTCTTGTCCCATGGCATAGAACTGGTTGTGCAATTTCTCTAAATCTTCTTCAAATTGAGAACGTAACATCATTTATCTCCTTATCCAAATTTTCCTGAAATATAATCTTCTGTTTCCTTGTGTTGTGGGTTGAGGAACATCTTCTTGGTATCGTTAAACTCAATCAAATCTCCATCTAGGAAAAATCCTGTCTTGTCAGAGATACGAGAGGCTTGTTGCATAGAACGTGTAACCAAGAGCATGGTGTATTTATTTTTTTAGCCCATACAAGGTTTCCTCAATCTTCCCAGCAGAGATAGGGTCCAAGGCTGAAGTCGGTTCATCCAAGAGAATGATTTTTAGGACTAGTTGCCAAGACACGGGCAACACAGACACGTTGCTGTTGTCCACCTGAAAGACCAATAGCTGAATCATGCAGGCGATCCTTGACCTCATCCCAGATGGAAGCTCGTTGTAGGGCTTTTTCCACCGCTTCATCCAGAACTTGCTTGTCCTTCACTCCATTGATACGAAGCCCGTAAACAACATTTTCGTAGATAGACATAGGGAAAGGGTTTGGTTGTTGGAAAACCATACCAATTTCCTTCCGCAATTCAACTGTATCTGTACGTGGGCTGTAAATATTGTGGCCGTTGTAAACCACCGAACCAGTTGTGGTCACCTCTGGATTGAGATCCCCCATACGGTTGATAGCCTTGAGGAGGGTTGATTTCCCTGATCCAGATGGACCAATCAAGGCTGTAATCTCCTTAGGTTGGAAAGATAGGGAAACACTATTCAAGGCCTTCTTTTGATTGTAGTAAACGGACAGGTCTGACACCTGTAAAATCGCTTCTGTCATACTGTTTCCTTTCTATCCAAAGTGTCCTGTTACATAGTCATTGGTTGACTGTAGTTTGGCATTTTGGAAAATATTAGACGTCTTATCGTACTCGATCAAGTCACCCAAGTAGAAAAATCCTGTGTAGTCACTCGCACGCGCAGCCTGCTGCATACTGTGGGTCACGATGATGATGGTAAAGTCCTTCTTCAACTCCAACATGGTTTCTTCCAGCTGGGCTGTCGCAATCGGATCCAAGGCTGACGCTGGTTCATCCATCAAGAGGATATCTGGTTTAACAGAGATAGCACGCGCGATACAAAGACGTTGTTGCTGACCACCTGATAGGGTCAAGGCTGACTTGTGCAAATCGTCTTTGACCTGATCCCAAAGGGCAGCCTGACGAAGAGAAGTTTCCACAATTTCATCCAAAACTTGCTTGTCCTTAACCCCTGCACGTTCATGAGCAAAAGTGATATTGCGGTAGATAGACTTGGCAAAGGGATTTGGTCGTTGGAAGACCATTCCGATGTGTTTACGCATCTCATAAACGTTGATTTCTGGACGGTTGACATCAATCCCTTGGTAGAGGATTTGACCTGTTACCTTGGCAATATCAATGGTATCATTCATACGGTTGAGACTGCGAAGGTAGGTTGATTTCCCTGAACCAGAAGGGCCAATCAAGGCTGTAATTTTTATTTTTTTCAAATTGCATATCGATGCCCTTGATGGATTCTTTTTTTACCGTAGTAAACATGTAAATCCTTAGTAGAGAGGACCACTTTCTCTTCAGGAAAGGTGATGATATGCTTTTTCATCCCAATTATATTTTTGACATGGCTTCTCCTTTAGGCAGCGGTTAATTTCTTATGTAGGTAGCTTCCGAGTTTGCGGGCTCCAAAGTTAAAGATGAGGATAAAGATAAGGAGCACGGCTGCAGAACCTGCTGATACGATAGTTCCATCAGGAATAGTACCTTCACTGTTGACTTTCCAAATATGGACTGCTAACGTTTCTGCTTGACGGAAGATAGAGATTGGGCTGGTCACACTGAGAATATTCCAGTTAGACCAGTCAAGGGCTGGAGCGGATTGCCCTGCTGTATAGATGAGAGCTGCCGCCTCACCAAAGATACGACCAGATGCCAAGACAACCCCAGTCACAATACCTGGAAGGGCTTCTGGAATGACCACATGGACCACTGTCTCCCAACGAGAAATCCCAAGGGCTAGGCCAGCCTCACGCTGCGTATGGTGAACGTGTTTCAAGCTGTCCTCAACATTTCGAGTCATCTGAGGCAGGTTAAAGACTGTCAAGGCCAAGGCACCTGAAATGATTGAAAATCCATACTCAAACTGAACTACAAAGATCAAGTAACCAAAGAGACCTACAACCACTGATGGCAGTGAAGACAAGATTTCAATACAGGTTCTGACAAAATTGGTCACAGGACCTTTTTTGGCGTATTCAGCTAGAAAAATCCCAGCTCCCATAGACAAGGGCACAGAGATAATCAAGGTAATGACCAAAAGGAAGAAGGAATTATAGAGCTGAATTCCAATCCCTCCACCTGCTTGGTAAGAAGATGATTTGCCAGTCAAGAAAGACCAAGAGATGTGGGGCAAACCACGAACCAAGATATAAAGAATCAAGGATGCCAAGATGGCCACAATAATTCCTGCAATCGAGTAGAGGACAGCTGTTGCAATTTTATCTAATTTCTTAGCGTGCATAGTTTTTCTTTCCTCTTTCTTTCGTAATCAATTTAATCACACTGTTGAAGGCCAAACTCATCAAGAGCAAGACTAAGGCCAGTGACCAGAGTACATTATTATCAACGGTTCCCATGACGGTATTTCCGATACCCATGGTCAAGACAGAGGTCAAGGTCGCAGCAGGTGTTGTTAGTGAAGTTGGAACAACAGCTGAGTTTCCGACCACCATCTGAATGGCCAAAGGCCTCACCAAAGGCACGCGCCATCCCAAAGACCACTGCTGTGAAAATCCCTGAACGCGCTGCCTTCAAGGTCACGCGCCAGATGGTTTGCCAACGAGTAGCTCCCATAGCCAAACTAGCTTCGCGATAGTGACGAGGCACCGCACGCAAGCTATCCGTTGTCATAAAGGTTACCGTCGGTAAGATCATGACAAAGAGAACGAAAATCCCTGATAAAATCCCAAAACCAGTACCACCAAAGACACTGCGGACAAAGGGAACTACGACCTGTAAACCGATAAATCCATAGACGACTGAAGGAATCCCTGACTAGCAATTCAATGGCTGGTTGCAAGATTCTAGCACCTTTTGGTGAGACTTCGGTCATAAAGACTGCCGCACCAATGGCAAAAGGAGTTGCGATAAGGGCTGATAGGATTGTGACAATAAAGGAACCCAAAATCATAGGAAGGGCACCAAATTGTTTACTTGAAGGATTCCAAGTTTGGCCAAAGAGGAAATCAAAGATATTGACCCCATTGACAAAGAAGGTCGACAAGCCTTTCTGGGCTACGAAAATCAAAATCATGGCCACAATGATGACGATCAAAGATAAACAGGCAAAGGTCAAGCCCTTTCCTAATTTCTCTAGACGAGAGTTCTTTGAGGGAGAAAGTAATTTTTTAGCTAATTCTTCTTGATTCATTAGTGACTCCCTTCTAGTGCTGTCACCGTTCCTACAGCATCTTTTTCAACCTTCATTTCCTTGACAGAAATATAACCCATTCCCTTAACGATTCCGCTTTGCGCTTCATCTGAGAGGACAAAGTTGAGAAACTCTGCCACCAATTCGTTTGGCTGACCTAGGGTGTACATGTGCTCATAAGACCATAAAGGCCAGTTATTGGTTGTAACATTTTTCTGCAATCGGCTCATAGCCATTCAACTTCATGCGTTTCACCGAGTCATCCACATAGGCAAAAGGCTAGGTAAGAAATGGCTCCTGGTGTCTGGGAAACAATGTTTTTTTGACCATTCCATTTGAATCCTGTTCTTGACTCTGCACAGCAGACTGACCATCCATGATAACACTATCAAAGGTTGCACGTGAACCAGAACTTGCCGCGCGGTTGATAATGGAAATGGCTAGGTCTTTCCCACCGACTTCTTTCCAGTTGGTCACTTGACCTGTAAAGATGCTACGGAGTTGTTCAGTTGTCAGATTTTCAACATCAACTTCCTTATTTACAATGACTGCCAAGCCTGCTACTGCAACCTTGTGATCCACTAGGGCTGAAGCGTTGATACCGTCTTTTTCCTCGGCAAATACGTCTGAATTTCCTACATCAACGGCTCCAGATTGAACCTGAGACAGACCTGTACCAGATCCTCCACCTTGGACGTTGACTGTTTTTCCAACGTGCATAGAGCCAAATTCATCTGCTGCTGCTTCGACCAAGGGCTGAAGAGCCGTTGAGCCAACAGCAGTCATGGATTCTCCACGATCAATCCAGCTAGCACATCCCGCCAAAGAACCTGCTAGCAAAAGAGCCGCAAGGGATAGAGCGAGTTTTTTCCTTTTTTTCACTGTTTTTTCTCCTTGAAAATAATGGTGAATGCTGTGAATTTTTTTCAACTATTTATTTATGTTTTTCTTTTGAAAATTGGGAGCCAACTAAAGTTCTTATACTCAATGAAAATCAAAGAGCAAACTAGGAAACTAGCCGCAGGCTGCTCAAAGCACCGCTTTGAGGTTGTAGATAAGACTGACGAAGTCAGTCACATATATACGGCAAGGCGACGTTGACGCGGTTTGAAGAGATTTTCGAAGAGTATTAGCTTGGTTTAACTAGAAATTTGCTTAGTTACCTTCTCCACCAATTTTGACTTAAAATGAAAGACAATTTGAAAAAAATCCATACTTCCACTATAACATAGACAAGCTACTTTGACTAGCATTTTCACTTGAATCTAAGGCCTTTGGGAAAATAATTTTTCAAAACATTTCCAGTCACCTTAGCAAAGCCCAAACCATTTCCTTGAACCAAAACTTGGTACCAATCATTTGGCAGACTTTCCGCCAGCTGAACGGTTTCTCCAGCCACATACTTTACAAACGCTTCTTGGTCAATTTCAACGGACTGCTTGACCTGACTCGGTTTCAAGGCTAGACCAAGAGCAAAACTAGGTTCAAAGCGTTTCTTCTTAAAGGTGCCCAGATGCAGGCCATTCCTAGCAATCTTGAGCTTCCCTAAATCTGGCAAGAGTTCTGGCAAGAGATAGAGTTGGTCACCAAAAGTCTGCAAGATTCCCCTTAGATTGATTTTCAAATGTTTTTGGGCAAATTCCTGCCACAAGGCAACTTGTTCTCGGCTGAGATTGCTCTTACTTGCCTTAAATTTAGGTGCTGGATTGTCACCTTTAAATTGTAAATGAGCGACAAACTGCCCCTCTCCCTTAAAATAATGAGGATACATCCGAGCCGTTTCTGGCAGGTCAATTCCAGCTACCATTCCATTGATATGCTCTATTGGCAACAAATCAAAATCATACTCTTCCAGTAGCCAATTGACGATCTCTTCGTTTTCCTCAGGCGCCCAGGTACAGGTTGAATAAACTAAACGACCACCTTCTGCTAGCATGGTCACTGCATCCGCTAGAATTTCTCTTTGTAGACTAGCACATTGACTTGGATAATCCAAGCTCCAATAGTCCATAGCACCTGGTTGCTTACGAAACATCCCTTCGCCAGAGCAAGGCGCATCAAGGACAATGAGGTCAAAATAGCCTTTAAAAACCTTGGCCAAACGGTCAGCAGATTCATTGGTCACCACGACATTTGTCGCTCCGAAACGCTCCATATTTTCAACCAAAATCTTAGCCCGTTTGCTTGAAATTTCATTGGAAACGAGAAGGCCCTCCCCTGCTAGATAAGCTGCTAGTTGAGTTGATTTGCCACCTGGAGCAGCAGCCAAGTCCAAGACCTTCATACCAGGACTGGGCTGGGCTACCTGAGCAACCATCTGAGCAGCAGGTTCTTGCGAATAAACTAAACCAGTAGCATGCTCAGGCGATTTCCCTGAAACCTTCCCGTAGTGGCCCCAAGGGGTTTGAGGAATGGCATCAGAAAAGGAAACTGGCGCTTCTTTTAAAGGATTGACCCGAAAGGCAGAAACCGCTTCCTCCTCAAAAGAGGCAAGAAAATCTCTTGCCTCATCTCCTAGTATCTCTTTATATTTTTCAACAAATCCTTCTGGAAATTGCATTTAAGTTCTTTTCCTTTCATAAATATAGGACTGAATTTCCTTCTGCATCTCAAGAGGCACCATCATAACCGGCTGTCTGGTTTGAAAATCAGGAGTCTCACCAGAAATGGTCACCACCCGATAGCCCAAACTTTCCCCTAAAATACTAGCCGCAGCATAATCCCATGGTTGCAGATAGGTGACGTAGGTCAACAAATGCCCTGATAAAATCTTGGCAAAACTAATGGCCGCACTCCCATAGACACGAACACCGAGGACCGCACGAGCTAAATCAGCCAGACCCCATTCGTTGGTTTCCAGCATGCCACTATTGCCTGCAATGAGAAAAATCTCCAAGTGGTTTTTGCTTTAAAGGGAGCTAGGGGCTTATCATTTAGACAAACAGGGAAAAGGCTCCACCCCCGTGATAACAATCCCCTTTGACCACATCATAAATCAGACCAAACTGTCCCCGACCATTTTCAAAATAAGCCATCATAACAGCAAAATCTTCTTGCTGGGCTACAAAGTTACTGGTACCATCAATCGGATCAATGACCCAAACCTTTCCTTCTTGAACCGAAGCTCGCAGACAACCTTCTTCAGCACAAATCTTATCCTCAGGATAACGGGATAGAATTTCACCAACCAAAAGTTCCTGAACTTCCTTGTCCAGTCTGGTCACCAAATCTGTCGGAGAGGTTTTAATCTCAACCTGCAAGTCTTCCTGCATATGGTCAAGGATATACTGGCCTGCTTTCTTAACAAGCTCTTTAGCAAATTCAAATTTACTTTCCAAGAGAAATCTTTCCTTCCCCTTTTTCCTTGGCAGTCTGAACTGCTCGGTAAAGCGAATAGCCACTAACCGTTTCAAATTCTCGTCCCAAACGTTTTTCTTCACTCTTGCTTGGCACGACCGCTTTGAATCCCTTATAGGAGTCCAGTAACTTTTTAGCCTCTACCTTGCCTTCATAGGCAGCTTCAACATCATTAAAAAAAGAAAGCACTGAAGCAAGTTCTTCAGTGCTCCACGACAAATCTAGTGGGTAACTATACTGTTTGTTCATTAACTAATACCAGCTCTCATTCTTGCTTCTTTTAGTTCTTGCTTACGGTAACTACGAGGGAGAAAAGCACGAATCTCATCTTCATTAAAACCGATTTGCATGCGCTTGGCATCAATAATAATGGGACGACGCAAAAGACTAGGGTACTGCTCAATCAAATGAAGCAATTCCGATACCGAAATACTCTCTACATCAATATTCAATTTTTGAAAAATTTTTGAACGAGTTGAAATGATGTCATCAGTACCATTTTCGGTCAAGGAAAGGATGTGTTGCAATTCTTTTCTTGTTAAAGGACTGGTCATAATATTGTGTTCTACAAAGGGAACCTTATGTTTTTCTAACCAGGTCTTAGCCTTACGACATGATGTACAGCTCGGTGATAGAAATAGTGTAATCATGCTTTTCTCTTCTTATCTATACTTTGCTACTTCTATTATACAAAAAAATAAAGCGCTTGACTAGGGATTTTTAGAAAAAAAGCCTATTTTTTCAAGAAAAATAGACTGTTTGCGAACGATTGATACATTTTGGATTTGGTTAATTCATTCTTGACAATAGTTTCGAATCACATACCTAATTGATTTATGCAAAATAAGAATATCTTTCGTTTCACTTCCTACGGCTTTTCAGGTATAGAAAACCAAAGAAGCTTTCATAGAGGGCAAAAAAGAGGAGGAAGGCATGTAGGAAGAAGGTCTCTGGTAAAATTAAAATAACTGGATCCTTGGCTGGGTCAAAAAGCCAGGTATCATCTCCCACAAAGAGAATTTGATGGAAAAGGGTAAAGAATTGGTCAAAACCAATCAAAACTCCCCCAAGCCCAATCATCACAGGTAAGACTACTAGAGCCAAAAGCCCTTTACTAAATAGAGATAAAAAGCCCTTTTTCACAATCCCTTTGACAAAGACATAGAAACTTGGCAGTGTCACTAGAGCTACTAGCTGAACTAGGTGAAAGAGGTTCTTCACCACTGCAAAGTGGTGCAGACCTGCTGCTGACGAACGAAAATCAGGCATCTCTAGAACCTGACTAAATGGATTGGTCAGGTAATTCATCAAGACATGAAAGTCGTACTGAATGGTTTCTGGTTTTAGATAAACCCGATCCGTTAAATTCAGCCACTGAACTTCCAGCGGATAAAAAATCCAAGCTAGATAGATGGTCAGAAGGATTGAGAGGGAGAGGAGAAAAATCATAGAGCCCCAAAAGGTCAGTTTAGTTTTCATCAAAGTTCCACTCCGCAAGGCTAGAAACCACATGAGTCGGTGCGATTGGCAGGCCAGCTACTTCTTCTGCCTTGGTAAAACCAGTCGTTACCAAGAGCGTTGGAATGCCATTATCAATCCCAGCTCGAATATCAGTCAAGTAATTATCCCCAACCATGATTAACTCTTCACGTTCCAAGCCTAAGTGCTCAACTGCCTTGTCCATAATGATGGCATTTGGTTTTCCGATATAAACAGGCTTCACTCGTGTTGCTACTTCAAGGAGAGTTACTAGCGAACCTGCTCCTGGTAAAAGCCCTCGTTCTGTCGGGATGTTGAGGTCAGGATTGGTTCCAATAAAGTGAGCACCCTTTTGGATAGCCAGAGTTGCTGTGGCAAAATTTTTTTCATAGTCAACTTGCCAGTCCAGACCTACTACCACATAGGCAGGATTTTCCTTGTCTTCAACATATCCAGCCGTCTTGATGGCTTCCTTGAGCCCTGCTTCTCCGATGACATAGACGGTCTTTTCAAGCCCCAAGTCATTCATATAATCGATAGTCGCCAAAGTTGCTGTGTAGACAGTCGACAGGGGCGTATCGATATTAAAATTCTGAGCCAACATCTGCTGAACACTCTCAGGAGTGCGGGTTGTATTGTTGGTCACAAAGAGATAGGGAATGTCCCGCTTTTGCAATTCATGGATAAAAGCCTCTCCTGCTGGGATTCTGTCTTTCCCCTTATAAATGGTTCCGTCTAAATCAATTAAATAGCCTTTATATTTCATATTTTCTCTAATCCTTTTTCATTTCTTGCCAAGTGATGATAGCTTGGGCATTGGTAGCCCCGTCGCTTGTAATCTCATGCTTTGCTTTCCAGTCCAGTCCGTTCAACAGCCGATGTAATCACCCCACCTGGTCGAACTTCCTTGACATACTTTTGAGGTTGATTTTTCTTGGGAATATAGTGGGTCAAAAAATCTGCTCCCATGACCTCAAAAATCCAATCCAGGTATTTACTATTATTGACATGGCCATTCATATCCAAGTCGTAAAAACGGACATGGTACTCCTTGCTGACTGTCTCTTCCAAAGGCTCATACTTTGGGCCACGGATAAGTTTTTTATCAAACTCAGACTGGTAAGGAGCCACAATCTCAGATTCAACAGCATGGACTTTTTCGACTGTCTCGGTCCATGAGAACAAAAGGTCGCCATCATGTGAATGAGCTCCTGCCCCGCTTCATCATAAATGGTAAAGCGACGGTAGCAAAAGAGCCGATTGTAGCTCAAAGCTTCCGTTTCGATGGTGATTTCTTCCGCAAAACGAGGCAAACGAACCACCTCAATATCATAATCTGTGATAATCCAGACTAGATTATAGTCTTCCAAAATTGCCTTATCACTAACTCCTAACTCAATAGACTGCATCCCTGAAACTTGTAGGGATAGCAAAATCACATCTGGAAGTTTGATATGACCGTTCATATCAGCCATATCAAAAGGAATTTTCATTTTCATTTGATAAGTTAAGCCCATCATTCTACTCCAAAATAAATCGTTCTGCTACAGTGTCTCCCAAAAAGAGACCTCTTTTTTGTCATGCGAACTCGGTCACCCTCTATTTGCATGAGACCTTGTTGAACCAAATCTCTGACAATTTCTCCATAAAGTCCATCGAAAGTTCGTCCAAATTTTTCCTCAAATCGCGCCATGGAGACTCCTGATTTCTTGCGAAGGCCCAGGAACATTTCTTCTTCCATTTGCTCTTTTTGACTCAGGTGCTCTTCTGTGATCCGAGCATTGCCTTCCTCAACTGCACTTAGATAATGGCGAATCGGGACCGTGGTTTTTTTATAGCGTACTCCATTTACATAACCAGATGCCCCAGCACCGATACCATAGTATTCAGCATTGTCCCAGTACATGAGATTGTGACGACTTTCAAAACCAGGCTTGGAGAAATTGGAAATCTCATAATGCTCAAAACCAGCTCGCTCCAGCTCTGCAATGATGTACTCAAACATCTCAGCCTCCAGTTCCTCCTTAGGCAGAGGCAATTTCCCTCGTCGCATACGGTTCATAAAGACCGTGTGGTTTTCCAAAATCAAACTATACAGACTCATATGGGGAATATCCAGTCCAATGGCCTTAGCCACATTGTCCTTAACTTGCTCCATGGTCTGACCTGGCAGTGCATAAATCAAATCGATGGAGACATTGTCAAAACCAGCCAGTTTCAGGCGGTCGATATTTTCATAAATATCCTTCTCCAAATGACTGCGCCCAATCTTTTTCAGCATCTTATCATCAAAGGTCTGCACACCTAGCGAAACACGATTGACAGTCGAGTTTTTCAAAACAGCAATCTTATCCGCATCCAAGTCGCCTGGATTAGCTTCAATGGTCAACTCTTCCAAGGCAGACAAGTCCAAGTTTTTAGTCAAGCCATTCAATAACACCTCCAGTTGCGGAGCTGATAAAGCTGTCGGTGTCCCACCACCGATATAGAGGGTTCGCAACTTTTGAATATCATAAGAACGAAACTCTTCTAACAGATGTTCCAAATAACTATCTACAGGCTGATTTTTTATGAAGACCTTTGAAAAGTCACAATAATAACAAATCTGGGTACAAAACGGGATGTGCACATAGGCTGACGTTGGTTTCTTCTGCATAGTCTTATTATACCACAAAAGCGAACAATACTTAGAATTCCGTTTAACAAAATCCTAGCATTGTTCGCTTTCTTTATCTAAACATTTTTTGTATTTTATGACGAACACGATTCCCAAAAACAATCTAGCTTATCTTTACAATACAAAAGAATGAATGTTCATTTGACTAAATTTTTAGTCTTCTTTTTTCTTGCGAGCTACAAGTCCAAATCCACTCAATAGTCCAAGAAGTCCAAGAGAGGCAAGAGTCGCATTTGATTCTGTTCCTGTATTTGGCAATACATTTTGAGAATCATTTGCTTTAGCTTCATTATCACTAGCATTTGGAATTGGAGTTGTTGATGAAGCTGTATCTTGACCAGAATTTCCATTGGTAGCAGGTGTTACTGTTGGTGTCAGTTTCGCTGGAGTTGTTACAACTGGTACTTCTTCAGTTGGTTTGCCTGGCTCTGTAATCTTAGCTACCCCTGGTACTTTACCATCTGGCAATTCACTATTTGGTACTGTACCTTTGCCGTCTTCTCCAATGATTACAGTGATGGTGTTACCATTCTTACCTGGGATTTCTACCTTGGTTCCTGGTGGGTATGTTGATCCATCTGGTTTCTTAGGTGTTACGGTTACATCCCCTGTGTTTGGATCTTGTTCCAACTCTACCGTTGGTGTCTTACGGGCTGGAGTTGTTACCACTGGGACTTCTTCAGTTGGTTTGCCTGGCTCTGTAATCTTAGCTACTCCCGGTACTTTACCATCTGGTAATTCACTATTTGGTACTGTACCTTTGCCGTCTTCTCCAATGATTACAGTGATGGTGTTTCCATTCTTACCTGGAATCTCTACCTTAGTTCTCGGTGGATACGTTGTTCCATCTGGTTTCTTAGGTGTTACCGTTACATCACCTGAATCTGGATCTTGTTCTAACTCAACTGTTGGTGTCTTACGTGAAGGTGTTGTTACATTGACATTTTCATCAGGTTTTCCTGATTCTATAATTTTACCTGTTCCTGGAACATCTCCTTCTGGCAAGTCTTTATTTGGTACTTTTCCTTTACCATCTTCTCCAATTGTTACGATGATTGGTGTACCATTCTTACCTGGAATTTCTACTATCGTTCCTGGTGGGTAAATTGAACCATCTGGTCTCTTAGGCGTTACTGTTACATCCCCTGTGTTTGGATCTTGTTCTAATTCCACTGTTGGTGTCTTACGCGCTGGCGTTGTTACATCAACTGGTTTAGATGGTCTCTTATTCGGTTCTGTTACGATACCTTTTCCTGGTAAATCTCCTTTTGGAAGTTTATCATTTGGTACTTCACCTGATCCATTATCTCCGATAATAACTTCAATTGGAGTATTATGATCACCTGGGATAACGACCTTCGTTCCTGGTGGATATGTTGTTCCATCTGGTTTCTTAGGTGTTACTACAGCATCTCCATTTGGTTTTCTTGTAATTTCAATTTCACCTGGTTGTTCTGTTTGAGGTGCATTTGGATCTAATTTCTTCGGTGTTTTCACTTCTAATTCAATAGAAGGTTTACCTGGTGGTGTGATCTTACCTGTTCCTGGAATTTCTCCATCTGGTAAGTCTTTATTTGGAATCACTACTGTTCCATCTGGTCCTGTTGTTACTACAATTGGTACTCCATTCTTACCTGGAATTTCTACTGTTGTTCCTGGTGGATATGTTGTTCCATCTGGTTTCTTAGGGTGTTACTGTTACATCACCTGTATTTGGATCTTGATCTAATACTAAGGCTGGTATTAAACGAGCTGGTGTTTCTACAGTAACTTTTTCTGGTGTTTTTCCTGTACCAGGCTCAGTGATTGTTCCTGGACCTGAAATATTACCATCTGGTAAGTCTTTATTTGGTACTTTTCCTTTACCGTTTTGTCCAATTATTACAACAATTGGGGTTCCATTTTTTTACCTGGAATTTCTACCTTAGTTCCTGGTGGGTATGTTGACCCATCTGGTTTCTTAGGTGTTACTGTTACTTCTCCTGTATCTGGATCTTGTTGTAACTCTACTGTTGGTGTCTTACGGGCTGGCGTTTCAACAGTTACATTTTTCAACAGGTTTATTCGGTTCTTTTTATCTTTGCAGTACCTGGAGTATTTCCGTCTGGTAATTCACTATTTGGAACTGTTCCCTTACCATTTTGTCCAATTTCTACTCTAATTGGGCTTCCATCTTTACCTGGAATTTCCACTGTAGTTCCTGGTGGATATGTTGTTCCATCTGGTTTCTTAGGTGTTACTGTTACATCACCAGTGTTTGGATTTTGTTCCAACTCTACTGTTGGTGTCTTACGTGCTGGTGTTGTCACATTTACAGGTTGCGATGGTTTCTTATTCGGTTCTGTTACTGTTCCTGTTCCTGGTTTATCAGTTTTCGGAAGTTTATCATTTGGAACTGTTCCTGAACCATCATTTCCTATCGTTACTTCGATAGTTGTTCCGTCTTCACCTGGAATTTCCACAGTTGTTCCTGGTGGATATGTTCCTCCGCCTGGTTTCTTAGGTGTTACAATAGCGTCTCCATTTTCCTTACGAGTAATTGCAATCTCCGTTGGAGCGTCTGTTTCTGCAAAGTCGGATCAATTCGTTTTGGTGTTTCCACTTTAACATCTTCAGGGTCTTTTACCATTTTTCTGTAATCTTACCTGTTCCTGGTGTTTTATCTTCCGGTAAATCATTGTTTGAAACTTTTCCTTTACCGCCTTCTTCTATTGTTACGACAATAGGTGTTCCATTCTTACCTGGAATTTCTACCGTTGTTCCTGGTGGATATGTTGTTCCATCTGGTTTCTTAGGTGTTACAGTTACATCTCCTGTTTTTGGATCTTGTTCTAACTCTATTGTTGATGGTTTACGAGCAGGTGTTGTTACATTTACTGGTTTAGATGGTTCTTTATTTGGTTCTTTTACGATTCCTGTTCCTGGTTTATCCGTTTTCGGAAGTTTATCATTTGGAACTGTTCCTGAACCATCATTTCCAATTGTAACTTCAATTGGAGTATTGTCATTTCCTGGAATCGTTACAGTTGTTCCTGGTGGATAAGTCCCTCCACCCGGTTTTGTTGGCGTTACGATTGCGTCACCATTTTCTTTACGAGTAATTCCTATAGTTGAGTTTGAGTCGTAGGAGATTTCGGATCTGTTCCGTTTCTCTTCTCTTCATCATCTGGAATTCCATCGTTATCATCGTCTGAATCTTCTTTATCTGGAATTCCATCTCCATCTGTATCTCTCAGAATCGTTACCGGAACTTTTACCTTAATTTCCTCAGTTTCTTTTTCCAGTTTTTCCATCTTTTTCTTTTTGTAACTTTAACAGGAATCTTAATTTGACGTTCTTCTTCATCTTTGCCCCAATTATTCACTGTTGGAGTTCCTGTTAACTCACCATTGCCGTTAACTGATAATCCATTTACTGGTGGATTTTCTGTTGTAATTTTAGCACCTGGTTTATTTGTTGTTACAACTGTTACCGGTGGAACTTCAGCTTTTTCTCTCACAGGAGCTGGTGGTGTCACATTTCCTGTAAGTTCATCCGCTACTTTTGGATTTTTATCTTGATCATCTGGAATACCATCATTATCATCGTCTAAATCATCTTTATCTGGTGTTCCATCTCCATCTGTATCTCTTAATACATTGACTACAACATCTTTTTTTCAACTGGTGTGTCACCTTCATGTGTTACTGTTACTTTTGATCGTTACATTACGATTTTCTTCGATTTCTCCCCAGTCTTTAATATCTGGTGTTCCAGTAACTTTACCTTCAGGAGTTACAGTTAATCCATTCTTAGGAGTTGGAGTAATTGTACTATTTTCTTTGTTAGGTGTTACCACTTTATCACTTGTATATGCTTTATTTTCAATCGCATCTACCGGTGTTCCTACTTCAACTGTTAATGGTTTTCCAGCAGTTTCTGTAGATGATTGACTTGTTAAGTCTGTTGTTTTTACTTGTCACTTGCGCTGTAACTGGTGAACCATCTTTTACTTTATCAGCAGGAATAATCACTTTACCATTTGCATCAACAGCAATTTTCGGATCAGAACTTGTCCAAGTTCCATCTCCAGCTTTTGTTACTGTTACTGTTTGTGGCGTGTTATCTTCACCTGTATATGTGATCGTTGTAGTTCCTTCTCCAGTTAATATCGGTGTAATTTCTACAGTTCCGTTTTCTTTTGGTGTAACTGTTGGAGCTTGTGGTTTCACTTTAACAATTACATCAGTTGTTTCTGTTGAACCATCTTCATAAGTAATTGTCACTGGAATTGTATGTTTACTATCCGGAGTTACATTTGGTAATGGTGATGTTTTTCCACTACACTTGTAATCTTCGCTGCTGTGAAATCTTTAGTTTCAGTTCCATCTACTACTCCAGTAACCCCTGTTGTTCCTGATAAATCAGAACTTGTTAATGGTGAACCTGCTTCTTTAATAACATCAACAGTTGTTACTTTATGAGGTGTTGGTGTATATGTTGCATCATCAGAATCTACAGCTGAACCACCTGTACCTTTTGATGCTTTGGCAGTAACACTAGTTCCTACCAATTCTTTAGGAATTTCTAATGAACCATTACGGAATACGACACCTTCTTTCGGTGTTTCAAGTTGCCAATCGTTTCCATTTTTCACTAATGTTACAGTTCCATCTGTTAATGGAATTGTTACTTTATCTCCACCGTTATTTGTTGATGGTGTTACTTTAACATTTCCATTTTGCCATTGTGAAATCGTTGGAGCTGCTGGTTTTTCTTCTTTTACAACTACATGTACAGTTACTTGGTTTCCTGCTTTTCCTTGGCTATCAACTGGTTGAAGCGTTACAGTATACACACCTGCTGTTGGATTTTCTGGTAAACCAGTAATATTAACAGTACCCGTTCCGAAAGGTTTATCCGTAGTACGATCATCTTCAGTATCAGTTACAGTTACTAAGCCTTTTAATAAATCTTCTGTAAGTGTTGTTCCTGCAGTAAAGACTTTAGGATTTTTCTTGTGTTCCTACTGTTGCATCTTTCAACGTTACTACTGGAGCATCATTAGTTACTGTAATTACTTTCCAATTACCTGCTGGGGTTGCAGTTTGTCCAGCTTCAGGTTTGTAATCTACTCGTAATCCTAATCCGCTAGTATAGTTATCTGTATTATCTCCAGAAGCAACCTCTTCTTTGATAAGAAGTTTCTTATTATTGTCTGTTTCTTTTAAGGTAATACTTACTTTATTTTCAGCTTTATTTGTATCATTCACACTATTTGTAATAGCTTGTACGAAGTTATTTGCATTTGTAACTCCAGCTGGTGTTGCAGGATCTACTTGCCAATCTCCACCATTTTCATTACGAACAAGAACAATACTGTTTGGCGTATTATCAGTGTCAGTGCTGTTATGGAATCGTAACTCGATTCGTTTTGCATCATGTGGCACTGTTACATCGATATGCTTGCTACCAGCAATCGTAGCAGAAGGTGAGTAATCTCCCATTGTAACTACTTTAGGATCACTCGTTTTAGAAACATCTGTATCTCCAACTTTGTTTACTACAGTAATTGGTAATGGTTTCTCTGTTTCTCCGTTTTTATTTTCACTTTGACGGAGTTTTACATTATCTGGTAATGTCGCTGTCCAAGTATCTCCATTAATGGTTACTTGTCCATTTTTACTTGATAAAATTGTATTGTCTTTATCATTTAAGTGTACTTCTACAACTCTATCATCTGATGTGAATCCACCTAGTGTACCACTGATTGTACGTGTTGTTGATGATACTGCATCCTGATTAAACGTTGGTTTTGGAGGTGCTACATGGAATGTAACCTCTTTTTCAATGCTAGCAGGTGTATAAACTTTAACAGTTTTGCCATCAATACTCTTTGTATAGAATCTGCACCAGATGAGAATTTCACTAATGCTTTTATAATCCGTTACGACACCTGGTTTATTAAACTCAGTAGTAGTTGTTATTTCAGCATTATTCGTACTCCATTTGAAGTTCATTCCCGCTGGATAATATTTATCATCACCATTATTATTTTGACCATCGACTACTTTCACATAATTATGAGAGTCTTTACCATTACCTGAATTTGCTGCATCAACTAGTTTAGTTCCTAACTCAACTGTTTCTGGACTATTTCTAACTTCAACATCTACTACTTTATATTTGAACTTGTATGTTCCAGTATTATTTGTAGAATCTGTAACTTCTACAGTTCCTTCATGTTCTCCTAAAGTAGAAGTATCTGTTGTAATATGGTTAACTCCAGTCACTTGAACTGTTGATCCACTAGTCCAATTCCCTGTTTGTTCAAACGTGCTTCCATTTGGAAGTCCTGTTACTTTTAGTTTTGTGATGTTGTTTCTGTCATCTCTTACATTGAATGTTGGGTTGAATGTTGAACCTTTGAACACCACGAAGTTTGCAGTAGTATTCACATCATTCGTTAACAACATACCATCCATTGTAGCTGAAGGAACATTTGCATCAGCTTTTACAACAGGGATTTGGATTTCATCTCTTGAATGGTCTGGATATTCGATAGTTGCACCCACATAGTGAGAACCATCTGCATTTTGCTTAATAGCTCCTTCTTCCTTCATAGAAATCTTCAATCCACTAGTTGTATTATCAATCTTTACAGGTCCACGTGTAGACGTGAATGTTAGATTTGATTTCATTGAATCAAAATCTGACTGACTAATCTTCGCATTTGTAGCCGCAACATCCACATTCACTGGTTGAGCTGAAATTTGTGGTTCATATTTTGTTGCTTGAGTTAGAACTTTGAATTTAACTCTAGTAGGATTCGTTCCATCTGATATATTTCTTAGCTCATTTGTAGAAGCATCTTTTGCAATTACATAACGTGTATAATCGTCACTATCATTCCATGGTGTTGTTCCTGTTTTATACTCATTTACTTTCCCTGTAATATTGACATCTCTTGGTGCTTCTACTTCAGTATTATCTCTACGAATTAATTCATTATAAGATAATCCTGGGAATCCTAAACCATTACTTATGTCCCCATTTTTTTCCATCATTCTAGATTCTAATAGCTTACGAGAATTATCCGTCACTCTACCAATTGTTAGATTTGTATCCTCTGTTGGCGTTACATAAACTACTTGGTTACCATCAGCATCAACTATTTTTCTTTTTCCATCTGGATCAAATGTAAATACTGGTGGTTCTTTATCCCCGGCTTTAGAATTCCCTGTTGTTGGATCACTTTCTACACTGTCTGTTGTCACAGATTTAGCTGTTATTTCAGTTGCATCCTTAATAGCACGGTCTTTAATCGTTACAACACCCGTATCTGGATTAATCGTTACACCATCTTGAGGAGTATTTGGCGATAGCGACCATATATTGCCATTTTTTGTAGCTGTTATTCTAAAAGTAGAATTATTTGGATGAACATAAGTAAAGTCTAACCTATTAACATTTTCTTCATTTAACGGCGTTACTGTTACATCTCCTTGTTCTAAAGGTGTAACTGTCGGAGCTGTTGGTTTCACGTGGAATGTTTGATCTCTTTCGATTGTGGCAGGTGTGTAAACTTTAACAGAATTACCATCAATTGTTTTCGTATAGAACCCTGCACCAGATGTAAACTTCACTTCTGGTTTGTATTCAGAAACGATTCCTGGTCTGCTTAATCTAGTTTCATTAGGAACTTCTGCAGTTCCCTTCTTCCATTTAAACGACATACCATCTGGATAATATTTATCATCCCCGTCATTATTGGTACCATCAACTACTTTTTACATAATTATGAGAATCTCCTAATTGTGTATTTAATGGAACTGTTTTTGGTGTTTCTCTAATTACAACATCTACAACTTTATATTTGAATTTATATGTTTTCTCATTGTTTAGTGCGTCTTTTACAACAATACTTGCTTCATGATCACCTAGTGTAGCAGTATTTGTTGCTGTAATAGTATCACCTGTTACTTGAACATCTGCACCAGTTTTTAGCCCAGTTTCCTGTTGCTGAGAAATTATTTCCACTTGGTAAAGCCTGATACACTTTACGCTTTTCACACTATTTTTTTATCATCACTAACTCTTAATGTTGGGTTGAATGTAGAACCTTTAAATACTACGAATGAATAATCTGTAGCCGTTTCTGATAATTCTTTACCATTAATCGTTACTTTTGGTGCTGTTGTATCAGACTTCGTAACCGGAATTCTAATATCTTCTGTTGAGTGGTCTGGATATTCAATTCTAGCTTCTACATAATATGAACCATCTGTAGGATTCTTCTTAATTGCACCATTGTCTTTCATCGTGATATTTAAACCAGTCGTTCTATTGTTAGCGCCGTTACTGATTTTTACATCACCACGATTTGAAGTGAAGGTGATATTTGATTTAATAGCATCAAATTCTGCTTGTGTAACTGTTGCACCTTGTGCAGTGATATCCTTATTAATTGCTTGAGCTGGAACTTGTGGATCATATTTCGTTGCTTGAGTTAAAACTTTAAAGGTGACAGCTATAGGATGTTCGCGCGTATTAGCTATTGAATTGTTTGAAGCATCTGTTGCATTCACATTACGAGTATATAGTTCATCATCAACCCATCGTGTTGTACCAGTTTTATACTCACTTACTTTCCCTGTTACTATAATATCTCTTGGTGCGGCTACTTCGACATTATTAGCACGAAGTACTCCATTATGTGTTAACCCTGGTAAACCTAAGCCACTAGCGTTACCATCTGTTCCTTTAAATATAGCTTCCACTAATTTATTTGAATTATCCGTTACAGCCCCAATATTAAGATTTGTATCTTCCGTTGGAGTTACATAAACAACTTGTTTTCCAGTAGCATCCACTATTTTTTCTTTTCCATTAGGAGTAAACGTAAATACTGGTGGTATTTTATCTCCAACGTTTGAATTAGCTCTTGCTGGATCACTTTCTACGTTGTCAGTTGTTTTAGATATTGCAGTAACTGGATCAGAATCTTTGATAGCTCTGTCTTTAATCGTTACTTTTCCTGTAGTTGGATCAATCGTTACACCGTCAGCTGGAGCATTTGTTAATGTCCATCCATTTCCTGTTTTTGTTGCTGTAACAGTTTTTGGTGTATTGTTTGGATCATTGTAAATGAAATTAAATGTATTAACATTTTCTTCATTCACTGGCGTTACTGTAACATCACCATTTGTTTCTGGCGTTACCGTTGGCGCAGTAGGTTTAATTTTGAATTTCAATATTTTTCGTTAAATACGCTCTATTTGTAATTTCAGAAACATTATCACCTGTAACTCTAGTACGAGGAACTGTTTGAATTCCATTCGTTCCTGCATAATTCTCAGGGAAGTAAGCTGCTGCTTTTACAACATGTTTACCTGGCGTATTAAAAGTAACATTATTCTTAACAGTATTATCTGGTTGAATAAATCTAAATTTCATTCCTCCTGGGAAGAAACTGTCATTGTGAGTTGTTCCATCAGTAGTTCTTAAATACTCATTAGCATCATTTAGTGAAGTACCTTTATTTCCTTTGATAACTAAAGTACCATCTTGTCTAACTTCGCCTTTACCATCTTCAAACTCTAAATCAACGACTTCAGTTCTAAATTTCACCGTAGACGTATTACCTCTATCAACATTACCACTTTTGGTCATCTGACACTTTAAAAAGTAGCCGCATGTTTTCTAATGGTGCATCAGCAGCAACTTTTCCAGTAACAGTTGCTGTTCCAGGATTATTTTCTACTGCTCCTGTTTTTGTAAGAGTTGTTCCATTGTTAAAATTAACACCTTTAGGTAATCCACTTTCATATTTTAAGTTTACTTTTCCTTTAGGATCATTATCAAACATTGATAATGGAACATTTAAAGTTGCCCCTCTATAAATACGAGTAACTGGAGATGTTGACTCATTGTTTGTTAATATAGTTGATTTGTTTCCGTCTGTCGGATTTGTCATTTTAACCGTTGGTGGCATATCGTCACGTCTAGTTACAGTAAAAGTAAAGCTCATTGGTGTCGCACTATGATTAGCATTATCCGTAGCACTAAAAGTGATTGTATTGGTTTTACCAACATCTTCTGCTGTTGTTGTAATCGTAATAATTCTTACTTTTTCAGTTTCAGTTTCTGTTGGTGAAGTTATAGATGCTTTCCCTAAAACGACCCTAGTACCGTATTTTGTTAGAAAATCATTAGCTTCAAGATTAACATGTTTATTATCTCTTGCTGTTACTGTAAAGGTTACATTTTGTCCTTCAACTACTGTTTGATTAGTAGGTGTAATAGCTAATGTTGGAGCTTCTGTATCTGGTGCTTCTGTTGGTGTAACTGAGTCACTTCTTTCAGAAGTTACAACTCCATTATTATTTACTGTTGTAATGGCTGTAATCGGTGTTCCAGGTAATGCACCCGCAACTGTAATTGTTGCTGTAGTTCCATTTGTTGTTCCTGTTCCGATAACATTGTTATTTCCATCATATAGTAACTGTAGATCCTGTTTTAACCCCTGTACCAACATTTACTGTAATTCGTTGATTTGTTAATCCTTTTTTATGTTGCACATCACTTGCTGTGATTACAGGTTTTTTAGGGTTAACAGTAAAGTAAACTTTTCCATCTGACCCTGAATTTGCATCTTCCGATGTTGAACCATCTTGATAACTTGCAACTGCAGTATAAGTAAACTTCCCAGCATTTGCTGTACTTGGAGCAGCGTTATTCTTCCAACTCCAATTCATTCCAGCAGGGAAATCTCCACTACCTTTATGCGTAATATAGTTGTCCGCTACAGGATTCCCTGTGTTTGGAATGATATCTCCCACAACTTTTGTATGAGAACTACCTTGGATAGGATATAGTTTTGCTTGTTTTTCTCTTAAGGTTGGTTGTACTGGTTGGTCTGGATAATCTGTATATTTCGGTTCATTTGCATCTCGCCCCGAAACAAATGTATATGCTTGGTTAGTAGTTTTTCCGAATGTACCCGCAACTGCTAATGCAAACGCATCTCTTACCTGATCGTCTGTTACTCCAGCTTTCAGCTTAGCTTTCACTTGCATGTGAATCGCAGAATCTCTATCCTCTGTTTTAACCCCAAATCCATATGACCATCGGTTATATTTACTTTCCGGTCTTGTTACTGCATAGATTAAAAGTGGATCATTGCTATTCCCTTTAAATGTTTCACTCATATCTTGGTTATAACTATTTCCATGTCTAATATCTAATGCGTTGAAATACGTTAATTTTTCTCCAACCTGAACCATAATCAACTGAATTGTTTTAAGAAATTAACATTATGAGAAGACGTTCTAGTAAAATTCTCTGGATTTTTTGAGAAAGAGTTCCAGAGTTACCATTTCTCGTATAAGATTCAAATTTTAAATCTCTTAAAGTATTACCTTTATAAGTACCATCGCTATTCAAATCTAAAAATTTGAGGTGGTAAAATTAATCGATAAATTTGATATCTACTTAGGTGAGCCATTGAGACACCATCATTATTGAAGAAAACATCATACACTACATAACGTTCTCCACCGATTGTTGTCGTTTTAGCGAACATATCTACTTTTTTTCGGTATATTCTGTTAAGCCATTTCTAACAACTCTGCTTCCATCACTTGCACGGTGGCGTTGATAAATCAATAAGTTGTCACCTGAATCCCATGTTGGAGAAATTGAAGCCGCTCTTACATTTGTTCCTTCTTCAATTTTATTTCCATTACGTGGGTCATTCTTACCTGAAGTTAGACGCAAAGTCGCTATTTTGACAGAATTAAACGTTCTTTTTACACGCTGATTCAAATCCTCAAGTTCATTAGATGTTACCCTAGTATTTGTCAACAATCCTTGAGCAAGTGAGAGAACTTCGTTGGCTTTTTCAACACTTCTTTAGTTGTTTCATGATCAGGTAATTCAAGAAGTGCAGCTTGTAATTGATCAGTAGATAATTTTAAAGACTCTTTTTTCTCTGTTGTGTTTTTATCAGCTTCCTTGTTTTGAGAAGTAGATTTTTCAGCTTCACCTAGTTCAGAAGTAATTTTATTATCTTTGACTTCAGTCTTGTTCTCAACTACGTTTTCTTGAACCTTGCTTGATTCTTTAGTAGCATTTGATAAGACAGTTAAGTCACTTTCTAAAAGGGAAAGTAGTTCATCTACATCCTTCTGTGTTGCAGTTTCACTATCTAGTAAGGCTTGCCCTTTTTTTGAACTCTGTCCTTAATCGGAGAAAAGAACTGAGTTGTCAAAATCTGATTTTGATGAAAGAGTAGCATGTAGCTCTTCAACTACTTTTTCTTAATTTTGTTTTATCAATCGTTTTTGACAGTAGTTTCAACATTAGTTGTCATCTCCTTTTCTGAAGGATTCATTGCAACTTCTACTTTATTATCATTGTCGGTAGGTTGTTGAATCTCTGCAAGTGATTTATCCTTGTCTTTCTGATTCACCACATCTGTGATTGGTTGTGAATTAGTTTCAATCACACTATCCGCACTAGCAACGCGCGCACCCAAAAAAACATCAGTGCTGCAACAGCTACTGAAGCCGCACCAAAGCTATATTTACGAATCGAAAAGCGTAAAACCTTTTCACGTTGGTGACGCTCTACTCTACTTAGTGAATTCGATTTGTTTTCCCATTTTTCCTCCTTATGTCAAGACATAAAATCAAATTAAAAAGTAATTTTTTTATAGCTAAACCCAAGTAGGAATATAACCATAAAAATCACTATGATGAGTATTTTTACACATCATAGCTATTACAGCTATTACAGCTATTACAGCTATTACAGCTATTACAGCTCAATTATACCATTTTTTTAACATATTTACACAACAAAAAAACAGGCTTCTTCCGTCAATAAAAGTTGGAAATTTTTTAATTACTCATAAAATATCAATATGTTATATTGTTTTTAAATAAAAAGAGAGGTTTCCTCTCTCAAATCTAGATTTTTCTTCTTTGATATCAATCACAATCTCTTCTGATTCATCAAGAGTTTTCGGCCTTTTTCTTGCCATTGCTTCTTGAGATTATTGAATTGATTAGCTGATGCTTCTGTCGCTCGAAAAGCATATGATTTAGCCTGATTTTAAAAAAACACTGTCAACAGTAATTTCTCCAGCTTCTACTTGCTCTTTTTGTTTTCAAAACAAAAATCTGTAGCCTGCTCCTTAACTTCTGTCAGTTTTTTTCACAGACCTGCTCCTTGGCATACTCAGGATCTTCTCTCAAATCATCTAGAAAAATCTTGAGCCTGACTGCAAACTTGTTTTGCCCTTGTCGCTTGTTAAAAACAAGGCAAGAGCTGCACCTGAAACGGTTCCTAAAAAGGATTGAGGATAGTTTACCCATAAAGGATTCTCCTTTTTTTATTTTTGAAAAATTTACTTGCAAGACGAAGAGCTGACAAACTTGCACCAGTCTTGAGTGTTTTTTTGAACCAGCTGATGTTGCTTTCTTACTCAATACCCGTGCCTGATCATTAAGGGTCTGAAACAGAGACCGACAAATCTGCTACAGCACTAAAGAGTGGGTCGATTGTAGCTACTTTTTACATTGATATCATCAACTAAAACATTAACCTTAGCTAGTAATTCATTGGTATGATGCAAGGTAAGGTCCACATCGGAAGTTAATGTTTTAATCGTTTTCTCTGTTTCGTCAACCACACGACCAACCTTTTGAACTGTGATTATCAGATAGACTAAAAAAACAATTAAAACAAGGGCAACAAGAATATAGGCTACTTCTAACATTTACTTTCTCTCCTCTGTAATATAGAATGGGGCTTTCTTTCGATTTTGATAAATAACAATCACTATTCCGATACCAATAAGAACAACTGACAACCATTGAGAGACTCGAAGTCCGAAGAACATGAGACTGTCTGTCCTCATACCTTCGATAACCATCCGACCAAAACCATACCAAATCAAGTAAAAAGCTGTGATATGACCTCGTCTAAGACTCTTCCATTTTCGTCTTAAAATCAGAATCAAAACAAAGCCAAGTAAATTCCAAAGTGACTCATAAAGGAAGGTAGGTTGGCGGTAGCTTCCATCAATATACATCTGGTCACGAATGAAGGCAGGCAGGTAATCTAAACTATCGACTGCAGCACCATAGGCTTCTTGGTTAAAGAAATTTCCCCAACGGCCCAAACTTTGGGCAATCATCACACTTGGAGCTACAATATCTAGGAAATCCCAAGTATTGATGAGTTTTCGATCAGTAAAGATATAAAGAACAATAGCCCCTGTAATCAAGCCACCATAAATGGCTAAACCACCATTCCAAATGGCAAAAATTTCTCCTAGATTCTGACTGTAATAGTCTAAACGAAAGACTACATAGTAGAGGCGGGCACCTAAAATAGCAAGTGGAAAGCCAGCAAGATAAAATCTAAAATATCATCTGACAGAACATTTTTTCTCGGAGCCTCTTTCATAGTTAGGTAAACGGCTAAAATTAAACCCGATACGATACACAAAGCATACCAACGAATAGCAAGTGGTCCTAGATGAATGGCAATTGGATCAAGCATCATGCACCTCATTTCGAGCTATCAGATTTGTCAAACGTTCTTCAAATAAACGAGTCGCATCAAAGCCCATTTCCTTAGCCCGGTAGTTCATAGCTGCTGCCTCGATAACAACCGATATATTACGACCTGTCTTAACTGGGATGCGAATACGAGGAATAGATACACCAGAAATCTCCAACTCCTCAGCATTATTTCCAAGACGATCAAAAGTCTTATGGGTATCGTAATTTTCTAGGTAAACAGCCAGCTGGACCTGTGAAGAATCCTTGACAGCACTCGCACCGTAGAGGCTCATAATGTCGATAATCCCAACACCACGAATTTCAATCAAGTGTTTCAAAATTTCAGCAGGTTCTCCCCAAAGAGTTAATTCATCCTTAGAATAAATATCTACCCGATCATCGGCTACCAAACGGTGACCACGTTTGACAAGCTCCAGGCCTGTCTCACTCTTACCGATGCCACTATCGCCTTGAATCAAGACACCCATCCCATAGATATCCATCAAGACACCGTGTACACTGGTCCGTTCTGCCAAACGAGAATCCAGATAACTAGATAATTCTCCAGACAAACGACTGGTCGCCGTACGGCTGGTTAAAATGGAAATCTTACATTCTCTAGCAGCCTTTTAGCATCTCCTCTGGAACCACCAACCCACGAGCAACAATGACTGCTGGTGTCTCAGGTAGAAACATTTTTCAAAACTTCATAACGGCTGTTAGAAGGCATGCCAATCAGATATGACCACTCCTTCATCCCCAAAAGTTGAATTCGCTCTGGCGTATAGTAGTCAAAGTAGCCTGTCATTTCAAGACCAGGTCGCGTAATGTCCGCTGTATTGATTTCCTTTTCAAGTAATTCTGGTTCGCCATAGACAATGTCTAGTCTAAGCTTTTTCAATCACTTCTTTAACTAAAAACCGACATCATTTCCTCCTTCAAATCAGTTTTTCACTTCTATTATATCAAATTGTAGGAGGATATTTCAGATTTTTTACAGGATTTACACTACTTTATTTAAAATGAAAAAGGACTAGATTTCTCCAGCCTTTCATTTTAATTAGAATTTTTTACGTTTACGAGCTGCTTCTGATTTACGTTTACGTTTTACAGAAGGTTTTTCATAGAATTCACGTTTGCGTGTTTCTTGAAGAGTACCAGCTTTAGTAACCGCACGTTTGAAACGACGAAGTGCGTCGTCAAGAGATTCATTCTTACGTACTACTGTTTTTAGACATTTTTCACTCCCTTCAAGTTCAAGATCTATTCTATTCTACACGTAAAAGGAATAATTGTCAAGAAAAAACTGCCATAAACTTATATTATCTTCAATTTTAATCTTGTTAAAATTGATTAACATTTATAGATGGAAATGATATAATAGTGGCACATATTGATTAGCAAAAATTAGTATTATTTAGAAGTGAATCTATAACATGAAAAGAATCATAAAAATTTGCCCTGTGGTCAGTATTTTAGTTGTAATTTGTTTATTGCTAGGAATTCTTACTACCTTTTTGGGAAGTGTAATGTATGACTTATTTGCATTTCATTCAAAGCCAATTTATTGTTGGCAATACTTTAGTGGTACATTTATGCATGGAAGTAAAGAAGCACCAGTATGGTTTATATGGTTTCATTTAGTTTTAAATACTTTAATGTTACTTCCTTTTGGTGGGCTATTGGAGTATAAAAGGGGATCAAAATATGTATTTTTAGTTTTTATTACTTCTATGGTAATATCTTCAATTGTATTCCATATATTAACACAGAATCAAGAAATTCAGGCATCGGGTATCTCTGCTATTGGCTATGCTTTTGTAACGGGTGGGGTGATGAGTATGTTTAGTATATGGAAAAATTTCAATTTAGGATTAAAACTATTTTATATCCTTTTAATCGTTCTATCTCTAACCATGCTTCTACCAAATATAACAGGCTGGATTTCAACCTTTCTTCACATGTCAGGAATTGCCAGTTATATCATGGTTTCCAGCATCAACAACTATCGACTGTCTTAATAAAAATCGTATAGTATCATAAAAATAGTCAATACGATTATATCACAGTTTACAGACATTTAATAATTTTCTATTGGATACCTTTTTATATGAAATATCGACAACTGTTACGGGGATTTACAGAAAAATTTCTTTTAGCAGGATAGTGAACATTTGAAGTAAAAACCACTCACTCCAAAGAGCAAGTGGTTTTTTTATACCTTTTTATTTTTTTCAAGCAAGCTGAGCGCTTCAGCATCCGCAATGATGGTCACATCAGGATGGTTTTTGCAAGCTGCTTGCTGGTAGATTTTCAGTCACAGGACCTGATACTGTTCCTGCAATAGCTTCTGCTTTTTGATTCACCATAAGCAAAGAGAAGAATAGATTTGGCATCTAGGATATTTTTTTAATTCCCATTGAAATAGCTTGGGTTGGAACGTCTTCAATCTTATCAAAAGAAACGCGCATTTGCTTCGATGGTAGATTGGTCAAGTTCTACCAAATGAGTTTGACTATCAAATGGAGTTCCTGGCTCGTTAAATCCAATGTGTCCATTACGTCCGATACCTAAAATTTGTAGGTCGACTGGATGCTCCGCCAAAAATTTGGTTGTAGCGTTCTACTTCAGCTTCAGCATTGTCCTTAACCCCACGAGGCAAGAAACTTTCTTTGAATGGTTTTTGTTAAATAAGTTTTCTTGCATGAAGTAACGGTATGATTGAGGATTGTCTCCGTCAAGACCTACATACTCATCCAAGTTGACACTGGTAAGATTTGAAAAAAATCAAGGTCGCTAGCTACGATTTCTTGGTAAAACTCAAGTGGGCTGCTACCAGTTGCGAGTCCTAGAGTTTGTGCTCCATTTGCTAATTTTTCTTGTAAAATCTCAAAAAGCAACTTTACCGCCTTCGATTGGGTTTTTCAACTTTAATGACTTTCATCTTTTTTTGTCCTCCATTATTTCTAAATTTATTATATGGTATAGACCAATTTTTTTGTCAAGTGAAAACGGTTTAATTTCTAAAAAGAGCACCCAAACCTGAAACATGTTATAATGGATAAGATTAGAATTAGAAAGAATAAAAAGATATGAATACTGCTGATTTTGATTTCCATTTACCAGAGGAATTGATTGCCCAAACACCACTTGAAAAACGTGATGCTTCAAAACTCCTGATTGTTAATCGTAAGACTGGAGAGTTTCAGGATCGTCACTTCCACTCTATTATTGATATGCTGGAACCTGGTGATGCCCTTGTCATGAACGACACCCGCGTTCTCCCTGCCCGCCTCTATGGTCAAAAGGAGGAAACAGGAGGTCATGTGGAACTGCTCCTCCTTAAAAACACTAGTGGAGACGAGTGGGAAGTTCTGGCTAAACCTGCCAAACGCCTCAAGGTTGGCACTCGCGTCAGCTTTGGTGATGGTCGCCTCAGCGCTGTCGTTACAGAAGAATTGACCCACGGGGGCCGTATTGTCCGCTTTGAATACCAAGGAATTTTCCTAGAAGTCTTGGAAAGTCTGGGAGAAATGCCTCTACCTCCTTATATCCACGAAAAATTGGATGACCGTGAACGTTATCAAACCGTCTACGCCAAGGAAAGTGGTTCTGCTGCTGCACCGACTGCTGGATTGCACTTCACCAAAGAACTGCTGGCAGAAATCCAAGCTAAGGGTGTTCATCTAGTCTATCTGACGCTTCATGTCGGGCTTGGAACCTTTAGACCTGTTTCTGTGGATAATCTTGACGAACACGAAAATGCACTCAGAATTCTATCAACTTTCTGAGGAAGCTGCTGCCACCCTTCGCTCTGTTAAGGAAAATGGTGGTCGCGTCATCGCTGTTGGAACCACTTCTATCCGCACCTTGGAGACTATTGGTTCCAAATTTGATGGACAAATCCAAGCAGACTCTGGCTGGACCAATATCTTTATCAAACCAGGTTATGATTGGAAGGTTGTAGATGCATTTTCAACCAACTTCCATTTGCCAAAAATCAACTCTGGTCATGCTGGTTTCTGCCTTTTGCAGGTCGCGAATTAGTATTAGATGCCTACCACCATGCCATTCAAGAACACTACCGCTTCTTTAGTTTTGGCGATGCCATGTTTATCTATTAATTTTTTACAATCAAAAAGCGCATATTATCAGGTATTATCCTTTGGGGCTCTAAGCTTTTCTAATGTTATAAACAGTCGCAAAAAGTCTGAAAAGCTCTCAGAATTGCCCTCTCAGCACCGAAAAATGCGCTATTTTTGCATGAAAAACGAAAATTCGGGGTCTGCATACAAACAAATCGGAGGTGTTAGCCTCCAATTTGTTCTATTTATTTTTTATGGTTTTTTTATTGTAAAAGTAGACCCAACCAAATGAACATAGGTTGTCGAAAGCAAATGTAAAAACTGCAAGGATGATAGCTCCTGTATCTAAATAACCTCTTTCAAGACCGTTTTTCAACAACAACAAGCCTGTAGTTTCGACAAAGATCAAAAATAAAAATATATATAAAATTTTCACATTAAGCATATTGTTACCGCTTTCTTTTTATTTGGTTTTATTGTATAATAAAAGTTGAAAAAAATCAAAAATAAAAAGGAGTTTCCGTTATGTCTAAGATGTTTAAATGCATGTGTTTGCTAGTTATGTCTATTTTCTGTATGTCTAGCATTTCCCCGTCGCTTGTTGTTTTTGCTGATGATAGCTTATCGGCAAACTCTAAAGTTGTATCTGGTGAGGCTCAGTTTGAGAATGGCTCATCAGTGCGGTTCGGAGATACGCAAGTAAATATTTTAAGTGATGAAGTTCTTGAGGTGGTCAATCCAGATGGAAGTGTAGACACTATTGAACAACGTGCTGATGGTGTCTATGTCAATGGGTCATTCTATATGGCTTATCAAAAGAATGAAATCGACCTAAATATATCTTTTAGATCATACGATCCTAATGTTTGGAATTACGTCAACACAATACATGGGAATAAACTAGAAAACACATTCGCTAACTTCATGGTTCAATCTGGAATATCCGCTATGTTTGGCTTTGTAGGTTCTATATTGGGTGGCCCATGGAGTGGCATAATTGGTGGAGCATAATTGGTGGAGCATATTCTGGTATGCAAGCTTATGAGAGTTACTTGGAGTCACAAAGCCCATATCCATACTACATAACAAGTACTTATATCCATGTTGCTCAAAGAAAATGGAAGTTTATCACTGAATACTATAGAAACTCAGACTATACTGGGTATGTAAAAACCGAAACAACCTACGTGAATTTCTAAAATATAAACCCTGCCTTTATATCTAGGCAGGGTTTATATTTTAGTTAATTGCTCAAGTAATTTGTAAGCATAATACTTGCGAAACTCTATTTGTTCAAGCGGTTCAAAAGCTCTTGTTTTTTATCCTCAAGCTCAGCTCTCCTTTGCTCGATTTCTTCACGTTTTTGGGCGATTTCTGCTTGCGCCTCGGGAGTTTCCAAAGTGCCTTGTGACTTGTGAAATTCTACTAGCATATCAACGATTTTTGGGTCTAATTCGTTGACATAATCAGGATTTGACCATTTCGGCACGTTGCTTGCAGGTGCTTGCTTTTTGCCGCCTTTTTTGGGCGTTTTGGCTTGTTGTTCAGCTTTCTGACTATAGTTGACCTCGTGGAATTTTCGTGCTCATATTATGCGTTTTATAATGAATTAAAAAAATTCGTTAGTCTTTTTCTAAAAATTCAGATCTTTCAAACTCTGCACACTGGCATTGATCACTGCACCGATAATCAATATCTTGGCCAGTAAAATAAACCAAAACATGGTCACTACAAAAATAATAGAACTTACAAAACGAACCTCTACGAGATTATTGATGTAATGATTAACAGAAGCTGAAAAGATATTTAGGATCAATACTAGAGTCAACAAGACAAAAATACTCCCCAGTAAAACATAACGTATTCGTGGCACTTTTAACATTGGGCAGAAAATAGTAAAACATGACCAAGATAGCAAAAATTAAGGCATAGATCAAGGGTCCTGTTAGGTCTTGCAGATAATCAAAGAGAGGACTATCCGATTTCCAGTAGCTTTTGATAAGGTTGAGGAGCATGCGACCAAAGACACTCAAAAACAGAGCTAGAGCAAAGAGAATTTGCAAGCCAAAACTGACTAGTAAACTCATCAATTGCTGATAAATTAAACCTCTACTCTTAGCTACTCCATAAGCTTTATTAAAGGCTTTCTGTAGGAAGTTCATGGATTTTGAAAAGGTCCAGAGGGCTGACAAAACCGCAAAACTCAATAAGCCTGTTGAAGGTTGGGTTAGCACTTCTGTGATAATCTTTGCCACCACATCATACATGGTATCCGGTAAGAATTCATTGACAACCTTTAAAAAATTAGAAACTGGAATCTGAAAATAAGGGAGGATATTGATCACCACCAAAAGCAGGGGGAAAATCGAAATCAACCAATAGTAGGCTACTGCGACACTGGTCAACTCGCTATCTGATGCTTGATAATAATGCAAAAAAGCTTTTAATAAAGGCTTGTCTATCAGCTCTTTCCACCACTTTTTCATGTCACACTCCTTCACTTATAATCTTGATTAATTTCTTCTTACCAATTCCATCATGTCATAAGGCAAAGTATTGGCTGTTTCCTTCAAGGAATAGTTTTCTAAATTATTGACATTTTGTCGCAATTTCTTGGCATATTTTGTGGTAATCAATTTTTTTTCTTCATACTCAAAGATTAGCTTTCTTTCTAAATAATATCCTCGTAACATCTCATCAATATTAGTCGGTTTCACACGAGTAATAACCCCGTTCGACAAAGGCTCCACTTGTAATAATCGATGCTTCACGAAGACGAGACTCTTGCATAAAGCTAATCAGAGAACTCTTATAAACCCCTTTAAGGTTTTCCAAACTTTCGATGATCAACTCAGTATTTTCCAAATACAATTCAGATATCTGATCATAATCAAGAGCTCTAAGACGACCATGCTCCTTATCATTCCATGAACGAAAGGTCTTACCCAAGGTAAAAATTTCATGAAGAATAAAACGCAAAATCCGTAGAGATACCAAGATATAATAGGTCAATTTAGAAACTAGTTTACGATTGATACTTTCTTCCATATTTTTCAAATAACGCTGATAAACTCGATAAGCACGTTCGCTTATCCTATCTTCTTCATAGGCCTGTTCCAAAGAATCGTTTTCAATACTAAGAATCAGGAGTTTCAAGGCTTCCCAGTCTTCTTGAGCATCCTTTTTTTCTTGGCTCAAAATGAGGTTTTCAATTCTACCGTGGTAATTGTCAATAGCTGCATAGAGGGGGAGTTTATTTCTAGTGCTCTCCAAATCTTTTTCCAATTCTAAAGTTACTTCATTTAAAATAGCGATATGCATGAGATAATCCTTGTTTTCTTCCTGTTCATCAGAAAGATGAGGAAGAACTAACAAACCTGTTAAGAAACTTAGTAATGTTACACCTGCTACTAAAAAAAGCAAGAGAGGATATTCTTGTTCAAGATTGCTAGGTATTAAAAGAATGGTCGCAATAGATACGGTTCCCTTAACACCTGAAAAAGTCAAAAGGAGCATATCCTTCATGTACTTATTCATGCTTTTCTTGAGTCGCCTCGTTCTGACTACATAATATCCATATATCATCAAAAAACGGATTGCAAAGAGTAAAAAAGTTAGTAGAACAATTGATACCAGTAATAAAAGGGGATTATAGATTGGATTGGTCAAGATAGGCTCTGCTATCATTTCTAATTCCATTCCCAAAATCACAAAGACAGAACCGTTAAGCATAAAGGTCACTGTGTGCCAGACAGTTTCTGTGACAGTGTCCACCTGAGCCTCAAGTAAGGTGATTCTCTTAAAACGACTTGCCTTTAAAATCCCTGCTACGACAACTGCGATAATACCTGAAACATGAATTTCTTCGGCTAGAAAAAAGGTCACTAAGGGTAAACTCAGTTCTAACAAAAGTTCACTAGCGATATCTGTCGCTCTTAAACTCAATAAAAGTGTATGAAGGAAGCGATTAATCATAGCGGTCACAAAACCAACAGCAAAACCACCTAGGATAGAAAAGATGAGAGAGCTGCCAGCCTGACTAAGCGAAAAAGTCCCAGTAGTCCAAGCAGCTAGGGCTACCTGAAAGGCTACCAAACCTGAAGCATCATTCAAAAAGCCCCTCGCCCTTTAAAAATATTAGACACACGTTTTTGGAAAAACGAAAGCGCTCAGAAAGAGAAGCAAAGGCCACTAAATCTGTCGGTCCTAGAGCCGCTCCAACAGCTAAACAAGCCGCCAGAGGAAGGCCAATCCAAAGAAAAATGAGCCAGTCCACCCAAACTCAAGGTTGAAATGAAAATGACTGGAAAAAAATCAAATACACAATGATACGCCAGTGTTTTTAAGATGGATGTAATATCCGCCTCTTGAGCTTCTCGAAAAAGAAGGGGCCAATAACTATAGCCAAAAACAACTCTGTATTGAGATGGAAATCTGTATTAGGCAAAAACAATCCGATAGAAATTCCTAAAAAGAATTTGCACTAGTGGCATTGGTAAAAAGGGCAGAAGTTTATTGGTCGTGCTAGAAACAATTAAGACTAGCAAAAATAGAATGAGGTAAATCAGTAATTCCACGCACTTCCTCCTTAATCTTTTTTACAACAGGATTCAAATATCTCCTTCTGCTCTTTGATTTTTTTGGTCAATCTTGGAACAATCCTTGTGCTCAATTTTTTTCTGGCACCTCTCCATTTCAAGAGCGACCAACTTTTTCTTAATTTTAAGCATTTTTTTACTCATGTGTTCCTCATCCAACACCCCAACTTGTCGCTCATGCTGAGTTGACTCGACAAAATTGTGGCGCATAGATTCTAGCTTTTCTCGTAAATACTGTTTATCCATGGTTATATCTTTCTAACTTCTCAATCATTACTAAAAATGGCGGGTTGTTGACTTGATTCAGGGTTCGGTAAATGGCAGCTGTGTACTCTTGTTGGTTCAACTGGCTAACAAAATTCAAGACAGCATCCCTCTCGAGCTCTCCTCCTTCATGCCCATAGTAGATCATAATGGCAATCCGTCCACCTTTGACAAGCAAATGACACAGCTTTTCTAATGCTTCAATCGTTGTCTGAGGTTGGGTAATGACTGACTTATCAGCTGACGGCAAATAGCCCAGATTAAAAATCCCTGCCTTGGCTTCTGTCACAAATTGATCCAGTGTCTCATGACCCTGTAATATTAACTGGGCGTTGTCCAATCCAGCCTGAGCCAACCGTTCCTGAGTTTTCAGTAAGGCTTGCTCTTGGATATCAAAGGCATAGACTTGCTTGGCTATCTTGGCTAGAAAAAGAGTATCATGACCATTTCCCATGGTCGCATCTACTACCACATCCTCTTTTGTCACTACCTCTGCTAAAAAATCATGTGCCATCTCAAGTGGTCTTTTCATATCAATACTCCTGTTTTACAGCCTTGCATCCTTGAACGCTTCCACGACGCCGCATCTCTGTTTCAATCGCATTTAGAACCTCCCATTTATTGAGGCTCCACATAGGCCCAATCAGCATATCTCTCGGTGCATCTCCTGTGATTCGATGGATGACAATATGCTTGGGAATGATTTCCAATTGGTCACAGATAACCTTAACATACTCTTCTTGACTCATGAGTTGCAGGCGCCCTTCATGATAATCTCTTTGCATACGCGTATTGGTCATCAGGTGAAGCAAATGCAGCTTGATTCCTTGAATATCATTATCCGTAACACAGCGACGAACATTTTCAACCATCATCTCATGGGTTTCACCAGGCAAGCCATTGATTAAATGAGAAACAATCTCAATCTTGGGATACTTCCTCAAACGCTTGACCGTTTTCACGTACAATTCATAAGTGTGAGCACGGTTTATCAAATCAGAAGTTGCTTCATAGGTTGTCTGCAAAGCCCAGTTCAACCGTCACATGCATGCGTTCTGATAATTCAGCCAAGTATGCAATGGTTTCGTCTGGTAAACAGTCTGGACGAGTCCCAATATTGATTCCGACCACACCTGGCTCGTTTATAGCCTGTTCATAGCGCTCTCGAATCACTTCAACCTTTTTCATGGGTGTTGGTAAAATTTTGAAAATAAACCAGATACTTTTTGAACATCTGGCCATTTTCGGTGCATAAAGTCGATTTCTTTATAAAATTGCTCACGGATAGGCGCATCCGGTGCTACGATAGCATCTCCAGAACCTGAAACCGTACAAAAAGTACAACCCCCATGAGCTACAGTTCCATCACGATTGGGACAATCAAACCCTGCATCAATTGGGACTTTAAAGGTCTTTTTCTCCAAAAAGTTTTCGATAATAATCATTCAAGGTATTATAAGATTTCATAACCTTCATTATAACAAAAACACTGACAATCTCAAAAGCCCGACTTTCCTCTAAATTCCTCTCTTTCCCATTTCCATTAGAGATTTTTTATGATACAATATGGATATGATTTTAATGAAAATAGCATCTATTTTTTATTATTAGTATTGACTTTAATAGTCTCTATTATCCTAACCAAACTTTTTTTAAATTAAAAAAACTAGGTTTCAATTTTTCCAGACTTGGCTTTTTCCTATTTTTGGTATTTGAGTACTATCTCATCACAGCCAAAACCTTTACACATAACTTTTTACCAAGACTAGGCCTTGCTCTTTCTCTCCTAGCTATTATTCTGGTATTTTTTTCTTTCTTACAAAAAGAAGCTTTTACTATCCTAAATTCATCAAGTTCTTTTTGAGAGCAGGATTTTTATTAACCTTTGTCATGTATATAGAAATGGTTCTTGAATTATTTACACAGTAAATTTTAAAAAGGATTTAAACCCTAAATAAGAAGGTCTAAATCTTTTTTTCTATACTGACAAAATTATCTATCTCATTTTGAACTTTTTAACCTATCTCCTTTTTAGCTTAATCTGCTCAACTATGCTATACTTAATTTAGAATATTCTTTGAGATTGGAGCTAATATGAAAATCCACAAAACTGTGAATCCTGTTGCTTATGAAAATACCTATTATTTAGAAGGAGACCAGCATCTCATTCTTGTAGATCCTGGTAGCCATTGGGAAGCCATTTGTCAAACAATCGAGAACATCAACAAACCTATCTGTGCCATTCTCTTGACCCACGCCCATTATGACCATATCATGAGTCTGGATCTAGTTCGCGAGACTTTTGGTAATCCTCCTGTCTATATTGCAGAGAGCGAAGCTAGCTGGCTCTATACTCCTGTCGATAATCTCTCTGGGCTTCCTCGCCACGATGATATGGCAGATGTGGTCGCAAAACCTGCAGAACACACTTTTATCTTTCATGAGGAATATCAACTGGAAGAATTTCGTTTCACTGTCTTGCCAACACCAGGTCACTCTATCGGCGGCGTTTCTATCGTCTTTCCTGATACTCATCTAGTCTTGACAGGAGATGCCCTATTCCGTGAAACAATCGGACGGACCGACCTTCCGACTGGTAGCATGGAGCAACTCCTCCATAGTATCAAAACCCAACTCTTCACCTTACCAAACTATGATGTCTATCCAGGGCATGGTCCTGCTACTACTATTGCTCACGAAAAGACCTTCAATCCTTTTTTCTAGCAAGATGATGATGTATATCGCAATTTAAAGTAAAATATCTAATAAATCTTTCCATTATAAAAGGCGTCCAATCAAGTTTTCACACCTGATTGGATGCCTTTTTCTAATTACTTGCCTCTTTGCGTTACCAAATAATTACACGCTCTTCTGGTGAACGCCACATACCGTCACCTTCTTTGACATCATAGGTTGTAAAGAAATCATCGAAGTTTGGTACTTGCACATTGACACGGAGTTTAGCTGGCGCGTGCACATCAACGCTAGCCAAAAGTTTCATAAATTCTGGGACGACCTTTCATGCCCTAAAATACGGCCAAAGTTATGGAAAAATTCTTCTGCTGAGAAGTCTGGTTCTCTCTTGGCTGCTTCAAGTGCTGCAGCGATTCCTCCCAAGTCAGCCACGTTTTCTGATACAGTCAATTTACCGTTGATGGTTGCTCCATAAGAATCCTGGCCATCAAATTGGTCAATAACTTTTTGTGTTTTCTCCTTGAAGGCAGCATAGTCACTCTCTGTCCACCAATCTTTGAGACTACCATTTTCGTCAAAGGAAGCTCCGTTGGTATCAAAGGCGTGGGAAATTTCATGGGCAATAACCGCCCCAATACCACCGTAGTTAGCAGATGATGACTGATGCAAGTCATAGAAAGGCGCCTGTAAAATAGCTGCTGGGAAAACAATCAGATTCTTCTGAGGATTGTAGTAGGCATTGACCATATGAGCAGGCATGCCCCATTCCTTATAGTCTACAGGCTGGTTCCATTTGCTCCAACTGTGTTTGATTTCCACACGCGCAAAGGCTAGAGCATTGTCAAACAGACTAGCCGTTTCATCCACTACCTTGTCCTTATAGCGTTCTGGTAATTCTTCTGGGTAGCCGATATAAGGCTTGATGACATTAAGTTTGACGATGGCCTTGTCACGAGTTTCTGGAGTCAGCCAGTCATTTTAGCCAAGCGTTCTTTATAAACATCAATCATAGTCGCTACTTTTTTCTCCACATCTGCCTTAGCTTCTGGAGAGAATTTTTCGTGGGCATACCAGAGACCCAAGGCTTGTTTGAAAGGACCTTGTGCCAGCTGGTAGGCTGCCTTGACCTTGTCTTTGGCTTCTGGAACTCCTGAAAGCGCACGGCTATAGGCACCTGACAAGACACGAATTTCTTCTGTTAAATAGCTGGTTGAGAGATTCACAACACTTAAAATTAAGGTTGCCTTGAGGAGAGGCCATGCTTCTTCACTATAGAATTGGTCTGCTGCTTGCCAGAAACGTTCCTCGTCTACGATAACCTTGTCTGGTACTTGTCCGAGAACGGCTTGGAAGAAGTTATCCAAAGGTAGGGCAGGCGCGAATTTCTTGAAATCTTCGTAAGCATATGGATGGTAGAGTTTAGCATATTCTGAACTTTCTTCATTAGAAAGCACCACTGCCGCAACTCGGCGGTCTAGTTCTAATCTCTTCTCTAACAAGTCTTCAATTTCTGCATCAGAGAAATCATAAGCCTTGAGAAGATTGGCACTGGTTTCTTTCCAAAGAGTCAAGAGCTCTTCGCGCTGAGGATGGTCTTCAGCATAGTAGGTCGTATCTGGCAGGATCGTGCTTGGAGCGCTGGCCCAGAGAACATTGGTTCTGGCATCCATAAAGTCTGGTGATACACCAAAAGGAAGGAAGTTTGGTTTTCCTGCAAGCTCAAATTCTGCTAGTTTAGCAGTGAAATCTGCAAAAGTCTCCAATTCTTGGAACTCTTTAAGAAGAGGCAAAACAGGTGTGATACCATCGGCTTCTCTCTTGTCAAAATCACGAACTAGGCGGTGGTATTTGACAAAATTTGCCAAGATAGCATCCTCTGGAACATCTTGACCTGCCAACCACTTATCTGTGGTCGTAAGCATCAGGTCTTCAATTTCCTGGTCTAAATCCACAAAACCTCCAGTTTGAGACTTGTCTGCAGGAATTTCAGCAGTCTTCTGCCATTCTCCATTAATCGCATCATAAAAATCATCTTGATAACGTGTCATCTTGTTCTCGCTTTCATTTGTATTTGTTTTTAGCTTAACAAAAAAATTACCTGGGAATGCAATTAAAAAAATAAACGGATGTTTCCTATTGTTTTTTTCAGTTAATATTTTAATTTTTTTGAAAAAAATTAACTTGACTTAATTTTTTTAAGGTATATTAAGAGTCAGGAGGAATACAAGCTTTATGATACGTATCGAAAAACCTCAGTGTCTCCTACAAAGAAACGTTGGCACTTAAGGATATTTCACTAGTGCTCCATGGACCAACAATTACTGGTATCATTGGTCCAAACGGTGCTGGAAAAATCAACATTATTAAAAAGGTATGCTGGGAATTATCCCTCATCAAGGTCAGGCATTTCTCGATGACAAGGAAGTTAAAAAATCCTTACATCGAATTGCCTATGTCGAACAAAAAATCAATATCGACTACAACTTTCCCATCAAGGTCAAGGAATGCGTCTCGCTAGGACTCTTTCCTTCTATCCCTCTCTTTCGAAGTTTAAATTCTAAACATTGGAAGAAAGTGCAAGAAGCCCTTGAAATCGTCGGCCTAGCTGACTATGCTGAACGTCAAATCAGTCAACTGTCTGGAGGTCAATTCCAGCGGGTCTTGATTGCCAGATGTTTGGTGCAGGAAGCCGACTATATCCTCTTGGATGAACCTTTTGTTGGGATTGATTCTGTCAGTGAGGAAATCATCATGAATACGCTGAGAGATCTGAAAAAAGCTGGTAAGACGGTTCTCATCGTTCACCACGACCTCAGCAAGGTTCCCCACTACTTCGATCAAGTCTTACTTGTCAATCGAGAAGTGATTGCCTTTGGTCCAACCAAAGAAACCTTTACCGAAAGCCAATCTCAAAGAAGCTTACGGTAATCGACTCTTTTTCAATGGAGGTGACCTATGATTGCAGAATTTATCGATGGATTGCAAAAATTCCATTTCCTACAAAATGCCTTGATAACAGCTATTGTCGTCGGGGTCGTAGCTGGAGCTGTGGGATGTTTCATCATTCTACGCGGGATGTCACTCATGGGAGATGCTATTTCACATGCTGTCTTGCCAGGTGTAGCCCTCTCCTTTATCTTGGGAGTTGACTTCTTTATCGGAGCCATTGTCTTTGGATTGCTAGCTGCCATCATTATTACCTACATCAAGGGAAACTCGATTATCAAAAGCGATACCGCCATCGGCATTACCTTTTCTTCTTTCTTAGCCCTCGGTATCATCTTGATTAGTGTCGCTAAAAGTTCAACTGACCTTTTTCCATATCCTTTTTTGGTAATATCCTAGCCGTCCAAGATACGGATATGTTTATTACTATGGGTGTGGGGACAGCCATTCTCTTGTTAATCTGGATTTTCTTCAAGCAACTCTTGATTACATTTTTGATGAACTCTTGGCTAAAGCCATGGGAATGCCTGTCAATTTCTATCACTACCTTCTCATGGTACTCCTGACTCTCGTGTCTGTGACAGCCATGCAAAGTGTCGGAACTATCCTGATTGTAGCCATGCTGATTACCCCAGCTGCAACTGCTTATCTGTATGCTAATAGCCTGAAAAGTATGATTTTCCTTTCCTCAACCTTTGGAGCTACAGCTTCAGTTTTGGGACTCTTTATCGGCTATAGCTTTAACGTTGCGGCAGGTTCTAGTATCGTGCTTACAGCTGCTAGTTTCTTTCTCATTAGCTTCTTTATCGCTCCAAAACAACGATATTTGAAACTGAAAAATAAACATTTGTTAAAATAAGGGGCAAAACCCCAATAAATTGGAGGATCTAATGAAAAAATTAGGTACATTACTCGTTCTTTTTCTTTCTGTCATTGCTCTTGTAGCATGTGCTAGCGGAAAAAAAGATGCAGCTTCTGGTCAAAAACTAAAAGTTGTTGCTACAAACTCAATCATCGCTGATATTACTAAAAATATTGCTGGTGACAAGATTGATCTTCACAGTATCGTTCCTGTTGGTCAAGACCCACACGAATACGAACCACTTCCTGAAGACGTTAAGAAAACTTCTCAAGCTGATTTGATTTTCTATAACGGTATCAACCTTGAAACTGGTGGCAATGCTTGGTTTACAAAATTGGTAGAAAATGCTAAGAAAACTGAAAACAAAGACTACTTTGCAGTCAGCGAAGGCGTTGATGTTATCTACCTTGAAGGTCAAAACGAAAAAGGCAAAGAAGACCCACACGCTTGGCTTAACCTTGAAAACGGTATGATCTTTGCTAAAAACATCGCAAAACAATTGAGCGCTAAAGACCCTAACAACAAGGAATTCTACGAAAAAAATCTCAAAGAATATACTGATAAGTTAGACAAGCTTGATAAGGAAGCTAAGGAGAAATTTAACAACATCCCTGCTGAGAAAAAACTCATCGTAACCAGCGAAGGATGCTTCAAATACTTCTCTAAAGCCTACGGTGTCCCAAGTGCCTACATCTGGGAAATCAACACTGAAGAAGAAGGAACACCTGACCAAATCAAGACCTTGGTTGAAAAACTTCGCCAAACAAAAACTCCTTCCCTCTTTGTAGAATCAAGTGTAGATGACCGTCCAATGAAGACTGTTTCACAAGACACAAACATCCCAATCTACGCACAAATCTTTACTGACTCTATCGCAGAACAAGGTAAAGAAGGCGACAGCTACTACAACATGATGAAATACAACCTTGACAAGATTGCTGAAGGATTGGCAAAATAATACTCTTCAAAAATCAAATTCAAACCACGTCAGCGTCGCCTTGCCGTACTCAAGTACAGCCTGTGGCTAGCTTCCTAGTTTGCTCTTTGATTTTCATTGAGTATAAACCTCTGAAAAACGTCATTCTCACATGAGCTGGCGTTTTTTCTATGCCCATATTTCCGGTCAAATCATTGGAAAATTCCGACTGTTTCAGCTAAAATGGAAGAAAAAAGATTGGAGTATCTTATGGTAACTTTTCTCGGAAATCCTGTGAGCTTTACAGGTAAACAACTACAAGTCGGCGACAAGGCACTTGATTTTTCTCTCACTACAACAGACCTTTCTAAAAAATCTCTGGCTGATTTTGATGGCAAGAAAAAAGTCTTGAGTGTCGTGCCTTCTATCGATACAGGCATCTGCTCAACTCAAACGCGTCGTTTTAATGAAGAACTGGCTGGACTGGATAATACGGTTGTCTTGACTGTTTCCATGGACCTCCCTTTTGCCCAAAAACGTTGGTGTGGTGCTGAAGGTATTGAAAATGCCATCATGCTCTCAGACTATTTCGACCATTCCTTTGGACGTGATTATGCCCTCTTAATCAATGAGTGGCACCTATTGGCACGCGCAGTCTTTGTCCTCGATACTGACAATACGATTCGCTACGTTGAATACGTGGACAATATCAACTCTGAACCAAACTTCGAAGCTGCAATTGCAGCTGCTAAAGCCCTATAGAAAAAATCCTCTGTCACAAAGAGTTCCCTACTCTTTGAAACGGAGGATTTTTCTTATTCTTTAATTATTGTTTATTTTGAAATGAATCCTTCAAAATCTTTTAGTTGAAAATTATATTTTTCAGTGAGTAACACATTATCCACTGCAACATCTTCTCCCAATGGGTAAATATTTCTTTTGAAACAGTTGTAGGAGGAAAATCTCTCCTACACTATTATTGATTCTGAGAGAAAATTGCAAAATATCATCTACCAAACTTTCAATTATTAAGATTTTTTACAGTTTATCTGAATTAGAATCGCAAGGCTTCTCAATAATATAATTGTCGAATTTTTTCAATCTAACTTCCTCTCCACTATTTCTTCCTTTATCAAGAAAAAGTTACCTCAATATTAATAAAGTACAATTCTAAATTAACTCCAATTATTGATTCATGATAATATTTCAGTAACTCATCGTGCAATTAAAAACAAGGATTTTTATTTCAGACGATCCATCGTGAACACTTCATCAGCCATCTCCCAAATTGCCGGATTATGTGTTGCGATAATGATTAGCCTATTATCATCTCGAAGAGATAGCAAAATCTCCATAATCAACTGAGAGGTTGCTGGGTCTATTGAAGCTGTTGGCTCATCTGCCAGAATAAAGGGTGGATTCTTTAAGATAACTTTTGCCAAGGCAACCCGTTGCGATTCTCCGCCCGATAACTCAAAAATGCGCTTATCTAGGTCAAGATAATCCAGGCCGACCTGTTCTAAAAGCCTGCTTCTGCCTCAACCGCTGTTCCGACCCGACTCAACTTTTTGACCAATGAGACCTAGCTTAAGGTTTTTCTTCAATACTTTGGTTTTCAATTAAGCCAAAGTTCTGGAAGAAAGGTAGCCCAATTCGTGACGGAAAAAAATCACTCGATTTATAATTGGCCAAGTCTTTACCTCGGTAAAAAAATCGTCCCATCATAAGATTCTAATTTCCCAATCATGTTCATCAAGGTTGTTTTTTTCCGCTACCACTTGAACCAATTAAGGCATAGACTTTTTCCAGCCTCAAATGTCATTGAAAGATTCGAAAATAACTCTCGTTCTCCAAAAGATTTACTCACCTGTTTAAGTTCAATCATATTAACCTCCCTTCAAAACAAGCATGGACATCTTGTTTTCTTTCTGCATTTGGACATGTAACTGTAAAAGAGATAGACCAGTAAAGAGTAACGAGACTAAGAAAGCAACTACTATCTCTACCATAAGAAATACACTCGCAACAAATCCCAGTAAAAACACACCCAGTTGAGCAAAGAGATAAGTGCGATGGATTTCTAAGAACCTGAGACCTGCAATGCGTTTTGATAAAAAAATGGCACGTCTAAATTCTTCAAAGTAGAGCCTATTCATAGTGTTAAACAACAAGATTGAAGTTGCAATCCCAAGCACAGCTCCTGCTAGCATTACCCAACGTTCCCTCTGGATATTATCCAATAATGTGATGTAGTTGTGGTAACCTGTTTGCATTTCTGAGACCCAATTTTCAATGCCTTGTCTCTGGATAAGCTCCTGGGCATCAGACAATTGATTAAAAGAGAACGTAGTTCTGTACTGCGTCTACCCAAAACAAAATGGACTGTGGACCAGTTGATTGGGGTGTTATAACAATGATGATTGGATCTTTCAAAAACTGCTGGTAAGAAATAGGGGTCGTATTATACACAAAACGATCCTGACCTGATTCCAAATAACCTACCGTAGCAGTCATTTGCTGTCGTTCATCTCGACTAGACATGCGACTGGTTAAGTCGTCTTCAAAAACAGATTTATAATGTTCTTCCTCTGAACGGAGGTGTTCAGGCAGCAATAAGACAAACTCCCCTACATCAAGGTGATTCATCTTTTGCTCAATAGTTGTATCTACAGGAATGTTTTGACGCTCCAAGTATTGCGGTGTGACGATAAGGACATTGCCATTCGGGCTGTAATCGTGCCATTCTGTAGAGGTTGTCAAGTTTTTGGAGGAAGCCATGCCATTTTGCAAAGTACGGTCAATTAACTGGTGTCTAGATAAGAAAGCCTTTTGTTCTGAAACAGCCAGATCCATCAATTGATACCAAGTTCTGAATTTCCTTTGAGCTTGTTCATCAAAACCAGGACTCGTTCCTTCACGGCTGATTGATAGGGTAATCAGTTGCCTTTCCTGGCTCCAAGCCTCTTGTCCAATCCGATGCTGTTGCCAGGCTTGGGAATACTTTAAGCTACTCCCTATTCCCAGCGTTACAATAATAATCGCTAATAGTTGACCGATTAAAATCAAACTAATGATTCCTCTGACAGGCACTTGCCCTTTTATAATCTGCATCAGGTGTATCTTTTTTATCCCAACTGCGAAGAGTTGAGCGAAAAACAGGGAGATCGACAACAAGATGAGATTATAACTGAGCAAAGCCTTCTCCTATGGTCATTAGGGATTGCGTTGGAAGCGACAGAATTTTTTTGCATAAGAATGGCGAGCACGCCAGCTAAACTGAAACCAACAGCTATCCCTTTCAAATCCTCACCAACTGGTCTAAGGAAAAATGGACCACCGTTTCTCTCCTGAAATGAGGCGAATGCCCGACGACCGTAATTGGCTAATTTGACTAATTAAAGTCAGTGCTCCAAAGGTTAAGATGAAAATCAATAAACTGATTAACTGAAATCCGTTACTAAAGATAGCCATTAACGTAGATAGTTTAGATGGAATTATCAGGTGCATGTTAGTCAAGCCAAGTTGACTTAGCTCCTCCCTTAGCAAGTGAATATCTAGGTTTCCATCGAATACAAAATAGTTTGTTTCAACACTACTACTTTGAGCATCTTCTAGATTTTTTTCCTGTAGCCCATCAGGCAACTTTCCGTTCCCAAAGGTCGTATAAGAAAACACTGGAGTACCTTCTGAGTTAGGATCCTGGTGTTGAATCGCAATAAAGCTATCCGTTTCTTCTGCTAGTTTTTCCAAGCGTGTAGCAACATGCTGAAAAGTTGTTTCAGGGGAAGAATCACGTACAACAACGTTGGGGTAATAATGGGAGACATATGTATCAGTCCAAATGGTAAATACCCAAACAAAGAACAAACTAGCAAGCAGGTTGGATATGAGTATAAATAATTTTTTCATAGTGCATTCCTTATTCTAAAATAGAGGGCAGAAATACCCCTGCCCTCTATAAACTAACAAGCTTACTAAACTATTGATAAAAGAATCTTCTTCAATTATTCTTTACCATCCCGCATCAAATGTAACTTGCTCCCCAAAATTTGTATTAACAAACGCATAGGCCGCACTATGTGCTCCTGCATAAACTGTTTTTTTGATTTGTACGTCCATTACTTCCAACATAGGCCCAGTGATACTCGTGAACCATGATAATAATTCGAAATATGCTCCCCAATTATTTGGATCATGATAGCCTCCATAGGTCCACTCGCCACCACGGTGAGAAGCTGCCAAAACAGGAAGAGCCAAACTAAATGCCAAAACGGCAAGGGATGATGCAACTACTTTTCTAAATTTTAACATATTATTACTCCTCTAAATGAAATATTATGAAAATGAGCGAAATGCAACTACATATTTTAATTAGAAATCTCAGTCTGAATTATAGTATCCTATTTTTTCCTCCTTTCTAACTGCACGTTCCTTTCTACAGACAGAGACCTAATTTTATAAACCAATCTTAAATACTTTAGATTTTGTAACTCATAATTTTCAACAGTTGGTTAGCTATGAAAGCAGTTTTATCAAACATCTCCATTCTTATATCTATCTGGTATTGTTACAAGCTCTCATCAGAATACCTTTCTCTAAATAGTTGAATTTTAAAGTAATACGAAATCAATCAGCCTTCCCAACATCAAGACCATTGGACTTCTTTTGTGATTGCACTCGAATCTCCAATTGTTTATTCTTCTGAATAAACTGTTGGTAAGGAATTGTATTACTAAACATAAAAACACCTAGTAATGCAAATGTAACTAATTTTTTAATTCCACGTTTTTTTCTCATGCAATGAAACCCCTTTCTGTTTTCCTTGTTTTTATTCTAACAGATATATTTTATTTAGTCAAGTATTTTTTTATTATATTTTTGAACTTTTATTATTACCATAGAGAATTATTTATTTCCTTTAACTTGCTATTTTTGAACTAAAAAAATTTTTATAATGAAATTAAGCAAATAGGAAGGTTTATTATCTTTAATGAATACACTCGCAGAGAAATTCAGATTGAAAAAGAAAAGAGTTGAGACTCTCCCAACAAACTCTTGCAGAAGGAATTTGTGAACAAAAGCCAGATTAGTAAAAATTGAGAGAGGGCATTTCATTCCCTCCGCAGACCTTTTTGTTCAAACTCTCACAACGACTTGAAGTACCATTAGATTATTTTTCAATGAACAAATTGAAATTAAATCTAACCTCTCTAATTTTCAAGCAATTATCTGCTCGCCTATTAGATGATAGAAATTATGATGATTTGGAATATATTTATAGAATAGAGATTGAAACGAAGTACTTTTTCTAACACTAGAAGACCGAACTTACCTTGAATGGATTAAAGCTATTATTGACTTCTATCAATATGACAGTAAGTGTGAGGCTATTTCTTCATTGGAAAATATATTATTAAAAGTCTCCTCAAATACTCTGATTTATTTAAAGGCATTGAATACTCTATCTAATTTCTATTCCTTAGTGGGTCGTGAACAAGAATATGAGGCAAACTACTCTCATTTAATGGAGTTATATCAGACAAAAAAATTTTTGAGCATCAAGAGTTTTTATTTGGCTACATCAGAGTTCGTTACAACTACGCTCACTACCTAGTATCAAAGGAAAAATATAACGAAGCCATCCAAGAAGCTCTTGAGACGATTGAACTTTGTAAACAAAGACAGACAAGCTACCAACTGGCTCCTCTACTTATTCTTGTAGGAAATGCTGGAGCCAAATTTCTAGACAAAGAACAAGTCAAAAATTATTATATAGAAGCAAGAGAGTTATGTAAGATTTATAACAATCCTTTAATGTTGATGAAAGATAGAAAAATTATTTGAAGGAATTAGATACTGTTTAGTTAATCTTGACATTATAGTTTTTCTGAAACGTTAAATAACCTGTAAGGCTGATAGTGAAATGAATACTATCAGCCTTATAATTATGTGACTATTAGTCCGTCTCGCTCCGCTAGGTGCGAGACAAAAAAACCACCCGTTTGACGGGTGGTCATGATTTACGAGTAAATTCAAGTTCTATCTGATAAAAACAACTAAATTACTCTACAGATTTCAAGGCTTCAAGCATATCAATCTTTCTCAAATGATGATTAACGAAGAAACCAAGCAGGGTCAAAATGATGCTTACTGCTGCCACTGGGATTACATAGACTTCCCACCCTACCTGCGGATAAAAGAGAATAGTCGCAGGAGAAATCATTTGAATCAAAAATTGGTGTAAATAGAAACCTGAGACCAGACCAAGTACGATTCCCACAAGAGACAACACAATCGTCTCACGGTAAATGTAGAGGGTGACTTCTTTATTATGAAAGCCGAGAACCTTGATAGTGGAGAGTTCACGGATTCTCTCAGCCACGTTGATATTGGTCAGATTGTAGAGGATAACAATAGCCAACAGAACCGATACGATGACCAAGATGGTCATGGTCTGATTGAGTGAGCTAGCGACGGAGTCAAAAAGGCGAATGGCTGAAGCATTTCTGAACGACGCTGGACACCGCAGCTTGATTCATAAGTAGTCCTGCCTGACTTTTCGATACTAGTAGCACTGGTATCCCTTTAGCGAGACCAGATAAGTGTTGGCTTGGGGATAGCTGTCCGTAAAGTTGCTCATAGCTAGCTTGACTCATATAAATAAAGTGACCAACGTAGTTCTCAGCAATAGCAGCGACCTTTAGCTCCCTACCCTTCAATTTCTAGAGTCTGCCCAACCTTGACATCTGACAGCTGGGCGAGTTTAGCTGTAATAACGACGCCATCTTTTTAATGTCAGCTCCTGCTGATGATGTTGCAGATGGATAAAGGGTGTCAAATCTTCCTTATCTGTCACCATAAGGGTAATGGTTTGAAGACCAGCCTTACCTTTGAAATTCTTGTCTAGCGTTTTAGAATAGATTTTTCTGATAAGCTTGGATATCCTGCCCTTTCAACACTTCTTCTAGATTTGCCTTGTCCTGATTGGTCGCACTAGGGATTTTTCAGAGACAATCATCTGATACTGTTGGATTTGTTGAAACTGTCTAGACGGAACTCCTGCTACAGAGGATTGGATTCCCAAACCTGCAAAGAGCAGAGCTACAGAACCTGCCACACCAAAGATCGTCATCAACATCCGCTGCTTATAACGGAATATATTGCGAGCTGTTACCTTATGAGTAAAACTGAGACGGCGCCAGATAAAACCGATGCGTTCCAGTAAGATTTTAGCTCCTTTAACAGGAGGTTTAGGCAGTAAAAGCTGGGCTGCTTCGTCATGAAGTTCCCTACGAGCCACCAGATAGGCTGGTAACACACTCACCAACCAACTCAAAGCAAGAGCAAATAAACTATAGGTCCAATAGAACTGAATCTGGGTTTCTCCCACCACCATGCCTTTTGTAATGACACTTGAAATCACACCGGCTAGTAAATAATGTCCAAGTATGCTACCTAGAGCTGTTCCTACAGTCCCAGCTACTAGACCGTAAAGGAGAAACTTGGCAATAATATCCTTGCTACGATAGCCCAAGGCTTTAAAAATCCCTGCATGAGTTCGCTCTTCATCCACAAAACGAGTCATGGTGGTAAAGGTCACCATGGCTGCTACGGCATAAAGCACTACCGGAAAGATATTGCCCACTGCTCGAATACTAGCTGAAGCATTGCTATACATGAGATAGCCCTGACCACCTGGTATGGTCTGGCGATTATATACTTGATACTTGGGCTCAGCTAAATCATCCAAGACTTGCTGATGTTTTTTTCTAATTTTTTTCCTTTTTCTTGGGCTAAATTTTTGTTCAGCCTGCTTTTAGTTTGTCCTCTTCCTTGCTCAATTCCTGCTTAGCTTGGGTAAGTTGAGCACTAGCCTGCTCTCTCTGAGCTTGAGGAAGCAAGGCTAGTTGACTTTCCTGAGCCTGTAAACGAGCTTGAGCAGCTGCTAAACGACGCTTGCCTTCCTGCAAATTAGTCTCAGCCTTGTCAAGTGTCTCTTGACCTTTGTATAGAGACTCTTGTCCTTCTTTTTTTCAAGAGTTGCAGACGTGCCTTGCCATTATCTGACAAAGCTTGTTCAAGGTCTTCCTGATGTTGCTTTGGATTTTTTTCTTCATAAGCTGATGAAAAAGGCATTTAAACCTGATAAATCTTGATATTTTAAACGAGCTATATTGTAGACTTTCTGATCAAACTGACTAGGTAAAATCACCCCATAGGCTGTCAGAGTCCCACTTCCACTTGCTGCGTAGCCCATATCTCGCTGGGAGAGGATTTCAGCTGAATCCACAAAACCAGTAATGGTATAAGTATGGTCTTTTAAACGAGGAATGACTGCCCTTCTTTTTCTTTAAAAGCTAATCTCCTGTCCCACACTGTATTGACCTTGCAAATGACTGGCTAAAAGCAATTTCCTGTCCTGTCTGAGGAGTCGTCCCTCTCTGAGCTGAAAGGTTGAAATTCGCTCTGGTTTGGAGTACAGCCGAATGGCATCCTGCCCATTATCCATAGCCACATCTGTCAAATAGCCAAACTCAACCTCTGCGCCCTCTATCCGTTCTAGTTCTTCTTGATCTGCTTGATCCAAACCATAATTAGACATAACTGCCAAATCCAAGGTTTGAGCAGTTGTTAAATAAGCATTAGCTGTTGCCTCCATGTTGGGGACTAGTCACTTTGAGGCCCTACTAGGGCTAGAGACCCTAACATCATCAAGGTCAAGATGGATAAAAAACGCCCCTTGGAGCCTGTGAAGGACTGAATTAAGTCCTTCCAATAGGTTTTTCGCTTGATCATGCTAGTACTCCAAACTGTCGATATCCTGAGGATGCTGGTTGATCACCACATCCTTGACACTGGCATCGTGCATATGAATCACGCGATCAGCAATGGGCGCCAAAGCTCCATTGTGAGTCACGATGATCACCGTCGCTCCCTTTTGACGAGACATATCTTGGAGAATTTTCAAAACCTGCTTGCCCGTCTGATAATCCAAGGCTCCAGTCGGTTCGTCACAAAGGAGAATTTTAGGATTTTTGGCTACCGCGCGTGCAATGGAGACTCGCTGTTGCTCCCCTCCAGAAAGCTGGGCTGGAAAGTTATTGAGACGATGAGCCAGACCTACATCTGTCAAGACCTGTTCAGGATTCAAGGCATCTGTCACGATTTCTGAAGCCAACTCCACATTTTCCTTAGCGGTTAGATTGGAAACTAGATTATAAAACTGAAAAACAAAACCTACATCATTGCGGCGGTAATTGGTTCTCTGGTGGGAACTATAGTCTGCAATATTGGCACCATCAATCCAGATTTCCCCCTCATCATTGGTATCCATTCCCCCAAGAAGGTTAAGAACCGTTGACTTGCCTGCACCAGATGCACCTAGAATAATAACCAATTCACCCTTTTCAATCTCAAAATTCACATCACGATTGGCCACAATCTCCGTGTCCCCAACCTGATAACGCTTGTAACAGTGTTTCATCTCAATATAAGCCATCAGACCCACCCTCTCTCAAACAAATTACTTCCTACTACCATTATAACGCTTTTTTTACTAGTTGGAAACTGCTTACATTCTCAAATCCTTATTAAAAAGGCAGTATCAAACCACTGCCTTCTATCACCTTCTTAAAAATAAAATTGAACCAGATCGCCTTCTGCTGTTGCCACCGAAATACAATCTTTCTCTATGCATTTCACTTTTGCTTTTTCTTGATTCACTTCAATCACACTCTTCTCAATATCTGGATAAGAGACTCGCAAATCTCCCCCACTTCTTGATAAAATGGTCAACTGTAAGAGTTTTTTATCCGCCCACCTCATGCTCACTTCAAAATGTCCACGTGCCATTAAGCCTGAAACGGAACCTGTTGACCATGCATCGGGTAGGGCGGCTAGAGGTACCAGATAAGCTGTATGAGACTGGAGTAACATTTCTGCCATGCCACTAGTAGCACCAAAATTACCATCTATCTGAAAAGGAGGGTGGCTACACCAAAGATTGGGCAAGGTGGATGACTTTAACTGCTCTGCTAATAATTTATGGGCTCGATTGCCATCTCCCAAACGCGCCCAGAGATTGATCTTATTGGCCTTAGACCAGCCTGTGCCGCCATCTCCACGATCATTGAGGCTAGCACGCGCCGCTTCAAGATACTCTTGTCCCTTGTAGCTAAAGAGATTTCCAGGATAAAGTCCCACCAGATGGGAAGCGTGCCGATGCTGGGCCTCCACTTTCTCATTTTGAAAATGCTGCTCTTCCTCCTCATACCACTCTCTGATTCGACCAGATTGAGTGATTTGTAGAGGATTAAGCAGATCAAATTTTTCTTTGACTTCCGTCAACAAGTCCGCATCCATCCCCAATTCTTGAGCAGCCTGGATAAAATCATGAAATAACTGCCAAATCAGAGATTGGTCATAGGTATTGCCAATCGAAATCGGCCCATGTTCTGGTGAGTAAGATGGAGAAGACACCCAACGCTGCGCCTGCCTATCCTCATGTAAAAAATCATTCCAAAAACGAACCGTTTCCCTCAACATGGGATAAATTTTCTCCCTGAGATAGTCTTGGTCCCTATAAAATGAATAGGCTTCATAAACCGTTTGCATCATCCACGCATTGGCAGCTGGTGACCAACCCCAATAGTAATCCCAACCAGGTGCCGTCCAGCCAAAAGGAGTCGCTTGAGTATGAACCAACCAACCATTCTCCTCACCCTTCTGAGAGACGATTCCTGCATACCTTGCAGCTGCTAGACGACCATAGACTCGCAAATCATCGATATAGTTGATGACTGGAAAAGCCGTCTCTAGGAGATTGGTAACATAGGCTGGCCAATAATTCATCTGCAGGTTGATATTCAGGTGATAGTCCGAATTCCAAGGAGGATTATCGACCGCATTCCAGATCCCTTGCAAGTTAGCTGGTAGAGCATCTGGACAATCTCTGGAAGAACTAATCAATAAATACCGTCCATACTGGAAGAACAGCTCCTCCAAAGCCTGCCCCTCTTGTGGCTTATAATTTTTTAACAAATCATCTGTAGTGGATGTGTCAACATCAGCTCCCAAATCCAATTGAACACGCTGGAATAAGGCTTGGTAGTCCTCAATATGCCTTGATTTCAATTGGGCATAGCCCTTTTCTTTAGCTGTCTCCACCAAGTCTTTTACTTGTTGCTCTAAATCTAGTTTCTTGCGATAATTGCTAGCAGGATTTTGGGCAAAATCCGTCTTAGCCGCCAAGAAGAGATTAGCATAACTGGCTCCTGATATCTGAACCTTATCTGACCAGACTCTAATATCTCCATCCGTTTGCCCAAGCTAGATAACTAGCAAACCGCAGATCATTATCCTTAACTCTTCCCTTCATCAAAATATGAGAATCAGTAATATCCAACTTGCATTCCTTGTAATCAGATTTTTCCTGCTCATACTTTCCATCAGAAGCCAAATCACGGGTCAAGGACAGTTCTATAGTAAAATCTAGAGTTTCCAACCCTTCCTTAGTAAAACGTTGAACCAAGAGATCATCTGGAAAACTGGCAAAGGCTTCACGTTTCAAATCTCGTTCCCTTATAGGCATAAGAAGTCGTCGCCAGTGCCTTACTGATATTCAACTGTCTCTGGTAATCCGTCACCTGAGACAAAGTCTTGCCTTGCTGACTGAACTCAATGAAAATATCTCCAAAGGACAGATAGGTCCCATATTGACTCGTTTGGGGCCCAACTAGGTGCTGTTCAGCCAGTTCCTTAGCCCTGATTGTAATCTCTCTTTTCCAAAGCCTGCCGAATCTCAGCTAAAAAACCATACTGGTCCTGAAGATTTCCACCCTGATAATCGGAACTATCAGGAAGTGGACCACCAGACCAGAGACTTTTTTCATTAAATTGAATCCGTTCAGCCCCTATAAAGCCAAATACTTTTGCCCCTAAAGAACCATTGCCTATCGGTAAAGCCTCTTCTTCCCAACCCATGTATAGTGGTTGAAGCTGGTTGCTTGTAGGTCAATACATAATCTTGTTTTTTATTCCTTATCATACTACCATACTAACATAAAAAGCCTAGAAATCAATTCTAGACTTACAATTTTTTATTTTCCAAGGTAGTATTCAGAAACTACGTTCAATTTTTCGTCGAATTCGAATACCAATGGTGGGAAGTTAGGGATTTCCACGTCCATGATTTCGTCATCTGACAAACCTTTGATGTGTTTTACAAGGGCACGGATTGAGTTACCGTGAGCTCCTACGAATACGTTTTTTTACCATCTTTAAGAGCTGGAGCGATTTTATCTTCCCAGAATGGAAGAGCACGTTCCAAAGTCACTTTCAAGTTTTCAGCATCTGGGATTACTGAGTCGTCAAGTGAAGCGTAACGACGGTCTGTGTGAGCTGAGTGCTCATCATCACGGTCCATGTTTGGAGGCAATACATCGTATGAACGACGCCAGATGTGAACTTGCTCATCACCAAATTGTTCAGCAGCTTCAGCTTTGTTTTTACCAGTCAAACCACCGTAGTGACGTTCGTTCAAACGCCATGATTTTTCAACTGGAACCCACAATTGGTCAGAAGCTTCAAGAGCCAAGTTAGTTGTTTTGATCGCACGTTTCAATACTGAAGTGTAAGCTTGGTCAAATTCGATACCAGCTTCTTTGATCAATTTACCAGCGTCAATCGCTTGTTGTGTACCTTTTTCAGACAAATCAACATCAGCCCAACCAGTGAAAGGTTAGCTTTGTTCCATTCAGACTCACCGTGGCGAGCAAAAACCAATTTTACCATTAGATGGATTCTCCTTTAAATTTTCCGAGGTTTCCCCTCGTTTATCTATTCTATTTTACACAATTTTTCACAAAAAAGCTAGTCAAAACCAAAAAGGAAAGGACTGTTTGACAATCCTTTTCCTTATTTTTTATCCTTCAACTTTGAATTTTTTGAGACTTCCTAAAAATAGTGAACCACCGATAATTGCTAGGATTCCTCCTACCCAACCAAGGGCTGGAATCAAGCCAACTGCTCCACCTACGATTAATAGGACAGAAGGAGCCGAACCAACACGACTTTCTCCCTTATAGTATACAATCGCAACAATTCCTAAAACTAAAATAGCAATTTTTAAAACAGTTGGAAGTAAAACTCCTGCAACTCCTGCAACTGTTGTAGATGCAGTTAATTCAGGACTCTGTGTAGCTGTTGCTGTAGCAGCTGTACTCACAACTGCTGCTAGTAAAAGAAATGGGGCAATAAGCAAGTATATTCCACCTACTAAACCAACAATACCACTATAAAGTGCTAAAGCTTTTGACTTCATAATAAATCTCCTTTAATGTTTTATACTAAATATTATACCATAACTAGTTAAAGTACTCAATTCATTAATATTCTCCAGACTACTCGAAACTATTTCTCTTCAAATCCTTCTGCGACTGCGTCCGCAAAGTTTTCTTCTACGATGCTTGCACAGTGGTCACAGATGACTGCGTGGTAGCTACGTTCTGCTGTTGTTGGGTCGATACGACGGCAACGGTCACATACTTCACCTGCAGCGCGTTCAACTGTAAAGGCTACATCTTCGAAGCTAACAGCAGCTTCTGGAGCTGGTCCTTTTGCGATGGTCAAGTCTGACACGATCAAAAGTTGTGCTACATTGCTGTTTACTGCTTCGAGCAGAGTTTTCACCACTTCATTTGGATAAACTGTCAAGTGTGCTTCAAGTGATTTACCGATAACTTTGGCATTACGCGCTTCTTCCAAGGCTTTTTGAGCTTGTCCACGGAAGTCCATGAATGCTGCCCATGTATCCAAGATTTCTTCTTGGTTAGCAAAAGTTTCTGCTTCTGGCAATTCTGACAATTGAACAAAGTCTTCTGCTTCAAACTCAAGATATGACCAGATTTCTTCCGCAGTGTGAGGAAGGATTGGTGTCAAGAGTTTGGTGATTTTCACAAGAATGTCATAGAAAACAGTCTGCATTTGACGACGTTCCAATGATTTGGCACCTTCAATGTAAACAACGTCTTTGGCAAAATCAAGGTAGAAGGCTGACAAGTCAACGTTGATAAAGTTCACCAAGGCCTTGTAGATTGTCAAGAATTCAAAATTGGCATAGGCATCACGAATGGTCTTGACAAGCTGGTTAAAGCGAATCGTCATGTACTTATCAACTGAACGAAGTTCATCGTAAGCTACTGTATCTTGAGCTGGGTTAAAGTCAGATGTATTGGCAATCAAGAAACGAAGGGTGTTACGAATCTTACGGTAAGTTTCAGAGACTTGGCTCAAGATATCCATAGAGATACGCACGTCATTGCTTGAGTCAACACTTGTTACCCAAAGACGCAAGATTTCAGCACCAAATTGTTTCAACATCACTTGGAGCAATGGTATTTCCAAGAGATTTAGACATCTTCTCACCTTTACCGTCAAGGGCAAAACCTTGTGACAAGATTTGCTTGTAAGGTGCTACGCCATGGTTGGCAACAGATGTGATGAGTGATGAGTTGAACCAACCACGGTATTGGTCAGAACCTTCTAGGTAAAGGTCTGCTGGGTAAGTCAACTCTGGACGGTTTACAACAACTCCATTCCATGATGAACCTGAGTCAAACCAAACGTCCATGATATCTGTTTCTTTTTTGAACTCGCCATTTGGTGAACCTGGATGAGTAAATCCTTCTGGCAAGAGGTCTTTGGCATCACGTTCCCACCAAATGCTTGAACCATGTTCCTCAAAGAGTTGAGCTACGTGTTCAATCGTTTCAGCAGTCATGATCGCTGTACCATCTTCAGCGTAGAAGATAGGAAGCGGAACACCCCAAGCACGTTGACGAGAGATAACCCAGTCGCCACGGTCACGAATCATATTGTAAAGACGGACTTTACCCCATTCTGAGTGGAATTTCACTTTTTCAATTTCGTCCAAGATTTCTTGGCGGAATTTAGAAACTGAGGCAAACCATTGTGGTACTGCACGCCAGATGATTGGTTTCTTAGTACGCCAGTCAAATGGGTATGAGTGAGAGATTTCTTCTTGGGCTAGAAGGAGGTTACCAAGTTTTTCAATAACAGTTGGAACTACCTTTTCATAGAATTGACCTTCAAACTCAGGACCAGCATTCTTCATCATGATACCACGTTCGTCAACAGTCACTGCGACTTCAAGACCATTAGCAATACCAACATTGTAGTCGTCCTCACCAAAACCAGGGGCGGTATGGACAATACCTGTACCAGAATCTGTTGTAACGTGGTCACCAAGGATAACCAATTCATCTACAGCTGTATCCCATGGATGTTCTGTTACGATGTGGTTCAATTCTTGACCACGGTAAGTTGCCAAAACTTGAACATCAGACCAACCAAATTTCTCAGACAAGCTAGTCAACAATTCTGCAGCAACCACAAACTTACGAGCTTCACCAGCAGGTTGAACCAAAACGTAATCAATATCTGCACCAACAGTCAAACCACGAGAAGCTGTGATGGTAAATGGAGTAGTTGTCCAGACAACGATATAAGTATCTGTATCTAGAACACCTTTGCCATCTTTTACCTTATTGGCATAATAAAGGGAAGTCGAAACCAAATCATGGTATTCAATTTCTGCTTCAGCAAGGGCTGACTCAGATGACCAAGACCAGTAAACTGGCTTGGCACCACGGTAGATATAACCTTTATTAGCCATCTCACCAAATACACGGATTTGGGCTGCTTCATAGTCAGGAGTCAAAGTCACATATGGATTTTCCCAATCGCCAGAAACACCCAAACGTTTGAAGTCTTCGCGTTGTTTATCTACTTGAGAAAGAGCGTATTCACGGCAAAGTTTCAAGTACTCAACCAAGTCCATTTCTTTACGTTTAACACCTTGTTTTGCCAAAACTTGCTCGATTGGCAGACCATGCGTATCCCAACCTGGGATAAATGGTGCGTAAAAACCTGACATTGATTTTGAACGAACAATGATATCTTTTGAAATCTTGTTCATAGCGTGTCCAACGTGAATATTTCCGTTCGCGTATGGTGGGCCATCATGCAAGGTGAAATGAGGTTTTCCTTGGTTCAATTCTTGACGACGTTGATAAAGTTTTGCATCTTCCCATTCCTTTTGCCAAACTGGCTCTTTGGTCGGAAGGCCTGCACGCATTTGGAAAGCTGTTTTCCCAAGATTAAGGGTATCTTTGAGTTTCATGGTATCTCCTTTATAAATAATAACAAATTAAAAACCACGACTGCCAAAAAGGACGAAAATCGTGGTACCACCTTTATTCGAAAAAAGACTCAGCTTTTTTCCTCTTATCCCGTAACGTGGGGAACGTCAAATCTTACTCCATTCAGACTTGATTGTTTGAGAGGATAATCTTATCAATAGGGATTACAGGGCTCACACCATCTCCTGCTCGCTGGAAATATAAGGATAAGATATTGTTCTCAGATTATTTCTTATAAAATTGTAACGGATTCTTGCGGTGCATCAAATCCTGGTGCTGAATCAAACGTTTCTGTAGCTGGTGTTGGAGCCGAAGGATGTACTGGAGCTACTTCTGGATCTTCATACATTGGACCAACTGGATGAGCAGGTACTTCTTCAATTTGAGGACTCACTACAGGAGTTGGATTTTCCACTTCCTGTTTAGCCTGAGCTTCAAATTCAGCCAATTCTTTATTGGCTGCCTCAATACGAGCCTGTAACTCTGCCATTTCTGCTTGAGAGAACTGACGTGTCATATCAATTGGTTCTTCCTCAATTGGAGCTGGAATCGGTTCTCCAAGTACTTCGCTAACCACTTCTTTAAAGCTTCATCACTGGTTTGAAGATAAGTAGCTGTTGGACGGAGAATATCTTCCCAATCTGAAGATTCAACAATAGCCAACTGACTCTCAATTGTAGATTTGAGACGTTGGTGGAAGACACGGCTCTTGTTCTTCAATTCTTCTGTTTCAACAGCAACTTTCTTAGCATTGTCTGTTGCTTGACGAAGAATCTCGTTTGCCTTATATTTAGCTTCTTCCAACAAGCGTTGCGCATCTTGCTCTGCTTGGTGAACGATATTGTTTGAACGTTCATGTGCCGCTTGTTTCACTCGCTCAGCTGTGTCTTGGGCAATCAATACAGACTGACTCAATGAATCTTTCATTTCGTCAAAGTAAGACAAACGCTCTTCTAAACTCTTAATACGCAAATCTTTATCATGATTCGCACGAACAAGATCTTCGTAATCACGAACCACAATATCTAAAAATTCATCGACTTCTTCTGGATCAAAACCTCTAAAACGTGTGCTAAAGGTTTTATCTTTGATTTCTAATGATGTAATTGGCATTCTATTCCTCACTTACTTAATAATAACTGGACGGTTATTTTTTTCTTCTCTTTTTTTGTTTGTCCCTTATCTTGAAGCAATCTCAAGCGCCCAAATTTTCTTACACTAATCAAGTCTCCAACTTGAACAATATAATCTGATTTGTCTACCACATGATAATTTACTTGGATAAGTTTCTTTTCAATCAACTGGTTTGCTTGATTCCTAGATAGTTTCAAAACATTTGATAAAAGAACATCTAATCTAAAACTAGATACACATAAATCCAGCTCTCGATACTGTTCTAGCTTATCTATTTTCTCGGTGAAAGGACATTCCTCCAGCGAAACGGGTATACGGCCAATTTTCTTTAATCCATCTTGAAAGAGAAGAAGAAACTGCTGATTAATCATAATCTGCGCCCGTTCTTCATCTACTAGGATATCTCCAAAAAGTTTCCGTTCAATCCCTAATTGATTGATGACTGTCCCTAAAATCTTAGCATGCGTTAAGTGTTCAAATTTATTGGAATACACAATTTCTTGGAGAGATATTTCAAAATCTGAAAACTCTGGCTGGAAATAATCTGGGTATAATAAAACTCGAACATACTCACTCGAGACGAATTCCCCACTACTGCTACAAGCAAGACCATAGGTTTTGGCCAAAATTTTTAATAGTTTCTCCTGATGAGGATTGATAAAAGGAGTTAAAAAAGGAGCATAGCTATCTTCTACCTTCTTTATCCATTCCATTCCCTTATCAAGAAATGGACGATCTTCTATGGAGAAATGCTGGTAAATCCCTTTATTCATCCTAACATCGCCAGAAAACGGACTAGGTTTTCTCCTAAAAATCGAATCAAAACAATCGCAACCCAAACAGATAAATCAAGACCTGCTATCTGTAAAGGCAGGCGTTGCAAAGGAGCAAGCACTGGTTTTACCAATGCTACAATCCAGCGACCCAAACTTGATTCGTAGGCGCTTGGAAACCAAGACATGACAGCAAAGGCTACCAAAATCAGGGAGTAAATATCCACTGCATTATAAATCAGACGAATTAAAAAAATCATTATCGTACTCTATTTCGCTTCATATCAAAGCCAAACTCACCATTTTGTTCTTCATCTGGTAAACGAATATCTTCTACATTCACAATAACATTCACTGGTGTTAACAGATACATAGTAGATGCTACCTTTTTCAGATTTCCAGCTAAAACATGACAAGCTCCATCCAAATAGTCCAAACAACGACGGGCCTGTACCTCTGTCATATACTGAAAATCAATTAAAATACTTTCGTTTCCTGCCAATAAATCAACAATTTCTGTTGCATCTTCATATTTTCTAGGATAACGAACATCTATAATTACCTTATCAGTTGAACGCTGGCTCTGATTTGCCAATTCCTGTTGTCGTGCATGCAATCTGGTGATATTGCTATCTTTTGCACCAGCAGACTGTGAAGGTTGATTCATTGGGAGAGCCGGTTCCTGTGAAGAATTTACTGGAGTAAACACGGGTTCATTTCCTTTTTCATAAGGAACCGTTGAATCCTCATCCTCCGTAAAATAATCTATAAATCTATCGAATCTATCTTTTAAAGACATGGTTCTCTCCTACTTAAAAAATGCTGTACCTATACGAACAAAGGTGGAACCGAATTGAATCGCTTCTTTATAATCACGACTCATTCCCATACTTAACTCGGTCATAGGCATATTTGGAATTTGTTTTTCTTGGATTTCTCTTTGTAAATCTTGGGTCGCCTTGAAAATTTCTTTCAACTGCTCACTGCTAGCCTCAAAAGGAGCCATCGTCATTAAACCAACATATTCAATCTTATCTAGTCTGGCTAACTCTGGCAAGATTTCCAGCAGTTCCTCTCTCGAAAAGCCGTGTTTACTTTCTTCTTTAGAAATATTTACTTGGAGGAAACACTTGATGACTCGGTCACTTCTTTTTTGGATTTCCTCTGCTAGCTTGACTGAATCCAATGCATGGAAATAATCAACGTATTGAATGACATCTTTCACCTTACGTCTTTGTAAGGTACCAATCAAATGCCAAGTCACATCTCGATCTTTTAAAGCTTCATATTTCTCCAGAAACTTATCGACACGATTTTCACCAATATGATGAACACCTAGCGGAAGCAAGGCTTCCGCTGTCGGTACATCTACATACTTGGTAACTGCAATAACAGAGACTGAACCACTCTCCCGATGAGCACTCAGACTCGCCTCTGCGACTTCTCGAAAAACAAGTTCTGTATTTTCTTTTACATTCATTTACTTAACGATTTTTGAAAAATGGAGGTGTATCCAATTCATCTTCATCTTGTGATGTTGGGGCTTCAAAGCGTTCAACTGGAGAAACGACTGAATCTGTTGTACGAACAATCGATTCACGGCGAAGATCCCAATCACCAAAAGCAGATGCTTGAGTTGGTTCCAAACGACGTGGATTTTGTTTTGGCAATTCAGCTGTTTCTGCCATATCAAAATGACGATCAAAGCCATGTGAATGAGCTGGTTTCACTGTCTCACGGTAGTTAGTAGTCGGTCTAGCTTGCGGAGCAACAACCTTCTCTACGCGGTCTTGACGAACACCCGTTGCGACAACTGTTACACGAATTTCATCACGCATACTTTCATCAATTGAAGTACCGAGCCAGATGTTCACTCCTTGACCTGCTGCCTGGTTCACAATTTGTGAAGCCTCTTCTGCCTCAATCAAGGTTAAGTCAAGACCACCAGTTACGTTGACAATCACATCTTCTGCTCCATCAATTGTTGTTTCAAGAAGTGGAGAGTAAATTGCCTTACGCGCTGCTTCAACAACACGTTCTTCTCCACTACCGATACCAATCCCCATAAGAGCATTCCCTTTATTTGCCATTACTGTTTTCACATCGGCAAAGTCAAGGTTAATCAATCCTGGATTGGTAATCAAATCAGTAATCCCTGAACACCTTGGCGAAGAACGTTATCCGCTTCGCTAAGAGCCTCCAAAAGCGGTGTCTTCTTATCAACAATTTCAAGCAAGTTGTTGTTTGAAATAATCAATAGAGTATCTACATGCTCACGTAGTTGATTGATTCCTTCTACAGCAAATTGTCCACGTTTGCTTCCTTCAAAACCAAACGGACGTGTTACAACACCAACTGTAAGAGCACCTAAATCTTTAGCGATACGAGCAATAACAGGAGCAGCTCCAGTTCCAGAGCCTCCTCCCATACCAGCAGTGATGAAGACCATATCTGCACCACTGATAGCTTCCGTCAGTGTTTCTTCGCTTTCTTCAGCAGCTTTACGACCAACCTCAGGTTGACCTCCCGCACCCAAACCACGAGTCAATTTAGGTCCCAACTGAATAACAGTCTCAGCTTTTGTACTACTCAATGCTTGTACATCTGTGTTTGCTGCGATAAATTCTACGCCTGTAACACCTTCGTCGACCATACGGTTGATGGCATTGCCACCGCCTCCACCGACACCAATTACTTTAATCACTGCACCTTGAGCAGCAGCTGTATCAAATGAAAATGTCATAATTTATTTTTCCTCTTTATTCGTCAAACATGCTTCCGATCAAGCCACGGAAACGATCTGCTAATTTCGGTTTTATTTTTGTGAAGCTTGTTGGAAATCCGCCATTGGTTCTGTAGGCTCCACCGGCTCTACTTCTGGAGTAGGAGCTGGTTGAACAGGCGTTGATTGTACAAACTGAGCTGTTTTCTGAATCATTCCCCCAAAACTAATTGGTTGATGAATCAGAGCAACTTCACCCTTGACTGCTCTCTGAGCCAAAAGATTGACTTCTGTCAATTGTCCAGCGAATTCCGATAGACTAATCACATGCGCAAAGGCTGGATTGCGAATACCAACTTGGTTTGGAACATAGAGTTTGACACGAACGCCAAAGACTTCTTGAGCCAATTCTACCATACCCGGTAAAATTGCATTTCCACCGATCAAAACAATTCCACCAGGAAGATCCAATAAATGTCTTCTCTCCAAGTCTTGTTTGATTTGTTCAAAAATATGCTTGATTCGTGCAGAAATAATCTCTGACAAGTAATTTTCTGTTACTTCAACAGGTTCTACTTCCCCAATAACCTCTACTTGGAAGGTTTCTTTACTTGCGAGAGGAGGGTAAGCCTCTCCATAGTTTAATTTCAATCCTTCAGCCAACTTCTGAGAAGTTTTCAAGACTTTAGAGATATCCTTAGTTACATAATCTCCGCCTTCTTGGAGAATATTGGTGAACTGAAGTTCTTGGTTACGGATTGTAGCAACAGTCGTCTGTCCTGCCCCCATATCAATCACTGTAGCACCAAATTCACGTTCACCTTCGTTCAAAACTGATTGAACCATTGCTAGTGGTGAAATGATAACATTTTCAACCTGGACACCTGCACGTTCAACTGTCTTACGCAAATTGTGCAAGATAGTACGAGGTCCTGTATAAAGCAAGCCACGCATTTCAAGGCGAACCCCCATCATGCCACGTGGGTCACGAATCCCTTGGAAACCATCCACAATAAATTCTTCAGGAATAAAGGTAATGACTTCACGGTCAGGTGTCATACTCTTTGTCAAAGCTGATTTGACAACATTTTCAACATCTTGATCCGTAATTTCCTTGGTATCAGATGTTACTGGAATCATCCCTTGGGTTGGTTCTACCTGCAGAAGATTGCCAGGCAAGCCGACATTCACTGATTTAATCGAAATGCCTGCCTTTTCTTCTGCTTGGGAAATAGCTGATTTGATAGCAGTTGCTGCTGCATCAATATCAACAATAATTCCATCTTTTACACCTTTACTTTTGGCATTACTCACGCCAATTACATTTAATTCACCATTTCTCTGCTCGGCTACAAGCACCTTAACAGAGCTTGTTCCAATATCTAGACCTGTAAAAAAAGCCTTCTCTAGCCATCACATCGCATCCTCTCTATCTTCCAAGTTTCTCACTTCGTAATATTCCATAGCTAGACATGGGCATAGCTATTCACAGAATATTATAACACAAAAAAATCTGATTGTGCTTAGTTTTTTTCCTAAATTTACTAGCCAATTTTTTTGTTTTTTTCTGTTCAGAAATTCATTCACTGTAAACTTTATCAACAATTTATCTATTGACAAAAAAAGAAAGCTCATTTCTAAGCTTTCTTTTGCAATCATTTTTCTGCTTCTTGTTCTAAAAAAATAGTTCCAAGATTTTCTTTGTTAACGTAATCGCTGCTGATAAGGCCAGGGAAACGATTAAATAATTAGCTACTAAGCCATGGTCTCCAACCAATGGTGGTTTTTGTCAAGAATCCGTAATCTCCACCTGTTACTAAATTGACCACAAAAAAATCAAGGCATTTAGTGCAAAGGTCATGAGAAAAAAATTCCCTTCACATCCAGCAATCGCGCGTTATACTGTCTCAATAGATAAACTAAAGAGTTCCCCAAAGAGAGCTAAGTGGCCAAAGATAAAAGATAAAAATCGTAATATGTGGGAAAGGATAGGCATCTGACACTGGATAAACAAAGGCCGCTAATGTCCCAAATGTTCCCAGCAATGCAAAAATACTGCCTATATTTGGACTGACCAGGTAGCAAGAGCACCACAAACATAGCCATACGACAATGGTAAAAGGGTAAACTTTCTGATAGAGGCATATGATTGACCCCATACCAACCATAAAGAAGGATTAACTGAACGGCCTGCAAGATTTGGAAAAAAATCGTTGGTAAACCTTCTTTTCACGATAACGATAGGCTGTATAGAAGGTCAAGGCCAAGAGTGTAAATATACTGACATACCAATAAAGATCAAACTTGGGTGGCTCTGTTGCTTGGGTCGTAAAGAAAATATCCCATAAATTCATCTAGTATTCCTCATGATTCAAAATTTTTCCTGCATTTTTATTATACCATGCTATTTGTCAAAAAAATGGATTTAGAAATACGATAATCATCTTCTTAATCAAGATATTGCTCCCTCTGACCTTGATAAACCTGCCAAAGAATCTCTATTTGCTCCTTGGTAATGCGTTTTTTTCAGATAAGACTGGCAGTTGGTCAATGGCAAAAAAATTGAAGGTCAGCAATTTCTTGATTTTTCTTGGAATTGTCCATCAAGAAGCTTACATTCAAAAACAAACTTTGCATATTGCTTGCTCTGTAGTTGGAAACGATTGGTATCAAAAAAACAGCTAGTAGTCGTTCAACTTTGGCTTTAAAACCGGTTTCTTCTTCAATTTCCTTGAGAATATTTTTCTGTTGGAGAATAACCAACCTCACCAAAAGCCACCTGGCAAAGCCCAATCATTCTCTCCTTGTCCCCTAACCAGACAAATCTTTTTCGTCCTCAACAATCCAAGCACGGACGTCCATTAACGGAGTTGCATAAGCGGAAGTTGGCTTCAAAACTTCTGCCACTTCTTCGGCATCAAGGTCTGATGCTTGATTCAACATTTCAGATAACAGACTTCGCAAGTCTTCATAGCGCTCACGGTCGAAAGGATCTTTTGTAAAGGTTAATCCAGTATCTGTAAGGGCAATCATTCTTTGAAGATACTTGGCAAAATCACTAGCATTCATTTTCTAAACTTTCTACCAACTTGGCCAAATTCATAGAGTTAGAGCCCTTGAGCAAGATTTGATCATTAGCTCCTAGACTTTCCTTGACCTGCTTAACTAGGTCTTCAAATTGGTCTTGGTTTTCTGTTTTCTTGAAGCAGTAAACGTGGCCGATTGGGAACATTTGACTAGCAAGTTGGGCTAATTCAGCAATGTCTGCTCCATAGAAAATAACGGTATCCAGCACATCTGGCGAAAGACTCAAAATCATCTGGTTATGAAGTTGAACAGACTGATCACCAAGTTCCTTCATATCCGCCAAGACAGCGATTTTTTTGCCACCTTCATTGGCTGGAATGGCAGAGAATGTCTCCAAAATCAACTTCATGGCTGTCGGATTGGCATTATATACGTCAGACAGGATATCTGCTCCATTGGCTGCTTTCTTCCATTCGGTACGGTTACGCGTCAATTCAAGATTTTGGAAGGCCTGACGAATTTGCTCCTCTGAAACTCCTTCTTGCAGGGCAACATAGGATGCAATCATAGCATTGGTGGCATTGTACTTACCAGTCACTGGCAAATCAAGGGCTTGCTCCAAGAAATTGGCCTTAAAGGTCAAGCTATCCTTACGCTCAACCAAGTCGGTAATTTCCAACTCTGCTCCTTGGCCAAAACGAACTACCTTTTTATCAGTTGGCAAGTAGTCCTCTACAATAGTGTCAGCTGGCGCTAAAAGCAAGGAATTCGAAGACATCCCGTCTGCAATTTGCATTTTTCCTTTAGCAATTTCAGAACGGTCTTTGAAAAAGGCCAAATGGGCTTCTCCAACCAAGGTCACGATGGCTGTTTTTGGATGAGCCAATTCTGACAAGAGATGAATATCTCCCAAGTGATCCTGTCCCATCTCCAAGACCAACTTTTCTGTTCCTTCAGGCATATGGAGAACTGTGTAGGGAAGGCCAATCTCATTATTGTAGTTACCTTGTGTTTTGTAAGTTTTGTAGGTTGTTGATAGCAGGTGCGCCAACATGTCCTTGGTCGTTGTCTTACCATTTGAACCTGTAACTGCAAAGACATCAACTGCCGTTTTTTCAAGATAGTAGGCAGCTAGTTGTTGAAAGGCAGTCAAGACATCATCTACTAGAATGTAAGGGTGATTTGCGACCTCTTTCTCAGACAAGGTTACTGCTGCACCATTTTCAAAGGCTGTTTCGATAAAGCCATGACCATCACGCGCACCCTTGAGGGGCACAAATAAATCTCCTGTTGCAATCAAACGACTATCAAACTCAGCTTTCTCTAACTGGATGTCCTCAAAGGTGCTAATATCATTTTTAGCTCCTACAACTTGGGCCACTTCATGGATTGTTAATTTCATTTCTACTCCTTTAAAAAGGGTTGAAATCCGAGAACTAAAATCACCTTGCAGTGATGGTTCTGGTTTCTACCCTCTCTTTCATTCTTATAGCAAATGCGCTTCGCGCTTGTCAAAACTTTCCTTAGCAAGATCAACCAAATGCTCGATTAGGTCTGGGTAGCTGATTCCCATATTGTCCCAAAGTAGTGGATACATAGACCACTGGGTAAAACCTGGCATGGTATTGAGTTCATTTAGGAAGATTTCTCCCTTATCTGTATAGAAGAAATCACAACGAGATAGACCTAAACCACCAATGGCACGGAAGGCCGTTTCTGCATTTTGACGCATGACAGCTATCACATCATCACTAATCTTGGCTGGGATGTCCATAGTAATCTTGTTATCAATATACTTGGCATCGTAGTCATAAAAGGCTACATCCTTGACCACTTCTCCTGGCAGCGTGCTTTTGACATCGTAGTTGCCCAAGAGACCAACCTCGATTTCACGGGCATTGACCCCTTGCTCTACCAAGACACGGCTGTCATATCGGAAGGCAAGTTCCAAAGCTTGGCGGAGTTCTTCTTGATTTTCAGATTTTGAAATACCGACACTAGAACCCATGTTTGACGGCTTAGTGAAGACTGGATAAGTCAATTTTTCTTCCACTTCTGCAATTTTAGCAGTCACATCATCACCTTCGACAATAGCCACATAAGGAACTTGGGCAATACCAGCAGATTCTAAAACACGCTTGGTCGTGATTTTATCCATGGCAAGACTTGATGACAAGATATTGCAGCCGACATACGGCATTCTCAAAACTTCTAAAAATCCTTGAACAGAGCCGTCTTCTCCCATCGGACCGTGAAGAACTGGAAAGACAACTGCCCCTTCTTCGTAGATGGCACTTGGTGTAACTTTCTTATCCCAATCAATGGTCGCATTGGTCATGAGACGGTCCTCTTGACCTGGAGTCTGACTAAACTCTTGCGTTTTGATAAAGTCACCTGACTGACTGATAAAGAAAGTCTTAACTGTGAAACGGTCGTAATTGACCGCACGCATGACACTTTCCGCTGAAAGGACAGAGACTTCGCGTTCCGCACTCCGTCCACCATATAAAAGAATAATCGTTTGTTTCATATTACTTGTCCTAATTCTACTAGAATACTCGCTCTTTAGTATATCATATTTGCTTGTTTTTTTAAAACTTGAACCTGATCCTACTCATCACACTATACAAAAAAAGAGGCCGATATGAACGATTTTCAGCCTCCTTGATTTTTTTATAAATGAATGGAGTTCGTAAATTTGTCCACACTTACAACTCTGTTCGATTTTCAATAGCCCGTAAGAGGGTCACTTCGTCCGCATACTCGATATCTGCTCCCACAGCAAGGCCTCGTGCCAGGCGCGTAACCTTGATCCCAGCTGGCTTGAGTAAACGGGAAAGATACATGGAAGTCGCTTCCCCATCTGCTGTGGCATTGGTTGCTACGATTACTTCTGAAACCTCACTATCCATCAGACGAGTCATGAGACTCTTGAGATTGATATCGTCTGGACTGATACCATTCATAGGAGAAATAAGACCATGTAAGACATGATAGAGTCCATGGTATTCTTGGATATTTTCCATGGCCGCCACATCCCGACTATCCTCTAGCACCAAAATCGTTGTCTGGTCACGAGTCGGATCAGTACAGATAGAACAAGGATCGTCGTCTGTCAAACGTCCACAAATAGAACAGTAGGTCAATTCTCTCTTAGCAGAAAGGAGATTTTTTGCAAATTCATTGACATCATCATCAGACATCCCAATCGTATAAAAGGCCAGACGCGTAGCCGTCTTAATCCCGATACCTGGTAACTTGGAATAACTGTCAATCAGCTTGGCAATGGGTGTTGGATAAAGCATAATTTCCTTTCTAGTTCATTGGATGGTATTTTTGATACAGATTGATAATGTCACGCGCAATGGAAGGTCCTACACCATTTGTTAGATTGGTATTATGAGGAAAGACCACTGCAACAGCGATTTGGGGATTATCAGATGGGGCATAGGCCACCGCATTGGTATTGGTTGCTTGCTGACCATCTGCCACATAGCTTTCGGCTGTACCCGTTTTTCCGCTAATGGATACCAAGGCACCATTTGAAAAGGCACGTCCAGTTGTCAATCCACTAGTCCCATGAGCAACCTGATAAAAACCTTGGTGCAAGACACTCATATCGGAATCGGATATATTGACCTTATTCATCTCTGTCGGTTGCAGTTGCTGAATCAAGTCGCCCAGTCCTCCCTTATCATTATTTCCATAAATGCCTTCAACAATACGAGGAGCCACACGAACACCATCATTTGCAATAGTTGCTACATACTGAGCCAACTGCATGGGCGTATAGTTATCAAACTGCCCAAAGGCATTGGTAATGTAATTAGCAAAGTTATACTCTTTGGGAATAAATCCAGTAGATTCATCTGGTAGGTCAATCCCAGTCGCAGACCCCAAGCCATATTCACCAAAGGTTGAACGCAATTTACCCATAGCAGACTCTAGATTGCTGGTGCCGACAAACATATTTGGTTGATAGGTTTGCCCCATAAGACCTAAGGCTGTTTGGACCATATAAGTATTGGATGAATACTCCAGAGCTTGAACCGCCGTAATCGGCATTGGCCCAGAAAAGGCAGTATACCAAGAATTAATTGGAGCTGAACCTTGGAAGACAATGGACTGGTCTGTCAAGGTCTGATTTCCTGACAAGACTCCATTTTCCCAACCTGAGCTGATGGTCGCCGCCTTGACAACCGATCCTGAACAAAGACATTGGTTACCGTTCCCAAGGAATCAGGCGTCAACTCTCCCGTTTTCAAGTCCTGTTTAATCCCTGACATAGACAAAACAGCACCTGTTTTTGGGTTAAGGGCGACTGCATACACACCTTCAGAATACTTGGCTCCACCATTCCCCAACTCCGAATTGAAATAACTTTTCAGCAAGGCATCCACGCTATCTTGGAAGGCCAAATCAATGGTCAGTTTAATATTATTCCCTTTGGTACCATCTTCGATATTTTCGACACTTTCCATATTACCGTACTTATCTAGATGAATTTCCTTCACCGAGCGTTTACCTTGCAAGGTTTCCTCGTATTGCTTCTCTAGATAAGAGGTACCAACACGGTCATTTAGAGAGTAACCTTTTTTAAGATAAGCATCTGCTTCTTCCGCTGGGAGACCAGCTTTTTCACTGGATACACTACCTACTATAGAAGAAAGGGAAGTCTCTAGAACTTTTCGATCCCATGAAGTTGAAATACTGACACCGGGTAATTGTTTCGAAGCAGAGGCAATCAGAGCAATCTGGGTATCTGTAAGAGCATCTGTCACAATGGTTCCTGTCGCAAAATTTCCAACGGCATTTAACTGACTAAAAAGATAGATTTCTTTCTTTTCATCCTCTGTATAGTTTAGTTGACTCGCTTGGACACTATCGACCGCATTGTTATACAGTTCTGATTCGGATAGACGATTGCCATCTGAATTCAAGCGTTTCTCACTTGGGAGAGCCTCCACTGTTTTTTTATAGATTTCAGGATCAGCCAAATAGTAATCTGCCAACTGGCGTTCTGTCAAATTTGGCGAACTGATGCTCACATATCCCAGTAACTGACTAGCGATTTCTTTTAAATCTTTAGCCGTCATTTTATTACTACGCGTAAAGGAAACAACCTGCTTTAACGTATTTTCTACCAAAGGTTTTCCACTAGCATCATAAATTTCCCCACGGGCAGAACTGGTTGTGACCTTGGTCTGACTAGCTGAGGCTAGCTTTTTTTCGTAAAAATCCTTGTTCAAAACCTGCATATACAACAAACGACCAATAATAGTCATAAAGAGTAAAATGACGATTGAAAACAATAAATTAAGCCGAATCGGAATCGAATGGCTGTTAAATTTTCTCATACAAATCAGTCTCATTTCTAACTTAAAATCTTACTCTTAATTGTACCACAATTTGAGCAGAAAATTATGGAAAAGAAAGAAGCTTTTTTTCGTTTTTACAGTAAGATACGTTTTTATTTATTCATCCCTATATTATATGTTATAATGAATGTAAAAGTTCAATAATCTAGTCTTTTTCCAACACGACTCATTTAAAGGAGCCTTCCCTATGGACAAACCAGATATCGCAACTATCATTGATTCACATTTTGAAGAAATGACAGACCTAGAGCAAGAAATCGCTCGCTATTTTTTACAAGCAGAAACCATTACAGATGATTTATCTTCCCAACAGGTCACTCAAAAATTACATATCTCCCAGGCTGCTCTGACCCGCTTTGCTAAAAAGTGTGGCTTTACAGGTTATCGAGAATTTATTTTCCAATACCAACATCAGGCAGAAAATCAAACCAACCAAGTCTCCAAGCACAGTCCACTGACCAAACGAGTCCTCAGAAGCTATAGCAATATGAGGGAACAAACACAAGACTTGATTGACGAAATCCAACTAGAACGAATTGCCCAATTAATCGAAGATGCTGAGCGTGTCTACTTCTTCGGAACAGGAAGTTCTGGCCTTGTTGCTCGTGAAATGAAATTGCGCTTCATGCGTCTGGGTGTGGTCTGCGAGGCTTTGACCGATCAAGACGGCTTTGCCTGGACAACCAGTATTATGGACGAAAATTGTCTCGTACTTGGTTTCTCACTTTCTGGCACAACTCCCTCTATTTTAGACAGTTTATTAGACGCTAAGGAGATGGGGGCAAAGACTGTACTCTTTTCAAGTGTCCCAAATAAAGATAGTCAGACCTACACAGAGACTGTTCTGGTAGCCACCCACAGCCAGCCTTCCTATATCCAACGAATATCCGCTCAACTTCCTATGCTCTTCTTCATCGATTTGATTTATGCCTACTTTTTGGAAATCAATCGCGAAAGCAAGGAAAAAATCTTTAATAGCTACTGGGAAAATAAAAAACTCAACGGCTATCGTAGACAAAAACGTATAAGAAAATCCTAGTTTGGTTGAGTCAAACTAGGATTTTTATTCATCACTAAACATACCTCTTCAAGATTATGAATCAGTCGTATCTTGACTTGGTCTTAAATAACTTCATATAATCGCTTTTTGAAGGGAGTAAATAAGCAAATCTGACGGTATCCTCAACAATTGTATATAATACGATGTAATCCTTACTCAAGGTCAATCCTCGCGTTTGGTAGTGAGGATCTAATTTCTTACCAAATTTTTCATCGGCATCAAATCCAGCTTGGGGGAAAATTTCTAGCCGATTAATATCTTTTCTAATATTGGCTACTTTTCGTCTCGCAGCCTCTACAGAACCGATTTCCTCCGCTATATACTGATATATTTTATCCAGACTATCAATCACTCTAGGAGAATACAAAATCCTATATCTTTTATAATCCATAGCGTGTCACGACATCTTCATCTGTCAAGTAATTTCCAGCCTCAATCTTGGCATAACTTTCTTGAACTTCTGCTTGTAATTGTCTAAACAAATACTCCTTCTCTAATTCCTCTTCACTCAGTAAATCTACTTCATTTGTTACGGCAACATTCTTTAAAAATAATCTAAGTGCCGATGAAAGAGAGAGATTTTTTTCTTTTAACACTTCCATGGCATCATTTACTAATTCTCTATTAGCTTGGAAGGTCACAATTTTATTTGAATTCGCTATAGATATTTTATATAACTCCTTTATATATTTTATTTATTATCTCACGATTATAAAGAAAGTCAAGGGAATTTGATTAGAAAATCCTAGTTTGGCTGGGCCAAACTAGGATTGTTTTGTATTGATACTCTTCGAAAATCTCTTCAAACCACGTCAGCTTCGCCTTGCCGTACTCAAGTACTGCCTACGGCTAGCTTCCTAGTTTGCTCTTTGATTTTCATTGAGTATAAAATGATAGTAAGCTCCCAACATACCTGCTGTATTTTGATGATGGGCAAATTCTAATCTCGTCTTATCAGCTAGGCTTGGCACCAAGGCATCTTTCAAGGCTTTACGGATCTTGGGTTTGAGGATAGCCTCTTGTCCCATGATACCGCCACCGAGAATGACTACTTCTGGATTGGCCACATAGCAAATATTTGCCAGACCTTTTCCTAGATAGTCTACCATGCGGTCAATACCTTCCATGCAGAGTTTATTGCCTTCAGTGGCTTCCTTAAAGATGCGTCGGCCATTCCACTGATCAACTGGATCGCCATGACCTGTTGCTACATACTCCACCAATGCTGTCGTAGAAGCCAAGTCTTGGAAAGCTCCATCCTGCATATGCATATAACCGACTTCGCAGGCTGAATTGCTAAAGCCATGGAAGACTTTTCCATCCATAATCAAACAACCACCGATACCTGTTCCAATAGTCAAGCAAAGGGTGACACTTGCTCCCTTTCCTGAACCAGATACTGCCTCAGCCAGACCTGCACAGTTGACATCATTTTCAATCTCACAAGGAATATGAAAGCTAGTCTCGATTTCCTTTTTGAACTGGGTGCCTGCGTAGTTAGGAATTTGAGGCCCAGCGTAGAAAATCTCACCCTTGTCTGGATCCACCATTCCTGCAGAAGAAATGGCAACACCTGCTACTAGGCCTTTTTCTAAATAGCTGGCTACGATATCTTTGGTCTTTTGTAAGATATGAGGTCCACCCTTATGCGCCTCTGTTGGCATTTCATGCGATTCAACAAGTTGGCCTTCTTGGTCGATCAAACCATATTTGATATTTGTTCCACCGATATCAATTGCAACGTAATGTGTCATAAATACCTCCTTATGGATTAGAGGAAGCGCTCCTTGGTTTCACGAATCAAGGCTGCAGCTGCTTCTACAACTGGACGATCTTCTTCAGTCACTGGTGTCAACGGTGAACGAACAGAACCAATATTCAAACCTTCATTGATTTTCAAAACTTCCTTAATCACACCATACATATTTCCATGTGCAGCAGTCAATTTGCCAATGATTGCGTTGATAGCATACTGCAATTCACGCGCTGTTTCCAAGTCCTTGTCAGCAATCAATTGGTTGAGTTTCAAGAAGAGTTCTGGCATCGCACCATAAGTACCACCGATACCAGCTTTAGCTCCCATGAGACGACCACCTAGGAATTGCTCATCTGGACCATTAAAGACGATGTGGTCTTCCCCACCAAGGCTGGCAAAGGTTTGGATATCTTGAACTGGCATAGAAGAATTCTTAACACCGATAACACGTGGATTTTTCAACATTTCTGTGTATAGGCTTGGAGTCAAAGCTACTCCTGCCAATTGAGGAATGTTGTAAATCACGTAGTCTGTATTTGGAGCTGCAGAACTGATATCATTCCAATATTTAGCAACTGAGTATTCTGGCAAGCGGAAGTAAATTGGTGGAATCGTTGCAATAGCATCTACACCCAAGCTTTCTGCGTGGCGAGCAAGTTCCATACTATCCTTTGTATTGTTGCAAGCAACGTGAGCAATGATGGTCAATTTACCTTTGGCAACTGCCATGACTTCTTCCAAAATCAACTTGCGATCTGCAACGCTTTGGTAGATACATTCACCAGAAGAACCATTGACATAAAGACCTTGAACACCTTTATCAATGAAGTATTGAACCAAGGCACGTGTACGCTCTGGACTTACTTCTCCTTGATCATCATAACATGCGTAGAAGGCTGGAATGACACCTTCGTATTTTTTTAAATCTGACATAGATTTTCTCCTAAGATTTTCTTTTTTTCTGCTAACAGCAGGATTTATTCTTTACGTGTTTAGTATACACCTTGCTGAAAAACGCTTTCAATATCTTGTGTACACTTAGATTTTTAGTTTCGATATGAATTTTTGAAATGTTTATGGCTTGAAAGTAGTTTCAGAAACAAGCCATCTTATTGATATTTTTCGAAAATTTTCTCCATCAATCCAGTCTGGATAAAGACCAAGAGTCCCCAAACCCAAAAAGCAGGAAGGCTGAGCCACCTAAAAGTAAACTGAAGGCGGACAGATAAAGAACCATCACAATGAGAAAGAGAATGGCTAACATAAGGAAGAACCACGGAAAGTTAAAACTTGCCAAGATAAGTCCTTTTTGCAGCACTTCTTTCCAAGATAGGTCATAACATGCAGCGATTGGATAGCTAGCCAACATCACGATAGTGAGGAAGATAAGAATACCTAGACAAATAGCTTTTACCATTTGGAAAGTCATAGCTGTCTGACCCCAGAAGAGATAGAGGTCTAGAAGACTTAATGAGACAATGCCCAACTCAAGCAGACCTAACTGAAGACCTAGTTTCAGATTTTGCTTGAAAGCTCTTAGATAGATTTTAAAGACAGGCACACGTCTGCTCTTCTTAATCTCAAACATAGTCTCGTAAAGGCTAATCTTGGCCACTCCAATCGTCACGATGGGCAAACAAGAGACGACAAAAAGAAGATTGGCTGTCACGATATCCAAGACCTTCTCACTAAAACGCATGAGAAAATTATCTGTATCAAATGCTGCCTTGATAAGGCTTACTCCTTTTTGTGCCATGTTTACTCCTCCTGATTTTTTTAATCAATCAAAATTTTAAAGAGATATTTGCGAACCTTCTCTTCCATACCTGCATAGCCATTTGGCTGGTGCGGTTCTCCTGGGAAGAAAATCGCAAAATTGTGATAACCCAACAAGAGTGGGTATTTTTCATGACAATGAACAAAGCCAATGTCACTCGCTTCGTCGAATGCTACTGCCTCGTCTTTGATGCGTGAACCGTAGCTCGAATATTCATGCCCTTCTACCAGCAAATGCAAATCTGCATAGTTCTTATGATGCTCAAATTGATCATTTTCAGATTGATTGAGGACATTTTCCTGAACAACTAGAAAGACTTTATCTCCGTCAATCTCATACTTACCTAATTCGAAAGAATCCTTACGATGTTGGTAGAGATAGTCGATAGCCTTGTCTAGATTGGGATGAATCCCTTTGTATAAGCTAATGTTTTTCAAATCGTCAAAAATCATACTCTTTCCTTCGTTTCTGATAGTTAACTAAAATCATTCTTAAGTTGATAAGTGTCTAACAAAATCTCCAAGGTAAGAAAATACCCAACATTTTGTAGACACTTATAACACCTATATTCCCATAGCATGTCAAGACCACTTCCGCAATCTTGACACACCAGTTTACTTTTCTTATCCTTTAACAGCTCCCATAGTAATCCCCTGTGTGAAGGATTTTTGGAAGACTAGGAAGACTGTTACGATTGGCACGGCTGCAAGAGCAGCACCCGCCATAATCAAACCATAGTTGGTTGCCATTTCAGCCTGCATGGTCGCAACCCCAAGTGAGATGGTCAAGTTTTGACGTGAAGTCAACATAACCAACTGCATGAAGTAGTCGTTCCATGTATTGATGAAGGTGAAGATTGCAAGGGCTGCAAATCCTGGCTTCACAATTGGAAAGGCTACGCTCCAGAAGGTACGAATCTCACCACAACCGTCGATTTTAGCTGATTCAAGCAATTCTGTAGGGATATTCTCACTGAATTGTTTCATGAGGAAGACCCCGAATGGCCATCCAATCAAAGGCAAGATAACTGCCCAAAGAGTGTCATGGATTCCCATGAAGTTGACGATACGTACCAATGGTACAAGGACAACTTGTTTTGGAAGTGCCATGGCAGCGATAAAGATGGCAAAGAGAATACGCTGACCATAGAAACGTTTTTTAGCCAATACATAACCTGCTAAAGATGAGGTCGCACAGACTAAGAACATAGTTACAAGTGAGATAAATACTGAGTTCCACATCCACTGCAAGGCAGGGTTTTGCACCATAAGTTGTTGGAAGTTTTCCATGGTTGGCATTTTAGGGAACCATTGTGGTGGAATAACGATTGTATCAGGTTGTGACTTGAATGCCCCTGTCAAAATCCAGTAGAATGGAAAGATAAACAGCACAGTCAACAAGAGCAAAATGATTGTTGAAATAACAGTAAAGGCTGTTAATGGTTTTTTTTCTGTAGATTGCATAGCTGTCTCCTTTCTTTAGTATTCTACGTCGTTTCCAAGTACTTTAAATTGAACAAAGCTTACGATAGCAATCATGACTGCCAAGAAGACACCAATTGTGTTGGCATAGCCGTATTCTGTCAATTGGAAGGCTTTTTCGTAAAGGTAATACATAAGTGTACTTGTTGAGTAGTTTGGACCACCAGATGTCAAAAGCTGAATCAAGGCGAAACATTGAAATGAGTTGATTGTTGTGATGATTGCAATATAAAGAGTTGTTGGAAGAAGGCTTGGCCATTTAATCTTCCAGAAAACTTGAAACTCAGTTGCACCGTCAACACGCGCCGCTTCAACCAGTGAATTGTCAATATTCCCCATAGCAGCAATATAAAGGATAATCGGCTGACCAACTGAAGTTGTCAAAAGGATAATCATAATCGCCATCAAAGCCCAGTGTTTGTCTCCCAGCCAAGAAATGTTCTGGCTGATGATATGACTTGACTTGAGGACAAAGTTTAGAATCCCTGATAGTGGGTCATAGATCCATTTCCATACAACTGTTACGGCAACACTACCTGTTACAACAGGAAGGAAGAAGACAAAGCGATAGAATGATCTAGCGATAGCATTTTGGTGATAGGTTTGCGATGCTACAAAGAGTGAGAATAGAACAACAACTGGCACAGATCCAATAACCAGGATAACCGTGTTGATCAAAGACTTCATAAAGACAGGGTCTTTAAACATACGGATATAGTTGTTTAAGCCTACAAACTCAAAGTTTGTCATAGAGTAATTAAAGAAACTTGTAATGAATCCCATCACCATAGGAGCCAATACAAAGATGACAAAGAAGAACAACACTGGCGCTAGGAAAGCATAAGAAATAATAGTTTCTCTCATACGAATTTTATTAACTTTCACTGTCGGCACCTCTCTTTCAAATAGAATAATTTTTTGACTTTCTTGAACTGTTTTAAAATCAAAATGAAATTTTTTAAGATTCGCTTATGTAAGAACTTCATTTTAATTTCGTGACAGTTCCTTACATTTCAAACAAAATCCTCCCTTTTCTTACATAGACGTTGCACAGGGAAAAGGGAGGGATCAATCTGATTTAGTGCTTATTGTTTTGTAGCTTTTTTAATTGTTTCGTTAGCTTTTTCAGTGAAGGCTTTCAAAGCGTCCGCTGGTTTTTCGTCACCATTTGATACAGATTGCAACATTGGGAACCAAAGTGTTCTCATTTCAGCAAAACCATTGATAGTGTTGTAGTATGGTGAGTAGTATTTAGTCCAACCACTGATTGTTTCCATACGTTTGTCTTCATAAAGTTTGCCAAATGAAGTACGAACTGGGAAGGTACCTGTACGAACAACGTCTTTTGGACCCCATTCTTTATCATCCGCAATAAATTGAATGAATTTCTTAGATGCTGCAACTTTCTTGTCGTCTTTGTTGTTGAATACTGCAAATCCGTTTACAAGGTATTCAAGAGCTGGTTTACCTGAATCTGATGGGAATGGTACTTCTACCACTTCTACTTTACTTGCTTCCAAGAGTTTAGCTTGGATACCATTTTGAGATGGTGCCCAAAGGATTGTGTAAGATGTTTGACCGTTAGCAAAGTTTTGGATATCTGCTCCACCGTCAAATTGTGAACCGTTGTTCAACAAACCGTCTTTGATCCAGCTAGCTGCTTTTTCAAGACCTTTGACGAATTTAGGATCATCAGTTGTATATTTTGTTACATCTTTATCTGTTACAGAACCGCCGTAAAGGTTTGAGATAAAGGCACGTGTTCCTTGGTCTCCCCCTTGACCAGAACTGAACAATGAACCTGGTGTGTAGCCTTTGTCTTTAAGCGCTTTCAAAACTTTTTCAAAATCATCAGTTGTCCAACCTTCTTTTACAAGGTTTGCAACTCCAGCTTCTTCCAACATTTTCTTGTTCATAGCCATGTAGAATGGAGCTGAACTGATTGGATACATGTAAGCTTTATCTCCAGCCTTACTTGCTTGTACAATGTTTTCGTTGTTGACATCTTTGACAAATTCATCTGTGAAAATATCATTCAATTCAGCTAATTTACCATTTTTACCGTATTGGATGATACGTCCTGGTGCGTCAAAAAGTACGTCTGGAGCTGTCCCTGCTTCGATAGCTGTTGTGATTTTTTCAGGACCAGACTTGAAGTCGATGGTTTCCAATTTCACTTTTACATCTGGATTTGCTTTTTCAAAAGCTTCGATGATTGATTTTTCATATGTTCCAACACCGTCACCAGTTTTTTCTTGAGTGAAGACTGGGAATGCCCACCAAGTGATTTCTGTTTTTCCACTATCGCTACCAGATTTTCCAGCATCTTTACTTCCACCAGAATTACCACATGCAGCAAGGCCAAGAACCGCAGCACCCGCAAGTACTGTACAAGCTAGTTTTCTAAATTTCATTTGTATTCTCCTAATTGATAAGCGTATCCATATTGGATAATAAGTTAGATTGCATTTGTATACGTTTTCATTTTATCCGACGCATTCACCACTCTCCTCTGTTTTTAAATTGTGTTATTTAAGACCAGCAACGAAGCGTTCTGTAATCTCTTTTGGTCTAGTAATAGCGCCACCGACAACAATACCTCGCACTCCATATCCAAGGATTTGTTTGGCTTGTTCTGGTGTATGAATTTTCCCTTCTGCAATGACATCTACACCGGCATCACAGAGTTTTTTAATTAATTCAAAATCGGGACCATCCACTTTAGGACTGTAAGATGTGTATCCTGATAAGGTTGTTCCGACAAAGTCAATTCCCGCTTCAATAGCTGCTAGGCCTTCTTCAAAAGTACTTGTGTCAGCCATCAAGAGCTGGTTAGGATATTTCTCTTTAACCTGACGAATGAACTCTTGAATTTCCAAACCATCATAGCGTTCGCGTTTAGTACAGTCTAGAGCAATCACTTCAATATCTAGTTCTGCTAGTTCATCAACTTCTTTCATAGTAGCCGTGATGAAGGGTTCTTGTGGTGGATAATCTCGTTTAATTATCCCAATGATTGGAAGGTTGGTAACCTCCTTGATTTCTTTGATATCGCGAACACTGTTTGCTCGGATACCGACTGCTCCACCTTGCTCAGCCGCTTTGACCAGCAAGGGAATGACTCCTCCCGCTTCTGTATAAAGCGGTTCGTGAGGAAGGGCCTGACAAGAAACGATGATTCCATCTTTGATTTGTGCAATCAAGGCTTCTTTAGTAATCTGTGGCATCCTCTTTCCTCCTTTTCTTTGTTTCTATGAGATTATTATATATTATCTGTGAAGCGCTTTCAATGCTTTGTAGTAGGATAGATTCCAGTTTCAAAGTATTTTATAGAACAGCTGTTTCTGAAAGTAGTTTCAGATAACATAAATATCCGTATATACAACCAAATGAACTAAAACTCTTCGAAAATCAAATTCAAACCACGTCAGCGTCGCCTTACCGTACTCAAGTACAGCTTGCGGCTAGCTTCCTAGTTTGCTCTTTGATTTTCATTAAGTATAAAACTAATAAGAATCACAATAAGCTCATTCATAAATGGTTACCTAAAGAAACTAAGAAAACGACTTCTAAAGAAGTCGCATTCATCAAAAATTGGATTAACAACTATCATAAAAAATGCTTGAACTACAAGTCTCCCAGAGATTTTTTTGTTGCTAACTAACTTGAAATTTAGCGTTTGTATTTGAACGACAAGCCTAACACAGAGATGTTTTCTTATGTCTATAATTAGCTTTTATTTACTCAAGAAGTTCCAATTAAATTTCTTATAAAAAATTGTATAGCGATTTTGACTATTCTCGCTATGTTCATATAAAATTCCGTATTCTCCGTCACCTAAGTCTTGTAATGAATTATATGCAAATTCCCCACCTTGAATTAGATTATGCTTCAACCAAGTTAACTCGCCATTTTTCTCAACACGTGCCAAGTGAACTAGACCATCTTTTCGTTCGCGTCCTGGTCCAGCAGCATTGCTAAGAATAATATACTCTTTCCCATCATGCATAGTATGAATAGCTGACATTTGCACATAGGCATCTTTTACTTCTGGATAACGTTTGATTGTTTTCTCCCAAGTCACTCCACCATCTTTACTAGTAGCAACCTGAAGATCCCCAGTCAAGCCACGCATGAAGAGTTTGACATCACCATTATTTAATTGAAGAACAGTTGATTCTGTATTTTGAGCGCCACTATTATTCATATTAGACGAGTAGATGACACTATTTCCAACAGGTCGATTATCATTTGGGGCTTCTCCAGCATGCCAAGTTACCCCATGATCATCTGAATAAATTAGACGCGAAGACTGCGAACCACCTAAATGCGAAATACTGTTTGTTGTATAAGCTGGTACCAATATCCGTCCCTTATGCTTACCTGTACGTAATACAATACCTGTTCCAGGACCTGTTCCAAGGAATTTCATCCAATCTTGTCGAATCCCTGGTGTGATATCTTTCGGTGCAGACCATGTTTTACCATCATCATCACTATAAGACATCCATAAATAGCTAGTATTTGCAACTCTAAAAGGATTTTTCGTACTTTGTGCAAAGTAAACATTACCAATTAAATCCTTCCCTTTATACAAATCACCTTTGTCGCTATATCCTAGTTTTTTGGGATTTACTACAACATGATAATCTGTTTTTTGATTTTTAGAATTATAAACTTCACCATTTTCACGAATTGTATAATATCCTTTTTCGCCTGTTTTATATAAAATTTGATAAGTTTTATCCCCTATACGCTCGTATGCTTTTTCAGGTTTAGCAGGCATACCGAATACTGCTTTTCCTTCTGGGAACATATCATAAACCGAAAAGATTCTCTTAGTTTCCGAATCTTGAACTAATACCATATCAATATTTAATGGCGACGGAGCAGTTTTGTCTTTGGCATCTGGATTATCACGAAGATTAGAAATTGTTATTCTATCTCCCCACGTCTCTCCTCCGTCCTGACTTCGACGAACTACCATACCAATATCTCCCCAATCTGCGAATTGTAAACGTCTTTCATCCGCTCCGGCAATTAATGTGCCTTTATCTGTTTTTAGCAGTGCTGGAATTCGGTAAGTATTAATTCCATCCTTATTCAATCCACCATTTACACCACTTACAAAAACTTCCTTCTTCTCTGTAATTTTTGCACTTTCCGATGATTTCACTTCTAAATCCGCTACTTTAAATAATTGACTGCGTTTCCCTACTTCTTCAGGCGTCAAGGCACGATCATATACAGTCAGATTACGAACTTGAAGATTGGATCCCCACATTGTTTGGTTTGCTCTCTTAGTAGCTCCAATCTGAACCTGATTAACATCTGGCATATCTTGAATAAAACGACCAGATTTTGTATTTGTTCTAGATAAAACTCCATTGACATATAAACGAACTTGTCCATTTGGTTGGTCTGCTTTTGGTCTTTCCACTGTGAAAGTAACCGAATTCCATTGACCAGGTTTTACTTTAAGCGGTGCATCTGAATAACTTCCGTAGAAATGATTTCCATCAGCTCCTCGTGCTTCGACCATTGCAGTACCTTTATTAACAGACATACTGAAATATTCGTCTCTTTTCTTATCACTTGATACAGAAAAGAGATTATAGAATTGCGGAGCATTAGCATCTGGTTTAAACTCCATATGAATAGTCGCATTTTGAAGATGTTTCAACTTATCTAATGCTTCTGCCAAGTCAACTCTTTGCCCATTTCCAGCATTCGTAGCAAGGTCTTCTTTTTCAAATACAGTTTTAACATTCTTCAAATCTCTGGCAAAGTAATCACGTGGAGGAAGCACAACGTCATCTACACTTCTAGTTTTTCCTGGAAGATTCTCTGTTTTTTCTCCTCTTCCTGCATTTGATTCTACTGGAAAATTTCTAGAATTTCCCCCTTGATTAATTGGCACTTCTTCTTTCAGACTTTCCTTTTTAATTTCACCTCCATTAACAATTGCTGAAGCTAATTTACTAGAATCTACTTCTATTATAGGTCCTGATACAGATGTTCTACTTTCTAAAGTAGTTTCAACCTTATTTGCATCAATATTAGTAGTGGTTTCTTGTGCTAATACTGGTGAAATACCAGACAAGACCGAGCCGATAACTATAGAAGCAACTCCGATAGTAAATTTTCTAATACCATATCGGTTTTTACGATTAATAAAACTCTGATTCATATAACTCCTCCGATGCTTTTGCTAAGCGATTTTTTAAAATTTTTGAATTAGTTAAAAAGTTAGCACTGGAAAGCAATTCAACTAATACGATTGCTTATTCTTGATTAATCTATGACTCTCTAAAAGTAATTATTTTTATTTCATAAAAAAATCTAGATTTTTTTCTTTATTATACAATAAAACAATATTTTTTTCTATATTAATCTACAATAGATTCTATTTTTCAGAAATATTTTTTTATACTTCTATATTCTTTAAAAAGTACTTTCGACTTCTATAACAAAAAAAGAAAAATAATATATTCTCCAATGTCATTAAGTTAGGACTAAACTTTCTCCTTCAATAAAGAGTGTAAACGATAACCCCTGAGCCTTTTTGTTTCATATTTTTCTCTTTTCGCTTTACAATTAGCTTGAACACCTTTACTGTATCGCGCTTGGAATTTTTTTGAGCATAATCTTCGATGCGCGAGTCTGGTATAAAAAAAGATTTTTGATTTTAGGAATTCTTTATTATGAATTTTTAAAAAAATCGATAGATTAGACAAAAAAAGCGAACAATACAGAATTCTGAGTGTCAGATAACTCGTTTTTGTTCGCTTTTTTTATATTTAAAGACTAGACTTTTTGTCCCAGACTCGGTTTATTTTATATAAACATAAAAGTTCAAAGAACAACTGAAGAAAAAAATTAACTGTCTTTTTCGTTTATAAGTAATCATTACTCCAAGGATCGTTCCCACAAAACCAAATAAGATTGTTAGTAATGAAGCAGACTCACCTGTATTTGGTAACATAGTTTGTTCATCGTTACCTACTGTCTTATCTAATTGATTAAATCCTGATCTCTCATTTGTAGATAACAGTTTAGGGGATAGAGAAAGTTCCTCGTTCTTTTTAGCTTCTATAGGTTTTTTAAATGGTGGATTGTCGATAGAGAATCGGAAAGTCATCGCATAAATACTAGAATTGCTAATCTCAAAAATAATCTTTCCATCTTTTTGTTCGAATTCAATAGTGTATAGGTTTCCTTCTGGATCTACAGCATAAACATTCTCAACAGACTGATCCATAGCAAAAGTAACTAGGACTTTTCCGTTAGGCTGAACAGTTCTAGCAGCTGTATCCTTTAATTGAATATCAAATGCTTTATAGTTTAATGAACTTAGATCACTAACTTGAACTTCTTGAATTTGAACACCTATCACATTTTCCAATACTTCTTCTGAAGCTTGAATTTGCACACTTCCTGCTTCATTTTTGAAAATACGTTGTGAACTAGCAATTCTTGTGATAACTTGTTTCATTGTTGCTTCATTCTTACTATCTCTATTGTTATCATGCATAGGACTTGCTACCACACTCACTTCTCCTGTGGAGTTCTGTTTCAACTATTGGGGCCGATTCTTCTACTACTGTTGGTAGTGTTCCTGTATACTCTGGAACTTCTGTAACAAGTGAGTCGCCTCCATTCACTCCACCTTTAAACTCTGGCTTAGCGACTGTAGGAGCTGGAGAATCATCTAATGTAGATAGAACACCACTATACTCTGGAACTTCTGTAACAAGTGAGTCGCCTCCATTCACGCCACCTTTAAACTCTGGCTTAGCGACTGTAGGAGCTGGAGAACCACCTAATGTAGATATAACACCACTATACTCTGGAACTTCTGTAACAAGTGAGTCGCTTCCATTCACTCCGCCTGTGAAGTCTGAAATGTGATGAACTTCAGCATCTGCACCATTGACCCCGCCTCTAAACTCTGGCTTATCTACTGTAGGAGCTGCAAAGTCACCAGATGTACCTAAAATACCAGAATCTTCTTTTCCACTATCTTTTTTTGGATCTAATTTCCCAGCTAAATCCTTATCCGAATCCTTCTTAGAGGGTTCCACTTCTTTATCTTCCACATAGACAGGATCTTTTGGTTGACCCTCAATATAAGAACGAACCCAATCCAGCTGCTCTTTTGATAAAACCAAACCACCACTGCGGCTTCCTACAACACCGTTTTGGTGAACTCCAATTAAAGCACCTTTATCATTATAAAGACCACCACCAGACGCTCCAGGTTTCGTACCTCCATAGCTAATTCCCTCTATTCCAGAACCGAAGTCTGTAGTTCCTACTACTTTGCTATCTAAAACTGGACTTAGCTTGTTATCTGGAAAACCATAGACCGAAACTGAATCCCCCTCTGCAACTTTCGAAGATTGTTTTACAACCTCTACAGGAGTTACTCCTTTTACTGCTTCTTTTAACCGAACCAAAGCTAAGTCATTTTTAAAGCCAAATACAGAGTCTTTCTTATTCCAATAAACAATATCATCATCTGAAAAATTCACAGACAACCCATTCGGTAAAGTTGCTTTATACACTGTGTTGGTGCGACCAGACTTAGTAACTACCTCAGAACCTTTAACTGTTAAGAAATTATGAGCGACTGTTAACACCAAATTGGGTGCAATTAAAGTACCTGACCCCGACCCATCTGGCGTTTGAATGTGCGTTGTAGCATAGAAATTTTCTGAACCATTCGGAGCTTGTAACACCTCTTTACTAGGCACAGGTAAGTCCGATTTACCACTCAAATCGACTTTACCAACTTCCGTTCTTGCAAAATCCGAAGAAGAGGTAGATGGAGGAGTTACTGAATCTACTACCGCTCTTATAATTGTATTACCTAAAGCTAACTTACTGACATAGTCATCAGACCAACTTGTATCACTTGCTAGTTTGTTAATTGGCACTCCGTTATAGGATACAACTTTAGCTGTTGGGGAAGTTGCTATTAACTGTTTGAAATCTGGATTTTGTCTTAAATGAAAATTCAAACCACTTCCAACGGGACCTTCCTGAACAACCTTATCTGAAATCAAGCGAGTTCCTTTAGTATCTTCCACTCGAAGTAGAACACGACCTTTTTTTCTTCACCTTTTACTAAAGTAGCTCGACCTTTTTCATCAAAACTATACAAAGCACCATCAATCTCAGATTCTACATCTTTTAAAGCTATATGATTTTCATCATAGTAGTAACGGTTTGCACCATCTATATACCAACCCTTTATACCATATTTATCAATCATAGAACGAATCCAAGCTCTGTGCTTGTCCGTAAAAATCGTACCACCCCCAATACGCTCACTCTCAGGGGCGCTTGAAGTATTTGTTCCGTGCTGGTGGATACCGACTACCTCTCCCTTATCATTAAACAAAGGAGCACCTGAAAAACCTCCTAAAGCTGAGGAATGATAAGTGACTGCACCACTCTCTTTATTGATACTGCTCACAGTTGTTGAGACTGAATAAGCCTTACCGTCTTTCAAGCGAGCTTTATTTTCTTTACTTAAATTTGGAGTAGAAAAATCATTGGGATATCCGACCATAGTGATTTTATCACCAGTAGAAACCTCTTTATGACTCAACTCTCTTGGAGAGTCCTCACCACCTGTCATAGCTTCTACAGGCTTTTTAGTTACCACTACTGCTAAGTCGTTGCTATAGTCTTTACCAAAGTCTTTGCCGTTATACAAGTGAATAGAGTCTTTTTCAAGAGCTTCTGATACCCCTGAAGTAGGTACTTTATTGCTTTTCTCCTTTTCCGAGTTCATTACAACATAACTACGAGCAGACTCCCCACCACGCAAGACCGCAGACTTATCCTCTTGGTTTTTATCATAGTAGTTATGAGCTACTGTTACCATCACATTCGGCGCTACAAAGACACCGCTACCTGATGCGGTTTGTTTTCCACTTGTTCCGCTATCATAAGTGGTATAAGTCATAGCAACACCTTCTGCAGATTTACTATGAACGTCCACATCGTGAATATCACTACCGCCTTGAATGACATCAGCAGAAACAACCCCGCCACCAATAATTGGTAACTCTGGTGCAGCTAAGCCAATCACTGCGGATAGTGTCAAACAACCAACCAAACCATAAGCTTTGGATTTACGAAATTTTCCTAAACCTTTTAAACACACAAACATACATTACCTCACTTTAACTTTCAAAATTAATTTATCCAAGTATATTCTAAAAAAATAAAAATATTACAGTTTCCATTAGCATAACATTCTCTACTTTGATTCTTACAATAAAAAAATAGCTATAGATTATTTTGTTCCTTTACAAATGCTATTTAAGTACTGTATCTACAGGAATATCGTTTTTACAAGATATTATCCTAATGAGAAAACCATCTTATACATAAACGTATATATAAATGTTCATTTGTAGCGAAACTGTATATTTTCTTATAAATTATAACATATTTCACAGACGCTTTCCAATGTATTGAAATAGCTTATACCCAACTAGATAGAAAATGAATTGTTTGACACCACAGCCCAGAAAAAAACTCATACTCAATAAAAATCAAAGAGCAAACTAGGAAGCTAGCCGCAGGCTACTCAAGACACTGCTTTGAGGTTGCAGATAAAGCTGCCGTGGTTTGAAGAGATTTTCGAAGAGAATGAATTTCAAAGGATATATGAACTATAATATTTGCTGACTAGACTCTGTACAAAAAGAGAGATACTAGACTCTCTCATTCATCACTTCACATACTTAAAAGGAATCTCACTACCACAGAGCCAGTTGTAGACTTGGTCATTGACAAAAACATTCATGGCTTCATGGGCATACTCAGGCATGATGCGATAGGACTTGTCACAGGTCAGACGGTTGTAAATCGCAAACTGGGTAATAGGATAGCAAACATCGTCGTCCAAGCCCGTAATCATCTTAACCTCACCCTTGATACGATGGGCAAGATTTTTCACATCGATATAGGCAAGGGTCGCCATGATTTCCTCCTCAGTTTCGTGGAAGGGGTCGTGAAACTTGAAATAACGGAAAAGTTCGTCATAGGCTTCACTTGTATTACCAATCTCAAGCACTCGTCTGAAGTCTGACAAGAAAGGATAGATGGCTACTGTTTTCTGAATCCGAGGATTGAGCGCTGCCGCAACCAAGGCTAGAGCCCCTCCTTGTGAGGCACCATAGCTAGAAAGACGCTTCTCATCCACCTCAGGCAGACTAGCAATAATGTCAACCAACTGGTAAATGTCCAAATAAACATCCTTATAAAAGAGGTGATCCCTGACCTTCCACAGCACCACGGATAATATGCCCCTTAACTGTATTTCCTAGAGGAGAACGCAAAGCCGTCTTGTGAATAGCCCTGACTGGCCCTCGAACATCCATGGAAACAACACCGTAACCAGCCACGGTGAAGGCCAGCATGTCGGACCAGTCCCAGCCACGTCCCATATAACCATGGAAATGGAAGATTATCGGAACCTTCTCATCACTCTTTGGAAGAACGACTCGTGCATAGATCTTGCCTTCATTGGTTCCTTCAAACGTTAACTCATAGCACTTGACTTGAGGAATGTGGAAATTTCTTTCCTCCAAACTGGTAGGCTGGAAGAGTTGAAACTTTTTCACTTCCTCATCCCAGAAAAGCATCAAAGTCTTCTGGAACCTCATCCCTGCCTTTATAAGTCTTGATTTCTTCTAACAAAGCTGGATTTTTTTCATAGCATACTCCTTTTTATTTTTGTAATCGCTACCACCACTGTAGCATATCTAAGAAAGCAATGCAAGAAAGAAGGGTAATACTCTTCGAAAATCTCTTCAAACCACGTCAACGTCGCCTTGTCGTACTCAAGTACAGCCTTCGGCTAGTTTCCTAGTTTGCTCTTTGATTTTCATTGAGTATAATATAGAAAGTGAATTTAGATTTTATTTCTTCAAACCTACTGACTGAAAGTCTAATAAATTGAATCTAGAATAGTACCAATCAACTTCTAAAGTATTTTTAGAAATTAATGTGAATGCCCCAGTTGATTTGTCTACAGCTTATCTCGATATACTATAGTTTCAATGGATATTGAATAGAGAATCACACACCAGAAAGCGAGGTAACATCATGAAAGCAATAGGTACGCAAATATTACAGACAAACCGTTTAATTTTGAGAAGATTTGTGGAGAGTGATGCGGAAGCCATGTTTCAAAATTGGGCTTCTTCTACTAAGAATCTGACCTATGTTACTTGGGAGCCCCATCCTGATGTTGAGGTCACTCGAAACTCGATTTGTAATTGGGTTGCTTCCTATGCCAATCCCAACTATTACAAATGAGCCATTTACCTCAAAGAAAACCCAGAGCAAGTGATAGGAGATATCAGCATCATTGAGATGAATGAGGATGATTCCAGTTGTGAAATTGGCTATGTTTTAGGAAAAAACTATTGGAGTCGTGGTCTTATGACAGAGGCCTTAAAAGCTATCTTAGACTTCTGTTTTACTCAAGCAGATTTTCAAAAAGTCAAAGCACGATATGCCAGTCTCAACCCAGCTTCAGGTCATGTTATGGATAAGACTGGAATGTCCTATCTAAAGACTGTTGCAAATGGGGTAGAGAGAAAAGGCTATATTGCGAACCTTATTTATTATCAGATAAGCGGAGAAGACAGATAATCTTAAAATTTATTGCTTATCCGCTGTTCTTATTTTTTATTTACTATTTCATTTATCCTCTTTTTTCCGAATAAATAGATAGAACCATCGAATCTAGCAAAATTAGATTTTAAAATATGGTATAATAGAAGGAGGGAATGGATGATTCTCAGACATCCGGGCATCAGCCCAACCAATGATTTGGTTGCTAAGAAAATCTTTAGCAATCCAGAAATCACTTGTCAATTTATACGCGATATGTTGGACTTGCCAGCAAAAAATGTGACCATTTTGGAGGGAAGTAACATTCACGTCTTGCCTTCCGTTCCTTACTCAGCACAGGATTTCTATACCAGTATAGACGTTTTGGCGGAGCTAGATAATGGAACGCAAGTAATTATTGAGATTCAAGTTCATCATCAGAATTTTTTCATCAATCGCCTGTGGGCTTACTTGTGCAGTCAAGTCAATCAAAATTTAGAAAAAATTCGCCAACGAGAAGGTGATACACACCAGAGTTACAAACACATCGCACCAGTTTATGCTATTGCTATCGTAGATAGTAATTACTTCCAAGATGATTTAGCCTTTCACAGTTTTAGTATGCGCGAAGACACGACAGGTGAAGTCTTAACCATCACAAACAATGGACAGGGAAACCATCTAGTCAAGATGGCGTTCTTAGAACTCAAAAATATAGAGAAACCAGCAAAGACGAGGTTCGCAAACCGTGGTTGGAGTTTTTTGGGAATAAACCATTTACCCAACAACCTGAGCGAGCCATTAGCCAAGCAGACCAACTGCTAGACTACAAGAGCTGGTCCGAGGAGGACAGGAAGATGTTTAGTCAACTACGTATGCGAGAAGAACAAGCCTTGTTAGCGCAGGACTATGCCTTGGAGACTGCTAGGGCGGAAGGGATTGAACAGGGACTGGATCGTGGGAAAGTTGAAGGGAGTTTGTCGACGCTATTAAATCTAGTCCGTCAAGGTCTTTTGCCTTCTGAAGTTGCCAGTCAACAGTTGAGTATGACTATCTCTGAGTTTGAAGAACTATTGAAAGAGCATCATAAATAAGAACTAAAAAATATAGAGAAACCAGAAAAGACGAGGTTCGCAAGCCGTGGTTGGAGTTTTTGTAAATCATTAAATCAATGACAGATTTTTCCGTAATAGATGGAAGAATCTGTTTTTTTAGTTATGCTAGATGTGGGCTCTGAAATAGTAAGATATAGTGTATTGAAATAAGATATGAACAAAGAAATTAGGAAAGTCAAATTATAGTTAAATGAAATAAAAACTGAACAAATTGATTGCGGAATTCAAACTAATTTCTAACAATGTTTTAGAAAACTCGGTGGACTATTCAAGGTTCAATCTACTATAATTTCTAGAAATTTTTTAGAATCCGCAGTGTACTATTTTAGATTCAATAAATTGTGCTTTTAGAAATAAAAAAAGAGCATTTCGCTCTTTCTTCCTTCTATTCAATCTTAATTTTTTGCTTCTTTCTTTTGGAAAGTGGTTTGGTAATTTACTTTAATCGTTACTGTCATCTGAGAGTCCTCGTTTCTTTTTGATGACTCTAGTATAAGGGCCAAACCTGAAAGCTAGCTTAAGTTTTTCTTAGAGAAAGCTTATACTCAATGAAAATCAAAGAGCAAACTAGGAAACTAGCCGCAGGCTGTACTTGAGTACGACAAGGCGACGTTGACGTGGTTTGAATTTGATTTTCGAAGAGTATTAATCTAGATGTTCTTTCTTTTCCAAATGAAGAGCAATCATGCGCCATTCCGGATCCTCTTGCCAGCCTTCTATCGAACTAATGTAGCTAGCAACCTTTCTGGCTTCTTCTAAAATCGGAAAATCTTCGATAATATCAGCCACTTGGAATTCTGGGAGACCTGATTGTCTGGTTCCAAAAATCTCACCTGAACCCCGCATTTTCAAATCTTCCTCCGCAAGGACAAATCCATTGGTGGTTTCTGTCATGATGCGCATGCGGTCTTTACCAGAATCCGTCTTGGGATTGGCAACGAGAACAGCATAGGACTGCTTATCTCCCCGACCAACACGACCTCTGAGCTGATGAAGCTGGCTGAGACCAAAGCGATCAGCATCCATGATAATCATGACAGTCGCATTGGGAACGTTAACCCCGACCTCGATAACCGTTGTCGAAACCAAAATATCAGTCTTTCTCTCTTTGAACTCCTGCATAATCTGGTCTTTTTCGTCACTCTTCATCTTACCATGTAGAAGGGCCACCTCTGCCTTACCTGCAAAATGAGCCGTCAACTCCTCAGACAATGCAATGGCATTTTTCAGATCCAGAGCTTCTGATTCTTCAATCAAAGGAGAGATAACATAGGCTTGTGAACCTTTTTGGATTTCCCCCTCTAACCAAGTCAAAACCTGAGGCAGTTGCTCATGCTTGATCCAGCGAGTCACAATAGGCTTCCGCCCTGCTGGCATCTGGTCAATAATGGAAACATCCATATCGCCAAAGGCTGTGATAGCCAAGGTTCGTGGAATGGGAGTCGCTGTCATCATGAGTACATCTGGATTGTCCCCTTTTTCTCTCAGAACACGCCGTTGCCCTACACCAAATCGGTGCTGCTCATCGATGATAATCAAGCCCAGACGAGCATAATCTACCCCATCCTGAATCAGAGCATGGGTTCCAATAATCAAATCAGCCTCACCCTTGGCAATAGTCTCCAAGACTTCTCTCTTTTCTGCAGCTTTCAAAGAACCTGTCAAGAGAGCCAGTTTCAAGTTAGGAAAAAGGTTCTGTAAACTCTCAAAGTGTTGCTCTGCAAGGATTTCTGTTGGTACCATGAGGGCTGCTTGGTAGCCAGCTGTCACCGCCGCAAGCATAGCCAAGCCAGCAACCACCGTTTTTCCGCTCCCCACATCTCCTTGTAGGAGACGATTCATATGATGGTCGGACTTCATGTCGGTCAAAATTTCCTGCAAACTCTTTTCTTGAGCTGGGGTCAGGGCAAAATGGAAGGCTTTCCTTGACTGCTATCACTTTTTCCTGAGACCAATCCAGAACCAGACCGCTTCCCTGAACTCTATTTTTCAGACTTAAGCATCTGCAACTGCATTTGGAAATAAAAGAGTTCCTCAAACTTGATACGGCGAAGGGCCTGCTTGTATTCCGCCAAATCCTTGGGGAAATGCATGGCACGAACGGCCTGACAACGGGACATGAGTTTGTATTTATCGAGCAAAGACTGGGGAAGATTTTTCCTCTATCAAGAGGTCCAGTCCCTGATCAAAGGCCGTCTTGATAACTTTGACCAGACTGGCCTGACTGATTCCCTGAGCCAAGCGATAGACAGGTTGGAGGTCATCTTCCACCTGAGCCAGGACCTTCATCCCAGTCAAACTAGCCTTGGCACGATCCCATTTTTCCAAAGACGGCAAGAGTTGCTCCCAACTCTATCTTATCAGCTAGGTAGGGTTGGTTAAAGAAGTTCACGGCAAAAACGACTTCTCCCTGCTTGAGGCTAAAAGCGCAGACGATTGCGCTTGAAACCATAATACTGAACACTGGCAGGAGTCACGACTTGACCAGAAAGAACTGCCTTTTCACCGTCTTCCAGCTCCAGCACTTGCTTGGTCTTAAAGTCTTCATAACGGAAAGGAAAGTAGAGCAAGAGGTCTTGCAAGTTTTCAATTCCTAGTTTGGCGTATTTTTTTCTGCTGACTTTGGTCCCACACCAGGTAATACATGCAAGGGTTGATGTAGATTCATGCTCCACTCCTTTCTTTTTTTAATAATATTCTCTCGGAATGCGGTCGCTGAGAAGACAAACCACCCTCATAGTTAATAGTCCCGCGGTAGGCAGCTACCTGAGTTGCTGTGATTTCCTTGCCTCCGTTGGAGCCAATCAAGGTCACCTTTGTTCCTAGCGGATAAAGCTTAGGCAGACGAATGGTGATTTGGTCCATCGAAACCCCTGCCGACGATTGAGCAAGCTTGGCCATCTACCAAGACGGCGAAATTCTGCATGTCTCGTGTCCAACCATCTGCATAGCCGATTGGCACGGTCGCGATGACTTGCTCGCTATCCGCTTGATAAGTTGCTCCATATCCCATGCAAGCTCCAGCTGGAACCGTCTTAACATGAACCAGAGCAGAATCCAAGGTCAAGGCTGGTTTCAAGTCATAGGGTAAGTCCAAAACCTCTCCACTTGGATTGAGACCATACATGGCATCTCCCATACGGACTGCATTGAAAATAGTCTCTGCATGCCAAAGAGTCGTTGCCGAATTGCTGGCATGGATCAGCTCTGGGACTTCCTTCATACTAGCCAAAAATATCTTTAAACCGTTCTAACTGGACATTAAAGTAGTCATCTGATTCTTCATCAGCAGTAGCAAAGTGGGTAAAAATCCCTTCAACACGAGCATCGTGTTGTTGGAGCAAGTCTTGAGCCTGCTCAGCTTCACTAGCCTCTCGAAAACCAATCCGTCCCATTCCTGAATCAATCTTAAGGTGGACTGTCAATCCAGTTAGGTCCGCTTCCTTATCTAAGAGTGCTTGAACCCACTCCAGTCCAGCCACAGTCAAGGTGATGTCGTATGCTTTAGCAAGAGAAACAACTTCTAGTTCAGAAACTCCTAAAATGAGGATTCGCTTGCTGAGTCCAGCTTGTCTGAGTTCAATGGCTTCATCAATATTGGAAACGCAAAAGCCATCAATATCATCTTGAATCGCCGTGGCAACGGCAACAGCCCCATGCCCATAGGCATTAGCCTTGACCACTGCAAATTTGAGCGTTCCTTCAGGGATATGAGCCCCCATTTGCTGAATATTTTTGTCGAATAGCTCCCAGATGAATCAGAGCCTTGGTTGGTCTATGTGGACTAGCTTTCATGATTTTTCCTCCAAAATGACACTGGCTGTCACAAACTGATCTGTGTGGCTGATAGACAGCCAAATCTTTCCTGAAAATGGTGACTGACTAAAAATAAGGCGCCCCACGTTCATTGTTCAAGACCTCCAAATCCTGAAAACCGAGCTTGCCAATGCCCGTTCCCATGGCCTTGGAAAAAGGCCTCCTTAGCCGACCAACGACCAGCCAAATATTCAATCTGTCTGCGCCCTTTAAGACTGGTGAAGCGCTCCATTTCCTTAGCGGTCAGCACGCGCTTAGCAAATCCTTCATGTCGTGTAACTGCGCTTTCTATCGAAGCCAATTCTTCGATGTCAATTCCATGTCCAACTATCATTCTCATCAAAAAGGAGTTGAGATTCCCCAACTCCATCCTTTTCACTTATTTTTGTCAAGGTAGCATAAATCTCTTCTACCAAGGCCTCTGTATTTTTCCCCAACCTAGGCAAGGATCGGTAATGGAACATCCAAAGACCTCTGGTTGGTTTTTGACGACCATCTGCTAGGTAAGATTCTATCATAAAAGCCTCGAACTGTCTTTTTTTAATCTTCTCATTCCAATCACGATTTTTGCAAGGTCTGGCGGACAATTCGAATCTGTTCCATATATTGCTTGCCTGAATTATCATGATTGGTATCAATGAGAATAAAAGGATTTTTCAAGTCCCATAGTTTCATAACGCTCAATGGCATTTAGCAGGGTTTCATAGTAAAAAAATTAGGGCTCATTTTTTTCCCATATTCATTAACTGCCCCACGAAGGATGACATGGGCCAGGGATTTCCTGAAGTCTCAACTTCTTGCCCATGGAAAAGGAAGGTCTGTTTATTTTTGAGCGGCATAGATGCCATTAAACATAACACCAAGATTTCCAGAGGTTGGATTTTTTTCATTCCGACTGGTGCATCAATTCCTGAAGCCACAAAGCGGTGCTCTTGGTCTTCCACAGAACGAGCTCCTACAGCATGGTAGCTGACCAAGTCATCCACCAAGACCAGATTTGACGGATAAAGCATCTCATCTGCCGTTGTCAAACCTGTCTCTGTAATCACGCGGTAGTGCAACTGGCGCACAGCCTGCAAGCCATTAATTAAACTTGGAGCCTTAGAAGTATCTGGCTGGTGAACCAAGCCTTTATAGCCGTCTCCGTTGGTGCGAGGTTTAGCTGTATAAACACGCATAACCATGAAAATCTTGTCCGCCACCTTCTTTTGCAAAGCTGATAAACGGCGGGCATATTCCAAGACAGCCTCTTCATTGTCAGAAGAGCAAGGACCAATCACCAAAAGGATCCGGTCATCTTCTCCTGAAATGATGTCTGCCAATTCTCTATCACGACGCTCCTTTAGTCGCAAGGCTTCCGCAGACAATTGGGTTTCTGCCTTGATTGCTTCAATATCGATTTCTTGACCTTTTTCAATAAATGCCATCTTATTCTCCTAGCGTTTGGTAGATTTCTCTGACGAGGGCTTCCGTATTTTCCCAGCCTAGGCAAGGGTCTGTGATAGACTTGCCAAATACATCCGGTTCGTTTTGACGGCCGTCTTCTAGATAAGACTCAATCATAAAGCCACGAACGTACTGCTTGATTTTTTCATTCCAATCACGGTTAATCAAGGTCTGGCGAACAATTCGAATCTGGTCCATGTATTGCTTACCAGAGTTGTCATGATTGGTATCGACGATGATAAAAGGATTTTCCAAGCCCATCTTCTCATACTGAGCAATGGTATCCATCAAATTATCATAGTAGTAGTTAGGAATATTCTTACCATATTCATTGATCGCTCCACGAAGAATGGCGTGCGAAAGCGGGTTCCCAGTTGTTTCCACCTCTTTTCCTAGGAAAAGGAAACTTTGTTTGTTTTGAGCAGCATAAATCCCATTAAACATGACATTGAGATTTCCTGAAGTTGGATTTTTAAAACCAGTCGCAAAATCTGCCCCACTTGCCACAAAGCGGTGTTGCTGATCTTCAACCGAACGGGCACCAACCGCCATGTAAGAAATCAAATCATCCACAAGAGGAAGATTTTCAGGATAAAGCATTTCATCAGCTGTTGTCATACCTGTTTCTGTGATAACACGATAATGAAGATGGCGAACGGCTTTGATTCCGTTGATAAGACTAGGCGCTTCTGTCGCGTTAGGCTGGTGAATCAAGCCCTTATAGCCATCTCCGTTGGTACGAGGTTTGGCTGTATAAACACGCATAACCATAAAGATACGGTCTGCCACTTCTTCTTGCAAAGCTGCCAAACGCTTAGCGTACTCAATGACAGCTTCTTCATTATCAGATGAGCATGGCCCGATTACCAAGAGAATCCGCTGGTCTTCTCCACGTATAATGGCTTCTAGCTCTTGATCACGCTGAGATTTTCTCTCCAAAGCTCGGCCTTCTAATTTTGATAAGGCACGAACTTCTTCAATATTAATTTTAGGACTTTTTGCTGTAAATACCATAACTCATCTCCTTATAAATCAAACGGATACCAAGTAAAAATTTACTTTTCACAAGGTATCCGCCTCTAAACTATCTCATTTTATTGTCTTTTACCGTGACAGTTTTTAAACTTCTTACCAGAACCACATGGGCAAAGTTCATTCCGTCCAATCTGGCTCAAATCCAAATCTTCTGGTATATTTGCTTGATGGGCAGCGATATTGCGGGTCGCTGTTGTACTGATATGGTGTTCTGCTTGTGGTCTTTCTTGTTCATGAATTTGTGCTTTCATCATCAAGCGTGTCACATCAAACTCAATCGAACCAATCATGTCATTAAACATACGGAAACCTTCTGCCTGATACTCAACAACTGGGTTGTTCTGAGCATAGCCACGAAGTCCAACCGCATTACGCAATTGATCGAGGGCATCGATATGATCTGTCCACTTGTTATCTACCACTCGTAAAATCAAGACTTTTTGGAACTCTTTAACTGCTTCTTCATCGCGTAATTTTGAAACCTGACTATCATAAACTTGCAAGGCACGTTGGAAGAGTTCTTCCTTGATGGCCTTATCAGACAAGCCTGACAAGTCTTCCATCGTAATAGAATCTTCTGGAAGCAAGTTGTACTTAGCAAAGTTCAAAATTGCCTCTAGTTTTTCATCTTGTTTGGCACGCGCATGACCATCAACAACACGACCAATCGTGCGTTTGATCATAGACTGAATTTCAGGTGCCAAGTCACGGTCTGCAGTGATAACATCGTAACGTTGAGCGTAGATAATCTCACGTTGTTCACGCATGACATCGTCGTATTGAAGGACCTGTTTACGGGTATCGTAGTTATTTCCTTCAACACGTTTTTGTGCCGCTTCAACCTGACGTGTCAACATACGAGACTCAATCGCCTCTTCAGACATGTTGAGACGTTCAAAGATTCCCTTCAAGCGTTCAGAACCAAAACGTTTCATCAAGTCATCTTCAAGAGAGAGGTAGAATTGTGACTCACCTGGGTCTCCTTGACGACCTGAACGTCCACGAAGCTGGTTATCGATACGACGACTTTCATGACGTTCTGTACCAATCACACAAAGTCCTCCAAGTTCACGAACCCCTTCACCAAGCTTGATGTCGGTACCACGACCCGCCATGTTAGTCGCAATGGTAACAGCACCACGTTGACCAGCATTCATGATGATTTGGGCTTCTTTATAGTGGTTTTTGGCGTTCAAGACTTCGTGAGGAACACCAGCTTCGACCAATTTTTTAGAAATGTAGTCACTGGTTTCAACCGCTACTGTACCAACCAAGACAGGTTGACCTTTTTGGTAACGAGCCTTAACGTCTTTAACAACGGCCTTAAACTTAGCTTCAATGCTAGCAAAAAGCAAGTCTGGATGGTCAATACGCTGAACAGGACGGTTTGTTGGGATTGGAATAACACGAATGTTGTAAATTTCACGGAATTCTTCTTCCTCAGTCTTACCTGTACCTGTCATACCAGACAATTTCTTGTACATACGGAAAAGGTTTTGGTAAGTGATTGAGGCAGATGTCTTGGTTTCATCCTGGATTGGCACACCTTCTTTAGCTTCAATAGCTTGGTGTAAGCCATCAGAATAACGACGACCTTCCATGGTACGACCTGTAAACTGGTCGACAATCAAAATTTCTTGTTCTTCGCTCACAACATAGTCAATATCGAGAAGCATGATATAGTTGGCACGAAGGGCGTTATCGATAAAGTGAGTCAGAGCTACATTTTCGATATCATAGAGGTTTTCAAGTTTGAAGTAGCTTTCAGCTTTGTCAATCCCTGAATCAGACAAACCAATAGTCTTAGACTGCACATCGATGATATAGTCGTCTTTGTCCAAAGATTTTACATAGTGGTCTGCCATGTGGTAGAGCTGACTAGTTTCAACCGCATTAGCACCTGATACGATCAAAGGTGTACGCGCCTCGTCAATCAAGATTGAGTCAACCTCATCGACCAAGGCATAGTTAAGCGGACGTTGTACCATGTTTTCAGCGCGAACGACCATGTTATCACGAAGGTAGTCAAATCCAATTTCTGAGTTGGTTGAGTAAGTAATATCACACTCATAGGCTTCTTTTTTCTCCATTGGAGATTTGGCAGCCAAGTTAATCCCTACTGACAAACCAAGCCATGAGTACAATTCACCCATCTCAGTCGCGTCACGTTCTGATAGGTATTCATTGACCGTAACTACGTGAACCCCTTTACCTGAAAGGGCATTGAGGTATACCGGCATAGTCGCAGTCAAGGTTTTCCCTTCACCTGTACGCATTTCTGGCACGTCACCATGGTGAAGAACGATTCCACCCATAACCTGAACCTTATATGGGAATAGACCTAGGACACGTTTGGCACCTTCACGGACAACCGCAAATGCTTCATAAAGCAATGAATCAAGCGATTCTCCATTTTGATAACGTTCTTTAAATTCAACTGTTTTTGCTTTTAGTTGGTCATCTGTCAAAGCAGCCATTTGGTCTTCGTATTTGAAAACCTTGTCGGCCATCTTTTCCAGACGACGGATTTCTCCTTTATCATTTTCGATAATTGTTTTTAAAATATTAGCCATGTTTTTCCTTACTTTAAATTCCGAATATTTTAGAATGTTCTTTTAATTTTAGCACAATCACTGATTATTTTCAAGGAAGAATCCCCATTTTGAAAAGGAAAAAGAGGCTAGTTTCCAAGCTAACCTCTCTGACTTTTATGATACTTTAATTGCCAAAAATCGGCAAAAGAGCAAATAGGATAAATAGGTTAATCCAAAGAGAAAAACAGCAGATCAATCCAAAAACAAAGAGACTGACTTTCTTGGATAAGAAGGCCATCAAAATGGACAGAATTCCAAAAACTAGTAAAACTTTCTGCATGATTAAGAGATTGATAGATATTCCCAGAACAGGTTTATCCCAAGGAACAAAGAAGAAAGCAATCCAGATCAACAGAACTAAACCAATATAGACCTTAGAATAGCGTGTAATAAATGATTTTAGATGTGCCATAAGCTACCTCCTAGGATTGTATATCCTTTAAATATTGTATATGTCCATTTTCGACAACTAATACATCTGTGCAAAGGTCTGAAATATCTTCCGATATGTGTGACGTCAGGATAACCAGACCATTTTCTTTTTTCAGGTAAGATAAAATGACCTGTTTGGTTAACCTCACACTCTTCTCATCCAAAGCATTCATGGGTTCATCGAGAAAGAGTATAGATGGTTCGGCAATAAAGGCTTGAATCAATGCCATTTTTTGCTTTGTTCCTAAGGATAAATGACGGTATTCAACATCTTCAAATTCCTTTAAATCATAATATTGAATCCAATAGGCAATTCTTTTTTTCCGTAACTTTAGATGAAAAAGTACCTTAACAGTTCCAAATTTTTCTCTCAGTGATAAATGAGATAAAAACTCTACTTTTTTTCAATTAAAAATCCCTGCATCCTGAATATAATGATTTTTTTCACCCCTGTAAACTTTGCCATCTTGAAGAACTTTTCCTTTGTCAAGCTTTAATATAACCAGCAAGTACCTTTTAAAAGAACCGTCTTCCCAGATCCATTATCACCTTTAAGGCCATAAATTTTTTTCCTGATTGAAAGACCAGATTTAACTGATTTAAAAATAGGTCTTTTTCCCGTAATTTTTTTCTGTCCATCTATAATTTCAAGTTTCATCGTTTATCCTTTCTTAAATTTCTCTTCCAAGCGACTAACAATCAACACAACTAATAAACTTAGGAGTACTAAATACACTGTTACAATATGATCCATCATCCATTCTTGTCCCACAAATGCTAAAAAATAGAGAAAAAACGAAAAACCAGCACCCACACTAATAAGTGCTATCAGATAAGACAGTAGTAAGTACAAAATCATTAACTGAGCAAGTAAAAAAAGAAAAGTGTGACTGTTTTTGAAATGAATTCCTAGCGGAAGTAAAACCAAGAAACCAGACAACTAAATCTTGAGTAAAAAATTTAGAAATGACAACCAATCGTTTCCTTGTATAATCGAAAAAGGAGCTTGATTGATAGCGAATCAAGTGATGGTAGTGGTCTGCCAAATCACTTTCAAGCAAAATGACAGAGAGCCATCCTACCATGAAAATAGAAAGGTTTAACAAGAGTTTGGGGATTTCTAAATTCACTTCAGAATAGTCATTATAGGAAAAGATTGAAATCAATTCTCTCTTGAAAAAGAGAAAAAAACATCCTGCTTTTTGAACCGCTGTTGACAATAGATAGTTGGTCAAAATCATCATCAGAACTATACGAAGTAGTAAAACAATCTTTCTCTTTATCCAAATATTGTTAAAATTCTTAAACATTATCTTCATATTTTTTTCAAGCACCATATAAGGGACAATATAAAGGATATAAGGTGTAAAGAGTCTCATCAAACTTACATCCCCATAGCTAGCTTGCATCAAACTCGTCATAGGAACCATATAGTAAGGCAAAACACTATAGAGCAGCATAGAACCAAGCCAAAGAAACATCAAATAGGTGATTGCCGAACGAGTCACATTCCCCACATAATCAACTATTTTTAAAAAATAGACTGCATTGATAAAAATACCGATTAGTAGGACACAAGTAAAGAACAAATAGCTTGTTATCTCTCCATTTAGGAACCTTTGTAAACTACTCCCATCAGAAAATAGAGAATTCCATTCAAGAGGAGAAAAAGTCCCAAAGAAATAAGTTAAAATTGCAATTATCAGTACTGTTACTAAATACAGCACACAAGGGATACTTGCAACTTGAAAAGTCAACTTTCTTTTTAACCCTTGATAACTTACTTCTCTTCCAATACTCAATCGTAAAACTTTATTTTTCAGCTCAATATATTGAAAACCTAGCAAAACAATGATGATTGGAATAATAAATGATTGATAAAAACCTAGATTGAACTGGAGAATGCGAAAATCTAATGCTGATTTTAATAAGTCATTTTTTATTGCTTGTCCATCAAATTTGGCTAGGTCAGGCGCATGAATATCAAAAAAGAAATAAGTCATCAAAACATCACGATAAACCAAAGCAAGAAAAATCAAAGTAAGCAAGACATAAACAAATTTATGCCTTGCTAAAGTTAAGAGAGGAATCTTCATAAGCCACCTCCTACAAATAGAACGTAATACAATACTCAATGAAAATCAAAGAGCAAACTAGGAAACTAGCCGCAGGCTGTACTTGAGTACGGCAAGGCGACGTTGACGCGGTTTGAATTTGATTTTCGAAGAGTATAAATCAATGCCTTTCGCCTCTAGATTGTCCTAGTTCCTGTCTCAAGCGAAACATTTTTTTGAAAAAGATATAGTCTAACCAGTCGCTGCCTAGAGATAAGACTATCAAAAGCAACCCAACACCCCAAGCACTAGCATCTGATTCATGATTTCAGAACAAAGAGGGAAAAAAATAAGAATGAAAAAAATTGTCATATCCAAGCTAAACAGAGCTAAAAAGGGAAATATAAATCCAGTAAAAAAATAGTAGAAAGATGGGGAAAAATTTTACTGTTTCTGTCAGCATTATCTATCCAATAGAAAAAAAATAAAAAAACAAGGAAATAAGAGCATCAAATTAAACCAATTAAACGACAGTTTCATCATCGACACCTCCTCTTTAAAATTGTTTTCTTTTAGTTTCGTTCTATTAAATGTTATTACCGATATAAATCAATGCCTTCCACCTTTTAGACTTCCCTAACTCCTTTCTTAGTCTAAGCATTTTTTTGAAACAGGAAATAAGTTAACCTATTCAGACCAATAGCTAGCAGAATAAAAAAAGAAACCAAATGCCCCATAACTTGATATCTGTCAAATTTCTCAAGACGATATTGAAAAACAGAACTGAAATAACTGTCCAAGCAAGGCTAAAAACAGAGCATAGAGGGGGATGTAAAACCAGTAAAAAAATAGTAAAAAAATTGGGAAAAAAATTTACTTTTTCTATTATCCTTTTTCAATCCAATTGATCAAAAAAAGTAAAAACCAGGGCAATAAGATTATAAATTTAAACAAATGTTTCATCACCAGCACCCTCTATTTGATAGCGTTTTTCTTTCAACTTCATTCTATCAAAAAAATCTGGAAATGTCATTCCAGATTCTACTTTTTTATTTACGTTTTCTTGCGATGAGATGGATTGGAGTTCCCTCAAAAACAAAGGCCTTGCGAATTTGATTTTCCAAGAAACGCAAGTAAGAAAAGTGCATGAGTTCTTCTTCGTTGACAAAGATGACAAAGGTTGGTGGTTTGGTTGCCACTTGGGTCGCATAGAAAATCTTAAGGCGTTTTCCTTTGTCTGTCGGTGTTGGGTTAATGGCAATTGCATCCATGATGACATCGTTCAAGACGGCTGATGGAATACGTGTGTTTTGACTTTCGCTGATTTGCTTGATCATCTCAGGAAGTTTGTGGAGACGTTGCTTGGTCAAGGCTGATACAAAGATAATCGGTGCGTAAGGCAGGTATTGGAACTGCTCACGGATATCTTCTTCCCAGTTTTTCATGGTGTGGTTGTCTTTTTCAAGCGTATCCCACTTGTTGACCACGATAATCATTCCTTTACCAGCTTCATGAGCAAATCCTGCGATACGCTTATCGTATTCACGAATACCCTCTTCCGCATTGATGACCATTAAGACCACATCTGAACGGTCAATAGCACGCATGGCACGCATGACAGAGTATTTCTCAGTATTTTCATAAACCTTACCAGACTTACGCATACCAGCTGTATCAATCATGGTAAACTCTTGGCCATCTGTATCTGTAAAGTGGGTATCAATAGCGTCACGCGTTGTTCCAGCAACGGGACTAGCAATGACACGGTCTTCTCCCAAAATAGCGTTAATCAAGCTTGATTTTCCGACGTTAGGACGACCAATCAAGCTAAACTTAATGACATCTGGGTTTTCTTCTTCATATTCATTTGGAAGATTTTCTACGATAGCATCTAGCACATCCCCTGTACCGATACCATGGACAGAGGAGATTGGCAGTGGTTCACCCAAACCGAGGGCATAGAAATCATAGATATCATTTCGCATTTCAGGGTTGTCCACCTTGTTCACTGCTAGGATAACTGGTTTGTGGGTCTTATAAAGCTTACGGGCTACGTATTCGTCTGCATCGGTAATTCCTTCCTTACCAGACACGACAAAGACGATAACATCTGCTTCTTCCATGGCAATTTCTGCCTGGTGCTTGATTTGTTCCATGAAAGGAGCATCGACATCATCGATTCCTCCTGTATCAATCATGCTAAAAGAGCGATTGAGCCACTCACCCGTTGCATAGATACGGTCACGTGTCACTCCTTCGACATCTTCTACAATGGAGATTCGCTCACCAGCGATCCGATTAAATAGGGTTGATTTCCCAACATTGGGACGTCCTACAATGGCAATAGTTGGTAGGGCCATAATTTCTCACTTTCTACAATAACTTCTTCTGTTCAAGATTTTTTCTAGTTGAGCTTGGTTCTGCTTGAGCAAACTGTTCTGCTAGACGCTGACTCCAGCTTGTGGTCGCACGCGCTCCAGCATAGTCAGCCTGTACACGGTCGTAAGCTTGGATTACCTCGGTTGACTGTTCTTGATATTCTTCCTCAAACACCACTTGATTCAATGGCAAGCGAGGTTTGACTTCATGTTCTTCATTTGGTATTCCTAGTGCCATCCCAAAGACAGGATAGGTGTAGTCAGGCAGATTAAAGAGTTCTGCCACTTCTTCTGACTTGTACCGCACCAAGCCAATGATAACTCCACCATAGCCCAAACTTTCAGCTGCTAGCATGGCATTTTGTCCAGCAAGAGCCGCATCGACCGAACTAATCAAGAGACCTTCCACACCTTGGGGTTGGAATGAGTCAGTATGAAGCTGGGCTCCCTTTTCTGCTCGGTTCAAATCTCCGACAAAGAGAAGGAAAAACAGCTGACTGGCGAATGGCTTCTTGAGGTACCAATTCATACAAGGCATCTTTTCTTCTCTTGACTTCGTACCACAATCACAGAGTAGGATTGGAAATTCTTCCAAGACGAGGCCATCTGGGCTGCTGTCAGGATTTCAGTCAAGTCTTGCTGAGGAAGGGCTTGCTCTTTAAATCTGCGCACAGAAGTATGAGCTTTCATCAGTTTAATCGTTTCTGTCATCGACGGTTTACTCCTTCTAAACGAGTCTCCTCAGCCAAATAACGGATGCGTTCCATGACCCGTCTGGCTTCCCAGGTTTCGTCATTTCCATTTTTCCCTTTAGCGAAATGCTTCTCCAATTCTTCAAAGTCGAAGTTGGATGTGAAAAAGGTCGGTAAATTTTCCTGCATCCGATATTGGAGAATGACCTGCAGGATTTCATCACGTACCCAAGCTGTTGATTGTTCGGCACCAATATCATCTAAAATCAGGACTTCAGAAAGCTTAAGCTCGTCCACCAAGGTCTTGACATTGCCATCACCGATAGCATTTTTGACATCAATGACAAAGCTAGGATAGTGGAGGAGAGTTGATGAAACACCTCGTTTTTCTGATAAATCATGAGCCAAGGCAGCCACCATGAAACTTTTACCCACACCAAAGTCTCCATATAAGTAAAGACCTTTTCGAATAGCTGGATATTGCTCCACAAAGGCTAATAGCTTTTCAAAAACTGGCAAGCGCCCCAAATCATCCAAGTCAACTTGAGCCAAACTAGCTTTCTTGAGAGTAGCTGGCAGATTGATTAACTTGAGACGGTTCTTAATAGCCGCTTCTTTCTCAGCCGCGATTAGTTCAGGAGTTTCTTCATAAGAAACATCCGCATAGCCATGGTTCATGACTAGTATAGGCTTGTAGCCTTTGGCAATATAATCTGTATCTCCTCGAAGAAACTTGTCTCGCTCGGTGATGTACTGATTAAACTTGGAGATACTGCGATTTAATTCCTCTGGAGTCAGGGATTCTTGCTGGATAAAGGCCGCAACATCAGGGTCCTTCATGATTTTCTGGACCAAATCTTGATAATGAAAACGGCTAGGTTGACGTTTGAGTACGTCTCCGACACTTTCCATCTAATCTCCTCCTTTTTCTAATCGAGCTAATAGTTCTTGTTTCTTACGTTCTAGTTCCAGACGAGTTTCTTCGCTGGTTTCATTCTTATAATCTGGATTGCTCCACTTGGGTACATTGGACTTGGTAGGACTGGGTTTACTGCTTTTTTGAGCCTGGCTCTTCTGCCCTCGCTCACGGATGCGCAAGACTGCCTCTTCTGCCGAATGTATCTTTTGATAGGCATAGTCATTGGCTACCTTCATGGCATATTTCTCATTGATATTTGCCGAATCCACCTTATTAAAGGTCAATAAGAGAATGATATTAATAACTTCGTCCAGTAAGCCCAAGCCAGCCATTTGTTGCAAGAGTTCTCTTTCTGTTTGGGTAATGGTTCCCTTGCGTGTCTGCTTGATTTCTGCCAAGAACTGCAGGGCAGTCTTACTTTTAGCTTCTTTGATAATAGTTGTTTCCTTAGGACTAAAAGTCAGAGGAAACCGGTTTTTTTGAGCAATTTTTTTCCCGCATGCGTTTGGTTGAAATAACTTGGGAAACAGCTGTTGACTTGGCCAATTGATAAGTCTCAAACCAAGTCCACTTCTTCTCCTCGGCAATGGCAAAGAGGTTTAAGACATCAGACTGTTCATCCGCAAAGCGAAGTCCATCTCGAGCCATAAGCTGACGAAAAATGGTCTAAGTCAAAATCGTTGGCCACTTTCTTCTTGAGACCAAGGTCTTCTTGACTTCCCAGTTCTGCCAAATCTGGAAAGACTTGATTGAGTGAGATAGGTATTTCTTCTCCCTCAGCACTTTCAACTTTCAAATCCTCCACAGCTGCATCGCCAATCTTCTTCTCCAAAAGTCTGCGATAAACAGGATGTTCCAAGAAGTCCTGACTAGAGAGAGGAGCATGGAGGGCTAGCTGATAAACGTCCCCCTTTTGATAGAGGGTCAAGAGATTGAAAGCAGATAGGATTTTCAAGGATTTTATCAATCTATCCATCCCAAAGTTGAGATGATTGAGAATGCTTGAAAAGAGGTATTCCTTTCTACCATTATCCCAAAAACTAATCGTATAAAGATAAAGGCTCAGCGCCTCCTGACCGATAATCGGGAGGTAGCACTGTACCAGAGATGAGGTATCTTGCGACACCCGATTATTCTTTAGATAAGAAAAACGGTCAATTGGCTTCATTTATCTTTCCTTTTTTTCTTTTTTTAGAGGACTGAGTGATTTGTTGAAGCAAGCTCTCTAACTCACTAACATCCTTAAAACTACGATAGACACTGGCAAAACGTACATAGGTAATCTCATCCAACTCAGCCAACTCCTCCATGACGAGTGAACCAATGTCCTCACTTTGAATTTCATTTTCATTTCGACCACGGAGTTTCTGTTCGATACGATTGACTACCATGTTGATTTCATCACTTGACACAGGACGTTTCTGGGCTGAGCGGATAATCCCATTAAAGATTTTATCTCTGGAGAATTGTTCCCGTGTGCCATCTTTTTTAACAACCACTAAGGTTCTTTCTTCTACCCGTTCGTAGGTTGTAAAACGGTGTTGGCATTCGTCACACTCACGTCTTCTACGAATGGTGTTCCCTTCTTCTGCTTGGCGACTATCGATAACACTTGACTTGGTAGCCCCACATTTTGGACAACGCATCCTTTCCCTCCTTATCGTTTTCTTTTCATTATACCATTTTTTAAGCGATTCCCAAAACAATTCTTCTTTTTGCTTGACAAGTTTTTTGTTTTGTTGTATTATTTAATTAAGACAAAGAGATGAAAGAAAGGAGACCAAGATGTCCTGGACATTTGACAACAAAAAACCCATCTATTTACAGATTATGGAGAAAATCAAGCTTCAGATTGTTTCCCATACACTGGAACCCAATCAACAACTTCCAACCGTGAGAGAACTAGCTAGCGAGGCCGGTGTCAATCCAAACACCATCCAAAGAGCCTTGTCAGACCTTGAACGAGAAGGATTTGTCTACAGCAAGCGAACAACTGGACGATTTGTGACTGAGGATAAGGAGCTAATCGCCCAATCGCGCAAACAATTATCAGAAGAAGAATTGGAACACTTCGTTTCCTCCATGACCCATTTTGGCTATGAAAAAGAAGAACTACCAGGCGTAGTCGGCGATTATATTAAAGGAGTTTAAGCCTATGTCATTACTAGCATTTGAAAATGTATCCAAATCTTATGGAGCAACCCCAGCCCTTGAAAATGTTTCTCTTGACATCCCAGCTGGAAAAATTGTTGGTCTTCTTGGGCCAAACGGATCAGGAAAAACAACCTTGATCAAACTAATCAACGGCCTCTTGCAACCAGATCAAGGACGTGTCCTGATCAACGATATGGATCCAAGCCCAGCAACCAAGGCTATCGTAGCTTATTTGCCGGATACGACCTATCTCAATGAGCAAATGAAGGTCAAAGAAGCCCTAACCTACTTCAAGACCTTCTATAAAGATTTCAATCTTGAACGCGCCCATCATCTACTTGAAGACCTAGGTATTGATGAAAATAGTCGCTTGAAGAAACTGTCAAAAAGGAAACAAGGAAAAGGTACAACTGATTTTTGGTTATGAGCCGTGATGCTCGTCTCTACGTTCTGGACGAACCTATTGGTGGAGTGGACCCAGCAGCCCGTGAGTATATCCTCAATACCATTATCAACAACTACTCCCCAACTTCTACCGTTTTGATTTCTACCCACTTGATTTCTGATATCGAGCCAATCTTGGATGAAATTGTCTTCCTTAAGGACGGAAAAATCGTTCGTCAAGGTAATGTAGATGATATTCGCTATGAGTCTGGTGAATCCATTGACCAACTCTTCCGTCAGGAATTTAAGGCCTAAGCAAAGGAGATTATTATGTTTTGGAATTTAGTTCGCTACGAATTTAAAAATGTTAACAAGTGGTATTTAGCCCTCTACGCTGCTGTTCTAGTCCTTTCCGTTCCCCTGGGAATGCAAGGCCACTACTATAATTATATATCTTTCAAAGATAGCCAACCTTTCCTATTTATCTTTCTGGCTCTCGTCTTTGGTGGCTTGATAATTACACTTGGGATTTCAACTCTTTTCTTGATTATCAAACGCTTCAAAGGTAGTGTCTATGACCGCCAAGGCTATCTGACTTTGACCTTGCCAGTTTCTGAGCACTATATCATCACTGCTAAATTAATCGGAGCCGTCATCTGGTCTATCCTTAGCTCGGCTGTACTGGCTCTAAGTGCTTTTATTATTGTGACTATAACGGTTCCAGAATGGATGTCACATTATGACTGGTTCCCACTTCTAGGAACATACCTTCCTCAACTCTCTCTTGTGGGGTTATCCTTCCTACTAAATACTATTTCAGGAATCCTCTGCATCTACTTGGCTATTTCCATCGGACAACTTTTCAATGAATACCGTACAGCACTCGCTGTTGCAGCCTACATCGGTATCCAAATCGTCATTGGATTTATTGAAGTTTTCTTCAATACCAGTACTAACTTCTATGTCAATTCACTTGCAGGATTTAATGATAATTTCTATATGGGAGCAGGTATAAGTATTGTTGAAGAACTCATATTCATAGCTATCTTTTACCTCGGAACCTACTATATTTTGAGAAATAAGGTTAATTTGCAATAGTTTCATAATCAAAAAGGATAACATCTCATCGTAGAGAGGCTATCCTTTTTTCTTTTATCTCATTTTCCGTCTAACTTTATCTTACAGACGAATCCTTCTAACCAATTAAATGACAAAATCTGATTTAAAGGTCCTGTTTAATTTCTCTATTGTGGCACTATCATTATATTCCTTAAATATTCTCATAGCTTTGGAACATTCTTTTTTACCTAACTCTACTTGATTCGTTTTTTTATGAGATAAATACCTTTTTAAAAAAATCAAATAAGTCTTTTTCAAAAATAATATCCTTGTCTAGTCAGTAAATTTTTCTAAATCATCTATAAAAAAATTGAGCGCTATCTAACAAATTATTTTTTTAATAATAATTCTAAATTAAATAAATATAAAGGAATTACTCTATGTGTTCCCATATCTGTTTTTAAAAAATGTCGTGTTTTCTTGATTACCGCTCTATATAGTAAACTTATGGTTTTAGTGTTCATAAAAAACACCGAATTATAGAAAATTTTCAGTTCATACTCCATCCAATTATCTACAGAAAGCAAATACTTGATTAGCTCATTACATTTAGATGCATTGTAAGGAAGGTTTGCAAGGCGATTAATCTGTTGTTCAGCAATCAATTTTATGTGACAATTGCATAGACTTTTTTCCTGCTTTTGTTTTAGTTCTATTTTCTTTATTAGTTCTTGTAACAAAATGATATCTGAAGAGTTTACAGCATGTTCTAGTTCTTCAAAAAAGCATTCTTTTTTGGAATAATAGCAATGAACTAATTCTTCAAATTCCGAAAATGAGATCCCCAGGCGATTTAACAACATGTAAAAATGATCAATAGATAATTTTGTAATCCCATTTTCGAAACGAGAAATAGTTGACTCACTAATCTTATCACAAGCCAAATCTTTAAGACGAAAATTTTTTGAAATACGGATATCCTTTAAAACTGCTCCAAAATTTTCCATACTATTCCTCTTCCATTTCTGCAAAAAATTAAACCTGTTTTTATTTGTGATATGATTATGATTATACAAAAAAATAAAAACAGAAAGGACAATATGATTATGAAAAAAATTTTATTGTCATCAGTTGCTTTACTGAGCTTAGCGTCAACACTAGCAGTAAATAGTCTAGTTTCTGCTCAAGAATCTATCTCTCCCTAGGATTATAGTCACTCCAATGGCAGTTGGATTCAATCGAATGGCCGTTGGTGGTATAAACATTCTGACGGTTCTTACACTAAAAACAGGTGAAACATCAACAAGAGCAGTACCTATTGAAGATGTTAATACTATGTAAAAGTTTTTTAGTAACTAAAACTTTAGCGAAGTTGTTCATTTCCCTGATAAAACAAAAGCTGAGATTATTGCAAATATGCAAGAACTATTTAAATCTTCTATCGAAAACGATGTGAACCACCTTTACTTGTCATGGAGGAAAAAGCTGTACGATATCTATTGGTAGCGATAAAACGGTATTTACAGGTTGGGATCCACTTCAAAATAGAATGATTTCGCCTATGGCAGACACCAATACTAACGGAAAAATCACTTTAGAGGAACTGTATCAATACTCTTATCCTCTAGTCCTTGAAGCTGCATCAAAAATTCACGAAGAGCAACATGTATCAGTTTATCCTAAAAACAGTCAATTTGTTTTATTCCAAAAATAAGGAGTCAAGAAAATGAAAGTATCAAAAAAAATCACACTATTTGGTTTATCTCTAGCAGGTCTAGCCTTACTGGCTTTCCCTCATTCAGGAAAGGCCTTCGAATTGGAAGAAGAATGGGTTATTAAGGGTGGCGTTTGGTATCAAGATGGCAAAATTCTTCGATTTAATAATGGCCATGAAGTAGATATCAAAGTCTTGGATTTGCCAAAAACCGAGAAAATCGAGTGGACGGTCAGTCTCAATGGTCAAGATCAAACTGTCAATTTCCTAGGTCAAGAAAAGGACAAGTCTATGGTCGGTACAGAGGGGCGTTACCTGAATTTCTATGTACCTTATGGCTATAGAGGAGATATCAAGGTAGAAGCCAAGAGCGGAAATGAAGTAAAGACCTGGTCCACTAAAGTAGTAGATGATGTGTATCATGATGGCGGAAAGAGTGGTTACTTCCGTATTGACGAATCAAATGATCAACACACCTACCTTGATGCAAAATGGGACTATCAAACTAAGACCTACACTGCTACCTTACCAGAGACTCTCAATGGTCAAAAAGTGTTTGCTTGGGAAGACGACTATGTAGAATTGAAACTTCAAAAACCAGGAGTTATCAGTCATTCCTACAGGGGGGGAGGAGCCTTCAAAATACTTTATCCGATTGTAAAAGCAGAAAGCTGGCTAAAAAAGAATTACAGTGAAAAGTGGTACTATCAAAAACAAGGTCAACTAGTTCAAAATGCTTGGGTTAAGGACAAGGGAACTTGGTACTTTATGAATGATAAAGGAGTCATGTTCAATAAAACTTGGCTCTATCAAGGTGGCTACTGGTATGCCTTTAAATCATCAGGAGCTATGATTGCTAGTGACTGGCTATATGATAATCACTCTTGGTATTACCTAAAAGACTCAGGTTCTATGGCGACAGGTTGGATCAAAGATAGTGGATCTTGGTATTATCTAAACAACTCAGGTTCTATGGCAACACGCTGGGTAAAAGATAGCGGATCTTGGTATTACCTTGCTTCATCAGGTAAGATGCTTCACAGTACCTACACACCAGATGGCTACTATGTAGATGCCAGTGGCGCTTGGAAATAATCTAAAGTACACATTTTATTCCATCAGCTATTAGTGTACCTGCTCAGACTAAATGTTATCAGAACTACAAGAAAAATCTAGATAATAATACAAAAAGCGAATCAAAACAACGAATTCTGTTTTGTTCGCTTTTTTTGTTTTAATCTGTGTCATTACGATATTTTCATTTAATTGTATATCCCCCAAAAAAATTTACATTTTTTATATGAAGTATTTTATAAAAAAGGAGTATAAGCAAAAAAAGTAATATTCTATAACATACGATTTTAAAAAGCAAGGAACCCGAATTTGAACTGCACCCCAAAAGTTAGACAGAAAAAATCTAACTTTTGGGTGTTTTCATTATGAAATTGAGTTATGAAGATAAAGTTCAGATCTATGAACTTAGAAAACAAGGATATAGCTTAGAGAAGCTTTCAAATAAATTTGGGGTAAACAATTCTAATCTTAGGTACATGATTAAATTGATTGATCGTTACGGAATAGAATTCGTCAAAAAAGGAAAAAATTGTTACTATTCTCCTGAATTAAAACAAGAAATGATTGATAAAGTTTTACATAAAAACTGGTCTCAAGATAGAGTTTCTCTTGAATACGGTCTCCCAAATCGTGGTATGCTTCCAAATTGGCTGGCGCAATACAGGAAAAACGGGTATACTATTGTTGAGAAAACAAGAGGGAGACCAGCTAAAATGAGACGTAAACGGAAGAAAACCTGGGAAGAAATGACAGAACTAGAGCGACTCCAAGAGGAGAATGAACGCTTACGGACTGAGGTGGCCTACCTAAAAAAGTTAAAAGAATTAGAGGAAAGGGACGAAGCCCTAGAGAGAGAAAGGCAGAGACAGTTAGAGAAATGGCTTCAGGAGGATTTCGACTAGATTTACTTCTTGAAACAGCACGTTTAGCTCGCTCAACTTACTATTATCAGTTGAAACAACTGGATGGAGTTGATAAAGATAAAGAGCTTAAAACTGAAATTCAAGCTATTTTTACTGAGCACAAAGGAAATTATGGCTATCGGAGAGTTACTCTTGAACTAAGAAATCGCGGTTTTACAGTGAATCATAAGAAAGTTCAACGTCTGATGAAAATTCTTGGTTTAAAGGCTCGAATTCGCCGGAAACGAAAGTATTCTTCCTACCAAGGAGAGATTGGCAAGAAAGCAGAGAATCTCATTCAACGTCAGTTTGAAGCATCAAGGCCAATGGAAAAGTGCTATACCGATGTGACAGAGTTTGCCATTCCAAGTAGCACACAGAAACTCTATTTATCGCCTGTTTTAGATGGTTTTAATAGCGAAATTATCGCCTATAATCTTTCAACTTCACCAAACTTAGAACAAGTGAAAGCTATGTTAAACCAGGCCTTTACAGAGAAACACTACGAGCATACGATTCTCCATAGCGATCAAGGCTGGCAATACCAACACGATTCTTATCATCGGTTCCTAGAGAGTAAGGGAATTCAAGCATCCATGTCACGTAAAGGCAACAGCCCAGACAATGGCATGATGGAGTCCTTCTTTGGCATTTTGAAATCCGAAATGTTTTATGGCTATGAGAAGCACTTTGGGTCTTTAGAAGACCTTGAACAAGCTATTGTGGACTACATTGATTACTACAACAACAAACGAATTAAAGTCAAACTAAAAGGACTTAGCCCTGTGCAATATAGAACTAAATCCTTTCAATAATTATTTGTCCAACTTTTGGGGGTCCGTGCAATTCCTTGCTTTTTATACTCAATGAAAATCAAAGAGCAAACTAAGAAACTAGCCGCAGGTTGCTCAAAGTACTGCTTTGAGGTTGTGGATAGAACTGACGAAGTTAGCTCAAAACACTATTTTGAGGTTATGAATAAGACTGATGAAGTCAGTCACCTATATCTACGGCAAGGCGACGTTGACGCAGTTTGAAGAGATTTTCGAAGAGTACTAACTCAATATCAAACTGGCTACAATAGGGCTGACAAAGACATAGAGAATACCTGTGACACCGATAGCCAAACCACCCATGGCTCCTGCTACAGAGCCGTATCGGAAGGCTGTCCCTGTTCCGACTGCGTGGCCTGTTCCTCCAAGAGAAAGACCAACAGCTACTGGATCATCAATTTTCAACCACTTCAAAAGTGTTGGTCCGATGACACTGGTTAAAATCCCAGTCGCCACTACAACCACCAAAGTCACAGTCGTCAAACCTTGCAATTTTTCTGTGATTCCCACTGCCATGGCGGTTGTCACTGACTTGGGAAAGAGGGAAATGGCTAGGAAAAAGTCCATGCCAAAAATCTTAGCTACAAGGGCTGTGAAAGAGGTATTGACAACTACTGCTAAGAGACTACCGAAAGAGAATACTCCTAGCATGGTGCTTCATCAGGTGAAAACTCTTATAAAGCGGAATCCCTAGAGCAACGGTTGATGGAACAATCAAGTTGTTCAGATAAACCCCACCTTGGTAGTAATCTTGATAAGAAATACCCGTCACTTTTAGAAAGATGATAATGAAAACAGCTGACAAAAGCAAGGGCGTTGTCAATGGATGGGGTAAGCGTCTGTAAATCAACATTCCCACTAGATAGGCTAGGATAGACAGGGCAAGTCCCAAACAGGGGATTGGAAACAAATTCGCTCATTTGGCATCTCCTTTCTCATAATCTCCCTCAAACCGTCTCTTGATGAACTGAACTACCAAGGCTATGAGGATAATATTGATGACTGCTGCAAAAAAGACAATCAAAACAATTGGCAAAAGATAGGGAGCAATCACATCAAACTTCTCCATGATTCCCACTGCTGGTGGCAAAAAGAGAATGGTCATATTGGCTAGCAAGAAATTCCCCACCATATTGACATGCCTGGTTCTCAGCCACTTGAATTGTAGGGCTAGAAAGAGAATAATCAAGCCGATAATACTGCCTGGGATGGGCAAATGAAAGAAACTAGAGATTCCCTCTCCGATTAGAGAAATCACAAAGAGAATCATTAATTGAACATATAATTTCATCCTAAACTCCACGAAATAGACTTCTTGCATACCAGTTTACTCTTTTTTCAGAAAATTTCAAGGAAATGCACAAGAGTCATTAAAAATTAGAGAGGAAAGGGGATACAAACAATTCTTGACTTGTGGAAACAGGCATGATTTAGGATAAAATCTTCCAGCGTCCTTCTTGCCAGCTCTTTTGAAAAGTAGTATAATCATTGCATGCGCAATCATCTTGTGATGTGGAGACTGTCCGTAAATGGACTTTCCTCTATTTAAAACTCTAAAAAGAAAGGAGATACTATGACCTACTTAGAAAAATGGTTTGACTTCAATCGGCATCAGAAAGAAATTGAAAGTCTCTTGGAAGAGACCATTGCCCAGCATAGCGAGCAAAGTCTGACCTTGAAAGAGTTCTACCTGCTCTACTATCTGGACTTGGCTCAAGAAAAATCTCTACGCCAGATTGACCTGCCAGATAAACTTCATCTGAGCCCGAGCGCTGTTTCTCGGATGGTGGCTCGCTTGGAAGCCAAAAATTGCGGTCTACTTAGTCGCAGGTGTTGTGATCAAGATAGACGCTCTAGCTTTATCTGCCTGACAAGTGATGGGCAAAAGACACTGGCCTCTCTACAGAAGGCTGTCGAAGAAAGCTTGAAAACTGGTTTGGATTTCTTGATTTAAGATGATTTTAAAAAAAGTTGCGTGCGCAATCATTTTTCTTGACATTCTCTTTTACAAGGAGTAAAATAAAATCATCATTAAACAAAGGAGTTTTAAACATGATTGAAATTACCTATCTAGATGCCAGCAAGAACGAAAGAACTGTAACTTTCGAATCTTATGAAGACTTTGATCGTTCACAACAAGCTTGCCTTATCGGCGTCGCAGACTACTACCCTGTCCAAAAATTGACCTACAACGGTCATGATTTGGACTACCATGGGACTTATGGAGATGTCTTCTTCTATCTCATGAAACAAGATTTAAGCCAATATAACTAAAAAAGGAGAAATACAATGGCAAAAGCAATTACAGATGCAACATTCGAACAAGAAACAAAAGACGGTTTGGTCTTGGTAGACTTCTGGGCAACTTGGTGTGGTCCATGTCGTATGCAAGGTCCAATCTTGGACAAATTGTCTGAAGAACTTTCAGAAGATGTCTTGAAAATCGTTAAAATGGACGTTGATGAAAATCCAAACACAGCTCGTGCCTTTGGAATCATGTCTATCCCAACTCTTCTCTTCAAAAAAGACGGCCAAGTGGTGAAACAAGTTGCTGGTGTTCACACAGCAGAACAAATCAAGGCTATCGTTGCTGAATTGAGCTAATCACACGAGAGACCAAGTACTTTCTTTGGTCTCTTTTTTTCTTGCCCCTTTGCCATTTTTTTCAAAAAAATATGCTAGACTGTAGGTAGAATATTACGATGTTTTGGGACATGCCATCGCTAAAAAAACCTCTACTTGGTATTTTTTTAGCTCCCTCAAGGGAGCTTTTTGCATGCTCTGAACATTTCCCACTTTTGGAAGGAGTACTATGAAACGTCAATCAGCCTTGGTCGTCTTTAGTGGCGGTCAAGATTCCACAACCTGCCTCTTTTGGGCTAAAGAACACTATGAAACAGTCGAAGCTGTCACCTTTGCCTACGGCCAACGCCATCATCTCGAAATTCAAGTTGCTCAAAGAAATCGCTAAGGAACAGGGGCATTCGTCATCACATCTTAGATATGTCTCTGCTGGGGCAAATCACTGAAAATGCCCTGACCTCTGATATGGAGATTGAGCAAAAAGAGGGAGAGGTTCCCAATACCTTCGTTGATGGTCGCAACCACCTCTTTCTATCCTTTGCGGCAGTTCTTGCTAAGCAACGAGGGCATTAAAGATATCGTGACAGGTGTCTGCGAGACAGACTTCTCAGGCTACCCTGATTGTCGAGATGTCTTTGTCAAATCTCTCAATGTTACCCTCAACCTTGCCATGGATTACGACTTTGTTATCCAAACACCTCTCATGTGGCTAGACAAGGCTGAAACTTGGGAATTAGCCGACCAACTCGGTGCCTTTGACTATGTTCGTGAAAAGACCTTGACCTGCTACAACGGGATTATCGGAAGTGGCTGTGGAGATTGCCCAGCCTGCCACCTACGTCAACATGGTTTAGATGTTTATCTCTCACAGAAAGGAGAGGACTAATGTTTTTTGCACCCAAAGAAATCAAACAGGAAACTGGGGAGTCTCTTGTCTACAATCCTCACAGAACCTTGGTATCAAAAGAGTTTACCTTCGATGCTGCCCACCACCTCTTTCACTATGAGGGAAAATGCAAATCCCTTGCACGGCCACACCTATCATCTGCAGATTGCTGTCAGTGGATTTTTAGATGAACGTGGCATGACCTACGATTTTCGGAGATATCAAAGCGATCTACAAGAACTACTTAGAGCCCCACTTGGATCATCGCTATCTCAATGAAACTCTTCCCTATATGAACACGACTGCTGAAAATATGGTTTACTGGATTTTCCAAACCATGAGTCAAGAGTTGCCAGACGAGCGTGGTCTCCGTTTGGAATACGTTCGCCTCTATGAGACTCCGACTGCCTTTGCGGAGTTTAGACGGGAGTGGTTAGATGACTAGGGAACGTGTCCTCAAACTACCAGTTCTAGAAATTTTTGGGCCCAACCTTTCAAGGCGAAGGCCGTGCAATCGGGCAGAAAACCATGTTTGTCCGCACTGCTGGTTGCGACTACCACTGCGACTGGTGCGATTCTGCCTTTACTTGGGATGGCTCTGAAAAAGCCAACTCGTATGACTGCTGACGAGGTCATTGCTGAGTTGGATAAACTAGGAAGCTACGACTATGTCACCCTATCTGGGGGAAATCCTGCTATCCTAGCAGCCAACATGGCTGAACTGGTCACCAAACTCAAGGAACGCGGTGTCACTCTGGCTGTTGAGACCCAAGGCTCTCGCTGGCAAAATTGGTTAAAAGACATCGACCAAGTCACCTTGAGTCCCAAACCTCCTTCATCCAAGATGGAAGTCAACTTTGAGACCTTGGACTTTATCGTTTCCCAACTGGACCCAGACAAGGTCACCTTTAAAATCCCTGTCTTTGACGATGCAGATTTGGCCTTTGCCAAAGGGATTCAAGAACGCTACCAACCAGATGTTCTCTTCTTATCAGCAGGAAATCCCTGAGCCCAAGGCTACAGGTAATATTGTCCAAGACCAACTGGACCGTCTCAAAGAACTCTGGGAACGCATCGCTGCTGACGATAGCTGGGGCAATGTCCGCGTCCTTCCTCAACTCCATACCCTCCTCTACGATAACCAACGTGGTGTTTAAGATTAGAAAGAAAAAATCATGTCACAACAAGAAGAAATGAAAAACCTAAGCCTACTGGGCAACAAAGAAACCAACTACATTTTTGACTATCAACCAGAAGTCCTCGAATCCTTTGACAATCGTCATGTGGAAAATGACTATTTTATCAAATTTAACTGTCCTGAATTTACCTCACTTTGTCCAATTACTGCTCAGCCAGACTTTGCGACGATTTATATTTCCTACATTCCTGACAAGCTCTGTGTCGAGTCAAAATCCCTCAAACTCTACCTCTTTAGCTACCGAAATCATGGAGATTTCCACGAAAACTGTATCAACACCATCGGGAAAGACTTGGTCAACTTGCTAGACCCTCGCTATTTAGAAGTCTGGGGAAAATTCACTCCGCGCGGCGGCATTTCAATCGACCCCTACTACAACTACGGTAAGCCAGGAACTAAGTATGAAGGCTTGGCAGAACAACGCCTCTTCCAACACGACCTTTATCCAGAGAAAATTGACAACCGTTAAACTCATACGAAAAAGCCCTGTTCCTCAAGATGAGGAGCAAGGCTTTTTGAGTTTCAATTATTCTTCTGTTCCAAGGAAGTTTTTTGCAACGAGAGCTGCAAGAATACCACCAAGGATTGGTGCAAGGATGAAAATCCATACTTGTTGAATGGCTGCGCCACCTACAAAGACAGCTGGTGCCAAGCTACGAGCTGGGTTTACTGAAAGTCCAGTAATGTTCAACCCCACAAGAATCATCGCCATCAATGACAAACCAATTACCAAACCAGCAATCGCGCCATTTCCCTTGCTTTCTGATGTCACGGTCATGATAACCAAGACAAACAAGAAGGTTGCAATGACTTCAAACAAGAAACCACCAAAGACAGTGACACCGTTTGCCAAGGCATTTTCACCAAGACTAGCAGTTGACATACCTGAGTTAGCCAAGAGGAAGAAGACAGAACCAGATGCTAAGAAAGCTCCAACTACTTGACCAAGGATGTAGTTTACAAGCTCTGAAGATGACAAACGTTTGTTTACAAACATAGCGATCGAAACAGCTGGGTTCAAGTGAGCACCTGAAACAGTTCCGATTGAGTAAGCTGCAACTACGATTGCTAAACCAAAGGCAAAAGCAATTCCAAGGTGTCCCTAGACCCATCAAGTACCATTTCAAAAACAACAGCTCCTGTCCCATGAACACAAGCATGAAAGTACCGATTAACTCAGCGACAAATTTTTTTCATATAAGTCTCCTTTTTTTAAAAAAACTATGATACTAGTCTATCAAAAGAAGGAAAGAGTTTCAAGAAAATTGATTTGGAAATTTTTGTCGAGGCTATTTGAAACTGTTATACAAACAGTAGTGCATTTATTTGAAACATTTTTTTCTAAAGGTATATACTATCAGTATAGTGTCTGATAAGTTTTTCATATCGCTAATTTGAAAGGCTCATTTTCACAGCCTTTTGCTGTCCTTTTCATAGGACATTTGAACGGTATCGCTGGATACCAAGGAGGAATCATATGTCTAAAGTTGCTATTGTCACAGGTGCAGGTCAAGGAATTGGTTTTGCAATTGCAAAACGTTTGGTTCAAAGATGGCTTTTAAAGGTAGGAGTCTTAGACTACAATCCAGAAACAGCTGAAAAAGGCTGTTGCCGAATTATCAGCTGAAAATGCCTTTTCGCTGTCGTGGCAGATGTCTCGAAAACAAGCAGAAGTTGCACAAGCATTTCAAAAGGTTGTTGACCATTTTGGTGACTTTGATTGTTGTTGTAAATAACGCTGGTGTCGCTCCCAACTACTCCTCTTGATACGATTACAGAGGAACAATTTACACGTACTTTCGGTATCAACGTTGGTGGTGTCATTTGGGGTTCCCAAGCTGCACAAGCGCAATTTAAAGCACTTGGTCACGGAGGTAAAATTATCAACGCAACCTCTCAAGCCGGTGTCGTGGGCAAATCCAAATCTAACAGTTTACGGTGGAACCAAAATTTGCTGTTCGTGGAATTACGCAAACATTGAGCACGTGATTTAGCAGACTCAGGCATCACTGTCACGCCTACGCACCAGGTATCGTTAAAAACCCCAATGATGTACGATATCGCTCATGAAGTTGGTAAAAATGCAGGAAAAAGATGACGAATGGGGTATGCAGACATTTGCAAAAAGATATTACACTGAAAACGTCTATCTGAACCAGAAGATGTGGCTGCAGCTGTCAGCTTCCTTGCTGGACCAGATTTCAAACTACATTACAGGACAAACCATTATCGTTGATGGTGGTATGCAATTCCATTAAGATACATAAAAAAAGAGGTTGGGATAAATATCCAACCTCTTTTACTATCTGCACCATTTCGATTTCAACACTTTTTCAAAACGATTAGCTAAACTATTAGAAGAACTTCCCATACAGTAACCGTATAAAAATTTAATAGTGAAAAAGATTGAATGATTTTTCAAGTCATCTTGTAAAAGATTATGACAGTCTAGTTGAAGGTAAAATTTCAGCAAACAAGATCTGAAATTGGAAAAATTTATGGAAAATCGTTTGCTTTCTTTTCAGGGGAAATTCGACTGTTTGCAGCCAAGCAGTGAATAGAGACGGTTCTGATTTTTCCCTCGTAAGATTGGTTCATAAAACGCTCTGGCTAACCGCCAATCTTCATCATTTGTAAAACGAATCTCAAACACGTTTTAAAGATTTTTCCCAATGATTTCAAATGCTTCAGTATATCTGACTTTTGGAAAATCTAGGATGACATATAACTTCCGTCAAGAGATCAGCACCATGCGCAAAAGCGTGAACCCAACCATACTGACTTGAAAAACCAGTTGTATCCTTTTCTTTTGAAAGATAGTGCAAGCCTTGATTTAGCATGGTAGCCCTGATAGGAGAAGACAACTGCTGGTAATAAAGCGACTCCTTAGTACCATCGCAGGACAGTAGATTGGCATAAATAAGTGCCCTAAAAGAACGTTTAAGAGCCGAAACTCCTCTACTATCAATCTCTTTGTATAGACCTTCATCAGAGGAGACCTCTTCTGAGATAAACTGAAACTGCTCAAGGGTAAACAACTCTTCTTGAATACCTCTAGCCAAACTCGTAAAAAAACAAATTCGTCTCTAATTTCTGGAGAGGATCTCCCTAAAATGCTCAAGCAACCACTGGATTTCTTCTCGACTATAGCTTGGTTTTTTTCTTCTATCACTTTTTCTTTTGTAATTCTTGATACATCCCTAGTACCTCTGCATTTCTACTAGCTTATCAAAAAGTCATCCGAAGATGACTTTTGAATAGGAATATTTGGAAAAATTGAAAAGGAACATGGCATGGTTAAAGCACTATTTTTTCTTTTTCGGAGTTAAATCTTCAAAAGATGTACTATTTTTACTAATAGTCTCGCTAATTGCTTTTTGTCCCAAACCATTAATTGAGCTATCCATTTGAGCTGTTAAAGTCGTTACAGCTGTCTTATTTGTCATAGCAAGAATCCCTATCTCCTCATCGTACTTATCTACAATATCTTTTCTACCTGATATTATCGGAGGAGCACAAAAGGCTTTGATAGCTGCTCTTTCCAATGTTTTTTTGATTTCTCGTCTGGCTGATTCTGACATAGGTCCAATCAAAGCATCTATGACTAAATCCACTAGCATTTTTTCTGCTCCCTTTCTAACTCATATAGATCTCTTCTACGACTATAACTCTCTTCTAACTCTTTTTCTAAGCGAGAGCGCTCTTTTCGGTACTGAGTCTGCAATTCTTCATCTTTTGCTTCTATTTTAGCATATTGACGAAGATACTCACTCCTTGTCTCAACTGCATAAGATTCTAAGAGTATCAGAAATTGGTGGCGCTCTCTCTCATCTCCAGAATTCTGTCTACGAAAATCATAAGCAATGTTTTCAAACTCCTCATATAATCTGGTCAACTGAGAACGATTATCATCCAAATTTTCATAAGATTCTTCTATTTTCTTCTTAGCAGTTCTATAGTCATCCTCCAAGGACAAAAGACCATCTTCTTGCTTTTTTATTTTCATTTGAATTTCTTCTAGTTTGTCCATTGATTAATATCCCTTGCCAAGCTTTCATCTCCTTCAACTGCTTGTTCAACACCCTTCTGAATATTCGTTTCCAAATCTGTAAAGGATTTTACAATCTCAGCTGATTTACTTACTTTTTTATCAAAATGTCTCTGAGTCTCACCCACAATACTATCATATGTTACCCCAGCTTCTGCATAGGCATCCTCTATCTCATCATAAGTTAACTCTGTTACAAACCAAGGAACTTCCTTACTTTTATCGTAGAGTGTTTCAGCATCCGCAACTGCTTTTTTCGCTACTGCCTCAATCTCGCTGTGTCCGTTGCTGACACTCTCTGTCATTGCCGTCGCAACAGCTGTTGCTTGGACGCTGTCCAAGAAGAACATCTCATGGCTACTTATACTACCATCTGATAAAAATTGGGTACTCAACTGCTTTAGAAGTCCATTTTTGACACCTTGTAATTTCTTCAGGGTTTCATAGTTCTTCTTTTCAAGTCCAGTCATTTTCTCTGGACTCTGTTTTTCCAAAATATCCCTGATTTGGTTAATTTGATTTTTATCACCCGTAATATACGGATCAAGGCTGTGTCCACCAGAATTTTCAAGTAGATAATCTTCTCCCAAATATACACCCAAAAGAGGCATAGAGATATTGTTAAGAAAGTCATCTTGAGTACGGATTCGTACCACTTGACCTGTGAATGTTTTTTGTTTATTGATTATCTTCTCCCTTGCCGAATCCCAGGGAGTCAGATAATCTATAATTTTTTGGTCCCCCATAATAGTTGATTTTAGATATAGGGGAGCAGAATTGTAGACCACTGTTCGTGACACATTATACTCCAATGCTACACGCTGAGCAATATTTCCTCCCAATGAATGTCCCGTCAAAGTTATATTATTACCGTACTTTGATTGAATTCGTTCATAGAATTTAAATGCTTCATCATAATGATATCCTCTTGCAAACCCAATACTCGAGATATCCGTTTTAAAATCCGTAAAAAAGTCAACACTAGGATTCGTACCAGTGTATGCAATAATAATCTCTCCACTATTTTTATCTAAAAAGGCTGTCCCACTAGTTCCAGTTAGTGCATCTCTGAAATCATCTAGATATTCTAGATTATCAGGTATAGCCTTCCTTCTTTGCGCAGCTTTCACTCGCTCTTGTGCAGAAATATCCGGAAATGCAAGTTCTGGACGTTCAGCTCTTCCTTTTTCAAACTCATAGGTCAGATTAGAAGCATCTAAAGTTGGAATTCCACTATTCACATATTTTTTATCTACCATTTAATTTCCCCTTAATTCGATACCGTTTCTATGAATGTATAAATACTATCGTAGTTGACAGTTACTGAATAATAGTAATAATCGTCGTTTCGGTATGAACTTCCAAAACCTAATGTTGCTTGTTCATTTTCATCTTTTTTAAAATACTGATTGATAGTTTGATTCCGAACTAAATAATCAATATCAAATGCCCCATTGTTACCATTATAACTTTTGGATTTCATAGACATTGAAGATAAAAATGAATGATCAATCGTTAACTTTTGAAATAAAAATCCATCAAAAGGCCATATTTCTTTCGCCTTCTCCTCATCAGAAAAGGTAAATTTCCTATCAATATAATCTACTTTTATTGTTTCTTCTGGCTTTTCAGTAATATCATCAGAAGCACGTGTCTTAGTTAGTACTCCAGAAATTGTTTGGTTACTACTATCTCCTTGTAAAGTTATCTCGATAATATATGTTCCACGTTTTATATATACTTGATTTACCTTGAACCCTTCCGGAAATTGCTTAAACAAGTCAAAGAGATTCTCAGTTGGATAGACACGGCCGACCTCAGAAACTTTGTTCTCAATCCATTCTCGACTGTTCTTATTTTCTCCACATCCTACCAAACCCGTCATTATCAATCCTCCTAAAAGTAACATTGTGAGAAAAGTGCGTTTTTTCATGGACTTCTCCTTATTTATGATATTCATTAAAACAGCTAACCATACTTCCCTTATAGTATACCATAAAAGTAGCTTTTAAAACTGAATTTATTAAACTAGGTATAATTTATTCCTTACTCCACACTGGTGTATAGTAAAAAAATCAAATAAAAATTCTTTTTCTACTTATCGTTCAAAAAAACATTAAAGTCTTTCAAATATTTCTCCAAAACTGCTTTTGGACAAACTGAATTCTTCCATCATACCTTTTACTAGTCAATCGTACAAAAAAATGAAGAGAATGGTATAATAGAGAAACACAATATACGTTATTGTGAAAGGAGACTACAATGAGAAAAAAGTTTAGAGTTTATTTTTTAACTACTGCTACAATTTTAGCATTCGCCCTTATTGGCTGTTCATCAAATTCCTCAACTACGGCTACTAATCACTCTGAGGACTCACAAAGGACTGAATCCTCGACCTACCATAAGAAAGATGTAACTGGTCCTGCTGCTTCATTTGACTGGAATGTCAAAGTTGCACCTACCAACTATGAGAGAACCTTTGTTGAAACAAACAGTGGCAGTCAATTTAATAAAACTTTAGATCGCACTAAAGAAGCAGCTGAAAATCTCGAGAAAAAGAAAAAAGAAATTTCTGATCCTAAGGTTCAAGCTGCTCTCAAGCTAGTGGACGCTGTCTTTGTCAACCAAGAAAACTTTGATCTAGTTGTGAAAGCAGCTGGCGCAAGTAATCAGGAAGAATTATTTGATAAAATTTGGAATGAAGCCATAGTACCTGAACTTTCTAAACGCTATCCGAATTTTTCAAATGATACCGTCTTTGAATATAAAGGAGAAAAATATCCTCTCAAAATTTATGCACCTATGTTTTTCAAGGTCAACACCAATGCCTTAGGAAAAGCAGGTGCCTATACTCTTGAGGATTATAAGGTAGAGGACGACATGGTTTATTTGAAATTTATGTCCCCATCTGTAGATACCTACCAATACGAAGTCAAGGCTACTTATCATAATAACTTCCAAGACTTCTTTCAAGGTTTGGTGAAAGAGCAACAAAAGGTTGGTCAGACCGACTATGCTAAAGCCCTAAATATTCGGTTCGTTTTTCAATTAGCTGCGCTTGATTTTAAAGCTGACAACTATGTAGACTTAGAGGGAATGGATTATTTTGATCGAAACCCTCATTACCTCGCCATAAAAGTGAATAATAACGGAGATGCTAGCCTTGATAATGAGAATCTCACCAATCTTTTACAGATTAGCATGAAAGCTTCAAACGAAGCCAATAAAGGAAAGTTTGAATAAGTCTTCAATGCAGAAAAAATCACCTCAAAAATGAACTGCACCCCAAAAGTTAGACAGAAAAAATCTAACTTTTGGGGTGTTTTATTATGAAATTGAGTTATGAGAATAAAGTTCAAATCTACGAACCAAGAAAACAAGGACAAAGCTTCAAACAGCTTTCAAAAAGATTTGGTGTGGATGCTTCTGGTCTAAAGTACATGATGAAATTAATTGACCGTTATGGAATAGATCTCGTTAAAAAGGGGAAGAATCGTCACTATTCCCCTGAATCAAAACAAGAAATCATTAATAAGGTTTTGATTGAAGACCGTTCGCAACTAAGCGTATCTCTTGATTATGCTCTTCCAAGTAACGGATTACTTCCTAACTGGCTGACACAATACAAGAAAAACGGGTATACTATTCTTGAGAAAACAAGAGGGAGACCTGCTAAAATGGGACGTAAACGGAAGAAAACTTGGGAAGAGATGACAGAACTGGAGCGACTTCAGGAGGAGAATGAACGCTTACGGACTGAGGTGGCCTACCTAAAAAAGTTAAAAGAGTTAGAGGAAAGGAACGAAGCCCTAGAGCGAGAAAGGCAGAGACAGTTAGAGAAAGGGTTGCAGGAGGATTTCGACTAGATTTTCTTCTTGAAACAGCACGTCTAGCTCGCTCGACTTACTATGATTCCTAGAGAGTAATGGAATTCAAGCATCCATGTCACGCAAGGGTAACAGCCCAGACAATGGTATGACAGAGTCCTTCTTCGGTATTTTGAAATCGGAAATGTTTTACGGTTATGAGAAGTCGTTTCAGTCGCTTAAGCAATTGGAACAAGCCATTGTAGACTATATTGATTACTACAACAATAAACGAATTAAAGTCAAACTAAAAGGACTTAGTCCTGTGCAATACAGAACTAAATCCTTTTCTTAAATTATTTATCTAGCTTTTGGGGTCAGTACAGCTACCTGACACTCTTCATTAATCCGACACAGCACCTGTTCCATCAAAGCTCCAAGTCTCTTTGACATAAGTTGTCAATTGAGCTATTGTTTTTTCATCGCAAACACACGAAATCATATACACCTTATCATCCTTTTTGAACGCCCAAAGAATAGTATAATTTCCTGATTTAAGACTCATATTTACTTGAATTGCATCGTTTCCTCCAACAGTAGCAGAAGATCTTGAAACCTTAACAACTTTATTTTTTTCCTTTCATGGCACTTTCAAATCTTTGAGCCATCATCTCAGCACTAAATTCCTCTCCTTCAGCTACATTTGCTTTTTCTCTATTGGAGGCATTTAAAATAATAGCATTAGTACCACTCTGATCTATGTATTGGATGTTATCTCCACCTTCTTCATATTCATATTTTTTCCAGTCACTCGGGATGTTGACATATCCATAATCTGCTGAACCGATTCGTTTAGTTTCTTCAGGACTCTGATCACCATCTGATATTTTTTCCTTTATCTTACTACTCGATTCTGTAGTCTCTTTCACAACACTAGCGGAACTAGATTCCGAAGATGGTAAGTTACTGGACTCTTTCTTTGGACTGCTACAAGCAACAAGGCTAACTAAAGACAAAACTGCAACAGCCATTAGTAGGGACTTATTTTCCATGTTATCTCCTCATTTATAGATTTTTACTAAAAAGTCTAACTTATTCGCCAACGAATTCCTCACGGAATAAGTATCTACTCTCCCCAACTCAGCACTATAGGCAATAATCTGATCGACTGTGTCAGACAAGAATTGGATGGTATCACGGAGTGGTTTATCTGTTGAAATATCCGCTCCAATAATCATGGCTGACTCAAGCGGTGTCTTGCTACCACCTGATTTGAGGAGATTGAGCCAGTCTTCAGCTCCATTCTCAGAGTTTTTCAGATGGAGATAACCTGCTGTTGAGATGACTAGTCCTGCAGAGTAAGTGTAACTATACAAGCCCATGTAGTAGTGAGCTTGGCGCATCCAGGTCAGAGCCGCATCATCATCAATCTCAATGGCATCTCCCCAGAAATCTATCAAGACTTCCTTCATAATGCTGTTGAGTTTGCTTGCTCCAAAGGTCTCACCCTCTTCAATCAGTGTATAAACCTTGCGTTGGAAGGCCGCTTCCAAGAGGTGGGTGATAAAGTTATGGAAATAGGTGTCTGTCAAGCGGTGGGCAAGAGCGAATCGTTTCTGACGAGGATCGTCAGATTGATTCTCTAAGTAATCACTGAGCAGTAACTCATTGAAAGTTGACGGTGCTTCAACATAGTAGGTCGACATGTGGGCTTGAAATAGCTTTTGGTGAGTTGTCAGAAAAGATGAACTGACCAGAATGCCCGATTTCATGAATCAAGGTATAAACATCACTCAAACGGCCAGTCCAACTCCATGAGAACGTATGGTGCACACGATATGGGTCCGCCGCATAACCGCCAGAATCCTTGCCACTATTGGCAGCGAAGTCTGCCCAGCGCTCTTCTTGATAGCGTGCAATTTCTTGAATGTATTCTTGACCCAATGGTGCGACTGATTTTCATGACCAAATCGTAGGCATCATCAATGCTCACTTCAGGATTGAGGGCACTGTCCAAGTCTAGCTTCCAGTCTGCAAAAGTCATCTTTTTCAAGACCATTGACCTTGGCAACATGCTTGAGGTATCTCTGAGCAACTGGCGCAAAGTCCTTCATAATCAGGTCAATCTGGCGGTCAAACATGGCACGGTCTACTTCCTGCTCAGCTAAAAGATAGTCGAATACTGAGTCGTAGCCCTTCATATCTGCCAAAGAGTTTTTTTCAGACTTAATCTGAGCTAAATAGGCTGCCGCAGCCGTATTTTGATGCTTGCGAAGCCCTTCTGAGAAGGAACGGAAAGATTTTTCACGAACCTCAGCGTCCTCGTGGTTTTTGGTAGAAATTCTCAGAGGTCACAAAGCTGTTTTTTTGTAGGTCTTGCCATGAGATTCAAAGTCAGCCATTTCAAAGTCCCCAGCTCGCATCTTAGTATAGATATCCTGTGGACTGTAGAAAACTTCACCGAGATTGGTCAAGGCCTTCTCCACATCTGCCCCCAAGATAGTGGGCTTTTTGATTTTGGCCTGACGAATAGCTGCTGTCAAATGGGGCAGTTCTCCCAAACAGTCCAAGACTTCCCTCGTCTGCTTCTACCAAGGCATCGTCAAAGAAGGTCAAGGCTACACTGGCATCTGTTTCAAATTCCATCCCAGCTTGGGCGATATTCGCAAATTCTTCATTGCTATAGTCCGTCGTCTGAGGCATAAAGGCATAATTGCCGATATGGCTCATCTGGATATAGATTTGTTCCAATTCCGCAAAGGCCTTCTCAAAATCCTCAAAAGTGTGAAGATTGCCCTTGTAGTCACGGCTAAATTGGTTGATATCCTCTCGCGTTTTTCTCGATGGCACGCAAGAAATCCTCTCGGTCTTGGTATAGGGCGGTTAAGTCCCAAAGTTCCTTCTCTGGAAATTCTGAACGGTGTTTTTGTTCCATATTTTTCCTCTTATTTCTCTAATTCTACTAAAACACTAAGGGCTGATAAAGCGTAAAGTGGTGCTGTTTCTGCTCGTAAAATGCGAGGACCAAGTCCTGCCAAGACGGCTCCTTTGGCTTGAAAACTTTCGATTTCTGCAGGTGATAGACCGCCTTCTGGACCAAAGATAAAGAGAACTTTACTTCCCTTTTCAAGACTACTTACAGCTTGTATAAGTGCAGCGGATTCTCCCTCTTTGCTGACTCTTCATAGGCCACTACGATAGAGTCAAACTTCTCAATTGGGCTAGAAAAATCTGCTTTCTTCTCAAAAAGGGTAATACTTTGGAACCAAATTCCGCTTGCTTTGTTCTGCTGCTCCAAGGGCGATTTTTCTAGTTTTTCAACTTTTTACCCAATTTCTTGCTGTCCCACTTGGCGACTGACCAGTCGGCAGGAAATGCCCAGATTTGGCTGGCACCGAGTTCCGTTACTTTTTGAGCGATGAACTCCAGCTTATCTCCTTTAGGAAAACCGGATGCGATGGTCACTTGGACGGGCAGTTCGACATTATCAGCTAATTCCTCGAGCAACTCAAACTGACAGGCTTCCACATCTAGCAAGCGCGCTAAAACGCTTGATACCGTCATCAAAGACCAAAGATCACTGGTCATCTTCCTTCAGCGCATAACCTGAAACATATGCTTGCTGGTTCCTTGTCCTCGATAGTGACAGGTGAGATAGCACTTCCTTTGACAAAATACTGCTGCATGCTAGCCTCCAATCACACCTGAAATATCCTTGGTCTTCTTAAAGACACAGGCATTCCATTCCCCTTGCACCATGTGGGTTTCAAGGAAGAAACCTGCTGACTCAGCTGACTCACGCACCATGTCCCACTTGTCCTTGATAATGCCACTCATGATGAGGTAGCCTTCGTCCTTAACCAAACGATAGGCATCCTCTGTCAGATGAATTAATATATCAGCCAAGATATTAGCCACAATCACATCTGCCTCAATTTCAACACCCTTAAGCAAATCTCCAGCCGCTACATGAATATTTTCCATGCCAGGGTTGAGTTCAATATTTTCCTGAGCGACTCGAACTGCCACATCATCAAGATCATAGGCGAAAATTTCCTTGGCACCCAAAAGTGAACTAGCTATGGAAAGGACACCTGAGCCAGTTCCTACATCAATCACCGTTTCCCCACCGCGAAGGACCTGCTCCAAGGCAAAAAGACTCATCTTAGTTGTTGGATGCGTTCCAGTCCCAAAGGCCATGCCTGGATCTAGCTTGATAATCTTCTCTCCAGCAGTCGCCTCGTAATCCGTCCATGACGGCACGATGGTCAAGTCATGGGTAATCCGAGCCGGCTCAAAGTACTTCTTCCAGTTGTCCGCCCAGTCTTCCTCAGCCAAGGCAGTCGTCCCCATCTTGACCTCTCCCAAGTCCATAAAATCTGTCAAGTCTGCCAAGCGAGCCTGCAAGTCCTCCTCAACAACTGCTACATCAACCGTTTCAGGATAGTAGGCGGTCACCACGATTTCTTCCTCTTGATCCACCTCTGGGAAAATCTCACCAAAACGGTCGACATTTCCCACATAGTCCATGCTGTCTTCGATTGCAACACCTTGGGCACCTAACTCAATCAAGAGATTGAAACCATTCTCTCCTCACGCTTAACTGCAACTTTTAACTCTTGCCATGTTTCCATTTTGAATCTTCCTATTTTTCTTAAATTCTTCAATCACATCTGTATAGTGTTCTTTCATTGCGCTATGAATCTGCTGTTTAAAAATACCAAACGTAAGATAATAAACAAATAGAACAACTCCTGCAAGCAGTATCAATAATAAAAAATATACTGAAAATGAAAGTGGTTGAGTATTCTCACCTTGTAAAGACAGAACATACAGTAACCCCCAGATAACGGCCGTAGAAATTCCTGCTACTTTAATGCCACTTTCCCTTTGTTTTTTTAACTTTAGATATTCTATATAAATGAATCTAGCTTCTTCCCTAGAATATTGTCCAGTTTTTAGTTTGCGTTTAACTTCCTTATTTAACGTCGTTGTTGCAATTGCAAAAATCATTTTATTCCCTCCAAATATTCCCTCACTCTATCCTGCAACTGGGGTACAACCTTATCTGAGCCAAGAAATTCGTCAATATTCATCAATTTGTAGCCCTGTCCTTCATCGCCAAAGACGATACTATAAAACTGTTCCTGCCTTAACTTGCCAACTAGAAAGACCGATTCCTTCCCCTCAAAAAGCATACTTGGGTAAACCTTACTCCAAAGCAGACAATCTTCAGTCAGATGAATGCCTAGTTCTTCATAAACTTCACGCGCCGCGCACTCGAAAGGACTTTCGTCCCCTTCACGGCCACCACCTGGCAATTCCCAAGTATTAGGGTATGGAATGTTTGATTTGTCATCACGCAAGATGGTTAAAATCCTATCATCACAAAAGAGGGCAATTTTGCAACCTGTAAAATCAGTAATTTCGATTTCCATGTTAGACTCCTTCGACTAATGCCTTTTCCAGCTCTGCTAACCAGTTTTCATAGTAACATTGCTCATCCCGTAGCATCCGGCTGCTATTCATTTTCTGTCTAGCAATCTTCATAGCCTTGCGAGTTTGAGCTATATCTTTCTTTACCTTAAATTGATACCATGCTTGAATCATTTGCACATCTGCCATTTTAGAGATAAAAAGGATTTAACGCTTCGAATACTTGCATATTCCTCTGCTTTCTCATTATTCCTCCAGCAAGGCGATTTGAAGAAGGTATAGCTGGCAAAAAGTTTCAGACAGCGAGTGTTCTGTTCTCTCTAGTAAAGATTGAAATAGCTTTTTCGCTGTCTCTAAATGACCATCCAATATGAAAACCACTCCCTTAAGAGTTTCAATACTTTCTGCAAAACTCCCTCTCGCATCCTCAGCAACAGGCATGATAAAGTCTTTCAAATCATATTCTTGAGGAGCTAGCAAGGTCTGGGCAGAATGCCTCAACACCAAGTAGGCGTATTGGGTATTTTCAGGGTGTTGTAGCAATTCCAAAATTTTTGCTCCATCGGTAATCCCAACTGGCTTAGCATTGATGAGAAGAAAAGATAGATTTAGACAAATCCAAGTAGCCGCAAAATACCAGTTTCTTGTCAAAAATCCATACAATATCGCCAATAAAATCAAACCAAGATGAACTACCAAGCCGCCTGCAAGCATCAGGATGATTCTTTGATCACTTTCATCTTCTTTCAATCCAATATACTGAGCACCAACATTTTTGAGAACAGCTGTTCGACTAAGAGAAAACTCACCTGACTTTTTGGTCAGAAGAAAATTCCCTAATCCAAAAGCCACCAGTCGATAGCCTGTCAGGTAACCGCAGACTGCACGCAGCTCATGAAGGATAAATATCAGATAGATGCTGAAAAAAGTAAATAGGTAGCCTGGAACAAAGACAAACGAAAAATCTAACTCTTTAAAGGCAATTGTTCCAAAAGCAAATCCTAGCATCAAAAAAACAAAGGACAGACCAGAAATAAGATACAAACCTATTTTCTTCATATACTTCCTCACTAGTTTCTAATACCTCGGATAAGGATAAAACTCTCCTTCTTCCAAGCCGACTTTCCTTCTTCAAAGACTTCTTGGTTCCATTCCATGACAAACTCCTCTGCTTCTGGGTCTTCCAAAAAGTCCATGAGCGCATCCAGCCCAACCTCTGCAGTGTCTTTGGGGAATAGAGCAAAATAAGCTACTCACGAGAAAAACCCTTTTTAGGTAGGTGAGGATAGCTGTCAAATAGTCTCCTCATTGACTGTTGACTTGGCAGGATTGTAGAAAAGGACTGCTTCCTCGAAGAGAATGTCGTCTGATGAGACCTCTCCGTCCTCGTCCAGCATCTCTACTCGCAGCATTTATGTGCTTCCAATAAAAACTCACTAACTGCATGATTGCGCTTTGTCCCAGCTAACTTCATAGTCAAATGGAAAGTTCTTGTCCAACTCTTCCTCTAAAACATCTAAAAATCCGTATGTTGCCATTTTGTCCTCTTTCTATGCGACTCTAAATCGCCCCGATTACTCGGGAATTATGCTAAAACAGATACTCACCATCTTACCACATACACATCAGAAAATCCACTTCCTTATTCTTTCTAATCTTCAATCACATCTGTATAGTGTTCTTCATTGCGCTATGAACTCTGCTTTAAAAATACCAAACGTAAGATAATAAACAAATAGAACTATTCCTTCAAACAGTACTCAGAAATAAAAATATTCTGAAAATAAGAAGTGGTTGAGTATTCTCGCGTATAAAGACAGAGACACTGCAACCCCCAGATAAAGGCCGCTTCTAGAAATCCCTGCTACTTTAGTGCCACCTTCCCTTTGTAACTTTCGATGTTCCATACGAGTGAGATGTGGCTGTCGTCATGCGTATTGCCCAGTTTTCTAGTCTGCGTTGCTTTTTATTTTAACGTCGTTGTTCCAATTATCATAAACCACTTCATCACTCCAAATAATCCCTCACTCTGTCCTGCAACTGAGGCTGCAACCTTACTCGAGTCAAGAAATTCCTCCAATACTCATCCAGGTTTGTAGCCCTGCCCTTCGTCACCCGAGACAATATTGTCAAAATTGTTCTTGACTTAGTTGACCAACCATAAAAAGAGACAGACTGCTGACCTTTCAGCACTCCTTGCGTGACACCTTACTCAACGGCAGACGATCCTCAGTCAAATGTCTCCCGCAGTTCTTCACTTCACACGCGCCGCGCACTCAAAAGGACTTTCATCACCCTCTCATCCTCGCCTGGCAATTCCATGTATTAGTGTGCAGATGTTTGATTTGTCATCACGTAAGATAGTTAAGAGCTTATCACCATAAAAGGAAGCAATTTTTGCAACCTGTAAAATCAGAAATTTCTATTTCCATATTAGACTCCTTCAGCTAATTCTTTCTACCAATTCTGCTATCAGTCATAATAACGCGTTTCTCGTCTCGCAAACTGAGCTGGTCCTCGTGTCCTAGCAATCTTTATAGCCTTGTCAGTCTGATCCATATCTTTCACCCAAAATTGATACCAGGCATTGTTATCTGCGTATCTTCACTTTTAAGATAAGAAGGATTTGACCTCGATTACTTGCATATTCCTCCGTCTTCTATAATCTACTCAGCAAGGCAATTTGAAGAAGGTATAATTGAGAAAGAGTTTGAGACATCGGATAGTCAGTTCTATCTAATAAAGACTGAAAGTGTTTTTGGCAGTCTCTCATCTGACTATCGAATATGAAAACTAGTCCCTGAAAATCTGAATCTAAAACCCTCTCTGCATCCTCAGTAACAAGAATGATAAAGTCTTTCAAATCATATTCTTGAGGAGCTAGCAAGGTTGGGCAGAATGCCTCAACACCGAGTAGACGTATTTTGGTATTTTCAGGCTGTTGTAATTCCCAGATTTCGCTCCATCGGTAATTCCAACTGGCTTAGCATTGATGAGAAGGAAAAAGATACATTTAGACAAATCCAAGTAGCTGCAAAATACCAGCTCTTTGTCAAAAATCCATACAATAGCGCCAATAAGAAATCAAGCTAAAGATGAACCATCAAAACTGCTTGCAAGCATCAAGATCGTCTTTGATCACTTTCATCTTCTTTCAATCCAATATACTGAGCACCAGCATTTTGAGAACAGCTGTTCGACTAAGAGAAAAGCTTGCCTCGACTTTTGGTCAAAAGAGAGTTTCCTACTCCAAAAGCCACTCAGGCGATAGCTGTCAGGTAACGTGTAAAATGCGTGCCCCAGCTCATGAAGCTGACAAGATCAGATAAATGCTGAGAAAAGTAAATAGATAGCCTGGAATAAAGACTAAAGAAAATCTAACTCTAAAGGCAATCGTCCCAAAACAAATCCTAGCATCAAAAACAAAGGACAGACCAGAAATAAAAAGACAAGACTATTTTCTTCATATACTTCTCGCTAGTTCCTAATATCTCGGATAAGGATAAAACTCTCCTTCTTCCAAGCCAACTTTTCCTTCTTCAAAGACTTCTTGGTTCCATTCCATGACAAATTCTTCTGCTTCTGGGTCTTCCAAAAAGTCCATGAGGGCATCCTAGCCCAACCTCAGCAGTATCTTTCAGGAAAAGCGCAAAATAAGCTAAAAACTCACGAGAAAATCCTTTTTTAGGTAGATAAGGAATGACAGCCAAATAATCTTCTGCATTAACTGTTGACTTAGCAGGATTGTAAAAAAGGACTGACTTCTTCAAAGAGAATGTCGTCTGATGACACCTCCGTCCTCGTCCAGCATCTCACCCCTGCAGCGTTTTGCGCTCCAAATAGAAAACTCACTTTCAACCGCGTGATTGCGCTTTGTCCCAACTAATCTCAAAGTCAAAGGAAAGTTCTTGTCCAACTCTTCCTCTAAAACATCTAAAAATCCGTATGTTGCCATTTTGTCCTCTTTCTATGCGACTCTTTAATCGCCCCGATTGCTCGGAAATATGCTAAAATAGATACTACCATCTTACCACATATACATCAGAAAATCCATGTTAGAAAGGACTGCTATGCCAGACAATCTCGCGCTTCGCATGCGCCCAAAACCATCGACCAGGTCATCGGTCAGAAGCATCTGGTCGGACAGGAAAAATTATCCGTCGCATGGTGGAGAGCCAATCGTCTGTCCTCCATGATTCTCTACGGACCTCCAGGAATCGGAAAAGACCAGTATCGCCTCAGCCATCGCTGGAACGACCAAGTATGCCTTTCGGACCTTTAACGCGACAGTTGATAGTAAAAAGCAGCTACAAGAAATCGCGGAAGAGGCTAAATTTTCAGGTGGACTCGTCTCATTACTAGACGAGATCCATCGACTAGACAAAAACCAAAGCAAGACTTTCTACTTCCCCTCTGGAAAGTGGACTCATCATCATGATTGGGGCTGACGACTGAAAATCCTTTCTTTTTCTGTCACTCCAGCCATTCTGCAGTCGTGTTCAGATTTTTGAGTTAGAACCCTTGTCCAATCAAGACGTCAAAGAAGCGATTCAAATTGCTCTAACTGACCCCCTGAGCGTGGTTTTGATTTCCCAGTTGAGCTAGATGAGGATGCCCTTGATTTCATCGCGACCTCTACAAATGGAGACCTGCGTTCTGCCTTTAATTCACTAGACTTGGCCGTTCTCTCTACTCCCGAAAATGACAGAGGGTATCCGCCATATAACACTGGATGTCATGGAAAAATAGCCTGCAACGGAGTTACATTACCATGGATAAGGATGGGGACGGTCACTGATGTCCTCTCAGCCCTGCAAAAATCCATCCGCGGATCGGATGTGATGCCAGTCTCCACTACGCAGCCCGCTCTGATTGAAGCTGGGGATCTGCCTAGTCTCGCCTCGTCGTTTGACCGTTATTGCCTATGAAGATATCGGCTTGGCCAATCCCGAGGCCCAGATTCATACCGTAACTGCTCTAGATGCTCACATAGATTGGGTTTCCAGAGCTCAGCATCCTCATTGCCAATGTCGTGCATTGATTGCCCTTTCTCCAAAATCAACTCAGCCTATGTGGCTATGGACAGGCCCTTGCTGATCTCAAAACATCAGGGCATTGCCCATCCCACGACACCTGCGTGATGGACACTACAGTGGAAGCAAGGAATTGGGCAACGCCCAAAACCATTCTATCTACACAACTATCCTGGACACTGGGTCCAAAGCAAGACTACTTGCCAGAAAAGATCTGCAGATCATAGCTACTTTTCACCAGAGGATACTGGCAAGTACGAACGAGCCTTTAGCCAACGTAAGGGAAACCATTGATAAATTAAGAAACTTGTGAAATCCTTTTTCAAATAATTTGCATTTTTCCTCTTGATGAAAAGTGGTATCATATAAACATAGAAACGCTTTGTGGTGTACGACTTCACACTCTAAGTGTTGACCGACTATTTTTGTACTATTAGGGAAACAAAAGTCTTCTAACAGCATGTAGGCGTCTCACACGGACAACAGCTTCAGTTAGACGAGGTTGCCCACCTGCTTAATTGTGCGGGGTTCAAACACAAACCGTGAAGTTTCGGCACCAATACAGCTTTTCTTTGCCTCCTTAGCTCAGTTGGCAGAGCAGCGGACTCTTAATCTATGTCGCAGGTTCGAGGCCTGCAGCAGAGGCATCTAAGAATACAACAGGAAAAAGCCTTGAAAGTCAAAGGCTTTTGCTTTGTTCTGAACTAAGAAATGACAAGATTTTTAGGATATTCTTGAGCTCCAATATAGATGAAAGTGCTTTTCTAACATAAGAAAAACGCTAGATAGCGTTTTTGTTATTCTTATTACTCGTCC